>BNJT01000407.1_pt1 | contig 519022 bp, 561 predicted proteins | sample 8540491 | NCBI WGS metagenome assembly BNJT01 (sample SAMD00202455, study PRJDB9452) | human saliva metagenome | host: Homo sapiens | reverse complement strand
CGACGTGGTTCAGTCTTAAGGATACGAGTATATCCACCATTGCGCTCAGCATAACGAGGTGCTAATTCAGAGAACAATTTTTGAAGTGCAGTTGTTTCTGAATATTTACCTGTTTCTTCATCAAAGTTTTGTGATGCAACTTCGTTACGTACGAATGCAGCAGCTTGACGACGTGCATGCAAATCACCACGTTTACCCAAAGTAATCATTTTTTCAACTGATTTACGGATTTCTTTTGCACGTGCTTCAGTTGTCACAATTGCTTCATTGATGATAAGATCTGTAGTCAAATCGCGAAGCATTGCTTTACGTTGTGAGCTAGTGCGTCCTAGTTTACGGTAAGCCATGTATTCCTCCTCTATTTATCGTTTTTTAACCCAAGGCCTAAGTCGGCAAGTTTGATTTTAACTTCCTCAAGACTCTTACGTCCCAAGTTACGAACTTTCATCATTTCTGCTTCAGATTTTTCAGTCAAATCGTAAACAGTATTAATGCCAGCACGTTTCAAACAGTTGTATGAACGAACTGAAAGATCTAATTCTTCGATGGTACGTTCTAAAATGCGATCATCAGAAGTCGTATCTACTTCCTTCATGACATCTGTTGCAATAGCAATTTCAGTCAAGTTTGTAAATAGATTAAGGTGTTCTGTCAAAATACGAGCAGACAAACCTAAGGCATCTTCTGGAATAATTGTCCCATTTGTCAAAATTTCAAGGGTTAGCTTGTCAAATCCATCGTTACTACCAACGCGAGCTGGTTCAACTTGGTAATTGACTTTTGTCACTGGCGTATAGATTGAATCTACAGCAAGTGTGCCCACTGGTGCATCATCTTTTTTGTTTTGATCAGCTGGAACATAGCCACGTCCACTGTTTACAGTAAGCGTTGCTTTCAAAGATGCTCCTTCTCCGATTGTAAATAGATAATGATCAGGGTTTACAATTTCGATGTCACTATCTGTAAGAATATCACCAGCAGTAATTTCTGCAGGCCCTTCTACATCAAGTTCAATAATCTTTTCGTCTTGGACGTAAGACTTAACAGCGATTCCTTTAACGTTAAGAATAATTTGCATAACGTCTTCACGGACTCCTGGAACGGTATCAAATTCGTGGAGTACACCTTCAATGTTGATTGAAGTGACAGCTGCACCTGGAAGTGAAGCTAGAAGTACACGACGAAGTGAGTTTCCAAGCGTTGTACCATAACCACGTTCAAGTGGCTCTACTACAAATACGCCATAATCTTTATTTTCATCAATTTTTGTTATATTTGGTTTTTCAAACTCAATCATTTGCTATACTCCCTCTTAAACGAAAAGCTGTGTAATTGTTGATGATTATACACGGCGACGTTTGGAGGACGAGCACCATTGTGTGGTACAGGAGTTACATCGCGGATTGCAGTTACTTCAAGACCAGCAGCAGCAAGTGCACGAATAGCAGACTCACGACCTGAACCAGGACCTTTAACAGTTACTTCAACAGATTTAAGTCCATGTTCTTGAGCAGATTTCGCAGCAGCTTCTGATGCCATTTGAGCAGCAAATGGTGTAGATTTACGAGAACCTTTGAATCCAAGTGCACCTGCAGATGACCAAGCGATTGCGTTACCATGCACATCAGTAATCATAACAATTGTGTTGTTAAATGTAGCGTGAATATGAGCAATACCAGTTTCGATATTCTTTTTCACACGACGTTTACGTGTTGGTTTAGCCAAGATTTTTACCTCCTTATTTTATTTTTTCTTACCTGCAATCGCAACAGCTTTACCTTTACGAGTGCGAGCATTGTTTTTAGTGTTTTGTCCACGAACTGGAAGTCCACGACGGTGACGGATACCACGGTATGAACCGATTTCCATCAAACGTTTGATGTTCAAGTTTACTTCACGACGAAGGTCACCTTCAACTTTAATTGCGTCAACTTCACGACGGATAGCATCTTCTTGATCTGGTGTAAGGTCACGAACACGAATATCTTCAGAAACGCCTGCAGCAGCAAGAATTTTCTTAGATGTTGGAAGTCCAATACCGTATACATAAGTCAATGAAATTACTACACGTTTGTCATTTGGAATGTCAACTCCAGCAATACGAGCCATGTTTTCTCCTTTCTATCTTATCCTTGACGTTGTTTGTGTTTTGGATTTGCCGGGCAAATTACCATAACACGACCATTACGACGAATTACTTTACAGTATTCGCAAATTGGTTTGACCGATGGTCTTACTTTCATTTTTATCCCTCCAAGTTTTTCGATTATTTAAAGCGGTATGTGATACGTCCACGTGTCAAATCGTACGGACTCATCTCCACTGTAACACGATCTCCCGCTAAAATACGAATATAGTTTTTACGAATTTTACCAGAAACTGTTGCTAAAATCTGATGTCCATTTTCAAGTTCAACCGTAAACATAGCATTCGGCATAGTATCTACTACTTTACCTTCTACTTCAATCACATCGTCTTTTGCCACGCAAAAGTACCTCCATAAATTTCGATTCATTCCTCTGAGCACAGAGGTAACAATTATAAGTCAGACTAACTAATTGTATCACTTGTTGTCAAATATTGCAAGTGACTAAAACGTTTTTATTTCAAATTCTCCAAGACTTTTTGGATATCTTTGAAGACGTCGTTGATGTCTTGATTTCCTTCAATATCATGGACCAATCCTTTTGCACGATAATGAGCAAGAATCGGCTCACCTTGAGCAATATTCACATCCAAACGGCGTTTCACTGTTTCTGGTTTGTCATCTTCACGTTGGTAATAGTCTTCTTCCTTGTAGTTAACTGGTGGGTTGAACACTTTGTGGAAGGTTTCACCTGTTTCACGATGAATGATACGGCCGCTTAAGCGCTCAAGGAGGCAGGATGGATCCACTTCAATGTTGATCACTCCTTCAAGTTCCAAACCAAGGTCTACCAAGATTTGATCCAAGGCATGTGCTTGTTCAATCGTACGAGGAAAACCGTCTAAGAGGAATCCTTTTTCCTTAATATCGTCTTGAGCCAAACGTTCTTTTACAATCCCGTTAGTTACATCATCCGGCACTAATTCACCTTTGTCGATGAATGATTTTGCCAACACACCCATTTCAGTTTGATTGGCCATTGCTGCGCGGAACATATCGCCGGTAGAGATATGTGCTACGTGAAACTCTTCAACGATTTTCGCTGCTTGGGTCCCCTTACCTGCTCCAGGTAATCCCATAATTAAAAGATTCATGATGAATCCTCCTTATTTTGTTTTTAAATGGAAGCAGGAGGGAATTCCTATTTCCATTTAAAAACAAAATAGAAGGCTGACAAAGTCAACCTTATTCTATTCTGTTGTTGTGTCCATAAATCCGACATACTTACGTTTTAATAAGTAGCCTTCCAATTGTTTCATTCCTTCAATACCTGTTGAAATAATGATTAACAAACTTGTTCCTCCAAGAGCAACCGCATCTGTTAAACCAAATACATCACGAGCTAAGATTGGAATGATGGTAATAAAGCCAAGGAATACTGATCCAACACATGCTAAACGACGTAGCAAGCGAGACATAAATTCTTCTGTTCCCTTACCTGGGCGAACACCTGGAATATAGGCACCGCTCTTTTGAAGGTTTTCGGCTGTTTTTTTCAGGATTGATCTGAACAAACGTGTAGAAGAATGTAAATAGAATGATCAATAAGGCGTACATTGCAACACCCGTAGGTGTATTTGTAGCCAGCATGGCTTGTGCTGTTTTCACCCATCCTGCATTATAACCCATGGCGCTAATGACTTGGAAGATTGCAGCAGGCGCTGCTGTAATCGAACTAGCGAAGATAACCGGGATAACTCCCGCTGGGTTAACTTTCAAAGGAAGGTAAGAACTTGACGGAGCCCCTTGGGCAATCTTTGTGTACTGAACTGGGATCTTGTACTGGGCCTGCTCTACAAAGGTTGTAAAGTAAACAATGACCAAGACCGCAAGAATCAACACACCAACAAAGATAAGTGAGTTGGTCATTTGACCAGAACGAACATTTACAAATGCATTTTCGTAGATCTCTTTAATCATCTCTGGGATAGAAGATACGATCCCTGCAAAGATGATCATCGATACCCCATTTCCGTATCCTTTATCTGTAATCTGTTCTCCCAACCAGGTTACAATCATTGAGCCTGTAGTGAGAATTGCTCCGATTAAAAGATAGGTTTTGGCATTTGGGGTCGCAACTAACTTCGCTTGAGACAAGGTATGGAAAGTTGCTGTGATCCCAATAGATTGAACAAAGGCTAAAACTAGGGAAATGTAACGAGTTGCTTGGTTGAGCTTTCTTCGACCAACTTCCCCCTGTTTGCCCCATTCAACAAACTTAGGCAATAGATCCATTTGTAAAAGTTGCACAACGATAGAAGCTGTGATGTATGGGCTAACCCCTAGAGCGAAAACTGAGAAGTTCCTCATAGCATTCCCAGATACTAAACTGAGCATGTTCAAGAAGGACACATCTTGAAGGCTATTCAAAATTTTCGCATTTACACCAGGCACTGTAATCGTAGTTCCAATGCGGAAAACAAGAATAATAAAGATTGTAAATAAAATCTTCGACCGTACTTGTTTTACCTTAAATGCATCTTTTAATAATTTAAAAAACATAGGTCACCTCACTTAGATGACTTCAACTGAACCACCTTTAGCAGTGATAGCTTCTTCAGCTGATTTAGAGAATTTAGCTGCTTTTACAGTCAACTTCTTAGTCAATTCTCCGTTACCAAGAATTTTGATACCTGATTTTTCAGCTTTTACAATTCCTGATTCTACAAGTACTACTGGAGTTACTTCAGCACCATCTTCAAAGGCGTTTAACTGATCAAGGTTTACAATAGCATATTCTTTAGCGTTGATGTTTGTAAATCCACGTTTTGGAAGACGACGGAACAATGGAGTTTGTCCACCCTCAAAACCAAGACGAACACCGCCACCGCTACGAGCTTTTTGGCCTTTTTGACCACGGCCAGAAGTTTTACCATTACCAGATGAAGTACCACGACCAACACGGTTGCGGACTTTACGTGAACCTGTAGCAGGTTGTAATTCATGAAGTTTCATTATTTAATTTCTCCTCTTTTGTAAATTGCTAACGCATGTAATCAGGAAAAGGTGTCCCGACTACAAACTCGCCTATACTTATATTTAGTTTTAGGGGATGAGAAACTTCCCATACCCCTGAAAACCTTGTTCTATTTCTAAATAGATTATTTTACTTCTTCAACTGTTACCAAGTGAGAAACTGCAGTGATCATTCCACGTACTGCTGGGTTATCTTCTTTAATAACAGAGCTGTTCAATTTGCCAAGTCCAAGTGCTACAACAGTTTTACGTTGTGACGGGATGCGTCCGATTGGAGACTTAGTCAAAGTAATTTTAATTTGAGCCATTTGAATCTCCTTTCTTAAGCCAAGTCAGAAACTGAAATACCACGAAGGGCAGCAACTTCTTCAGCGCGTTTCAATTGAGCTAATCCTTCCACTGTTGCACGAACAATGTTGATTGGAGTGTTTGATCCAAGTGATTTAGATGTTACATCTGCAATACCTGCCAATTCGACAACGGCACGAACTGCACCACCTGCAGCAACCCCAGCCCCTTCGATAGCTGGTTTCAACAATACACGAGCTCCACCAAATACTGATGTTACTTCGTGTGGAATTGTTGTTCCAACCATAGGAACTTCAATCAAGTTTTTCTTAGCATCTTCTACTGCTTTACGGATTGCTTCTGGTACTTCTTGAGCTTTACCTGTACCAAAACCAACACGTCCGTTACGGTCACCAACAACTACAAGAGCTGCAAAGCGAAGACGACGTCCACCTTTAACAACTTTTGTAACACGGTTGATGGCAACTACACGTTCTTCAAGTTCAACTGCATTGTCTTTAAATGCCATTTTCTAGTGTCCTCCTATTAGAATTTCAATCCGTTTTTCACGAGCTGCATCAGCCAAAGCTTTAACACGTCCGTGATATAGATATCCACCGCGGTCGAACACCACTTCAGAAATACCTTTAGCAACTGCACGTTCAGCAACAAGTTTGCCGACAACAACGGCTTGTTCAGTTTTAGTTCCTTTTGAAACTTCTTTGTCAAGAGTTGAAGCGCTTGCGAGCGTTACACCCGCTACGTCATCAATTACTTGAGCGTAGATGCCTGTATTAGAACGGAATACGTTCAAACGTGGGCGATCAGCAGTTCCAGAGAGTTTTCCGCGAACGCGACGGTGGCGTTTTTGACGGATTTTATTTTTATCTGGTTTCGAAATCACAATTTTCACCTCTTAATTTTAAAATCATGTGCTAAGCACTGAGTTGGAAAATAGGTGGGTGGTTGATAGACAACCACTCAACATTATTTACCTGTTTTACCTTCTTTACGGCGAACGAATTCACCAACGTAACGAATCCCTTTACCTTTGTAAGGTTCTGGTGAACGAAGGCTACGTACATAAGCAGCTGTTTGACCAACTACTTCTTTTGAAATTCCGCTAACAACGATTGTTGTTGGGTTTGGAAGTTCAAAAGTAATTCCTTCTGGAGCTTCAACTTCGTCTGGATGTGATTTACCAACAGCCAAGACAAGTTTGTTTCCTTGAAGTTGTGCACGGTAACCAACCCCACGCATTTCAAGTTGTTTCTTGAATCCTTCTGATACTCCAACAACCATGTTGTTCAAAAGGGCACGAGTAGTTCCGTGGATAGTTTTCATTTCTTTTGAATCGTTTGGACGGTGAAGAGTTACTTCAGTACCTTCCACACGGATTTCAATATCTTTTGAGAACTCACGAGTAAGTTCTCCTTTAGGGCCTTTTACAGTTACAACGTTGTCCTTGTTAGTGAGTTCAACACCAGCAGGCAACACGATAACTTTATTACCAATACGTGACATGTTTTTATTCTCCTGTTAAATTGTCAGGCCTTTGAAGGCCAGTTTTCACGGGGTTTAAATCTTTTTGATTTAAAAGTTAATGTTTAGATCTCAATTTCTAAGTGAATCGAGGCATCGTCTCGCAGGCATAACTTTGAGTTAGGCAAGAGACGATAACGAAGAGTCACAACGAAATTGGGAGCTAAATATTACCAAACGTAAGCGATAACTTCCCCACCAACATTCTTTTGGCGTGCTTCTTTATCAGTAAGCAAACCTTCAGAAGTTGAAAGGATAGCAATTCCAAGTCCGTTAAGAACTTTTGGAAGATCTTCACGTTTTTTGTAAACACGCAAACCTGGTTTTGATACACGTTTCAAGTTTGTGATAACTTTTTCACCGTTTTGTCCGTATTTCAAGAATACACGGATGATCCCTTGTTTGTCATCTTCGATGAATTCAACGTTTTTTACAAAACCTTCGCGTTTAAGGATTTCAGCAATCCCTTTTTTGATATTTGATGCAGGCACTTCAAGTACTTCGTGTTTTGCTTGGTTAGCGTTACGAATACGTGTCAAGAAGTCTGCGATTGGGTCAGTCATAACCATTTTAAATTTCTCCTCTTACTAGTAGTTTGCAAGTTGCACTTGCTAGTTAATGATTGAGCTAGGCTCAGATAGTTTTGATACTTACAAATGAGAATCTCTCATTTGAACACGAGCTACAACTTGTGCAAAAAAGATAGATTTGTTTTGGAGCGGCGCCCCTGCACCAAATCTCCTATTTTTGCTGGGGTTGTTACGCTCTTTGTATCATGATATTACCAAGATGCTTTTGTGACACCTGGAATTTGACCTTTGTATGCCAATTCACGGAAGCAAACACGGCAAAGTTTAAACTTGCGGTAAACTGAGTGTGGACGTCCACAACGTTCACAGCGAGTGTATGCTTGAGTAGAGAACTTCGCTGGGCGTTTGTTCTTAGCAATCATAGATTTTTTAGCCATTAGTTTTACCTCCTATATTATTTTGCAAACGGCATACCAAGGCCAGTAAGCAATGCACGTGATTCTTCGTCTGTGTTCGCTGTAGTTACGATTACGATATCCAAACCACGAGTTTTATCAACATCATCAAAGTTGATTTCTGGGAAGATCAATTGTTCTTTCACACCAAGTGTGTAGTTTCCGCGTCCATCAAATGATTTTGTTGGAACACCGTGGAAGTCACGTACACGTGGAAGTGAAACTGTTACCAATTTATCCAAGAATTCGTACATACGTTCACCACGAAGGGTAACTTTTGCACCGATCGCAACACCTTCACGAAGACGGAAGCCGGCGATTGATTTTTTAGCCTTAGTGATCAATGGTTTTTGACCTGAGATCAAAGCAAGCTCTTCAGCAGCTTTTTCAAGGTTTTTAGCATTTGATACTGCATCACCAACACCCATGTTCAAAACGATTTTTTCAACTTTTGGCACAGCCATAACAGATGAATAGTTGAACTGTTCAGTCAATGATGGTACTACTTCATTAAGGTATTTTTCTTTTAAACGATTAGCCATTATACTTCTCCTTTCCTTCGTGATTAGTCAAGCACTTCGCCTGATTTTTTGTTGTAGCGAACTTTTTTGCCGTCTACAAATTTGTAGCCAACACGTCCAGCAACACCGTTTTTGTCCAAAACTTGAACGTTAGAAGCATGGATTGGAGCTTCTTTTTCAACGATCGCACCTTGAGGGTTTTCGTTGTTTGGACGTTGGTGTTTCTTGATGATATTTACACCTTCTACAACAACTTTATTTACTTTGGAAGAGCAGTAAGAACAACAGCTTCTACGCCTTTGTCTTTACCAGCGATAACGCGAACTTTGTCGCCTTTTTTTACAAACATTTTATTCTCCTTTTATTCTTACGCCCAATGGGCACCCTGGATAAGCCAGGGGACTGTGTTTGTGATTTTTTAAATTAAAGTACTTCTGGAGCAAGTGATACGATCTTCATGAAACCGCCGTCACGCAATTCACGTGCAACTGGGCCGAAGATACGAGTTCCGCGAGGAGTTTTGTCGTCACGGATGATAACTGCTGCATTTTCGTCGAATTTGATGTATGAACCATCTTTACGACGAGCACCTGATTTAGTACGAACGATAACAGCTTTAACAACGTCACCTTTCTTAACCGCACCACCAGGAGTAGCTTGTTTTACAGATGCAACGATTACATCTCCGATGCTCGCGAATTTACGTTTTGAACCGCCAAGAACTTTGATGGTCAAGATTTCGCGTGCGCCACTGTTGTCAGCGACTTTCAAACGAGTTTCTGTTTGAATCATTTACGTTTTCTCCTTTCAGGTATGATTAGATGATGACCGCTTCTTCAACGACTTCTACAAGACGGAAGCGTTTTGTAGCTGAAAGCGGACGAGTTTCCATGATACGAACGATATCGCCTTCTTTAGCAACATTGTTTTCATCATGAGCTTTGTATTTTTTAGAATAGTTGATACGTTTACCATAGACTGGGTGGTTACGTTTAGTTTCAACTACAACTGTGATTGTTTTGTCCATTTTGTCAGACACAACGCGTCCAACAAGAACTTTACGATTATTGCGTTCCATTGAAATTCTCCTTCCCTAGTCTATTATTTAGCTTCTGATTGAACAGTTTTGATACGAGCGATTTGTTTTTTCACTTCTTTCAAACGTCCAGTTTGTTCCAATTGACCAGCAGCCGCTTGGAAACGAAGTTCAAACAATTCTTTCTTCAATTCATTTTCACGCTTCGCGAGTTCTTCTTGAGAAAGACCACGAAGTTCTTTAACAAATTCTTTTACTTCTGTAAGTTTCATGACCTCTCCTTATTCTGCTTCACGTTTCACAAATTTAGTTTTAACTGGCAATTTGTGGCTAGCAAGACGAAGTGCTTCGCGAGCGACCTCTTCAGATACACCAGCGATCTCGAACATCACTTTACCACGTTTAACTGGTGCTACCCAACCTTCAGGAGCCCCTTTACCAGATCCCATACGTACCCCGATAGCTTTAGCGGTGTATGATTTATGTGGGAAAATCTTAATCCAAACTTTACCACCACGTTTCATGTAACGAGTCATGGCGATACGAGCAGCTTCGATTTGACGGTTTGTGATCCAGTGGCTAGTTGTAGCTTGAAGACCGTATTCACCAAATGCTACTTCTTTTCCACCTTTTGCTTCACCGCGCATTTTACCACGGAATTCGCGACGGTGTTTTACACGTTTAGGTACTAACATTGGTTATTTACCTCCTTTAGCGTCTTTACGAGCTGGAAGAACTTCACCACGGTAGATCCATACTTTAACACCAAGTTTACCGTAAGTAGTGTCTGCTTCTTCCCAAGCGTAATCGATATCAGCGCGAAGTGTGTGAAGCGGAACAGTTCCTTCAGAGTATCCTTCTGCACGGGCAATATCTGCACCGTTCAAACGACCTGATACTTGAGTTTTGATTCCTTTAGCTCCAGCACGCATAGCACGTTGGATCGCTTGTTTTTGCGCACGACGGAAAGCAACACGTTGTTCCAATTGACGAGCAATTCCTTCACCAACAAGGTGAGCATCCAAGTCAGGACGTTTGATCTCGATGATGTTGATGTGGACTTGTTTGCCAGTCAATTTGTTAAGAGCTGCACGAAGTGCATCAACGTTTGCTCCACCTTTACCAATAACCATACCTGGCTTAGCAGTGTGAAGAGAAACGTTAACTTTGTTTACTGCGCGTTCGATTTCGATAGTTGAAACGGCTGCGTCAGCCAATTCTTTTTGAATGAATTTACGGATTGCAAGATCTTCATGAAGGTAATCCGCGTATTCTTTTTCAGCATACCATTTGGCATCCCAATCACGGATGATACCAACACGCATACCAATTGGATGTACTTTTTGACCCACGAGTTTACCTCCTTATTTTTCTGCAACAGCTACTGTGATGTGAGCTGTACGTTTGTTGATTGGTGAAGCTGAACCTTTCGCACGTGGACGGAAACGTTTCATTGTTGGTCCTTCGTTTGCGAATGCTTCAGATACTACCAAGTTAGCTTTTTCCAAACCAAAGTTGTTTTCAGCGTTTGCTACTGCTGAGTTCAACACTTTAAGGATGATCCCTGCAGCTTTGTTTGGTGTGAATGTCAAAATAGCGATGGCATCGGCTACGCTTTTACCACGGATGTTGTCAAGAACAAGACGTGATTTACGAGGTGAAACACGCACTGTACGAGCCATTGCTTTAGCTGAAGTAATTTCTGCCATTTATGTTCTCCTTATTTTCTACGTGTCTTCTTGTCGTCTGCCGCGTGACCTTTGTAAGTACGAGTTGGTGCAAATTCACCAAGCTTGTGACCTACCATGTCTTCTTGGATGTAAACAGGTACATGTTTACGTCCATCATAAACTGCGATAGTGTATCCGATGAAACTTGGGAAGATCGTTGAACGACGTGACCAAGTTTTAATTACTTTTTTCTTTTCGTCGTTTGCTTGAGCTTCAACTTTTTTCATCAAATGCTCATCGACGAAAGGTCCTTTTTTAAGACTACGTCCCATTTTGTAATTTTCTCCTTTAAATTTAGTACCACAGCGGCTTGCGCTGCTAAGCAGCGCTACCGAGCTGGCGGAAAGTGTAAGCTAGTTGCTTATGATTATTTTTGGTTGCGACGACGAACGATAAGTTTGTCAGATTTCGCTTTCTTGTTACGAGTTTTAAGACCAAGCGCAGGTTTACCCCAAGGAGTAGATGGCGCTTTACGTCCAACTGGTGCTTTACCTTCACCACCACCGTGTGGGTGATCATTCGGGTTCATTACAGAACCACGAACTGTAGGGCGAACACCTTTCCAGCGGTTACGTCCCGCTTTACCAAGGTTTACAAGTCCATGTTGTTCGTTTCCGACAACACCAACTGTAGCACGGCAAGTTCCAAGAATCATACGAACTTCGCCTGATTGAAGACGAACAAGTACATATTTACCTTCAGAACCCAATACTTGAGCAGAAGCTCCAGCAGCACGTACCAATTCTCCACCTTTACCAGGTTTCAATTCGATGTTGTGGATCAAAGTACCAACTGGGATGTTAGCAAGTGGAAGAGCATTTCCAACTTTGATATCTGCTTCTGGTCCTGATACGATGCGTTGACCTACTTCAAGACCTTTAGGGGCGATGATGTAAGCTTTCACACCGTCAGTGTAGTGTACAAGCGCGATGTTAGCTGAGCGGTTTGGATCGTATTCGATCGTTTTAACGACTGCTTCAACTCCATCTTTGTTACGTTTGAAATCGATCAAACGGTAATGACGTTTGTGTCCACCACCTTGGTGACGAACAGTGATACGACCGTTGTTGTTACGACCTGCTTTGTTTTTAAGAGAAACAAGCAAAGTTTTCTCAGGTGTGTTTGTTGTGATTTCAGCGAAATCCAAAGAAGTCATATTACGGCGACCGTTTGTTGTTGGTTTATAAACACGAATTCCCACGATATTTCCTCCTTAGATTATTCAGCTTCAGTAGCAAACAACTCGATTGCTTTAGAATCAGCTGCAAGCGTGATGATAGCTTTTTTAGTTTTTGAAGTAAAACCAGTGTAACGTCCAACGCGTTTTGCTTTAGGTTTTACGTTTACAGTGTTCACATTCGCAACTTTTACACCTTCAAAGGCAGCTTCAACAGCTTGTTTGATCAAAAGTTTGTGAGCGCGAGTGTCAACTTCGAATACATATTTGCCTGCTTCAAGTTGAGCCATTGACTTTTCAGTGATAACAGGTTTTTTGATAACATCATACAAATTCATTATGCAAGAACCTCCTCGATTTTAGAGATAGCTGCTTGAGTAACAAGAAGTTTGTCACTATTTGCGATGTCAAGAACACTTGCAGTTGTAGCAGTCGCAACTTTCACGTTTGGAAGGTTACGAGCTGAAAGAGCTGCGAATTCATTTCCTTCTTCAAGAATAACAAGGACTTTAGAATCGATGCTCAAAGCTGCAAGAACTTTTGCAAATTCAGCAGTTTTTGGAGCTGTAAATTCAAGAGAATCAACGGCTACAAATTTGTTTTCAGCAACTTTTTCTGAGTAAACAGATTTAAGTGCAAGGCGACGAACTTTTTGAGGAAGTTTGTACGCATAGCTACGTGGAGTTGGTCCGAAGACAATTCCACCACCACGCCATTGTGGAGAGCGGATAGAACCTTGACGAGCACGTCCAGTTCCTTTTTGACGCCATGGTTTGCGTCCACCACCTGAAACGGCTGAGCGGTTTTTAACTGCGTGAGTTCCTTGACGAAGGCTAGCACGTTGGCTGATGATCACATCAAATACAACTGCTTGGTTTGGTTCGATACCAAAGATCGCATCGTTAAGAACAACTTCGCCCGCTTGTTTACCAGTTTGGTCGAATAATGTTACATTTGCCATTTTGACTGTATTCCCCTTTCCTTATTATTTACCAGCTTTAACTGCTGACTTGATAGTGATAAGAGATTTCTTAGCACCTGGTACGTTACCTTTGATAAGGATAACGTTCTTTTCTGGAACAACTTGTACAACTTCAAGGTTTTGAATTGTTACACGGTCGCCACCCATACGTCCTGCAAGGTTTTTACCTTTGAATACGCGGTTAGGTGCAACAGGTCCCATAGAACCTGGACGACGGTGGTAACGAGAACCGTGAGCCATAGGTCCACGTGATTGTCCGTGGCGTTTGATAACACCTTGGAAACCTTTACCTTTAGAAGTACCAGTTACATCAACAATGTCTCCAGCTGCGAAAGTTTCAACTGTGATTTCAGCACCAACTTCCAAGCCTTCAACGTTTTTGAATTCACGAATGAAGCGCTTAGGAGCCGTGTTAGCTTTTGCTACATGTCCTTTAGCAGGTTTGTTGCTCAATACTTCGCGTTTGTCATCGAAACCAACTTGGATAGCGTTGTAACCATCTGTTTCAACAGTTTTAACTTGAAGAACAACGTTTGGAGTTGCTTCGATAACTGTTACAGGGATCAATTCGCCAGCTTCAGTGAAGATTTGAGTCATTCCCACTTTTTTCCCTAAGATTCCTTTTGTCATGAGAAAATAGTTCCTTTTCTATATTTTTTATTCAAAAAGTTTTTAACGAGCGTTTTTCATGCTCTCGATCAAGCTTTAGATTAAAGTTTGATTTCTACGTTTACACCACTTGGAAGATCCAATTTCATCAAAGCGTCAACTGTTTTTTGAGTTGGGTTGATGATGTCGATCAAACGTTTGTGTGTACGCATTTCGAATTGTTCGCGAGAATCTTTGTATTTGTGAGTCGCACGAATAATTGTGTAGAGGCTACGTTCAGTTGGAAGTGGGATTGGACCCGCAACTTGTGCACCTGTACGAGTAGCTGATTCTACGATTTTTGCAGCCGCTGTGTCAAGTGTACGGTGTTCGTACGCTTTCAAACGGATGCGGATTTTTTTGTTTGCCATCTTTTTTTCTCCTTTTCGTCTATTTAAGATAATAGGCTAGCTCCACAAGAAAACCGACGTGCGTTGCGTGGCAATGCAACCGAGCGTGTCGCAACCTCTTGCATCAAAGCTAATAGCTGTTTTTTTCACAGCACCATAGTAGTTTAACACAATGAAAGCCTCAATGCAAGGGATTTGAACAGATTTTTTTCGTTTTTTTAATGAAAGTGTTTTCGAAAATGAAAGAGCACAAAAAAAGTTACTATTATATAGAATATATAGAAAAAGGAGCGAGACAGAACAAATTTATAAGCAAATTTGTTCGTCGTCTCGCCCCCTGCACAGTTGATTAGGTTATCTTTGGAAATTCATAAACTCTAAAAATACCATTCTACCACTGCGTCTAGCAGTTATTTCTATTATTCTCTGATGGTTGTCGTCTTTTCTCCAGCCTTTGTTCTTTATATGCAGCTCTTTCTAGAAATTCCGACCTGACTTGTTATAGCCATATTTTTCGACGAAATGCTCACGGAATTCTAAGAGATTGTCATCCATAATCGCTTGGCGGACCTGCTTCATGAGGTTAATCAAGAAGTAGAGATTGTGGTAACTAGTCAAGCGGATCCCAAAGGTCTCATCCGCCTTGAGCAGGTGGCGAAGATAAGCCCGAGTGTAATTCTTACAAGTGTAGCAATCACATTCGTGATCTAGTGGTGTAAAGTCTTCAGCAAATTGGGCATTTTTCACCACCAGGCGTCCTTGACTGGTCATACAGGTACCATTTCGCGCGATCCGCGTCGGCAAGACACAGTCAAACATATCCACGCCACGAATCACCCCATCAATCAGACTGTCTGGAGCTCCCACTCCCATGAGGTAGCGAGGCTTGTTCTCCGGTAAGAGCGGAGTTGTGAAATCAAGCACCGCATTCATCTCTTCATGGCTTTCCCCAACAGCTAACCCACCAATGGAATATCCTGGAAAATCCATGCTGACCAGATCACGCGCAGACTGACGGCGCAAGTCTTCAAAGCCAGCCCCTTGAACAATCCCGAAAAGACCTTGATCATGAGGGCGACGGTGAGCCTTTAGCCCACGCTCTGCCCAACGGCTGGTCCGTTCGATTGATTTCTTCACGTAATCATAGGGTTGGTAAAACTGGGGACATTCATCGAAGGACATCATGATGTCGCTGCCTAGATTGTTTTGGATGGAGATGGCCTTTTCTGGAGAGAGGAACATTTTCGAGCCGTTGAGGTGGTTTTTAAAGGTTACCCCTTCTTCGGTGATATTACGGGTATCCGCTAATGAATAGACCTGGAAGCCTCCACTATCTGTCAAAATCGGCTGGTCCCAGTTCATGAATTGGTGCAGACCACCCGCTTTTGCGACCAAGTCATCCCCTGGACGAAGCCAGAGATGGTAGGTATTGGCCAAGATAATTCCTGAACCCATTTCTTTCAGTTCTTCTGGCGATTGGGTCTTAACGGTTGCCTGAGTCCCTACAGGCATAAACATTGGGGTCGGGAAAGTCCCGTGGGGGGTGATGATTTCTCCCAAGCGGGCTCCTGTATACTTTTCTTTTTTGATCAATCGATATTGAATCGGTGAATCTGTCATGGTTACCTCCGTACTGGGAAAAACAGTCCCAGCCTTCTTATTCCTGTCACAGGATTTTTCCTGTGAGCACCTGTACGATTGTACCAAATTTTACCAGCTCTGTCACGGACTTATGTTATAATAAAAAGTACTACTATGAAGAGAGTGTAATCTATGAACCTTAAATTGATTCGCCTTCGGGCACGCACCATGCAAGTCCAGCAACCAGGCTTAGCTATCCTATTTGCCCTGCCGGTTCTGTTGACCATTCTTGCTAACTTTCTTAAGCGGGCAAGATCTAATTAATCTGCTAGCGGATATGACCTTGTGGCAAGCAAGTATCTATATGATACAGCTACAGCTCTTTCCTTCTGTTGTTTCCTTCATCATCTCCATTTTAGTGGTTGGCGCGACCTTTAGCTATCTGGACGCGATCAATCCCAAGATTGAACGCCGAGCACGGGTCTTGGATATCTTTCATCAAGATCGCTTCACCCCTGTCTTCATCACCTTGTTCTTGAAGCAAGCTATCCTCTTTTTATGGGGTCTCATTCTCTTTGCTGCAAGTCTCATCAGCACCTATGCTAGCAGTCAATTCTTGGCTATTTACGAAAAGGTCAGCAATCCCAGCACTTTGACAGCTGCCAGTCCTGAATTTCAGGCCATGATGCGTCAAATGCCTCTGATGACAGCTGGTGTTGCTCTTGGCCTGCTTGGCCTCCTCTTGTACCTTCCACAGTACTATAGTCTCAGCCTTGTCGAATTGATCCTCTACGAGCAATTACGAGACGGCGACTATAAGGGAGCTTTGGGAGTGCTTCGTCAAAGTCGCGAAACGATGAAGGGCTTCCGTAGCAATCGCCTCGTGCTCGATCTAACCTTGTTTGGTTGGTACTTTCTGAATTACTTCACGCGCGATGTCATTGGTTTTTATACGATGCCTTACTTTATCAACTGCCAAATTGCATTTTACGATCAAATCAAGCAGATCAAACAAGGGCCTCGCCATTTCACAGGCCATCCAAGTCCTGAACAGGATTAAGAATATAGAAGAAAACCCCAGTTTCCTGCTGGGGTTTTCTTCTAACTATTTACTGTTAAAGACAGAAGGGTTTTTGTCATTTATAAGCCGTATAGGGAGTCCCCCAAAATCAGTCGGGTATGCTCGCGTTTGATACAGCGGTTCATGACGATATCTTCTCGTCCAGCTCCACGAAGGATTTCTTCTGCTTCTTGATTTTCCAGTTCCAATTGCGCCCAGAAGATCTTCGCATCTGTCTCAATAAAATCACGCGCTACATCTGGTAAAAATTCACTACGACGGTAAATATCTACGATATCTACGGGGAAAGGAATTTCCTGTAAGCTGGCATACACCGTCTCCCCAAGGATCTGGCCTCCTGCCGCACGAGGATTGACGGGAATAATCCGATAGCCCCGCTCTTGCATCTCCTTGCTGACACGATGGCTGGTCGTATCCTCACGGTCAGATAGTCCGACTACGGCGATGATCTTGCTAGTTTCTAGGTAATGTTTGATAACGCCATCACTAGGATTGCGAAAAGAATAAGCCATATGAATCTCCTTTTTGTATGCGTTTTCTTTCTTTAAATAGTATAACAATACGGACGGTATTGCAAGTTTTTTTGTTTTTAAAAGCGGTAGGAAACTTAAAAGTCTCCTACCGCTTTCTATCTTGAACAAACTCAATTCTATTTAGCCTCATACCATGTTATGCCTTCGTTCTCATCAGCTTCCAACGGAACCGCTAGCTCAATAGCAGATTCCATAGTTTCCTTGACCAACTGCTTCATCTTGGCCAACTCTTCTTTGGGCACTTGAAGGACGATTTCATCGTGGACCTGAAGAAGCATCTTGGTCTTGTATGCCCCTGCTTCTAGCGCTTGGTCCAAGTGGATCATAGCAATTTTCAAGATGTCTGCTGCCGATCCTTGAATTGGTGAGTTGATGGCTGTCCGTTCCGCAAAACCTCGAATATTGAAGTTGCGAGAGTTGATATCTGGAATTTCCCGGCGACGCTTGAAGAGGGTCTCTACATAGCCCTTATCACGCGCTTCCCGCACTACTCTCTCCATATAATCCTTGATGCCAGGATAGCGTTCAAAGTAGGTCTCAATGTAAGCTTTAGCTTCTTTTCGACTGATCCCTAGGTTGTTAGACAGTCCAAAATCGGAAATTCCATAAACCACGCCGAAGTTTACTGCCTTGGCATTGCGTCGGTCATTTGCTGTCACATCTTCTGGTTTTTCAATATTGAAGACCCGCATAGCAGTCGATGTATGGATATCTGCCCCATGCTGAAAGGCATCAATCAAATGCTTATCTCCCGAAATATGAGCCAAGACCCGCAATTCGATCTGTGAATAGTCCGAACTGAGCAAGACACTGTTTTCCTCTTCTGGAACAAAAGCCTTACGAATGAGGCGGCCTTGCTCCAAACGGACAGGAATGTTTTGCAGGTTGGGATCCACACTAGACAAACGACCTGTCTGCGTCAAATCCTGTACATAGCGGGTATGGATTTTCCCATCTTCCAAAATCCAGTCTTGAAGCCCGATGACATAGGTTGACTGAATCTTAGCAATCTGGCGGTATTCCAAAATCTTAGACACAATCGGTGCAATTGGAGCCAGACGTTCCAAAACATCAACAGCAGTCGAATAACCAGTTTTGGTCTTTTTGGTATATTCAAGAGGGAGTTCCAATTTTTCAAAGAGGATGACCCCCAATTGTTTTGGAGAATTGATATTGAACTCTTCTCCTGCTAACTCATAGATTTCTTGGGTCAGGCGCTCCAAGACTGCTTCGTTTTCCACCTGCATGTCTTGGAGGGTCTGGCGTTCTACCTTAATCCCCGCTATTTCCATCTTGGCCAAAACAGCTGCTAGTGGTTGCTCCATATCATAGAGCAAATCTAGTTGGTCATGAGCTTGCAACTGTTCCATCATGGGCCCTTCGGTGTCTAGTAGAACAGCAACTTTTCGTGCCAAATGCTCTAATAAGACCGCCTTTTCTGGGATGGCTTTTTTGGCCCCCTTGCCATAAACCACTTCGTCGAGCGGTAGCGCAATCTGACTATAGAGGCTCGCAATCGTTGAAATTTCATTGTCCTCTACGGTCGACAAAAGATACTTGGCCAAACGACTGTCAAAAGCCGGCTTTTGCAGGGTAATGCCCAAGTGGCTGAGCAAGACCATGGCCCTCTTAAAGTCATAGACCTTAAGAGGCGTTGTTTCAAGAAATTCTTTGAAAACTGGTGTTTGTAACAAACTGGTATCTGTGCTAGTGTAGAGCTGACCCTTTGTCCCCCATGCAAAACCGATGATGGGTTCTGTATGGTAATTGTCCCCAAAAATCTCAAAATGGAAGAAACTATCTTCTGTGAGCATATCCGAGGTCACCTGCTCTACTTCTGTGTAGTTAATGGCTACGGGAGCAGCTTCTTCTCCGCCTAGATCCAAGGCCTGACGGAGTTGCTTGAAGCCCATCTCCTCATAAAACTTAGCCAGATTTTCAAGATTGGGACCTGTATAGGTGATATCGTCCAGGCCAATCTCAATAGGTGCATTGGTATCGATGGTCGCAAGGGTCTTGGACAGGTAAGCCTGCTCCTTGTCGTTGATGAGATTTTCCTTCATTTTAGAAGGCTTCATCTCGTCAATATGCTCGTAAATGCCATCAAGAGACCCGTACTCTAGGAGTAGTTTGATCCCGGTCTTTTCTCCAATCTTGGTAACACCTGGGATATTATCCGACTTATCTCCCATCAAGGCCTTGAGGTCGATAAATTGCTCCGGTGTCAGTCCCATCTTTTCTTTCAGATAGGCTGGAGTGAATTCTTCAAACTCTGCCACCCCTTTTTTGGAGATTTCAACCACCGTATTGTCATCTGTTAGCTGGATCAAGTCCTTGTCCCCAGAAACGATGATCACATCAAAAGGAACAGGAGTGGATTCTGCCAACTTATCCAGCGTTCCAATAATGTCATCTGCTTCATACTGGGCCAGCTCATAATGACGAATTCCCAGATGGTCTAATTGCTCACGAATAAAAGGGAACTGCTCGCGGAATTCATCTGGTGTTTTTGCACGCCCCCCTTTGTAGTCAGCATACATCTCCGTCCGAAAAGTCGTCTTTCCTGCATCAAAGGCGACGAGGACATGGGTTGGTTGGATTCGCTCCAAGAGATGGCTCAACATGAGATTAAAGCCATAGACCGCATTGGTATGCAACCCATTAGCATTTTTGAAGCGATCGATTTGATTATAAAGTGCGAAAAAGGCACGAAAAGCGACGGAAGAGCCGTCGATGAGTAGTAATTTATTCTTTTTTTCCATAGGCCTATTATACCACGAATCACAAGGTCTCTGGTACATAAAAACTCTACCCTTTTGGGTAGAGTCTTCTTTAGGAGTTTCTTATGAAAAATGAAGAGAAGCGTTTACTCACCGTAACAAGAACCTTGTTGTGGCAATTTTTTAAAGCGTTTTGGATAATTTACTGAGATTTTCATTTTCTGTACCTCATTTCTTATTGGATGAGTACAGTATACAAGAGAAACCTAAACCATTTCTTATAGAAAGCTTCAAGAAAACTAAAAGCTGAGACGAAGAACACGTGGTTGTTGTTTCCTGCAGGCAGGTAACTGAAGATGGAGCCCTGTCTCATCTTGCCTCCAAGAAAGGGGCTGACTTTCTCCAAGAAGCTCTACCTTTTGAAGGCGCGCATGGAGGATTCTCGGTTGCTTGAGATCATAGGCGAGAGACGGCAAGGCCAGCTCTTCTGTACTTCCACTTGGTTCCAGCTGGATAGCATAAAGAAAGCCCTCACGCATGGTATAGCGGAAATCTTGGCTGGTATAGAGTGGCGCTTCTCCATCTGAGAAGGAACCTTCCTGGGCCTGAGTTGGTCCGTCCGACGACACCCGCCAAGGCCGGCTCTGATAAATAGCTTCTCCATTCACCGCAAGCCAGGCCCCGATTTCAGCGAGGATGTCTTGGTCTTGCTTAGGGATAGTTCCATCGGATTTGGGCCCAACATTAAGAAGAAGATTGCCATTTTTTGCCACAACATCAACTAAATTTTGCAGCAATTCCTTGCTAGTCTTGTAGGCAAGATCCTGGGTATAGCACCAAGAATTACGGGCAATCGCAGTATCCATTTGCCACGGAAAGGATTGCGTCTCTCCGTATCCTCCCCGCTCCATCTCAACGATTCCTGAACCAAAAGGTAGGGCATCCTGTTTGTAACAAACGGCCACCTCGCGATCCTCTTGTGCTGCTAGATTGTAATAGTAAGCCAAAAAGCGCATTAAGTAGGGACGGAAACTCTCATGCTGGATCCACCAATCGAAATAAAGGAGCTCTGGCTGATAATCCCGCACCAGTTCACAGGTTCGCAACAGCCAATCTTCCAAGAATTCTTCACTTGGATAGGGCTTGGAAGTGAGATCAAAATGATCTTTGGGCTCTGGCTCCGCTGGCCAATAGAGGCTGTCTCTTGGAACTTCTTGTGGAATATCACTAGGAAACTCCTTGCCATGCGAAAAGAAAAACTGGTGCTCTGCCCGGTGAGAGGACGTACAGAAGTGTAGACCACGTTTTTCTGCTTCCGCTCTCAGTTCTCCTAAGACATCTCGTCTCGGTCCCATTTCTAGGCTATTATAAGGCGAGAGATTAGAGGCATACATCTGAAAACCATCGTGGTGCTCCGCAACTGGGAAAAGATACTGGGCCCCCGCCTTTTGAAAGAGATCCAGCCAAGATGCCGGATCAAATCGATCCGCTGTAAACAGAGAAATGAGATCCTTGTAGCCAAAGCTAACCTGATCTCCAAAATGCTCTCGATGATAGTCATAGCAAGGGTTCCCTTGGATATACATATTTCGTGAATACCACTCCGAACCGAAGGCAGGTACACTGTAGACGCCCCAGTGGATGAATATTCCAAATTTGGCATCCCGATACCAATCTGGACAGACTTGATGGCTAAGAGAGTCCCAAGTTGGTTCAAAAGGACCTGACTGGATGACTTGATCAATCTCTTCAAGGCTTATCATTCTCTTCCCCTCTTTTCTTGTTACTATCTCTATTGTAACGAGAAACCCTCGTTTGTAAAGACAAACGAGGGGAATGTTTAAAATAGTAGACAAAGAGCTTGATCTAGGAGAATCGAGCCGTTTACAAATAGAATAGACTGGCTAGCCCTTCACTGCTTGAGAAATAAAATGAGCGATGGCATCTGTCTCCCCTTTGTGAAGAGCCTTAACGATTTTGGACCCCACAATAACCCCATCTGAGACCTGGTTAAAACGGTGAACATCTTCCATGCTGGAAACTCCAAAACCTGTCAAAACAGGGATCGAAGCTATTTCGTGTAATTGGGCCAAGTGGTGGTCCAGATCTTCTCGATAGCTACCAGCTTTCCCCGTCACTCCATTCACCGCTACGGCATAGATAAAGCCTTCCGCATCTTGGATCAATTTCTTCTGACGATCGATTCCTGTCGTTAAACTCACCAGTGGAACCAAAGCGATGTCTTTACCCGCTAATAGAGGCTCTACCAGATCTGCATGCTCATAAGGAAGATCCGGAATAATCACTCCTTTAACAGCTGTTCCGTCTAAATCTCTAAAGAAGGTTTCGAGCCCATATTGGAACAAGGGATTGAAATAGGTCATGATGACCAAAGGAACAGTTGTTTCCAGACCCTGGATCGTTTGCACCAAACCTTCTGTCGTCGTCCCATGGGCTAAACTTCGTAATCCTGCCTCTTCAATCACCGGGCCATCTGCCACTGGATCCGAAAAAGGAATACCAACTTCAATGGCTGATACACCAAGATCTTCCAAAAATTGGATGGTTTCCTGCAAACCTGCTAAGCCTTTTTCATGATCTCCTGCCATGATATAAGGAACAAAGATCCCTTGTTGCTGGTCTTTCAGCCCTTGTAAATGCTCTGTTAAAGTCTTTCCCATCTTACTCTCCTTTCTCTTGTTCTAGGCGGTCTTTGACTTGTACCACATCTTTGTCCCCACGACCTGACAAGCAAACGATCATGGATTTCAGGCCCCATCTCCTTGGCCAATTTCACCGCATAGGCGATCGCATGGCTCGATTCCAGAGCCGGAATGATTCCTTCTACTTTTGAAAGCAATTGAAAGGCTTCTAGGGCTTCTTGGTCTGTCACAGGCACATAGGTTGCCCGCTTGATCTCATGGAAATAAGAATGCTCTGGCCCAATCCCTGGATAATCAAGGCCTGCTGAAATCGAGAAGGCTTCTAAAATCTGTCCATGGGCATCCTGTAAAACATCCATCAAGGCGCCATGAAGGACTCCTGGACGCCCCTTGGTCAAGGTCGCTGCATGCTGGTCTGTATCTACCCCAAGTCCAGCAGCTTCCGCACCATACATGGCAACAGATGTATCCTCTACAAAAGGATAGAAGAGACCAATGGCGTTCGATCCACCTCCTACACAAGCTAGGACGGCATCTGGCAGAGCCCCGTCATTTTGCTCTGCAAATTGGCGCTTGGCTTCCCGACCGATGACACTTTGAAAATCACGAACAATCTCTGGGAATGGATGGGGGCCTAGAGCAGATCCCATGATATAGTGGGTATCCTCTACGTTTGCTACCCAGGCTCTCAGGGCAGCATTGACCGCATCCTTGAGGACACGCGACCCATCTGTTACCGATTGAACCTTGGCGCCCAACAACTCCATCCGAAAGACATTGAGGGCTTGGCGTTTGACATCTTCTTCCCCCATGTAGATGGTACATTCCATATCAAATAAAGCAGCAGCCGTTGCCGTTGCAACACCGTGCTGTCCGGCCCCTGTTTCTGCGATGATCTTCTTTTTACCCATTCGGTGTGCCAGCAAAACCTGTCCTAGAGCATTATTAATTTTATGAGCCCCCGTATGGTTGAGATCTTCTCTTTTTAGAAAAATCTTGGCTCCGCCGACATACTTGCTTAGATTTTTAGCATAATAGAGCGGTGTTTCCCGACCAACATATTGTTTCAGAAGCTGGTCCAATTCTGCTTGAAAAGAAGGATCTGCTTGACTTTCTCTGTAGGCTTCTTCTAATTCTAAAACTGCTGTCATCAAGGTTTCAGGAACAAAACGTCCCCCAAACCGTCCGTAAAATCCGTTTTGATCTGGTTGTTTATATGCCATGCTTGACCCTTTCTATAAATCGTTTTATCTTTTCTTGATCTTTTTTTCCATTTGTCTCGACCCCACTGGATACATCCACCGCATAAGGATGAAAGAAGCGAATAGCATCTGCTACATTATCTTCCGTCAAGCCTCCTGCAATAAAGAAGGGCTTTGTGACGTTTTGACTTTCGAGCTCTTGCCAGTTAAAAGTCTCTCCGCTTCCTGCTACAGGAGCATCAAAGAGCAGATAATCGGCACCGGTCTCAGGAAGAGCGATGTCTTTCCCACTTGAACAGCGCGAATCGTTTGTTGGGGAAGCTCTTGCAAGATGGTTTCATCCATCGGTCCATGCACTTGTATCAAGTCCAAGCCCACAACTCGGCAGGCCTCCTCCACTTCTTCTCTTTGTGGTGATATAAAAACTCCGACTTTTTGAACCCCCTTTGGAATCCCTGTAGCCAACTGCCGGGCTTGCTCCAGCGTGACTTGCCGTTTGCTTGGTGCAAAGACAAAACCAATGTAATCCGCACCTGCCTCAACAGCCGTCTGGACAGCTTCTGGGGTGGATAATCCGCAAATTTTAACCTTTGTCAATCTGCAACTCCTTTACTTTTTCAGCCACATTGTCTGCCTTCATGAGGGCTGTCCCAACGAGAATGCCATTAAAATAGGGAGCGAGCATGCGCGCATCTGCTGCTGTAAAAATAGCAGACTCCGAGATGTAAACCGGTTCTTGTTCAAAGCTTGTCGCCAATTCAAGGCTAGTATGAAGATCTGTCTCAAAGGTCACCAAGTTGCGGTTATTGATCCCTATGATCTGAGCCCCAAGCCGGTGAGCCACCTGTAATTCTGTCAGATTATGGGTCTCCACCAAGACCTCCAGGCCAAGATGGGTCGCAAACTCATAGAGCTCTTTCAGACGAGCCTCTGATAAGGCTGCGACAATCAACAAGATAACGGTAGCCCCTGCGTTTCGCGCCCGAATAATTTGCTTTTCATCTACAATAAAATCTTTATTGAGGGTGGGGATACGTACTTGACTAGATATTTCCCGGAGATAGTCGATACTGCCCTTGAAAAAAACTTGATCGGTTAAGACAGAAATCATCACGGCCCCATTTTCTTCGTAAGTCTTAGCCTGCGCGACGATATCCACATCCACATGAATATCTCCCAGACTCGGGCTAGCCTTTTTCACCTCCGCAATGACCTGAAGCTTTTCTGGATGACTCTTTAGGTAATCATATAAGCGGTAAGTTTGGCGCAAAGGTTGGAGTTTCTCTTCTTTCATCCTAGCCACTTCACGCGCTTTTTCCTTTAGAATCTTTGGCAAGAATTCTTGACTCATTTTTGATACTCCTGTAATAATCTCAATTTCTCAAGGGCAGCCCCACTGGCAATCACCTCACGTGCCAAGGCAATCCCCTCCTTGATAGAATCCACCTTGCCATTGGCATAAAAACCAAGACCAGCATTTAAGACCGTCACCTCTAAGAAGGGACTCGCTTCATTCTTCAAGACACTGAGCAAATTTCCGCATTCCGTTTGGCATCCCCACCACGTACTTGATCAATTTCGATGCGCTCCATTCCCAAATCTTCTGGTTGAAAGCTGGATAAGGTCACCTGTCCATTTTCCAGAATAGCAAGCTGGGTTTCTCCATCGAGGCCCGCCTCGTCCAAACCTTGTGGTCCACTCACTACCACTGCGCGTTTTCGACCCAAATTTTTTAATATCTCCGCTGTACTTTCCAGCATATCCGGACGACTGGTTCCCAATAGCTGGGTTTCTAAAGGAATCGGATTGATAAGGGGACCGGTCAAATTCATCACCGTCGGAACTCCTAGTGCCAAGCGAGCTGGCATAATATAGCGCATGCCTGGATGCAGATTTTTGGCAAATAGAAAGACAATGCCAGCCTTTTCAAATACTTGTCCCAAATCTTCTGGACCCAAATCAAGGTTAATCCCTAGAGCTTCTAACACATCAGCAGAACCTGATTTAGAAGAGATCGAGCGATTCCCATGTTTCGCCATCTTGATGCCACCACCAGCGAGGACGAAGGCAGCTGTGGTTGAAATATTGAAACTATAGGAACGATCGCCCCCCGTCCCACAATTGTCCATGGCTTCTTGAACTCCTGTGGGAATAGAGACCGCATGGGCCTGCATCACTTTTGCAATAGCCGTCCGCTCTTCAATCGTTTCCCCCTTCATTTTGAGACCTAGCAGAAGGGCCGTCACCTGCGCCTCTGAAGCACGACCAGCGACGACTTCTTCCATGGCTGCTTCTAATTCTGCAGCGGTTAGATCTTTTCCTTCCGCTACCTTTGCAAGCACTTGTTTCATCTTCCGCTCCTTGACAAGTTTGACAAAATTTTCGATGGTCTTGAGCCCATCTGGCGTCCCGATACTTTCTGGATGGTATTGAAAGCCATAGATCGGTAGGCTACGATGCTGAATCCCCATAATCGCTTGATCATCCGTCGTCCGAGAGGTAATGACAAAAATCCTCTGGCATATCTTCAATTGTAAGCGAATGGTAGCGCATGACTGGAACTTCTTTTTGCGACACCCACATATAGTGGAGAGGTAGCTTCTAGTCGGATCTGGCTTTGTTTGCCATGCATGACCTGTGGTGCCAATCCCAAGCGTCCTCCAAAAAAACTTCCGCAATCGCTTGATGCCCCAAGCAGATCCCCAAGATTGGTTTGATCCCCGCGAAATCTCTGATCATCTCCTCCATTTTACCCGCATCCTTTGGCCAACCTGGACCTGGAGAAAAGACCAAGGCATCTGCTTCTTGGGCAAGCTGGTACAAATCTGGATCATCATTTCGAAGCACCTGGACCTCATCAAATTTCCCGATATACTGTGCTAAATTGTAGGTAAATGAATCGTAATTATCGACTAATAAAATCATCCTTCTTCTCCAATCCTCGTCATCGATTTTGCCTTATTGACGGTTTCTTTGTATTCATTTTCTGCGATGGAATCATAAACGATTCCTGCTCCAGCTTGGACATAAGCCTTCTTATTTTTGAGGATCATGGTTCGAATCGCAATAGCAAAATCGAGATCCCCCGTCACCGAAAGATAGCCAATAGCCCCCGCATAGACGCCTCGTTTTTCTTTTTCTGCTTCATAGATCCGCTTCATGGCTCGGATTTTCGGAGCACCTGAAACAGTCCCTGCTGGAAGGGTGGCCTTCAGAGCCTCTATCGAGGCAAGTTCAGGAAGTAATTGTCCCTTGACAACACTCGTCAGGTGCATGACATAACGGAATAATTCCACTTCCATGTATTTGGTCACTTCAACTGACCCGTTTTGAGCGATCCGACCGATATCATTTCGCCCTAGATCCACCAACATCCGGTGCTCTGCAACTTCTTTTGGATCCCCTGTCAAATCAGCTGCCAATTGCCGATCAGCTTCTTCATCAATCCCTCTTGGACGTGTGCCAGCAATGGGATTGGTCGTTACCACTCTGTCCTTGACTGACACCAGACTTTCTGGACTGGCACCGATGATTTGATAGTCCCCGAAATCATAAAAGTAGAGATAATTCGAAGGATTGGTCACGCGCAAATTGCGGTAATAATCTAGCGGTTTTCCTGAAAAGTCAGCTGAAAAACGTTGACTGAGCACACATTGGAACATGTCTCCTTTTCGAATATAGTCCCGCGCTAGAGCCACCATTTCCTCAAACTCTTTTTGCTCCAAATGATTGTGAAAATGAAGAACGTGTAGGTCCTTATCCTGAAACTCTTCCTTTGCCGGTGTTGCCAACTGCACTAACACTTGCTCCAAGCTCAAGGCTTGCTCTGCTTCACTGCGTCCACTATAGAGGTTCTCTTCCACCACATAGACCTTTTCCTTTTTATGATCAAACATCACATAGCTTTCATATAAGAAAAAGTGGAGATCTGGAGTGCCGATCGTATCTTCAGGAATGGAACCGATATTCTCATAGATACCAATCAAGTCATAGCCAACAAATCCAATCGCTCCTCCGTTAAAAGGGAGCTCTTCTGAAGTTTTCGTTTTGACTGTGATGCGATTCAAAAAGTCCAAAGGATCCTCTTCGACAATTTGATCATTGTAATAAAGGATGCCCTTTTCAAACTTGACTTCACTGACCGGCCGATAGGCCACAATTGAAAAACGCGCATTCTCTTTTTCGCGAGGAATTGACTCCAAGATCATTTTATGGGGTGCATCCAAACGCATATAAGCCAAAATTGGACTCAAAACATCAGCAGATAAAACTTTTTTCATATCAGAAACCTCTCTTCTAGAACGCTTTTATTCGAATGAATCGTGACTTCGCTTGCTAAGGCAGCCAAGGATATCCCACGCTCAAATGTCGCTTTGGGATCAATGTGCCTAAGCTCGCTTCGCTTGCTAAGGCAGCCAAGGATATCCCACGCTCAAATGTCGCTTTGGGATCAATGTGCCTAAGCTCGCTTCGCTTGCTAAGGCAGCCAAGGATATCCCACGCTCAAATGTCGCTTTGGGATCAATGTGCCTAAGCTCGCTTTGCTTGCTAAGGCACATAGAAAAGCCCTCACACAAAAAACTGTGTGAGGGCGTAATGTCCGCGGTGCCACCTCTTTTGTAGGAAAAATGGCTGGTCCTTCCCTATATCTCTATCTCCTCTATCAAGGAGTTGCACGGTAAGGGGTGCCAACCGAATCCACATGGTTTAGAATTCATTCATAACAACAGTCCAATTTTCATCAGTCGCTATTGCTTGTTCGCAATCTCCACAAGCTCCCTGAAAATAGCTGACTTATTACTTTTCTGTTGCTACCATTATAACCCTTTTTCTTAGAAAGTCAATAAAATTTTTAGTCTTTTTTTATACTTTTTCTCCACTAATGTCATAAAAGTAGTTCAGATCTCCCAATTGGTTCTACCTGTTTATCCCAAAAATAGGATACTCAACAAAGCCAAGATAGCAGGACCACCTTGAGTCAAGATAATCTTTTTATTAGCAGTCATCGCACCATAGAGCGCAGCTCCAATAATAAAGAGCACAAAAATCGTCACAATTTCAATATTCTTGGACAAAAACAATCCATACAAGAGGAACACAGCGATCAAAGCATTGTAAATCCCTTGATTCTTAAACAAAGACGTCACAGATGGACGAGCAAGTTCCTCTTTATCCATATTGAAAACCCGACTTGTGGTATCAGATGTTGTTCGCATGCTCTCCAAATAAAAAATATATAAATGCTCCAGTGCAGCAAGACTTGCTAAAATAATCGTCAGTAATGACATCGTAGATTCTCCTTTTTATTCAATCGTTATTTGTTCAATGCCAGATACTAATTTATCCAGCAAGTATGAAAATTGCTCTTGTTCCTGAGTGCTTAAAATGCGGCTCATCTGATCCTTCACTGCCAAGTGATGGCGAGGAGGTCGATTGACCAAACGATTATAGGCTGTGTCTGTCAGATGAATTACAATTTCCCGCTGGTTCTTTGGATTTCGGCTCCGATGGACAAATCCTTCCTTTTCTAAAATTTTGAAATGCCGCGTTAAAGCAGCTGGGTCAATCTGTAGGCGTTCTTGAACCGCAATCTGATTGCAAGGTGCTTGCTCTAATAAATACTGCAAGATTTGGTAACGCGTCAAGCTAATCCCTAGCCGCTTTTCAAATAGCTGTGTAGTGGATTGATCTGCCAAACGTAGTTGGTAGAGCAAATCATTGATTTCTGCCATATTCCTTCTCTAATCTATTTTTGATTAATCAATAATTGATTAGTCAATTATAATCCTTTTCTTCTATCCTTGCAAGGAAAAGAGCTTGCGCTATTTTTTCGCACAAAAAAAGCCGCCTGATTGGGCGACTCTTAGGGAGATTATTATGAAAAAGAAAAGTTTTAGGATTTTTCTAAACAAAGTTAGGAGGTCTTTGTTTATGATTCTATTATAGCGGACATTTCTTAAAGAAAGCTTACGACTTTGTTTCAAAATGAAAACAAATTCTTTACAGATTCTTTTCAAGGCTTAAAATACTTGGGATATCCCGTAAAGTTTCCATCTGGTGATTGCCTTCATAGTCAGATGGTAAAAAATTGATACTCTGAATCTGGCTATTCCTTGCAAAGTCAACATCCAGGCTCCGATCCCCAATATAGTAGATCTTTTCTGGATGTAGCTCGTACTTCTCCATCAGATAAATGGCTGCTTCTGGGTCAGGCTTGCGGGCAAAACCACTTTGACTGGTCAAAATCTCTGTAAAAAAGGATTCCAAACCCAAGTCCCGCAGGATGACCAAGGCATTCTCTCCCTTATGGGTATAGACAAATTGTTGGATCTCAGCATTCTTCCCCCAGGACAGGACATCACGCGCGCCCTCCATCAGAAGAACCTGGGCATTTTTCTCTGCTAGACTTTCTGCTCGGCGAAGGTTTAAGTCGGTCACATCCAGTTGATGCTCTTCTGCCACTGCAACTAAAAGATCCTGAACCGAATGCTTCAAGATATAATCTTTAATGCTTGCTCGGTCAAACGGAAGCTGATAATAGGCATAGGTCTCCTCAAGACCTGCTAAGATTGCATCATAGGAATCCAGCAAGGTTCCGTCCAAATCCCAAATAAGGGCTCGTTTTGTCATGTTTTCTCTCCTACTTTTCGTCGATAAAGCTGACTCAAAAATAACCAGCGAAAGCCATTATCTAGCAAGGTCCCCGTCCAGACTCCTGGAAGTCCGAAGCCAAGGGTTACTCCAAGCAGATAACCAACTCCAATTCGAATGACCCACATGCCAATGGTCGTTGCATAAAATGGCAATTTCCCATTTCCCAAACCTTGCCAAACAGCTGTATAGATGACCGTCCCTGCCGTAAAAGGTGTTCCCAACAAAGAAAAGAGAACAACCGATAAGCTCGCTTCCACAGCTTTCGTATCTTGTGTATAGAGGTGGGTCAGCAAGGTGCCACCCAAAAAAATCCCCAAGGCAATGGGCAACATTAAGACAAAGGACAGCCAGTATGACTGCTTTCGAAGGTGGGCAACCTGCTCGAGATCACCTTCACCGAGGTTCCGTGCTACGAGCATGACCGTCGCTGTGGCCACTCCAAATACAGGCATGTAATTAAACTGGGTCAAGGTTTCTCCAATGGCATTGCCCGCAACGGCCTCTGTTCCAAAAGCGACGACTATCGCAATGATCACCACGTCTCCAGCCCGCATCATCAGCCGCTCCCCAGCAGCCGGAAGTGCTAAGTTCAAGAGCTTACGATCCAAGCCCCAACGAACGGGGGCAAAGGGCAGCCGGACCTTTTGCCACAAGAGGATAACGCCAACCAGACGGGCTAGCACAGTCCCCAAAGCTGCTCCGACAATCCCCCAGCCAAAAAGGAAGATGGCCACAGAGGAGAACAGAGCGTTTAATAGATTGGTCAATAGGCTCACATACATAGGGAGACGTGGATTGTTGGCCACCCGAACCAGCGATCCCAAGGTCGTCATCAAGCCTAAGAGAAGAATGGTCCCACCGACCAAGGAAAGGTAAATCCCCCCCACTTTCAGCTACTGCAGCTTCGGTCCCCAAGAGCGAAATCATCTGGCGTCCAAATAACAGGGAAGCCCCTCCTAAGAAAGCACTTAGCAACAAGGTCACCTTCAGTGACTCTGTCGCATGGTAGGCGATCGTTTCTTGATTTTTTTCACCCAAGCTTTTGGACATGACACTGGCAACTGCCGCACCCAGGGCCAAAAAGATGGCTTGATAAATGGTGATGATATTCCCCGCGACGGAAACACCCGAGATAGCAATCAAGCCCAGATGAGCCACTAAATAAGAGTCCACCATGCCCATCAGCATTTGTAAGAAATTTTCACCCATGGCAGGAAGGGCGATAGTTAAGATTTTTTTGTATGAATTCATGCGTATATAAAAGAGCCAAACGGCTCTTTTTATCTTTCTAATAGGGAACATTAAAGTCCCAAGTAGTCTTCTACGGCTGCTTGCATGTCTTTGGCTGCCACGCTTGTACGATGGCGAACCGGTGCAGTTTCAAGACCGTCTACAGCCGGCGGTACAGGGACACCTGAAAGGGTGTGTAATTTAGCCAAGGCTTCAAATCCGTTAGACCTGTCTCACCTGTCACAGCTTCTACCGCTACAACTGGGAACTTGTAAGGGCTAGCTGTAGAGGCAATGACTGTTTTAGCACCATCCCCTGTTTGGCTAAGGTATTTTTGATAAACAGCTGATGCTACGGCTGTATGAGGATCTTCAATATAGTCAGACACTTCATAAACTCGTTTGATCTCTGCGGCAGTTTCTTCTTCATCTGCGTATGCAGCCGCAAATAAATCTAGGATATCTTTGTCAAAGTTGGACAGTTGGTACTGACCTGTTGCAACAAGACTTTCCATCAACTCTTTCGTCTTTGTGGCATCATTACCTAGCAAGTGGAAAATCAAACGTTCCAAGTTTGAAGAGACCAAAATATCCATCGATGGACTAGTGGTTACTTTGAAGCTACGTTTCTTATCATAGACATGTGTTTCAAAGAAGTCTGTCAAGACATTGTTCTCGTTTGATGCACAGATCAATTTCCCAACCGGAAGACCGATTTGTTTGGCATAGAAGGCAGCTAAGATATTTCCAAAGTTTCCTGTTGGAACAGTGAAATTGACTTTTTCTCCAGCAGTGATTTGACCGGTTTTCACCAATTGAGCATAGGCGTATACGTAATAGACAACCTGAGGCACCAAACGACCGATATTCATAGAGTTGGCTGATGAAAATTGCATCTTGTTGGCTGCTAATTTCACGAAGCGCCACATCGTTGAACATGTGTTTCACATTGGTTTGAGCATCGTCAAAGTTCCCATCGATGGCGATCACATGGGTATTGTTCCCCGTTTGAGTGGTCATTTGCAACTCTTGCACCTTGCTGACGCCGTCTTTTGGATAAAAGACGATAATTTCTGTACCTGGAACATCGGCAAAACCTGCCATGGCAGCTTTACCAGTGTCCCCGGATGTCGCTGTCAAGATGACAATTTTATTTTCCAGACCGTGCTTTTTAGCTGCTGTTGTCATGAAGTAAGGCAAGATCGATAAAGCCATATCTTTAAAGGCGATGGTTGAACCGTGGAAAAGTTCCAAATTGTATTGACCATCGAGTTTGACAAGAGGCGCAATGGTGGGCGTGTCAAACTTGCTGTCATAGGCATGAGAAATACAGTAGTCCAATTCTTCTGCCGTAAAGTCGTCCAAAAAGGCTGACAAGACAAGCTTAGCCACTTCTTGGTAAGAAGCGTCTTTGAGGGTGTTAAAATCTAGCTCCACTTGAGGATAAGAGACCGGAGTAAACAAGCCGCCATCTGTTGCCAAACCTTGAAGGATGGCTTGACTAGCTGTTACAGTATTTTTTTCATCTCGTGTTGATTGGTAAACTAATGTCATGACTGTTCCATTCCTTTACTAGTAGTCTTCTCATTATATCATAAATGTCAGAAAATTTAACGGCTTTTCCCTAAATTAGGTGAGAGATAAAAAAGAAAGAGGCTGGGACAAAAGTCCTAGCCTCTTAATTGTCTTTGGATTGTCGAGCCCCACTCTCTCCCAGATAAATCTTGTTTACACTTGTTTTTCCAGTTCGATTAAGCCAATCCCAACTCTGCTAAAACTGCTTGGAAGTCCTGCTTCAAGCTTTCAAGAGCCACTGTTACTTCTTGACGGGTGTGATTGTTTTTCACGGTTACTTGACCGCTCTCCACCTCACTACCTCCTAAGGTAATTAAGGCCTTGGCCGCAAAAACATCGGCTGACTTAAATTGCGCCTTGAGCTTCCGTCCAAGATAGTCACGCTCTACTTTGAAACCTTGAAGTCGAAGAGCCTGTACCAAACTAAGCGCTGCTTCATTGACCTCATCTCCCAGGACGGCGATATAGGCATCTAGACCTGTTTCGATCGGTAATTCGATGCCTTTCTTTTCAAGGACGAGAAGAATCCGTTCCAGACCAATCCCAAATCCAAAACCAGCTGTCGCAGGGCCACCGAAGTATTCCACTAAACCATCATAGCGACCACCCGCACAGACTGTTAATTCATTGCCTTCAATTTCTGTAATAAACTCAAAAATCGTGTGGTTGTAGTAATCTAAGCCACGCACCATGTTGGTATCAATGACATAGGTCACCCCTAAGTCTTCCAACATGCGACGAACCGCATCAAAATGTGCTTGGCTTTCTTCATCTAGATAGTCTAAGATGGACGGAGCTTGTTCAACTGCCACCTTGTCTTCTTTTTCTTTTGAATCCAAGACACGAAGAGGATTTTCTTCCAAACGGCGTTGACTATCCTTAGACAATTGATCCTTCATTGGCAAGAGGTAGTCGATCAAGGCTTGACGGTATGTCTGGCGACTTGCTGGACTTCCCAAAGTGTTCAAGTGCAAGGTCACATTGTCAATTCCCAATTCTTTAAGGAATTGTGCCGCCATCGCGATCGTTTCAACATCCGTTGCAGGATTGCTCGATCCAAAGCATTCTACCCCAATTTGGTGGAATTGACGCAAGCGCCCTGCTTGAGGACGTTCATAGCGGAACATTGGACCGATGTAATAAAATTTACTTGGTTTTTGTACCTCAGGCGCAAAAAGTTTATTTTCTACATACGAACGAACAACAGGGGCTGTTCCTTCTGGACGAAGCGTGATATGACGGTCTCCTTTGTCATAGAAGTCATACATTTCCTTGGTGACAATATCCGTCGTATCTCCTACTGAACGGCTGATGACTTCATAATGTTCGAAGATCGGCGTACGGATCTCTTCATAATTGTATCTGGCAAAGACCTTGCGTGCAAAACCTTCTACGTATTGCCATTTAGCTGAATCGCCAGGAAGAATATCCTGGGTCCCTTTTGGTTTTTGTAATTTCATAGCCTTCATCCTTTGTCTTACTTTTGCCTCTATTTTACCACAAATTCGAAGAGAAATGGAGGCTGGACTGTTTTTCGTTCGGCTAAATCGGTCAAACGACGGATCTATTCTTGCTTTATGATCGGAATTGTGAGAAAATAGGTTTCATCATACAGAGGGAAAGGATAGCGAGATGAGAGAGGATATCAAGATTAACGACCGTGCCCTAGCACTAGAGAAACAATTGATTGAGAAGTTAGAGCTTGTATTTGATACAGATGTTGAGTTGGACGTCTACAACCTCGGTTTGATTTACGAGTTGAATCTAGATGAGGACGGAATCTGCAAAGTGGTTATGACTTTTACGGATACTGCTTGTAGCTGCGCTGAGAGTCTTCCTATCGAAATCGTCGCTCGCCTAAAAGAAATTGATGGGATTGAGGATGTTAGGGTAGAAGTGACCTGGTCTCCCGCTTGGAAGATTACTCGGATCAGTCGCTATGGCCGCATCGCACTCGGACTTCCGCCACGATAACTACTCTATCTTTGTCTGCATCAAAAAAACGAGGAACACCAGCTCCACCATCAGAGTCTGTTCCTCGTTTTTTATGATGATTGAATCCATTAAAACTTTTTCAACACCAGAACAAACTAAGCCTCGTCAGCTTTTGGTTCCGGAAGGATTTGGTACAACACAATCCCAAGAATTGTTGACGTTGCAACACCAGTGATTTGAAGTCCCCCAATTTGGAACACCAAACCACCGATTCCTGATACTAAGATCACACTTGCAATCAAGAGATTCTTTTTATTGTCAAAATTAATCTTGTTTTCAACTAAGATTTTCAAACCACTGGCCGCAATCACTCCAAAGAGGGCGATCGAAATGCCTCCCAAGACAGCGGTCGGAATCGAATTCAACAGAGCTGATACCTTACCAATAAAGCTCATAACAACCGCAATCACTGCTGCGCCTGCAATGACATATACTGAATAGATCTTATTCAAGGCCATCACCCCGATATTTTCACCATAAGAGGTTACCGGAGGAGCTCCGAAAAATCCTGCAATGATCTGTGCCAAACCATCCCCCGTAAGAGTACGGTCCAAACCAGGATCTTGGAAGAAATCTCTACCTGTCAGACTATTCAAGACCATCACGTGTCCGAAGTGCTCCGTCATGGTGACAAAAGCAATTGGTGCCATGGTCAAAATCGCACTTGGATACAATTTAAAGTGATAATTGACAAATGGGATATCAAAGCTTGGGATTTGGAACCACTTGGCTGAAGCAACGGATGCAAAGTGGACAATCTCTTGGCCGGTCACCAGACCTAAGATAAGAGAAAAGAGATAACCCACGATCAACCCTAGTAAAATAGGAATCACTCCGATAATTTTCTTGCCATACATATTAAAGAGAATAACAGCAAAAAGAGTGACCATTGAAATGAACAAGCTCGTACCGCTGTATTTCCCATCGATCATAGTCGCATCTCCCACAGCTGTCGACGCAAGGCTCAAACCGATCACAATGATAATTGGCCCTACTACAATCGGTGGAAGCACTTTATCAATCCAGGCATTTCCAGCAAACTTGACAATCAAGGCCACCAAGAGGTAGACCAAACCACCTGCCATGGCACCTTGGGCAACCGCTGCAATTCCATCTGTCTTCATTAACATCTGCATCGCGGCAATATAAGCAAAACTAGATCCCATGTAGGCAGGAATCTTATACTTGGTCACCGTCAAGTGAGCCAAGGTTCCCAAACCAGATGAGAAGAGGGCGATGGCAGGATCAATTCCAACCAAAATCGGTACCAGTACTGTCGCCCCAAACATGGCAAACAAATGCTGGAATGATAAACCAACCAGCAAGCCTGGTTTTGGCATATCAGATATATCATATTTTACATTATTCACGATAATAAAAAAACCTCCTAAAATTCAAATGCAACAAGTTATGGCTGAACAAAAACATCTACCTTCGATGAGCAAATTATAAGGAAACGCTTCATGCTCCATCATCGACGATTTCTTATTTTCATCAAACCACTTTTCAACTATACAAAAAAATCCCCCACAACAAGGAGATACACAAAATATAGGCTGGTCTTCCCAGGCCTTTCATTTCCATAGCTCCTTGCCTGCCTCTCTGGACAGTATTAAAGGATTGATTCGATTAGTCACAATTATAGCAAATTATAGACGGATTTACAAGAAAAATGACAGATGATACACTCAAATCCCCCAAAAAGTAATATTCATACGTTTCAGCAATAGAGTTGAAAATAGCTACTCTGAGCCAAAAAAGAGGCTGGGACAAAAGTCCTAGCCTCTCAATTGATTTTGGATTGTCGAGCAAGACGCAGTGGTTGAGTGCTCAAAGCACTGCTTTGAGGTGACGGATAGAACTTGCGAAGCAAGTATCCTAAGTCTTTGTTCGCTTTTTAAGCTTCAAAGATGCCCTATGTTGACGGAAACTATGTTTCCTTTATCTGCAACCTTCAACAGTCTCCCAGACTGTTGAAGCTGTGCGGAGGTGGGACGACGAAATCGAATTCTAACGAATGACCGATTTGTTCCACTCTCTCTTTGGACAAAGTCGTCCTTCTAATTATTGTTTACCAGACTGTTCCATATTCCAGAAGTCTGTCACGGCACCGCGTGAAGCAGAGGATACCGTGTGGGCATACTTACCGAGAACCCCACGGCTATAGAGTGGTGGCAAGGTTGTTTCAGCCTTCCGTTTCGCCAATTCTTCGTCTGAGACGTGCATGGTGATTTCTTTAGTATCTTGGTCAACTGTTACCAAATCACCAGTGTGGAGGTAGGCGATTGGGCCACCGACCTGAGCTTCAGGCGCAATGTGACCGACAACGAGACCATAAGTACCACCAGAGAAGCGTCCGTCTGTCAAGAGGGCAACCTTGTCTCCTTGGCCTTTCCCAACGATCATAGATGACAAGGACAGCATTTCCGGCATACCAGGACCACCTTTCGGACCAACGAAACGAACGACAACAACATCGCCATCCACGATTTCATCTGAAAGAACCGCTTCAATGGCAGCTTCTTCGGAGTCAAAGACCTTAGCAGGACCGGTGATGTTGCGGACCTTCACACCTGATACTTTGGCAACCGCCCCTTCTGGAGCCAAGTTCCCTTTCAGGATGATCAATGGACCATCCGCACGTTTTGGATTTTCAAGTGGCATGATGACTTTTTGACCTGGTGTCAAATCAGCGAAGGCTTCCAAGTTTTCTGCAACAGTTTTACCGGTACATGTGATCCGATCACCATGAAGGAAACCATTTTTCAGAAGGTATTTCATGACAGCTGGCACACCACCAACATTGTAAAGGTCTTGGAAGACGTATTGACCAGAAGGTTTCAAGTCTGCCAAGTGAGGCACGCGCTCTTGGAAATCGTTGAAGTCTTCAAGGGTCAAGTCAACATTGGCTGCGTGAGCGATCGCAAGCAAGTGAAGGGTCGCATTGGTTGAACCACCAAGGGCCATAGTCACTGTAATGGCATCTTCAAAGGCTTCACGGGTCAAGATGTCAGATGGTTTCAGTCCCATTTCAAGCATCTTGACAACTGCACGACCAGCTTCTTCGATGTCAGCTTTTTTATCTGCTGATTCAGCAGGGTGAGAAGATGAACCTGGTAAGCTCATCCCAAGGACCTCGATCGCTGTCGCCATGGTATTGGCAGTGTACATTCCACCACAACCACCAGGGCCAGGGCAGGCATTACATTCAAGGTCTTTCACTTCTTCAGCCGTCATGTCACCGTGGTTCCATTTCCCGATCCCTTCGAAAACAGAAACCAAGTCGATATCCTTACCGTTCAGATTACCTGGTGCAATGGTTCCTCCGTAGGCAAAAATAGCTGGAATATCCATATTGGCAATGGCAATCATTGAACCTGGCATGTTCTTATCACAGCCACCAATAGCTACAAAGGCATCCACGTTGTGACCCCCCATAGCAGCTTCGATTGAGTCAGCAATAATATCACGAGATGTCAAGGAGAAGCGCATCCCAGGTGTTCCCATAGCGATCCCATCTGCAACGGTAATAGTTCCGAATTGGACTGGCCAAGCACCCGCGTCTTTCACACCTTCTTTGGCAAGTTTCCCAAAAATCATGCAGGTGCATGTTACAAGGCGTGTTTTTCGGCCCAAGTCGAAATCACTCCAACAATCGGTTTTTTTAAAAATTTTCATCTGTCATCCCAGTCGCCCGAAGCATAGCCCGGTTAGGAGATTTAACCATGCTGTCGTAGACGCTACTACGATGGCGTGTATCTAATTCTGTCATCTGATTCCCTCTCATCGTTTTTTTATTATTATAGCACAATTTACGGCCCAACGACAGAAGAAAATTCTTGAATTTTCAGACAATTTAGCAGATCGCAGACAGAGATCCTAAAGAGGAAAGAAATTATTTGAAAAAAATTGTCAAGTAACTTTACTTTACAAAAAAGTTTTGTTATACTGTTAAAGTTGATGAAAATCAAACCTAATTGAATTTATATCTTAAAAGGAGAAAAACGAAATGGCAGTACCTGCACGTCGCACATCAAAAGCGAAGAAAAACAAACGTCGTACGCACTACAAAGTAACAGCTCCATCTGTAAACTTTGACGAAGCAACTGGAGATTACTCACGTTCTCACCGTGTATCACTTAAAGGATACTACAAAGGACGTAAGATCGCTAAAGCTGCATCAGCTGAATAATAGAAGGGAGATACCATGCGCGTAAATATTACACTTGAACACAAAGAATCTGGTGAACGCTTGTACCTTACTTCTAAAAACAAACGTAACACTCCAGACCGTCTTCAATTGAAGAAATACTCACCAAAACTTCGCAAACACGTTGTGTTTACAGAAGTGAAGTAGGGGTTCAATACGAATCAATACATAAGAAAAACGCTGATTTCAAGCGTTTTTTCTTTTTGCCAAATGCGATATATTGCACTGTATTTCAATTCAAACTCTACCTTTTTCTCTACCTTTTTTCTTAAGACCTGGTTTGGAAAGTATGGGTTTCAGTTGGACTAAAAACAGAGGAATATTTTTAGTTCTGTAAGTATTAATCTATACGCTTACATATATCTTTTGGTCTCTATCCCTTTAGGTAAAAATACCGATTTTATGGTATAATAAAGATAACGTTATACAAGGAAGTGTGCCATGACTCTTGATGTAAATAAAGAAGAATTAACAATTTTAGGGATTCCCTTTGATAACTTTTCGGATTTTGATACTGTCTGGTATGCTATTGGGTCATCAATGATTGAAAATTATGAACCTACTGTTCAAGATGTGATTGATTTAAAAAAACTTATGTTATCAACAAACGAAAGGAATTGAATATTGGTTAAAAATCAATACGAAGGCTATGAGTACATTGACCCCAATCACCAATATACCTATCCAAATTCCACAGTCTTAATCAATAAACAAAATGTTACAAAAAAACAAGAAAATATTTCTATTGATGTTGACGATATTGATGTAGCTGCTATCTTGATGGGAAGAAATCAGCCAAGTCAGCACAAATGCTAAAGTACATTATGTTGAGTCAGGGGTGGTGATCATTATCGCTCCTGATTTTTATTAGGTTAATTTAATTAAAGAAGTTATAAAAGAATCTCAAATGAAAAAAATATTTTTTTATCAAAAATCCTTTTTTTAGTAGGTCAATTTTTTTAATAGTAAATATCATTGGAGCCATTTCTGTACTGAGCTTGGCTTTTGTTCTAGAAGGTATTATTGATTCTATTTCAAATGTTAATTCAAAAACATTCATCTTATATGTAGTGTTGTTGCTAGTCTACATAGTTTTTGATTCTGCAATGGAGTACTGTGTTGAAGTTTCAAATCAGAAATTAATTCAAAAAATTTTACATGATATACGAAGTGATTTGACTGATAGTAACGGAAGAAAACCATTGATTGATGTTTATCGTAGTAATCCTGAAATGAATATTTCAACCTATACTAATGAATTAGAAGTTTTAGAAAAACAATATTTAGAGCAAATTATTAGTATAACTAATGATATTTTAGTTTTTATTTTTGCCTCAGTCATATCTTTGTTTATACAACCGTCATATACTATCATAATGGTCGTTTTGAGTTTACTTCCTCTTTTTTATCCTTTGTTAACTCAAAATTCTTTACAAAACGCAAGAGATGTAAGTGTAAAGTCAAAAGAAAGTTATTTTAGTGTAGTATCAGATTTTTACTTTGGTTTAAAGACAGTTAAATTATTTAATGCAGTACACCCTTTCACTGATATTGTGAATTCAAAAAGTAAGCAGTTAGGACAATCTAATGTAGCTTATTACAAAAAGGCAAACTCAATAGAGGCAATATCATACGCAATTACAATGGTTGTAAATCAGGGAGCTTGGGTAGTAGGAGGTTTTTTTGTACTCAAGGGAAGACTTTCTCTAGGAGAATTTATTGGCCTTCGTCAATTAGCTATGTATATTACTTATCCAATTACTAATATGAAACATAGCTATACTGATATATTATCTTCAAAAAAATTGGTTAATAATCTGGTTGCAACTATAAATCAAGTACCAGCGGATACCGCTAATATGGAAAATGTAAAAATTAATACAATTGAGCTTGTTGATTTTGGAATATCTGGTGGGGAGCAAAAATATATTACAAAAAATATAAATTTAACATTTAAGGTAGATAAAAAATATCTCATTATTGGAAAAAGTGGTAGTGGGAAAAGTACGCTTTTGAATTCATTAATAGGTTTGATACCAGATGGTTTTAATATTAATGGGAACATCTTAGTTAATGGACAGGATTTAACTAGCATTAAGTTAGATTACTCATCAGTTGCTTACGTGGAGCAGAAAACCTTTATTTTTGATAAACCAGCTATTGATAATTTGACAATGTGTAAAGATTATGATAAAAGTCTAGTTCATCAAGTGTTACAGAAGGTAAGCTTAGAAAATATTAATTTAGAGGATCCCATCAAAAATAAATTATCTGGAGGACAAGAGAGGAGACTAGATTTCGCTAGATCTCTACTTGCGAATAAGGAAATTTTACTTTTGGATGAGGTTACATCGTCTCTAGATAAAGAAAATAGATTGCGTATTGAAGAATTAGTGGCCTCATTGCAGGGGAAAATGGTTATTTGTATTGCTCACGAACCATCAGATAATTTCATCTCAATGTTTGATGAAGTGATAACTCTTGAAGAAGGAATGATTACTTAGCTGTAAAAATATCATAATAGACTTAGGAAAAATTTATGAAAAAAGAAATACTACCTCAATATGTTTATAGAAGTTAAGTAGGTTTCAATACGAATCAATACATAAGAAAAACGCTGATTTCAAGCGTTTTTTCTTTTTGCCAAATGCGATATATTGCACTGTATTTCAATTCAAACTCTACCTTTTTTCTCTACCTTTTTTGAAATAAGAATAATGATTCGGATATTTAAAAGAAGAGGAACTTTAGTGTGAAGCTCCTCTTTTTGTTATTTGTTCTTTTACTTATAAATTGTAATACCTGTTTTGAACACCTCGTATTTGAATGAATTTCAATATATGCTTAATATCAATGTTTCCACATGTTTTTAAGAAAGAAATATTTCATCTAATTTGAATAACTTTCAATTGAATGGTGTGAATTTTACCCTAAAAATAAACGAATTGAGCTAGATTTCACCAAAAAGTTCACACCATTTGAATTGTTACTGTTTTGTACTTTTTATAGATTTAGAATTCTTTGTTTTCAAATAGTTTAGTGTCAATGTAAAAAATTACAATTGAATAAATAACAGTTAAAAGTAGTTGAATGGTGTAGCTAATTATCGAAATATTCTTTGAAACAGGGTTTAAAATATTCAATACTCCTAATGGGCTAAAAGATAATAACAAGTTATTTTGGTCTAATAAACTTCTTGAAATCAGTTCTCCTAAACCTCTTAACAAAACAACTCCAACTAGGGTACTCGATAAAGAATTTGTTATCAAAAAAATAAACAAATAATTGTAGTACTATAAAAAAATAGTTGTAAAAAAACGTTGTAATAATTTGAATGAATCCGGTCGTAAAAAGTAAGCATATTATCTGCAGATGAAGAGTAAGCTCCAACTTTAAAAAAATCCAAATAGTAATGTTGTCGCTATAAAAGATGTTAAACTTAAAACAACTAAAAATTAAGAATGAGGTAAAAAAATAGATGCTAACAATTTTGAAAAACAAAAATTTCTACTCGTTTAACCGGTGTGACTAACAATGATTTAATTGTTTTTTGCTGAATTTCTTGATAAAACGGTACTAATGCTACTATAACTCCTACTATCAAAGCAAATATCGAAAATGTATCGCTGGAGGTTTTAAAAACATTTCCAAATGAAGATTCTGGTGCAACCATTCTTAGATACAGTATCAATAGGGAAATGACACAAACAAACCCTCCAAAAACATAGAAAATCTTTTTCCCAGCAAATAATTTGAACAACTCAATCTTTATTAATTTAAGCATATCAAACCTCCATATCTCTCTGCATTTTGATAAAAATATCTTCGAAATTATTTTGTTTCTCAGAAAAATTTATGATGGAGATATCCTGACGTAATAACTCTGTGAGTAATTTCTCCTTTACCTCTTTCATTGATTCTATATCTAAAGATAACTCAAGTTGCTCTATTCTCTCAGAAAAAACAATGTTTAAGTTATTTAAGATAGACTTTGTAAGTTCTAAGTTATCAGTTTTCAACAACCAAACGTTCTTTATAGATCCAATTGATAAAAATTCTGTCTTTTTCCCTTGGAAAATTACTTTCCCTTGATTGATAATTGTAACTGTATCTACTAACTTACTTAATTCTTCCAATGAATGACTCGAAATTACAATCCCAACTCCTTTTTTAGACAATTCAATGAGCAAGTCTCTAAACTCTTTAATTCCTATGGGATCTAATCCATTGAATGGTTCATCTAATAATAAGATAGTTGGCTGATGGATTAAGGCTTGAGCAAGACCCAAACGTTGTTTCATACCTAATGAAAAACTAGATACTTTACAATCCACACTATTGTCTAAACCAACTAAATGCAGATAGTTTAAAAGATCTTCTTTTGATAAGTTTACTTCATCATAAAGACTGGAAATAAGCATTAAATTCTGTCTAGCTGTTAAAGATTCATAAAATGTAGGGTATTCAATGATTGTACCAATACTATTCAAATAGTCCTTTGATTTCCCATCAATTGATTTCCCATTGATTTTAATTTCACCAGATTCTTTTTTTACTAAACCTAAAATCGTCTTGAATATTGTAGTTTTCCCAGAACCATTTTGTCCAATGAGGCCCATTATTTCGCCACTCTGCAACTCAAATGACAAATCTTCAATGACTTTCTTTTTGTTATACGATTTATTTAGACCAATAATTTGTAATAGTGCCATTTTGTCTTCCCTTCTAGTTAACAACGTTTATATTCAACCATACTATTTATTTACTTATCTAAGGGAAATCCATCATAAATGATTCTTCCTCTATCCATAACAATAAATCTATCTACAAATTTCATGAAGCTATCTTCATGAAAAATACTTATTATTATCATGTTTTTTTTAATTGAATTTAAATATTCAAAAACTTTTTTCTCGGATTCTTTATCCAAACTACTTGTCGCCTCATCTAATAATAAAATTTCAGGATTACTTAGTATAGCTCTAGCTAATCCAACTTTTTGTTTGACCACCAGATAAGTTCTCTCCATTTTCTAGAAGAAATAGCCCTAGCCCATTTCCCTCTGATGTAAGTTCAAATAAACCAAATTCGATACAAATCCTATTGATTTCTTCATCTACAATCATTGAATTTCCCAAAAGTTAAATTATCTCTCAGTGTCCCTTCAAATACATAGGGATCCTGACTAACGTATGCTAACTTACTTCTTATATCAGGTAATCGATCTTTTGAAAGCTTTGTCCCCTCATAAATAATCTCTCCCTTCTTTGGATTAATGAGAGTACCTATCATTTTCAATAGTGTAGTTTTCCCAGAACCATTTGTTCCAGTTATTCCAATAATTGAACCTGTATTTATTGTAATATCAATGTTATCAAGACTTTTATTAACTAAATTATATTGATAATCTACATTCTTTAGCTGAACTGTTTTTTTATCTGTTTAGTAAAAACTTTTATTAGATTTACTGTCTGAATATTCCTTCTCGATTTCTAAAAATATCAGTAACTCTTCCAATAGAAACTAATGTATTTTTGAAATTCTCCAAATGATTTAATAATATTTTTTTTACAGGTATGATAAAAAAAGTAGTTAGTGATTCAAAAAGCTACTAATTCGCCTAATGAGATAGTATCAGATATAACTAATTTGCTACCTATCCAAATAATTATTAATGTACCTATTGACTCCACTAATACAACCAAAGAGTTTAAAATATTTTTTTAAACTTAAAAATTTTAAAAAAAGACCTTTAGAAAGTTCTAGAGTTGTATCATGAAATTTATGAATGAATCTTCCTTCTCCCTGTTGTAATTTTATAGTTCCAATTCCAGATAATACTTCATTAATTATTGTTAATAAATCAGAGTGCTCTTTTTGTACATTTCGATTAACATTTTTCAATGGTGAAATAAAAGATAATTGTAATAAATACATAAATAACTAGTATTACAACTACCGACATAAATAAAATTGGACTAATAGAGCACAAGATGATTGCCCCTACTATTGCTAATATAGTGTCTAAAACCATTGACAAAATCATATTAATTCCTTGATTTTGAATTTCAGTAATATTATGAAACCTCGATAATATACTTCCTGAATCAGTTCTATCTATAAACTCTAGCGGTAAGCCAATCATATGACTGAAGAAAAAGTAACATCAAGTTATTATTGATTCTTTCGGCCATTTTTGCTAATACAAAACCATTTAATAGGCTAATTATTAACTGACAAAAATAGAGTATGACAAGAACCAATAATAATAAATCGATTCTTGAGATAATTTGACCTAAAATTCCGTCAAAAAGTATTTGACTTTCCATTATTTAGTATTATATTATCTATAACATTTTTATAAAAGAAAGCTCCAGCTATTGAAATTAATGATATTCCTAAAGAATATAAAATTGTGTAAAAAAAATTTTTCCTCTCTGAGGCTATGACATTTATAAGTTTAATATAATTTTTATTAAACTGATTATTATCCTCCCAAGAATCATTTTTTGAAAAAGTTAAAATTGAACCTGACCACTTCTTATTAAATTGTTCAAAAGTTAATACTTGTTTGCCCTCACCAGGATCAAATATAGTTATTTTTGAATTGCTATATTTATAAACCACAACAAAATGCCCTTTTGAATGATTATTTAAAAAATGTGCAATAAAAGGAAGCTGTAATCTATTATTTTTTAATTCTTCTAATAACTCATCAAGTGTACCATTTAAGGCTGTTGAAGTTAACCCAAATTGCTCCCCTACTATCCCAATTGTATAAAAGTTAGAGCCCGATTTGTCAACTTTCATTTTTTCCCTTATCAAAGACATAGGAGCATTATTCCCCCAAAAATGTATAATGGAGGTTAAGCATGCTGCACCACAGTCTTGAGCATCATGTTGCATTACTCCTCTAAAATAATTTTTCATAAGTTTTCCTCAAAATCATATTTTCACTAGTAATACTATAGCAACCCCTAATATCCACTTTTTAAGAAAAAAGCCACTTGAAAATAATCAAGTGACCTAAAGATTATGCACGAACGATTGTTTTATGACCTCTATATTTTCTCTGATGGTCATATGCTGTAGCTTTGGCGGTTTCAACAAATATATGGTCATTACTGATATAACCACAAGTCAGACAAACCCAAACTGCTCCACCAACGACAGTCTGTTGTTCTTTTACAGACATTTTTTTCATGACTGCAACCTCCTTTATAATTTTTTTATTATTACTACTTTATGTCACCCTTTTTCAAATATATTATACAAAAAAATGAAAGGGCTTGCAAGAGATTGACGGTTATAGAAACTGTAATTCTCATCACTTTAAACATCAAAAAGGAGAGAACCAATTTAGTCCTCTCCAGATTGTAACTTTTTATCAACCCACTACAGTTGACAATGAGCCTATTTCAATAACTCTCGACCTCTAATATATTCATGTCAAAGATTCCATACTACTATAATTCAACTAGATCAGCATCAGATAGATAGTCCAATTTCTGAAAAAAATTGATTCATAGAAATACATCTAATCTTAAATTCTTCACATACATCTGGAATTTTAGCATTTTTACTAGGATTCATAGCGTTGAGATTAATATTTTTAATTTCATCGGTTACGATAGTATAGTTCTCACTTTTAGCAATAGCAATCAACCAAGGGTCTGCAATTTTTTCATTCGCCCAACCTTTTTCCGATAAAAGAGCAGTATCTTTATATAAAGGACTATCTTGGATGTATTGAATTACTTCACTCCACTCTCTAACATAAGATTTATGGTCTATTAAATCTTTTTCGTAATTTTCAGCTAACCACTTCCTAAACCATGGGTCTTGATAATTCTCTGAGACCACTATATCAGGAACTTTTACATCTGAATTCAAAATACTCACAAAATTAAGCCAGAAAGTTGGGAAAAATTCATTACGATAATATCTATCATAAAAGTTGATGTATATATTTGAATCTAATAAATACATTTATCCCTCTCCCTTACTCAATATCTTATATCCTTTATAACCGACTCCAACAATATTAAAAGCATCTGTATATGTAATCTTATTTTGTTGGACAGCATTATTCACATATTTAAAGAAGTTATTGTCGATTCTGAATCTAAGATTATTACTATAATTCCCACCGTTGGAAGGTTTTCTGAGTTTTTGTATTTGCTTAAATTCTTCCTCTAATTCATAATTTATAGATTGATAAGTATCTTTTGAAATCATTGATAAATCATATAAACGCCTTAGAGCAACAAACTTACTAACCTCAGTTTTCTTTGAAATGATTTCTAAATTATCTTTTATATTTTTCTCTTCATCAAATAAATCTATAATTAAAGATTTTGGAGCTAAAATTTCAGCTGTTACCGAATTTATTATCGCCTCTTTTTATTTCGTTTACTCAACTCTTCGCTTTCAAATAAGTCACTATCACCATACAATACATGAATAAATTCATGTATTAGCGTGAATAATTGACCTGCTTTAGAATCTAACTGATTGATAAAAATAATAGGCGCTTTTTTATCAGACAGAACAAAGCCCCTAAATTCTTTAATATTTAATGGACGATGAGTGTTATCTTTATACTTACCATTTAAAAAAATATATATTCCTAAATTACCTAACACTTTTCTATAATGGTTAAATCGATTTTTTGTAATCTCAGTTCCCAGAAGAGTTCGTGCTTTTTTTATTACTTCTTCATGTTTACTATCAAAATCAAACATACCAACGAAATAACATTCATTCTCAACTGTATCTCTTAAAAAGTCTTGTTTTTCTTGCATTTCAAGAATTGTAGCTTTTAATTCCGGACTAATGTCAGATAAATATTGTGAATTTAAAGTTCTAAAAATCAATATTTAAACTAATAGGAGTAATTCTTTCTTTGAGTACTAACAATCCAGTAGGAACATTAATAAGTTTTGAAAGTATTGATAATTGATTAAATGTCGGATCTAGTTCTCCAGATAAAAAAATTTATCTATATTAGGCAATCTTTTACGTATTAATTCAATAGGAGTATTAGAATTATGAATATATGCTGATAAAACTTTATTATTTACTTTTTATACGTTGCGTCATAATATACCTCCTTTTTTTTATTCTACCAAAATATTTAAAATATTTCTATTTATATTGGGAAGTAAAAGTAAAACAATGCGAGTCCAATAATCGAGTCAATAACGAGTAACTCAACTTTCAAATAATTACATAAAAAAAGTCACTTTGGTATCTAATTACAAAATGTATGCTTTTTGAGTTAATCTGACATACTTTACACTATTCATGTAGTAATAAGAATTATTCCTCTAGCTTGAATTGTCAAGGTAAAAATCCAATTTATAAAAATTAAGCTAGACAGAAAAAGCATCCCGTATTTTTGATACGAAATGCTTTCAATAACTGTAAATAAGTTTTAACGTTTACTAAATTGTGAATCTTTACGAGCTTTTTTCAAGCCTGGTTTGACAAGAATACATTTCAAATGATTTTAAAACATCTCTATATCAGTCTCTAACTAGTTCCAACTACCAATTTATTTCAAAAAATATTAATAAGTTTAATCGAAGTAGGGGAATTACTTTAGGTATTTTATTAGTAATTTAACATCAGAAAAAATGTCAAAACAGGGTTTCTATTGTATCATTTGATGCCGATTGAAAGTACTTGTATTTATTTAAAGAAGTAAAATCAGCTTTAATAATACGACTTTAAAAGAGTTTTAACAAAATTAAATTACTTATACAAATAATATTAAAATTGATTTGGTACAGATAAGATTTCTTTGAAATATCTAGTTTGACATGATGATGTCAGTACGATTTTATAAGAGTTTGATATTTGAATTTATTTATTGATGTTAGTTTTTCCTTTATATTTCGGATTCCAGTTAAATTCAAAATTTCCCTCTCTATTCTTTTTTAAATAAGGATCTACCAAGTTATTACGAATTGGAAATTTTTTATTTTTATCATACTGTACATAACAAATAAAGTTATTGTTCTCTGGTGAAAGTCCTCTTTTTTTACGTCTTCGTAGTTCCTGATTGTATACAGTGAGATAAACAATATCAGCAGGCATATCACCATGCTTTTACTTTTATGGCTAGTAAACCCATAATTTTTCTAGTGAAATTATATGTTCTATAGCTTTTTTTATCATTTCTTTTAACTGAAATTTAGTAGATTCTTTATTTCTAATAAAAAAACTGCAGAAAATCGTTTTACATTTTCTAAGCTGATATCCTCAATTTCAATAATAGAATATTCTTCGTTACTAATATCTAAATATGAACGAAATTTGTCTTCTATTTCGCTTCGATTTTCATCATTTACCTCACCCATCAACATTTCTTTTTTATTTAAATCTACAATTTTTTCAATATTGATAGCTCCCATTGAATAATTTATGAAATGTTCGGTTGGTATTGTGAAAAATGAAGGAACAGTTTTTGGTGATTCAAATGAAACATGTATGTAGTCCCCAGGTTGTAAATTTTTTTGAATTACAAATTTTGTAGCAGACTCAATCCCCAAATATAGCCTCTCAATTATACTCAAATTATTATGGGTAAATTCGAGATTATATTGTCTACTATCCTTATTAGATAAAGGAACTACAGAACTTATTCTTTTACATTCAAATAAAAGAGTAGATAACGAAATCCTATCAATAAAAATTTTAGATTCCTCCGACAAATATTGTGAATTATGAAGATCTATAAATGATATATTGTTTTGTAAATAGTATATCCAAGATAGACACATGCTACTAGCAATATCAAAAATCTCTTTAATGTCCGTCTTAAATTGGTAAGTAGAAACCTCTTTATTTCCTGATATATTTCCTTGGGTAAATTGAAATCTTAAAGAATTTCCATTATAAATGATACCACCGTGAGATATTGCATTACGAACGTCTGAATCCGACACATCTGTGATGATATCATAATTTCGCTTTTTAAGATATTCAATTTGAGGAGTCAGTGTTTTTTGATCTTGATTTTTGTTGTTTATTTCTCCATAAAAATTTTTATTATCAACTTAAGCCCATTGCTGTATGCTGTATTGAGTAGATCATTATAAATACCAACAGCGAATAGTTTCGCCCGTAACTCTTCATTTCCATTGAATAACTCCATAAGATTAATTCGTTCCTCAATATCTTTTAACTGTTCATACATTGAGGTAAACAAGTTGAAATTATTTAAAAGAGTTCTTAAAAAAATCTTTCTTTTTCCTAATGATTCTTCAAGTTCGTAAATTTTTTTAAGTAAGAAATTAAAACCATCACGATTCCAATGCTTTAATTGACTATTAACCATAAATCTATAAAAAGAGTGGTCTGTAATCTAATGTCGGGATTTCATTAGAGATATTCTTGTTAAATTGAGTTTCTAGAATGCTGACTTCTATATTTTCTTTATTTGTTTCCCAAACTTCTCTATAGTCGTTCATATTTTCTCCTGAAAGGCATTTTTTTATTTAAAGCTACAATCCAGACTGAACTGAATTAAGAAATAAATTTTACTGCTATTAAAACTATTATACCACTCAAAATATATATTAACACATTCATCCCAAGCTATTTAAAAATTAATGTGTTTATGTATTATTAATTTCAAGTAGGAAAAGGCCTTATCTATAACTTCCCGAAAGTTTAACATTTGCTGTTATAATAGACATTTCTTCATTTTTCCGTTATAACAGACACTGATATACTCTTGTAATACTATTTTGGTATAATTAAAAATATAGAAGGAGGCAAAGATTATGAGAAAATTAGTAGGTATATTACTGCTTTCATTATCAATAATTACTTTAATTGCTTGCTCAAAAAACAACCACCAATCTTTAGATGGTGAGTATTATTGGATCTCAAGTGAAAGAAACGAGTTGGCGTTTACTATTAAAGGAGAAAATGCTTCCATTGAGCATGGAGAAGCCGACAGCTTTACCATTAACAAACAAAAGAATACGATCGAATTAACTGGACAAAATATGGCAAGTCGAACAGAAGAATATTCATTTAAAGATGGGGTCTTTTCTGTTGATATTAGCGGAGTTAAGCACGACTACTATTTAAAAGGTAGCGAAGCATATAAAAACGCTCTAAAACAATATGGATATAAATAACATTATTCACACCTATTTTACCGAATAGGTGTTTTTTGTGCTGAATAGATTACTTCAAAAAACTTTTAAGCTTATTCTTAACCGAATAGCTTATATTTCATGTAAATTAGATTAATCAAAGAAATTGGATTATATTTTATTATACAATGGATTCATGAATAATTTAAAAGAAGCAAATATTAGAAAAGCCATTTGGCATATTAGACGTCACCTAAACGAACTATTAAACTCACAGGATGAAAAATATAGAAAACATGAAATGTTTCATCTAAAATCTAGTATTGAATGTTTAGAACGTGTAATGAACAACGAAAAACCCTATCCACCTATGGATAGGGAAGAAGTGTTTTAAAAAGTCATTGTATCTATTATATTATAAAAATTTAGTATTAAAAAAAGTATGTTTTTTAAATGATAAAAATAGATACGACCATCCCAGATAGGTTCTCTATCCCCTTTAGAAATTTCTCTGTTAATATGTTTAGATTTTTTTAGTGCCAGTTTTAAATAGTCAATAGCGTCTTCTTCGATTTGTTTAGATGATTTAGACATAATTAACCTCTTAATAAGTTGTTCTATACTAAGTATTATATCAATTTATGTGATAATTTTTCTAAATTATCCTTGCTATCCTAATATCATTCCTAAGAAAATCAAAGATTTATGACTAAATGGATAGATGATTACGAATATAAGGTTAGGAGATTAGAGAATTTTATCAATATACTTGATAATACAAGAAATCAAAATGTTACCAAATTAGAACGAGAAACAAAATCAGTATAGTTATTTGAGATACCATGGAAAAATTATAAGGCTGATAGTATTAATATCACTATCAGCCTTACAGGTTATTTAACGTTTCAGAAAAACTATAATGTCAAGATTAACTATACAGTATCTAATTCCTTCAAATAATTTTCTATCTTCATCAACATTAAAGGATTGTTATAAATCTTACATAACTCTCTTGCTTCTATATAATAATTTTTGACTTGTTCTTTGTCTAGAAATTTGGCTCCAGCATTTCCTACAAGAATAAGTAGGGGAGCCAGTTGGTAGCTTGTCTGTCTTTGTTTACAGAGTTCAATCGTCTCAAGAGCTTCTTGGATGGCTTCGTTATATTTTTCCTTTGACACTAGGTAGTGAGCGTAGTTGTAACGAACTCTGATGTAGCCAAATAAAAACTCTTGATGCTCAAAATTTTTTGTCTGATATAACTCCATTAAATGAGAGTAGTTTGCCTCATATTCTTGTTCACGACCCACTAAGGAATAGAAATTAGATAGAGTATTCAATACCTTTAAATAAATCAGAGTATTTGAGGAGACTTTTAATAATATATTTTCCAATGAAGAAATAGCCTCACACTTACTGTCATATTGATAGAAGTCAATAATAGCTTTAATCCATTCAAGGTAAGTTCGGTCTTCTAGTGTTAGAAAAGTACTTCGTTCAATCTCTATTCTATAAATATATTCCAAATCATCATAATTTCTGTCATCTAATAGTCGAGCAGATAATTGCTTGAAATTAGAGAGGTTAGATTTAATTTCAATTTGTTCATTAAAAAAATAATCTAATGGTACTTCAAGTCGTTGTGAGAGTTTGAACAAAAGGTCTGCGGAGGGAACGAAATGCCCTCTCTCAATTTTACTAATCTGGCTTTGTTCACAAATTCCTTCTGCAAGAGTTTGTTGGGAGAGTCCTAGCTCTTTTCTTTTTAATCTGAATTTCTCTGCGAGTGTATTCATTAAAGATAATAAACCTTCCTATTTGCTTAATTTCATTATAAAATTTTTAGTTCAAAATAGCAAGTTAAAGGAATAAATAATTCTTTATGGTAATAATAGTTCAAAATGTAATAAAAAAATAATTGAATAAATAATATATATATGTTAGAATAAAAACAAGGAAACAGAAAGGGGTTTCATTGCATGAGAAAAAAACGTGGAATTAAAAAATTAGTTACATTTGCATTACTAGGTGTTTTTATGTTTAGTAATACAATTCCTTACCAACAGTTTATTCAGAAGAATAAACAATTTGAGATTCGAGTGCAATCACAAAAGAAGTCCAATGGTCTTGATGTTGGGAAGGCTGATTGATTTCGTATTACTTTAAAATTCAACTATTTAGAGAAAGGTATTCTGATGAGAGCTTGTAACAATACCAGATAGATATAAGAATGGAGATGTTTGATAAAATGCTTTCATAGCTAACCAACTGTTGAAAATTATGAGTTACAAAATCTAAAGTATTTAAGATTGGTTTATAAAATTAGGTCTCTGTCTGTAGAAAGGAACGTGCAGTTAGAAAGGAGGAAAAAATAGGATACTATAATTCAGACTGAGATTCCTAATTAAAATGTGTAGTTGCATTTCGCTCATTTTCATAATATTTCATTCAGAGGAGTAATAATATGTTAAAAATTAGAACAGTAGTTGCATCATCCCTTGTCGTTTTGGCATTTAGTTTGGCTTCTCCTGTTTTGGCATTTTCTCACCGTGGTGGCGAGTGGAACTATGGAGGCCATCATGATCCAAATAATTGGGGAGCATATTCGAATTATTATCATGGTTCACGGTATCACTGGGCCTATGTTGGAAGTAGTGGACGTAAAAATGAAAAAACAGTTTATGCAGGAGAACATAGTGCGGCCCATGCGTTTGTTAATACAAATTTTGGGGAGCAAGTTACATTTGATGCGGGATGGTAAAGAATAATTGAAGAAGATTCTTTTATCAATAGTTTAGTAAGCTTGTTAGTTTATAGGGGGCAGGGGTATTTCTGCCCTCTATTTTAGAATAAGGAATGCACTATGAAAAAATTATTTATACTCATATCCAACCTGCTTGCTAGTTTGTTCTTTGTTTGGGTATTTACCATTTGGACTGATACATATGTCTCCCATTATTACCCCAACGTTGTTGTACGTGATTCTTCCCCTGAAACAACTTTTCAGCATGTTGCTACACGCTTGGAAAAACTAGCAGAAGAAACGGATAGCTTTATTGCGATTCAACACCAAGATATTAACTCAGAAGGTACTACAGTTTTTTCTTATACGACCTTTGGGAAGGGAAAGTTGCCTGATGGGCTCCAGGAAAAAAATCTAGAAGATGCTCAAAGTAGTAGTGTTGAAACAAACTATTTTGTATTCGATGGACACCTAGATATTCACTTGCTAAGGGAGGAGCTAAGTCAACTTGGCTTGACTAACATGCACCTGATAATTCCATCTAAACTATCTACGTTAATGGCTATCTTTAGTAACGGATTTCAGTTAATCAGTCTATTGATTTTCATCTTAACCTTTGTAGCACTGACTTTAATTAGTCAAATTAGCCAATTACGGTCGTCGGGCATTCGCCTCATTTCAGGAGAGAAACGGTGGTCCATTTTCCTTAGACCAGTTGGTGAGGATTTGAAAGGGATAGCTATTGGTTTCAGTTTAGCTGGCGTGCTCGCCATTCTTATGCAAAAAATTCTGTCGCTTCCAACGCAATCCCTAACGACCATAGGAGAAGGCTTGCTCAGTTATAATCTCATCTTGTTGTCGATCTCCCTGTTTTTCGCTCAACTCTTCGCAGTTGGGATAAAAAAGATACACCTGATGCAGATTATAAAAGGGCAAGTGCCTGTCAGAGGAATCATTAGTTTGATTTTAATCGGTCAACTATTTGCGATTATTATTGTAACGCTGGGAATAGGGAGTAGCTTAAAGTATTCCCAAGCCTGGCAACAGCATCGGATTGGACAAGAGGTTTGGAGTCAGGAAAGGCAACTGATTATCCTATCTATCAGTCGTGACGGAACGAGTCCTGGTTTTGATGAACAAGCTCAAAGGAAACTCAGAACTTGGTATCAATTGATGGATCTGGCTGTTTCAGAACAAAAGGCTTTCTTATCTAGACACCAGTTAATTGAACGTACTTTGCAAAATGGCATGGCTTCCTCTAAAAACTTGACAACCTCTACAGAATGGCACGATTACAGCCCGAATGGCAATGTCCTTATCGTCACACCGCAATACTTGGAGCGTCAACACATTCCTGTAGATACAACTATTGAGCAAAAGATGAATCACCTTGATGTAGGGGAGTTTGTCTTATTGCTGCCTGAACACCTCCGTTCAGAGGAAGAACATTATAAATCTGTTTTTGAAGACGACTTAACCAGTCGCATGTCTAGTCAAGATGAACGACAGCAAATGACTGCTACGGTTGGTTATTTGGAATCAGGTCAGGATCGATTTGTGTATAATACGACCCCTATTTCTTACCAGCAGTTTTTGAAAGATCCAATCATCATTGTTATAACACCCCAATCAACTGGTCCACAGTCCATTTTCTTTTGGGTAGACGCAGTACAGAACTACGTTCTCTTTAATCAATTGTCTGATGCCCAGGAGCTTATCCAGAGACAAGGCATTGAAAATTGGGTCTCAGAAATGCAAACAGGTTACCACAACTACATCACATTATTGGATAATATCCAGAGGGAACTTTGGGTAATGCTAGCAGGAGCTGTGCTTGGGATTGCAACTTCAATCTTGTTGTTTAACACTATGAATAGGCTCTACTTCGAAGAATTTAGACGTGCCATTTTTATCAAACGCATTGCAGGTCTCAGGTTCTTAGAAATCCATCGCACTTATCTCTTTGCTCAACTGGGTGTGTTTTTACTGGGATTTGTTGCGAGTGTATTTCTTCAGGTAGAGATAGTAGTTGCTTTCTTAGTCTTGTTACTCTTTACTGGTCTATCTCTTTTTACAGTTACATGTCCAAATGCAGAAAAGAAAACAAGATGTCCATGCTTGTTTTGAAGGGAGGTTAATATGATTGAACTTAAACAGGTGAGTAAATCTTTTTGGAGAACGAGAGTTATTTTCGAATCTTTCAATGACATTTGAGGCTGGAAAAAGTCTATGCCTTAATTGGTTCAAGTGGTAGCGGAAAAAAACAACCTTGATGAACATGATTGGGAAATTAGAATCTTATGATGGGACGATTTTTTTTACCGAGGTAAAGACTTGGCCAAATATAAATCGAGTGATTTTTTTCCGTCACGAATTGGGCTACCTCTTCCAGAACTTTGGCTTAATTGAAAACCAAAGTATTGAAGAAAAACCTTAAGCTAGGTCTCATTGGTCAAAAAGTTGAGTCGGTCGGAACAGCGGTTGAGGCAGAAGCAGGCTTTTAGAACAGGTCGGCCTGGCTTATCTTGACTTAGATAAGCGCATCTTTGAGTTATCGGGCGGAGAATCGCAACGGGTTGCCTTGGCAAAAAGTTATCTTAAAGAATCCACTCTTTATTCTGGCAGATGAGCCAACAGCTTCAATAGACCCAGCAAACTCTCAGTTGATTATGGAGATTTTGCTATCTCTTCGAGATGATAATAGGCTAATCATTATCGCAACACATAATCCGGCAATTTGGGAGATGGCTGATGAAGTGATCACGATGGATCGTTTGAAATAAAAATACTTGTTTTTAATTGCACGATGAGTTACTGAAATATTATCATGAATCAATAATTGGAGTTAATTTAGAATTGTACTTTATTAATATTGAGCTAACTTTTTCTTGATAAAGGAAGAAATAGTAGAGAGGAAGTTAGAATGAAAAAATTCGACAATTATGTTATTGAGAAGCCTTGCGATTCTAATTCAGATAAACTGCAAAAAATCTTAATAATTGAAAGTTTGGTAGATGAGATTTTGCAATTTTCTCTCAGAATCAATAATAGTGTAGGAGAGATTTTCCTCCTACAACCGTTTCATAAGTATTAATCTATACGCTTACATATATCTTCTGGTCTCTATCCCTTTAGGTAAAAATACCGATTTTATGGTATAATAAAGATAACGTTATACAAGGAAGTGTGCCATGACTCTTGATGTAAATAAAGAAGAATTAACAATTTTAGGGATTCCCTTTGATATCTTTTCAGATTTCGATACCGTCTGGTATGCTATTGGGTCATCAATGATTGAAAATTATGAACCTACTGTTCAAGATGTGATTGATTTAAAAACTTATGTTATCAACAAACGAAAGGAATTGAATATTGGTTAAAAATCAATACGAAGGCTATGAGTACATTGACCCCAATCACCAATATACCTATCCAAATTCTACAGTCTTAATCAACAAACAAAATATTACAAATATTGAAGAAGCCTATCGGAATGAGCATTTATTCGTTACTAGAAGGCTTGCAGACTTGCGCTTGAAAGTCATTAAAGTCTACTCCATTAGTGATATTTTAGCCATTCATAAATATTTATTTCAAGATGTCTATGCTTGGGCGGGACAATATCGCAAGGTGAATATCTCAAAAAATGGGAATCCTTTTTATGTCAATACAATCTTTCAGTACTGCCCAATCATATATAAACCGCCTTATTCATACCTATTATCAAACTGCTAATTCAAAAGATGAGATTATTAAACAATTAGCAAAAATTCTTGATAATCTTAATTATTTCCATCCCTTTCGAGAAGGGAATGGACGAACTCAACGAGAAGTCATTCGTTCCTTAGCATTATCAAAAGGATACTCTGCACAAATACGTGTGGAGCAAGATGACGAGGTTTACAATCTTTATATGGACGGAACAGTCTATGGAGATTTAGGAAAGTTAGAAGAACTACTTGGTAAAAATACTGGAAAAAAATTGTAAATTAGTCTACAAAAAAATACTTCTATGTTTTTTTAAATATCCTAAATATCACAGAAAAATTATAACTTACCAAGGTTTAAATCATAATAGATAGACAAAAAAAGCTTCTGAAATCTAACATTTCAGAAGCTTTTTTTTCTTGATCATAAAATGGCTGCAACTATTATTATTTTTACATTAACAATATCACTGTTCAACAGGTAAGAAATTCCCTACAATAATCCCTACAATTCTAGGATCTTCATCATACGAAAGAAAAAAATATCTCGATATTTTTGGATTGATAGAAACTAATCGTAAACCCTGTTCTTCCTGGTAAACTCTTTTTAATGTATGTCTGATTATTGCAGACTACTGCATATACTGCACCATCATAATCGAACCCTGTTTCTCGAATAAGAGCTACAGATCCATTTTTGATATTTGGGTTCCATTGAATCGCCAGATACCCATGAAGCAAAAATCATGTGCTAGTTCTTCGTCAAAAATAGACAGTATCATAGTTTTGATCGTTGTACACCGAGGAACCGATACCAGCAGACATTTGTTCGTAAACATGGTATTCGTATAGTTTTTCTGACATTGAAACAATGTTCTTACATTTTTCTTTTTGAACTAGGCCTCTGACATAACTAAGTGCATTATTCTTACCTTCATCCGATAAAGTATTATATAGTCGGACGATTTCGACCTCTGTAAAATAACCTTTTGGAACATTTAGAATCTGCTCTAGTTGTTGCACTTTTTCTTTAGATGGTTGTTTTACTCCACGCTCCCATGCGGAATAAGCTTGATAACTAATACCTAATCGATCCGCAATATCTTTTTGAGTCATTTGTAGCTCTTTTCTACGAGCCTTTAGTTTTTCTGGTTGGTACATCATTTACCTCACATTAACAATAATTTCAATTCAGCTTTTTGTTTTGCTTCTTTGTCTGTTAGCTTATTCTTATCCCAAACATAAGCTATTGATTTTCCTCTATCATAAATGAGCCATACTTTTAGATTGTCATGACAATTCTTAATTGTCTTCCAATTATCCTGATTTAAAAGTTCAGGTAACTCTTGGCTAGTAACGAAGCCTTTTTTAATTACTGATTGCTCAATCTTATTGATTAGAGAAGTCTGATAGTTGTTGAATTCCTTTATAATCTGTTCTTTGACACCGTGAAACAAAAGGAGTAGTGTGGCATTTTGTCCATCAATATAAGCATCAATAGCCTGTTTAATGGTACTTTCTTTTCCAGGATAATATTCTCTAAGAAGATCTAAAAGTCGAAAGAACAATGCCTGTTTTGAAACATCCAGACTGTTTTGAATCTGTTGAAAGGTGTCGCAACTATAATAAATCTTAGACAGCAAAACAATGTCAGGCATTAGTACGATAGCAGAGAAGATATTTGCTTCTCGCTCTAGTAGGCTTTCCTGATTATCAATAGATTCTGCAAAATAATTACCTTCATGCTCTAGTATAAAATGTCCTAGCTCGTGACACAGAGTGAAATTTTGCTTCACAATGGGATTATCCTTTTTCATAGGAAAAAAACTAATGCCTAAGTCATCGATAATAGTTAATCCTTCAATCTTATGATTTGAGAAATGGTGACTAATTACTTGAATCTGATATTTTTGAATACAATGTTGAAAGAAGTAATTGAAATTATAGTTTAGTAATGAAATACCATGATTTTTCATATACTGATATAACACATGTTTTGTAGACTTACTTATTCTTGTATACAATTCATCCAAAGAATGATACCTCCTTTAAGTATAAAAATACAAAAACTAAACCAATTTGGTTGAATACATTGTATAAAAAAAGTGGACAATTGTCCACTCAAATATGTAAAGTACCAAATTGGAAATAGGTTTTTTTCTACATTAATAATTCTTAACCATACATTTTAAATTTCTTATCTCATAATATCGGATACAATATGCTTTTTGTTTCAAATTCTATAACATTAAAAATTCTAATCAAAAATTAATATATCTAAATATCTGAATATATATTTAAACTATCAAATCTAACATAAATTATGAAAGTAAGTTAGCATATCCCTCTTCTAATTTTTAAAAAAATTAGCCTTATTATCGAGATCAATTATTCTAATTCTTTGATTTTGAATTAACTTTTTTTGAAAATATCAGTATTATTTTTCTTTATCAATAGAGTACTCTCCAAAGAGTTCTGAGATACTCTTAATCAGTTTCTTTCTTTCTTTTTCCACTGTTGTCCCAGGATAAACTTTAAATACAAAAATAAAAATATAACATTCTCTCTCTCGAGGTATTTTTTTCAAAAAAATCATTCTAAAAGTAACCATAGTCAGCAATTGATAAAGAATGTCCATAAAATATTACATTTTCAATATTTGAAGATAGCAATTTGTCAAATGTAATTCTAGAATTATTTTTTTTGTATTTAAATCTAGTGTTCTTGATATTTTTGGCAAATATATACTCATCTTGCGTAGGTAATAATTTTTTTTATCATCTATACCAAAAAAATCATCCCATTATTATTTGAAAGTTCCCCATGAATATTAATACTCTCGAATAGGTTTTTTTAAATAATTCTGGATCGCTACTCTTCTTCCAAGGCGTAGTATAATTAAATGAAAGAATATTAAATTTTTCATCAGCTGCAAAGTGGTTTCTATCATAATAAACTGAATTTAAAATATCTTTAATATATGAGTCAGCATTTTTTTCATACTCCCCATTTGAAGATTTGATACTACGATTTAGATAGTTCTTAAAATCTAACTCTAGTTCATTTAATTCTGCTAACAATGTCTGAGCTACAAGAGGAAAAAGAACAGAGACTATTTTTTTTTCAAACATCTCTTGTTTTGATTCTCCATATACCTGATTTGAATTTGAAATTTCGACATATTCTTCATTTAATATTTCTACTTTTTCCCTCAATTCCTTATATACTTTTTTAGTTTCGTAGATATCTAACTGATTTAAATTTTTATTGAGAAGTGAATACGCTATAAATTGATAAATCCTATTAATTAAATCGTCTGTTTTGAAGTCTTCTATTTTTTTTGCACAGTAGACTGGAGTTCTAAATGTACTATTTCGTTGTTCGGTGTATATGCTGAGTAGTGTATCACCAATTTTTTCAACAATTTTCAATGAATTTTTATCTTCTAAAAGTTCATCAGAAATCTGATTCTCTACTAAATACCACTCACTATTATGTATCATATTTTTTTATACAAGAAAATAATGTACCACACGTTCAATTCTTGAATAATTTTATATTTAGTATTTATAGTATGTTCAACTACAAACTTCGTATCATGGAAAAAATTCACTTCAGTTAAATATTCTTCTAAACCTAATTTTATCGTATCAAACACTAAGGTTTCTTCAAAAACTAGTCTTCTCAATTAAAAATAGTTTTTTTAAAAAAATTTTTTTCATAATTAGAAGGCAATCCGCAACTTAAATCAAAACCATTACCAATTACTAAAAGACTTTTTGGCAACATATTTTCAAGTAATTCTTCACTCATATTCGTTAATCTCCTACATTTTCTATTACCTTAATAATATTTTTAAAATAAATAGCTTTAAATCTTTTTACCTTCACTTTTTTATTATTTATAGCTATCCCTACTAATTTTTATTTTTAAACGCCTTCTTTCGTTCTTCCATAAAATCAATCAATTCCTTTTTGAAGATCTCTTTTTCTTCCTCAGTTAATCCATTTGAATTCATACGAAATAGAAGTTCGATATTATTTAAGCTGTCATCTGACTTTTCTTTTTCTGATTTTCCAGTAAGGTAATCAGTACTAACTCCAAAAGTAGTTGCTATTTGAGTTAATTTATCTAGTGATGGTGTTACTTTCCCATTTTCCCAACGTGCGTAACTTTGCTGACTAATGTTTAGTTTTTTTGCTATCTCATTTTGAGTCAAACCATCTCTCAAACGCAATGTTTTCAACCGTTCTCCAAATTCCATAATTATTTACCTTCAAAAAATTAAATATTTTTCAAAAAACAGTTGACTTTACATCACATATGATGTAGAATATAAGTACATCAAACATGATGTATACGACTTCAAAAAAATATAGACTTTTAAGTCGAATACTGTTCATTGAAAAATTAAATAAAAAAAGTGCGTCTGACAACCAGAGGACTGATCATCAGAACAACACATAAACTTCGTACCTTTATTGTAAATGTTTTGATATTAAAAGTCAAGTCCGTTTTGTGGTTGAAGTGAAGATAGAAAACAAGATTCAATTCTTGTGGGCTTCCACGCATTTCGGACTTTCGCACTTTTCCGAATAGTAAAGTGAACTGGCTTCGCCAAAGGGCGTAAGAGAATCTTAAGGGTATGATCATGACTACCCAATGAGATTGGCTGGGAAAGCGATGGTAATTGATGCAAAGCACCTTGCTAAACGTTGCCACCGTGAAGGAGGGATCCTTCAACCAAATAACTTTTCTTTACTGCTGTCTATCATTGTTGATAGACCTACTCTCAAGCTACTAAGTTCTTTCCTTTTTTCACTTAGTAGCTTTTTTACTTATTACAATAAAGGAGAAAAATATGACAAACTTTTTTCGCATTACAATGTAAGCGACTCTATGAAAACTATCTCTTTACCTATGGGATGTTTGATCGTTCAGAAAGTCTACTAGCTAAACTATATAGTCAAGCTCTGGTAGATATAGATCATTTAGCCTCTCAGGCAAAAGAAACAGGATTTGCTTATGGGGATATTGATACTTATAGTCGCATGTATAAACGCAAAATTTTTAATCACTATTACTCAAGAGTTAAGAAACTAGCTTAACTCTTTTTCTTTTACTCAAAATTTGAAAGGAGAATCCTATGATTCCAGAAACACTAAAAATGAAACCAGAATTTATCGGCCCAGCTTATTATGAAAAATTGGGGAAAGCTCCTCAGTCTGTATTTGGTAAAAAAGGAAAATACCAACGTCACATTCTAAACAGCGCAGAGCACGGCGCATTTCATGTCATCACACCAGCCTCTACAACGGTCTTTCCAGAAGATGCTCTAGTAGAAGCTGTTAACCCAATCTTTTTCTCAGACACTATTTTAAATGGTAAGAATGTTGCACCTTACCGCAATGTTTTTGCAGAAAAATTGGTACTTAAAAAATAAGAAATAAAAGGAGAAAATTACATGGCTAAAATTGGATTAAACTACGGAGAAAAACTACAAATTGCAGACAAAACCTATCGTGTCATTACAGATGGACTAGATGTCCCGGCAATCCTTGGAAAACTGACTTTCCGAGGCATTGAAGGTCCTGAAGTCATCTTTGAAGTAGATCAATCGCAACGAAATCCTGACGGATCATTTGTCCAAATCAATACAGGCGAGATCCGTGGAATCGTTGTAGGGGTTCATTCTTCTGTCCAGCACGAAACCCTCTTTTTCACTATCGCAGACATGTCAGAGTCTGAAATTGAAGACCTGGGCATTAAATACCGTGAAGAAGTAGAATTAGAAGATATTGTTGTCGCCCATATTCACGTGAATAATCGGGATATCTTTAAACTCTTCGCCTCAAAAAAATCAAAAAAAGAAAACGGGGAAGCTACTCCAGTCAAGGAAACTAAGGAAGTGAAACAAACAGAAAATAAGAAAGATAAATTAGGAGGTGATCACTCATGAAACTCTTTACCTATCGTGGGAAAAAGAGTTCACGCTTTTCATCGCAATATCAAGGGAATCACATGGTTTATCTGGTGGTTTCCTTTTTTTGTTAGCTTCGCTTATTATATCTATCTTCATTTTGAACAACTAAAAGGTTTCATCCCTTTGCCTCAGAGTATATTTCATTGGATCTGGAGTTCTACTGTCTGCGTTGCTTTCTTTAGGGATTAATTAGCTTTGTTACGAGAAGATTCTCTTCTTTTCAAAAAGCTCAATAGCCTCCGAATCCTCTCTCGTTTCTTATTAGAGAACAACCTATACCTGGTCAAGAAAGTCAAAGCGAGAGAAAGGTATAGTTGAAAAGATTACACTTCCAATAGTCTACCTCAAACAAAGTCGCTATGAACTTCAAAGTCAGTTTTATATCTGGAAGGAAATAAATTTCAAGATCGATTTTTTTAAACCTTGGCTCAACTCTTGAAGTCATGTTCAATGGAGATTTTTCGTGATAAAGAGTTTTTGATAAACGATTTGTACAAATATAAAATTGCCATCAATCGGATTGAGAGTCGCATTTCAATTGATCAAGTTGAAGTCAAAGGCACAAAAGATCCGTCTTATGAAAGATGTCTACTGGGACTATGTCAAAGACTCCCATCTACTTGTTGGTGGCGGAACTGGTGGAGGAAAAAAACTGTCACCCTCATGTCCATCATCTACGCTTTATTAAAAAGTCGGCTATATCGATATTTGTGATCCTAAAAACTCTGACTTGGCCTCTTTGAAAAAGCTACCTGTCTTTCCACGGTCGAGTCTATTCTAGTAAAGAGGATATCATCAATTGCTTTTAAAGAGAAATGTCGAGTTTATGAAAAAAAGCGCTACGAAGTCTTAACATCTTTTTCCAGACTATAGACCAGGTACCTATTACACCCATTACAACTTAAAAACCTAAATTTCTTCTAGTAGATGAATGGGCTGCTCTCATAGCTAAGATTGACCGTGACTATAGCCAGCAGTCGGAACTCATGGAATATCTAACCCAAATCGTTCTAGAGGGCCGTCAAGCTGGAGTATATGTGATCTTTGCTATGCAACGGCCAGATGGAGAATATATCAAGACTTCTCTTCGGGACAACTTTATGATGCGTCTTTCCGTTGGTCATTTAGAATCAACAGGCTATGACATGATGTTTGGGAGATGCTAATAAAAACCAAAGAATTTAAAAAAAGCTAGACGAGATTAATGGAGTGAAAGTAGTCGGGTCGTGGTTATATTGCTTCAAGTGGGAAATCTAGCTGGTGAGTTTTATTCGCCTTATATTCCACTTGACCAAGGATTTTTCCTTCTATGATGAATACGCTAAAAATTCCCGATTATGGAATTTGAAGGTGAAGAATTTTCAGTCTTTGAGGAATACACTGCGAGGTGAAAAGAATTGATCGTAAGAGGAAATTGAGGTAGATGAACAATTACAAGAACTAGAAATTCTTCATCGTCCTCTCAAAGAATTTGCGGATGAGCACGATCTAAAAGATGCAAACTCTTCGAAAAAAATCATCCCTTATATGGAAGAGCACGGAGTCTCATTTGAACGTACTGATTCTGCTATTCTCATTAAACCTTTCCAAGAAAAAGTTACTTCTTGAAATAATCGCTCAATTTGAGGAAGATGGACGTAAGTCATATCCAAAAAGCTATTGAAGCGATTGTCAGTCATCATGGGCTAGGGACAAGGGGCAGGGCAAGCCTGACCGCAGGTCAGGCGAAGACCGAAAGCTCGCCGTTCCTGGCTCATGATGACAAGTAACCCCTGACTTTCTAATAGGGGGTTACAATTTGGCAAAAACGCCATAGTCCAACCCCTCCTCATTCCTTATGGGAGTTGGGATTTTTCAATTTTTATAAAAGTGTATCACTTTCGTTAAAAAAAGTGTGTCACTTTAGTTAGAAAGAGGTGTTGCGATGAATGGACAAAATTAGTCCTTTTTTTCATATCAAGAAATTTCCGAAAAACATACAGGCCTCAGTCAAAAAGCATTTTGCACAAGCTGTGGATCTTCCAACTAGAACCTATCGCTCTTATGAAAGCTAGGCGAAAGAGGTCTAACCATTGATAAGTTTAGAGAACTTAAAAGAAAAAAACTTGGGTTACTATCAAAGACTGTGATAAAGAGACAGCCTTCGGGCTCAAATCGACTACCTACGATTGTCCTTTCCCAAGCCTCAAAGATTTAGATACTTTCTGTGAGAAACTTTCTTCACTGTCACCCTTGAGTGAGTTTACAGAACAAGAAACACGTCTCATGAACTATACTCACTCTCTGGCAAACGAGGAAATATCTGGATCTTTTGATTTCTTTGATAAGGCAGATTACGAATGACTACCAAAGTCTGCCTTCAACTATCTGGTCAAGGATGCCGTGAGATGGAGTTATCTTAGAACACAAGGGAATCACCTGGCAGATCTTTCTTCAAACATATCCTCTACTCCTATCAGGATGTACGGGTTAAACGCCTAGATATTGCCCTGGATGAACTCTATAAAGGATATGGACATGAGGACCAACAAATTCTAAATACCCAGATTTGATAGATAAACTCCATTCTAAAGAGATTGTCCTAGATACGATCTCAAAAGTGGAATATTACTGGCGGTGGCTCTTTCACCGATAACGAAGACATGGAAGCTAATCACGGCTTGTCCATTTACTTTGGAAGTCGTCAAAGTCAGCTCTACTTCAACTTTTATGAAAAGCGCTATGAAATCGCTCGAATGGAAAATATCTCCTTGGACGAATCCTTGGAGATTTTTTTGGTATCTGGAATCGCTATGAACTCCGCTTTTCAGACCAGAAAGGCGCAAGGCAGTCGTGGAAGAATATATCAGCTGGTGTCGATCTCGGAGAAATCGCTAGAGGCATCGTCAAATAAAGAGATCCAAGTCTATGATGGGCATCAATCCCGTTTTGGAGCTTATAAACCCTGATGAAAAAAATGGCAACGACTATTTGGAGGTGTCGAACCCTTAAAAGCTCTCAACCAACCCTCAACCTTACAGCATTGAGCGAACGATTCGCTGGCTGACCTATCAAGTCGCTAAACTCCCTAGCACTCGTCACTGAAGCAGACAAGATTTCTCCAGACAGAATACATGAAAGATGATTCAGAATAGCGGAGAAATTACTGATCGAGGAAAAAGCCATGTTACAGACTCCTCAAAGCCAGCAAACACTATGAACACTAGAAAGGAAAAAACAAGCTATGGAATACAAAGTTCAAATCAATTCACTAGAAAACTTTAAAAGCCTGGTCTGGTGGATTAGACACTCTGAAACACTGTCCGTGAACGTGGTGGAGTAGATACTCTAACGGTCATCTGTGAAGATATCTTCTCTGGTGATATACACCAACCGAAAGTACAGATCAATGACTGGCTCTGGTTTGATTCTGATTTTATCTACCAAGCTCTAGGGCTACGATGATCTGCTTGAGGCTTCTTGAGATGATGAAGAAGATTTATCAAACAGACTTCTCTGCTTCTTCCAGAAACATGAATTCTGGAGTATGTATATCCTCTTACGAAAAAGGCAAGGACTTCTACTATGAATGCGCTGGAAGATCTACCGAAAAAGCCACCAGATGCGAAAGGTTTTCTATGACTATGAACATGCCTGTTTTCACGCTAGATGGTCAAGTGTTTAATCGTAAATAAAAAGAATGCGTCCCCTCACTCATTACTTTATATCCAACAAAGACCATCAAAGACAATCAAGAAAACATTTAGAAAGGAAATTAAAATGGCAACTAAAAACTACTTTTTGAAAAAGAAAGTCTCTCAAAGTCACGAATGAACTGGGAGAATTACTTAAAAAAAGAAAGATCATAGAGAAGCTTGGACCAAGGCTGGAGAATTAAATAGTCTCCTAAAAAAAGAAGAAGCCAAAGGACCTAAAGCCTGACCTGATCGAACAACTCCAAACTGAGCTACGAGGCTACTATTACATTAATGGCGAGATCGAAAAAGCAAATAAAGCGCCTCTATGCAAAAAGGCTCAAAGCTCATTGAACTCGTCTGCTCTCTAAAAAGGAGGATCTATGGATAAAGCCAAACGCTACTTACTCAAAGGCAAAGAGAATACTCTCTCACTTTAAAAAAAGGTGGAGAAAGAAAAGGAGGTCCCTCTAAACTGAAAAAAAGTCACCAATAAAAAAAGACCGTCAATATTGCAGTCATTGGAGGAATTTCTTTCCTCCTTTTTATTGGTCTCTTGGGATCCTGTTCGAGCTATCACACTCTCAAATCAAAGTAGCTAGCACTACAAACTCAAGTTGAGGCAACAAAAAAATGCCAAAAAAAGCACAGGCCCAATGGAGTCTAGTAGAAAAACAGTACGACTACAAAGCTCCAGTATTACTCTGAATGACTATGTCTATGCTTACTTTCACTCTCCCACAAGAAGTTGATAAAACAAGAAGCTCAGATGGAATACCTCAAATAGCTTTTACAACTTTCATTCCTGATGTGAAAGCTCAAGGTCAAGTTCAGAAATCCTAGTGAACTTCTCTAACCGCTCATTAATCACTGTAGAAAGACAAAGGTTGCAACCTACAGATCAAATACAAGGAAACTATCCGTCAGGGATAATAACACAGAAGAAAACAGAAATTGTGACAGGTTTCAATATTCCATATGATGAAAAAAGATGGGAAAATATTATATCTCTGGCCTTCCTTGGTTCTCTGTCATTGAAATCCTCACAAGCTGGACACTTTCAAGCGAAGACGATCAGCTCCAACTAACCGCTACATGATCACTCTTTCAGATGGTCAGTACGTAAGAAAGTAGATAAAGTTTCTCACGGTCTTCTTTACCAACTATACCACCAATCAAGACAACCTTAATCTGATTTGCTAAGAGATGTGGATATTGTAGCCAATACCACCTTTCAAAAACAATTGATTATATCTATCTCAAAAAAGACGATCAGAACGGGACTAATCAGCTTATGTTCAAGCAACCTTTGAGGTCGGGAGGGAACCACTCACTCTAGAAAACTTTACCTTTACTCTCATCAGAAAAAAGAAAAAAGACCTACTATGTCACAAAACTAGAACACACCATTCCACTAAATTATGCAAATGATAAAGAATAGGAGAACTTTATATGAATACAGACAATCTACGAACCTTTCCTCCAGGGCGACGGAATTTGGATCCTGACAGCTATTGCGGTGCTCTTTAGCGATCAAGGCTTGGCGGAACAGCTCCTGGCTTCAACTCTTTCTCTGTCGTTGGTTTCTATGCCGTTATTGTCTCGATTGCCAAAGGACAGGACATCCTCAAAGCAGTCGGCTGGTTCCTGCGACTCTTTCGGTATTGAAATCAGGACTTTAAGTCATGAAATGAAGAAAAGACTTTACGACTACAGTAAGGGCCTAAATGCTCCTTATTGGATCCAAGAAATTAAAACGAAAAAAAGGGCACTCGACTATGGTACTTTTGCGACACCTATGCAGTTGTCCTTTTTTTCATTGTCTTTTATCATCGTCTTTTGTGGGCCATGTTACTGTTTGGAGGAGTTTATCTCTAGTGCCACTAGCTAAAAATCACTCACTCAATTTCTCTCTTGCTCTATTGGTATCTCCCTTACAAATTGGCTAAGTTCTATACGGAATACGAGCCTCACGGTAAAAAGATGCATCGTCTTTATCTGGAGATTACCTGATGTACTTCTGGGACTTTAAGACTCAATCAAAAAAAGCTATCTACCATGAAGATCGGATAGAGCACATGTAGAAGAAATTGTCTTTGAAAAAAACAAATCTATAGAAAAAGGAGGACCTATGAGTATTACTTTAACCTATCCTATTAGAGAAACACATGACAAACCTAGCTCTCAAAAAGATCAAACCGTCGTTGCTTATTATCGTATTCCAAACACTCCCTATCACGATTACGGATGATGAGAGGGCAAACACAAAAATCACTGTTGCTCAAATGATGAAAGAAGCTCCAGAAAAAAACAAGTTCTTTGAAATATCTCTGATTCCCTAAAAGACTATCTTTTAGAAGAGAAAAATGCGGGACTTTTCAGATGCTCTAGCAGATGACAGCCGAGAACTAGGGAGAAGAACTTCTTCTTTACACGGTGGATCGTCTGACAGATGAAATGGAAATTCCTTATCAGTTTGACTGGGTCGATTGGAGTGACCTTGCGCAAACAAAAATCATGGAGCGACCGTCAAAAGACTTGGCCTATGAGAGCTTTCAATGAGTTCTCAGAAAAAAATTGCCAAAAGGGTCTTGGCTATGAATATAGAGTTAAGCCCTACCTGGTATGAAGACTATCAAAAGTGATGAATTCACTATCTTTTCAAGCCCTTCTCTGTCCTTCGGGCAAAACGGTTTCATCCAATGAAGAACTCTTTTTATTACCAGCGGATGCAGTACCTCCGCTATATCCCTCACTACAAGAAAGGAGGTGCTTGCTAACCGTGCTCAATTCAATATCACAGATACCTTGATCAAAGTCCTAAAAGGTGGCTTTCTGAAAGCTAGAAAGCCCTTATGGATCTTCCTTTTGTGACGATTCTTCCGGTTGGTAAATTTCCCTGTTCAATTCAATGGTTTTCATCTTGGCGAATTTATCCAACGCTTAAACTTTTCCCGTTGAACTACGAATCAAAGGCAGAATTCATTGATACCAACAAGATCAAAAGGTCGAGATGGGACGATCGAATACACGTTACAGAAACATCATGGAAGAGGCAGAAAATACTGATACTGTCCAACAAGACGAGATTATCATGGGCTCTATCTCCCTAAAAGACTTAATGAAAAAAGTCGGAAACAAGGAAGAGATCATCGAATATGGGGCCTATCTGATTGTCTCTGCTTCTAGTGTGAACCAACTCCGTCAAAGACGGCAAGTCGTTCTCAACTACTTTGATGATATGGGAGTCGAAATTAGTGAAGCCTCTCAAGACGGACCCTATCTCTTTCAAGCTCTGCTCTATGGAGAAAACCTCCAAAAGAAAACTCGCACTTGGACACACATGGTCACATCTCGTGGTTTTTCGGAAATGATGCCTTTTACCAATACCTCTTCTGGAAACCGTATCGGTTGGTATATCGGCCGAGTAGATAACTGGACAGGGCGTTGGGACAATATCTCAGAAAGCTATTGATTCTTCAAAGAACATTGTACTCTATAATGCGACAGTAGGAAATAAAGAAGATATCGCTGGAAAGATTACCAAGAACCCACACATCATTATTACGGGGGCAACAGGTCAAGGAAAATCCTTCCTTGCACAGATCATCTTCTTAAGTGTGGCTTTACAGAATGTCAAGACACTTTATATTGACCCTAAACGTGAACTTAGAAATCACTATCAAGAAGTGATCAACTCACCTAAATTTGCACGTCTCTATCCTGAACGCAAGAAACAGATTGAGAACTTTAACTTTTGTAACACTGGATAGTTCACTACCATCAAACCACGGAGTCTTAGATCCTATTGTCGTTCTAGATAAAGAACAAGCTGTAGAGGTCGCAAAAAAACATGCTTGAATTTCTACTACAAGCTGTAGATGATGTCACAATGGACCAGAAAAAGACAGCTATCACAGAAGCTATTAATGCAATTGTAGAAAAAAAACGAGTCGCAGGTGAGAAAGTCGGCTTTAAACATGTCCTAAAAAGTGCTTAGAGACTCCACTTCCTCTGAAATTGCTTCAGTTGGTCGTTATCTGACTTCAATTGTCACAAACTCTATCTTGGAACTAGCCTTTTTCAGATGGAACCACTCAAAGGACTTAACTATGAATCACGGGTGACTATCTTTAGAGGTCAATAACCTCAAACTACCAAAGGATGATTCCACTAAAAATTTCAGATCATGAACGCAACTCTATTGCTCTCATGTTTGCGCTTGGGAGCCTTCTGTACTCACTTTGGAGAACGAAATGAAAATGAAGATACCATTGAGTTCTTTGATGAAGCTTGGATTCTTATGAAGTCCGCAGAAGGAAAAAGCCGTTATCAAAAAAATATGCGTCGGATTGGACGCTCCAAAAACAATACCTTGGCACTGATTACGCAATCTGTACATGATGCAGAAAATGACGATGATACAACGGGATTTGGGACTATCTTTGCTTTTTATGAAAAGTCTGAACGAGAAGATATCTTAAAACACGTCAATCTCGAAGTCACTGAAAGCAATCTCGAATGGATTGATAATATGATCTCTGGTCAATGCCTATACTATGATGTCTATGGCAATCTCAATATGATTTCCGTACACAATATCTTTGAAGATATTGATATGCTTCTAAAAACCAATGAAAGCTACAGTATCATCAAGCCTTGAAAATAAATACGCTAGTTAGGAGGTGAATCCATGCAAGAAGCTTTTGACAAACTAAGGGGAGTTGATATCTTCTCTCTCAAGTCCTACATGGAGCCTACTGGGTTCGCTTCCTTTAACGGGGCTTGGGTTCTGATTAATGAGCTTTTCGTCAACTTCTTCTTTTTCATTCTAAACGCAGTGGTGGGCTTCTTTTCTTTGCTGATTCGAATTCTTGAAAAGATTGATCTTTACTCCAACTATAAGAACTATGTATTTAATGGAGCGATGAATATCTGGAAAGGATTTGTCGGTTCAAGTTCTGGAGGAGTCGCAAAACAATCACTCGTTTCAATGTTGCTTCTAATACTAGCTTTCTATCTCTTTTATCAATTTTTCTTTTCGAAAGGAGCTTTTTCAAGAACTCTCCTTCATGTCTTTCTGGTTCTTATCCTCGGTTTTGGTTACTTTGGAACAATCGCTGGAACATCAGGTGGTCTGTATCTACTAGATACCATTAACCATGTCTCTCAAGATGTCACTAAAAATATCACGAATATTAAGGTGGAGTATGGCAATAATAAATCCATTAAAATTGGCGATTCCATGGCAGATAGCTATATTGCAGAAACTTCTTATAAAGCTTATGTCTTCGTCAATACGGGACAAGAAAATGGGAAATATAAGAATAGTCAAGATGGGAAACAAGAAACTTTTGACGATAGTAAGGTACTAGGAACAGGCGATAAGAATGGAAACTTTAAAGCAGTTAAGTCTAAAGATCGCAATAAGTATCTAGATGAACTAGGAAATGGAGCTAATGATGATGGTGAAAAAGAACCGTTGGGTTTCAGCTATGCCAGATTTCATCTTTACTCGTATGTTTTATGTCATCTTCAAAATCTGTGAAGCCTTTGTATTAGCGATACCTGTTATTTTGATTCAGATGTTAAATGTCATTGCTCAGACACTCGTCCTGATGATGATCCTGCTCTTTCCAATTGTACTATTGATGTCCTTTGTACCAAGAATGCAAGATTTGATTTTTGGAGTTCTGAAAGTCATGTTTGGTGGGCTGCTTTTTCCAGCTATCACGAGTCTATTAACTCTTTTTAGTTTTCTACATTGAAAAAAATGATCGAAAAACATTGTCATTACAGGTTTTTGATGGCATCCTTAAAAACACTTCCATCTTTGATTATCTTCGGTCTTGTCTTTAAACTACTCATTTCAGTTGTCTCAAAAGGACTTGTATACTTCCTTCTATGGAAATACAAAGCTGAACTGATTCAATTCATTCTTGGATCTAAAGCACGAATGGTTGCGAATGATATTGGAAACAAAGTTGAAAAAAAAGGGGTCACAAAAGACCAGAGAGGTGGCTTCACAAGTACCATCGAGAAGTCTCTCATCTGCTCAACACCTTGGGAACTTTGCCTTAGCAGGTGCTGGTTTTGGAGCTGGAATGATGATGAATGCCAAGAGTCACTTCCAAAAATGTTGGTTCTTTCTTTACCAATAAAGAATCAGAGCACCAACCTGATGAAGTGCTCCCAACAGAAACACTTGAGACTCCAATAAGTCCAGATGCTCCAGAACCAAACATTCCGAAAAACAAAGTCAACGCTAGAAGGGATTAAACCAGTTGAAGAAAAAAACACTACAAACTCCTTCAATGGAATCTCCAATCACGGTGGAGCCAACACCAAGTTCAAACGAGGAATTTCAAACTCTTAAAGAAGAATGGATTTCTCCATTTAAACAGCTCCGCATTAATAGTATTGAGCACAAATTAGAGGAATATAAAGATCCTCAATCCATGTATAAAGCCCAAGGATCGAATGCCTTCACTCGTGCTTATAGGAAAAACCATGACACGAGATGATAAATTGAGAGCCAATATTGAACGAAGAGACCGATTAACAGAACGCTTAAAACAACTTAGAGGAGAATGATATGAATACCAAGATACGTTCAAGAACTGCTTTTCCAAGAGTTCTTGAAGAAACTCTTTATCAAGCCTACCAAGAAGGAAAACGCTCAGTCGATTTCCTTCTTTTGTTTCCAGTCTCAGAACAAGAAAGAGACCAAATCATCCAACAGACTAAGTCCTATTCAGTCGTTTTAGATGCAAAATGGCGTTTTGGGACTGTTCTGTTCACTGCTTATATAAGACATTAACTAGAAAGGAGATTCGATGAAAAAACTAAAATGGTTTCTATTAGCCGGTCTCATTCCTCTCTTTCTACCGGTCCTCATCATCATTATCCTTATGGGGGCTGTCGGAGGTGGTGGGACGAATGGCTCACCCCAATCCCAAAATGGAGTGACTTATGCGGATCACTGGTCAGATGGAGATCCCTATACTCACAACCTACTGGTTCATCGCTTCGGTATTACAGCAGAACAATTAGACGGCTTTTTAGATACGTTAGGAATCTCCTATGATAAGAACCGAATTAATGGAAAAAAGCTCCTCGAATGGGAAGCTAAATCTAATCTTGATGTTCGTGGAATCGTTGCGATCGCACTGAATGAAAGTTCCCTTGGAACTGCTGGAGTAGCCACTAATCCTGGTGCCAATATGTTTGGTTTTGGGGCCTATGATTCCAATCCAGAATATGCCAATAACTTTAATGACGAGGTTGCGGTTGTCGGACTAACCCAACAAACCATCATTGGAAATAAAAACCAAACCTTCAAAATTCAAGATGACAAGGCTAAAAAGTTTGCGAATGGAACACTCAATCCAGCAACTGATGGTGGAGTCTATTTCACAGATACCACAGGATCAGGAAAAAGACGTGCAGAAACCATGCAAAAACTGGATGCCTTCATTGATGAACATGGAGGAACTCCAAAAGCTCCTGAACAAACTACAGGAAAAACCAGAGATGGTGGAGGAGTAACTTCAAATGATATACCAGTAGGTTACAGTCTGACAACAGCTATTGACACTACTGGCTATATCACAAGCACTTATCCATGGGGACAATGTACCTGGTATGTCTTCAACCGTGGAAAGCAAGTCGGAGTCAACTTTGATCCATTTATGGGAAATGGTGGACAATGGATGAATAAGCCAGGTTTCACAACAACCCATACACCAACAGAACACTCTGCTCTATCATTTAGTCCTGGACAAGCTGGAGCTGATCCAATATACGGACATATTTCATTTGTGGAGCAAGTCAAATCAGACGGTTCAATTCTCGTCTCAGAATGTAATGTGAAAGGATTAGGGATCATTAGTTACCGTACTTTTGATGCAGAAACTGCCAAACAATTTACCTATGTTATTGGACATTAGAAAGGATAATTATATGGATACACTTCAACAAGTAAAACTAGAGAAAATTGAAAATCTATTACAGGTTCTGGTAAATCTTTTGGATAAAAAATCGGATACTAATCAGTTAGAAATCATGACCCAAAAGGAAGTCCTCAAAGAACTGAATATATCCCCCAATACACTCAAAAGTTGGGAACGTAAAGGACTTCCACGTTTGGAGCCACCAATCGAAGGAACTCGGACAGTGTATTATAAACGTGGGGATATTCTTAAATTCTTGACCGTCTGAGGTAAACTAAATGAAAATTGAGACAATAGAAAGAAACAAAAAGAAAGTTCTTAAGAAAATCAAAAGAGATGGTTCTATAACCTACTCTATGAAAGGAGCTTATTTAGGTACTGATAAAAAAACAGGAAAACAAGTTACAACTACTATATCAGCTCCAACACTAAAAGCCTTAGATCGCAAATATTTAGAGACTAAAAGAAAATTTGAAGAAAATGATTCTACTCGAAAAGAAACTCTATCTGTCGGTACTATAAAAGAACTGTCGGAAATTTGGTATGATAGTTATAAATCTTGGGTATCATCTGATAATACTAGAAATAGAGTAAGGGGATATTTGGATACATATATCCTCCCAAAATTTGGAGATTATAAAATAGATTCTATTGAATCTACTGAAGTTCAAAAAAATGGGTTGATCAGCTAGCAGAAAAAGCTCGAATAGAAATAAATAAGGGAAAACGTAAGGCAGATAAAGGAAAGGCATCTGATTATGGCGCAGTCGTTCATAAACTAAAAGATATTCTTGATTTCGGAATGGTACACTTTAATCTAAAGAATAATCCCGCAAAAACAAGTCAGGATACCACCCAAGCCTAAAAGCACCTCAAAAACCGAATTCAAGTTCTACATGAAAAAAAGATATCGCTATATGGTTGAATTACTTAGATACGCTCCCCAAACTCAAGAGCCAACAGGCGCTTTAAACTTATTTGTAATACTCTTTTTAGCTTCTGCCTTACGAATTAATGAACTATTAGCATTGGAAGTTGATGACTTACTTTTTCGAATCATCAGAAATTAACGTAAATAAAACTCTTATGTGGAGGAGAGGAGACAAAACCTTAGGTACTAAAGGTAAGGTTATTTGTAAAAAAATTCTGCGAAAACTGATTCAGGAAATCGCAAAGTATCAGTACCTATTACCATTATTCAAGAACTTAAAGATTTTAACAATGAAATGAATAATTACTTTGAAAAACATGGGCTTCCAAAATCTAAGTTGATATTTCCCACTATCTATGGAAATTACATGACTGATCGAAATGAGCGAGCCACTCTTATTAAACGATTAAAAGAGTTAGGTTTACCTGATTATGGTTTTCACTTATTCCGCCATACTCATGCATCTTTAATGCTCAACTCTGGAGCAAATTGGAAAGAATTGCAAGAACGTATGGGTCACAGATCTATTTCAACCACAATGGATATCTATGCGGAATTAGATCCTAACCGAAAGAATGAAGCAGTCGATATTCTAATGGAAAGACTTTCACAAATAAAAGGTGAAAATTAACAGTCATTTGAAACTCTACCTTTTTCTCTACCTTTTTCTTCATAAACAGTCGTAAAGTCTGTTAAAATAAGCTTTGTAAGCATATAAGTTAACTTTTACAGAAGTTAAATAATTAAGTAAGCAAAAGCCTTTGAAACGTTGATTTCAAAGGCTTTTGCTTTTTTTGTTCATTTGAGTATATTGCAATATAAGTTAATCGAATCACTACCTTTTTCACTACCTTTTTTGAAATAAGAATAATGATTCGGATATATAAAAGAAGAGGAACTTTATTGTGAAGCTCCTCTTTTTGTTATGTGTTCTTTTTCTCACAGATCGTATGACCTGGTTTGACACAGTTGGATTTCAGGTACTTTCAGTTTAGCTTTATATCAACCATCATCAAAATCCAACTATTTTTCTTATTTTAAAAAAATATGAATAAGTTTGATTGAATGAGGGAATTTCTTTAAATTTTTTTTCTTAGCACCTATAAGTTAATAATACTATTCTTTAAATTATAGTTTATAATTATCTGATGTTTCAATGACCACAAAACAAAGTACAGCGAATCACTTCCTTTAGTCAAACATATAACTGAACAACATTGTTTATCTTCCTGCACTTTCATATTTTTTTCAATCCTTTTTCTAAAAAAATTGTACGACTGATAATAATCAAAAAAACTGTAAAAAAACTATTTGATAGAAAAAAATAGGTTCAATGTATCTTTCCTAAAAAAATATTAATACTGCAGGATTGGCAATTAATAAATTGGGAACAAATAACATAGTGATCAATCTGTTAATACCTGTAAAAAAATATTATATGGATACTTAGAAATTCCAATATAATTCAAAAAAATACATCTACTTTTTGAAAAATTTAGTTGGGAACCAAAAATGAACTAATCGTTATTAGAAACCAAATTGAATAATATATAATACAACCACACATTAAAGAAAGGATATAAAAATAATATTTTTTTAATGAATTTAAATGTACATTTAAATTTCCATAACTTATAAAAAAATGATCGCAAGACCAAAAAAAGTATTCACGAATTGAACTAAATTAAATGATCTAAAAAAATATAGAACAACTGAGTATCAAACGGCCTCAATAAAATTTGATCCAAGTTACCACTCAAAAATATCTGATTCTAAAAATTCCCATACTTCTAATTAACAATCCCATCATAACTCCATCTACAATAGTGTAGGAACCTACCAAAAAAATAAAAATTTGATAATAGTCCCAACCATTAAAAAGAGTCTATGTTTAAGAAAAATCAATCTAAAAAAATACAATAGGTAAAACCAATCCACAGTATCGACGAAAAATAGACCACAAAAGAAGTCAAAAATGAAAAATTCATATCAGATTTAAAAACCAAAAATGAAGTAGCCTAAAAAATTACTTTTTATTCTAAACATTTTATCCTCCCACATTTGAGAAGTGCTCCACTCCTTTTCTCAATATGAATCTTGATATAATATAAAAAAATGATGCACCAAATCAATTGAATACAAATAATTCTCAAATAGTCTATTAATTTATATGTATCATTACTAAACATCTGAAGCGGTTCATATACTAAGTATTTAAAAAGGTAATACATCTAAAAAAACAGACGAAAAATTATTTGAAAAAAACTTAAAAGGCAATAATATTCCTGATAAAAAAACTGAATTACTATTTCTTTTAACAGTAAGGACAAAAAAATATATTTTCTAACCAAAAAAGAAAGCATACCTACACAACATGATATTAAAAAAACCATAGAACCATAGATAGAATAATTGCAATACTTCCTAAAAATAAGAATTTCAATGGTTAATAACTCATTCTTGTAATAAACACTGGAGAATAAAAATGACAGGAATGATGATAAATAATAAATGAGCAAGCCTATCTCCAAGCATTTTACAAAAAAATAATACTTATAAAAAAAGTAACAGGTTTTATTAATATGCTAAAAAAATTTCCTGAATGAACATCGTCATTGATTTCCCAATCAACTGGATAAAAAAACAAAAATATGAAAAAAATTATAGTCCCCAAATAGTATTGAACCATTGAGGTAAAATCATATCCTGCTATATTTATCTGGTTACTCTGATATATATACGTCCATAAAAAAATACTGATATCATAATTTGTATACTTGCCTGTAACATTAACAATAGTACACTTGATTTATAGTTCAAAATAGATCGAAATGATATCAGAATAATAGACATTTCTTTTTTTCAATTGTGCTCCTTTTTTTGTAAAAATAGTTTTGTAAAATAATTTCTTCTAAAGAAAGATTTGATATTTCAAAATCTTCTATATCTACAAGCTTATTGATTGATTCTAATGTCTCAAAGACAAAAATCTCTAGGTATTTTTTTAGTATACATTCCGATTTTTGTTTGAGAAATGACTACTACTCCTTTAACAGAGCATAACTCTGGTACCAAATCTAATGTCATTTTTTTATCTTTAAATATTTAAAAATCAGAAAAATTTAGATAAAAATAACATCCATTGACTCCTGCAAAAATAATTTTTTTCCTTTGTCAATGACGATTAATTCGTCACAAACAGACGAAATATCATCCATATCATGACTCGTTAAAAATAATAGTAGTATGACATTCTTCATTCATTTTCTTTAAAAAAATGTTCTGATATCTTTTTTAGACTGTATATCTAACCCTATAGTAGGCTCGTCTAAAAATAATATTTCCGGACTTGTTAAAGATGCCGCGATAAACTCCATTTTCATTTTTTGTCCAAGAGAGAGGGTCCGGACCTGCTGGTAAAGCTGATCTTTTACATTCAACAAATTGCTTAATTCCTGAATTCGTTCTTGTAAAAATCGCCGGTTCTACCTCATATAAAGTACCAATCAATTGAAAATAATCCATAGCCGAAACATCTTGAAATAACTGTAATTTATTTCCTACTACTATTGAAATTTTTTTTCTAAAATTTATACTTCTTTTAAATGGAATTTCTCCATTCACTTCTAATTTTCCGGAACTAGGATAAAGAGTCCCAGTCAACATTTTAATCGTTGTGGATTTACCAGCTCCATTACTCCCAATAAAGCCAACTATACTCCCTCTCTTAATCGTAAAACTAATATCTTGAACAGCTCGAATCGTTATTTGATTACGTTTCAAAAAAATCTCTTGATAAATGGGAGTCTTGAATCAAAAATTATAAAAAAATTTTTTTAGATAAATTCTGAGCATTAATAACTATTTCACTCATATATCTCTCCTTTCGATAAAAATATATTTACTTGTACTTTTTTTCCATACTTTACCAAAAATGCTAAAGATTGAGCTAAAAATCTTCGGGATGGGTAAAAATAATATTTGTCTTTAAAAAAAGTTTCTCAAAACCTTCAAGGCGATTATTGAAATCATTAAATTTTTGTATTGTCTAGCTGGTTGAATGTCTCTTTAATATCCATAAACTTTCTCCGTGATTCTTTATTTCACTTTATAAATAGAAGAGTGTCTATATATTTATAGATCCTCAAGAACTTGCATTTTATCAAGTATAAGTAGAATAGTATGTAAGGGTTTACATATTCGTATTATATGATTATTTAAGGAATCCGTCAATTTTTCCACATTATTATATGACAAAATGTATTTTTTTTAAAAAAATGCAAAAAAATCTATGAGCAAGATGTTTGACTTCCTTTTTTTAAAGTATATACACTTATATTAACCTTAGAAAAGAAAAAATGTTTGAACAGATATTCAATAATAATTACTTTTTTTAAAAATTTAAAATTCGAACTTTAAATTTTTATCTTTTTTTTATATTATTGAGTAACCTAAATTGCCCAATTTGTAAAATTTAGCTAGACAAAAAAAGACATCCAAGAGAAATTTCTTAAATGTCTGTAAACGTTGATATAAGCGTGTTGATTAACGTTTTGATAATTGTGATGCTTTACGAGCTTTCTTAAGACCTGGTTTGGAAAGTATGGGTTTCAGTTGGACTAAAAACAGCGTAATAACAAGGCTTTTCAGAACAATATCTACTGATTAATTTCATAAAATTTGAATCAATATTTTTTAAACAGGGGAATAGTTTAGGTCTGTAAGAATTAACTTATACATTTACAAGGTTCATTCTGATCGACTTTATAACTGTCTACAAAAAAAAGATAGAGTTTAAAAAAATATAAGAAATTCAGTGATCAAAGTTAGTATCTATACTTCTTAATCACTCTCACTAGTAAATAAATCTTCCCACTGAGTGATAGATGCTGGTAGGATTAACTTATATTTCTCATAGAAATCTAATAAATCGTCGTCCCCTATCCTAACTACATTTTCAATCTTATCTAAATTTATTACTTTCGGAGCATATAAATATACTAGATAACCTTCATCTACATATTGTTTAAATTCTAAAGCGTCAAGTTCCTTTGCCTTCTTGCCTTTCACTTGAACTACTGCTTTTCTAGGGTTCTCAACATCCCTCGAAATCATTTCACACTCAATCTTAATTGTAGTAGATTTATTTGCTATCGAATTAGATAAAACATAATAATTTTCTTTTATTTGTAGATAGGATATTACAAGCTCTTCCAAATCAAATTCAGGTAGATTATTAAGAAGTCCTCCCTTATAAGGCGTTATCTTAAAATAGCTACTCTTCGAAAAATTTATTAAATAATGATTTTTGAGTACTCTATTATACTTTTATCTTTAATTTTTTCGATTGTTCCTCCTCGTGGTCTATTAAAGGAAGATTTGATTTGTCCAGGAACCTGTAAGCCCACATTATATGCTTCTACAGAAATAACAGCACCAATATCCAACTGTGTATCACATACAACCTCAACTGGAGACTTTACTCTACAAATCCAATAATTTCCTTCTAAGTCTCGTGTCCAAAATAGATCATCTTCCTTAGCATCCCTAAAACCGTTTATCGCTGGATTTGCTCTACCTCTTTCTTGTTTAATCCGATTGTAATATTCTTGAAAGTCATTTGATTCTATACCATCACTTAATCTACTCCATCCAATCGCAACATACTGTTCAGAATTATTTAAACAGAAGTGAAGTAGGGGTTCAATACGAATCAATACAGAAGAAAAACGCTGATTTCAAGCGTTTTTTCTTTTTGCCAAATGCGATATATTGCACTGTATTTCAATTCAAACTCTACCTTTTTCTCTACCTTTTTTCTTCTCGAATTTGGTTAATTTGATCAAGCAAAAAGTCAACTGCTTTAGATTTTGTAAGAGCGTATTTTTGATCTATTTTCATGAGAACAAGCAAAAACAACCGGAAAAGAAACAGTTCCCAACTACTTCTTCTCTGGTTGTTTTTTATACTAACGATTTTCCCGACTTAATTGATAAGAGTATACCACAGGGATAAAAACAATTGTGAGGATGACGATCCCCATTACATAAGGGACAGCGAACTGTAGGCCAGCTTCAAGTAGAAGGATCAAACCTCCGAAGACCCACAACTTCCCTGCCAAACGATGGGTTTTGTGCCAGTTATCTTCGCTCTGTAAGGTCCAAGGGAGGCGGATTCCAACTGTTTGATTCACTTTTAGCTTCGGCATATAATTGCCCATCATGACAAAGATGAGGCCTAGCAAAGCAGAAACAAAAATAAAAGGGTTGGTCGTAGAGCCTAGCGCCTTGCTATAGATGAGATAGAAGACACTTAAGGAAACGATTGGAGTCAACCAGTAAATCACTTTTCCCATTTTCTCATTCATAGTTTGATTCTTAGGATCGCGTGCAGACACGAAAATTACAAACAGATGCACCAAGAGAAGGAAAAGAGGAAGACCAAACACGGCCAGTGGCTTCGATTGGAAATTATTGGCCTGACCTACAAGGTTGAAGTGAATGGGGATTTGGTTCGGCAATTGCTTCCAAATGATCAAGCCCCAAATCATGGGCAAGAGTATCACAATAGAGGTTAAGGCCAATAATTTTTTATTCATTTTCATCAGTAGAGTCTCCTTTCAAATCAACGAGCCAGACCATTAAATCCTCTAAGACAGATGTATTGAGTTCATAGTAGATAAAATTCTTTTCTTTTTCCTCCCGAATCAAATCTGCCTGCTTGAGGATACTTAAATGGTGGGAAATGGTCGCTCCTGCTACATCAAAGTGGCCAGCGATATCACCAGCAGATAATTTCCCCGCCTTTAGCAGTTCTAAGATACTTCTTCTTATCGGATTCGATAAAGCTTTAAATGTTTGCGCAAAATTCATTCTTTATCTCCTATAATCTATTTAGATATCTTTCTAAATAGATTGTACAACTCCACTATCATTTTGTCAACTCTATTTAGGAAAAAATCTAAATAGTTTCTGTTGTAAAAAAATTATCAGACCTAAGACCGATTCTTATGGACATCGTCTTTTCTTAAGTTTTCTTTAAGAAATCAGCCTTATAATGAAACCATCAAATGAAGACCTCCTAACTTTGTTTGATAGAAAATCCTAAACTTTTTCATAATAATCTCCCTATAAGAGCCACCAAAACCGGTGGCTTTTTCTATGGGAGTGAGACAGAACAATTTTTTAAAATTACTTCACTTCCTTATTTTTTGGCTTAGGTTGAAAAGGTTCCCCAAAACTTTTCAATTGTCTCACCCCCGCACAGTTGATTAGGTATTCTTTGGAGATATAAGAGCGAACAAAGATACCAATCAACCACTGCGTTATGTATTTATTACGAAACCTATTTCATTTAAATCTCTCTCAGTCCTAAGACCTATTTTTAAAAAGAAAACCCTTCCTTAAGCTTTCTTTAAGCAAGTCACACTATAATAAAACCATCAAATGAAGACCTCCTAACTTTGTTTGATAGAAAATCCTAAACTTTTTCATAATAATCTCCCTATAAGAGCCACCAAAACCGGTGGCTTTTTCTACGTTCCTTAGTGAGTCAAGTCCATTCGGGACGCAGACGATCTTAGGTACGTTGATGCAGTTCGAACGCTAGTGAGAACTACGTTCCTTAGAAAATTGAATGAGGTGAACTCGGAGAGTTCAACCGAATTTAGAGATATTGATGCAGTTCGAACGCTAGTGAGAACTACGATCCTTATTACCTTTAAAGGCATCAGACGATCTTAGGTACATGGACGCGGTTTTAACTGCAGACGGACCAGTCCTTCTTATTCATTTGTATAAATACTCCAATTTATGTTCAATCTATGTTATAATGAAGAGAATTTTTGTCTGAGGAGGATTTATGAAAAAAACACATTCTATGTTATTCATCCCAGGCATCATTATGCTTGGGATTGTTTTACGAACACCATTTACAACGCTTCCGACAGTCTTGTCTGACATCGCTACTGGCTTAGGGGTAGATGTGAGCTCTCTGGGACTTTTGACTAGCTTACCACTTCTGACCTTTGCCATTTTCTCACCTTTTGCGATTCAATTTGCTCAAAAATTAGGGATTGAGCGTCTCTTCTTCCTTGTCTTGATCGCAATGACGATTGGATCTGCCATTCGAACGATCAACCTCCCCTTTCTCTATCTGGGAACCATCTTGATTGGAGCAAGTATTGCTTTCTCAATGTTCTGCTTCCCAGTCTTATCCAAGCAAATCGACCGAAGCAACTCGGTATTTTAACCACTTTATACATCACTTCTATGGGGATGTCTACAGCGATCGCATCTTCTGTGGCTGTTCCTATCACCCAAGCTACTTCTTGGCAAGGGCTAGTCAACATCTTGACTGTCGTCTGTGCACTGGCTTTACTCATCTGGATCCCCAACCTTCGCTACAACCACCATCTTAAAAAGACGACTACTAGTGAATCTAGTAATAAATGGTATACCAATAAATACGTTTGGGCTATCATGATTTTTGGTGGACTTCAGTCTCTACTTTTCTATACAAGCATGACCTGGCTTCCAACTATGGCTGTTCAAGCTGGTGTTTCACAGGTTGAATCTGGTCTTCTTGCTACGGTTTATACTCTTATTAGCCTTCCCTTTTCCTTGACTATCCCAAGTTTAACCACACGGTTGTCCGATCATAACCGACGCTTGATGCTGACGATTGTTGTCGGAGCAGGGATTCTAGGAGTAGCCATGCTCTTAATTCCGACGAGCAACTTCTTCTACTGGCTCCTTCTAAATATCCTTATTGGAAGTTCCGTTAGCTCGCTCTTCCCCTACCTCATGGTTGCTTTCTCCATGAAATCGAGCACACCTGAAAAAACGGCCCAACTTTCTGGCCTTGCTCAAACAGGCGGCTATGTCTTTGCGGCCTTTGGTCCCATCCTCTTTGGGTATAGTAAATCGATCTTCCACTCATGGACACCGGCGGTCCTCATGTTGCTGGTCTTAACCATCATCATGGCATTCGCCCTCTATCAAGTTGAAAAAGTCGATAAAATCTTATAATGATGGTCTGGCTGGAAGTTTCTCTTCCAGCTTTTTTTGTGCCTACAAAAAAAAGAACTAGGCACTAGGCCTAGTTCAATGGTTTATTATCCGTTAAATGAGATATGCACGTGGTCGTTGTGGTTTGCTGTGTCATCACCACGGTCTGGCATTTGATTCCAAGTGTTAGCTGGTCCGTAAATATTATTTACTGGCATATAGAATTGTTGTTTCCAGATAATATATGAAATACCTGCACGGTCCATGTTGTCAATCGCATATTGCGCAACTTGATCTCCAAGTTCTGAATTTGTTGGAACCATAACGTCTATTGCAAGTCCTTTACCATGGTCATCTGGATCTCCTGCACGGTAACCACCGATATTGGTGACGCCGAATTTAGCTGCAACTTCTTGACGGAAAGCTTCAGCCTGTGGTTGAAGATTTGGGTCTGTTGGAATAGTATTTCCACTTGTTGGAGTTGATGCTAATGGTTGCACTTCAGGTGTGGCAGGAGTTTCTGCTGCTGGTTGTGCTGGGGCTTCTTCTACTGAAGGAGCTGCTGGCGCTTCTGCTGGAGTTTCTGCCACTGGGGCTACTTGAGGAGCTGCTGGCGCTTCTTGATTTTGAATTTCAACATTCACAGCTGGAGCACCGTAGCTTGGTGTTTCTGGAACAACTGGTTGTGCTGGAGTTTCTGCTGCTGGAACTTCAACAACAGGAGCTTCAGCTGGTGCTTCTGCTGCTGCAGGTGCAGCTGGTGCTTCTTCTGCTGCTGGCGCAACTGCTACAGCTTTGTTATCTTCATTTACTGGTTTTGACAGATCGTTTACAGCGACTGTTTGGTCTGCAACTGTCACTTGGTTCGTTGTCAAGTCAGCACTTGCAACTGTTGCGTCTGTAGAACCTACTTGAGGAGTTTGGATTTCAACTGAAGTTACTTCTTTTTTATCGTTTACTGTTGTTTTCAAAACAGTACCTGGGTAGATCAAATCCATGTTACTGATGTTGTTCAAGTTTGCCAACACATGAACATCGATTCCAAGTGCTTCTGCGATAGAGCTCAATGTATCACCGTATTTAACAGTATAAGTTTGTTGGTTTTCTCCACTTTGTTGGATATCATGTTTGATTTCATCTACTGAGCGAGCTACCCAATCTTCGAGTGTTTCTGCAGTTGCTTTGTAAATGGAATAACTGCAAGAGCTACTGTTGAAGCGATAAGGGCTTTCGTATTAACTTTTAATTTCATCTTTTATCCTCTTTTTTCTTTGTTTTTTGCTCAAGATTTTCTTGGGCAAATGAACTACTATTCTATCTTATCACAATTTAAAAATATTAAAAGACCTTTTTTGTCTATTTAACAAAACTGTATTTTTCTTGTAACATTTCGTCTTTCTTGTTACATTGTTACAAACTAGTAACATAATAATAGGGTACTGGAAGAAGAGTGCGAGGGTGCAAAAAAGCCTCATCCAGGAGCGATTCCTTGATGAGGTTCTTGTATTTTTAAAGCAACTGAACACGCCTACAACTCTTTGGAAAAAGATAAATCCAACTAGAAGCTGGCGCTTCGTCCTGGGATTTCCTATTTTCCTTTGAGTTGCTTAACGGCTTTGTATCTTGATGTATCTTATTTTACCTTCATGATTCTGACGAGGTTGGCGCGTTCGGCTTCCTCGAGTTTCATTTCGATATAATAGATCGTCTCTTTGAGGTCTGGGATAGTCGCATACTCAAGGCCATTCACTCGACGGCGGGTTTTCTCGATTTCGTCTGCCATGAGTTGGCAGCTTTTTCAATTTCCGCTAATTTAAGCAAATCTGGGAGGAGGGCACCCATTTCTTGAATGGTGCTGTCCATTTGACTGTTGGAAGCTAGGTAGCTATAGACCACATCTCCTTCGTCGTCACCGTATGGATTATCGATACGAGCATGGAGCTTGGGCACGCGCACACTCATGACATTTTCTTCTTCGATATGAAGAGAGACTTCACGGGTTGGCACAGCAAAGATTTCTTCCACCATGAGGTCGCTCTCTAAGGACTTGGCCATCACGAAATCTTTCATATTGCCCACGAGTGCCGCCTCCACCTTTTGGCGTAAGCGATTATTCTCACGAACAGCTTCAATAAAGCGACGCATGAGTTCATCTCGCTTGTCCTTGAGCAACTTATGGCCTCGGGTTGCTGTCTTGAGGCGCTCTTTGAGAATATTGAGCTCCATCCGAGTTGGTTTTACATTTAATCGTGCCATAGGCTAATCCTCTTTGTTTGGCAGATACTTGTCAATCATCTCATCCTTGATCCGTTTGAGCTCTGTTCGTGGAAGGATGGATAAGAGTTCCCAACCGAGATCCAAACTTTCCTCAATCGTCCGATTGGTAGTGAATCCTTGATTGATGTATTCTTGCTCAAAGCGATCGGTAAATTTGACATAGAGCTTGTCTGTATCTGACAAGGCAGACTCCCCAAGCACCACAGCCAATTCTTTGGCTTGTTTTCCTTGGGCATAGGCCGCAAAGAGCTGGTTCATGGTCGCCGCATGGTCTTCCCGCGTCTTGCCTTCACCTGAACCCTTGTCCTTCAAACGAGAAAGGGATGGAAGAACATTGATCGGTGGACGGTAGCCACTGTTGTAGAGATCACGGGACAAAATAATTTGTCCTTCGGTGATATAACCTGTCAAGTCAGGAATTGGGTGGGTGATGTCATCTTCCGGCATGGAGAGGATCGGAATCTGGGTCACAGAGCCCTTTCCCAACCAAGCGTCCTGCACGTTCGTAGAGGGTGGATAGGTTGGTATAGAGGTAACCTGGATAACCCCGACGTCCTGGAACCTCCCGGCGAGCAGCGGATACTTCCCGAAGGGCTTCACAGTAGTTGGTCATATCGGTCATGATGACCAAGACGTGCATGTCTTTTTCATAGGCCAAATATTCGGCAGCTGTCAAGGCAATCCGAGGAGTCGCAATCCGTTCGATAGCTGGGTCATTGGCTAGGTTGATAAAGAGGACAGAGCGATCAATAGCTCCGGTTTCCCGAAGGTCATTCATAAAGAACTCCGCTTCTTCAAAGGTAATCCCCATGGCCGCAAAGACCACGGCAAAGTTTTCTTCAGAATTAAGAACCGTCGCCTGACGAGCAATCTGAGCTGCCAACTCCTTGTGAGGGAGACCAGAACCTGAGAACACGGGGAGTTTTTGGCCCCGAACCAAGGTATTCAAATGGTCAATGGCTGAGATCCCTGTCTGGATAAATTCATCCGGATAGTCCCGTGATACTGGATTGATGGCTTGCCCATCAATATCCAAGTACTTCTCTGGGATAATCTCCGGACCACCGTCGATGGGTTTGCCCATCCCGTTAAAGATACGGCCCACCATGTCTTCGGACACTGGAAGTTCTAGAGGACGTCCGGTAAAGCGGACTTTGGCTTTTTCCAAGTTGATACCGCTAGATCCTTCAAAGAGCTGGACCATCGCCTTGTCTTCTTGAACTTCGAGGACTTGTCCCTGGCGAGTCGTTCCGTCATGGAGCTTGATTTCTACGAGTTCATTGTAGTGAACCCCTTGGACCTGATCGACTATCATCAAGGGGCCAACAACTTCGCTGACAGTACGGTATTCCTTAATCACGCTCATTGTCTACTCCTCCTTTTGCGACGATTTGGTGTAGGGTTTCTACGATTTCTTCTTTCAAGGCCTGGATAGTGGCCAACTGGTCCTCATGGATGAACTTGCTACGGGCAATGCGGTCTCGAAGAGCTACGGTTCCTTCCATGATTTCTGTGAAGTAGGCCCCTAATTCCAAGGCTTTTTGACTTTCTTGGTCAAAGGTCAGAATGTTGGTCAACAAGGCAACCTGCTTGCTGAAAGAGGTATAGGTGTCTACCTCATCAAAGGCATTTTGTTGCAGGTAGTCTTCGCGGATCATCTTGGCCGCATTCATGGTCAAGCGGTCCTTTTCAGACAAGGAATCCAGACCAACCAGGCGAACGATTTCTTGCAATTCACTTTCCTTTTGAAGCAAGTTCATGGCACGGGTCACTTTTTCAGACCAGTTGATTTGTTCATGTAAATCGATATAGCGACCAACTTCATCTTGGTAAAGGGAATAAGAACTCAACCAGTTGATGGCTGGGAAGTGGCGTCGTTGCGCCAACTGAGCATCCAGTCCCCAGAAAACCTTGACGATCCGCAGGGTGTTTTGGGTTACGGGCTCTGAGATATCTCCACCCGGAGGGGAAACGGCACCGATGGCAGTAATAGAGCCTTCACGCGCAGTGCTTCCGAGGGTCTTAACCCGGCCGGCACGTTCGTAGTATTCGGCAATCCGGCTACCAAGATAGGCCGGGTAACCTTCATCCCCTGGCATTTCTTCTAGACGACCAGACATTTCACGAAGAGCTTCTGCCCAGCGCGACGTCGAATCGGCCATGATGGCAACGGAATAGCCCATATCACGGAAGTATTCGGCAATGGTAATCCCTGTGTAGATGGAAGCTTCCCGCGCTGCCACTGGCATGTTCGAAGTGTTGGCAATCAGAACCGTCCGTTGCATGATGGATTGGCCGGTTGTTGGATCGATCAATTCTGGAAACTCATTCAGAACGTCTGTCATTTCATTTCCACGTTCCCCACAACCAACGTAAATCACGATGTCCACATTGGCAAACTTAGCCACCTGGTGTTGCACGACGGTTTTTCCAGCTCCGAAAGGACCAGGAACAGCTGCAGCTCCACCTTTTGTCACTGGGAAGAAGGTATCGATAACCCGTTGACCTGTGACCAAAGGCTCTACTGGGATCAGTTTTTGTGCAAAGGGACGGCCTCGACGAACCGGCCATTTTTGCATCAAGGTTCCGGTAAAGAGGCTGCCATCTGCTTGCTCAATCTCATAAACTGCTTCTTCTACTGTGTAAGAACCTGCTGCAATCTTGGTCACACGCCCACTGACTCCGTAAGGCACCATGATGCGGTGTTCCACCATATTGGTCTCTTGAACGGTACCGACGATGTCTCCAGCGACCACCTCTCTCCCTTCTACCACAGTCGGTTCGAAGGTCCATTTGGTGTTACGGTCTAGATTTGGAACCTGAACCCCACGAATAAGGAAGTCACTGGCTGTGACTTCTTGGAAACGTTCCAAGGGGCGTTGGATCCCGTCAAACATCTGCGAGATCAAACCTGGTCCTAACTCAACAGAGAGAGGGGAGCCCCCGTTGTGACCACCGGTTCACCTGGACCGACTCCAGACGTTTCTTCATATACTTGGATAGATGCCTCATCCCGACGCATCTCAATAATTTCGCCAATCAATCCAAGATCGCCGACCCGGCAAATATCTTGGATATTGGCCTCCTGCATCCCTGATGCGACCACCAAGGGACCGGAAACTTTAATAATTTTTCCTTGAGTCATGTATTCCTCCTGGGAATCCTTTGTTTCTTTGTATTACTTTTGCACCATATCGGCTAGAGATTGCTTTTGTTGACCATTTCATCGAAATTAGTTGGATCCAGCCAAGCTTCGAAGCGCTCTTTGATAGCTGGCCATTCTTGATCAATGATGGACAACCAGTCTGTGTCTCGAGTCCGACCTTTATAAACAAGAGCCTGACGGAAACAGCCTTCATAGGTGAATCCCAAGCGCTCAGCTGCTTTACGAGAAGCTTGGTTTAAGGCATCACATTTCCACTCATAGCGTCTGTAGCCCAAATCCTCAAACACATAGCGCGCCAAGAGATACTGGGCTTCGGTTGCCATGCGTGTCTTCTTAAGCACTGGTGAGTAGGTCACCGCTCCAACTTCAATCACTCGGTTGGCTTGATCCATCCGCATGAGAGAGAATGTCCCTAAAGCCTTGCCGGAATCTTTGTCTACAATCGCATAGTAAAAGCGACCTTGGGCTGTCATGAGATCATCCAACAGGCGATCCCACTCAGCTTCATTGTGGGCAGGGCCTTTGAACAGAAAGGTCCACATATCTGCTGGGGAGGCTGGCCCGTAGACCTGATAAAGACCCGCCCCGTGTTTTTCTTTTGACAGGCGCTCGATCACGGTATAGCGACCCTCGATCCGCTCAATAGCTGGTAGACGCCCCGGTGTAAAATCGGGCAGTGCATCTCCAATCGCTTGGCCAAATTCATTTGTTCTCATAAGATATCCTGCCCTACTGCTTTTTCGACATTATCGCGAATGCGCTGTTGGCCCAGTCCTGTAGTCCCTCTATGGGTCGGGATAAGGATCAGAGCTGGTGTCAGTTGCTGGTCATAATAAGCCACTGTTTCTGGAATAGCCTGGGCAATATCCTCTGTCAGGTAAATAATCCCGAAGTTTTCCCGACTGAGTTTGCGCAAGGTATTGATTGCTTCTTGCGGCTCTGTCACTGGATAGGTTTGAAAGCCAATCAGGCGAAAGGAAGGATGGCGTCCCGATTGCCCACAACCGCGATCTTATAGGTCTGTTTGTCCATAAATCGGTCTCATCCTTTCTTTGATGTCTGCTAGCGGAAAGCCATTGTCCAAACCAGAGAGGACCAAACGAAGGTTGGTCACTTCTAACTCTTTTCCGTAAAGATAACGAACAAGAGGGAGTGGTCCATCGACTTCAAAACGGCCAGCATCTAAAAGACTAAATTTCACCAAGCTTTCTAGATACTCCAACTCTACGGTCTTTAGTTGACCGGTGCGCATCTTTTCTTCATAAGTCTCTAAGGCAAGATCATAGTCCAGCGGATTGACTTGATAAAACCAGGTCAACCACTGACCGGATTCTAGCAGGTTGATCACCTGATGGGCACTGAGACTTCCTTCATCCGAGAGCAATTGGTGCATAAAACTATGCGGTTTTTGCTGATCCAAGGCCCGCTTGACCGTAATCGCATTGTAAAAGTCAATGGTCACGTCCACTAACTGCTTCAGAATCGGATGATCTAGGCTGTCCCCTAAGTATCTCAGGTGTTTAAAATAAGCTAAGTCCATCCCGATTTCGAGAACCCGCAAGTCCTGATAGTCTTGGAATTCTTGCCAGGTTGCAGCCACTTCTTGAGCCATAAAGGTTGGACAATGCTCCGCAGAAAAAGTCGCCACCAAATGTTCGAGCACATCGAGAGAATAAGGTCCAATCGGGACCAATAAGTGCCCCAACTTACGCTCAGTCGCCTTGTGCTTCAGATAAACCTTGAGATTGTGATAGGTGTATTTCAGGGTAAAGAGGCTGACCAAGTCCGACTGAGGGGTCACCTCAAAGCCCATTGGTATTCTGCCAACAAGGCTGCCATCAGGCGCTCTTCAAGGGCTGCTAAATCCTTGATCTCGTGGCTGTCTAAAGCATAAGGTGTCCCTTGTAGCAAGCCTTCTCGGCTCTCACTGGAGGGACTTGCAAGCAACTGCTCGAACTGACTGGGACTGACAAAACTAGCCTCACGTACGCTGATTCCTGTATTGACTTGAGAATAGGTCCGTTCGCTCATCGCAACCTCCTAATTCTCTTCGTCGGTGAAAATGCTGGCTGCCATCTGGTAGCTTTCTTGCTCCCAAATGGAATCCACCAAATCACGGTAGAGATAGTTGTCATCAATCTTCCCAACCGACAAGACAAAGCCTGCCTGAGCTGGGATCGTCGCATCCGCAACTGTCACATTCTGATGAGTCTGCTTCCATCTATCGAGAGCTACTGGATCAAATTTGCTAGCGCTCACCGCCCCAAAGGTCAGGGTCACAACTTGTCCCTGATAGCGATTTAAGACTGCATCTACAAACTGCATTTCCTTGTCAAGGGGCCAAGCCACCATCGCTTCGTAAGCATCTGCAAAGAGGTCCTTTAAGACTCGTTGCTTGGTGACAAGGGTTGATTGGCGTTTTTTATTTTCGATCTGTTGGGTTTCACGTTGCAATTGACGTTGAATCCGCTTGAGCTGCTCGGAGCGCTGATTGAGTTTTTCTTGGATCAAGCGTTCTTCTTGCGCAGTCTCTTCTTTTAGGATGGTTTCCTTGGCTTCTTCTAAGAGTTTCCGCCCTTTTTCATGGGCTTGAGCCAAGATCGAATCCTTTAATTGGGTTTGTTCATCCATATCGTTTTTTCTCCTATTGCATGCGTCTTGTGTTTTTCGTCTCTCTAGACGAATCCATCAAAGCTAGCTCTTAGCCGACGCGTAGGGTCAATAGGAAGGACACAACGAAGGCCAAGATGGCATAGGTTTCAACCATGGCCGCAAGGATAACCCCTTTCATCATGTCTTCAGGACGTTTTGCCAAGATTTGCATCCCTGCTGTCGCAACATTTCCTTGGTGTTTGGCTGAGAAATAACCAACGATCGCAACTGGAAGAGCTGTAAAGAAGTAAGCGACCCCTGTTTCAAGTGGCATATCTGGTTTAATTTGCAACCAGATCAAGATCCCAATAACGAAACCATACAAACCTTGTGTACCTGGCAACAATTGCAAAATCAAGGCTTGGGCAAATTTTTCAGGTTGTTCTTTCAAAAGCGCTGCTGCTGCTTGACCTGTTTTACCAACCCCAAGGGCAGATCCCATACCGCTGAGAGCGACAGCGATCGCCACACCAAATGCTGCAAAGAAGGCGCCCCCATGGGCTGAAAAATATGATGCTAAAGATTCCATGATATACTCCTATTTTTTAAAGATAATACTTATTTTTTTGTTTTAATATAGCGTTCAGAAGGTTTGAGAGGACGAAATGGCTTGCCTCCTCCTTCGTAGAACTTACCGAAAAATTCCACAAAGATCAAACGGGCTCCATGCACGTAACCTGACAGGAAGGACAGGAACATATTAATAGCATGAAGGACGATAAAGAGCACAAGCCCTACCGTAAACCGTCCAAGCGGTGGAAAGAGATTGACAATGAGGTTGAATGCTGAACCGATACTAGCTCCAGATAAGCCCAAGGCCATCAAACGGGTAAAGCTGACCAAGTCTCCGACGTAGCCACTGACATTGTAGAGGTTAAAGAGACCAGACGCTAGACCGGACAACTTCTTGGCACTGACAATGGAGACAACCAAATCCCAATCGCATTCAGAATAGCCAGCCATTTCCCAATCGGAACCAGGAAGCTCATTCCTGGCAAGATATTGCCAACTGCTAGAAGCATCAAGCCAAGTAGGATCAAGACCCAAGCAAAGCCAGCATTATAGGCTTCCGTGTAATCTTTGAGGCGGACATTCTTCATGCCTCCTAGGAACAAGCCCACTAAGACCGTGATGAAACCGAAGACAACCGATAGGATCAGGATGGTCATAGCGTTGCTGGTCGTACTGATCAGGGCAAAGGGCATTTCAAATCCGAAGAAAGAGCCATAGACCACTCCCCAAAGGGCAACGGAGATTCCGAGGAGACTGAAGAATCGAAGATTCTTTGCCGTACCAGGCTTCAGCTTGAAGGTTTTAAGAGCAAAGCCTGTCGCTAGTGTTAGCAAGAGTCCATAACCGATATCGGCGACCATCATCCCAAAGAAAACAAAGTAGAAGAGAGACACGATTGGTGTCGGATCTTTCTCGTAATACTTGGGCAGGGCATACATCTCTGTCACCAACTCAAAGGGTTCTACTAAAGCACTATTTCGCAACTGGATCGGAACGTCATCCCAATCTTTTTCCGTCACATCTCGTGTCTCTAGTAAGACGCGAGAGCCAAATCTTGTTGCAAGAAGTCTCGTAACGATGCGACTTGAGACTTTTCAATCCAACCCTCTAAGGCTACTAAGCTTTGCGTACTGGCTAGAAGTGACTTGGCTTCCTCACGAGCTCCCAAGCTCAACAAGTAATCCATCTGATACTTGAGTTGATCCAATTCCTTCTGCGAGTTTCGCAAATCTGCTAGTATAGAAGCAACCACAGCTTCTTGCTCTTTGATTTCCCCTTCTAGCTGATCCAAGTAGGTAGCTGGAAGCTGCTCTCCTTCATAGTCCAATTCTTTGAAACCATGTTCTTCCAGAAGCTCCTGAACAGCCATACGGTCTCCCGAACGATACAAGATGACATAGCCGTGTTCAGTCTCAGAGGTGAAGACTTCTTCTAATTCCAGTTCAGGGTGAGCTTTTAAGGAAGAGCGAACAGCATCTGTATCGCTATTAGGGATCGTCCCAATCAAGCCATGCACATAGTGAAACCTGGCTAGAGCGGTTGGTGTGACCTCTAAAGGCCGCCATTTTTCTAAGCGCTCGATCTCTCCCTTTGCATCCGCAATCTTCTGTCGGGCCTTGTCTAACACGCGCAATTGGCGTTTCAATTTGGTCAACAATAGCTCTTCGTCTCGAATCATTCCGTGGGCCTGCAGATCATCAAAGGACAAGCTTAAGGGTTCTTCCTTCAGGGCTTGCATAGCCTTTTTCTCAGGCATATAAGGCTCCAGGGTCTGAATCATTTTTTCAACTTGTTCTTGACGTTTTTGCAGCTCTACCAAGGCCTGACGATTGTCCTCTGTCAAGGGTTGAGACAAGGTGGACGCCTCAAAGGCTGCCTGCCACTCTTCATTTTCACTGAGATCATAAATCTGGACTTTTGCTTCAGCCTGCAAGGCTAGTAGTAGGCTGTCCAAGTCATCCTTAGCCAAGATGAGAGACAGCTTTTGCATCTGACTAACGGCCATAGCTTGCTACCACCTTTCTACAATGGCTTCAACCAAACCAGCTCGCTTATCGGTCATCGCTTGTTGTACCTTGGCATCATTGCGAGCAACCGTCTCCTCCAGGTCTTTCGTTAAACGGACAAGCCTTTCTTTGGCAGTGGTTTCAGCCTCTGCGACCAATTGCTTGGTTTCGTCATCGTAATGCTGTGCCACTGTTGCAAGGCGATCGCGGGATTCTTTTTGAATTTGCTCAACTTGATCTTCATAGCTGGCGATCACTCCTTGAGCAGCCTGCTCGATCTCTTGCATCATTTCAAGTGTTGCATTCGACATCGTCACACCTCCTTATTCAACTATCATTCTTCAAACAACAGTATAATTACCTTAAATTATACCATATTTCATATCGTTTGTTCAGGCTAATTCGAGAATGTTCAGAAAATTATGAATAAGCACCAAGGCTGTTCTTTCAACATTGGCAACGTTCTCTTCGGCTTTATATCCTGTTCCTAGTTTCAGTATTTCTTGCTCCCTTTTACTTGAATAAAGCGGTTACCCATGTTATAATTTGTAATATATTATAGGAGCATCCTATTATTTCATTTTGCGAGGAAGGAGGATTGCTGTGAAACAAGATCAAGATTTACGCACAATTATTGCCAGTCATGAATCAGAGCTGACAGATATGGAACGCGACATCGCCCAATACTTTTTATCGTCAGAAGCACGACAGCATTCCCTGTCTTCTTCTCGTGTAACTGAATTACTTCATGTTTCAAAGGCAGCTTTGACGCGTTTCTCTCAAAAATGCGGTTTCTCTGGCTATCGGGAGTTTGTTTATCACTTTAATGAAGAAACCAAGAATCAAAAGCAAGTGCAAGATCATGACGAACTGACTCTCAGTGTTTTGCAACGCTACCACCATGTCAATAACATTACTGAAAGCCTGGTAAAAGATTCACAATTGGATCGGGTGGCGGAGCTGATCGACCAAGCGGACCGAGTCTACTTCTTTGGGATCGGTAGTTCTGGTTTAGTCGCTAGAGAAATGAAATTGCGCTTGATGCGATTAGGTGTCGTATGTGAAGCCCTGACAGATCAAGATGGCTTTGCCTGGACGACTAGCATTCTCGATTCCTCTTGTCTGGTCATCGGCTTCTCACTATCAGGAAGTACGGGCTCTATCACAGACAGTCTCCTAAATGCCAAGGAAAAAGGGGCCAAGACGATTCTCATAACTTCTAACCCCGCTGCTATCCACCAAGGATTTACAGAGGTATTGCCTGCTGCAGCCCTTCCTAGCAACACCTATATCGATCGAATCTCTGCTATTTTCCCTCTACTCATTGTTGTGGATTTGGTCTATGCCCATTTTCTCAGTAAAAACCGAGAACAAAAAGAAGTTGTCTTTAATAGCTACTGGGAAAACAAAAAACTCTCTAGTCAACGTTCTCGAAAATCTTAATATGGTCTCCCTATTTAAAAAACCATGGAGCTTGGGATTCTCTCATCCTTCATGGTTTTTATGATGAAGCAAAAACAAGTCGCGCAGGCGACTTGTTTTATGTTTCATGTTTTTGTCTAAAGTGATAATAAGCTCCCAACATACCCGCAGCATTTTTGATGATGGGCAAATTCCAAACGGATTTTTATCGGCTAGGGCTAGGAACGAGTTCGGCACACAGAGCTTGATAGATTTTTTTGGCTTGAGGATGGCTTCCTGGGCCATAACCCCCTCCAAGAACGATGACCTCTGGATTGACCACGTAGGCAATATTCGCTAATCCTTTTTCCGAGATAGGCCACCATCCGATCAATTCCTGCCATACAGATCTTATCTCCTTCTGTGGCCTGTTTGAAAATACGGCGACCATTCCACTGGTCTGCAGGATCGCCATGGCACTCTGCCACATACTCGACCAAAGCAGTCGTAGAAGCTAAATCCTGAAAGGCACCATCTGGCAAATGAAGATAGCCAACTTCACAGGCTGAATTGCTAAAGCCATGAAAGACTTGACCATCCAGCAAGAGGCAACCGCCGATCCCTGTTCCAATTGTCAAGCAAACAGCATTGTCCGATCCTTTTGCATGCCCTGTGGTAACCTCTGCGAGACCAGCACAATTGACATCATTTTCAATCTCACAAGGGACTTGAAAGGCCTCCTCGATTTCCTTTTTGAATTGAGTTCCAGCATAGTTGGGAATTTGTGGTCCGGCATAAAAGATTTCTCCCTTATCCGGATCGACCATCCCAGCTGAGGAAATCGCGACCCCTGCCAAGGGATGCTTCTCTAAATAACGGGCTACGATTTCCTTTGTTGTCTTCAGAATGTGAGGTCCTCCTTTTTGGGCCTCTGTTGGCATTTCATGGGTCTCTAAGAGTTGCCCTTCTGCATCGGCTAGGCCATATTTGATACTCGTTCCGCCGATATCAATTACAACATATGGATTCATCTAGACCTCCTTTGATCAAAGGAATCTGTCTTTTGTGTCCTGAATGAGTTGAGCAGCACGTTGAATCACTTCTTGATCCGCTTCTACTACTGGCGTCAAAGGGGAGCGAACAGATCCCAAGTCCAAACCTTCATTGATGCACAAACCGCTTTGATGACTGCATACATATTGCCATGAGCAGACGTCAAGACTCCGATAATGTCATTGATGGCAAACTGCAAGTCACGTGCCACTTCCAACTCCTTGTCCGCAATCAATTGATTGAGTTTCAAGAAGAGCTCTGGCATGGCACCGTAAGTACCACCGATCCCAGCACGCGCGCCCATGAGACGGCCACCCAAGAATTGTTCGTCCGGACCATTGAAGACGATATGGTCTTCACCACCTAAAGAAGCAAAGGTTTGAATATCCTGCACCGGCATCGAAGAGTTTTTCACCCCAATGACCCGTGGATTTTTCAACATTTCTTTGTAAAGGCTCGGTGTCAAAGCTACTCCCGCTAATTGAGGGATATTGTAGATGACGAAGTCTGTGTTTGGTGCTGCTGCGCTGATTTCATTCCAGTAGTGAGCCACACTATACTCTGGTAAGCGGAAATAAATTGGCGGAATGGCCGCGATGGCATCTACTCCTAGTTCTTCTGCATGTCGTGCCAATTCCACGCTATCTTTGGTGTTGTTGCAAGCTACGTGAGCGATGATGCTCAATTTTCCTTTAGCCACTGCCATGACTTCTTCCAAGACTAGTTTGCGATCGGCCACGCTCTGGTAGATACATTCGCCGGAGGAGCCGTTGACATACAAGCCCTGCACACCTTTCGCGATAAATATTCTACGAGAGCACGCACCCGCTCCGGGCTAATTTCCCCTTGGTCATCATAGCAGGCATAAAAAGCAGGGATGACTCCTTCATATTTTTTTAAATCTGACATATTTTCTCCTTTTGTCGTATCAGTAAAATTATTAACCCATGATCTCTGATAATTTAACTTTTCGGTCCTCATTAATGGAACGAGTACAAGCATCAGCAGATGCAATTGCTTCCAACGCCGCTTCTCCGGTTAATAGTTTTTCAAATTCTTTTGATACAGGAGCACCATTCATTATGTCATGAAGATATTTCATTTCTTTATCAATAACAGAAGACAGCCATAATGGAGTTCGTTTCCCTGGTTTACCATAAGCAATGGCACCATCCATCTCAGTGCTATGATAGATTCTTGTACGGTCATCATCCTCTTCCTGAGATTCATGAATTAAGAAATAAGTTTCTTTTCCGTCTACTTTCAGAGTACCTTTACAATTAAATAGGTCTAATTTTATAGCACCTTTCGTTCCCTGAATCAGAACATAGTGTTCTCCCCAACGATAGGCAGATCCCCATTCAAGCAAGGCAAATCGCTTACCAGGGAATTCCATGTTGACAAAAATCATATCATCTTCATCACCAAAGTTTTCTCCTTGGTGAGCAACATTTCCACCTGTCATCGTAACTGTTTCAGGAATACCTCCCATTAAAAATTGAACGCAATCCAACTCATGGATATGGTGGTAAAGATGCCCTCCTGATTTTTCACGAATTTTTTTCCATGAAATAGATGGTTGTTGTTCTTCCCAGCCATTTCTAGCTGTATGGCAGTACAAAACATCTCCAATAACACCTTGGTTGATCAATTCTTTAGCATGATGAACCCCATTAAAGAAATTCATAATATGACCAGCCATGAAAATCACACCATTTTCTTTACATGTTTCTACCATCTCTTTACAATCTTCATATGATAAAGCAATCGGTTTTTCACAAAAAACATTTTTCCCATTCTGAGCAGCTTTAATAACGGGTTCTTTATGCAGATTATTAGGAGAAGCAACGATCACACAGTCTACATCATCACTTTGAACCAATTCATCTAGTGACGAAGCTACTCGTGCTCCCAATTCTTCTGCTACAGTTTCCGCATTTTCTGGATCATACACAACTGTAATGACTGCACCGTCATTTTGTTTCATATATCTTGCCAATTCAGCACCAAAGTATCCTGTGCCAACAACACCATAATTTACAACCATTGTTTTTCCCCTGTTTCTATTTTTACTATTTTACAGATCCTTCAGAAAGACCACTTGCAATTTTATTTTGGATAATTGAGAAGAAGATAATTGAAGGCAATACCACAATTACAGAGGCCGCCATCATATCTCCCCAATCCAGAATCTCCGAACCGTTTAATGAACGTAAAGCCACCGCAACCGTCATCTTACTTGTATCGTTGATCAAGATCAATGCGTAAAGGAATTCATTCCATGCATTGATAAAGGTATAGATGGCTGTGGCAACAATCCCTGGTGCAACAATTGGTAATACCACTTTATAGAAGGTAACAAATTTATTCGCGCCATCTATTTTTGCTGCTTCCTCGATTCCAATTGGAACTGTTTGGAAGAACCCTACTAACAACCACACTGCATAAGGGACACTAAACGAAAGATAAACAATCATTAAACCAATTAAACTATTGGTTAAGCCAACTTTTGCAATGGCAATAGAATAAGGAATTGCCAACAAGATCGGAGGGAAGATATAGGTAATGACTAGCAACCGGGACATGATCGCCCCTAATTTTGGAAAGAAGCGAACGATGCCGTAAGCAGCCATTGCAGAAATGATAATAGCGATAACAGTTGTCGTTAATGCGATTAATAAGCTATTTTTTATATTATTTATAAAATGTAGATCATTAATAACATGCGTAAAATAATCGAGAGTAAACTGTTTCGGCCAAAATCTTGTTGGAAACTGGGTTAATTCACCTTTTCCTTTTACAGAAGATAGAAGGATCCAAATTAAAGGAAAAATTGCGATAATAGTTGAAATAACTAAAACAACATGTGACCCAATATCAAGGAGTACATTTGTTCTTCTCTTCATCATTTTCTACCCTCCTTCTCCCATTTACTAATTACTCCAAAGTAAATGAAACATACTGCCAATAAGAAAATAAATAGCAAGACTGTTACCGCTGAGGCACGCCCAAGAAGTTTTGTTCCCCAACCGAGATTATAGGCAAATATTGGCAATGTTGTTGTTGCGTTTGAAGGGCCACCACCGGTAATAAGATAAATAATATCAAAGTTATTAAAGATCCATACTGTTCTAAGTACAACAAGCAATCCGACTACTACTTTAATGTGAGGTAAAATAACAAATCTAAAAACTTGCCAACTAGAAGCCCCATCAATCCTAGCCGCTTCAAACTGTTCCTCCGGAACCGTTTGTAAAGCTGATAGAACATTGACCATGATCATAGGAGCACCAAACCAAATATTAATAAATACTAAACAGATAAAGGCCCAGGTACTTTCTGTCAAAAATCCAGGAACATGATTCATCAGTCCCAATTTCACAATCAAGTTAGGTAGATAACCATATACTCCGTTTAAAATCCATTGCCAAGAAAAGGCAATGACAATTGTTGGGAAGGCCCAAGGAACAATCAACAATGTTCTATATAACTTCTTAAATCGTCTAACTCTGTGCAATGCAAGTGCTAACACAAAACCAACAAGCACTTGTCCCAAAAGAGAAAAGACTGTCCATTTAAGGGAGTTGAAGAAGGCATTGTAGAAATTAGGATCCGATAAAACTGCTTTATAATTTGCTAGTCCTACAAATTTATACCGTGGCATGATCAAATGTTTGTTTGTAAAGCTAAAATAGATGCTGGAGAAAAATGGGTAAACAAATAATAGTCCAACAATGATAATAGCAGGTAATACAAACACCCATCGAGTCAAATTTCTATTTTTGACCATATGCTTTTTCCTCTCTAAAAACAGAGGCTACAATAATGTAGCCTCTGCTATTCTTATTTAACATCAACTGCTACAGTTTCGAATAAATCGTTCAATTGTTTTTCTGCATCCTTAGCAGCCTCCATTGGATCTTTACCATTTGTAATAATATCTTGGAACATTTGTTCAATGATATGTTGGTTTGTTAACATTCCAGCTTGAACACTTGGACCATTTTCATATCCAATAGCTGTACCTTTTTCTGCTGCTTTTGTAATAACTTCTTCTGCATGTTGGAATTTCTTACGGATGTCATTATCTTTATAGGCTGGATCATCACTAATTCCTTTGATGGCAGGCAACATTCCAACAGGAGTTGAATTTAAGAAGCTAATATAATTTTTCTTTTCATACAAAGATTCTAAGAATGCTTTCGCTACTTCTGGATGTTTTGAATTCTTCCAAACTACTAATGGAATATTAGAAGTTTCAATACCATAATCTTTATCTGATTCTTTTACTTTTGGAATAGGATAGGCGTCAATCGCATCAATCAATTGAGGGCTATTTGCTTGAATACCACCGACATGGAATCCTGAATTAAAGTCAAATGCTGTCTTTCCTTGATAGAACAAAGTGGCTTGTTGCAAGACATTAAAGTTAAGTGAATCTTTCGGAGAAAATTCCTTGTACATCTTCACCCAATATTTAATTCCATCTTGGGCCAGTTTGCTTGTCAAGTTAGCTTTCATATCTTTTGTCAACAGGCTACCACCACCACTTCGTACATAGAAATTCAAGAAGCGTGTTCCCATCATATCATTTGTTCCGAAAGGCACAGACAATCCATAGACTCCATTTTCTTTTAATTTTTTAGAAGCTTCATACAACTGGTCCCATGTTTTTGGAACTTCAATATTATTTTGTTTCAATAAATCAGTGCGAACCCACATGACTTGAGCATGTGAGTACAAAGGCACGGAATAAAAATTGCCATCAACCTTCGCTTCATCTAGTGCTGTTTTATTAAATTTGTCTTCTCCAATTGTCTTAATAGTATCATTCAATGGAACCAAAGCATCAGAATTCACCATTTCCATAACTTGGTTTGGCAAAGCTGTACTAATATCTGGAACATTGCCATTTGCTAATCCAGTCGTCCACTTTGTATAGAAGTCATTCCATGAAAATGTCTCAATCTTAATTTTAACCTTTGGATGCTTCTTCATGAACTCATCAGCTGATTTTTGAATACTTTCTAACCGAGGCCCTTGAGTAAATGAGTGCCACATTACAATTTCACCAGATAATTCTCCTGATTTATTACTTCCTTCTGCATCATTTTTTGAAGATGAACACGCAGTGACAAACAATGCGAATAACGCGAGAACCAAAGCGAAAAGAATTTTCTTACTATTTTTCATTGTTTTCCTCTTTCTGTTTTAAATACAAAATATGTAATCAGCGCTTTGAAGACTTAACTTCTCCGAAAAAACTAACTAGATTGCCGATCTCCTCCATTTTCTATGTAACACATCTAATCAATGGCAATTTTGAATAGATATTTTCTGACTGTTTCTTCCTGACCTGAATAGCCATTTGGTTGGTGAGGTTCACCAGGGAAGAAGACTGCGAAATTATGATAGCCCAAATGAAGTGGATAGAATTTCTCACAATGAACAAAACCTATATCACTTGCTTCATCAAATGGAATAGCTTCATCTAGGATACGGGAACCGTAGCTAGAGAATTCATGCCCTTCAACTAATAAATGAAGATCGGCATAACGACGATGATGTTCAAAGCGATCATTTTCATCTTTGTTAAGGGTGTTTTCTTGGACAACGAGAAAGACCTTGTCACCGTCGATATCATATCTCCCTAACTCAAAAGAATCTTTCCGGTGTTCATAGAGAAAATCAATCGCTTGGTCCAGATTAGGATGAATCCCTTTGTACAATTTTATGTTTGTTAAATCATCAAATATCATCTATTTCTCCTTTTACACTAGATTTATGTTACAGAAAGTTAAGCAAATATGACTTCCTTCTTGAAATCTACTTCGTTATCCCTTCACTGAAACATTCTCTGAAATGAATTCGACTACTCTCTACCGAGTCTCCTCCTCCTTCAATCTTCTGTTTTGTTTTCTCATGTTAAGGCTGCGACAAAGCGCTCGGTGATCTCTTTTGGTCGGGTAATAGCACCACCTACGACGATGCCGCGAACCCCGAGATCATGGATTTTTTTGGCTTGATCAGGATAGTGGATCTTGCCTTCTGCGATGACATCCACTCCTGCTTGGCAGAGGCTATGGATCAGTTCAAAATCTGGTCCATCGACCTTTGGACTGTAGTCCGTATAGCCGGATAGGGTCGTTCCGACAAAGTCTACTCCCGCTTCAACAGCCGCCAATCCTTCTTCCAAGGTAGAGATATCAGCCATCAAAAGCTGATCGGGATATTTTTCTTTGACTTGACGGATAAAGTCACCAATCAAAGACCATCATGGCGGGGACGTTTGGTACAATCCAGGGCAATGACCGCGATATCCAAAGCTGCTAATTCATCGACTTCTTTCATGGTAGCCGTGATAAAAGGTTCTTCAGGTGGGTAATCACGCTTGATAATCCCAATGATGGGTAACTTGGTCACTTCCTTGATTTCCTTGATATCCCGGACACTGTTGGCTCGGATCCCGACAGCTCCACCCTGCTCAGCCGCTTTAACCAAGAGAGGAATGAGTCCTCCTGTTTCTGTATAGAGCGGTTCGTGAGGGAGAGCCTGACAAGAAACAATGATACCATCTTTGATTTGCTGGATTAATTCATCTTTTGTAATCTTTGACATAACTCCTTCTCCTTTGATACTAAGGCAACTCGAGTACTTGTAAATTGATTATAATCCATTTTTAAAGCGCTTACAATATTATTCCTGCAATTGGATTATAGTTTCACATTTTAGGGAAAATAAAAAGATCTCTGAAACTAGTTTCAGAGATCTAGGACATGGTTATTCCCTAGGCCATCTTTTGAGTCGCTTTTTCTTTTACGACAAGCACAAAACCAATAGAGCCAACAACGGCACCAAGCAAGATCCAATAGATCATATCCGATGAAGCAATTGGTCCTGCCAAGAGGCCAGCTAAGACAAAGAGATCGGTATACAGTCTGGTATCGCGATAGAAGGTCCAGTTGAAATGGTAGCTACCTTCTGGATACTGACGTGTCGATACAGGCAGTTGAAAAACCTGAAGCAGGATCAAAATCCCTACAAATGCAAGATAAGCTAGACTAACAACCGAAAGCGGGGTCTGCATCGTCAACATCACAGCCACCAAAAGCAAGACCAAGATCCAGAAATGAAAGTCCATCCAGAATTCACGATGATAATGAAACCATTTCATAAGATCACACCTTTCTTTTATTGTAATCGTTTTCTACACTTATATTATAAGACAAAGAATTTTTTTTGCAAGGTGAAATCGGTTAGTTGAGACTGAAAATAGGACCAGAATATCTCTGGCCCTTCTAAAAAAACTATGAACAAAGATTAACTAGCACGTCATTGACTAATATCATTTTCGATAATGACCTTGAGTGCATTGTTTTCACCCGCATGTTTAAAGACATCGTAGGCCTTTTCGACTTCTGAGAGTTTGAAGTGGTGGGTGATGAGCTTGGTTGCATCGATCTTACCAGATTTTAAGACATTGAGCAACATTTCAGTGGTATTGGCATTGACAAGACCAGTGTTGAGGGTAATGTTCTTGATCCACAGATCATCTAAATTGAAGCTAACTGGTTTTCCGTGAACGCCAACATTGGCAATGTGACCACCGACAGAGATGACGTTTTGACAGACATCAAAGGTAGCAGGATAGCCTACACATTCCATAGAAATATCGACACCACGACCATCGGTCACTTCATTGATAAAGGCCTTGATTTCAGCAATATCACTGGAGCAGATCGTATGAGTAGCTCCGAATTTCTTAGCAGCTTCAAGACGAGACTCTGACAAGTCTACCATGATAATCGTAGCTGGCGAGAAGAATTGAACCGTCAAGAGAGCCGCAAGACCGATCGGACCAGCTCCAACGATGCAGACATTATCCCCTGGTTTCACATGAGATGGGAGGACCCCGATTTCATAAGAAGTTGGGAGGATATCTGAGAGCATGACCAAGGCTTCGTCATCCACAGAAGCTGGCGCATGATAGAGACTGCCATCCGCATGTGGAATATGCACATATTCTGCTTGGGTTCCATTGATCAAGTGACCCAAAATCCAACCACCATCTTCACAGTGAGAAGGAAGGCTACGCTTACAGTAATAGCAGGTATTACAAGCTGTCACACAAGAGATAATGACCTTGTCCCCCACCTTGAAGTTGGTAACCGCATCGCCGACTTCTTCGACAATTCCGATCCCTTCGTGACCTAAAATCGTGCCTTCTTTACAAGCAGGGACATCTCCCCCCAAAATATGAAGATCTGTGCCACAGATGGTTGTTTTCAAGATCCGCACAATGGCATCCGTTGGGTTTTTGATCACTGGTTTTGGTTGGTCGATCAGTTGCAGATTGCCTGCAGATACATAAGTTGCAGCTTTCATAAGCGACTCCTTTTCTTTCTTGGTTTGATAAAACCATTTTATTTTCGTTTCTTTGTGAATATTATAACATATTAAGTAAACGCTTACAAGAATTTATGAGCACATTTTTAAAAGTTTTTTGAGCAAACAAAAACATTCCTCTTATCTCTACCAGAGGAATGTTTCAATCACCTTGTTCTAATTGTTGGCGCTGCTTATAGTACTCTTGCTGCTCGCGTTCTCGCTCTTCTTCTAAACGCTCTTCATAGCGCTTGAGTTCTGCTTCAAACTCTTCTTGCAAAGCAAACAAGCGCTCCAGGCCACTTTGAGCCTCCGCACTTGGGGCTTGAAAATGCAGAGCACTCAGCCAGTCTACTAAATTTTCTGTATGTTGTCGAACATCCATGCGCATATCCGCATAATCCCACTCCAGCTCACTAAGTTTCTGATTGAAGCGGTAATGTCGATCTTCTAGTTGTTCTAATTCACTATTTCCTGAATGGTACATCACATACCTCCTTTAATCGGACTCAATAAAATCGGCTTTTTCACTGATTTCAGTGCTGCTTCTGCCGCGTCCGCTGCTCCTCCTGTAAATCCATCTTTCAAATCATTAACTAGGGTTGTTGTGGCAAAAGAGCGCATTTTTTCGGATTGACCGCTCAAAGTCACCTGCAAACTCATCCCTTCCAACATCATCAAGGCTTTTTGCGTCGCAATCAAACTCCGAATTGCAATCCGCTCTTGCTCCTTTTTAATCTCTCGATGGAGCTCCTCAATTCGTTCTCTATCCTCTCCCAGGATCTCTAACATCTTTTTCTCCTACTTATGAAAAATCAAAGGCTGCTGCTTGTCCCTTGTCCAAGTCCACCAATTGGGCTGATGCAGCTTCTAATTGGCCAGCCAAATCTGACAGACGTGTCGAGTAGGCCTTTGCTTGAGCCAGGTTTTCCGCCTCGACCGCTTGGTCCCAGCAAGTATCCATGGAGAACTCTCCTAATAGTTGCTCCACTTCTGCATCTGTTAAAAATTGAGCCATGCTGTGGGCCATTTGTGACACCTCCGCAACCTTATGGGAAACCGTCTCCTTGGCCTCTTCCAGCTTGCCCTTGAGCTCAGTCTCAAACACAGTTGCTTGCGCTGAAGCATTCTGCGCTACTGCCAGCACCAATTCTTCCCGCAATTGAATGGTTTGAGGCCCAGAAGCGCCTGCCAATTGCTGATGGAGACTAGGAATACTTGACCTTTCCTGCCCATACATGGAGACCACCGAAGCAGATGATGCATGAGTTTCTGAAGCAGATGTTCCCCGATCTCTTTGGGGCATCTCAATAATTTTCTGTGTTCGATCTTGCACTTCACCTTCTAACTCCATTTGAGATGGCCTCCCTTCTTAGTTTCGTTTCATTCTTTTTCCTATAACTGAAAAGCTATCCTAACCCTTCAGCACAAGCAAATTCACACATTATAGGGTAACATAAATTAGCTCGGAATGCTATAAAAATAGCACAGATTCTCAAAAAAAGTCTAATTTTTTATGAAAAAACGGCTCTGGGGCCTGAAAAGCAAAAAAGACGGCCAATTCCTCAGCTTCCTTTGTTCGATTGAAACCTGAAAAAGCCATCAAAAATCCCTCACTCTTTCGAGTGAGGGGGCTGATAAACATCATTTGTTCCTTGGCGTCTTATTTACGACGTCCTGGACGTTCCTTGTAACCATAGTAAGCATCTTCGATGATTTCTTGCATATGGTCTACCATTGGAAGACGTGGGTTAGCTGGTGAACATTGATCTTCATAAGCAAGGAAGGCCAATTCACGAGAATGTTTTTTCCATTCTTTTTCATTGATTCCTTGTGCCTTGAAGTTCATTTGGATACCACAGCGCTCACCAAGTTCATAGACAGCTTTTGCGTAAGCTTCAACAGCTTCTTCTGGTGTAGAGCATGGAAGTCCTAGCATACGAGCGATGTCTTGGTATTTCATCTGCACGGTAGTAGTTGTACTTAGGCCATGTCGCGGTCTTAGCTGGGCGTGTACCGTTGTAGCGGATCACGTATGGAAGCAAGATCGCATTGGTCCGTCCGTGAATCGTGTGGAATTGCGCACCGATCTTGTGGGCCATGGAGTGAGAAATACCGAGGAAGGCATTGGCGAAGGCCATACCTGCGATCGTAGAGGCATTGTGCATCTTTTCGCGGGCATCGTAGTTGGCTGTTTTCACAGATTCTTCCAAGTTTTCAAAGACCAGTTTAATAGCTTGAAGGGCAAGACCATCTGTAAAGTCGCTAGCCATTTGAGAGACATAAGCTTCTGTCGCGTGAGTCAAGACGTCCATACCAGTATCTGCTGCAACCGATCCTGGAACAGTCAAGACAAGAGATGGGTCCACAATCGCTACTGTTGGTGTCAATGAATAGTCAGCGATTGGGTATTTGCGGTTATTGGCTTTATCAGAGATAACGGCAAATGGAGTAACTTCTGATCCTGTACCAGATGTTGTTGGGATGGCGATGAATTTAGTCTTCTTACCAAGCAATGGGAATTTGAAGGCACGTTTACGGATATCCATGAATTTGAACCAAATCGTGGAAGTCCACTTCTGGTTGTTCATAGAAGAGCCACATAACTTTAGCCGCATCCATTGGAGAACCACCACCAAGAGCGATGATCGTATCTGGCTTGAAGGTCCGCATGATCTCTGTACCACGTTCAACAGTTGTGATATCTGGATCCGGTTCAACATCCGCAAAGATTTGGTAAACCACCTTGTTGCGGCGAAGGTCTAATTGTTCAATAATGCGATCCAAGAAACCAAGTTCTACCATCGCATGGTCTGTTACGATCATGACACGTTCTACATCACGACATTTTTGTAAGTATTCAATTGATCCACGTTCGAAGTATGTCTTCGAAGGAAGTTTCATCCATTGCATGTTATTTCTCCGGCGTCCGACTTTTTTGATATTCAAGAGGTTTACTGCGCTTACGTTATCACCGACTGAGTTGCGTCCATATGAACCACAACCAAGAGTCAATGATGGCAAGAAGGCATTGTATACGTCCCCGATACCACCAAAAGTAGAAGGAGAGTTCCAGATCACACGGATGGCTTTGACAGCTTTCCCAAATTCTTTAGCAAGATCAGCATCTGCAGTATGGATGGCAGCAGAGTGACCAAGTCCGTTGAATTCAACCATTTGACGAGCTTTGTCAATTCCATCTTCACGGCTGTCTGCTTTCAAAACAGCAATGACTGGAGACAATTTTTCACGAGTCAATGGTTCTTTTGGACCAACTTCTTTCACTTCTGCAGCTAGGATATTGGTTCCTTCTGGTACAGAGAAGCCGGCTTGTTCAGCGATCCATGCTGCTGGTTTCCCAACGATGTCCGCATTCAATTTCGCACCCGCACAGTTTTTGCTATTGGCTTTGACACCGAAGCAGAACTCTTCAAGAAGGGCTTTTTCTTTTTTGTTGACAAAGTAAGTGTGGTAAGATTTGAATTCTTCTACAAACTCATCGTAGATTTCTTTATCGATGATCACTGCTTGTTCAGACGCACAAACCATTCCGTTGTCAAATGATTTAGACATGACGATATCGTGGGCTGCTTGGCGGATGTTAGCTGTTTTTCAACATAAGCAGGTACGTTTCCGGCACCTACCCCAAGAGCTGGTTTCCCGCAAGAATAGGCCGCTTTCACCATGGCGTTCCCACCTGTCGCAAGGATAGTCGCAATCCCTTCGTGGTTCATCAACGCACTGGTTGCTTCCATCGAAGGTTGGGTAATCCATTGCACACAGTTTTCAGGTGCTCCTGCCTTGATCGCTGCATCCCGTACGATTTGAGCCGCATGAGCAGATGATTCTTGAGCAGATGGATGGAAGGCAAAGATGATTGGGTTACGGGTCTTCAATGAGATCAAGGCTTTGAAGATTGCTGTAGAGGTTGGGTTGGTAGTTGGAGTGATCCCACAGATCACACCGACTGGTTCTGCAATCAAGGTCAAGCCTGTCACATCATCGTCATCAATGATGCCAACTGTTTTCGTATGGCGCATGTTGTTGACTACGTGCTCACAAGCAAACAAGTTCTTCGTCGCCTTGTCTTCAAAGACACCACGACCAGTTTCTTCATAGGCATGAAGAGCGAGCTCACCGTGTGCGTCAAGAGCTGCTACAGATGCTTTTGCAACGATATAGTCCACTTGCTCCTGATTCAATTTACGCATTTCTTCTAATGCAACAAGACCCTTTTGGACCAACTCGTCTACGTGTTTTTCAGCAGCGAGTTTCTTTTCTTCAGGTGAGAGAGATTTTTTATCAGCCATTTGATGCTTTCCTCCAATGTTTGAAACCCTTATTCTTTTCCGGAACTTTTTCCTGTTTTCAGAAATTTTCAAGAACAGTGTAAGAGATTTCGATTTGTTAATTATTTCACAATATAATTGTACTCTATTTTAAGATTTTTGTAAACACTTCCAAGCAACTTTCACAAAGAATTTTTTATAGTTTGTGAATATTTTATCAAAGCAGGCATCATTATAGAATTCCCTTGATGACATTGTGAAAAAAATATCAAAAAATTTTTTCTTCACAAAGTAAAATTTTCATTCTGTTTTTGTAAGCGTTTTCTTAATCTTACTAAAAAAAGCAACCTTTTACAAGTAAAAAGTTGCTTTTTGTTCTCTTTTGTTAGCATTTGTTTTATTGCAATTTCAAAGAAGTCTCTCTACTTCTTAACTGGACCTTTTTCCGCTTTATCAAGAGCTTCCTTAACCGTTTGGGCATAGAGCTCGCCACCATTTGTTTCCATATTGAAGTGGACAGAGTCTGTTCCAACCCAAATGTTTGGATTTTCAACGGCTACTTGGTACCAGTCTGCAATGGTAATAAAATCATACTTCTTGGCTAATTCCAACTCATAGAGACGGGTTTGGACCGATTCACTAGACTGATCGTTGGCATAGCGACCATCATATGGTGTCACAAGAATCAAGCGACGACCTTTTGGAAGTTTTTCAACATACTGATCCAGCAACTCTTTGTAGTTGCTAACAGTATTCGTTCCTAGGGCAATGACGACATTTTTCAATAAGACCTTATTAGAAATATCCGTCTCAAAGACCTTCATCCCATTTTCCAACTGACGGCTCACCACCGCATCAATCTGGATGCCTGGGATTGCTTTTACTAGATAATCCTGGGCCCGCAAGTTAACGGAATCACCAATCATGGTCACTCCATTTGAGACGTTATAATCTGTCGCCGTAGCATTTTCCACCTGGGTACGTGTGACCTGCATTTTGCTATCTGCTTGATTGAGACCACTGACAACTAAGCTTTCGTCAAAGGCTCCCACTGTTGGTGCAAAGGCAGAAATCCCAATCATCAACAGGGTCAAGGGAATCATCAGGTAAAAGATTGGCTTGGTCAAAAAACTGAGGTCCATCTTCATGCCAAAGACACGAGGCTCTTTACCTGCAATGGTTGGCTCCAAAATATAGAAAGATAGAGCTGTTAGAATCAAGGAGACAATGGTTGTCGCAATAGCTCCTACCAGATTTCCCAAATGTTGAGAGAAGATAATAAAGAAAGGCCAGTGGAAAAGATAGACACCATAACTGGTATCCGCAAAGAAATTGAGGACGGCTGGTTCTTTTGTATTGGGTGTCTTCTCATGGAGAATACGGGCTGAAAGAATCATGGCACAAGCCGCAATTGTCGCTGCTAAAAAACCAAATAGGTAGGTCCATAAGCTGTCAAATGGTAAGAAAAGACTGAGCAGGAACAAGAAGGCAAAACTGCCACCCAAGACCGCTAACGTCTTTTTCATACTCCAAGACTGGACAAGTTTTGTAAAGTTAGGACTGACATTGGCAATCCCTGTCACCGTTGCTAAACACGATCCCGCAAAGAAGGGGAAGATATGGGTAAAACTAGAGAAATAAATCGTTGAGAAATTGGCTGTCAAAAAAGCGCGGATAAACATGGACAAGAAGGTGAAGAGAAAGAGCCCGCTAGATGCTAAGAAGAGCATGCCTCGGTATTTCCCAACTGTCTTAGACCGCTTAGCCAAGAACCATGCGAGGAGCGCCCACAGCACATAGTAATGCACCTCTAGAGCCAAACTCCAAGTGTGAAGGAAAAGGTGGGGAATAAAGTTACTTTCGTAACTACCACCGGTTGCCATCTCAAAGAAATTGGTCACAAAACCAAAGACTGCTGCAATCTGAGTCCCAATACCAGCCACGTAGTCACGTTGGACCATAAAGGTAAAAGGCATCACAACCAAGACCATAAAAACAAGTGGCGGTACGATTCGATAAAAGCGCCGTTTCAAGAAAGCTAGGTAGTCGATCTCCTGCTTGCGCGCAAATTCATCGATCAAGAGAGCCGTAATCAAAAATCCTGAAAAGGTGAAGAAAATATCTACCCCAATAAAGCCTCCTGGGAAGGCTTTCTGGAAGAAATGGTAGAGCAATACCAATAAGAGTCCTGTGACACGGACTAGTGAAAACCATTTAATGCGCATTCTGATAAATCCCCTGCTTGAATGTTCCTTTGTATACGACGTTGGCTTCTGTGGTTAAGGTGCCTTTGCCCTCGGGCTGACCATTGACAAACTGCCCTTCATAGGTCCAGCCATCCTTGGACTTAAATTTGCCATAACCACTAAAAGAGCCGTTGACGAGGTTTCCTGTATAGGTATCCCCATTTTTGAAGGTGACCGTTCCCTTGCCATTCATCTTGCCACGAACTAAACTTCCCTTGTAACGGATAGCGCCCTTGTCCAACGTCAATGTCCCCTGACCCGGAATAGATGAAAAGAAGACCAGCAAAGCAGATAATATAATCACGACAAATGCTGCTATTTCTAAGTTTTTTCTTGTTAGATAGACCTTATAAGTCTCTAAAAATTCTTTCATATTCTGTATTCTCTCACATATCAAACTCTTAAGAAGTTGCTAGCTGATCTAACCAAGCTTCACAGCCCGCCAGAACCCTGCGATAGGTTTCCTCAAAATCACCAGTATACCATGGATCTGGCACACTTTCGTCAGCAAAAAGATGGATCTTATGCTCTGTCCCTGCAGGAGCCATTTGTTTTAAATCTGCTACATTGTTTTCGTCCATCCCTAGGATCACATCAAAGGCATAAATCCTCTTCCTTGATCTGTAAGGAAGTCTTAGCTGGATCATACGGGACTTGGTATTGTTGAAAGATTTTCTGAGTCCCCCGATGGATGGGATTGCCATGTTCCCAACTAGAGGTGGCCCGACTTTCAATCTCATACTGATCGGTCAAGTCCTTCATGACGAACTCCGCCATAGGGCTCCGACAAATATTTCCTAAGCAGACAAAGACGATTTTTTTCATGATACCACCTAACTCCTTGTTCGGACTACCCAATTTACATGAGCTCTTCGCTTTCCACTATGGGAAACCAGCATACTATGACTATTATAACAAAAATGTGACAGAAAGATGACAAAGGGGCTCTATCATTTTAAAGAAAAATCAGATTCCTTTTTCAAATCTGATCTTTTTCTCTATTTTGGAAAACGAACCTCTAATCGAGGCCATTTAGCCTGCCAATTTTTCTTATTCATACGCTCCGTATACACCGCCAAACGCTCGGGGCTGGCTAAAAAATGAGGAGTCGGCTGAACGATGAAGTCTTCGATATCCCTGGTCCCATAGGGGAGAAAGAGCTCCAGCTGACCATCTTCCCTTAAGCGAACCGCAAGAGCCGTACACTGCTCAGGGTATTTAGAAACCGCATCACAAGCACTGCGATAAGGGGCCGTCCCCGGGCTATGCTGGTGCATGTAGACTTGATTCTTCACTTCCCAAGCGTATTGGGGATAGACCTTCTTTAATTCCTGCTCAATCTGCTGCGTCTCCTCATAGCTAATCGCGGGGTCATAAAAGACCAGATCCAGATCCGTTGTCGCATCAAACCCTGGTCTTCCAGAAAGCTGGTTCCAGATAAAATTTCGTACCGCACCCGCTGCTAACCAAGCATCTGCCAAGTTGAGATCCCGAATAATGGCCAAGACCGCCATCATCTCCGGGTCCGTTTGGATTTGTTCTACGATCGTTTCTTCCGTCAGCATCTTCTGTTAGTCTCCATTGTAGGGATAGCCTAGGTGTTCATAGGCCTTGCGGGTTGCCACGCGCCCTGTACGGGTCCGCATGATAAAGCCCTTCTGAATCAAGTAAGGTTCATACATATCTTCTACGGTCTCGCGCTCTTCAGCAATATTGACCGATAGGGTCCCAAGGCCAACTGGTCCTCCCCCATACATCTCAATCATGGTGCGCAGGATTTTTTGATCGACATAGTCCAGTCCTTCATGGTCCACGTCCAGCATGGAGAGGGCCTTGTCGGTAATGGTCTCATCAATCAGACCATCGCCCATGATTTGGGCAAAATCGCGCACCCGTTTGAGCAAGCGGTTGGCAATCCGAGGGGTCCCACGACTACGAAGAGAAAGTTCTTCAGCAGCTTCGTGGGTAATTTCCATCTCAAAGATCTCAGCGGTCCGCTCGACAATCTCTGTCAGATCATCTTGCTCGTAGTATTCCATATGACCGGTAATTCCAAAGCGAGCGCGCAAGGGATTGGACAGCATACCTGCTCGGGTCGTCGCCCCAATCAAAGTGAAAGGCGGAAGATCCAGATGGACACTCCGACTGGTCTCGCCAGCGCCAATCATGATATCGATGTAAAAATCCTCCATGGCACTGTAAAGCACTTCTTCGACTGACATAGGCAGACGGTGGATCTCATCGATAAAGAGAACATCGCCCGGCTCTAGGTCATTGAGGATAGCTACCAGGTCACCAGCCTTTTCAATGACAGGACCGGAAGTCTGCTTGAGATTAACACCCAGCTCATTGGCAATGACAAAAGCCATGGTGGTTTTCCCCAGTCCTGGAGGGCCAAAAAGAAGGACATGGTCCAGCGCTTCATCCCGAAGCTTAGCCGCTTCAATAAAGATTTTTAGCTGGTCCTTGACCTTATCCTGGCCGATATATTCATGTAAATATTGCGGGCGCAGCGTCCGTTCAACAGCCTCTTCATCGCCCATGATTTCATTGTCTAAAATTCTACTCATACAGTCTATTATAGCAAAAAATGATGTCTCCTGATGATTTAAAATCTTCTATTTAGAATATTACTAGTTATTGATTATTGGGTATTAGGAAGCAATTTCCTTCTTAAAATACCTTGTTTCTTTTTAAGGAACGTATTCCGTCTGCGACCCTATTGGACTGCCTTCACCATAATAATAAGGAACGTAGTTTTCGCTCCGCTCAAACTGCGTCAATGTACCTAGCTCGTCTGCGTCCCGAATGGACTTGACTCACTAAGGTACATAGAGAAAAAGCCACCGGTTTTGGTGGCTCTTATAGGGAGATTATTATGAAAAAGTTTTAGGAGTTTTATCATTCAAAGTTAGGAGGTCTTTGATGATGGTATTAGTATACGACGGGAAGCTTAAAGTTTTCTTATAGTTATTTTTGAAAAATATTTTCTAAAAAAAGAGGAGGCTTTGAGCAAGAATTTTACATCCTTGTTTGGAGCCTCCCCTTTTCTCATTATTTCTTAGCAATGGCATGGTAGCTGGTCTTGCTGGTAAAGACTTGCCCTGCTCTCAAGATGACCTTTTCAGCTTGGTCACTATGAATGGCATCTGGCACTGTTTGAAATTCGAGGGCCAAGCCATTGTGCTGAACCATTGGTTTGCCTTGAAGATGAACGATTTCATCTACAAAATTGGCTGAATACACCACCAAGGCTGGGGCTTCTGACTTGAAGGTCAAAAAGCGCCCAGACGGCTGATGGTAGAAGAAACCTGCATTTTCATGCCCTTCTGGTAGAGCGAAAGGATGGTCTAATCCTTCTACCAGGCGAATTTGCGGATCAGGATCCTTGAAGAGATCCTCTAACAGCATGGCTTGGTAGAGATGCTGAACGATCGGACTTTCTCTATCCACAGTGTGAAGAGGAACGCCATCTGGATGGATGGGGTAAAGCCCCTGATGATTGATCTGGAAGACATGGTCATTAACCGGCTGGGTGAAGTTGCCTGATAGGTTGAAATAGCTGTGGTTGGTCGGATTGACCAGGGTGTCTTGGTCCGTTTCCACCCGGTAGCTGATTTCCAGCTCCCCTGCTTCAGTCAAACTATAGGTTACCCAGATTTGAGATTTCCAGGGAATCCACCGGTGCCATCTGCGCGCTCTGTGTACAGGGTGATTTCTTGGTCTGTTACCGACTCCACGCTAAACAAGGCGCTGTCCCAGCCAGTCGGTCCACTGTGGTTGCAGTTGGCGCCATTATTGGCTTCCAAGTGATAGGTTTGCCCATTGAGGTCAAAGCTGGCACCTGCGATCCGACCAGCGACCGGACCAATACTGGCCCCATACTTAGGGCTATTGCCGACATAGGCATCAAAATTGTCAAAACCCAATACAATGTTGGCGAATTGATCCTGTTTGTCTGGTGTCACATACTCTAAGATTGTAGCCCCATAGGTCATGACAGACAGTTGATACCCCAGGTCATTTTCGAGGCAATACGCTTCTACATCTTGCCCGTCCAATTGACCAAATCGATATTTTTGATAGTGTTTCACAAGTTGTCTCCTCCAAGATCATTCATTCTAGTGAAAAGGGTGGATCACCACTCCTTGTACAACACGGTTGACCGTTCCAGTTGGTGATGGCGTATCTGGGCGATTTTGAACCTTGAGCGAAGTCAAGAGGGAAATCAATTGACCATAGATAATGTATGGGAAGGCACGGTAGATATCGAGCGACTCTGCTGAAGATGCTACCAACACTTCACGTACATGCTCAATCCCAGCAGCTTGGTCGGTCAAGAGGACGACCTGACGGGCAATCTGATCTCCAGCCACTTCTCCAACCAAATCCAAATCGTACTGGCGCGTATATGGATCAATGGATCCAAAAACCAAGACCAGGGTCTGGTCATTGATGAGGGATTTCGGTCCGTGACGGAAGCCGACAGGGCTCTCATACATGGTCGCGATTTTCCCGGCTGTTAACTCTAAATCTTGAGCTGGGCTTCATGAGCTAGCCCAAAGAAAGGTCCTGCTCCTAGATAGATGACACGTTCGAAGTCTAAATCTACAACTTCCTTGACCTCGCGATCTTTCTCCAAGACCTGCTCTGACAGATAAATCAATTCTTCCACTCGTTTTTCCTTGATTTCTTCCTCACTTGGATCAAAGACCAAGAGGGCTGTCAAAAGCATAGAGGTAAAGCTGGAGGTCATGGCAAACCCAGCATCGTTGGTTTCTTTTGGTTGGAGAAGCAAGAGATTGCGCTCATCTCCGTGGGCCTGCTGGGCCAGCTTGCCTTCTTCCGCACAGGTAATGGTGATCTGATAGAGTTCATCGACCAAGTCTTGAGCTAACTCAACTGTCGCGACACTTTCAGGCGAGTTGCCACTTCGTGCAAAGGAAACTAAGACAGTCGGCACTTCTTTTTTGAGATAGGTTTGTGGATGCGCCACGATATCGGTCGTCGCAATGGATTGGAAATTCCAATGGCGTTCATCGTGCACTTCCTGCAAATAGGGAACCAAGGTATTCCCCACATAGGCTGAGGTCCCAGCCCCTGTCAAGATAACCTTGATGTAGGGGTGCTCCTGCCCAATTTTATCTAAGAAAGCTTGGATTTCTGCTTGTCTTTCTTGGTACAAGCGAGCCGTTTCCTTCCAAACCTTCGGTTGTTGGTAGATCTCACGCGTGGTGATCTCTGCTCCTAGATCTTGCAAGTCTTCTTTTGTATAGTCTAACATAGAAATCGTGTTCCTTTCTACTATCTAGCGTTGATAAATGGGAAAGGAGTCTGAGATAATGCTCCCAGACTCCCATACCAACCTACTCATCTTCATCATCATCAAGGTTTGACAAGAGGTCATTGACCTTGACAATACTTTCTTTTGCACGTTCAGGGTAGTCCCCTTCACTACCAGTCAGACTGCTATTAATGAATTCGATGACCATGGGAAGATTCATTCCTGCATATAAGTCAATCGTACGTCCTTCAAGGATTAAGCGACTCACGGTGTTGCAAGGAGTTCCTCCCAAAAGATCTGCAAAAACAATATAATCATCTAGACCTTGGACTGTTGCTTCAAATTTAGCAGTAAAGTCTTCTGGTCCTTCTTCTGGTAAGAGGGCCACGGCATGAATGTTGTCTTGTGGTCCCATAATCATTTCTGTACTGGCTTTGAGCTCTTCACAGAAGCGACCATGACTGACCAATACTAACTCTTTTGCCATACCTTACTCCATTATTCCATTCCAAAGAAGAAATGTCCAAAGGCAGAGAAGGAAATAGCTGCGACGATAATCAACAAGATAGCCTTGGTTGAGTTCATACCTTTACGTCCAAGCAACCAGTAGATCACACCTGTAATGATAGCTGGTACCAAGCGTGGGAAGATCAAATTAAGCATGTCTTGGATATCGATGGCCTTATCCCCGATGTGTGGCATCCATGAGACATCTACATTGATCATAGACGCGATCAAGGCACCGACCATGAAGATACCCAGAACAGAAGCTGCTTCGATCAAAGCTGTCAAGGTGCTTTGCATGTTGTTGATTAAGTTGGTACCTTCTTTATAAGCAAACTCCAACTGTTTCCAGCGGAAGATATCATAGGCTACTGCTACTGCGATCCAAAGGAAAATACCCCATGGTTGACCTTGTGACGCGATTGTTGCTGCAATAGATCCCATAATGGCTGGAACCAAAGATCCAAAGATAGAGTCTCCAAGAGGAGCAAATGGTCCCATGAGACCTGTCTTGATCCCGTTAACCGCATCTTTCGATTTCACACCATCTTTTTCTTCCAAAGCAAGGTCAAAACCAGTGATAATGGTGTGGAAGAATGGTGAAGTATTGAAGAATTGCGTATGCAATTTCATCATTTCTTTCAATTCAGGAGTACCGTCTCCATACATTTTCCGCAATTGTGGAAGAAGCATGTAAAGGTAACCAGAAGCCTGCATCCGTTCGTAGTTCCAACCCAATTGGAAGGTGAAGAGGCTACGTTTGTTGATTTGTTTGAAATCCTCTTTAGTGAGTTTGTAGTTCTTAGAATTCGTCATCTTCAATTTCCCCGCTTTCTACATTGCTTGCTGGAGCAGCTACAACCGTACGTTGGCTGTTTTTAAAGTGTTGCACTGCAAGGAAGATACCAATGATGGCAACCCCGATCATAGATACAGATTTGAAGTTGTTTGTGAAGGCAACCATTTGTTCTTTTGGAAGTTTTGCAAAAGCATCTGTTCCAAGCATTGCTGAAACGGCATTACCAACACTTTGGACATTTCCATAAAGTACTGTCAACATTGCTGTCAAGCCAAAACCAAGAGCAAGATAGTGAAGGTGACGTTTCACAGGTAAGTAGTGAAGCAAGATCGCAAATCCAAGACCTGGAAGCATACGTCCTGCAAGTGTCAAACCATTCGCAATCCATTTATATTGTTCAACAAAGTCTACAATAGATTGAACATAAGCCCCACCGAACCTAAGAGCTAAGAAAACTGGAAGGGCACGAGAAAGAGCCCAAGGAAGAGCACCGAGAAGGTAGTTGCGTTCAATTCCTTTGTAGTCAAAGCGTTCAATCGCCGCATCAATACGGTGTGCAAAGGCAGTTGTACTCATCCGACCAAGGATATCTGCATAAGTCAAGAGACCTGCTACCGGAACGGCAATCGTTGCAATCGCAATTTCTGGTTTGATTCCTCCTGCTACTGAGAAGGCAGTTGCAAGAACGGCACCAGAAGTCGCGTCGATACGAGAAGCTCCACCAAAAGTACCAACACCGAGTACTGTCAATTGAAGAGCTGCTCCAATATAGAGACCTGTTCCTAAATCTCCCATGACAAGTCCTGTAATGAAACCAGCAAAGACTGGTGATCCTGCTGATGAAACGATCGTCAACTCATCACAGATTTGATAAGCTGAGTACAAAGTAAGTAGTAAAATTTGCCACCATTGTATCATGACAATTTCCTCCTAAAATTTTTCTTTTTTATTTATAAACTATTTGAGCAACTTCAAGAAGTCTTCAACTGGATCATTTGGAACCATTTGAGCAGTTAGCTTAACTCCTTTTTTTCAGCTAGCTTGTGGAAGGCTTCCACATCGGCATCCACTACGTTGATCGAACGAGTAACGGGACGAGTCTCGTCTGACTGAGACATGTTCCCTACGTTTAAGGTTTCAAGTGGTACACCTGCTTCTACCAGGCTTAGGAAGCGGTCAGGGTTTTGCGAGCTACGATGAAGAGACGTTGGCTGTCATATTTTTCCAGCTAAGATATTTTTCTGCAGCCTTTGCTACTGGCAAGATACTGAGCTTGACACCAGGTGGTGTCGCTAGTTTCAAGCCGCTTTTTTCGATATCATTTTGAGCGACTTCATCATCGATCACCATGATACGTGAAATATTTAGTTTGGTAGTCCAAAGGTTGGCTACCTGCCCGTGGATCAAACGTCCATCGATACGGCATCCTACAATAGTCATAAGTTTTCCCCCTTTACTGTGATAAATGTAGGTTGTTGAACAAGTTCAAGTGTCTCTTGGTAGCGCCCTTCTGTCTCAAAGACAATCAGGCTATTGGCTCCTTCTTTAAGGAATCCATGAGGCACATAAAGTGAGGTGGTCGGTCCGACCTCCCAGAAGCGGCCAAGGTTGTGGCCATTGACAAAGACGACTCCTTTTCCAAACCCTGTCATATCTAGATAAGTATCGAGGGTGTGGTCCAGCTGAAAATCGTATCGGTAAAAGGCTGGAGCACCTGCCTGCCATTCTTTTGAAAAATCGAGCTGACTGAGATCTTGTAAATCCAGCGGGTATTGCTTCCAATGTAGATGGAAATGCAAATCCACACAAACACCTGTGCGAATGCCCTTGTGCTGGCTGTCGGCTAAGAGCTTGTGCCCGTAGTTGACACGTCCCATATTTTCAAGCAAGATTTTTAAATTGGTAACCGCTTTCTTTTTTCCTTTGATAAAAAGATCTTCACCGATCTCTGTTTGGTATTGCGTTGCTACATGGCGATCATCTAGGTAAATCTGTACCCGATCCCGACCATCAATGATACGAAGTTTCTCTTCCTCCGCATCTAACTCAAGATCTGTCTCATACAAGAGATAACCTGTGGTTTGCCCCAACTCTTCCATTTTCCGGATAGAGGCTGGTCTTGACCTGAGCCAAATGATCCAGATTGGCAAAGAGGCTGGTCTTGGCTGTCAATTGCAAGGTTTGAGCTGGCAAGCACTCTTTGATAAGGGGTTCTTGCTGCGGGTATTCTGGATAATAGGTCGCCATCATTTTTTGAATGGCGTAATACTTCTCTGTTGGATTGCCCTGCTCATTAAGCAAAGCTCCATAGTCATAGGAAGTGACCTGTGGTAAATCAAGCGTCCCCCCGAGCTGAGCAGCCATTCATGAAACCAAAATTGGTTCCGCCATGAAACATATAGAGATTGATCGAGCCAAGCTCCAAGACCTCATGGACAGCTTCTGCCAACTCCTCTGGGTCCCTTTGAATCACAGGCTCCTTCCAGCGGGTAAACCAGCCGTCCCAGAATTCCATACACATCAGAGGCCATTTTTTGCCATATTCGTCAAAGAATTCCTGCATCTGACCAAAATTATAAGTTGCTTTGGACCCAAAATTCCCCGTTACAAAGAGATCTTCTTCGATCAAGGTCCCTGTTCTTAGCGTAGCTCGCCACGGACCATCTGATGTAAAGAGGGGACAGGTAACGCCTTTTTCTTTCATCAAATCCCGAATCGCACGAAGATAAGCCTTGTCCTCCCCATAAGAGCCGTACTCATTTCCACCTGCATCATAAGGATTGGACCACCCTGATCCACTTGGTAGGGGGTCAACAACCCAAGCAAGCGATCATAATAACAATCTACTGCTTTAAGAAAGGCTGGGTCTGATGAGCGGATTCGCAGGTCTTCTTCCAAGAGCCAGGCTGGCAATCCACCAAATTCCCATTCTGCACAGATAAAGGGCGACGGCCTTACAATCATGTAAAGTCCTAGGGATTGGGCTGTTTGGATAAAACGTTCCAGATCCAATCGACCACTAAAGTCAAACTGCCCCTTCCGGGGTTCATGCGCATTCCACGGAACATAGGTCTCAACCGTATTAAACCCCAAAGCCTTGAGATTATACAAGGAATGGTACCAGTCGGCAGGGTCAATTCGGAAATAATGGATCGCACCGGACAAAATCTTGAAGGGTTGACCTTTTAAATAGAAAGCATCGCGAATCTCAAAAACTCCCATAAACGCCCCCTTTCTTATATGTAACCCTTTTCATTTATTAATATAATAAATTTTTTAAAAAATGTCAACACTTTTAGAAAAAATATGTTAAAATAGGGTTAAATAAGAGAAATCTAAAGAGAGGTAGCACTATGGCAATTCCAAAGTACCAACACATCAAAGATGAATTGAAGCAGCAAATTATCTCAGGAAAATTTGAAAATGGAGATAAATTTTATACTGAAGCTGAACTCATCAAAATTTATGATGTTAGCTCTATCACCGTTGTCCGTGCTTTGAACGACCTCGCTGCCGATGGCTACATTGTCCGCCAGCAAGGAAAAGGAACCTTTGTTTCTCGTGCTCGAAAACACAAACTGGTTGAATTTTCAGATGTTGAAACCTTCCCTATCCAAAAGGCCAAAGTCAAAGTTCTCTCTATTAAACGTGGAAACACCTTAAGCATCCTAGACAAACTAGGCCTCAACCCAACGCAATTCTACTATAAGATCGAACGAACCCGCCAGACAGGGGATGATACGTATATCTTCCACCAAACCTATATTCCTGAACAATATATCAATCCAAACTATCCAAATTTGGAATACTATAGTTCTATCTATGATCGCTTCAAAGAGGATTACCACATTCATATGAATGATGAGCACTTCGAAGAAATCAATGAAATCGTCTTTCCTACACCGAGCAAGGTGGCTAAAGTTTTGGAGATCGATGAAAATTTCCCAACTGTTAAACAAGTGAAGACGACCAAGTTAGAGGCTACTGGCCAAATCCTTGAATACACGGAAACCTATAAACGCGGTGACTACTACAAGATTAAATTTATCTCCTGTGACCGCGATCACTAAGAAACAAAAAGACTGAGACAGCTCGGTCTTTTTTATAGGTTCAGTATAACATGTTGAAAACGATTTCTAAAGACCTCTTTAAAAATATATATAATTAGTGATAGTTTAGCTATAAAAAGTTTAAAAAAGAGAGTGGGACAGAAATCGGTAATTCGTTAGAATTCGATTTCGTCGTCCCACCTCCGCACAGTTGAGTAGGGCTGTAAAAGCTGATGAAATCAGCCTAGTAGAGCCCACTCAACCACTGCGTCTTGCTCGACAATCCAAGAACAATTAAGAGGCTAGGACTTTTGTCCCAGCCTCTTTCGTCTATTTTTCAAATTCCCGTTTCTTGCGATTAGTCACCCAAACCGATGCGTTCGAAGATTTCATCCACCCGTTTGGTATAGTAAGTTGGGTTGAAGATTTCGTCGATTTCTTCTTGAGTGAGGCGAGATGTTACCTCTGGATCTGCTTCAAGAAGTGGTTTGAAGTCGACTTGGTTATCCCATGATTGAGCTGTTTTTGGCTGCACCAAGTCATAGGCTTGCTCACGCGTCATGCCTTTTTCAATCAAGGTCAACATGGCACGTTGGCTGAAGATGAGACCAAAGGTTGAATTCATGTTGCGGATCATGTTTTCTGGGAAGACCGTCAAGTTCTTGACAATATTTCCAAAACGGTTAAGCATGTAGTCAATCAAGATAGTAGTATCTGGTGCGATGATACGCTCAGCTGATGAGTGAGAGATATCACGTTCGTGCCAAAGGGCTACATTTTCATAAGCTGTTACCATGTGACCACGGATAACACGCGCCAGACCTGTCATGTTTTCAGAACCGATAGGGTTCCGTTTGTGAGGCATTGCTGAAGACCCTTTTTGGCCTTTGGCAAAGAACTCTTCCACTTCACGTTGTTCTGATTTTTGAAGACCACGGATCTCAGTCGCCATACGCTCGATAGAAGTTGCGATGCTGGCAAGAACTGCAAAGTACTCAGCGTGAAGGTCACGAGGAAGGACCTGTGTAGAGATTTCTTGAGCACGGATACCAAGCTTATCGCAGACATATTTCAACAAATGGTGGAATGTTGGCAAAGTTCCCAACCGCACCAGAAATCTTACCAGCTTCCACACCAGCAGCCGCATGCTCGAAGCGCTCGATGTTACGCTTCATTTCACTGTACCAAGTCGCCAATTTAAGACCAAAAGTTGTCGGCTCAGCGTGCACACCGTGTGTACGACCCATCATGATGGTAAACTTGTGCTCCTTCGCCTTGTCAGCGATGATGTTAAGGAAGTTTTCAAGGTCACGACGGATGATGTCGTTGGCTTGTTTGTAGAGGTAACCATAGGCAGTGTCTACCACGTCAGTAGACGTCAAACCATAGTGAACCCACTTACGCTCTTCACCAAGCGTCTCAGAAACCGCACGTGTGAAAGCCACCACATCGTGACGAGTCTCCTGCTCGATTTCCAAAATACGGTCGATGTCAAAGTCCGCTTTTTCACGAATCAAAGCCACATCTTCCTTAGGGATTTCCCCCAACTCAGCCCATGCTTCGTCAGCCAAGATTTCCACCTCAAGCCAAGCACGGTATTTATTTTCTTCAGTCCAAATGTTCGCCATCTCAGGGCGAGAGTAACGTTCGATCATTGTTAATTTTTCCTTTCTTTTGATGTTTCACATCAGTTAGCAACCGGCAATCACGTTATTCAAATTCATCTTTCCCAATCCATACAGATGGATAATGATCCAGTGTATTCAAATCCGTATCCAGCGGGACATCATAAATAGCTAAATAGTTTTCAGGGTATTGTGCAAGCAGCTCTTCATACTTAGTTTTCACCTTTTCGTGATCACTACTAGCATACAAAACTTCGACGACTGCCCCCGTCTTCTCTTTTTCGATAAATGCGTTGACGATGAGTTGAATCATAAACCTCCTAAAGCGAAATGCCCTTCATATTTGCTTCCAGAATGGGCATCTTCACACCTAACTCCTGACCGGTTTGATAAACACTTTGACAACAGTAGAAGATGTCCTGTTTATCATTGTGCAAAGTCATGATTTTTCGGGTCAGCTCATTTTTCGCAAACATGATTTTCATAGCTTTTCCAGCAATCCATGCGGGAATTTTGTAAGGTAAGAGCTCGGCTTTGTATAGCTTTAAATTCACGCCACGTGCTTCTACGACTTTCAAAGCTTCTCGAATGGCCTTGATGGCTAATGATAATTCCGAAGAACTATTCATCAAGTTCAAAGCCAATTCTTCTGGGTTTTCCAGATTCCCTGAACGTGCAGCTGTCGAAGTGACACCCGCATTAATCGCCATGTGAATCCAAATCCATTCGACCATATCATGAGGCACTTCCCACTTCAAATCTGCAGAAGTCAGTAAATCCGTCAGATCAGCATAGTTAGAAATCTGTGCTTTTTGCTCACCTTCTAGCATTAAATGATCAAACAAGACACCATCCAAATGGTCCTCCTGCATATGACCTCCAGCAGTTGGAAAAGCCAGAATATAGTCATAATCTCCTGCCCACTCCTGTACCTCTTTTCGAGTACCCCAGAAATTACAGAAGAAAACAAGTGTGCCTTTGATATTATTTTTTCGCAAGGTCTCCACAGCTTCTTTGACAAACCCATGACGAACACTGAGAAAAATAAAATCATATTCCGAATCAGCTTCTGCCACATGAACCTCATAGGTGTCGTGTTTATTTTCGCCCTTAGAATGATAGCGACCATCTAGCAGATCAACCAACAACTCCTTGGGAGCATTGTTTTTCTTACTATCTCTAAGTACGTGTTCCACTTGATGACCTGCTTTTTGAAAAGCATAGGCATAAGTAGTCCCGATCACTCCAAGTCCTAGAATCGCTATTTTCACCTAAAAATCAATCCCTTTCCAGTAGTAGTTGTATGGCTTGTCTTTGTTTAACAAAAGTGTTGACCATGAGTTGAATCATAAATTTTTCCCTATTCAAATTAAATACTATTCTTCCTCAGGATCTTCGTAAACACAAAATTCAATCGAAAGTTTTATAGGGCGACTTGTTAACCCGCAACTCTCTATATAATCATAGACCTCATCATCATCGCGGGTATGCTCTATAACTAGTTGATTGTTTGTTCTCTCTATAACATGAATCCCTTCTGCATCCGGAATTTCTGGAATGACTACATCATCCGCATAAGTAAATGTTAGAGTAGTAATATCATCTTCAAATACATCATCGAATTCTTCTACCATTTTAAAAATCAATCCCTTTCCCAAATTCCTCAACCTTATCCGGTTCATCACTAAACAAAGTCACATGCCCCATCTTGCGGTTGTGCTTGGCTTCTAGTTTACCATACATGTGGAGGTGGGCGCTTGGATTTTCTGTGACATAACGCTCAGCTGCTTCGACGTGTTGGCCGAGGACGTTGAGCATGACAGCAGGTGCATGGAGGTGGATTGCTGGAAGTGGTGCTCCGAGGACACCCAAGATATGCGTGTCAAATTGTGAAAAGTCGCAGGCTTCGATTGAGTAGTGCCCTGAATTGTGTGGGCGTGGCGCAATTTCGTTGACAATGATGTCATCAGCTGTCGCAAACATTTCTACACAGAGGGTACCAGAAAGATTGAGCTGCTCAGCAATCTTCACAGCCATAGCTTTAGCTTTTTCCGCTAGACTTTCTGAAATGCGTGCTGGGACAATGGTCTTAGACAGAATGTTGTTGCGGTGGATATTTTCTTGAACTGGGAAAACCGTCACGTCCTTGCCGTTACCAGACACGATAACAGAAATTTCAAGGTCAAAGTTGACGAACTCTTCCAAGACACACTCGGCTGAGTTAGCAAGGGCATTTGCCTCTTCCAAATCGTCGGCCGATGTGATGACTTTTTGACCGTGGCCATCGTAGCCACCTGTCGCAGTCTTGAGGACGTATTTTTTAGAAAGGTCAATATCTTCCAAATCAAGGCTAGATGTCACAACCTTGTAAGGAGCCACCGTCACTTGGGCCTTGTTTGAGAGGAAGTCCTTCTCAAAGATACGGTTTTGTGAAATGCGAAGCAGGTCTGTTCCTTGTGGGAGCTGACCGTCTTTGATAACAGCGTCCAAACCGTCAGCGTCGACATTTTCAAATTCATAAGTAAGAATATCACAGCGGTCCGCCAACTGACGAAGAGCATCTACATCATCGTAGGGTGCCACGATAACCTCAGACACACGAGAAGATGGACAATCTGCTGCAGGATCAAGGGTGATAACCTTGTGGCCCATGTAGATAGCTGAAATAGCCATCATCTGACCGAGCTGGCCACCACCGATGATACCAATGGTTTTAGTTGAGCTCATTTGTAGACTCCTCTGCGATTTTTCCTTGTTCTTCAGCAAAATCTGCCAAAGCTGTCGCGATAGCCTGATCCTCTACTGAAAGGAGACGGAGGGCAAAGAGGGCAGCGTTAGTCGCACCTGCTTCACCGATAGCCATGGTTGCGACTGGAACACCACCTGGCATCTGAACGATAGAATAAAGTGAATCCACACCACTAAGGGCACGTGATTTGACTGGCACACCGATAACTGGAAGGGTTGTTTTGGCTGCAACCATACCTGGCAAGTGAGCAGCGCCACCCGCACCAGCGATGATGACCTTGATACCACGGCTACGGGCTTCTTCGGCATGTTTGAACATGAGGTCTGGTGTACGGTGTGCGGAAACAACTTTCTTTTCGTAAGAGACGCCGAAGTTGTCAAGGACTTCAGCGGCTTTTTGCATGGTTGCCCAGTCGGATTTTGAGCCCATGATGATGGAAATAACTGGTTTAGTCATAATTTTTCCTTTTCTTTTTTGATAATGGTCTTAGGTGGTGGGGACGGAAGCAAACCTTCGGTTTCATTCCTAAACTTTGAGCCTAGGGTCTCAAAGTTTCCCCGACCAGAACAGGATCTGTTCTGGTCTTTTCACCACGGCGACCATCATCTTAGTTTGGCTCGCTTTCGCTCGCCTTTTACGACCTACGGTCGCTGATTATTTGTTAGCCTTGCTACCGATATCTGTACGGTAGAAGAGACCTTCTGTCTTTTGGTTGTTGAGTTGGCTGTAGATGATATTTTGACCATCTTTGACGGTGTCTGCTGTTGTGACCAGCATGTAAACACGTCCGCCGTTTGAGAGGAGGTCTTGGCCATTTTCAGCGAATTTAGCACCTGCATAGTAAGTGATGATATTGCCCTCTGTTTTGGCTGGAAGCTTGACACCTTTCTCATAAGCAAGTGGGTAACCGTTTGATGCTACAACCACACCAAGTGTCACACCCTTGTCGGTCCAAGTGATAGTTGGCTCTTTACCATCCAAAATGTCAGTGATATTTTGCGCAAAGTCAGATGTCAAACGAGGCAAGATGATTTGCGTTTCAGGGTCTCCAAAACGAGCGTTGAACTCGATGACTTTAGGTCCGTCAGCTGTCAAGATAAGCCCCGCGTATAGGACACCAAGATAAGGGCGACCTTCTTTGATCATGCCTTCAAGAACTGGCTTGACAATAGTGTCAACCGCTGTGTCAACCACACTCTGTGGCAAATGAGGAACTGGCGCATAAGCCCCCATCCCACCAGTGTTAGGGCCCTTGTCACCATCATAAGCACGTTTGTGGTCCTGAGCCGTTGGCATAATGTAGAACTTGTCCCCATTGACAAAGGCAAAGAGAGAGAATTCTTCCCCGTCAAGGAATTCCTCGATGACCACACGCGCACCTGAGTCACCGAATTTATTGTCCAAAAGCATCTCGTGAGCAGCTTCTACTGCTTGCTCAACCGTTTCAGCAACGACGACACCTTTACCAAGGGCCAAACCGTCTGCCTTGACGACAATTGGAGCGCCTTTTTCCTCGATATAAGCCTTAGCTTCCTCGAAATCTGAAAATGTGCCATAGGCTGCTGTTGGAACATCATATTTGACCATGATTTCCTTAGCAAAATCCTTAGACCACTCAAGTTCAGCCGCAGTCTTTGTCGGACCAAAGGCTTTGAGTCCTGCCGCATTGAAATCATCCACGATACCAGCCGCAAGGGCATCGTCTGGACCGATAAAGGTCCAAGCAATATCGTTCGCTTTTGCGAAGTCAATCAGCTTAGAATGTTCGGAAATTCCGATATTGATCAAATCAAGACCGTCCAATGTCATCCCGTCATTACCAGGAGCCACGAAAACTTGCTCAACGTCCTTAGACTCCAATAATTTCTTGGCAATCGCATGCTCACGACCACCAGAACCAACAACCAAAAGTTTCATCTTGAACCTCTTTTGCGAATTATTTTATTAAATTATATCATAATCGTTCGTTTTGTTCTAATGATTTTGGCAAAAGTCTCCCATTTCCAGTAGAATCCAAACTTTTTTAGCTATTCTCTCCTATTTCCCATTTTTTTCCGAATAGTATAAGTGAGACCTACTAACTGACGAAAAGGAGTATTATGCAAACCATTAAAAAATTTGTAGTCCTAACTTGTGCGACATGGGGGATGCAAACCTCTATAGCTCATGCGGATCAAGCAACAAATGCCATCTATGCCGAAAAAGGGCAGCTGATGATTCATCTTGGAAACGTCCCGGATCAATATCAAAAGATCCAAGTCCCCATCTGGTCTGACCAAAATGGACAAGATGACCTGATTTGGTATCCTGTGGAACGCAGTGACAAGGGATTCAACCTAGAAGTGCCTTTGACCAACCATTCTGATCAAGCCGGACTTTATCATGTCCATGTCTATGGGGTGGAGGCAAATGAGCAGCTCACCGGGCTATTTCCTCTCACGACTAACGTCCAGCAAAAAGATCTGGCTTCATCCCAACCCAAGATCACGATCACTCCTATCTCCTCACAGGAATTCGACATCCAGCTCAAATTATTCGAAGATGCGGACGAAATTGTTTTTCCCATCTGGTCTGAAGAAAATGGACAGGATGATCTTGTCTGGTATCCAGCAAAGAAGACCGCACCAGGACACTTCCAACTACGATTTCAAGCTCAAAAACACAAGGGAAGCGGACTATTTCACCTCCACGTCTACCAGAAAAACCAGGGTCAATTAAAAGGACTATTCCCCACTACCTTTCAAGTGGAAAAAGCAAAGCCAAAGCTCACGCCACTCGCGACACACCCGGGAAATACCTATCCGATTGGTGAATGTACCTGGGGAGCCAAAGAATTAGCCCCTTGGGCCCATAACTGGTGGGGAAACGGTGGCATGTGGGCAGATAGTGCACGCGCTGCGGGGTTCCGGACAGGAGACACCCCAGAGGTTGGCGCTATCGCTTGTTGGGACAACGGAGGTTATGGGCACGTCGCCCTAGTTACGGACGTCGAACATGACCAAAAATTCAGATCCAAGAAGCTAATTACAACGGCCATCGCTATATCGACAACTTCCGTGGTTGGTTCGATCCGACCAATCCCGTCTGGGGAACGGTTACCTATATCTATCCCGATTAAGATCTTCATGACAACCAGAACAGGCACCCATCCATTGATGAGTGCCTGTTTTGATTAATGACGGAAGTGACGTACGCCTGTAAAGATCATGGTTAAACCGTATTTATCCGCCGCTTCGATGGATTCTTGGTCACGGACCGAGCCTCCCGGTTGGATGATGGCCTTGATACCTGCTTTGGCAATTTCTTCCACGTTATCCGCAAATGGGAAGAAGGCATCTGAAGCAAGAACAGCACCGTCAAGACGGTCTTTAGCTTGGTCAATGGCGATACGGACGGAAGCCACACGGTTAGTTTGACCAGGACCAACACCAAGTGTCATATGGTCATTGGTGATAATGATACCGTTTGATTTGACGTACTTGATGGCTTTCCATGCAAACTCAAGAGCTGTCGCTTCTGTCTCCGTTGGTTGGCGTTTGGTCACCACTTGCCAGTCAGCTGGACTTTCTTTGACCACGTCTTGGTTTTGAACGAGAAGTCCACCGACAACACCTGTGTATTCTGCTTCCACTTCGCTAGCATCTTGAGCATCAAATGGCAAGGCAAGAATCCGTAGGTTTTTCTTTTTAGTAGTCAAGATTTCAAGTGCTTCGTCTGTGTAGCTTGGTGCGATGATAATTTCAAGGAAAACACCGTGCATCTTCTCAGCTGTCGCTGCATCTACCTCACGGTTGAGAACGACGATCCCACCAAAGATAGAAACTGGGTCAGACTCATAAGCGTAGTCCCAAGCTGTTTCGATATCGTCAGCTTGACCAATGCCACATGGGTTCATATGTTTGAGAGCCACAACTGTTGGACGGTCTTTGAAATCACGGATGATCCGAATCGCCGCATCCGCATCGCGGATATTATTGAAGGACAATTCTTTCCCGTTGAGCTGTTTAGCGGATGCAATAGAGTAGTCTGTTGGCAAAGCTTTTTGGTAGAAATCTGCGTCTTGTTGAGGATTTTCGCCGTAACGCATGGCTTGTTTAAGGTCATAGGTTAAAGTGAGTTTTTCAGGTTTGCTTTCACCCACTTGAGCTGTAAAGTATTCTGCAATCAAGGCATCATAAGCTGCTGTGTGACGGAAAACTTTTGCTGCCAACCGTTGGCGAGTTTCATAAGTAGTTTCACCCTTGGCTGCCAATTCTTCCAAAACTACAGCATAGTCAGCAGGATCTACCACAACAGTCACGCTAGCATGGTTTTTCGCTGCGGAACGAAGCATTGATGGTCCACCGATATCTATGTTTCCAACCGCGTCCGCATAGGTCACATCTGGTTTGAGAATAGTCTCCTTGAATGGGTAGAGGTTTACCACCACAAGATCAATGAGCTCAATCCGATTGTCCTTAGCCGCTTGAAGGTGGCTATCAAGGTCACGACGAGCGAGGAGACCACCGTGGATATTGGGGTGGAGGGTCTTGACACGACCGTCCATCATTTCTGGGAATCCAGTCACATCGTCAATGGCAATGGTATCTACCCCAGCATTGTCAAGGGCAACTTTTGTACCCCCTGTTGAGATGATATCCCAACCAAGTTTTGAGTTCTTGGGCAAATTCAACGATGCCCGCTTTATCTGAGACACTAATTAGTGCGCGTTTAGTCATTTTTCTTCCTTTCCTTGAATCAAGAAGCTCTTTCACATCATTTAAACTAGAGACTGGCGATGATAATCTGTCAGCTGATCCCCAAGTTCTTGTAACAATTTTCTGACCTCAAGCTTACTTGTTTCACTTTCATAAACACTTCGCAGTTCGGCATCTGTTGCACCGATCAGGGTTACAAATTCTACTTTCCCATGCGGAGTATCTATGGTATTAGCTAAATCATCAGCAGCAGTCAAGAATCCTGTCAGATTCGATTTCTGCTGGGCATCAATTCCTACTGTTTGCTTGGTATAAATGTATTCTTCTGGCAAGACCACTTTACCTGTCTGGAAAATATATCTTGCTACAAACTGCAACAAACCACAGCCGTTTTTAATTTCTTCTTCGTCGTTAGTTGATTTCTTTAACTTAAAGGTTAATTCTATCCCATAACCACTGTATTCAGGATCTTCACATTCTTTTGTATATAATTCAGACAAGCCATAGCTGACAAAATGCCAAAAATCTCCCGCATCATAAACACTGATCCCATCAAGCGGATCCGGACCGCCTAGCATATACTTGATGACTGTTCCATAATGACGAGGATTGGGCTGATCAGGGTATAAACGATTAAACTCTGCATCAATCGCATCCCATCCTGGAGCGCTATCATCTGTTTCTTCGGATTTTACAACAATCTTATCTTCATCTTCAGTCGGCTTCTCTTTATCAGAAGATTTCTTCCTAAAAAAATCAAATAAACCCATAAACTTCCCCTTAACTGATGTTTTGAGACCTAGCATAAAATCATCTCTAATTTCCTTCTTACCTTCTCTCCACTCCCAAACGTTCCAACACCTCTGGATACAATTTGTACTCTGTTTCGTGGATGCGGGTTTCGAAAGTATCAAGGGTATCCCCTGCTAGTCGTGGCACACGGACTTGTTTGATGACCTTACCGGTATCAACGCCAGAATCCACCCAATGAATGGTCACGCCAGACTGGTCAACACCTGCATTCCAAGCATCTTCAATACCATGAGCACCTGGAAATTCTGGCAGATAAGCCGGGTGAATGTTGATGATTCGACCTTCATAAGCCGCTAGCAAGGTTGGCCCAACGATTTTCATGTAGCCCGCTAAACAGACTAGGTCAATCTGGTGCTCATCCAAAAGTTTGACGATGGCTTCTTCATAAGCTGCTTTATTGTCAAATTCCTTGAGTTCAAAAGTATGGCTAGCCACACCAAGATTTTTGGCACGTTCTAAGACATAGGCATCCCGGTGATCTGAAAAGACAAATTCTACTGGAAATTGCTCCGCAATCACCTGAAAGTTTGAGCCGTTCCCTGAAGCAAAAACAGCAATTTTTTTAGCCATTATTTAATCACCACACTAGAATCTGTCTTCTTCACAATTCGACCGATTTCATACACTGGTTCGTCAAGAAGTTCCTTGACACGTTCCACATTTTCTGGTTTGACCGCAAGCATAAGTCCAATCCCCATGTTGAAGATTTCAAACATTTCTTCATGTTTGATTTGGCCATATTTTTCAAGGGCTTTGAAATTGGAAGGACTGGGACCTTGCTTTCGTCAATTTCAGCCGCCAAGTCATCTGAGAACATACGTGGGACATTTTCGATGAAACCACCACCTGTGATATGGGCAATCCCATTAACTAATTCTTCTTTAATCAATGGCAAAACAGCTTTGACGTAGATACGAGTTGGTTCCAAAAGAACATCTTTGAGTTTTTTGCCTTCCAATTCTGGCAAGGCTTCCTCACCTGTGTAGTCTGCAAAGACACGACGGACGAGTGAGTAACCGTTTGAGTGGATGCCGCTTGAAGCGAGACCAAGAATCACATCACCTGCTGCTACTTTTGAACCGTCGATGATTTGAGATTTTTCTGCAACACCGACTGCAAAACCAGCCAAGTCATAGTCGTCTTCACCGTACATACCAGGCATCTCAGCCGTTTCCCCACCAATGAGGGCTGCACCAGCTTGCACACAACCTTCAGCCACACCAGCAACCACTTGTTCTAGCTTAGCCGGTTCATTTTTCCCAGTCGCTACGTAGTCAAGGAAGTAGAGAGGCTCAGCACCTGCAGCAATGATATCGTTGACACACATAGCCACACAATCTTGACCAATCGTATCGTGCTTGTCGTACTTGATAGCCAGCATGAGTTTCGTACCGACACCGTCCGTCCCTGAGATCAAAACAGGCTCTTTGACACCTGTTTTTGAAAGGTCAAACATGCCACCGAAACCACCAAGAGCTCCCATGACACCTGCACGCTCGGTACGGGCAACGTGTTTTTTGATCCGTTCAACAACTTCATAACCCGCTTCAACATCCACACCAGACTGCGCATAAGCATTTTTATTCGTCATTTTATTCATTCCTTTTCTTTTGCACTGTTCTTAATAGAAAGAAGTCTGCTCATTCAAGCTTTCCAAATAGCGTTCTTCGTAGTCATACAAAGGCGTTGGGTATTTCCCATCGAAGTAAGCCACACAAAGGCCACCGTTTGGTGCATCGGTATCAATCCCTATAGAATCAATCAAGCCCTCAACAGATAAATAAGTCAAACTATCCGCACCGATAATCTCACAAGTTTCCTCTACTGTATGATTGGCTGCAATCAGCTCTTCACGACTCTGAATATCAATTCCGTAGAAACATGGATAAGCAAGAGCTGGGCTAGCAATTGCCACATGGACTTCTGTAGCCCCTGCTTCTTTCAACAATTTCACAATTCGACGAGAGGTGGTTCCACGCACGATGGAGTCATCAATCATGACAACCCGTTTGCCTTTTACGACACCAGATACGGCAGAGAGCTTCATTCGCACCCCTTGTTCCCGCAATTCCTGAGTCGGTTGGATAAAGGTCCGTTGGACATACTGATTCTTGATCAAGCCCATTTCATTTGGTAATCCAGATTCTTCCGCAAAGCCCATAGCAGCACTGAGAGAGGAGTTGGGAACCCCCACTACAATATCTGCTTGGTTCTTAAATTCTCGTGCCAATTGAGCTCCCATCCGCTTGCGAGCCGTATGGACATTAACTCCTTGGATATTGGAATCAGGACGGGCAAATAGATATACTCCATGGAACAAATCGCTAGTTGAGTATCATCCGTATAGCGATCATAGGTAATGCCATTTTCATCAAAGATAACGAGCTCACCAGGGTGCACATCTCGGATCCACTCCGCTCCAATAACCTCAAAAGCACAGGTTTCAGAAGAAACAACCAAGGCTCCATTAGACATTTTTCCGATGGATAGAGGACGGAAACCATTTGGGTCCAGAGCTGCGATTAGCTTATCTTCAAACAGCATCAGATAAGCAAAACCACCTTTGACCGTATTGAGTGCTTCCTTGATTTTTCCCATAAAGGAAGGGTTGTGGCTCCGACGAATCAAGTGAGCTAAAATTTCTGAGTCAGAGGTTGAGCTAAAGATGGCTCCATTTTTTTCTAATTCAGATTTGAGCGATTGGGCATTGGTCAAATTTCCATTATGGGCCAGACCAAATTGGGTATCTTGAAAGCGGAAGAGGAAGGGTTGGATGTTATCCACAGAAGCTTCCCCCGCTGTCGCATAGCGAACGTGCCCAATAGCAGAATTTCCTGTCAATTTTTCCAAATTTAAAGGATTTCGAAAGACTTCTGAAAGCAGACCGGTATCCCGATGGCGTCTCAAGGTTCCTTGATCATTGGCCAGGATTCCTGCCCCTTCTTGTCCCCGGTGTTGGAGGCTGTGAAGGCCAAAATAGGTGAGTTTCGCAGCGTCTGTATGTCCCCAAATCCCAAAGACTCCACACTCTTCATTAAGAGATTTTACTTCGTATGTCATGTTATATACCTTTTATTTTCCAGTAAAATATTGAACCGCTGATGCAAAGAGATGCTGGTCTTTATTTCCTGGAATATTTTGGAAGAGACCATCTTCGAAACGTTCTGAGTGTCCCATCTTCCCAATGATTTGACCGTTCTTGCTAGTGATCCCTTCAATCGCATGGACAGAACCATTTGGATTGTATTTAGAATCCATGCTTGGTTTACCATCGAAGTCGACGTATTGGCTAAAGATTTGACCATTGTCACGTAGCTCAGCAAACTCTTCGGCTGTTACGACAAACTTCCCTTCACCGTGTGATACTGGGATGGCATGAATGTCACCAACTTCCACGCCAGCAAGCCATGGTGAATTGGTATTAGCAATCCGTGTTTCCACCATCTTAGCCACGTGTTGGTTAGCATCATTATAGAAAAGGGTTGGACTGGTACTGCTTGCATCTTCAAAGTTACCATATGGAAGGAGACCTGATTTGACAAGAGCTTGGAACCCGTTACAGATACCGATGATTAAACCACCACGTTCGATGAAGCTATCAATAGCAGCACGCACTTTTTCATTGAGCAAGATGTTGACGATAAATTTAGCAGATCCATCTGGTTCATCCGCTGCTGAGAAGCCACCCGCAAAGAAGATAATATTCGCTTTCGATATTGTCAACCATGGTGTCAACCGACTTGACAATCGCTTCTTCATTCAATGTGACAAATGGTACTAAGTTGACTTTGGCACCTTCTTTTTCAAAGGCCTTAGCTGAGTCGTACTCAGAGTTAGTACCTGGGAATACTGGGATGTAAACCACTGGTGTCTCAACTGTTTCTTTAGCTTTAATCACAGCATCTGATGTTACAGCAGGTACTTCTTCTAGTTCAGTAACCTGTTCAAACTCAGTAGGGTAAACTTCTTCCAACTTACCTTGGAAGGCACTGTCAAGTTTGTGTCCATCGAGCATTACACCGTTGACAACCAGTGTAAAGTCTGCAACTGTTTGACCAATCTTCTCTACACCTGTAATTTCTTCTGGCGATGTGAAGACAAATCCACCCAATTGAGCTGTCAAGCTGGTGTCAAGGTCAGCTAATTGAACAATGGCACCGATATGGTTCCCAAAGCTTGCAAGGGCAAGAGCTTCAAGGACACCTCCATATTTGACAGCTGATGCTGCTGTCACTTTGTGGGTTACTTGAATAGCTTCAAACTGAGCAAAGTTAGACTTGATAAGATCAAAATCAATTTCTTGGTCCAAAGTTTGACCTGGGATGTAATAGATATTTTCTCCAGTAGCCTTAAATTCTGGAGAAAGGACCTTACGACTATCTGCAGTTGTCACCCCAAAAGCAACCAAAGTTGGTGGTACTGTTAATTCTTCAAAGGTACCAGACATAGAGTCCTTTCCACCGATAGATGGCAACCCAAGTTGAATCTGCGCTTCAATGGATCCAAGAAGAGCAGCTACTGGTTGACCAAAACGCTCTGCTTGTTTATCCATCCGCTCGAAGTATTCTTGATAAGAGAAGCGAGCCTTAGACCAGTTTGCGCCAGCAGCAACCAAACGAGCAGTTGCTTCAATGACCGCATAAGCAGCACCATGATATGGAGACCATTCTGCGATGTATGGGTTAAATCCTTGGGCCATGACAGAAGCCGTATGCGTCACGCCATGTTGGACTGGCAATTTCTGAACAGAAGCTTCCGTTGGTGTGAGTTGGTAGCGACCACCAAGTGGGTGATTGACTGTTGAACGACCTACCGAGCTATCAAAAATCGTTTGCAGTCCTTTTTGACTGGCATGGTTCAGGTCAGCCAAGACTGCAAGCGTGTCTGCCTCAAGGGTTTCAGCAGATGTTTGGCGTTCTTCTGGAAGCTTGACATCCTTGTCAACCACCTTGGCATCGACAACTACCCGTACTCCGTTTGTATCAAGGAAACGACGTTCCAAATCAACGATGGTTTGGCCATTCCAGTGCATGACAAGATTTGGTTCTCCGTCACGGTTGCCACGACAACCGCGTCAATATTTTCTTTATTACATGCCACAACGAAGGCCTCTACGTCTTCTGGACGAACCACCACGGCCATCCGTTCTTGAGATTCAGAGATAGCAATTTCGGTTCCGTTCAACCCTTGGTATTTCAATGGCACTTTGTCTAGATCAATTTCAAGACCATCTGCCAATTCACCGATAGCCACACAGACACCACCAGCTCCAAAGTCATTTGATTTCTTGATCAGACGGGTCACTTCCCCATTACGGAAAAGACGTTGAATCTTCCGTTCTTCGATAGCATTCCCTTTTTGAACCTCAGCACCAGCTGTTTCAACTGATTCAACCGTTTGAACTTTAGAAGAACCGGTCGCACCACCGACACCATCACGTCCAGTCTTACCACCGAGCAAGATAATCACATCACCAGCTTCAGGTTTCACGAACTACATTTTCCTTAGGAGCTGCACCGACAACGGCACCTAGTTCCATACGCTTGGCAACGAAACCTGGGTGGAAGTATTCACGCACATAGGTTGTTGCCAGACCAATTTGGTTACCATATGAAGAATAACCATGAGCCGCTGTTTTAGAAATGACTTGTTGTGGTAATTTCCCAGCACGTGTTTCAGCAATCGGAGCTGTAATATCACCAGCACCCGAGATACGCATGGCTTGGTAAACGTAAGAGCGACCTGACAATGGGTCACGAATGGCACCACCGATACAAGTAGCCGCTCCACCAAATGGTTCAATTTCCGTTGGGTGGTTATGGGTTTCATTCTTGAACATGAGGAGCCATGGTTCTTTGACACCATTGACATCTACTTCAATTTCAACAGAGCAGGCATTGATTTCATCAGACACTTCCATGTCATCCAAACGGCCATTGGCACGCTCATAACGACCAAAAATAGTCGCCATATCCATCAGGGTTTGAGGTTTTTCCGTACGTCCCAACTCATCACGCATGGCAATGTATTTGTCATAAGTCGCTTGCAATTGTTTTTGGAATTTAGAAGCTGAGAAGTCGATGTTTTTCAACTCAGTCTCGAAAGTGGTGTGACGGCAGTGGTCAGACCAGTAAGTATCCAACACCTTGAGTTCCGTCTCCGTTGGCACCCGTCCGATGGACTTGAAATAGTCTTGGATGAAGAGAAGGTCATCCACTTCCATGGCCAATCCTTGCTCAGCCTTATACTGTGCAAATCTTCTGCCGTATAAGTTTCAAAGAAATCCAAGCTTGGAATGGTCTTGTCAGACTCAGAGAAATCCTGTTTCGCAATACCAACAGTGATATCTTTGAAACGAGAATCCACTGGGTTCAAGAGGTAGTTTTTGACAGCTTCCAACTCATTCGCATCAATATCCTTGTTGACCAAGTAAAGTTGCGCTGTGTTCACTGTTACATCATTTGAACTACCAAGCAACAGCAAAGCTTCTTGTGAAGATGCCGCACGTTGGTCAAATTGACCAGGCAAACTTTCGATCGCAAAGAAAGCATGCTTCACAAGATCAGCCTGAACCTCAGCTTCATCCAAAACAGTATCGGTCACTTGCTCAGAGAAGATATGTTTTTCAGCACGCGCAAACAAGTCCTCTGCCAAATTAAAGACATCATAAACCTGCACAATCCGAAGATCCTTCAGAGTTTTCAACTGAAGATTATGCTGTAATTCCTTTACTAAAGAGTGAGATTTCACACGAAAATCAGCTTTTTTCTCAACGAAAATACGTTTATCCATTTTATTTCCTTTATTTCTATTCAAATAGGTTACTGAAGACGAAGATAATATTACTTCAAGCCCTGCAATTTCTCCAACACAACCTTGTACACATCTGTCAGACTTCCCAAGTCTCTACGGAAAACATCCTTGTCCATATGATGGCCTTCCGCATCCCAAAGACGACAATTATCTGGTGAAAATTCATCTGCCAAGATGATCTTGCCATCCTTATCAAAACCAAATTCCAATTTGAAGTCAATCAAACGAAGACCAATTTGTGCAAACCAATCTTTCAACAACTCATTGATACGGCGTGTTTCTTCCTTTATATAAGCAATTTGCTCATCGTTGGCAATGCCTAAGAACTTCACATGCTCATCATTGATAAATGGATCATCCAACTCATCATTTTTGTAGTAAAATTCAACGATTGGAGTTTCCAAGTCCAGCCCTTCTTCCACACCAAACCGTTTGGAGAAAGAACCCGCAGTCACGTTACGAAGCACAACCTCCAAAGGAATGATGGTAACCTTCTTGTTGAGTTGTTCGGTGTCAGAAATACGTTCGATAAAGTGGGTCGCTACACCCGCAGCATTCAATTTTTCAAAAATAAGAGACGAAATCTGATTATTTAACACACCTTTTCCTTTAATAGTCTCCTTACGAGCCCCATTTAGCATAGTGGCCTGATCCTTATAGACCGACTTAATCACATATTCGTCTTCTGTAGTATAGATATCCTTAGCTTTCCCAGTATAAATCAGTTGATTGGTCATGTTTTTGTTCGCCTTTCGCATTTTATCACCTACATTCTATCATATAAAAATTGTATTATCAATAAATTTCCGTACAATATAGCCAAAACCCGAATGAAATGAACAGAAAAAAAGATCGCCCAGAATAATATCTGAACGATCCCTTTTGCATTAGTGAGCAGCAATTCGTTTGTCGATGTAGTCGACAATATCCCCTATTGTATGAAATTCATCAATAGCCTTGTCTGGAATCTCAATTTGGTATTCATCCTCAAGATTGATAATAAATTCCATCAACTCAACTGAATCCGCCTGTAAATCCTTTTGCAAGTCTAATTCTAAAGATACTTGAAAATCTGGTCCCTTACGGTCTTTGAGGAATTCCTCAATTGTAGCTAAAATTTCATTTTGTTTACTCATACATTACCCTTCTTTCGATAATTCCTTCACTGATTTTCCAACAACATCTGTCTCTAACATCGTCCGAACTTGACGAATGGTACTATAGACTGCCTTTGCATCACTCGAACCATGCGTTTTAACAACAGGTGCCTGAAGACCAAATAAGACAGCACCTCCAACATCTGAGAAATCTAAGGTCTGCTTCAATGATTTCAAACTGTCCTTAAGCAGAAAGGCTCCTAATTTCGCCTTCCAGTTTCCTGTCGTAATCTCTTGTTTCAACTGCTTCAAGATTCCAAAAGCCGTTCCTTCCATGGTTTTCAAGACAGCGTTTCCCGTGAAACCATCTGCCACAACAACATCTGCAACGCCATCCATCAAATCACGCGCTTCTACGTTTCCAACAAAATGAATCGACTCATCCTCAGACAATAATTGATAGGTTTCCTTTCGTAAAGAATCCCCTTTACTAGCTTCTGTCCCATTGTTCAATAGACCCACGCGTGGTTTTTGAATCCCACGAACATTTTCAGCATAGTAAGATCCCATCACAGCATACTGATGCAAGTGCTCCGGTGTATTTTCCGCATTGGCACCTAAGTCTAGCATATCATACCCGCGACCATCAACCGTCGGAAGTGTGGACATCAAACCTGGACGTTCCACCCCTTTGATCCGTCCAACGATAAAGAAACCTGCTGCCAGCAAGGCACCTGTATTTCCCGCAGACAACATAGCATCGACATCACCAGCCTTCACATCCTTGGCTGCTAAGACCATCGAAGCCTGTTTTTTCCGACGAATAGCACGCGTCGGCTCATCGTCTGAATCGATTTTTTCTTCCGTATGAACAATCGATACACGCTCTGTTGCTGTTAAATAGTTTTTGATTTGCCTCATCACCATACAAGACAACCTCAATATCATCAAAATCACGAATGGCTTGATTCACGCCTTCTACCAAGGCTTGAGGTGCATTATCGCCCCCCATTGCATCTACTGCAATTTTTTTCATGTTTCACCTCCAGATGAATCTTTCATAATCGCTCCCCAATCACTCAAAGAATCGATAAACTTTTTAGCTTTTAAATGGATCCCTACATACTCCTCATACAACTGATCGATTGCCTGACGCAGAGCTACTTTCATCTCCGCTTGTAGAGAAATTGTCTCTAGCTCACTGAATCGAACAGCTTGGAACCGATCCAATAAATAGAGAACATTCGGATGCCAGTGAGCTCGCCTCTCATCCCGATCATAATGATCCGGACAAAGGACCCCACTATACCGAAAAGAATAGTCAAAAGGAAGGCCAACCCGATGACAGAAACAACATTCATGCAGGTTCAAGATAACCCCGAACCTCGAAAGAATCTGAATCTCAAAAATATTGGTTATCACCTCGTAATCCAAGCCATCTTCCATCAAAGACAAGGTCTTCTCTAAAAACGCAAACAAGGCCGGATCTACTTGATTATCCTGGATACTTGCATCCGCAAGTGCCAGAACATAGGTCGCATAAGAAAGAGCAAAAAGATCTGCATTGATTTTCTTATAGACCTGTACATCTTGGAAATCATCAATATAACTCAACCCATCATCATTGATTTTCAGAAACATATCTGCCGTTACCAAAGGTTGTAACATGGGATTCAATCGGGATTTCCCAGCATGTTTTACAAAAAACATCCGCTTGCCCGACTTCTCCGTGAAGATCTTGACCAACTTGTCCTCCTCACGAAATTCCCGATTATACAGTACAATTCCCCGGGTCTCAATTGACTCCAGCATGTTCTTCCATATACTCCTTCAAGCGTTTCATAGCTTCCTCAATAACCTCCATGCTGGCTGCATATGACAAGCGCACATAGCCTTCGCCATATTGGCCAAAAGCAGCCCCAGGAATAAAAGCAACTGCTTTTTCACGTGCAAATCTTGCAAGAAAGCAAAGGAATCCTGATTATAACCAGCCGGTATCTTAGCAAAAATATAGAAAGCCCCATCTGGCTTAATCATCTCAAACCCAAGCGCGGACATCTTTTCAATAATATAATCCCGACGTTTCACATATTCCTGCTTCATTGGCTCTGCATCATCCCGACCTTCCGTCAAGGCTTCAATCGCAGCATACTGGTTCATGGTTCCAGCGGCCGTTACCAAATACTGATGACTCTTGATGAGTTGGGCCGTCAATGCAGCTGGGGCAAAGATAAAGCCAAGGCGCCAGCCTGTCATGGCATGAGACTTAGATAAGCCATTAATCACAATGGTCTGCTCAGGAATGAAGGATGCCATAGAGACATGCGCTTCTCCAGTATAAGTCAGCTCTGAATAGACTTCATCACAAATCACAAAAACTTCATATTTTTTTAAAACAGCAGCCAATTCCGCCATCTGTTCGCGCGAATAAGTGACACCCGTTGGGTTAGCTGGATAATTGAGAATAACAGCCTTCAATTTTTCACCCTGCTCTAAAATAGCCTTTTCCAACTTTTCAGGCGTCAGGACAAAACGATCCGCCGTCGTATCAATTTCGACAACATCTGCTCCCACCAAATTTATAATCGGTTCATAACCAGGATAAGCCGGCGCTGGAAGAAGGACTACGTCATCTGGCTCCAAGATGGCTGTCAAGGTAGCAGACAAGGCTTCTGTCGCACCAATCGTAACCAAAATCTCATCCTCAGGACGGTAGTGAATTCCATATTTATCAGCTACAAACTGACTAGCAGCCTCACGCAAAGCTAGCAAACCACTCATTCCTGTGTAATGACTAAAATTCGCATCAATAGCAGCCTTTCCAGCATCTTTCACATGTTCAGGAGTTGTAAAATCCGGTTCCCCCAAAGTCAAACGCAAGACTCCAGGAATTGAGGAAATCGATTGGTCAAACTGACGAATCAAAGAAACTTCAATTCGATTCAGATTTTTATTAAAACGTTTCGTTAAATCCATAGAACACCTCCAAAAACAGTTATATTCATTATACTATAAATAGAACCCCATCGCAAAAAAACAATCAGATCCCTCTTTTTTGAAACAGATGAACACAGACCAAGGATCGTTCAATCATCCTGATCAACAAAAAAAGACTTAGCATTGCTAAGCCTTTCAGATCTTTATTGTTGACCACGTGTTGCTACGTATTTCAATTGATCAGCGTGTTTCGCCACAAAATCCTTCATTTCTGAATCAGGAATTTGACGGAGGTAGAGGTTGGAACGAATCGTTTCATCCTCTTCACGACAAGTTGACAAGACTAAGTATTTATCAGATGCCTTGATCTTGATATTAGGATTTTTCGTGCGAGCAGACTCATAAATATTCTTCAACTGAGTGGTGAAATCATTGTCATCTGTAAGCTTGTACGGTAGAAAGCAGTATCCTCAGGAACAATAACCAAGCCCATTGCTTCATAGTAGTACTTGCGCTCTGGCGTTTCAATCACGACATATGGATGTTGATCTAAATACTCTTGTTTGTCGTAGTAGTTGACATCATTAAACATACGGTGATCACCGACTTTACTACCGCGAGCATGTCCAAATAGCCATGTCAAACGATCGCTAAAGTCTTTCTTGTTATCCATATCCATGAAGACCGTTCCCATATAGGGCTCATTCCCACCATCAAAAGTCTTATCCAAGTATGTTGCATTATCCCCAGTTTGAACAACAGGCTCATCCAACTCAGTACCTGGTGCATAGACATAAGCAATCGTTTCAGGGTTAACAGCCGTTAATTGAGCAAAACGATTTTTTAAGTAGTCTTTTTCTTCTTGACTTGGTTCATATTTAGTTTCTTGCTTCGTTGAACTTGTTCCAGTTGCTTTTTTAGCCGTGTTAGAGGATTTGCTTCCTCCAAATGGATTAAAGAAAATAAATCCAGCTACAATCACAACAACTGCAACAAGAGCAGCAATCATAACACCTAATTTATTTGAAGCTTTTTTTCCAGCTCTTTTCATTCAATTGATCTCCTCTTGATGATTTTTTCTAAAAAATAACACTGAACCCGAAGGTCCAGTGATATTTTACGAGCTAATTAATAATCAAATTATTTAACTGCGCTTGTTTGGAAGAGCTTTACCAGCTTGTTTAGATCCAGCTTTACCAGCTTCTGCTTGTTTAGCTGCTTCTGCTGCTTTAGCTGCTTCTTCTTTAGATTGTCCAGCTGCTGCATCAGCAGAACCACCATGGTTAAGAGCTTTGTCTTCTGCATCACGCATTTCACGAGTCTTGTTATCTTGAACACCAGATGCATCGTTCCAGTATTTACCTTCACGTTGTGCTGCTGCACGGTATTGAGCTTGAAGAGTAGCTACATATTTGTTACGGATGATGTTGTATGCTTCAGCACGAGCTGCATCAACTTTAGCTTTGTAAGCTTCGTATTCATGTCCTGATCCGTATGCATCAAGAGCTTTTTGTGCTGCAACAACTGTTGGGTAAGCATTAACTTCAGCTTGGATATCAGCTTCGTGAGCTGCTACTTGTGTGTTTGCTTCGTCTGCGATATCGCGTTCAGAAACATAGTGTTTTTGGATCAAAGCATTTGAGCTATAGCTGTTGTCAGATGCAAATGCTGGTGCTGCTGCTGCAAATACTGCAAGAGCTGCTACTGATGATAATAAAACTTTTTTCATTGTTTTATCTCCTTTTTTCTTTTCAAAAATTATTCGTTACTTCGTAACTATGACTAGTATACTAGGATATTCTGCCTATGTCAAGACTTTTCTTATTTTTTTGAAAAAAACTATCGAATTTTTTTCCTATTTCCAATGAATTTTTTTCTTTACGGATATAAAAATTTTTATTATTGTATTTATACTTTAGTTCATGCTTCTAAATCCTTAAAAAGAGGGCAAGCGCCCTCTTAAAATTACATTCTATTTATTATTGGTTGACTACTGAAGAGTAGTTTGTGCTAACAAATGTTTCAACAGCCTTGAATGTTTCGTATTGTTGACCATCTTTAGCTGTTTTTTCTTCTTGTGAAGCAGAACCATAGCGAGAATTTGGATCAACAGTAACAAGACGTTTACCATCGTCATATGAACCATTATAAGAATAGTTAGTATTTCCGTATGTTTCTACAGCCTTGAATGTTTCATATTTTTGACCATCTTTAGCTGTTTTTTCTTCTTGTGAAGCAGAACCATAACGAGAGTTAGTTGTTCCAGTTACATTTTTTTCTGAAGGAAGGTCTTTTTCAGCTGTAACTGCAACTGGTTTTTTAGGTGCAACTGGAGAAGATACTTCTTGAAGAACACCATCTTTTTTATCACCTTTTGGTTGTTGAACTTGTACCACTGCAACTGGTTTTTTAGGTGTAGCTGGTTTTTCTGGTGTAGCTGGTGTAGCTGGTTTAGCTGGTGTAACTTGAGTTGGTTTTGAAGGAGCTTCTACCTTCTTTCCAAGTCCAAGATAAGTTTGAGCATAGTATGATCCAAAACGGTTATTTGGATTATCTTTGCTATTTGCCAATGTTGAAGCAAAAACAACTGAAGTTGCTGCTACAGCTGAGAGAACGACTGCACTTGATAATAAAACTTTTTTCATAATAGTTTTATCTCCTTTTTCATATTTTAATATAGATTGCTCTATATTGAACATTTTATACATATATGTTTGGTTTGTCAAGTGATTTTACAATAAAACACTTTAATATCAACAAATTAATTTTAAAATTAGGTCTATTTCATACCCAAAATTACGATTTCGAGATAATTCTACATAAAAAGAAGAAGTCATGATATAACTTCTTCCTTTCCTTTAAACTATTTCACAGCTCTATTCTCTGGCAACCTCTTCTTAGGCAAACTAGGATCCACCTTGGCTTCTAATATTTGAGCTGACTTGACCAGTTCTTTTCGCTTCTTTTCTTTTTTTAGCTCTTGCCACCATTGTCTGATTCCCATTTGTACTTTCTCCTATACAAAAGAGGCCAGTTTCCCAGCCTCCTTATTTTTAACATTTCTTGGCATTTCCAATTTCAAATAGAGGGGACAGAGGACGATTTTCATGAATACGCACAATTGCTTCTGCAAGCAGTTTGGCAATTGAAATTTGCTCAATCTTGTCAATTAATCGTTCTTCAGGTAGATAAATTGTATCCAATACGACCAATTTCTTAATCGCTGATTTTTGGATATTATCCAAGGCTGGCCCAGATAGAACGGGGTGGGTACAGCTCGCATAGACTTCAACTGCACCGGCTTCTGCAAGAGCATCCGCCGCATGACAGATCGTACCAGCTGTATCAATCATATCATCAATCAAGATACAGGTTTTGCCTTCAACATTCCCAATAATATTCATGACTTCACTCGTATTCATCTTATCGACGCTACGACGTTTATCAATAATTGCAATCGGCGTCTTTAAAAACTCAGCTAACTTCCGAGCGCGAGTCACACCACCATGGTCAGGACTGACAACCACATAGTCTTTTCCGATCATTCCACGACGTTCAAAATAGTCAGCAATCAATGGGGCACCCATCAAGTGGTCTACAGGAATATCAAAGAAACCTTGAATTTGAGCAGCATGCAAATCAATTGTTAACAAACGATCAACACCCGCAACTTCAAGCATATTGGCTACCAACTTGGAAGTGATTGGTTCCCGAGCCCGAGCTTTCCGGTCTTGACGAGCATAACCGTAATACGGCATCACCACATTAATAGATTGTGCACTAGCTCGTTTCAACGCATCTACCATAATCAAAATTTCCATAAGATTATCATTAACCGGTGAGCTAGTGGATTGCAAAATATAAACATCTTTCCCACGGATTGATTCTTCAATATTAACCTGAATTTCTCCATCAGAAAATTGACGAACCGTTGACTTTCCAAGCGGTAGTCCCATTTCGCGAGACACACGTTGAGCCAATTCTTGATTTGACGACAAAGCAAAGAGCATTAAATCAGAAAATGACATGATTTCCTCCAGTAAAATCTAAAACCATATTGTACAGTCAGTACAAAATTCTCCTAACATCATTCTATCGCTTTTTAAACAAATATTCAAATATTAATTTATGGAAAAGAGAAAGAATCTCACCTCCACTCTCATAAAAAAAGAAGCAGAACCAATGTCCCGCTTCAAAAAAATCTTAGTTAGGATAGATATAAGTAACAACACCTTGAGCTGTTGTAGGGTTAAACCAACCACGGTAGTTACCAATACTACGGATACCGTTATAGTTAGATTCAGATACTTGGATGCTTGTAGTAGATTGAACAGCTGTAACAACCGCTACGTGTCCATAGCCACCATCATTCCAACATGCAATTGCTCCAACTTGAGGTTGAGAGCCTGTACGGAATCCCGCTGCTGCAGCGCTTGCTGCCCATTGTCCACCGTTACCCCAGTAGTCTCCAGCCCATGGAGCCAATGTCTTCGCACCCCAAGTACATTCACCAACTGGATAAGAAGATGCAGATGAACTATAAGTAGGACGAGAAGTAGTGGCTACTGGAGCTGCTGCCGCCTGAGTTTGAACAGCTGGTTGAGCTGTTGCTGCTGGAGCCGCTGGAGCCGCTGCTTCAGTTGTAGCAGGTGTTTTAGTTGCTGCTTGAACCTGAGCTTGAAGAGTTGTATTAGCAGAAGCTTTCACTGCTTCTTGTTGTTCTTTTTGTTTTGCACGGTAAGCTGCTTCAGCTGCTGCTGCCGCTGCTGCTGCTTTTTCAGCTTCAGCTTTTTGTTGCAATAAAGCATTCTTTTCGTTCTCAGCAGAAGATTTTTCAGCTGCCAAGTTTAATTGTGCAACTTTTAACTCAGCTTCTTTTGTAGATAAAGCTTGTGCATCATCTTCTAATTGCTGTTTATTCGCAATTACAGTATTGATTGCATCATTGTTTTCTTTTTGTTTCTGCGCAATTTCTTCTTTATCACGTTTTTGATCTTGCAACATTTTATTGTTAGCATCTGCGATTTCATTCATAGCAGAAATACGTGAAATAGCTTCAGTTAAAGAACCAGAGCTAACAATCGCATTGATATAGCTTGTAGCAGTTCCAGTTGTTTGAGCACTACGTGCTTGATTTGCAAGTGATTCTTGACGAGCAACAATATTTTTTGACAACTCATCGATCTCAGCTGATAATCTTTCAGATTCTTCATTCAAACGATCATTTTCAGCTTGAAGGTCTTCCTGTTGTTTTTTAATTTCAGATACTTGACCTTGGATTTGATCTACTTGAGCTTGTGCACTTTGTTGTTGTTGATTAATACTATTGATTTTGCTATCTTGAGCAGCAATCTTATCGTCTGTAGAATCAGCTGATACACCAGCTACAATAGTTCCTTGTGATAAAGCAACTGTACTTAATAAGATTGTGGCAAATAATTTTTTCTTCATTAGATATTTTTTTCCCTTTCTAATAAGACACTAACTAGTATAACAAAAATTTTCAAATTTTATGTTACGCTATTGTTACATTTTTATTTCGTCTTTATAAATAAATCTTTTCAAGTAAAGGTTGCAACACTATTAATAGAAGTAAATTCAAAATAAGACTAGGTGCAATTTGGTATACAATCACTGCTACCATATCAAAATTCATACCATTCAAAGGGATCAGCAGAAGACTTGCAAAAAATTGAAAGAATAGAATCGTTAGTAAAAAAGTAAAAAAACGAGTAAAACGATTAACCAGAACGATTTGATTGCAACGAAAAATAATCAGCTGCAATAAAGGAAACAGTAAGAAGGCAATACCAATGGTATTTAAGAAATACACATCAAAACAGAAACCAAAAAAAATCCCCAACCATATACTTGCTATCTCAGAAAAATAGAAACTCAGCAATACAAAACCATATAGAAATAGAAACGAAGTAGGCTGAAACGAATTTGGTATCAATTGGGAAATACGAAAAGAGATTTGCCCATCCATAAATAAAGAGAAAAACAGAATTAAAGGGAAAAAATAGTACTTACGTATGACTTTCAAACTAGTCTCCAATCAATAATACATAGCGATTCACATCCAAATTAGCCTTCGGTTTCACACGAATTTCTTGCCCTAATTGATCAGATGCTTTTTGTACGGAAGTGACAGTACCAACAGGTAAATCACTTGATTTGTATTTTCCTAAGCCACTTGTTGATACAAGAGAACCGGATTTTATTGCAACTGGATCCCCAATTTGTAGTAAACGTAACTCACCAGATTTCTCATCATAACCAGTAAGTAAGGCAAAAACAGTTTGACCTTGCCCCTCAATTTTAAGTGTTAAATGTTGTGAAGAAATACCATCTTCAACCAATAATTTAACTTTACAAGAATTCTTTCAACACTTTCCACTATGCCAATTACCCCACCAGAAGTAAGCACAAACATGGAATCTGAAACCCCGTCTGAAATCCCTTTATCAATAATAAATTCTTGATCCCAAGAACGATAATTTCGATCAACAATTTCGGCAACTACTCGTTTAGATCCTGATACAGAATCTTTAATATCCAACAAATCCTTTAATTCCTTATTTTCTGTTTCAAGACGATTGAGCTTTGATCGATCCACATCTTGCTGATAAAGACGAGATTTTAAAGAATTATTTTCATTGTTCAGATTAGATAAATTCTTAAGATCATTTGACTTTGATTCTAAAAAAACAAACGGAATAGATACAACTCTATCAACACTAGTTAGAATATCAGAAGACTTCACTACGATTACATTTCGAACAGATGGAAAAAGAAATAAAATTCCTGAAACTAATAAAACAAAACAAATACTAAAAATTTTAAAAAAACGATTCAAGAACATATAAATACCTAAAAAATATAAAAAATAGTTTGAGATTTCATCTCAAACTTCGAACATATACGGAGAATGGGGGATTCGAACCCCCGCGCCAGTTACCCGACCTAACGATTTAGCAAACCGTCCTCTTCAGCCTCTTGAGTAATTCTCCAAAATGGGCACGAGTGGACTCGAACCACCGACCTCACGCTTATCAGGCGTGCGCTCTAACCACCTGAGCTACGCGCCCAAGTTAAAAACTTGGTAATGAACAACTGTTCAAAGCGGGTGACGAGAATCGAACTCGCGACAACAGCTTGGAAGGCTGTAGTTTTACCACTAAACTACACCCGCTTAGTATTAAAAGAAAATGGCGCGAGACGGAATCGAACCGCCGACACATGGAGCTTCAATCCATTGCTCTACCAACTGAGCTACCGAGCCAAATTGCGGGAGCAGGATTTGAACCTACGACCTTCGGGTTATGAGCCCGACGAGCTACCGAGCTGCTCCATCCCGCGTTAATATTAAGGAGGATGTGGGATTCGAACCCACGCACGCTTTTACACGCCTGACGGTTTTCAAGACCGTTCCCTTCAGCCGGACTTGGGTAATCCTCCAATATAATAATGGACCTTGTAGGACTTGAACCTACGACCACTCGGTTATGAGCCGAGAGCTCTAACCAGCTGAGCTAAAGGTCCAACAAGATCAACAATATAGCGGCGAAGGGGATCGAACCCCCGACCTCCCGGGTATGAACCGGACGCTCTAGCCAGCTGAGCTACACCGCCATAATATCGGGAAGACAGGATTCGAACCTGCGACACCTTGGTCCCAAACCAAGTACTCTACCAAGCTGAGCTACTTCCCGATCTAAAGCTTACGCCTTATGCACCCTAGAGGAGTCGAACCTCTAACCGCCTGATTCGTAGTCAGGTACTCTATCCAGTTGAGCTAAGGGTGCTCGTTCCTATTTAATTCCTACATAGTCTTGCGACCATGCACCCTAGAGGAGTCGAACCTCTAACCGCCTGATTCGTAGTCAGGTACTCTATCCAGTTGAGCTAAGGGTGCTTCTTCTCCAACCTAAGTCTATGCCGAGGACCGGAATCGAACCGGTACGATCGTTACCAATCGCAGGATTTTAAGTCCTGTGCGTCTGCCAGTTCCGCCACCCCGGCTGCCTCAAGCGAACGACGGGATTCGAACCCGCGACCCCCACCTTGGCAAGGTGGTGTTCTACCACTGAACTACGTTCGCATCTGTTTCTTTATATAAAAAAATGCCGGCTACATGACTTGAACACGCGACCCTCTGATTACAAATCAGATGCTCTACCAACTGAGCTAAGCCGGCTCATTATTATTCTTCTATGCGGGTTAAGGGACTTGAACCCCCACGCCGTAAAGCGCCAGATCCTAAATCTGGTGCGTCTGCCAATTCCGCCAAACCCGCTATAATGACCCGTACTGGGCTCGAACCAGTGACCCATTGATTAAAAGTCAATTGCTCTACCAACTGAGCTAACGAGTCGTATCATTATATTTTAGAAACTAAGTTCCTACGGTCCCGACGGGAATCGAACCCGCGATCTTCGCCGTGACAGGGCGACGTGATAACCGCTACACTACGGGACCTATGGGAGTTAACGGGATCGAACCGCTGACCCTCTGCTTGTAAGGCAGATGCTCTCCCAGCTGAGCTAAACTCCCATATGGTCGTCTAGCTCACTGGTTCCCTGTCGTGCACTGACTTACGTCAGTTTCGACAAAGTCGAACTTACGTTCTCCTTAGCTGAGCTAAACTCCCAAATAAGCCTAGATCTCTCTAGACTCAACCTTGCTAAGCGACTACCTTATCTCACAGGGGGCAACCCCCAACTACTTCCGGCGTTCTAGGGCTTAACTTCTGTGTTCGGCATGGGTACAGGTGTATCTCCTAGGCTATCGTCACTTAACTATGAATGCTTAAACATTCAAAATTGAATATCTATATTCTAACAAGTTAACCTTACATTGTCAATATCTTCTGACTCTTTGGATAAGTCCTCGAGCTATTAGTATTAGTCCGCTCCATTGCTCACACAACTTCCACTCCTAACCTATCTACCTGATCTTCTCTCAGGGCTCTTACTGATATAAAATCATGGGAAATCTCATCTTGAGGTGGGTTTCACACTTAGATGCTTTCAGCGTTTATCCCTTCCCTACATAGCTACCCAGCGATGCCTCTGGCGAGACAACTGGTACACCAGCGGTAAGTCCACTCTGGTCCTCTCGTACTAGGAGCAGATCCTCTCAAATTTCCTACGCCCGCGACGGATAGGGACCGAACTGTCTCACGACGTTCTGAACCCAGCTCGCGTGCCGCTTTAATGGGCGAACAGCCCAACCCTTGGGACCGACTACAGCCCCAGGATGCGACGAGCCGACATCGAGGTGCCAAACCTCCCCGTCGATGTGAACTCTTGGGGGAGATAAGCCTGTTATCCCCAGGGTAGCTTTTATCCGTTGAGCGATGGCCCTTCCATACGGAACCACCGGATCACTAAGCCCGACTTTCGTCCCTGCTCGAGTTGTAGCTCTCGCAGTCAAGCTCCCTTATACCTTTACACTCTGCGAATGATTTCCAACCATTCTGAGGGAACCTTTGGGCGCCTCCGTTACCTTTTAGGAGGCGACCGCCCCAGTCAAACTGCCCGTCAGACACTGTCTCCGATAGGGATCACCTATCCGGGTTAGAGTGGCCATAACACAAGGGTAGTATCCCAACAGCGCCTCCATCGAAACTGGCGTCCCGATATCAATGGCTCCTACCTATCCTGTACATGTGGCACAGACACTCAATATCAAACTGCAGTAAAGCTCCATGGGGTCTTTCCGTCCTGTCGCGGGTAACCTGCATCTTCACAGGTACTAAAATTTCACCGAGTCTCTCGTTGAGACAGTGCCCAAATCATTACGCCTTTCGTGCGGGTCGGAACTTACCCGACAAGGAATTTCGCTACCTTAGGACCGTTATAGTTACGGCCGCCGTTTACTGGGGCTTCAATTCATACCTTCGCGTTACCGCTAAGCACTCCTCTTAACCTTCCAGCACCGGGCAGGCGTCACCCCCTATACATCATCTTACGATTTAGCAGAGAGCTGTGTTTTTGATAAACAGTTGCTTGGGCCTATTCACTGCGGCTGACGTAAAGTCAGCACCCCTTCTCCCGAAGTTACGGGGTCATTTTGCCGAGTTCCTTAACGAGAGTTCTCTCGCTCACCTGAGGCTACTCGCCTCGACTACCTGTGTCGGTTTGCGGTACGGGTAGAGTATGATTATCGCTAGAAGCTTTTCTTGGCAGTGTGACGTCACTAACTTCGCTACTAAACTTCGCTCCCCATCACAGCTCAATGTTATAGAACTAAGCATTTAACTCAATTCACACCTCACTGCTTAGACGTGCACTTCCAGTCGCACGCTTTAGTTAGCCTACTGCGTCCCTCCTTCACTACATACTCTAGTACAGGAATATCAACCTGTTGTCCATCGGATACACCTTTCGGTCTCTCCTTAGGTCCCGACTAACCCAGGGCGGACGAGCCTTCCCCTGGAAACCTTAGTCTTACGGTGGACAGGATTCTCACCTGTCTTTCGCTACTCATACCGGCATTCTCACTTCTATGCGTTCCAGCACTCCTCACGGTATACCTTCTCCACACATAGAACGCTCTCCTACCATACCTATAAAGGTATCCACAGCTTCGGTAAATTGTTTTAGCCCCGGTACATTTTCGGCGCAGGGTCACTCGACTAGTGAGCTATTACGCACTCTTTGAATGAATAGCTGCTTCTAAGCTAACATCCTAGTTGTCTGTGCAACCCCACATCCTTTTCCACTTAACAATTATTTTGGGACCTTAGCTGGTGGTCTGGGCTGTTTCCCTTTCGACTACGGATCTTAGCACTCGCAGTCTGACTGCCGACCATAATTCATTGGCATTCGGAGTTTATCTGAGATTGGTAATCCGGGATGGACCCCTCACCCAAACAGTGCTCTACCTCCAAGAATCTTAATGTCGACGCTAGCCCTAAAGCTATTTCGGAGAGAACCAGCTATCTCCAAGTTCGTTTGGAATTTCTCCGCTACCCACAAGTCATCCAAGCACTTTTCAACGTGCCCTGGTTCGGTCCTCCAGTGAGTTTTACCTCACCTTCAACCTGCTCATGGGTAGGTCACATGGTTTCGGGTCTACGACATAATACTAATGCGCCCTATTCAGACTCGGTTTCCCTACGGCTCCGTCTCTTCAACTTAACCTCGCATCATATCGTAACTCGCCGGTTCATTCTACAAAAGGCACGCTCTCACCCATTAACGGGCTCGAACTTGTTGTAGGCACACGGTTTCAGGTTCTATTTCACTCCCCTCCCGGGGTGCTTTTCACCTTTCCCTCACGGTACTGGTTCACTATCGGTCACTAGAGAGTATTTAGGGTTGGGAGATGGTCCTCCCAGATTCCGACGAGATTCCACGTGTCTCGCCGTACTCAGGATACTGCTAGGTATAAAGACTATTTCGAATACGAGGCTCTTACTCTCTTTGGCTGACCTTCCCATGTCATTCTTCTATAATCTTTAAGTCCACATTGCAGTCCTACAACCCCGAGGAGTAAACTCCTCGGTTTTGCCCCTCCTGCCGTTTCGCTCGCCGCTACTAAGGCAATCGCTTTTGCTTTCTCTTCCTGCAGCTACTTAGATGTTTCAGTTCACTGCGTCTTCCTCTACATTACCTTAACAGTAATGAGTGACAGGCATTACCTGCCGGGTTCCCCCATTCGGACATCTCTGGATCGTCGCTTACTTACAGCTCCCCAAAGCATTTCGTCGTTTGTCACGTCCTTCTTCGGCTTCTAGTGCCAAGGCATCCACCGTGCGCCCTTATTAACTTAACCTTATTTTTGGTCTTACGACCTAAACTCTTTAAATATTTACAGCGTTTCGGTTTATTTTCTTGTTACTATTTGATATAGATATTCAATTTTCAATGTTCAATCTTAACACTATAAAGTGTTAATGGAGCCTAGCGGGATCGAACCGCTGACCTCCTGCGTGCAAAGCAGGCGCTCTCCCAGCTGAGCTAAGGCCCCACAAGACCTCTCAAAACTAAACAAGACCAACGTACAGGTTTCCTTTTCCTTAGAAAGGAGGTGATCCAGCCGCACCTTCCGATACGGCTACCTTGTTACGACTTCACCCCAATCATCTATCCCACCTTAGGCGGCTGGCTCCTAAAAGGTTACCTCACCGACTTCGGGTGTTACAAACTCTCGTGGTGTGACGGGCGGTGTGTACAAGGCCCGGGAACGTATTCACCGCGGCGTGCTGATCCGCGATTACTAGCGATTCCGACTTCATGTAGGCGAGTTGCAGCCTACAATCCGAACTGAGACTGGCTTTAAGAGATTAGCTTGTCGTCACCGACTTGCGACTCGTTGTACCAGCCATTGTAGCACGTGTGTAGCCCAGGTCATAAGGGGCATGATGATTTGACGTCATCCCCACCTTCCTCCGGTTTATTACCGGCAGTCTCGCTAGAGTGCCCAACTGAATGATGGCAACTAACAATAGGGGTTGCGCTCGTTGCGGGACTTAACCCAACATCTCACGACACGAGCTGACGACAACCATGCACCACCTGTCACCTCTGTCCCGAAGGAAAGCTCTATCTCTAGAGCGGTCAGAGGGATGTCAAGACCTGGTAAGGTTCTTCGCGTTGCTTCGAATTAAACCACATGCTCCACCGCTTGTGCGGGCCCCCGTCAATTCCTTTTGAGTTTCAACCTTGCGGTCGTACTCCCCAGGCGGAGTGCTTAATGCGTTAGCTGCGGCACTGAGTCCCGGAAAGGACCCAACACCTAGCACTCATCGTTTACGGCGTGGACTACCAGGGTATCTAATCCTGTTTGCTCCCCACGCTTTCGAGCCTCAGCGTCAGTTACAGACCAGAGAGCCGCTTTCGCCACCGGTGTTCCTCCATATATCTACGCATTTCACCGCTACACATGGAATTCCACTCTCCCCTTCTGCACTCAAGTTAAACAGTTTCCAAAGCGTACTATGGTTAAGCCACAGCCTTTAACTTCAGACTTATCTAACCGCCTGCGCTCGCTTTACGCCCAATAAATCCGGATAACGCTCGGGACCTACGTATTACCGCGGCTGCTGGCACGTAGTTAGCCGTCCCTTTCTGGTAAGATACCGTCACAGTGTGAACTTTCCACTCTCACACTCGTTCTTCTCTTACAACAGAGCTTTTACGATCCGAAAAACCTTCTTCACTCACGCGGCGTTGCTCGGTCAGACTTTCGTCCATTGCCGAAGATTCCCTACTGCTGCCTCCCGTAGGAGTCTGGGCCGTGTCTCAGTCCCAGTGTGGCCGATCACCCTCTCAGGTCGGCTATGTATCGTCGCCTTGGTGAGCCGTTACCCCACCAACTAGCTAATACAACGCAGGTCCATCTGGTAGTGATGCAATTGCACCTTTCAAGCAGATATCATGCAATATCTACTGTTATGCGGTATTAGCTATCGTTTCCAATAGTTATCCCCCGCTACCAGGCAGGTTACCTACGCGTTACTCACCCGTTCGCAACTCATCCGCTCGGTGCAAGCACCAAGCTTCAGCGTTCTACTTGCATGTATTAGGCACGCCGCCAGCGTTCATCCTGAGCCAGGATCAAACTCTCATTAAAATAATTGTTTGTCTTAAACTCATTCTGTCACTGACAGATTTATTGTTTTTTTATTGTTCAGTTACTATAACTTCCGTTATAGTGCCCTGCACATTGGTTCGTCTTGTTCAGTTTTCAAAGGTCTTTGTCGCTCTCGCGCGACAACTATATTAGTATATCACGTCATCTATACCTTGTCAATAACTTTTTTTATTTTTTTTGCTTTTTTTGAAAATCTTAATGTAACGTCATTAACTAAGGCTTTTTTTAAATAGAATTTTTGAAGTCTCTCAAATATTTTTCTAATTTCTTTTTCATTTTCGTTTTTCCTAAACATCTTCTATTGGCTATTAACGATTCATATTGTTCTTTTTCTTCTATTGTTAAATTCTCCTTAAATCGTTTTAAAGAATCTCTTAATACTACAAGTTCATCTAAATATTTTTTTCTTGATGAAATTCTGTGGCTTATTTCTCCAATTTCAACATACGGCATTCTATTGATTTTTTTCGTTTATCACTTTCCTGTTGTCTTAACTTATCTTTTAATATGATTTCTGAATTTTTGTTTTTAAAAATACTTATATAGTAATTCTTCATTTGCTTCTATTTCAGGATTTTTCTGATAAAGCTCAAAGAGTGTTAGTTGACCTTCTTGTTCCCAATCATCTTTTTCCCACAGCTGAATATAGTATTCTTTTTCACACTTTCGAACAATAAATTTTACTTTTTGATACATCTTGTTAAATTCCATAAGCTCTCCTTTACTTTCATATATTTATTTTATAAAAGTAAAAAAGGTTTTAGGAGTTTTTTTCTATTCTGCTCGTTTTTTAAACTATTCGGTCATTATTTTTAACTATATTGACCGAATGCACAAAAAAACTGCCACTAAGTGGCAGTTTATCGATAGTCCGTACGGGATTCGAACCCGTGTTACCGCCGTGAAAAGGCGGTGTCTTAACCCCTTGACCAACGGACCATTTTTACAACATATTCTATTATACAGAATAAATTTTTCCTGTCAATACTTTTTTTAAAAAAAAGAAGGAAAAAATTCCTTCTTTTGATTAGTTGTTTTCTTCTAATTTGGATTTAATTTCATCATATGATAGAGGTTTTGCTTCTTCTTCCAATTCATGCTCTGAATTTTCAGGCATTTTTCCTGTTTCATATAATGATTTAATTTGAACACTATCCAAGGTTTCATATTTTAATAGAGCTTCAGCAATCAGTTTATGTGTTTCTCTATTACCTTGAATAATTTCTGCAGCTTTGTTACGTGCTTCATTCAAGAGACCACGGACTTCTTCGTCGATTTCGTAAGCAGTCCGTTCTGAAATCATTTTTTGTGGGCTCTGAGCTCCGAACATGGCATGATTTCCTTCATATTGAACAGGTCCAAGTTTTTCACTCATTCCATATTCTGTCACCATTGCACGTGCCATTTGAGTGGCTTGTTCAAAGTCATTTGAAGCACCTGTTGTTTGTGAATTAAAAATAATTTCTTCTGCAACACGTCCTCCCATAAGACCAGCTAATTGTTCTTTCATATCTTCTTTAGAAAGTAACATTTGATCTTCTTTAGGAAGGGCAATCATGTAACCGCCTGCGCGACCACGTGGAACAATAGTAACTTTATGAACCACTCGGGCATTTGATAAAACCAGACCAACAATCGTATGACCTGCTTCATGATAAGCAACCATTTCACGTTCTTTCTGTGAAATCGTCCGATCTTTCTTAGATGGTCCTGCAATAACACGATCTTCTGCTTCATCGATATCAGCAGCATCAATCACTTTTTTATTTCGTCGAGCTGCAACCAAGGCTGCCTCATTCAAAACATTTTCAAGATCGGCACCGACAAATCCTGGTGTCTGTTGTGCAACCAATTTCAAATCCACATCTTGAGCGAGTGGTTTATTCTTAGCATGAACTCGAAGAATCGCTTCACGACCTTTCACATCTGGACGCCCAACCAATACTTTACGGTCGAAACGGCCCGGACGAAGAAGGGCTGGGTCTAGAACATCTGAACGGTTGGTAGCCGCGATAACAATAATTCCTTCATTGCCTTCAAAACCATCCATCTCAATCAACAGTTGGTTGAGGGTTTGTTCGCGCTCATCATTTCCACCACCAAGGCCTATACCACGTTGGCGTCCAACAGCATCAATTTCATCAATAAAAATGATTGCTGGGGCTGCTTTTTTAGCATCTTCAAAAAGTGAACGAACTCGGCTAGCGCCGACTCCGACAAACATTTCGACGAAGTCTGACCCTGAGATACTGAAAAATGGAACTCCTGCTTCTCCAGCCACTGCTTTTGCTAAGAGAGTTTTACCTGTTCCTGGAGGGCCTTCAAGAAGCACTCCTGCTGGGATTCTTGCTCCCAATTTAGTAAAGCGTTTTGGATCTTTTAAGAATTCAACCACTTCAACGAGTTCTTGTTTTTCTTCTTCAGCTCCGGCTACATCTGAAAAACGAACTTTAATATCTTCTTTATTGGCAGCACGAGCTTTATTACGTCCAAAGTTCATGGCACCGCGGGCACCACCGCCACCGCCTTGATTCATCATGGAGAAGAAGAAGAACATCACGATGATAAATGGAACGATGGAAGTCAGAATGGTGATCCACATCCCACTTGAACTTTCACGTTTGATGGTAATTTCTGCTTTGTGGTCAGCAGCTAATTTTTGTAATTCATTAACAGTAATATCAGATGGAAGGATGACACTAGTAAAGCGAGATACCTTTTGAACACTCGGGGTAAAGAATTGAATTCCTGTATCTTCTTTTGATTCTTTTGCTTTGTTATAGGTCCCTGCAATTTCAATCACACTACCATTTGGTTGGTAACTAATCGTCTTTACATTGTCACTTTTAATTTCCTTGACCAATTCTGTATAGTTGATCTGCTGACTTTGACCGACTCCATTACCTGCAAAAAAGTACTGGAATCCTGTCACAGCCGCTACAATAATCAACAAATACAGAAAAGGATTTCGAACAAAACCGTTGTTTTTTCTGTTATTCATCTATTCTCCTCTATTTCGAGTACACTTCTTCTTTTAATACACCAACATATGGTAGATTACGATAATTTTCATCATAGTCTAAACCAAATCCGACAACAAACTCATTTGGAATCGTAAAGCAGGTATAATCTGCTTCAATCTCAACCAAACGTCCTTCAGGTTTATCCAATAATGTCGCAATCTTCACAGATGCTGCATTTCGTTCTTCAAAGAGTTCTTTTAGACTTTTGAGTGTTTTACCTGTATCGATAATATCTTCCACAAATAAAATATCTCTACCTGTAATATCCTGATCAATATCCTTGATGATATTAATGATACCTGAGCTTGCTGTACCACCATGATAACTTGACACCAACATAAAGTCTAACTCAATATGAGTATCAACATGGTTGATCAACTCTGCCATAAATGGAACAGAACCCTTCAAAATACCAACAAAAATAGGATTTTTCCCTTGATAATCTTTTGTTAGGGTCTCACCCAATTTTTTAGCTGCTTCTACAATTTCATCATGTGAAACCATCACTTTTTTTATATCTTTTTCTAACATGTCGTTACCTATCTATTTTTTGAATATAAAGTCTATCTTTTATTATAGCATTTTTTGAGGGCTTACTCAAATCACTCGTTACCAATCCTACTACAGAAAGAATGTTATGATTCTGTTCTATAATGAGAGCTTCCTGTCGAATAGAAATTGGAATCTTATGGTTGATAAACCACCGTCTTAATTTTTGATGGTGGCCATTTACAATCAACTGATCGCCATCCCTCCTTCTTCTAATCAGGATGGGGGTTTCTCGTGAAACAGAAAGAATTTCTACATTTTTTCCTTCTAATGATTGGCCGAAAGATATTTTATAGTTTGCAATCTCAAAGATATTTCCAAATTCTAACAAAAATGGGAGGACTTGGTCATCAGACTTTTGACTGATTTTTCGTATTTCAAAGAAATCGTATTCTTGATTGAGCTCATAATTTGATTTTAAATAATGAATGCAATTTCTTTTCTTTCTTAATAAATCTAATAATTCTTGAAACTGGACCCTACCAAGTTGTAAATCTGGAAATTGTGCCAGATACTCTTCTAATAAGAAAGATTGTACAGAATGAGAATATGTTCTAAAAGAAGCTAAATCTTGAATGGTTAACTCGCTCGTTAATTCTTTCAGTGCTTGGTGCCAATGATTCACTTCCTCTGCTAAATAGCGAAGACTTGCTTGTATTTGAGGATTTTCTTTTTCAAATTCTGGAAGATATTGATGGCGTACACGATTGCGGAAATAATCCTGTGAGTGATTGCTACTGTCTTCAAAATGAGGAATTTCCATCAGTTCATTTTTTGTAAAAGCTAATAAAGGGCGAATTAACTCACCCTTCCCAAATGGTTGGCGTACAGGAATACCACTTAAGTGACGTAATTTAGTTCCTCGTATCAAGCGCATGAAAGTTGTTTCAGCTTGATCATTGGCGTGATGACCTGTCACTAGCGCGGTGCACTCCTCTTTATCCATGATCTGTCTAAAAAAATCATAGCGAAAAGTGCGAGCTTTCGCTTCTGTAAAAATCCCTGAATAATGAGCTACATGAATACGTGTCTTGCGCCTGTTAGCTAATGTTCGAAGTTCACTTTCCTCCAAATCCGATTCTGGTCTTTGTCCATGATTAACATGAGCAAGCACCAATTGAATTCCCAACCGTTCTTTGTTCTTCTCTAAAAGTTTATATAGATTCATGGAATCCAATCCACCAGATATCGCAACTAAAATACGGCGATGGGAAGTAAATAGATCTTGTTTTTCACAAAACTCTAAAAATCGCTTTTCCATTATTTCAATACCTCATAGATGTCTTTTGAAATTTTGGAAATCGTATCATAATCAGAATGATCTGTAAAAATCGCGATGACATAAGGGGAATTAGTGTATACGATCGCAACATCATGTCTAAAATCATAGGCATCCCCAATTTTATGAGCAACCTTTACTGGAAGGTCACGCGCAATTCGTTGATCATCATATTTTGTAGAGGACAGTGCGTCAATAATAGAGCCATTTTGCTGATAAACAGCTTCCATGACATTTCCAGCCATTTCAGCAGATGCCTCTCTTTTTTCAACATCCCAGTGTTTTTTAGCAATTTTATCCAATGTTTTTTGGAAATCTTGATCCGATTGATGGGTAACATAATAATTTAAAATATTATGGCCAACATTATCCGATTCTTTTGCAATCTTATCTACTAATTCTTGGACACTGTATTCCTTGCCATCTGCTGTCTTTGATAAACTACCACTTCCTTCTGGTTCATAGCTACCTTTGAAGTCATTAACTTCTGGAATATACTTATAAACCGTCGTTGGAGAGATAGCTTTTTTATTAAGCTGTTCTTGGACATAGTACAAATAGGGTAATTTCGTCACACTAGCAGAATACATTTCTTTTTGCGGATTGATTCCAGCAGTATTTTCTGTTTCTAATTGTTTTACATAAATTCCATACGAAGGAGAATTGTATTTACTATTTAGCAAGTCCTGGACTTTTTCCATTCGATTATCTGTTTCTGTTACGAATGCTTGGTTAACCCATCCTTGGCCCTCAATTTCCACAAACTCATCTCGTAAAGTTTGAGCTGTGCGTAAAACAGTCACTTTTGTATAAGGAGAAAGGGAGGTATTTTTTTCTTTTGCACCATTTATTAAGGGTCGATCATACACTTTAAATCCAGGTTTTAGCCACATATCTTGTTTTTTTTCTTGTGTTTCTTGTACAACATCAGAAAAAATGACAGAAGAATCTGCTAGCACATATCCTTTATCTGCTATTTTAAATACAGCCTTTCCACCATCGTTGACAAAGAGTTGTTCAATTGTAAACGGTGTATTAGGAAGAATTTCTCCTTGTGCTTTTTTTAACTGAGGATCAGAAAAAACAGCAATTTTACGATAGATATTAGGGTTTGCTGGAATTGAAGAAAAATAAAGTTCTGATGGATGAGCTATTGTCTGAGAGGACTCAGACTGCTCAATACTTGCTGCTTGAGACCCCAGAAATAACATTGGGACTAGCAGTAAGAGCAGAAATCGTTTAGACACCTGTATTCCTTTCCTTTTCATCCTTTTGAAGTTTGAGTGTTTGATTTTTCTTTTTTAATTCCTCTAATTTTTCATCCGAAAATTCAAGAAATTGTTTAACTGTTTGTAAGATATTTTCCATTGACTATTGGGGAAGTAAATCTGGGATGGTATAAACAAATTCACCATCTTTTGAAAAAGAATATTTAGCGCGTGCATATTTTGTTGCATAGTCATCGTCTTTTAATTTTTTAGCGATGTCTTGCTGGTATTCTTTTTGTTCACTTGTTTCCTTATATTCTTTTTCCAACTGTTTGTATTGTTCTTTTTTGTCTTGTAGTGATCGATAGCTCTGGGCCAAGTTATAAGTTGGAAGAATAAAGAGTAGTATGACTAGAATCAAGACAAGTCCCATAAAGCGATTACGTTTTTTTCTTTCTTCTTCTAAAAAACGTTTTCTCTGACCTTCGTCTTTGATGTATTTATTGTTCATTTGAACGATATTTTTAGGCATCTTCTTCTATCCTTGTTTCACTAATTATTTCGTACATTTTGGATGCATCTTCTTTTTTTGTACTGTCCAACATTTCCAAGACTTTAACGGTCAATACTTTATTTCCAAAACGAACTTCAATTTGATCATTCACTTTTAAATCCGTTGAACTTTTAGCTAATACACCATTGACTTTAATTCGTCCCTTATCTGCAACTTCCTTTGCGACAGGGCGACGCTTGATAATGCGAGAAACTTTTAAATATTTATCTAATCTCATACTGTCACCTCTAACATAGTATTGTATCATTTTTTATACATAAAATGCGAAAAATGAGCTAAAAACTGCTAGTCTTTCTCTTTTTCCTGTTTAATTTCCAATAAGGTTTGACCAAATTGCTTCAGAGCTTCTAGGATTTCAAAATCTTTCTTATTTCGAACATCAAAGATTACTTCAATTAATCCCTTCTCTTCAGCAATCTGAGCTTTTAACTGTGTCATTGACAAAGCTTTAAAATAATCCTGTGTCAAAAACAGTTGTTTGGCAATAGGTTCAAACTTCACTGCCACTTTTTGTTGCTTTCTCTCCACCAAACGAACAAATACTTGATCCAAGTAAGCTTTTACTAAACCAATTTCAAGTAGATATGCGACAACATCTGGATATTCTCCAAAACGATCGATCAGTTCGTCTTGCAAATATTCATAATCTGCAGCAGAATTCATTTCACGGATTTGTTTGTAAATTTCAATTTTTTGACGCTGATCCGAAATATAATCATTTGGTAAATAAGCATCTATTTGAAGGTTCAACTCCGCATTGCTCTTTTGTCGACGATGCTCTTGGCCTTGTTTTTTAGCAATAGCTTCTTCTAACAATTGGGAATACATTTCAAAACCAACTGAATCGATGAAACCAGATTGAGAAGCACCCAGAATATTTCCTGCTCCACGGATTGATAAATCTCGCATAGCAATTTTAAATCCAGATCCCAATTCAGTAAAGCCTTTAATGGCTTCTAAACGTTTTTCAGACACTTCGGTTAAGGATTTATCTGGACGATACATTAAGTAAGCATAAGCAATCCGATTGCTTCGTCCCACACGACCTCTTAGTTGATAAAGAGTAGAAAGACCCATATGATCTGCATTTTCAATAAAGAGCGTATTGGCATTTGGAATATCTACACCTGTCTCAATAATAGTTGTCGTCACTAAAACATCGTATTCGCCATTAATGAAATCTAACAAGGTATTTTCCAGGCGAACTTCGCTCATTTGGCCATGAACAAAACCTATAGAAGCTTCTGGAATCAACTCTTTTAACTCAGATACCTTTTGTTCAATCGTGTCTACCTTGTTGTAAAGATAATATACCTGTCCTCCACGATCCATCTCCCGCAACACAGCGTCTCGAATAATGGTTGGATTGGTCTCTAGTACAAAAGTTTGCACAGGATACCGATTAGTCGGAGGTGTTTCAATGACAGACAAATCTCGAATTCCTAGCATAGACATATGGAGTGTCCGAGGAATAGGAGTAGCCGTCAAAGTAAGTACATCCACCTTTTTTTTCAATTCTTTCAGGGTTTCTTTGTGCTTCACTCCAAAACGTTGCTCTTCATCGATCACAATCAAACCCAAGTCTGAAAAGACGACATCTTTGGACAATAGTCGGTGAGTTCCGATAATAATATCCACTCGTCCTTTTTTCAATTTTTCAAGCGTTTCCTTCTGCTCAGCCTTACTCTGGAAACGACTTAAAACAGCAACTTCTACCGCAAAAGCTTCAAAACGCTCCTTAAAATTGGAATAATGTTGTTGGGCAAGCACAGTCGTAGGAACCAGAACTGCTACTTGTTTATGATCATTTACTGCCTTAAAGGCCGCTCGCATAGCAACCTCTGTTTTTCCAAAACCGACGTCTCCAACGAGTAACCGGTCCATCGGACGATTCGATTCCATATCTTTTTTGATTTCTTCAATGGAACGCAACTGATCATCTGTTTCAATATATGGAAAATCTTGTTCAAAAGCTTCTTGATTTTCATCATCTGGCGAATAAGCAAATCCTTCTAATTGACTACGCTCTGCATAGAGTTTTATCAAATCATCTGCAATGTCCTCCACCTGCGTCTGAACCTTTTGCTTCGTTTTTTGGAAACGGCCATCGTTTAACTTGTTAATTTTTGGCGTTTTTCCATCACTTGCAACGTATTTGGATAACATCTGAATCTGATCAACAGGAATCGAGATGCGATCTCCATTTTGATATTGAATCGAAACATAATCGCGATGGACACCAGAAATTTCAAACGTTTCAATTCCCAAATATTGGCCAATACCATGAACTTGGTGAACAACATAGTCCCCTTTTTCCAGTTCATTATAATTTTTTAGACGTTCTGCATTGGAAATATTTTGTCTGCGAATCTTTCGTTTGATCTTTTTCTGATAAATCTCCGATTCTGTAATGTAGACAATTTTTTCATCAACAAATTGAAAACCGTGAGCCAGTTCTCCAACAACTAATTGACTAGCTTGAGGAATGATTGAATCCCCATCAATATAGTCGAGTCGTATTCCATACTCCTCTAAATTTTTATGGAGTTGTTGAAGATTGTGATGAGAAGTTGCTTGGACAATGACAGTATAGTTTGATTTTCGATACCGTTCAATTTCCTCTTTTAACAAATCAAATTGTCCAAAAAACTCCTGCATTGGGTATTGATTAAACTGATACAAATGATCAAACTTCAGATTTCCCAAGCCTTTTTGGAAGTTTGAAAAATAAGTTGCAGGTGTATATTTTCGTAATAGTGTACCGGTGTCTCCAAAATACACTTGACGAGAAGAGGCTCGATTTTTATGTAAATCTTCCGTCAAGAGATTAGCTGCATCTAGTTCAAATCTTGCTAGTTGATCTGCTATTTTTTGATAATCATCTAAAAAGACTGGAGTATGTTTAGGAAGATAATCAAATAATGTATATTGTTTCTCATAAAAGAAACTAATAAATTTTCTAAGATCCGGATGGACTTGCCTTTGAGAAATATCTCCTAGAATTTCGGCTAGATAAGATTTAAATGCCTCATTTGATGTCTGCTCTTGCAATTGTTCAAGTTGCTTTTGCCCTCGAATAAAATCTTCCTCTTGCAATAATAGATCACTCACAGCTTTGAGTTGAATTTCTTCGACATTTTTAACAGAGCGCTGGCTTTCTGGGTCAAAGATTCGGATCCCATCAATCTCATCTCCGAAAAATTCAACCCGATAGGGTTGGAGTTGTTCAATCTCAAAGATATCTAAAATATCTCCTCTTAGACTAAATTCCCCTTGTTGCAAAACCTGGCTCACCTTTTGGTAACCAATTTTCTGTAATGTTTCACTCAAAGTAGTTAGATCAATTTCTTGACCAACTTTCAATTGAAAAATACTAGAAGCAAACACTTTAGGAGAAGGTAATAGTAGTTTTATACCACTCACATTGGTCACAAGGATTCCTTGACAATCCTCTTGACATAAAAAGTTCAAAGCCTCTAATCGTGCAAATTGTCTTTCTTGTGAAGCAAAAACAAATTCTGCTAAAGGATTATCATCTCCCAAAAATGTATGGACTTTATCTTCTCCAAGCAAGGCAATAAAATCACTGGCCAATCGTTCTGCTTCGTTATAACTGGAAGTGATGAGGACTGCTTTTTCAATAGAATCAAAAGCGGAAGCCATCACAATAGCCTTAGTAGTCGCAGACAATCCTAAAATTAGTTCTCTATTATTTTTCTGCAATCCTTGTTGCCAGGATGAAAGGTTGGAGTTTTGACTCACTAAATCAATGACATTCATCTACTTACCCATTGTATTTCTGCATGCTTCTTTCAAAATTTCTTTCTACCAAGTAATCGTTGACAGCTTCTTCTACTCGATCGACTGTTTGTAGAATCGTGATGTAATCGTCTTTATCAAATTTTCCTAAAACATGATGAACAACTGACATCCCCTGCTTCGGTCTTCCAATGCCAATCTTGATTCGATTAAAGGTCTGAGTTCCAATATGATTGATAATTGATTTGATTCCGTTATGACCTCCAGCAGATCCTTTAGCTCGAAAGCGAATCTTGCCAACTTCCATATCCAAATCATCGTAAATGACTAAAAGATCTTCAACATCCAGACCATAATATGTTAAAAGAGCATGAACTGCTTTTCCACTCTCATTCATAAACGTGGTTGGTTTCACAAAATAGACCTTTTCTCCGTTCAAAAAGGTTGAGGCAATATCAGCTTGAAAAATCTTATCATGAGAGAAAGTAAGATTCAGAGACTTTGCCATTTGATCCACTAACATAAAGCCTACATTGTGTTTAGTTTCAACATACTTATCCCCTGGATTTCCTAATCCAACAATTAATTTCGTCATCTCTTTTCCTTTCAAAAACGCTAAAAGGGTTGGAAATATTTTTTCCAACCTTTATATATTTTTAACTTTCTTAAACATTGAAACGGAATTCCATGATGTCTCCATCTTGGACAACATATTCTTTTCCTTCTTCTCGCAAGCGTCCCGCTTCTTTTACAGCCTTTTCAGATCCATATTTGACTAGGTCATCGTAGGACATGGTCACAGCACGGATAAATCCTTTTTCGAAGTCAGAGTGGATAATACCAGCTGCTTGAGGAGCTTTCATACCTCGTTTAAAGGTCCAAGCACGAACCTCTTTTTCACCTGCTGTGAAGTAAGTTCCAAGTCCAAGTAAATGGTAAGCTGCACGCGTGAGTTTATCAACTCCAGATTCTGTTAAACCAATTGCCTCTAAAAATTCTTGCTTATCTGCATCGTCTAGCTCTGAAATTTCTTCCTCAGCACGCGCGGAAATCACGACCACTTCAGCATTCTCTGTCTCCGCAAAGTCACGAATCTGCTTCACATAATCGATCGAATCTGGATCTGCAACCACATCTTCATCCACATTTGCCACATAAAGAACAGGTTTCGTGGTCAAAAGAAAAAGACCTTTAACTACTTTTTGCTCTTCATCGGTAAATTCAATGGTACGTGCAGATTTTCCATCTTCAAGAACTGGTTTAATCTTTTGAAGAACATTAAATTCTGCAACTGATTCCTTGTCCTTTTGCGTACGTGCCATCTTTTCCACACGCGCATAACGTTTATTCACCGATTCTAAATCAGCCAAAATCAACTCCAGATTAATGGTATCAATATCTGCTAGTGGATCCACAAAGGCATCTTCACGGCCTTGCTCCCGCATGACATTCTCATCATCGAAAGCGCGTACCACATGGACGATGGCATCGACTTCACGGATATTGGCCAAGAATTTATTCCCAAGACCTTCCCCTTTAGAAGCCCCTTTGACAATCCCTGCAATATCTGTAAATTCAAAGGTTGTCGGAACTGTTTTCTTAGGAGTAATCATTTCAGTCAATTTGGAGGCGTTCATCTGGAACTTCTACCATTCCAACGTTTGGATCAATAGTCGCAAAGGGATAGTTTGCAGCCTCTGCTCCCGCTTTTGTAATTGCGTTAAATAGGGTTGATTTACCAACGTTTGGCAAACCTACAATACCTGCTGTTAAAGCCATTTTTCTTTTTCTCCGTTCACATTTCAATCTCTCTTATTATAACACAATTCAAAAGACAAGTGATGAAAAATAGACTATTTCATTTCCTTTCAAAACTAGATTTTCCCTCAAAATATAATGTATGAAAATGAAAAATATGGTATACTCTATTAAAAAAATTACAAAGGAGTTTTTCAGATGAAAAAACAAACTTGGAAATCTATTCTTCTTTCCTTTATTGCTATTTTTACACTCTTTCTTCTTGGAGCGTGTGGAAAACAATCTGTTCAAAAATCCTATCTTCAGGGAATCAGCCAAGAGAAGAAAACAGACGTTCGTATTACAATCAAACATAAAGGAGATAAAGCGATCAGTAACCAAACCATCACTACTATTTATTACAAAGAGGCTGGTGTTACGAAAGACCAATTAAAAGAGATGATCGATAAATATGATAAAGAATACAAGGATGTCAAAGGATTCACACATTCTGCTGAATACAAAGATGATTATATGGTGGAAAAAACAACCATAAATTATGAAAAGGCAGACTTAGATCAGCTAATTGAAAAGAAATTAGTAACGACACAAAAAGATAAAAAAGTCGACTATATCAGCTACAAATCAACTGTTGATATGATGAAACAGAGTGGTTTCGAAGAAGTTAAAGATGGAAAATTTGAAGAATTAAAATAATCGAAAAGAGAGTGGGACAGAAATCGGTCATTCGTTAGAATTCGATTTCGTCGTCCCACCTCCGCACAGTTGAGTAGGGCTGTAAAAGCTGATGAAATCAGCGTAGTAGAGTCCACTCAACCACTGCGTCTTGCTCGACAATCCAAAGAAAATTAAGAGGCTAGGACTTTTGTCCTAGCCTCTTTTACAATACTTTCTTCATTTTCTGTTCAAAATCATGGCGACTCATCATGACCACATGATCACAATTGCTACACTTGATTTTTATATCAGCACCAAGTCGCGTAATTTCCCAACGATTTGCCTTCTTACCTGTTTCTTTTATCACACAAGCGTGAGGCTTTTTCATTTCTACAAAATCACCTAATGTATACATGATTCACCTATGTTAATTTGTACGAACTGGCGTAATCAATTGAATAAATCCTTGTTCATTTCCTTCTGGAACCAATGTAAATGGTCTAACAGAAGAAATAAAGCGAATAACAACTTGTTCACTATCGATAGCTTTGAGTGCTTCGATCAAATAAGTTGGATTAAAACTAATGGATAAATCTTCACCTGAAACAGCGCTCGTATCAATCTCTTCATTTACTCGTCCAACCTCTGGTGAATGAACGTGGGAAGAAACAACTCCGTTTTTGAATTCCAATTTAACCGTTCCGTTTTGAGTCGCATTCGAAAGAAGACGAGCACGCTCCATTGCAAATCGAAGGTTAGCCACATTAAAAGTTGCCTCTGTATTGAATTCTGTTGGAATCAGACGATCTGTGTCAGGGTAATTTCCTTCTAGTAAACGGGTATAGAAACTAATGTGTTCACTTCTAAAAAGAATTTGATTATTGGCAAAGTAAACTTCAACTGTCTCAATATCATCAGAAAAGACAGAGGTGAATTCACGAAGGGAACGACTTGGGATCACAACATCAAAATTGTCTCCATTCTTCTCCAGTGTAATGACTTTTTGACTCATACGGTGAGAGTCTGTTGCTACTGTTTTTAGCTCTGTATTATCAGATAATACGAAGTGAACACCTGTCAAAATGGGACGACTTTCTTGTACACTTGCTGCAAATGCCGTTTCATTAATCAATTGTTTTAATAATTTTGTTTCCAAAACTAATGGATTACTTGCAGCAATTTCTTGAATACGTGGATATTGATCTGCATCTTTTCCTTTAAGCGTAATTTCTGATTTCCCACTGGTTAAAAGAACCTGTTTTTGTTCAATTTCTTTAAAATCTAAGGTAACATCTGGTAAACTTGAAACAACATTAATAAAGAAGGTTGCTTCTAATAAAATGGAACCTGGAGAAGTCACCAATAAACCAGCATTTTCATCTTTGATAGAAATAAAGTTTTCAATCGAAATTTGGCCATTGGATCCAGACAGAGCAACTCCTTCTGGAGTAACCTCAATTTTAATCGTAGAAAGAATTGGGATGGCATTTTTAGAACTAATGGCTCTTTTAGTAGTACTGAGAGCTTGTAAAAATAAAGTTTTATTAATAGAAAAATTAATCATGGTCATTCCTTTTATTTATTTTATTATTAGTAAGTTAATAGTAATAGTAGAGTGTGTGGAAGTTGTGGAAAACTCGCCTTAGACTTACTATAGCTAGATAATTTACTTGTTTAAAATTTGTGCATAACCCCTAAATGTTTGGAGAAAGTTATCCACAGATTAATTTAATTTTTTCTTGATACTTTGAATTTCCAGTCGAAGATTGTCGTCTGTGTCTACCATACTTTTTATTTTTTCATAAGCATGAATCACGGTTGTATGGTCTTTCCCACCGAATTCTTTTCCGATTCGAGGTAGGGAGTTATCTGTCATTTCCCTTGAAAGGTACATGGCAACTTGTCGTGCTAAGACGATATTCTGAACTCTTCGTGAACCTTTGATTTCTTTTACACTGACTCCATAGAAAGCGCCTACGGCCTCCTGAATTTTTTCGATTGGGACGACAAGCATTTGGTTGCTATCGTTTTTACGAGCTCGAATAGCTTCAGCAGCTACATCGATCGTAATTTCTTTGAGTTTTTTAACCTTTGCCATCAAAGAAATGTCATTTAAGGCTCCCTCTAAGTCTCGGACGTTGGAATCAAACTGACCAGCTAGATATTCTAGTGTATCATTAGGAAAAATATAGTCTAGATCTTCAATTTTATTCCGTAAGATGGCAATCCGAGTTTCAAAATCAGGTGGTGTTATATTTTGTGTTAATCCCCACTTGAAACGAGTAACCAATCGCTCTTCGAGACTATCCAAATGATCTGGACTTCGATCGCTGGTTAGGACGATTTGTTTGTTGTCGCTATGGAGGGCATTAAAGGTATTGAAGAACTCCTCTTGTGTGGTTACTTTTTTCCCACCAAGTGACTGAATATCATCGATCAATAAAAGATCAAGACTTCGATAGGTATTTTTAAACGTCTTCATCTCTCCTAAGCGAAGGTGTTCTAAAAATTCATTAATAAAGGTTTCTGCTGGAACATATTTCACTCGAGCATTGGGAATATTCTCTAGAATTTGATTTCCAATTGCATTCAATAAATGAGTCTTTCCTAGTCCGGGTCCACCATAGATAAAAAGAGGGTTGTATGTTGTTGCAAGGTTTTCAGAAACTGCAAGAGCGGCTGCTTTTGCCCAAATATTTCCGTCCCCTTGCACAAAATTATCAAAGGTATACTTCGATTTTAGACCTGTATCAATTTTAGGTAGCGGTTCGTTTGCTATACCAGCTGGGGAAAGTCTCCTCATTTCACTGCTATGACTGTTCGGAAGTTCTTCGGTATCTTCAAAAATAAATTGGAATTTCAAATCCGTATTGTAGATTTCAAAGCTAGCTGTGATCAAAGCATTTTTCAGATTTGTTTCCCAAAACAATTCTTTATAATTTCCATCGAGATAAATGGTAGCTGTCTCTCCCTCGATTTTAACTAATTTTGAATCTGCGACAAAAAAATCATATGCACTATCTTTTAGTTGTAATTGGGCTAATTCTAAAAAACGAGACCAAAATTGTTCTTCTTGTGTCACTATAAGACTTACCTCCTTTTCGTGAATTGTATCAAATCATACTTAATCTTATTCTACCATAAACGAAAATAGTTTTCCACAGGCTAAATTTCAAGAAAGTAAATTATAAAATTAAACTTTTCCACAATCTGTGGAAAGAAATTCACAGTGTTTCTAAAAGTTATCCACAATTTGGGGATAACTAGAAAATATCCTTATTTTGCTAGCATTTGTAAAAGGTTTTTGTGGTGGAAAAGCTTGTCAATAGAAAAAATAAAAATAACAGCCTTATTTTAGGCTGTTGATAATTCGTTGGTATTCATCAAGAGTTGAAAAAGAAATTTGGATAGTTCCTTTATTTTGCGAAGAGGAATGTATCTTAACTTCTGTTCCTAATATTTTTTTCAGTCTTTTTTCCTCTTCTAGTAGGAAAGTTTCTTTAGATTTCTTCTTTTTTTTCTTTCTTTTCGAACTGATTTTGTTCTCTAATGTCCGAACATTTAAATGGTCCTGTTTGATTTTCTCCAACCAAAAGCATTGCTCTTCTTCATCAAGAGGAACGAGAACACGCGCGTGAGCCGAAGAAATATCATGTTGAATCACAGCTTCTTGAACAAGGGGAGAGAGCTGTAACAAGCGAAGCATATTGCTGATATAAGGTCTGGACTTCCCCATGAATTGAGCGATTTGGTCGTGCTTATAGCCATGATCAACTAACTTCTGATAGGAGATAGCTTCTTCAATTGGATTGAGATCTTCTCGTTGAAGATTCTCGATAATGGCTTGTCTCATCATTTCTTGATCCGTTAACTCTTTAATAATCGCAGGGACTACTTCTAATCCAGCAATCTTCGAAGCCCTAAAACGTCTTTCACCTGCAAGTAATTCAAAACCAATAATCGGAGATTTTCTGACAATAATAGGTTGAATCAAGCCATTTTCCTTGATTGAATGGGCCAATTCTTCTAATTTATCTTGGTCAAATACTTTTCTTGGTTGGAAAGGATTTGTGCGAATCTCCTTTACCTCTATATGTTCTAATTTTTCCATCTTATGAATAGAATAACACACCTTTACAAATTCGTAAAGGTGTGTTTACAAGTATGTCAAGAAGATAGAGTTTACTCACTCAGATCCTCAGTTGATTTTGTCAACTTGATCGAAGTTGTTTGTTGTTTTCCATCACGATAGAATGTGACCTTAATCGTATCATTGATTTGATGAGAATAGAGGGCAGATTGTAAATCTGCAGTTGACTCGATAGTTGTATCATCAATTTTTGTGATCACATCGTAGCGTTGCAATTTATCTGAAGCAGGCATGTTTTCAAGTGTTGAACGAACTAGAACTCCTCCAGAAATTTTTTCAGGAAGTTTTAATTGGCTTAAATCAGAAGTTGAAAGATTGGAGAGATCCAACATTTGGATTCCGAGAGCTGGTCGAACCACTTTTCCTTTTTCTTCTAATTGCTTGATAATATTGACAACATCATTCGCAGGGATTGCAAATCCCATTCCTTCTACTGATGTTTGCCCATTATTTGAAATTTTACTTGAGGTAATCCCAATGACCTGTCCTTGAATATTGATTAACGGACCTCCAGAGTTTCCTGGGTTGATGGCTGCATCTGTTTGTAAAGCCCGAGTAGAGATATTTTGTCCATTATCAGCTTTCAATTTTACATTGCGACCTTGGCTGGAAATAATCCCTTGGGTAACAGAATTGGCATAATCTGTTCCAAGAGGGCTACCGATTGCAATCGCAGTCTCACCTACCGTTAATTTGTCAGAATCTCCGAATTCAGCTACTGCCTTTGCCTTGTCTGCACTAATACGCACCACAGCAATATCAGAATAGACATCTGAACCAACTACTTCTCCAGGGACTTTATTACCATCTGCTAAAAGAATATCTACATTTTTAGCTCCATTGATCACATGGGTATTGGTAACAAGGTAGGCATATTTTCCTTCTTTTTTATAGATGACCCCAGAACCTTCACTAGAAATTTGTGAGTCAGAATTGTCTTCTTTTTCAAACAATCCTTGATTTGAAGAATCCGAATAAGTGATCACAGAAACCACAGCATTTTTCACTTTATCGACAGCTTCACTGGTTGAGGTTGTATTTTTGTAAGCTGTTTTAACAGTGGTTGAGTGGACCTGTTTACTTTCAGTATTTGAAGAAGAATGGGATGTTTGTGAGGTTAAAAAGGTTCCAAGAATCCCACCTAGAAGACCTACAACAAAAACAAGGGCTATATTCCCAACTTTTTTTAGTAAATTGGATGAAGATTTCATATTTTCCTCCTAAGGCTATCAAATTTTCTAAAGTATAGAAAAACTTTCTTAATTATAACTTAAATAAATAAAGTTATCCACAAAATGTGGATAACTTGTAAAAATCAGTTGATTATTAGCGTTAAAAGAGTCTTTAGAGAATAGTTTTCCTTTTTATTTCTGTGGATTATTTGTGGAATAGAAGAAATATGCTACAATAGAATGATGAAAATCAAATTGATAACTGTTGGCAAATTAAAAGAAAAATATCTAAAAGACGGCATTGCAGAATATATAAAAAGACTTGGTCGATTTGCAAAAGTTGAACAGATTGAATTGGTTGATGAAAAAACGCCTGATCGTGCTAGTCAACTTGAAAATCAACAAATCCTTGAAAAAGAGGGAGAACGAATTCTTTCGAAAATTTCAGATAAGGAATATGTAATCGTATTGGCCATCGAAGGAAAACAATTTCCCTCAGAAAAATTTAGTCAAACAATCAACCAGATCATGACATCTGGGTATTCAAATCTCACATTTGTAATCGGTGGCAGCCTTGGTTTGTCTCCTGAAGTAAAACAAAGAGGCAATTTATTAATGAGCTTTGGTCAACTAACACTTCCTCATCAGTTGATGAAATTGGTATTAGTGGAGCAAATCTATCGAGCCTTTATGATTCAACAAGGTAGTCCCTACCATAAATAACCTTGACGCTCCCTTATTTTTCTGCTAAAATGAAGTATGCTTGGTCCCATAGCTCAGCTGGATAGAGCATTCGCCTTCTAAGCGAACGGTCGCAGGTTCGAATCCTGCTGGGATCAGATGAAAGATGTAGTTTGTGACTACGTCTTTTTTTTATAAAAATGTATATTTTTTCATTGACACTAATTTTTTGTACTTCGCTGCTATCAATGAAATAAATTTATTAGAATCATGCTGAAAAACAATCAATAATCTCGATATAGTGCAAAAATATTGATTATATGAATTATGTAAAAATAGTTTTTCAATCCTGTAACAAAAAAACATTAAAAAAACATTACAATTTTATCTATTCCCTTTAATTTTAGGCTATTTTTATATTATAATTTTTTTGTATATAAAATTTTTATTTTTTTATAATAATACTAGAGTATAATAAAATAGAAAAATTTAGAGTGGGAGAGTTTGAGTGATTCAGTCATTAGTTTTGTCTTTTTCTTTTTAGGAGGAATCATTGTTTTGACGTTTACATTAGTGGACGAAAAAATCTATCAGGAACATCAATTTTCATTTATCTTTCTTTTAGGCACCTTTGTTCTTCTTTTTGAAAGTCTTCTAGTATTTTTAGATGTGACTCTATTTTCAAACATTCAACTCTCCGATTTAAATATGCTCTTGTGGCCGGCTTATTTGTATCCTTATTATCATTATGCCAATCGGACGAATCGCTTGTGCTCTATTTTTTATTCTTTTTTTACTTATTTAGCGGTTGAAGGAACAGCAACCTTTCTGACGATCATTGTCTCTTCAGTTTTGGGAGATGCTTTTGTAGCAGCGCACTCTATAGTCTACAATATGTTTATTCGTTTAGCTTCTTTAGGAATTATTTTGAATTTAATTGACTTATTTGAATTTGATTTTACTCCTTTTTATGAAGTAGAATTTGAAAAGTATTTAAAGAGATTAATTTATGTTTATTTTGCCATATTTGTAGTGATCAATTTTGCTTTATGGATTAGTGAACAAGCACAATTTAAAAATTTTGGGAGTATGTTGGCGACGATTTGTTTTTTCTCTTTTGTAGTCAGCTTATTTCATATGAAAATCGAGCGGGATCAGTACCGTAAAAATTTAGAACTGGAGTATAAAGAATTTTCTGAGCAACAAATGAGTCGCTATATGGCTGAAATTCAAAGTCTCTATTCTATTGTGAGGGGATTTCGTCATGATTTAGGAAATCTAGTTATTTCTATGTCATTAGCCATTGAGGAAGAAAATATTCCAGAAATACAGAGAATTCATAGAGAAGTCTTGGAAAAAGGTTATAAAAAGATAAACACAGAGGAATTATCAGGATTCAACTTGGTCAATATCAGAGATTCTGCTTTACGAAGTATTTTGATTCGAGGTTGGTTGGACGCAAGAGATGCTGGGGTAGAAATGACTTTTGAAACGAGTGAGCCAATTGAGCAGCTACCAGTCGATTTATTAGATATCGTGAGAATTGTTGGAATTCTGGTAACAAACGCTTTGGAAGCTTCAAAAGAAGCAGAAGAAAAGAAAGTTCATATTGCTATTTTCTCTATTTCAAAAATTGTTTACTTAGTGATTCATAATACCACCAATGAAATCACTTTTGATGTTAGAAAAATATATGAAGAAGGGTATTCGACAAAAGGAGAAAATAGAGGCCTAGGATTAAACAATGTGAGAAAAATCTTAGCAAATTATGGAACAATGTTTTTAGAGACAGAATTGCAAGGAAATCGTTTTTTACAAGTTTTAAAGATTGGAGGATATGAACAAGAATGAAGATTTTTTTATTAGAAGATGAATTATCTCAACAAATACGGGTAGAAAAACATATTGAAGAAATTGCTAAGGAATTGGAATTAAAACTTGATGTGATTTCTACTGGTAAAATTACGGAATTTGAACAGTATATCCATCATTCTGATATCCACCAATTATATTTTTTAGATATTCATATCCAAGACAATGAGTATTGTGGGTTAGAAATTGCTCAAAAAATACGAGAAGCAAATCCTTATGCAATTATTGTTTTTATCACTACAAAATCGGAATTTGCTTCTATTACCTATCGTTATAAAGTATCTGCTTTGGATTTTATTGATAAAAAAATTTAAATGAAGATTTATTTCGATCAAAAATTAAAGGAGTGTATTGAGTACCTGACAAGTATTCAAATTGGGAATGATGATGTAACAGATTATTTTGAATATGACTTTAAAGATAAAAAAATTAAAAATTCCATTCAAAGATATTCTTTATATTGAAACAGTTGGTTCAGCTTATAAATTAAACTTGGTTGGGAAAAATTTTCAAAAAGAAATTGCCGGAAGTTTATCAGATGTCTTGGAAAAAGATGTGGAAGATAGATATTTTAGCCCCCATCAATCTTATATTGTGAATAGAAGTATGATCATTGGCATGGATAAGAAAAAAATAAACAACTACTGTTGAAAGAAGGTTATTCTTGTCCGATTTCAAGAAGCAATATCAAACGTGTCAAAAAATTAATTGAAGAAGAAAATTTAGAATTTAGTGCTTGACAATTAGTTAAATTCTGATATAATGGAATATATTCTGTTAATGAATATATGGTCCGTTGGTCAAGGGGTTAAGACACCGCCTTTTCACGGCGGTAACACGGGTTCGAATCCCGTACGGACTATATCTCATTCCGCCATAGCTCAGTTGGTAGTAGCGCATGACTGTTAATCATGATGTCGTAGGTTCGAGTCCTACTGGCGGAGCTAGTATAACATCCTTTTGGGTGTTTTTTTATTTTAAAAAAGCTAGGATAATTGCTATCCTAGCTTTTTGTTTATCAGTGAATCATGTTGATACTTCTCAGTTTTTTTCGCTTTTTAATTTGTCTCCATTCGTAGAGGAAAAAGAGAATGATTCCAACGAAAAAGGCAATGAGTCCCTCCATGAAGCCTTGAGGAACAAATGTTAAAGTAACCGTTCCTGATCCTTTCGGGACACGAACTCCCATCAATCCTTTCTGGATACGATGAATTTGGACAGGTTTTCCATTTTGTTTAGCTGACCAGCCTTTATCGTATGGCAGTGTAAAAATAAGGGTGGTATCTCTATTTGCGTTATAAGCTGCTACCACTTTATTCTTCTTTTTGTGAATAGCAACTTTTTGCTGACGAATGGTGGTGATCGCCTGTGTATATTGGTCAAGATCCAGAGCAAAAAATTCTGGTGTATCAAAAGAAACTGTCGAATTTTCTGGAAAACTTATACGAATAGTAATCGTTTCTTCTGTGTCAAAATGGCCAATCGAGAAGAACGGAAAGGCGTTATCAATCGTATAGCGCTGTGTCTGTCCATTGTAGCTGATTTCAATATCTTTCCGATCCTCATTTGAAAATTGTAAATTTGGAACATTGACATATAGTTGACTATGGGGAGGAATTGTTATTTCATATTGAATACTTGCGTAGGATAGATGACTATCTTCTTCAATTTTTGCAGTTTGTAACGAAGATGTAGTATTTTGTGAAGTATGCGAGAGAATATTTAATTTCTTATAAAATTTATATTTCTCATCCGTGATTTGATGGATGAATCGTGTTTGATTATCCAGTGTCAAATTCGTAAAGGAAGTATCTTGATAAGGCTTAGCTGTCAAAAATGCAATTGGCAAGGCATATTCATTTTCTGAAAGTGCTATTCCATTTTTGGTTGCAATCTCTTTAAATCCAAATTTTTGAACAGGTTGTTGGCTTAAGTTATAGCGAACACCAAATAGGCTATCCATTAAAATGGAATTGTTTTGGTATCGAAGGTTGAGGTTGGTTCCTTCAGATTTAAATCCAAGCTTATCTAATGTTGAGCTAGCGTCAGTATTTCGTACAGATGAAAATTGAGAAATACCATTATAACCATACTTCATACTATCATTACCAGTTTGGGGATGTAGGATTTCAGTCCGATAGTTTGAGTCTGTGTTTCCACTTACCAAGGTTTGAATAGATTTTAAGTCGCGTTCGTAGGATGACCGAGAAGCAAATACCCATTCGTTTGCAATGCCTGCCATTTGATAATAACTATTTACAGATAATTCAAAGATGGAGAAGAAAAGAATCGAAAGATAGAAAAGCCTTGGTGGTATTTTTTTAAGAATGAATCCCAAACAAACTAAATAGAAGGCAATTAAAAATTCAAAAGTAACAATGAAATTGACAGCATCCAAAAATTTATAGTGATTGCTGTAAAGGACAGTTGCTCCAAATCCCAGGAAGAGGACAAAATTAGCGAGACTAAACCGAATCCAGGTGATCTCCTCTATTCGATTTAGAACTTCTCCTGCCATTAGAATAATCGTCAAAGAAAAAATCCAAGAGTATCGATGGAGAAACATATTTGGCGCGTGCATACCTTGCCAAAGAAGGTCTAATAGTTGTAAACGGAAACTTAAAATAAGAATTGTTAGAAGTAAAAAATAACAGAGTTTCACGTGAAACTTGATTGACTTTACAAAGAAAAAGGTAATCGCTAGTAAAAGAGGAAATAGCCCTACATAGATCATTGGAATCGATCCATATTTGGTAGTGTCAAAGCTGCCAATAAAATTTTTAGCAAAGACGTCGAGATACCAGCTTTTTTCTGTAAAGATACTGTCAACCTTTGAAAAACTTTCTCCATGGGTGCGTAAATCTAAGAAGGTAGGATATAACATTACTAGACTTGTTATAACCGATAAAAGAGATACAATCACAAAGTGAAAGAAGCGTTTCCCAATTTCTTTGATATTCCATGACAATTGTGTAAAGTACCATAAAATAAGAAAAATAGACATCATGAATCCAAAATAATAATTTTGGATAAACAAAATGGTCAAACTAACAAAGTAGAGAATCTCTCCTTCGTTATAAATTAGTTTTTTGAATCCATAAAGAATTAATGGTGCTAGGATAAAAACGTCTAACCAGGTTTTGATTTCAAGTTGACTGATGGCAAAACTCATCAGAGCAAATGATGTTGAAAGGGTAAGAACCAGGAATCTAGGGATTTTAGAAAACATTCCATGTAGACTAACATAGGTGCTTAACCCAATTGCTCCAAATTTCAGAAGAGTGATGAGATAAACAGCATCCGGCATGGATTGCGCATCAAAGAAGTAAACAAGAGGAGAAAAGAAACTTCCTAGATAATAACTACTGAGTGCATAGAAATTAATACCTAAACCACTTTGAAAACTGTAAAATAGGCTATCTGTCCCGTGTAAAATATTTCGAAGTGTGGTATCAAAGATGACATACTGATGATACCCATCTCCTAATAATGGGGAGGTATCACTGTTCCAGTAGATTCCTTGTGAGAGGTAAATAAAGAACATAATGATAGCTGGAATCAGGAAAGAAGATACTATAAAAAGGGATGTTTTTAGATTTGTTTTATTCATATATTTCTACTGAAAGAGCCTGAAATTATTATTTCAGGGCTCTTTATTTTTATTATTGACTCCAAAGTTCTTTCACTTTTGCTTGAACTTCTTCATTTTCAAGAAACTCGTCATAGGTTTCATCAATGCGGTCAATCACACCATTTTTTGAAAGAACGATAATGTGATTGGCAAGTGTCTGAATGAATTCATGATCGTGGCTGGCAAAGATAATGGATTCTTTAAAATTCTTTAATCCATCATTCAAACTTGAGATAGACTCCAAATCTAAGTGATTGGTTGGATCATCTAAAACAAGAACGTTTGATTTGAGGAGCATCAATTTTGACAACATAACACGCACCTTTTCTCCCCCTGACAAAACGTTTACAGGTTTGTTAACCTCGTCTCCAGAGAAAAGCATACGACCCAAGAATCCTCGTAGGAAGGTATTGTCATCTTCTTCTTTACTTGCAAATTGACGGAGCCAGTCAAGAATCGACTCACCACCTGCAAAGTCAGCTGAATTGTCTTTTGGTAGGTAAGAGCGACTAGTTGTGACACCCCACTTGACAGTTCCTTCATATTCGATTTCACCCATAATAGCGCGGATCAAGGCAGTTGTTTGGATATCGTTTTGTCCGATTAGAGCTGTCTTGTCACCTGGACGCAAGATGAAGCTGATGTTGTCAAGAATAGTTTCACCGTCAATCTTTACAGATAAGTTCTCTACTGTCAACAAATCATTCCCGATTTCTCGTTCAGCTTTAAAGCTGATAAATGGGTATTTCCGGCTAGATGGGACAATTTCTTCTAACTGAATCTTGTCAAGCATCTTTTTACGTGAAGTTGCCTGTTTAGATTTTGAAGCATTGGCAGAGAAACGAGCCACAAATTCTTGTAATTGTTTGATTTTTTCTTCTGCTTTGGCATTACGATCTGCTAACAACTTGGCAGCCAGTTCAGATGACTCTTTCCAGAAATCATAGTTACCGACATAGAGTTTGATTTTGCCAAAGTCCAGGTCGGCCATGTGAGTACAGACTTTATTCAAGAAGTGACGGTCGTGGGATACAACGATAACGGTATTCTCAAAATCAATCAAGAAATCTTCTAACCAGGTAATGGATTGAATGTCAAGACCGTTGGTCGGCTCGTCCAAAAGAAGGACATCTGGTTTTCCAAAAAGAGCTTTGGCAAGGAGGACTTTCACTTTATCTCCATTAGTCAACTCGCTCATATTTGGTAGTGGAGCTCTTCTGGAATATTCAGGTTTTGGAGGAGTTGTGAAGCTTCACTTTCTGCTTCCCAACCACCTAGTTCAGCGAATTCTCCTTCAAGCTCTGCTGCGCGGACACCATCTTCATCTGAAAAATCTTCCTTCATATAGATAGCATCTTTTTCTTTCATGATGCTATAAAGTTTTTCATTTCCCATGATGACGACATCAATGGCACGCTCATTTTCGTAGTCAAAGTGATTTTGACGCAGAACAGAAAGACGTTCGTCTGGACCAAGAGAGATGTGACCAGTTGTTGGTTCAATATCCCCAGCTAAAATTTTTAAAAAGGTTGATTTTCCAGCACCATTGGCCCCAATCAAACCATAGGTATTTCCTTCTGTAAATTTGATGTTGACATCATCAAAAAGTTTACGATCACTAAAACGTAGTGAGACGTCTGTAACTGTAAGCAATGATTTTCTCCTCTTTCTATAATGTCTTCATTTTACTAGAAAGTAGAGGAAAATTCAACTTTTTTAGTGTCAATTTATTTTTACAATCTTGTAAATTAAGTTGACAAGATAGTAAAGTATTAATTCGTCACAAAATAGAGGAGAGACTAACATTTTCAACTAGAAAGTGCTATAATGATAAGGATAACGATTAAGGAGAAGAGTATGACGAAACCCATCATTTTGACAGGTGATAGACCAACAGGAAAACTTCATATTGGCCACTATGTTGGTTCTTTAAAAAATCGCGTTTTGCTACAAAATAAAGACGAATATAATATGTTTGTTTTTCTAGCAGACCAGCAAGCTTTGACAGACCATGCAAAAGATCCAAAAACCATAGTAGAGTCTATTGGCAATGTTGCTTTAGATTATCTAGCTGCTGGCCTAGATCCTGAAAAAGTAACGATTTTTATTCAAAGTCAGATTCCTGAACTAGCAGAATTGACCATGTATTATATGAATTTGGTATCTCTGGCGCGACTTGAAAGAAACCCAACTGTAAAAACCGAGATTTCTCAAAAAGGTTTTGGTGAGAGTATTCCTACAGGATTTTTGGTATACCCCATTTCGCAAGCAGCTGATATTACGGCATTTAAAGCGAATTTTGTTCCAGTAGGAAATGACCAAAAGCCAATGATCGAGCAAACTCGTGAGATTGTTCGTTCCTTTAATCATGCGTACAATACAGATACTTTGGTAGAACCTGAAGGAATTTATCCCGAAAATGAAGCAGCAGGACGTTTACCTGGTTTAGATGGAAATGCTAAAATGTCTAAATCCTTAAATAATGGTATCTACCTAGCTGATGATGCGGATACTTTAAAGAAAAAAGTGATGAGTATGTATACCGATCCTGATCATATTAAAGTAGAGGATCCAGGAAAAATCGAAGGGAATATGGTATTTCATTACTTGGATGTATTTGGTCGACCAGAAGATGCAGATGAAATTGCAGAAATGAAAGAACATTATCAACGTGGTGGACTGGGTGATGTAAAGACCAAACGGTATCTTTTAGAAATTTTAGATCGTGAACTAAGACCAATTCGAGAAAGACGTCTCGAGTTTGCAAAGGATATGGGGGAAGTATACTCTATTCTTGAAAAAGGAAGTGAGCGTGCTCGAAGTGTAGCAGCTCAAACCTTAGATGAAGTAAAATCTGCGATGGGAATTACCTATTTTAAAAAATAGAGACTCTAAAATGAAACAGAGATATATTCTAGCCGGTTTCTTTGTAATTTGCCAATAAATGATTGACAAATTGCGATAGAATGGTATGATATTAACAATAAAAATTCGAGCCTTGCTCAAATAAAAAGAAAAGAGGATCCAGCTAATGTCTAATTGGGACACTAAGTTTTTAAAAAAAGGGTTTACATTCGATGACGTGCTTTTGATTCCAGCAGAAAGTCACGTATTGCCTAATGATGCAGATTTAAGTACACAATTAGCAAGTAATTTACGCTTGAACATCCCAATCATTACTGCCGCTATGGATACAGTGACAGAAAGTCAAATGGCAATTGCAATGGCGCGTGCTGGTGGACTTGGTGTTATCCATAAAAATATGTCAATTGAGCAACAGGCAGATGAAGTACGTAAGGTAAAACGTTCTGAAAATGGTGTTATTATTGATCCTTTCTATTTGACCCCATCTCATACAATTTCAGAGGCAAATGAGCTCATGGGACGATACCGAATCAGCGGTGTCCCAGTCGTTGAAACACTTGAAAATCGTAAATTAGTTGGTATTCTTACGAATCGTGACTTGCGCTTTATTTCTGATTACAATCAACCTATTTCAAATCACATGACCAGTGAAAATTTGGTGACTGCACCAGTTGGGACTGATTTGGAAACAGCTGAGCGTATTCTACAAGAACACCGCATTGAAAAATTACCATTAGTAGATGAAAATGGTCGTCTTTCTGGTTTGATCACGATCAAAGATATTGAAAGTAATTGAGTTTCCAAATGCAGCTAAGGATGAATTTGGTCGCTTGCTTGTAGCTGGTGCCGTAGGGGTTACTTCAGATACCTTTGAACGTGCAGAAGCCCTTTTTGAAGCAGGTGCAGATGCAATTGTTATCGATACTGCTCATGGACATTCTGCTGGGGTTCTTCGTAAAATTGCAGAAATTCGTGCTCATTTCCCAAATCGTACCTTGATCGCAGGAAATATTGCAACAGCTGAAGGTGCTCGTGCGTTATTTGATGCAGGGGTAGACGTTGTTAAAGTCGGAATTGGACCGGGTTCTATCTGTACAACTCGTGTTGTAGCAGGGGTTGGTGTTCCTCAAGTGACTGCAATTTATGATGCTGCTGCTGTGGCTCGTGAATATGGTAAAACAATCATTGCTGATGGTGGTATTAAGTATTCAGGAGATATTGTCAAAGCTCTTGCAGCTGGTGGTAATGCGGTTATGCTTGGGTCAATGCTTGCAGGAACTGATGAAGCACCAGGTGAAACAGAAATCTTCCAAGGTCGTAAATTTAAAACCTATCGTGGTATGGGATCTATTGCAGCGATGAAGAAAGGTTCAAGTGACCGTTATTTCCAAGGATCTGTAAATGAAGCCAATAAATTGGTCCCTGAAGGAATTGAAGGACGTGTTGCTTATAAAGGTTCCGTAGCAGATATGGTCTTCCAAATGATCGGTGGTATCCGTTCAGGTATGGGCTATGTTGGTGCAGCAACTATTCAGGATTTACACGACCATGCTCAATTTGTTGAAATGAGTGGTGCAGGACTGAAAGAAAGTCACCCTCATGATGTACAAATCACAAACGAGGCACCTAACTACTCAGCACAATAAGTTTACAAGATAGTAAATATAATTAACAACACCTTGACAGTATTGTCAAGGTGTTGTTTTGATCTGTCCGGATTGAATGGTGAAGATTTTTAATTCTTCAGGTAGTTCTTTTAAATGATCAAGAGTTGTCGTTGTAATAAATGTCTGAATACTATTGGAGATGGTTTCAAGAAGTTGAAGTTGACGATAATTGTCAAGCTCACTCATAACATCGTCAAGTAGTAAAATCGGCTTTTCTCTAGTGATTTCTTCCATTAATTCGATTTCTGCTAATTTTAGAGAAAGAACAACACTCCGATGCTGTCCTTGACTACCAAAATTGGCATTCATTTCATTAATAAAGAATATCAAATCATCCCTGTGGGGTCCAATGCTTGTTGTTTTTCTAAAAAGGTCCTTTTGGCGATTTTTTTCCAACATACGGAAAAATTGCTCTTCCAAATCATCTATTTCTTCTGAAAAAACAGTTGACTGATATTGGATTGTCAGGTCTTCTTTATTGTTAGAAAGTAGAGCATGTTTTTCTTTAGATTTAGCTTCTAATTTTTGTATAAAATCAAGTCGATGGTGGATGACTCGACTTCCAAAACTAGCGAGTTGTGAATCTAATACGTCCAAAAATGTTTCATCAATTTTTTCGGAATTTCTTAGATAGCTGTTTCTTTGTTTAAGAACATGGTGGTACTGAGATAAGTCGGATAGATAAATAGGTTTCATCTGTCCCAATTCAATGTCAATAAATTTTCGACGTCCTGCAGGAGCCCCTTTGATTAACTGTAAATCTTCTGGTGCAAAAAGGACGACATTCATATGGCCAATATAGTTCGATAATTTGGCTTGTTTTAGATGGTTGACTTTCGTAATCCGGCCTTTTGGTGTTAAGGAAATTTCTAATGAAAGTGGTCCAGTTTCTCTTTGTAATAGACCAGAAACTTTAAAATCTGTGGATTTGAAGTAGACAAGATCTTTATCATTTCGTGTCCGATGGCTTCTGGTTAAGGCTAGAAAATAAATCGATTCGAGAATATTGGTTTTTCCTTGAGCATTTTGTCCTAAGAAAATATTTAAGCCAGGGTGAAATTCAACTTCAAGTTCTTGGTAATTACGAAAATAGTGAATGGATAACTGTTTTAACCACATTATGAAATACCAGGGAAGCGAATCGCTTTTTCTTTTTTATCAATTTTTTTTACTTGTTTTTTTTGTTTTTGATTCAGTTGCTTAACTAGCTCAGCAACACGTTCCTTTTCTTCTTTCTCTTTGACATGTTCTTCTATTTCTGATGGAGAAGGTTGGAGGATGGTGATCGTAATGTTCTGTTCTGGGATATCAATTTTATCATTGACACGAAGTTTACGGCCTCTTCGTTGCTCTAACTCATCGTTGACGTAGACTTCTCTATCTTGAAGAAAGGCTTTGATTGCACCACCACTCTGTATGACACCGAGTTCTTTTAAGATAGCTTGTAATGTAATAAAGTCGTCAAATAATTTATAATTCATAGTTCACCTCTTTGCGTGTTATTATACCACATTTTCAGTTTTTCTAGGGTAGATAATGTTGAGTGAGTTGAGGACCTTTTTTCTCAGTTTGAATTAGGATTTTAGCGTGATTTCGTGTTATAATGAAAGTTACTATTGATTAGAACGAGGATGAAAATGGAATTAGTTAAGGGTGTGAATCTTCACTTTCTTCAATCAAAAAAATTTAAAACAAATAAAATTAAGGTCCGGTTCACAGCACCATTGGATGAAAATACAGTGGCTGCACGTGTTTTAGTAGCTTGTATGATGGAAACTGCAAACCAAAAATATCCAACATCACAATTATTCCGTGAAAAATTAGCGAGTCTGTATGGAGCAGAATTGTCAACTTCAATTTCTAAAAGAGGTCCTGTTCACTATGTCGATTTGAATATTTCGTTTGTACGCGATGACTTTTTGAGTAAGAAAAATGTACTGACTGATGAAATTTTGGATATTCTAGAAACAATCTTCTTTTCTCCTTTAGTAGTAGAAGATCACTTTGATTTTGAGACATTTGAAGTTGAAAAGAAAAATACGATTTCAGACTTGGAGTCTGAAATTGAAGAGCCTTATTATTATGCGCATGAACAATTGAATCAACTATTTTTCGAAGATGAAACTATCAAAATGTCAAGATTGGGAAAAGTTGATTTAGTAAGACAAGAGACTGCTCAAAGCACTCTTTCACAGTTTCATCAGATGCTTCATTTCGATAACATTGACTTCTTTTTCGTAGGTGATTTTAATGAAGTTGCTATTGTGGATCGAGTGAACCAGTTTGAATTCAAGCCACGGGATAATAACTTGTCTGTCAACTATCAACAAACTTTTTCAAACGTAGTTCGCGAGAAATTAGAGCAAAAGCAAAATCAACAATCTATTTTAGAATTAGGCTACCATTTTTCTACCCAGTATGGAGAACCCCTTCATATTCCCCTAGTTGTATTAAATGGGATGTTGGGAGCTTTCTCGCACTCGAGACTTTTTCAAATAGTTCGTGAGAAAGAAGGCCTGGCTTATACAATCTCTAGCCATTTTGATATTTTTACAGGCTTTATGAGAATTTTTGCTGGTATTGATAAAGAACATCGCACCAAGGTAATGACCATGATTATGAGGCAGTTGAATGATTTAAAACGAGGAAAGTTTACAGAGTCTGAGCTTCAATTGACAAAGGAAATGTTGGTGAATACGACTTTATTAGCACAGGATCGACAAAACACCTTAATTGAAAGAGAATACCTGAAAACGATCCTAGGAACGAAAGTTCTTTCTTTAGAGGAGTGGCTAGAAGCTATCAATAAGGTTACTAAAGAAGAAATTATCGAAACGGCAAAAACCATTAATTTGCAGTCGGTTTATTTTATGGAAGGAAAGTAGTGTAAAGATTGGAAATTAAAGAAAAATATTATGAAGCAGTAGGCGAGCAGGTTTACTTTACACGTTTGTCAAATGGGTTGACAATTCATTTGATTCCAAAAGAAGATTATTATGAAACCTATGGGATGCTTACAATCAAGTTTGGTTCGGTGGATACACGAATTTTAGTGAATGGTGATGAAAAACAATATCCTGCAGGAATTGCTCACTTTTTGGAACATAAAGTGTTTGAAGATGAGAAAGGTCAAGATTTTCTAAAAAAATTCGTTCAATTAGGAGCGGAAAGTAATGCCTTTACAAGTTTTACCAAAACCAGCTATCTGTTCTCAACAACCTCAAGGGTCTCTGAAAATATCAAGTTGTTATTGGAGATGGTCTCAAAAGCTTCCTTTACAGAAAAATCAGTTGCTAAGGAAAGAGAGATTATTCAACAAGAGATAGGAATGTATCAAGATAGTCCGGATTATCGATTATTTTTTGGTGCCTTAGAAAATCTATATCCTGGAACACCTTTAGCAGATGATATTGCCGGAACAAGAGAGTCAATTTCTGACATTACAATAGATAATCTCCGTGAGAACTTTGATTTGTTCTATCATCCAACTCAGATGCATCTATTAGTGATTGGAAACTTCGATGTTGATGCAGTCTTACAAGTTGTAAACGAATATGATCAGCTTCCCCCTCGTCCATCGATCAAGGTAGAACGATTTCCTGTAGAAAAAAATGAAGTAAAATTGAATCAATCCTGTAGAATGGATGTTGCTAGTCCTAAGTTGGCAATTGGAATTCGAGGGAACGATGTCATTAAGGAAGAGGAAAAATTTCGTTATAAATTAATGCTGAAATTACTATTTTCGATGATGTTTGGATGGACTTCACAACGTTTTCAAAGTTTATATGAAGCTGGGAAAATTGACAACTCCTTGACACTAGAAGTAGAGGTTGAAGAGGTCTTCCATTTCGTTATTTTGACAATGGATACTCAAGAACCAGTTTCTCTATCTCATCAATTTAGGTCAGCCATCAAACAATTTGACAAGGATCCAGATGTGAATCAGGAACATTTAGATACGATTAAAAGCGAAATGTTTGGTGATTTCTTGCAGGGTTTAAATTCACTTGAGTATAGTGCGACTCAGTTTGAATATTTTTCAGACGGTAGCACTTCTTATGATCTTCCAAAGATTTTACAGAGTATTAGTTTACAAGACATCATCAAGTTAGGTCATCAATTTATTGATCAGGCTGAGATGGTTGACTATATGATTTTTCAAAAGTAGTAAACAATTTGTCAAGAAGGGAAAAAATGAAGAAGAGAACGATTGGTCAAGTGTTAAGATTGTCAAGAGTTAATTTACAGTTAAGTTTACAGGATTTATCAAAAAAGACAGCTATAGAAGCTCCTTATATAGAGGCCTTGGAAAACGATGAGTTTGATCTACTACCGAGTCCTTTTTACGCGCAAATCTATCTAAAGAAGCTATCTTGGGCTTTGGGATTAGATGAATCCATTTTATTGACAGCTTTTCGTGAAGGGAAAGAGTTGTTATTTGATGAGGAAATCTTGGTAGATGATGAAGAGCTCCATTCAAGAAAATTAAGGCAGAAAACAACCTGGTTACCAATCCTATATTATCTACTAGTTAGCTTTGCTATTCTTGGATTTGTGATTTATATCGTATATTTTTATAAGTTTACAGCATGAGTAAAATAGCTGTAAAGATAGTTTATTTTTGGAGGAAGTATGAAAAAAGAAAATATTCCGAATGCGTTGACATTAATTCGAGTTGTGATGATTCCTATTTTTATTGCTATTTTAAGTCTAAGCCATTCTTATCTAGGCCATATTGTAGCAGCAGTTATTTTTGCAATTGCGAGTATTACAGATTATTTAGATGGTTTTCTTGCACGAAAATGGAATGTGGTTAGTAATTTTGGAAAATTTGCAGATCCAATGGCAGATAAATTATTGGTTATGTCAGCCTTCATCATGATGATCGAATTAAAAATGGTTCCTGCTTGGATCGCGGCCGTTATCATTTGCCGTGAGTTAGCTGTTACTGGTTTGCGTCTTCTGCTTGTTGAGACAGGCGGTACAGTCCTTGCCGCAGCTATGCCAGGTAAAATTAAGACCTTTAGCCAAATGTTTGCTATTATCTTTTTGCTTTGTCATTGGACCCTTCCAGGGCAAGTATTACTTTATATTGCACTGATTTTTACAATTTATTCTGGCTACGACTACTTTAAGGGAAGTAGCTATCTCTTTAAAGACACATTTAAATAAATGAAACATATTATAGAGCTAAAAAATGTATCGTTTCGATACGATAAAACAGTAGAAGAGTATCAAATTGATACTGTTTCGTTTCACGTGAAACAAGGAGAATGGCTTTCAATTGTTGGGCACAATGGTAGTGGGAAATCTACCGTTGTACGCTTGATGGATGGTCTTTTAGAACCTGAGTCTGGTGAGATTTATATTGATGGGCAACAGTTGACTCGTGAAACAATATGGGAAATCCGCAGTAAAATTGGGATTGTATTTCAGAATCCGGACAATCAATTTGTCGGTGCAACAGTGGAAGATGATGTCGCCTTTGGCTTGGAAAACCAAGGAATTCCACGGGAAGAAATGATTCAACGTGTAGAGAAGGCTATTGAACAAGTTGGCATGCTAGAGTTTAAAGATCGGGAACCATCTCGATTGTCGGGTGGTCAAAAACAACGAGTAGCCATAGCGGGTATTATTGCTTTGCGACCAAATATTATCATCCTCGATGAAGCAACTAGTATGTTAGATCCAGAAGGACGAGAGGATCTAATGGCAGTAATGCGGGAACTCCAGAAAAAGTTTCAATTAACGATTATTTCCATTACTCATGATTTAACGGAAATCGCCCTAAGTGATCGAACCCTAGTGTTTCAAAAAGGAAAATTAGAGTCTTCCATGACGCCTAGGGAACTGTTTTCAAGAAATGATCTGCATGAGATTGGATTAGATAAGCCTTTTAGTAAACAAGTCCAAGAATCTTTGAGCCTGCATTTCCCGTTAAACAGGATTATTTAACAGAAAGTGAGTTATTAGACCAACTATGGGAATTTCTTTAAAGAATGTCTATTATACTTATCAAGAGGGAAGTCCTTTTGAAGGACAAGCGCTTTCTGATGTAACTTTGGAAATACAGGACGGCTCTTATACTGCCATCATTGGGCATACTGGTAGTGGAAAATCCACTTTGTTACAATTACTAAACGGTTTGCTTCGTCCGACTGAAGGAACGATTCAATTTGATGATTTTGTTTTAGATAATCATTCTGAACCAAAAGAAATGAAGTACTTGAGAAAAAAAGTTGGCTTAGTGTTTCAATTTCCTGAGAGTCAGCTATTTGCGGAAACTGTTCTAGCGGATGTAGCCTTTGGACCACAGAATTTTGGGGTACCTAAGGACAAAGCGGAGGAAATAGCCAAAGAAAAATTAGCGATCGTTGGTTTAGAAGAGTCCATCTATGAAAAAAGTCCGTTTGAACTATCAGGGGGACAAATGAGGCGGGTAGCAATCGCTGGTATTTTAGCTATAGAACCAGAGATCCTGGTATTGGACGAGCCAACTGCAGGATTAGATCCTGCAGGTAGAAAGGAATTGATGGCGCTGTTTGAAACGCTACATAAAACCGGGATGACCTTAGTGCTAGTTACTCATACAATGGATGATGTAGCAAATTATACAGATACTGTATTTGCTTTGGAAGCTGGGAAGCTCGTCTTAAAAGGCTCCCCAACAGAAGTGTTTCAACAAGTGGACTATTTACACAAACTTCAACTAGGAGTTCCACAAGTCACGAATTTTGCTCTTCAATTGAAACAGAGAGGAATGGATTTCGAGAGATTACCAATCAAAATTGAGGAACTAAAGGAGATGTTACTTCATGAATAATATGATTTTAGGAAGGTATATCCCCGAAAATTCCATCATCCATCAACTGGATCCTCGTGGCAAGTTACTCTCGATGTTTTTGTTCATTTTTCTTCTTTTTTGGGCCAATAACCTGCAGACCAATATTCTTCTCTTTGGTTTTATCTTTGCTTTGATGTATCTAACAAGAATTTCTATCAGTTTTTATGTCAAAGGCCTAAAATCAATGATTTTTATCATTGCGTTTACAACTGTTTTCCAATTATTTGCCACCTCTCAAGGAACATTGTTGTATCAATGGTGGTTTTTTAAATTAACAGATCAAGGATTGATGCAAGCTGCAATCATATTTTGTAGATTTATCTTAATTATCTTTTATTCAACGATTCTAACCGTGACGACGACACCATTAAGTTTAGCTGATGCTGTTGAAAAGATCCTCACACCACTAAAAATTATTAAGTTTCCAGCTCATGAGATTGGGTTAATGCTATCTATGAGTTTGCGCTTTGTTCCAACCTTAGTAGATGATACGAATCGAATCATGAATGCTCAAAGGGCGCGTGGTGTTGATTTTGGTGAAGGAAACCTATTAAAAAGGATCCGTTCCTTTATTCCTATTCTCATTCCTCTATTTGCTTCTAGTTTTAAACGCGCAGATGCATTAGCAATTGCGATGGAAGCGAGAGGTTACAAAGGGGGGGAAGGACGAACACGCTATCGAAGTCTTCAGTGGGGAGTAAAAGATACTCTAGCATTGCTCGTTATTCTATGTTTAATGTTATTCGTTTTTTATCTAAAAAATGGATAGAAAAGCTCATACCGGTTCAAAAATAAGGAAAAAGCGCTATACAAAGCGCTTTTTACATTAAATTCACATATTCTTGTAATATTTGTAATACATTCTACAAGAAACTGTAACATTTTGTGTGTATGATAGAATTATGTTCGAAAGGAGAATGAAATTCATGAACAGTAAAAAGTTCCAATGGACAGTCACTTCCTTGCTTTCAGTAGCATCGCTTTTCATTTCTGGTACTGCTACAGTGAATGCTGAAACTTACGAAGTGAAGTCTGGAGATACTCTATCAAAAATTGCACTTGAAAATAACACTTCAGTAGAAAATATTATTGCATCTAACAATTTGATCAATGAAGATTTAATTTATGCAGGTCAAATTATTGAATTGGGTGAGCGTTCTAAATCAATGCTTGATAAGATTGCTCCACAAGAGCAAGCAAAACCTGCTGAAAGTACAACTCCAGCAACTGAAGCAACAGCACAAGCTGCTCAAAAACAAACAACTTATGCTGCGAATGCTACAGTTACTGCTACGCAACCAACAAGTGGTGGAATTGTTTTATCAAATGGAAATACAGCTGGGGCTCAAGGATCATACGCAGCTGCACGTATGGCTGAAATGACAGGTGTTCCTGCTTCTACTTGGGAAGCTATCATTGCACGTGAATCAAATGGTCAAGTGAATGCAGCAAACGCTTCTGGAGCAAGTGGTTTGTTCCAAACAATGCCAGGTTGGGGATCAACTGCAACTGTTGATGATCAAATTCAGGCGGCTTATAACGCATACAGCTCACAAGGCTTGTCGGCTTGGGGGTATTAAAAAAATAGGTTTACAAATTTGTAAACCTATTTTTTTAATGTCGAAGAATTTCAAGAGGGGTGTGGCAAATATAGTCTGGAGAATAAAGAAGCAGATCATCTAGTTCTCCAAACCCCCAGGTGACTGCCATTGTTTTAATGCCAACTGTTTGACCTCCAATGAGGTCAAATTTTGTATCTCCAATGATCAGTGCTTTGTTACTGGAAATGCTATTGGTTGACAAAGCATATTGGATGACATCAGCCTTGTGAACACGATCAGAACTTGAACCATAAATCCCATTAAAGTAGTTTGCTATTTCTAAATCTTGACACATTTGTAAAGCTACTGGTTCATATTTTGAAGTTGTGACGTAAAGCTGTAAACCTTCATTTTTCAAAGCTGTTAAAGCTTCAGTAATATGAGGAAACAGGGTTGATTCATATTGCCCTTTTTTATGATAATACTGGCGATAGATAGTAACTGCTTGATCCACCAAGGAATTAGGAAGTGTGGCTTTAAAACTCGAAATTAAGGGTGGCCCCATAAAACTTCGGATGGTCTTTGCATCGGGTTGTGGGAATTTTAATTCGTCAAAGGTGTGTTGAAAACTGTTTGCTATACCCTTTGAACTGTCGACTAATGTTCCATCTAAGTCAAATAATAATGCTTGCATCTTATTCTCCAAATATTTCTTTTTGCAATGTACGACCGGTTGGTGTTGCGGCTAAGCCACCTTCTGCAGTTTCTCTAAAGGCGGTTGGCAGACTTGATCCAACTTGGTACATGGCATCAATGACTTCATCAACAGGAATTTTTGATTCAATACCTGCTAAGGCCATATCGGCGGCAATAAAGGCATAGCTGGCTCCCATTGCATTTCGTTTGACACATGGAACTTCAACCAGTCCTGCCACTGGATCACAAATGAGTCCGAGCATATTTTTGATCACGAAACAGATAGCTTGACTAGCCTGATATGGGGTTCCTCCAGCAGCTAGTGTCAATGCTGCTGCACTCATGGCTGAAGCTGATCCAACTTCTGCTTGGCACCCACCTTCTGCTCCTGAAATAGAAGCGTTATTTGCGATGACTAAACCAAATGCTCCTGCGGCTAATAGAAATTCTAATTGTTGTTGATGGTTTAGACCTAATTTTTGGGTCGCGGCTGTGAGGACGGCAGGAAGACAACCAGCAGATCCTGCTGTAGGTGTTGCACAAACAAGTCCCATTTTGGCATTGTGCTCGTTAACAGCAATGGCGTTCTTGGCAGCGGTTAAGACAGTCAAGTCAGATAAGGTTTTACCAGATTTGATATAGCGATCTAATTTTGCAGCATCTCCTCCGGTTAATCCACTACGTGAATGGTTTTCATCTAAACCTAATCGAACAGAATCAATCATTACTTCGAGATTTCGTGTCATTAATCGTAGGACTTCTTCACGTTCTCGACCGGTTAATTCGTATTCGGTTGCAATCATTAACTCTGCGACGTTTCCTTCATATTGCGTGGTTGCTTGTTCTACGAGGTCTACAATTGAATAAAACATACGAACTCCTTATTTGAAAAAGTTGACATTATGAAGATGAGGAATTTTACGAATATCTTCGATAGCTGCCTCACAGCTTCTTGAATCAACTTCAATAATCATAATAGCTTTTTCTCCAGCTTTTTCCCGCGTCACATTCATTTGTGCAATGTTAATATCATAGCGAGAAAGGGCTTCTGTCACATGAGCGATCATCCCAGGGACGTCTTGGTGAACAATGATAATGGTTGGCGTATTCATATTTAGCGAGATGGCAAAGCCATTTAACTCAGTAACCTGTATGTTACCACCACCAATTGAGATTCCAGTGACAGAAATCGTTTTATGATCATTTTTTACAGTAATGGTCGTTGTATTTGGGTGAGGAGCATTGCTCTCTTTTTGAATAGACCAAACAATCCGAATGCCTCGTTCATGTGCGATTTTTAGACTCTCTGGGATTCTAGGATCATCTGTATCCATTCCTAGGATGCCCGCGACCAAGGCTAAATCTGTTCCATGACCACGATATGTTTTTGCGAAGGAATTAAATAATTGGAACTCAACCTCTTTGGGCTCCTCTCCAAATATAGAAGAAACAATTTTACCAATTCGAACAGCACCCGCAGTATGGCTACTAGATGGGCCAATCATCACAGGCCCAATAATATCAAAAACTGATTGGAATTTTAAAGAGTTCATTATTTGCTCCTTTGCGATCACTTTACTTCATTATATCAGATATAGCTCATGATTTCTTGTATTTCTCCCGAAATATAGTAGAAATCTTAAAGGAGGCTTAAAGCATTTATATTATCCTGGAATTTTAGTATTTCTAACATCGGATTGCAATATTTGACACATTATTTCAATAAATATGAAATATTTCTTTTGTAGTATAGAGTTATACCAATTAAGGAGTAAAAAATAATGAATAAAAAACTAATGATGAAACAGATGGTTGGAATCGGCTTACTTGCAGGACTTTTCTTTCCAATTGCAGTAAATGCAGAATCTTACACTGTAAAGTCTGGGGATACCTTATCTGCTATCGCTAAGGAGAAGAATACGACAGTTGATGCCATTGCTCAGAAAAAAATAAGATTAGCAATGTAAACCCTCATTACGGTTGGACAAGTTCTAGAGATTGAAGATGCGAATGCAACGAATAAGACTTCAGAGCAAGCTACTACTAGTAAAACTGAAACTACACAAGCAACAACTACTGTCTCTGCTTCAGATGGCTTGAGTGCGGAAGATGCAGTAGCCAAAGAATGGATTGCTCAGAAAGAATCAAGTGGCAGTTATACAGCTCAAAACGGGCAATATTATGGTCGTTACCAGTTATCCCTTTTCATATTTAAACGGTGATTTATCACCAGAAAAATCAGGAAAAAAAGTAGCCAATCAATATGTTGTCAACCGATATGGATCATGGTCTGCGGCTAAAAACTTCTGGTTAGCTAATGGCTGGTATTAAAGGAGATGAAAGAGTTCAGCAATTGGACTCTTTTTGATTTACAGATCTGTAAACGTAGATACAATAGCCAACCAGAAGAATAGCATGATGCTTGTTTTCTACTATAAAGCGTGTTACAATTGATAATGCTCAAAACGACCTTCAATCGTTGAAGCAAACCACGACCTTCAATCGTGAGAAACGAAAAGATGGGAGAAACCTATGAGTGATAACTCGAACACACGTGTTGTTGTTGGAATGAGTGGCGGTGTCGATTCATCTGTAACGGCTTTGTTGTTAAAGCAACAGGGTTACGATGTCATTGGCATCTTCATGAAAAATTGGGACGACACAGACGAAAATGGTGTCTGTACAGCTACCGAAGACTACAAGGATGTAGCAGCAGTTGCAGACCAAATTGGCATTCCTTACTATTCTGTCAACTTTGAGAAAGAATACTGGGATCGCGTCTTTAAATACTTCCTTGCGGAATACCGTGCAGGTCGCACACCAAATCCGGATGTCATGTGTAATAAGGAGATTAAATTTAAGGCCTTCTTAGATTATGCCATGACACTTGGTGCAGATTATGTAGCGACAGGGCACTATGCGCGCGTGGCGCGTGATGAGGATGGCATTGTCCATATGCTACGTGGCGTTGACAATGGGAAGGATCAAACTTATTTCTTAAGCCAATTGTCTCAAGAACAACTTCAAAAAACCATGTTCCCATTGGGACATTTGGAAAAGCCTGAGGTTCGCCGTTTGGCAGAAGAGGCTGGATTGGCTACAGCTAAAAAGAAAGATTCCACTGGGATCTGCTTTATTGGTGAAAAGAATTTTAAAGAGTTTCTTAGTAACTACCTACCTGCCCAGCCAGGCCGAATGATGACTGTAGATGGACGTGATATGGGCGAACATGCTGGTTTAATGTATTACACAATCGGTCAACGAGGTGGTCTTGGAATTGGTGGTCAACAAGGTGGGGACAATGCCCCATGGTTTGTAGTTGGTAAAGATCTGAGCCAGAATATTCTTTATGTCGGTCAAGGATTCTATCATGAAGCACTCATGTCAACAAGTTTACAAGCTAGTCAAGTTCACTTTACACGAGATATGCCAGAAGAGTTTACACTAGAGTGTACAGCCAAGTTTCGCTATCGCCAGCCAGATTCCAAAGTGACAGTTCATGTAAAGGGTGATAAAGCAGAGGTTATTTTTGCTGAACCTCAACGTGCTATTACACCTGGGCAAGCAGTTGTTTTTTATGATGGACAAGAATGTCTAGGTGGTGGTATTATAGACCAAGCCTATAAAGACGGAAAAGTTTGTCAGTATATCTAGCTGGATGAGGTAAAAAGTATGAGTTCTCAATTTTTTTATGCGTTTATGGCCTTTTTTGCCATAATGAATCCAATTTCAAACCTTCCTGCCTATATGGCTTTAGTAGCAGATGATAGTCAAAAGATTTCACGAAAAATTGCATTTAAGAGTCTTCTAATTGCCTTTATAATTGTTACAGTCTTTGTATTTTCTGGAGATTTGATTTTCAAAGTTTTTGGAATTACAATCGATTCTTTTAGAGTTGCAGGAGGAATATTGGTCGCTGTTATAGGTTATCATATGATTAATGGAAACCATTCACCAAGCTACAAGGGCATGGAGCAGCAGGCTTCAAATTCAGACCCTATGTCTGTTGCTATTTCTCCTCTCGCGATGCCACTTTTTGCAGGACCAGGGACTATTACGACAACCCTAAACTTAGCCAATGGGGGTATAAAAAATCAATTGATAACGGTAGTTGCCTTTGCTTTACTATGTGCCATCACTTATCTACTTTTAAGAAGTGCAAAACAAATTGCAGGATTTTTGGGAGAAAATTTGATGAAAATTATAACGAAAATGATGGGACTTTTACTATTCTCGATAGGAATACAGATGATTATCGTCAGTGTGCAGACCTTGATCAAACAGTGATTTGCATTGACAAAACAATTTGATTTGATAAAATAATTTTAACAATAGTCATGATGGTCAAAGCTCATGGATGTTGCAGGCTTTTTTGTCCTGCACTTCTTTGGAGTTTTGACTGTTTTTGTGTCGTTTAAGGGAAGGGATAAAAATGACTCAGCAAGATTTTCGTACCAAAATAGAGAATACGGTCTTTGGAGTTAGGGCTACCGCTCTGATTGTAGAAGATGGCAAGTTGTTAGTGGTAGAAGATGAGGATGGTTTTTATACGATTGGTGGTGCTATCCAAGTCGGCGAAAGAACGGAAGAGGCTGTAATTCGTGAAGTGAAAGAAGAGCTGGGTGTCAAAGCTCAAGCTGGGCAACTAGCTTTTGTGGTTGAAAATCGTTTTGAACAAGCTGGTGTCCACTTCCATAATATCGAGTTTCATTATTTTGTTGATTTGTTAGAAAGAGCTCCATTGACTATGCAGGAAGATGCAAAGCGATTACCTTGTCGGTGGATAGCTCTGAATCAATTGCACACAGTTCCTCTGAAGCCAACCTTTTTAAAAACAGCCTTACCAGAATGGAATGGGCAACTAAGACACATCCATCTTGAAGAATAGGAGAGAAAATGACTTATAACTTTATAGAAGAATACGATATTATTGTAATCGGAGCAGGACACGCGGGGGTAGAAGCCTCGCTTGCTGCGAGCCGGATGGGTTGTAAAGTTTTACTTGCAACCATCAATATAGAAATGTTGGCGTTTTTGCCATGTAATCCATCGATTGGTGGCTCTGCAAAAGGGATTGTGGTCCGTGAGGTGGATGCCCTCGGTGGAGAGATGGCCAAGAATATTGACAAGTCCTACATTCAAATGAAGATGTTGAATACAGGAAAGGGTCCAGCAGTCCGTGCCCTTCGTGCCCAAGCGGATAAGGAACTTTATTCTAAGGAAATGCGTAAGACGGTTGAGAACCAAGAAAACCTGACTCTTCGCCAATCAGTTATTGATGAGATCATCGTCGAAGACGGGAAGGTCAGAGGAGTTGTAACAGCGACTCATCAAGCCTATGGGGCCAAGGCTGTTATTGTCACGACAGGGACAGCTCTCAGAGGAGAAATTATTATCGGGGATCTCAAGTATTCGTCAGGACCAAATCACAGCCTTGCTTCGATTAAACTGGCTGATAATTTAAGAGACCTGGGACTTGAAATTGGTCGTTTCAAAACAGGAACGCCTCCTCGTGTCAAGGCATCGTCAATCAATTATGAAGAAACGGAAATTCAACCTGGTGATGAAAATCCAAATCACTTTTCTTACAATTCGCGAGACGAGGATTATTTAAAGGATCAAATCCCTTGTTGGTTAACCTATACCAATAGTCAAAGCCATGAGATTATCAACAGCAATTTACACCGGGCCCCTATGTTTACAGGTGTTGTAAAGGGTGTTGGTCCTCGTTATTGTCCATCTATTGAAGATAAGATTGTTCGCTTTGCTGACAAGGAACGTCACCAACTTTTCCTAGAACCAGAAGGACGTAATACAGAAGAAGTATATGTCCAAGGCTTGTCAACCAGTTTACCAGAAGACGTGCAAAGAGAACTAGTTCATTCAATTAAGGGGCTAGAAAATGCTGAGATGATGCGCACCGGTTATGCAATTGAGTATGATATGGTTCTTCCACATCAGTTACGGGCAACTTTAGAAACAAAGAAAATATCAGGTCTCTTTACAGCGGGCCAAACGAATGGAACATCTGGTTATGAGGAAGCTGCTGGCCAAGGAATTGTAGCAGGGATTAATGCGGCTCTGAAAATTCAAGGGAAACCAGAACTCATTTTGAAACGGAGTGATGGCTATATCGGGGTCATGATTGATGACTTGGTGACCAAAGGAACTGTTGAGCCCTATCGGTTGTTAACCAGTCGTGCTGAGTATCGCTTGATTCTTCGTCATGATAACGCAGATATGCGCTTGACAGAAATTGGGCGCGAGGTTGGTTTGGTTGACGATGAACGTTGGAACCGTTTTGAAACCAAGAAGTATCAATTTGAAAACGAGATGAAACGTCTTGACAGTATCAAGTTAAAACCTGTAAAGGAAACCAATGAAAAAGTCACAGCACTTGGCTTCAAACCATTAACAGATGCAGTCACTGCTAAAGAATTTTTACGTCGACCAGAAGTATCCTATCAAGATGTTGTCAACTTTATCGGACCGGCTGCTGAAGAGTTAGATGATAAGATCATCGAACTGATTGAAACAGAAATTAAGTATGAGGGATATATCTCAAAAGCTTTAGATCAGGTTGAAAAGATGAAACGAATGGAAGAAAAACGAATTCCTGCCAATATTGACTGGGATGATATTGACTCCATCGCAACAGAAGCTCGTCAAAAGTTCAAACTGATTAATCCAGAGACCATTGGTCAAGCTAGTCGGATTTCAGGTGTCAACCCAGCTGACATTTCTATCTTGATGGTCTATCTTGAAGGAAAGAGCCGGAGCATTTCAAAAAACAAAGAAAATCAATAATTTCACGGGGCTGAAATAGTGTTTCAGCATCAATTTTATAGATTGAAATTCTTTCTATTTGTTGACAACTTTGTCAATGAGGTTTACAGATACGTGGGCTGTAAAGAGCTTGATTTCTGTCTATCTTCTCTTTAATAATAAAGAGAAACCTCGCTTTTTACCTTCATTTATGGTATAATTCCGTGAAGAGGTTTATGATGAAAAAATTTCGTTTATCGTTCATCCATTATGTGTTAATTGGTTTTATTTCATTTGCGATTTTAGCAATTTTTTTAAGAATCTTTGGCAAAGGCTATGTGACTCTTATTGCGATTTTTTTAGTCTTAGCTGCCTTGATTGCTTTATTTGAATACCAATTACAGATTTCAGAGTTAGATGAACTAGAACAAATACAGTATGTTAATCATCAGGCAGAAAGTGGATTAGCATCCCTCCTTGATAAAATGCCTGTTGGTGTCATTAAGATTAATAAAGAAACTAAGGAAGTCGAGTGGTTTAATCCCTATGCGGAATTGATTTTTTCAACAGATGATGGTGATTTTGACGTTGAATTATTGAAAAAATTACTCAATACCTTGTTTGAGGATAAAGGTCATTATGTCACTGTAGCTGATAAGAAATATTCGTTCTACTTTGATCAGACATCAAGTGTTGTATACTTTTTTGATGTTTCAAGTGAGTATGAAGCAACTGTCGGATTAGTGACAACTCGACCGGTGATTGGTATTATCTCTGTTGATAATTATGATGATCTAGAAGACGTTATCTCTGACTCCGATATTAGCAATATCAATAGTTTTATTGCCAATTTTGTGGAAGAGTTTACAGCTCACTACCATATGTTTTACAGACGTGTTGGGATGGATCGTTTCTATTTGTTTACCGATTACACGGTCTTGGAACAATTGATGGAATCGAAATTTTCTGTTATTGATCAATTTCGTGAAGATGCCAAAAATCGTGAACTGCCGATTACCTTAAGTATGGGATTCTCGTACGGTGATGGAGAGCATGATGGAATTGGTAAAGTGGCTCTATTGAACTTGAACCTTGCAGAAGTTCGTGGTGGGGACCAAGCAGTTGTCAAGGAAAATGATGAACAGAAAAATCCTATTTTCTTTGGTGGGGGAACAGCCTCGGCTGTAAAACGCACTCGAACTCGGACACGCGCTATGATGACAGCCATTTCGGATAAGATCAAATCTGTTGACCAAGTCTTTATTGTTGGGCATCGAAATTTGGATATGGATGCTTTGGGTGCATCTGTGGGGATGCAGTTTTTCTCGAGTAATATTTTGGCCTCATCCTACGTGGTTTATGACCCACATGCGATGGCCAGCGATATTTCAAGAGCGATTGAGAAGTTAAAAGATGAACAAGTTACGAAAATCCTTACCTTAGAGGAAGCTATGCAAATGGTAACGGATCGCTCCTTGTTGATTATGGTTGACCATTCTAAGACAGCATTGACTCTCTCTAAAGATTTTTATCAACAATTTCAACAGATTGTTGTTATTGACCATCATCGTCGAGATGATGATTTCCCGGAAAATGTTCTGATCACTTATATTGAGAGTGGGGCAAGCAGTGCGAGTGAATTAGTCAGTGAGCTCATTCAGTTCCAGAAATCTAAGAAAAATCGTTTAACGAAGATTCAAGCTAGTGTCTTGATGGCAGGAATCATGCTGGATACTAAGAACTTTTCTGCTCGTGTGACGAGTCGGACCTTTGATGTGGCAAGTTATCTTCGTTCCAGAGGTAGTGATAGTGTAGCCATTCAAGAGATTTCGGCTATCCAGTTTGATGAGTACCGTGAAGTAAACGAATTGATCCTAACAGGTGAAAAGATTTTGCCGCATATCATAGTGGCTTGTGCGAATACGACTAAGCCTATGATTCAGTAACGATTAGTAAAGCAGCGGATAGTATACTGGCCATGTCTGAAGTGGAAGCCAGCTTTGTTATTGCCTGCAACCAAAGTGGGACCATCTCGATTTCTGCACGAAGTCGAAGCAAAGTCAATGTGCAACGTATCATGGAAGAGCTTGGTGGTGGAGGTCATTTCAATTCGGCGGCTTCTCAAATGGAGGGTCAAGATTTGATGAGTATTCGTCAACAACTGATTGAGACGATTGAAAACGAAGTAACTATTGAAAAGGAGAATGTAGAATGAAAGTTATTTTCTTAGCGGATGTAAAAGGTAAAGGTAAAAAAGGCGAAATTAAAGAAGTGCCTACTGGTTATGCACAAAACTTTTTGATCAAGAAAAATCTTGCGAAAGAAGCCAATGCCCAAGCAATCGGTGAACTTCGTGGAAAGCAAAAGTCAGAAGAAAAAGCGCATGCTGAGTTGTTAGCAGAAGCGCAAAAGATTAAAGCAAAATTGGAAGAAGAAGCTACTGTTGTTCAATTTACCGAAAAAATTGGACCAGATGGCCGTACTTTTGGGTCTATTACTAATAAAAAAATTGCAGAAGAATTGGAGAAACAATTTGGCATTAAAATTGATAAACGTCATATCCAAGTTGCCTCCCCAATTCGTTCAACAGGTTTGATTGACGTCCCTGTAAAAATTTATCAAGATGTTACAAGTGTGATTAATATTCGTGTAAACGAAGGGTAAACACGATCGATAGAAAGGTTTTTTTATGGCTGAGATAGAGGAATTACGAACACAACCTCAGGATATCCAGGCTGAACAATCAGTGTTGGGAGCCATCTTTATAGATGAGGGGAAATTGGTCTTTGTTCGTGAATATATCGAGCCTGGCGATTTCTTTAAGTATTCGCACCGTTTGATTTTTAAAGCCATGATTGATCTAGCTGATCGTGGGGATGCGATTGATGCGACGACTGTTCGAAATATTTTAGATAGTCAAGGAGATCTCCAAAATATTGGCGGTCTCTCCTATTTAGTAGAAGTTATTAATTCGGTACCAACTTCAGCCAATGCAGAGTATTACGCGAAGATCGTAGCCGAAAAAGCTGTCCTACGTCGGTTGATCTCTCGATTAACGGAAAGTATTAATCAAGCTTATGATGGTGCGAGTCCGTCAGATGAAATCATCGCTGGTGCTGAAAAAGCTCTGATTGATGTTAGTGAAAATGCAAATCGTAGTGGATTTAAAAATATTCGAGACATCTTGAATACTAACTTTAGTAGCTTAGAAGCCCGTTCGCTTCAAACCTCTGATATCACGGGTATTGCGACAGGTTACCGCGATTTGGACCATATGACAACAGGGCTACATGAGGAAGAGTTGATCATTTTAGCGGCTCGTCCTGCAGTAGGGAAAACAGCTTTTGCTCTAAATATTGCACAAAATATCGGAACAAAGCTGGACAAGACAGTTGCTATTTTTTCATTAGAAATGGGTGCTGAAAGTTTGGTCGACCGGATGTTAGCAGCTGAAGGCTTGATTGAATCCCATTCGATTCGGACAGGTCAATTGACGGATGAAGAATGGCGGAAATATGCAATTGCCCAAGGGAATTTGGCCAACGCGAGTATTTACATTGATGATACCCCAGGAATTCGGATTACTGAGATTCGTTCGAGAGCAAGAAAACTAGCGCAGGAAACAGGGAATCTTGGTCTGATTCTGATTGACTACCTGCAGCTGATTACAGGGACTGGAAGAGAAAACCGTCAACAGGAAGTTTCAGAAATTTCCCGTCAGTTAAAGATTTTGGCCAAGGAACTAAAAGTACCTGTTATTGCTTTGAGTCAGCTGTCACGTGGGGTGGAGCAACGCCAAGACAAACGTCCTGTTCTTTCTGATATTCGTGAATCTGGATCCATTGAGCAGGATGCGGATATTGTTGCCTTCTTGTACCGGGATGATTATTATGATCGAGCTGGTGAAGAAGAAGAAGATGGCATGCCCAATAATACGGTTGAAGTGATTATCGAGAAAAACCGTTCAGGTGCGCGTGGAACAGTAGAATTAATTTTCCAAAAGGAATACAATAAATTCTCAAGCATTTCAAAGAGAGAGGATCAATAAGATGAGTGATGCATTTACAGATGTTGCAAAAATGAAAAAAATTAAAGAAGAGATCAAGGCTCATGAAGGACAAGTGGTCGAAATGACGCTTGAAAATGGACGGAAACGTCAAAAGAATAAATTCGGACGCTTGATTGAGGTCTATCCTTCTTTATTTATCATTGAGTATACAAATGACAATAGCCTGCCAGGTGAACCAGCTAATACCTACGTGGAGTCTTACACCTATTCAGATATTTTAACAGAGAAAAATTTAATTCGTTATTTGGATTAATTTCTTGCTTTTATCGTTTAAATCAGTTATTATAATAAATACATATGGGAGTCTGTGTACAGTCTGAGAGGAAGTGTAAGCTTCGACCGCACCTGATCTGGGTAATGCCAGCGTAGGAAACAAATGAAATGAATTTTTCGTTATGAGTGACCTTGTGCTAACCGTCTCCTTTTTGGAGGCGGTTTTTAGTTTTGAGAAAGGAGGTTACGATGTCTCTTGTAAATAGATATTCAAAGCAGTTAATAGGGATTGCAGGGATTACCAGTCTTCTTGTCTTCTGGCAGTTGGCAGGATTTTTAAACATCTTACCAAAATTTGTATTGCCGACACCACTTGAAATAGGGACTGCTTTTGTTCGGGATCGAGCGCTTCTGATGCATCACAGCTTGTCTACTCTTCAAGTAGCCTTGCTCGGACTCGTTATAGGGGTTCTTCTGGCTGCAGGTTTAGCAATTGTCATGGATAGTTTTCAATGGGTCAATGATCTAGTCTATCCTTTTATGGTTATCATACAGACGATTCCAACGATCGCCTTAGCGCCGATTCTGGTTCTTTGGTTTGGTTACGGTGTGTTTCCAAACTTGTCTTGATCATTATTACGGTGGTGTTTCCCATTGTTGTGAGTCTCCTAGACGGATTTCGACATTGTGATCAAGATATTTTACGGTTATTTCAGATTATGCAAGCCAATCGATTTCAAACCTTAGTTCACTATAAGATTCCCGCAACACTCCCATATTTTTTTGCAGGTTTGCGTGTCAGTGTTTCCTATGCTTTTATCAGTACGGTTGTGTCAGAATGGCTAGGGGGCTTTGATGGATTAGGAGTTTATATGATCCAATCGAAGAAGTTGTTTCAGTATGATACAATGTTTGCGATTATTGTGTTAATTTCTGCTATTAGCTTATTGGGAATGTTCCTTGTTGACCTACTAGAAAGGAGAATTCTAAAATGGAAAAATAATTGACAACGCTGTAAATGTTGTAAAAATAGATTGACAATAATGTAAACGAGGTATTCTCTATGAAAAAGTATATAACCATTGCATTCACGCTTTTATTCAGTGTATTTGTTTTGTCTGCTTGTCAAAAATCTGTAAAAGATTCGTCAAGTGGGTTGAAAAAGATTGATTTTATCCTTGACTGGACTCCTAATACCAACCATACAGGGCTTTATGTTGCAAAAGAAAAAGGATATTTTAAAGACGCAGGCTTGGATGTAGATATCAAACTTCCACCTGAAGACAGTAGTTCTGATTTAATTATTAATGGCAAGGCTCCATTTGGTATTTATTTCCAGGATTCTATGGCTAAGAAGTTAGATAAAGGTGCTGGGATTACGGCTGTTGCAGCTATCGTCGAACACAATACATCAGGGATTATTTCAAGTCGAGATGCAGAAATTAAAAGTCCAAAGGATTTGGCTGGGAAGCGGTATGGGACCTGGAATGATCCGATTGAATTGGAAATGATCAAATCGATGATGAAAAAAGAAGGGGCTGATTTTAATCAAGTAAAATTGGTTCCAAATAGTGATTCGAATTCTATTACACCAATTGAAAATAAGGTCTTTGATGCTGCTTGGATTTATCATGGTTGGGATGGAATTTTGGCTGAGCAAAAGGGAATGAAGACGAATTTCTTTTATATGAAGGATTTTGTCCCTGCATTTGATTATTATTCTCCTGTTATTATTGCTAACAATGACTATTTGAAGTCTCATAAAGAGGAAGCAAAAAAATTCATTCAAGCGGTGAAAAAGGGCTACCAATATGCTATAGAGCATCCAGAAGAAGCAGCGGATATCTTGATTAAACAAGCCCCTGCCTTGGCCAACCAGCGTGATTTTGTCCTGGCTTCGCAAAAATATCTTTCTAGTCAATATGCTTCTAACAAGGACAAGTGGGGTCAGTTTGACTCCGAACGTTGGAATGCCTTCTATGCTTGGGCAAAGGAGCAAGGTTTGATCTCAAATAATTTAAGAGACAAAGGTTTCACAAATGAATTGGTAGGTGACTAATATTTTAACAGTAAAAGACGTAAGCTTTTCTTATGGAGAGAAAGCAGTTTTACACAGTGTATCTCTAGAAGTACAAAAAGGAGAAATTGTCTCCATTCTAGGTCCGAGTGGGGTAGGCAAATCAACCTTGTTTAATTTAATTGCTGGAATCCTTCCCTTGCAAATGGGGTCTATAGTCGTAGATAATGCTCCTATCTCCTTTGGGAAGGTCAGCTATATGCTTCAAAAGGACCTTTTATTAGAACATAAGACGGTATTGGGGAATATTATTCTTCCTCTCCAATTGAAAAAAATTTCTAAGGAAGAGGCGACGAAGACAGCTCTAAAATTGTTAGAGGAATTTAAATTGGAAAGTATTGCCAACCTTTATCCCAATGCGCTGAGCGGGGGGATGCGGCAACGGGTGGCTCTGTTGAGGACCTATCTTCTGGGGCATTCTATTTTCCTATTAGATGAAGCTTTTAGTGCTTTGGATGAATTAACAAGGCAGGATCTCTATCAATGGTATCTAGAAAGTAAGGAACGCCTTGGTCTGACAACTCTTGTGATCACCCACAGTATTGAAGAAGCTCTGACATTAAGTGATCGGATCTATATCTTAAATAACAATCCAGGAGAAATTGTTGCAGATCTCCCTGTGAAATGGGATGCGGCAACGGATAGAGATTGGCAACAATTGCAATATAAAAAACAAATTATAAAATTGTTGACGGATGATCATTAAAAATCGTTTTGAAGGACTTTACAAAGTTCCTATTCCGTGTTAAAATAGAATTTGTGCGAAATGACAGCAGGACAAAATGAAGCTCGTCAACAGGAAGCCAGCTAGAAAAGTAACCTTTGCTGTTTGGGCGAAGGCTTTCTGAACGAATCAGGTTTGTCTAAAACGTTATTTCCTACAAAAAATATTTTTATAGGAGGACATTTCAAATGTCACGTTATACAGGACCATCTTGGAAACAATCTCGCCGTCTTGGCTTGTCACTTACAGGTACAGGTAAAGAATTGGCACGTCGTAACTACGTACCAGGTCAACATGGACCAAACAACCGTTCAAAATTGTCAGAATACGGTTTGCAATTAGCTGAAAAACAAAAACTTCGTTTCTCTTACGGACTTGGTGAAAAACAATTCCGTAACTTGTTCGTACAAGCTACTAAGATCAAAGAAGGAACTGTCGGTTTCAACTTCATGCTTCTTTTGGAACGTCGTTTGGATAACGTTGTTTACCGTCTTGGACTTGCGACTACTCGTCGTCAAGCTCGTCAATTCGTTAACCACGGTCACATCCTTGTTGACGGAAAACGTGTTGATATCCCTTCATACCGTGTAACTCCAGGTCAAGTGATCTCAGTTCGCGAAAAATCAGCTAAAGTTCCAGCTATCCTTGAAGCTGTTGAAGCTACAGTTGGACGTCCAGCATTCGTATCATTCGATGCTGAAAAATTGGAAGGTTCATTGACTCGCTTGCCAGAACGCGATGAAATCAACCCAGAAATCAACGAAGCACTTGTGGTTGAATTCTACAACAAAATGCTTTAATTTTAAGATATATCTTACGAAAAGCCCATGGTTGTGGGCTTTTTGCTTTGTCTTAAACTGTTGATTTCTGGGTTTGCTTAGTTATAAGCTACCTAGAGCTGTTTCATAAAATGAGACAGTTTTTTGTTTTTTTAAAACCTAAAGATTCTAACTAAAAAAACCTGATCTATTTAGATCAGGCGAAGGTGTTAACGTAACATTTTCAATAGAAATTCAGCCATTTGTTGAGGGCTTTCTTTTTTACCACGAGAGACCCATATTTGACAGACGCCAAAGAAAGCATTGGCCAAATAGACAGAGCTGTATACTCTTTCAATATCTGTTAATGATTTATGGCTATAGCGCTCTTGCAAACTATCAACCAGTAGAATCTGCAATTTATGTCGTAAGAAGGTTTGAATCTCCTTGGTTCCATTCTCTGTCAAAAGAACCGCAAAGAGGGGCTCCTTGGTTAGAAATTCAAACACCTCTGTAATCGCTTGGTGCTTGTCGTCTTGGTGTTTGTCAAAGATGTATTCAAGTTTGTGAAAGAGTGCTTGTTGGTAGCGCTCGATCATGTCGTACTTGTCTCGATAATGGGTATAAAAACTAGAGCGACTAATACCGGATTCTTGCGCCAACTCAACCGTTGTGATTTGGTCGAATGATTCCTTTTCGAGTAGTCGAACCATCGCTTCCTCAATATTTCGTTTTGTTTTTAATCGTTTATTGCTCTCAGTCATCTGTTAATCCTTTTTGTACAAAATTATACACAGTGTCCAAAAAATAAAATTCCTACTTGTGAAATTTTCTAGAAACTGTATAATCTATTATATCAGAAATTTAGACATTGTGTATAAAAAGGAGACAAAAAATATGATGAAAGAATGGAAGGCTATTCTTAAAAAGCCGACATTTATCATTGTCATGATTGGAGTTGCGTTGATTCCAGCTCTTTATAATATTATTTTTCTATCTTCCATGTGGGATCCATATGGTCAGGTTTCGGATCTTCCTGTAGCGGTTGTCAACAAGGATCAATCTGCTACATATAATGGACAAAAAATGGAAATCGGGAAAGACATGGTGTCCAATTTAAAGGATAACGATTCGCTTGATTTTCATTTTGTAGATGAGAAAGCTGCGAAAGATGGTCTAAAAAATGGCGATTATTATATGATTGTAACGCTACCTGAGGATCTTTCAAAAAAAGCTAGCTCCATTCTAACCAATCATCCGGAACAGATGACCATTGATTACCAAACGTCCAGTGGTCATAGTTTTATCGCAGGAAAAATGAGCGACTCTGCGATGACAAAAATGCAGCAGACAGTGGCTGAAAAAGTGACCAATACTTATACAACAGCTTTATTTTCCAAAATGGGATCGCTTAAATCTGGTATGGGGACAGCGGCAGATGGAAGTGCTAAATTAGCAGATGGTGCAACAAAGTTGGAAAACGGTGGGCAAATACTGACCACTAATTTGAATACCTTAGCTAGTTCCAGTTTAACATTTTCAGATGGTGCAACCACCCTTCGTACGGGTCTAGCAGCCTATACAAATGGTGTTGGTCAATTAGGAAATGGTCTTAATCAAATGGCTGGTCAACTTCCAAACTTTGTATCTGGAGTCAATCAATTAAATAATGGGTTTGGTACTTTTAATACAGGCTTGATGGCTTACGCTACCGGAGTGGATCGGTTAGGAAATGGTCTCAATCAAATGGCAAGTCAAACCCCTCAGTTGGCTTCAGGAGTTGGTCGATTAACCAGAGGTATGGGGACACTCAATGACGGTCTTGGGAATTATACCAATGGCGTGCGTCAATTGAATTCGGGTCTATCTAACTTTTCAAATGGTTTAGTGACCTATACAAATGGAGTCGCCACATTATCAGAGGGAGCAGGTCAATTAAGTAGTCAATCCACTACTCTTCGAAATGGAGTTTCTCAATTAGAATCAGGTATTCAAACATTATCAAGCCAGCTACAAGCTTCTACAAGCCAATCAGCTCAGATTGATCAATTGGCAGCTGGTTTGAACCAATTAAATGTGGCAATTCAAAGTGCTTCGGTAGATACCAGTCAACTTTCATCTGGCTTGACGAGTATTGCGAATTCAGCTCAAGCGATCCTTGCTTCAGCCCAAGCGGATCGTGCAAATACCCTTGCAAGTGTTCAAGGGACAGCAGCTTATCAAGCAATGACAGCTGATCAACAAGCGGAAATCAGTGCGGCGATCTCATCGAGTCCAAGCTCGAGTGAAACAGCAGCTCAAGGGATCTTGACAACGATCCAAACGATCCAAAGTAGTTTGAATACAGGAAATAGCTTGACACAGCTGCAAACTTCAGCAAATCAAGTTTTACCAACAGCTTCTTCTACCTTGACAGACTTGTCAAGTGGCTTGTCTAAGATCCAATCCGCAGTTAGTGGACAATTGTTGCCAGCTAGCCAAACTATCAGTCAAGGGATCGGCGCTTATACAGCTGGTGTTGATAAAATCGCTAGTGGGGCAAGCCAACTTCAGACCAATAGTAACACTTTAACAGATGGTGCTAGTCAGTTAGCAGCAGGAGTTGGCCAACTAGATAGTAAATCATCGGAATTGCTTGCAGGAAGCAATCAATTAGCTTCTGGTCTAGGGGAATTAAATGGAAAGATTCCGGCCTTGACATCCGGTATGAATCAACTGGCTTCAGGAGCGACACAATTGACAAGTAAATCTGGTGAATTGCTTGCTGGTGCTGGAAATTAGCAGATGGAGTAGGGCAATTGAACAGCAAGACTCCGGAATTGGCGACTGGTGTCAACAAACTTGTCACAGGTGTCAACCAGTTGACGGAGAAATCAGGTCAATTGGTGACAGGGGCTGATAAACTAGCTGACGGTGCAAATCAAATCTCAGACGGATCCAGCAAATTAGCAGCGGGTGGCCAAACATTGACAAACGGTTTGGGTGAATTAGCAACAGGAAGCCAAACCTTGAGTCAAGGTTTAAACGATGCTAAGGGACAATTGAATGCAGCCAAAACCGAAAAAGAGAATGCAAAAACTTTAGCTGATCCTGTCACTACGTCTAAAACAGACCATGACAATGTTCCTGTGAATGGTGTCGGGATGGCTCCTTATATGATCTCGGTAGCACTCTTTGTTTGTGCTTTGTCAACCAATATGATCTTTGCAAAATTGCCATCTGGTCGTCACCCTGAAAGTCGCTGGGCATGGTTCAAATCGCGCTTTGAGGTCAATGGCACGATTGCGGTGATTGCAGGAGTCTTGGTCTATGCTGCGGTTCACTTGATTGGTTTATCAGCCAATCATGAAATGGCTACCCTCTTCCTTTGTGTGATCGGTAGTGTGGCCTTCATGTCTATCGTGACCGCTTTAACAACATGGCAAAGAAAGGTCGGTGCTTTCCTGTCCTTGATCCTCTTGCTCTTGCAATTGGCTTCTAGTGCGGGAACCTATCCACTTGCTTTAACAAATGGATTTTTCCAAGCTATTCATCCATTCTTGCCAATGAGCTATACCGTTTCAGGTCTTCGTCAAACGATTTCGATGACAGGAGAAATTGGAAGTCAAGTCGCCTTCCTTTTGGTGACGATTGCTCTATTTGCGGGGCTTGGAATGTGGTTTTACAATCCAAAAAAATATGAAGAGGACTAATCGTCAGGAACTCTCAACTCATTTGTAGTTGGGAGTTTTTTGTTTCACATGAAACAAAAAAATTCTCGCGTTTTTAGGCGAGAAAGTTGATTATTTAAAGAAGACGACATCAGAATTTGGTGTGATGTAAAGGAGTTGGTCGTTTTCAAAGACTAGCTGGATAGTGTTGTTTTTATAAGTGTAAATGGTGTAGTCTACTCCAAATTTAGAAGCTTGTTTCAGATCAACGGCTCCCATTAAAAAGGCATGGGCTTGTTCTTCTGTAATTTTCCCTCGTGGTAGAGATTTTTTTAATATTTTTCTAGTTCAATATTTTGAAAAAGATTCGCTCATATAAGCAGGGGCTGTTATTTGTTTCTCTGGATTTCCAAGGATTTTTTTGGACAAGGGTAGTGGTATATCCTTCATAATCTGGCGTTTGTACAAAAAAATATGGTCGTCATTTTTAGAGTAGGCTACTTTTAAGTTCCCAGTTGCATAAATTTTTATCCTTGGGCGCTTCTTGGGCATTTCTAGGGAGCCCTTCGGTTGTGATGACTTCAGTAGAGGTATTTTTTTATTTGTTGAAGGAGAGCTAGATGAATGGTTTGAACTACTTGAATGACCCGAATTGCTAGGTCGACTTGAGCTACTTTTTTTACTATTTTTTTAGATGAGGAGGAAGTGGTAGGCGCTTTTTTGAAATGAATCTTAAGGTCCGGCACACAGGCTGAGAGAAAAAGAAGAGACAGCGAGAGTGTGAATAAGAGAGGAAGTCGTCGTTTTTTCATAATGTTCCTTTCGAAAAGTGGATTGATTTTCCATTCTATCATAAATAGAGTAATAAAAAAAGGTCAGGAAGAAATCCTGCCTTTATTTGTTATTATGGACGTCCACCCCCAGGTCCACCGCCTTGAGGTCTGCCACCGCCGGGAGCCCCACCGCCTCCAGGCATGGAGTTGACAATTTCAGTTTGTTTTTCACCGTTGATATAGATGTCACCTCCTGTATAGATTGCAGTTCCATCAAAGTCAAAGCCGGATTGCCCCGTCAAATTGATGGTTCCTCCAGTCACAGTGACATTGCCATTAGAGTCGATTGGATCGGTATCCCCTTGACCAACTTCGACATTCAGGGTTCCACCGTTCATGGTGAAGAAAATTTCATCTTGGTTGGCATTGGCATTGGCTGCATTGACACCGTCATCAGTTGCATAGATGGTAATATCTCCACCGTTAATGGTGATCGATTTTCCTTCAAGCCCTTCGACAGACTCGGTTACCTTATAGGTTCCGCTATCGATAACCAGATCACCAGAAGCGTGGATACCATCGTCCCCAGCTGAAATGGTCATGGTATTGTCAGATAGATACATGGTTCCGACAGATGTATCTTCATCATTATCCACCTTGACGGCATCTTCATCTGCGTCAATGGTCATGGTCGTGCCAGTGATATTGAGTTTGTCATTGACATTGAAGGCATCTCCTACAGCTGTAATCTTATAGTTTCCGCCTGTGATGTGGAGCGTGTCATTGGCCTTGATCCCGTTGTTTTTCTTAGCGTCAATGTTGAGCGTACCTGAACCATTGATAGTGAGGTCGCCTTTAGAGAAGATGACCGCATCGGCATCTTCATCATTATTTGAACTTGAATCAGACAAGGTATTGGTTGTGCCATCTGCTAAAGTCAGGTAGACATGCCCTGCTTTCGTAGCAGAAATTGGCGCGTTGGTGTTGGTCATGGTAACCCCTTTTAAGACGATCTGAATATCATCTGAGTCACCAGCTTCGATCTTAATTTGAACCCCGTCGGATTCACCAGAGATGACATAGGTTCCGGACTTCGAGATGGTCACAGTTGATCCAGAAACGGTGACACCATCCCCTGAAACCGTTGCGGACGAAACAGATAGTTTTACAGTAGATGCTTTACTTTCATCATATGAGGTATCTGAATCTTTTTCGGTAAAATAGTCAGATTGCTTGGTTTTAGTCGTTTTCTTTGAAACGCTAGAAGCAGTTGTTGTTGCGCTTGTTGTAGATGATTGTGATGAAGCTTGGGTACAAGCTGTCAGTATGGTGAGGGTAGCGATCCCCGTTAATAAGAATTTCCATTTGTTTGATTTCATGAGCTTTTCCTCTCGTTCAATTGATATGCTCCTAGTCTAAAGTTGCTATCTGAAAGTTTCCTAAAGTTTTTCTGAAAGGAACCTTAACTTTAGTTTTCTTTAAGTTTAGATTAATGACCAGTTAAGAAAGTCCCATTAAACTAGAACACACGTAAGTCGTATCCATACTTACTGAAGATTAGAAATAATAGAATCCCTTAAAGGAGTAAAAGCATGAAAAAAACAATTGAGACAAGTTTCAAACGAATCGAAACAAAATATATCATCGCAAAAGATGACGTGAAAGACTTGATCAAAGACTTAAAAGAATACGTCGTAGAAGATGATTACCCAACTTCAACTATTTCAAACATTTATTTTGATACAGAAAACTTTGAGGTCATTCAAGATGCTCTTGCGAAACAACACCGCCGTGAAAAAATTCGGATGCGGACTTATATAGAAACACCTCAAGCAGACAGTCCGGTATTTTTAGAGGTGAAGTCAAAAGATGAAGAAGGAATTGGGCATAAATTCCGTCTAGTCGCTACTTCACAAGCCATTATCAACTTGATGACAGATGGGACAGTAGATCAGCAGATACAAGATCCAGACTTAGTGCAAGAGATTCAGAGATTGCGCAAACGCTATGGTCATCGATTAGAACCACGGATGTTCATTTACTATGATCGCTTGTCTCTCAAAGAAAAGAAATCCATTCAGGGTTATCCTTATCAGAAAATTCGCGTGACAATCGATCAAAACTTAGTCTTTCGTGATCAAGCTGTTAGTCTTTTTCATGGGAAGAAAGGAGAACCTTTGTTAGGGGATGACTTCGTGGTCATGGAAATTAAGGCTCCTGGAAAAGAACCTCAATGGTTAAAGGATATTTTAGAGAAGTATGGTTTGGTCAAGCAGAAATTTTCAAAATATAGCTGTGCTTATCATAAATCACAAGGATTGGATTATGCCCCAAGACCAGCGGAAGAAACGGTAGGTGCTGCCTATGTCTAATCTATTTGATTCTATTTTTTTAATAATGCCACAGCAACGGTGGATCCCTTTGCGCTTACTACTGGCCCTTTTTGGTCAGCCTCTTTCTAGGAATGGGGCTATCTTGGACCTATAAATACCGAACACTGTACACTCGAGAGTTTGTCATTAGTTTGACCTTACTTCCTTGTATGATGACCTTAGTGATCTTTTTGGTCAACGGAAGTTTGGGGACCTCGATTGCAGTGGCAGGGACCTTTAGTTTGATTCGTTTCCGGTCAGCTACGAGTGGTTCGAGAGAGTTGATTGCGATTTTTCTAGCCATGATTATAGGACTAGCAGCAGGCTCAGGCTATCTTTTATTGGCCATTTTATCAACCCTCTCTTTACTAGGGGTTTGGCTTGTATTGGAGAGCAAACAGAGTAAGGCAGATCATCAACGGCGCCGTCATTTGACTATTATAGTCTCGAAACAAGATGGTGTTGCAGAACAAATCAGTCAGTTGTTAGACCAAAGTTGTTCAGAAATTGACTTTATTTCTGTAACAACTGCCCAAGCTGGAGAACAACTGACCTTGAACTATGAGGTGAATATGAAATCAAACATTGATGATTTTGCCCTTGCTAATCTATTGATTAACAAGATTGAAAATTGTGATGTCGCTCTGACAAAGAAAGCAAAGAAAAGAAAGAATTTATAACTGCTATCCTACTTTAGGATAGTTTTTTAGGGTTTTAAGAACTTTTTAAGAAAAAGTGGTATACTGTTTCTAAAAAATTGAAGGAATCCTTTATGAAAAAGACTGCTATTTTTGAAGATGTCATCTCGATTATGAGCCATGATTCATCTACCATCAAGGATCGAAAAGGATGCAACCCCGATCGCTTTCGGGAAAAAATAACAGATGATATGACGGATGATGCCTTTCTTTATCAAGTCAGGTCCTACCTAGCTAGTTTTGGGATTATTGGGCACATCTCCTTTCAGAATAAAAAAGCTGGTCAAAAAGGCTTTCTCTTACGCGTCATGGACCATCAACTGTATGTCGAAAAGGCGAATGTAGACACTGGTCTTCAAGCAGGGGATCAGATCCTAGGTCTGGATGGAAGTGATTTGGAGCAGGTAGCGTCTCTTCATCAGAACTATTTTATCAGTAAGACCCCCGAAAGACACTACCGAGAATGGGCGGATTTGGTCTCTCAGTCTACAAGGGTCACCCTACTTCGAGAAGGGGTAGAAAAGACTATTGAAGTAGCGCCCAGTCGAGAACCGATCCAAGATCAGATTTTTGGAAACAATTAGACGATGAGATCCTTTACCTTCGTCTGGATAATTTTATGGATGAAGGAGCTATTAGTCGGGTATACCAAGAGTGTTTACCGATGATGACGGAAGTCAAGTTCCTTCTCATTGATGTCCGACAGAACGGTGGAGGGACAGATTCTTTATATCTCCCTCTACTACATCTAGGCTTAGAGCAGGATCAGGGCTATGATTCTCTTGACTGGGACGATGATGGCATGGAGATTCTCTACACGGAACGCAATGTCGACTTACGCTTGAAGGATTTTGAGGACTGGATGCAACAGGAAGAGATTAGTCCTGAAACAGTTAAACTGCTTGAAGAAATGAAAGAGGATCTACTCCGCTATCGGGGCAAAGGATATGTACCGTATCAGCACGAAAGCGAGGAATTCTTCCCAGAGATTAGAGGAGGCCAATATCCCGAACGGATCTTTATCTTATCAGATATCTATTGTGCTTCATCTGGGGATAATTTTGTCCAGATGATGAAGCAGTTTAAGAAGGTGACGGTGGTAGGTAGACCAACTCTCGGAATTTTAGACTATTCCAATTGTTGTACCGTTGATTATGGTGATTATCGATTGATGTTTCCTACTTCTCGCTGTCTAAGCGTAGATCAAGGTAGAGGAATGACGGATCAAGGTGTTGAACCGGATATAGAAATTCCCTGGACTCCCGCTCATTTTGAAAGAGATGTAGATGTAGCCAAGTGTTTGGAGGTGATTCGTCAGAGCAATATAACATAAAACAGAATTCCCATCAGAAAATGTAAAGAAGAATATTGCTTTGGTTAGAAGGCTTCAATGATTCGAAATGATAACGTTTTCTATGACATTCTCACTATGTTTAAAATTGCTTACTTGGTATAAAAAATGGTAAAATAGGGATTGACAATCAAAATGAAGAGTGAAAAAGATGAAACATAAAACACTTTATAAATTTATAGGGCAAACAGTCTTGTATTTTGCTATTTTCTTAGCCCTGCTCTATTTCTTTAGTTACCTTGGTCAAGGTCAAGGTGGCTTTATTTACAATGAATTCTAAAGGAGATCCTGTCGTGTCAAACCAACCAATTACTGATATGATTGAGGCGATTGAACGTTACGCCCAACTGCAACCAGACTATCCTGTCTACAATGTCCTTGGAGAAGAGCATACCTATGGCCAATTGAAGGCAGACTCAGATAGTTTAGCAGCCCACATTGACCAAATGGGACTTCCTGAGAAGTCACCTGTTGTAGTCTTTGGTGGACAAGAATATGAAATGTTAGCAACCTTTGTGGCCCTGACCAAGTCTGGCCATGCCTATATCCCAATTGACAGCCATTCTGCCTTGGAGCGCGTGTCTGCTATTGTTGAAGTGGCTGAGCCAAGTCTTATTATTGCCATCAATGAGTTCCCTATTGAGAATCCAACTGCTCCGATCTTGAACTTGGAGCAAGTCCGTGAAGCTTATGCAGCTCAGAATGCGTATGATTTGCAGCATCCGGTTAAGGGGGATGATAACTACTACATCATCTTTACGTCAGGGACAACCGGAAAACCAAAAGGAGTGCAAATTTCACACGACAACTTGCTCAGCTTCACCAACTGGATGATTACGGACAAGGAATTTGCGACGCCAGAGCGTCCGCAAATGTTGGCCCAACCACCTTATTCCTTTGACTTGTCTGTCATGTACTGGGCACCAACCTTAGCTCTTGGAGGGACCCTTTTTGCCCTTCCATCAGCCATTACTCAAGACTTTAAACAACTCTTTGCGACCATCTTCTCTCTTCCGATTGCTATCTGGACTTCAACGCCATCTTTTGCAGATATGGCCATGTTGTCTGAAGATTTCAATGCTGAAAAGATGCCAGGCATTACCCATTTCTACTTTGATGGGGAAGAGTTGACTGTTAAAACGGCTCAAAAACTGCGCGAGCGTTTCCCAAATGCACGCATTATCAACGCCTACGGTCCAACAGAAGCGACGGTAGCTTTGTCGGCAGTTGCTATCACAGATGAGATGCTAGCGACTCTTAAACGCTTGCCAATTGGTTATACCAAAGAAGATTCTCCAACCTTCATCATTGATGAAGAAGGAAATAAATTGCCAAATGGAGAGCAAGGAGAGATCATCGTGTCTGGACCGGCTGTTTCAAAGGTTATATGAATAATCCAGAGAAAACAGCAGAAGCCTTCTTCGAATTTGAAGGACTTCCAGCCTATCATACGGGAGATGTTGGAACCATGACAGATGAAGGTCTTCTTCTCTATGGCGGTCGGATGGATTTCCAGATCAAGTTTAACGGCTACCGTATTGAGCTAGAAGATGTTTCTCAAAACTTGAATAAATCTCAGTACATCGACTCAGCTGTTGCAGTACCACGCTACAACAAAGATCACAAGGTTCAAAATCTTTTGGCCTATGTTATCTTAAAAGATGGCGTTAAAGAACAATTTGAGCGCGAAATCGATATTACCAAAGCTATCAAGGAAGATTTGGAACACATCATGATGTCTTATATGATGCCTTCAAAATTCCTTTACCGTGATAGTTTACCGCTAACTCCAAACGGGAAAATCGACATCAAAGGGTTGATTAGCGAGGTTAATAACCGATGATCGAGTTTTTGAAACAGCTCCCTCATTTAGAACATTATGGAACACCGATCTATTTTATCTACCTCATTCTAGCTTTTTTGCCGATCTTTGTGGGTCTCTTTTTCAAAAAGAGATTTCCCATATATGAAGGACTTGTGAGCCTGATCTTTATCATCTTGATGCTGACAGGTTCGAATCTCAAGCAAATTTATGCCTTGCTCTTTTACGTGGTCTGGCAAATCTTGATTGTTTATTCCTACAAATTTTATCGTCAGAAGGCGGACAATAAGTGGATTTTCTATCTTCATTCCTTCTTATCTGTCTTGCCCCTGATCTTTGTAAAGGTAGAGCCGGCGATTAAGAATGGGCACCAATCCTTATTTGGATTTAGGGATTTCTTATTTAACCTTCCGAGCAGTCGGGATGATTATCGAAATGCGTGATGGTGTTTTGAAAGAATTCACTCTCTGGGAATTCTTGCGATTCATGCTCTTTATGCCCACCTTCTCAAGTGGGCCGATCGATCGTTTCAAGCGTTTTAATGAGGATTATCAAGCAATCCCTGAGCGCGAAGAATTATTGGATATGTTGGAGCAAGCTGTTAAGTACATCATGTATGGCTTCCTTTACAAATTTATACTAGCCCATATTTTTGGCCACTTATTGTTAGGTCATGTACAGACCTATGCCTTATCTCAAGGCGGATTCTTCAATATCGGAACGCTAGGAGTCATGTATGTTTATGGCTTTGACCTTTTCTTTGACTTCGCGGGTTATTCCATGTTTGCTTTAGCGGCTTCCAATCTGATGGGAATTAAAAGTCCAATCAACTTCGATCGTCCTTTTAAATCGCGTGACTTAAAGGAATTCTGGAATCGCTGGCATATGAGTTTATCTTTCTGGTTCCGTGATTTTGTCTTTATGCGTCTGGTGATGGTATTGATGCGTAATAAGGTCTTCAAGAGCCGGATTACCACCTCTAATGTTGCCTACATTATCAATATGTTGGTCATGGGCTTCTGGCACGGAGTGACTTGGTACTATATCGCTTATGGACTCTTCCATGGGCTTGGACTGGTCATCAATGATGCTTGGATTCGCAAGAAAAAGACCATTAATAAAGAAAGAAAAGCAAAAGGATTGGATCCGATACCGGACAATCGTTGGACAAAGGCTTTGGGGATCTTTATCACCTTTAACACAGTGATGCTGTCCTTCCTGATTTTCTCAGGATTCTTGGATCAACAATGGTTTCCAAAATTGAAATAAAAGGAGAATAGAAAAATGGATGTAAAATCACAAGTAATTGAAATTATTGACGAATTGTTTATGGAAGATGTCTCAGACATGATGGATGAAGACCTCTTTGATGCGGGTGTCCTTGATAGTATGGGAACAGTTGAATTGATTGTGGAATTGGAAAATCGCTTTGGTATTCGTGTTCCTGTATCTGAGTTTGGTCGCGATGATTGGAACACTGCTAACAAGATCGTAGAAGGTGTAACGGAGCTTCAGAATGCTTAAGCGTTTATGGCTGATTTTGGGCCCAGTCTTCTGCGCCCTTCTTATGGTAGCAACCTTACTATTCTTTATCCAATCAATCATAAACACGACTATACCGAAGAGAAAAAAAGTGCAGTTAGTCTCAATGCGGAAGGATTCAAGAGTCGCTCTAAGAAGCAAGAAGCACTTTCTGATCCACAGCATCGTTTTGTACCTTACTTTGGATCAAGTGAATGGTTGCGCTTTGATGTAGTGCATCCGGCTGTTTTGGCTGAAAAGTATGACCGCAATTATAGACCTTACTTTTTAGGAGAACGTGGTGCAGCTTCATTGAACCAGTATTTTGGAATGCAACAGATTTTGCCAGAACTTAAGGACAATACAGCTGTCTATGTGGTCTCTCCGCAATGGTTTACCAAGAAGGGCTATGACTCTTCTGCTTTTCAACAATTCTTTAATAGTGATCAGTTGAATAGCTTTATTGCTAATCACCAACAGGATGCTGCATCTCAGTATGCTGCCAAACGCCTCTTGCAACAGTACCCAAATGTCGCTTTTCAAAGTGTTGTTACTAAAATTTCTCAAGGAGAGAAGATCTCTGGCTTTGATCAGCAATTGAACCAACTGGTTTCTCATCTTGTCCAGCGTGAAGATGCTTTGTTTAGTAATCTTGCAACGCGTACAAATGGAAATTACGAAAATAAGGTCAAAAAACGTTTACAAGATTTACCAGACCAATTCTCTTATGATAAATTGGAAGAAATTGCAACGGCTGAAGCAAAAGTCAAAACTAACAACAACGATCTTGGAATCAGCAATCATTTTTACAATACCCGCTTAAAAATGAAGTTGAAGAAACTAAAAGGTTTCCAAAAGAACGAATCCTATGTCCAATCGCCGGAGTACAATGACTTGCAGTTGGTTCTAGACCAGTTTGCTAAATCTCGGACCAATGTCATTTTTGTCATTCCTCCAGTCAATGCTAAATGGATGAAATACACAGGTTTGAGCCAAGAAAAGTATGAACAGGCTGTTCAAAAGATTCGTTACCAATTGGAAAGTCAAGGATTCACCAATATTGCAGACTTTTCTAAAGATGGGGATCAGCCCTACTTTATGGAAGATACGATTCATATGGGATGGAATGGTTGGCTAGTCTTTGATAAAGCGGTCAATCCCTTTGTCACAAAGGCTGAAAGCACCAACTTACCATCTGAATGATCGCTTCTTCAGTAAAGATTGGGCCCAATATAAAGGGACACCAGATCAATTTAAATAATGCGGGATAAAGGAGGCAGGATCGAATCCTGGCTCCTTGATTTATGAGTATGGTGCTCGGAAAGTCACAAGGAAACTAGAGAGTTATCCACAAGCTGTGGGAAACTTAGGTGTAAAATGATGAAAACAAGTCCTGATGCTGTTGTTTCCTCCTATTTTGAGGGAAAAATGGAAGGAAGTTATCCACATTTTTGTGGATAACTCATAGAAAACAGTGGATAAGTCAGTGGATTTGTGAGGAAGAATGAACAAAGGAGAACAAGTGTGAGAAAGATTTGGTTTTACGCGATCGTTCAGGGAATTGGCATTTTTCTGATTGTGGGTGTACTTACTTACATGATCAGAGGGGATTTCTTTTTTCGATACTTATCCCCTATTTTTGGCTTAGCAGCAGCTTTTTTGAGATTTGGGACAGCGATGTTGATGAAAGTGCTGGCGCCAACTCTTTATGATGATCCCAAAAAGGGAGGGAATGACCTTCATAAAAACTGAATTGCTCAGCTTCTGAAAAAGTTGAGCTAAAGGCCGCTTTCTGCGGGTCTTTATGGTAAATAGAAGGAAGAATATTAGTTTGGAGATAAATGAGAAATGAAACGTTCAATGTATGCTGGACGTGTTCGTGAAGAACACATTGGAACTCGTATTACCTTGAAAGGATGGGTTAGCCGTCGTCGTGACTTGGGTGGTTTGATCTTTATCGATCTACGCGACCGCGAAGGAATCATGCAATTGGTGATCAATCCAGAAACAGTTAGTGCAGAAGTGATGGCTACAGCTGAAAGTATCCGTAGTGAATATGTTGTAGAAGTGACAGGTCTTGTGGAAGCTCGTGAACAAGCTAATCCCAACTTGCCAACAGGAGCAGTAGAACTCAAGGTAGAAGCTATTACGGTTCTCAATACTGCCAAAACAACACCATTTGAAATCAAGGACGGAATTGAAGCCAATGATGATACCCGTCTTCGTTACCGCTACTTAGACCTTCGTCGTCCTGAGATGTTGGAAAATCTCAAACTCCGTGCAAAAGTAACCCATTCAATCCGCAATTACTTGGATGAATTAGAATTTATTGATGTGGAAACACCCTTTCTTTCTAAGTCAACTCCAGAAGGAGCGCGTGACTATTTGGTTCCTTCCCGTGTCAATAAGGGTCATTTCTATGCCCTTCCTCAAAGTCCTCAAATTACAAAACAATTGTTGATGAATGCTGGATTTGATCGCTATTATCAAATCGTGAAGTGTTTCCGTGATGAGGATTTACGGGGAGACCGTCAACCTGAGTTTACACAGGTCGACTTGGAAACTTCTTTCTTGAGTGATCAAGAAATCCAGGATATCACAGAAGGCTTAATTGCACGTGTCATGAAAGAAACCAAGGGAATTGAAGTAACACTCCCATTCCCACGGATGAATTATGATGATGCTATGGCCTTGTACGGTTCAGATAAACCAGATACACGTTTTGAAATGTTGCTCCAAGACTTGACAGAACTTGTCAAGGGTGTAGACTTCAAAGTCTTCTCAGAAGCTCCAGCAGTTAAGGCGATTGTTGTCAAAGGTGCAGCGGATCATTACTCTCGTAAAGACATCGATAAATTGACAGAAGTTGCGAAGCAATACGGTGCAAAAGGTCTTGCTTGGGTGAAATATGCTGAGGGTACTTTGAACGGTCCTGTTGCGAAGTTCTTGACAGACTTGACAAGTGACTTGACAGCTGCTTTACAGTTAGAAGACAAAGATCTAGTTCTCTTTGTAGCAGATACTCTTGAAGTAGCCAATGCAACGCTTGGTGCTTTGCGTGTTCGTCTTGCGAAAGAGCTTGACTTGATTGACAACAATCAATACAACTTCCTTTGGGTAGTGGATTGGCCAATGTTTGAGTGGTCTGAAGAAGAAGGCCGTTATATGTCTGCTCACCATCCATTTACACTCCCACAAGCTGAAACAGAGCATGAATTGGAAGGCGATCTTTCAAAAGTTCGAGCGATTGCCTATGATATCGTCTTAAATGGCTATGAATTAGGTGGAGGAAGCCTACGGATTAATCATAAAGACTTGCAAGAACGGATGTTTAAGGCACTTGGATTTACAAAAGAAGCTGCCAATGAACAATTTGGTTTCTTGTTGGAAGCAATGGATTATGGTTTCCCACCACATGGAGGATTGGCGATTGGTTTGGACCGCTTCGTGATGCTTCTTGCAGGTGAAGATAATATTCGGGAAGTCATTGCCTTTCCTAAGAATAACAAGGCGACAGATCCAATGACACAAGCTCCTTCTGTCGTTTCTGAAAAGCAATTGGATGAGTTAAATCTTCAAGTAGAAGTAGCAGAGCAAGAATAGGACAAGAGAGAAAAGGGAGAGTCTAGGAATCAGTTGCTCTAAGATTTTCCTTTTCTTCTAATCGATGGATTGAAAATGAAAAAAATTCGCTTTCATAAGCTATTTCGCTATCATGTGCGGCGACTAGCTTATAACATTAAATTATTGCGCGTGCTGAAGAGCATCTCCCGTGAGAAATACGATGAAAAAGTGTCAGCTTCCTTGCTGTATGGTTTTCTATCAGCGATTGCCGTCAACTTCTTCTTTCAACCAGGACATGTATACTCCAGCGGTGCAACAGGTCTAGCTCAGATTTTGTCTGTTCTGAGCCAACGCTTTATTGGCTTTACGATTCCAGTTTCCTTGACCTTTTATGCCATCAATATCCCTTTGATGATTGTGGCTTGGTATCAAATTGGCCATAAATTTACCATCTTTACCTTTATTACGGTTTCGATGAGTTCCCTCTTTATTCAGTTCGTGCCAGTGATTACGTTGACCAACGATCCGATCATGAATGCCCTATTTGGTGGGGTTGTCATGGGAACAGGGATTGGTTTTGCTCTTCGGAACAACATTTCCAGTGGAGGAACGGATATTGTCAGTTTGACGATTCGAAAACGGACAGGAAAGAATGTCGGCAGTATCTCCTTTTTGGTCAATGGGACCATTATGTTGATCGCTGGTCTGACCTTTGGTTGGAAGTATGCTCTTTACTCTATGATTACCATCTTCGTATCGAGTCGAGTAACGGATGCTGTCTTTACCAAGCAAAAACGGATGCAGGCAATGATCGTAACGAGCCAGCCAGATGCCATTATTGAAAAGATCCATAAAAAATTGCATCGTGGAGCAACCATTATCCACAATGCAGAAGGAACCTATAACCATCAGGAAAAAGCGGTTCTGCTGACAGTTATTACGCGTGCAGAGTTTAATGAATTCAAATATATTATGAAAAAAGCTGATCCTCAGGCTTTTATCACCATTTCAGAAATGTTCATATCATCGGACGCTTTGTGGAAACAGAAGAATAAAAATAAAGGTCACCACATTGTGGTGACCTTTATTTTGTTGATTCAGTTTCATGGAGAAGGAGCCAACTATGGGCAGGAATAGAAAGTTCCTTTCCTTTAGGAATAGGGGTTTTTAGGTTGGCATGAGGATAGGCAAATAACAGCTGGCTATCGCTCGGATGTTGATAGGTCTGTTCTTGATCACCGATATTGACAAGAATCGTTATTTTTTCACGATCTTTCTCAATCGTGTAGATTAAATGATGATCAGACAACCATTTGACATCACAGTAGTCGCGAATCTCTTGCCCTTTTTTCAAACGAAGGAGTGGCTGTGATTTCCGATAAGCAATCAATTCTTCAAGAAAAGCAATTTCTTCTTGGCATTTTGGAAGGGATGTCCAGTCCAATTGGTTGAGACTATCTGGCAAGTTATAGGTGTTGTCTTCGAGCCCTTTTGTGCGATAAAATTCTTGACCAGCATGGATAAACGGCACTCCTTGAGCTAGTAACACTAAATGAAGAGCTAATCGTGAGAGAGCTTTTCGATCTTCTAGACGAATCTCTTCCTTTTCAAATTGGAAATAATCAAAAACAGTTGCATTGTCGTGGCATTCGACGTACTGAATGGCTTGTTGAGGTTGGGTGAAATGAGCAGGCCCTAGCTTCCCGACATTCGCCGTTAGAATGTTAGCAAAATCATTCGCGGAATGTTGACTCTCACGACGGTGACCAGCTACAAGTGTTCTCTTGATCGTATCCCGGAAGTTATCACTGAAAAAGCCAAAGGCTGGTAATCGTTTCGCGTTATATTGGTGAGCGAGCTGATCTTCAGAGAGGCCTGTATCCATCTTCCACCCTTCCCCATAGAGATAGATGTTAGGATAGATTTCACGGAGTTCTTCTGCAATCTCTGTCATGGTTTGAATGTCTAGGATTCCCATCAAGTCAAAGCGGAAACCATCAAAGCCGTAGAGGGAAACCCATTGTTTGAGGGATTGCTTGATATAGTGTCTCACCATGGAGCGTTCACTTGCTACGTCATTTCCACAGAAGGTTCCATTGGTCCGCTCGCCCTCTGCATTATAACGGTAGAAATAACCAGGAACGATCTGTTCAAAAGCGTATTCGTCTGCTTGGTAGACGTGATTGTAGACTACATCCATGATAACACTCAGATTGGCGCGGTGATAGGTGTCAATGGTGTCTTGGAGCTCTAGGATTCGTGCATAAGGATCGTTAGGATCACTCGCATAGCTGCCTTCTGGAACATTGTATTGAACGGGATCATAGCCCCAGTTGTAGGCTTTCCATTGATCCTCTTCATCGACACTACCGAAATCATAGACAGGAAGTAACTGTACATGGGTAATGCCCAGTTTTTGAAGGTAATCAAATCCAAGGATCTGGCCATTTAGTTGGGGCGATTCTGTTAAACCTTTAAACTTACCAGGATGCTTAAAGCCAGCCTCTTTTTGGACAGAGAAATCACGAACGCTCATCTCGTAAATGATTGCCTCTGTTGGATCTAATTGACGAGTGGCACGCGTGATAGGACGTGTGATCTTCTTCCGGTCGATGACCAAGCTATCTCCAGAGTTCGCTAAAGAGGATAGAGCATAGGGATCGTGAATCCGACGTTCTAGGCCATTGACACGAAACTCATAGTGGTAGGCAGCTCCTTCCCAATCCCCTTTGAGCACGAGTTCCCAGACACCGTTTTCTGTACGATTCATCGGATAGACCTGATCTTCGATATGGAGGGTCACATCTTGCGAAATCGGTGCCCAGAATTTAAATTGCGTCTGACTTGGTGTGTAGAAACTTCCTAGATCTTCTCCACTATAGGTGAAGGTTTGATCAAAAATGGGTTTGCGAACAATTTGACGATAGTGGAGAATAGAAGAATTTCCAGCAGCATCGTAGATGGTGTACTCTTCTCCCAGTTCAAGCGGAACAGGGCTTAAGAAATAGTCTCCTGTATCAGTCGCTCCACTTGACGTTTTGACAGGGATTAAGGCAAGACGACCTTGGTTTGTTTCCAAATAAAAAGGAAGGATATGCTCCTCTCCTTTTTGGATACGAATCAGGTCTTGGTCATCTAAATAAGCAGTAAATGTAGACATAAAGACTCCTAAAGTTTCGTAATGGTATGGTCAATCAATTGACGGTAGCAAACGGTTTCCTTCTTTGTGATCCTTGATAATTTGTAGAATTGTCCGAACAGACTCACGTCCGAGTTCCACTGCATTGATGTCAATATAGGCTTCAATATCGAGTCGTGGCTTAATCGAATCAAAGGAAATAATCGGGATTGTCAGCTGGTGTTCTAATAGGTATTGGCGCACCCCTTCAGCAACGAGAATATCGGTTGTCATGATGGCATCTAGTTCTGTTAGAGGAAGACTCTCCATCAATTGATAAGAATTGTCTTCTAACATAAAACCAAATGAAAAATGAACCAGTTTTTCATCGAGAGGAATCCCTGCTTTTTGGAGGGCTTCTTTATAACCTTCGTAGCGGTCTTGAGATACGAACAGTTCTTTGTTTCCCCCGATAAAAGCAATTTTTCGGTAGTTTTGTTGAATGAAATAATCCGTCGCATCAAATGCAGCCTTGATATTATCATTATCCACTAGTGATACAAAAGGTGAAGCTGCCTTTCCGAGAATGAGGAAGGGGAACTTGTCTTTGATCGCAAATTCAACGAGGGGATCATTCGGGTTGGAATAAAGGAAAATCAAACCATCTACACGATTTCCGTAGATGAGTTGTTTGAGGTTGTCGAGCCGCCGTTCTTCATTTTGCCCCGTACAGATTTGGATGGCATAATCATTGTCTGACGCGATCTGGGTAATCCCTCTTAAACAGTTGGGAAGAAAGGATTCTGGTAGAAGACGTCACTGTCGATTGGTAGGACCAAAGCAATGACTTGACTAGATTGGCTGACAAGGCTGCGAGCATTAAGATTGGGATGGTAGTCCAATTCGACCATGGCCTCACGGACACGTTTTTTTGTTTCATCACTAATCGTGGATTTGTTTTGGATGACGCGCGTGACAGTTGAAGGCGCGACGCCAGCGAGTTTCGCCACATCTTTGATGGTAACACGCATGAGAAAACCTCCTAGCGGTGATAGTCTGGATCACGGAAGTGGGTCTTATAAAATACCATAGCAAGATAGAGTACAAATAAGACATTTTGGATCATGATCGTCGTAGTAAATACTTGATGGAATAGTAAACTGATGAAGACACTCAGTAAAATAGGGAGTCCCAAGCAATTCAGAATACAATTGAAACATTCCTTGAAAGTTTGTAGTGAAAAGAGTCGAGATTTTCGTGTCAAGTAGAGGAAGAAAGATGCCCCTACGATGAGAATCAAATAATTGACTGTCGATAAGAAGCCAGAGAAAATCACGAGAAAGAGACTGACGGGGAGTCGGTTTTCACGGAACCAATCGCTAGAGATAGCTTGAGTGAAGCTTTTTTTATCCCGGAGGCTCTCTTGATTGATAGCCTGGTATGAGACGGTAGCGAGTTCTTTATTTTCTTTTGAAATGATCAACTGTTTGCGATCAAAATGGAGTGTTAACTCCTTGCTCTCGCTCGCCTTTGCTTCTTGGCCTAAGACAACCTGCCCTTTTGAAGTCTTGTGTACAGGGTTGGTTCCTGTATAGGTGAGCTCTTGGTCTTTGATCACGACGTGTTCTTGGATATCTTTCATGACGTCATTTGATAAAGGATCAAACACATCGCTGACAAAAGTTGTTAAGGGATAGGTTTTGAGTTGAGCATTTTGAAGAGCCACTGGTAATAGTGTGACAGAAATCAGAAAGAAAGAAGTAAAAAAATCATTTGGAACCAACTCAGCTTTTTGCGGTTTGCAAAAGAAGAGCGGAAATTGAAGATACTTGCGAAATAATTAATAGGATAGGGCATGAGATGACCTTTCTAAACATAAGAGAATCAGAGATGCAAAGAGGAGTCTCTTTGATTGATTTTTATTCTTAACGAAGGGTAGTAAAGCATCCACCATACTACCCTTAACTTAAAAAAATAAAATGTGTTTGAAATAAGGTTCTATTTTTATCCTTTATCCCCACCAGCTGTCAAGCCTGAAACAAAGTTCTTTTTGTAGGAAGAAGAATAGAATACAGATTGGAACCGCGATCAAAAATGGCACCGGCTGCAAAGAAGGCGATCTTTTGATCTTTTTGATCACTGATAAAGGTTTGAAGACCAACGGCTACCGTATAGTTTACTTCATCACGAAGCAAGAATTTAGACAAGATATAGTCTCCGAAAGGACCCATGAAAGCCCAAAGTGCTTGAACGGCAATCATTGGACGAACAAGTGGAAGGACAATTTGCCAGAAGCGACGGAAGTGTCCTGCACCATCCAATTTCGCAGATTCATCAAGTGAGATTGGAACGGTATCGAAGTAACCCTTCATCAACCAAGCATTCATTGGAATACCACCACCAACATAAAGGAAGATCAAGAACCAAGGTTGGTTCAAGGCGTTCAGCATCAAAGCCATAACGAAGAAGGCTGTGAGGGCTGCCATGGTTGGGACCATTTGGATGATCAAGAAGAAGACCAAACTTTGCTTACGCGCTAAGAAGTTGTAACGACTATAGGCATAACCTGCGAAGGTGACAATGCTGGTTTGTACCACCATGGTGATAATGGCGATAACCAAGGTGTTCATATACCAAGTGCCATAATGAGTTTCAGAGAAAAGTTTTGAGAAGTTATCAAAACTAAGATTGCCACTAAAATCAAGTGTAAAGGCACTGACGTTCCCTGACTTGAAGGCTGATAAGATCGTAATCAACAGCGGGTAGATAATGATGATTGAAAGAACCACCATGTACAGGTAAGTCAAGAAATGATTGAGGCGGCGTTTAAATTGAACTGAATTTCATTTTATACATCCTCCATATCAAATGCATGTAGTTTCTTGAAGGCAATCATAGAGATTGAGATCACGATCACAGAGATAATCAAGGTTACCGCTGCGGCCATTGAATATTGAGGAGAGGTATTAGTTGTCAACTTATAGATCCAAGAAATCAAGATATCTGTAGATCCAGCATTTCCTCCGACAGAACCAGGTCCCCCATCGTTAAACAAGTAAATGATGGAGAAGTTGTTGAAGTTGAAGGTGTATTGACTGATCAAGGTTGGTGCTGCAACCGCAAGGATCATTGGGAAAGTAATGTTGCGGAATTTTTGCCAACCGTTGGCACCGTCAATATAAGCAGCTTCGTAAAGATCGTTTGGAATTGATTGAAGAATCCCTAAAGTCAAGACATAGATATAAGGGAAACCGAGCCAACCTTGCATCATAATCAAAGCAATTTTTGTCCAAGTAGGATCTGTCTTCCAAGGAACCAAGACACCATCTAAGAATGGGAAGATCTTGGCAAACAATGGGATAACTTGGGCGTTGATGGCACCGACACTATCGTTAAACATATTTGAGAATGTAAGGATAGTGATGAAGGCTGGAACAGCCCAAGGAAGCAAGAAGATAACCCCAAAGATTCGTTTTCCTTTTACGAATGGTTGGTTTGCCACAATGGCTGTCAAAATACCGAGTACGATTTGAAGAGTCGATGCTGCGAGAGCCCAAATCAAGGTCCAGCCAAGAACAGATGTAAAGGCTGAACGGAAGGTACTCAAGGTCCACATGTTAGTGAAGTTTTGGAACCCGATCCAATCCAACAAGGTTGTTGGTGCGGTATGTTTGAAGTCATAGTTGGTAAAGGCGATCATCAAAGTAACCAAAACTGGGAAGATAATCGCAAAGGTCATAGCGATATAAGAAGGGATAATCAAAAGATAAGGGAATCCATTTTCATAGATCGCATGAACCATATCTTTCAAGGTTTTTGGAACGGCAATCCCGTTGTTGATGCGTTTAGCAACTGTTCCAGCATCCTTAATATTTAAGGCATAAAATAGGAAGTAAACAACAGTGATGATCAAGTGGAAGGCCCCGCGAATCAAGATAAAGAGGGAATTATCTTGTCCACGAACGGTTCCAAGTGTGACTAACTTCGCTAATTCTCCAGCTCCGATTCCAATGAAGTAAACGAGAAAGAGAGCAGTCACTGCAAGAAAAATATAGCCTTTAGCTTTTTGTTTGTTATAAATTTGCCCAAGACCCGGGATCAAAGAGAGCCACATAGCCTTTTTAGGATTTTGTTCTGTAGTCATTCAAATCTCCTTATAATGTCCTTGCCAGAGAGCAAGAAGACAAGTTTGACAGTGATCTAGTAGAAGGTTGATAATGGAACATAAGAGGTTGGGACCTTGTCGCCAACCTCTTACTCAAACCTAAAAACTGTCTTATTTGCTACCGAATTTTTGTTCGATGGTTTCTTTAATCAATTTCACTGCATCGTCAGCAGCAGCTTTTGCAGATTTTTTACCACTTACAGCGTCGAAAAGCATAGTAGCAGCTGGATCCCAAACAGCACTCATTTCAGAGATGTTTGGCATTGGTTGAGCGTTCTTGAACTGTTCAACAACGGCAGTTGTCAATTCATCGTTTTTTTACCAACCGCATATTTACGAGCTTCTGTGTTGGCAGGAACTTCATTTGTCTTGTCAAACAAAGCTTTTTTTGTTGGTCAGTGCTTGTCAAGAAGTCAATGAATTTTTTTGAGCGCCATCAAGGTTTTTCGCACCTGCAGGGATAACCCAAGCTTTACCACCACCAAAGGCAGAATATTGTTTTCCGTTTGGAAGAGTTGGAATAGTTGCGACACCATAGTTTACTTTAGCTTCTTTCAATGAAGCAGCTTTCCAAGGACCATCGATGATAGCAGCTGTTTTACCTTCTTGGAATTGTGTTTGGATGAAGTTAGCAGCACCTTTAGTATCTTGCAAACCTTTTGGCCATTTAGCATACCAAGTTTTCGCATATTCGATACCGTCGATAGAACCTTGATTGTTCAATCCAAGATCTTTAGGATCTGTACCATCTTTACCAAATACGTAACCACCATTACCTGAAAGCAAACCGTAAGCATAGTAGAAGTTTGTCCAGTCAGCTAAGAAGGCAGTTGTTTTACCAGGTTCGCTAGCAAAGTCGTATTTGCTATCTTTTGCAAGATTGTCAAGGTCACCAAATGTTTTTGGAGCTTCGCTTACAAGATCTTTATTATAGTAGAGAACCAACGTTTCGATGACAGCAGGTGCACCGTAAACCTTACCACCGTTTGTGACAAGAGCTTCAGTTGTTTTGTCTGTGTGGCTATCTTTGTTCAATGTCACTTCAGCCAATTGACCATCGTTACCAAGACCACCTACACGGTCGTATGGTGCCATCATAACGTCTGGAGCTTTTTTAGATTGGTTATCGAGAGAAAGGTTATCCAATCCACCAAGGGCATCACCAGTTTTGATTTTAACTTTTACGCCATTTTCTTTTTCAAAAGCTTTGCAGCTTCTTCGACATAAGATTTGTAGCCTTTGTCTACATAGACGTTGATTTCTTTACTTGCTTCAGAAGAACCTGAAGAGCTATTGCTACAAGCAGCAAGTAAGAAGCCGGCAAAACCAACTGTACCAAGTACAGCAGCACTACGTAAAATTGTACGTTTCATGATTTATTCCTCCTAAAGAATAAAAAAAGATAATAATTAGAAACCGTTTTAGACAAACGTTTTCCTAAAACGACTTAAGTATAACACAAGGCGAAAACGTTTGCAAGTGATTTTAAATAATTTTTTTTAAAAAAAATTTTTAATTCCTAACTTTCTTCTATTTAAAGAGAGTATTTTGTTGACATTAGCTAAAATAAAGAATAAACTAGCAATGAGGGCATTCTGAAAAAAAGTTTAAAAGTTTTAAAGAAACCCCTTGCAGAAAGTATGGAAAAAGTTTATAATGACATGGTACGCAAACGTTTTCGCAAAAATTGCGCGAACAGACTTGCACCTGTTCGATTTTAACAAAGAGTAGAGCCGTTTAAAGGCTAGATACGACTCTGCAACGATTTCCATATCGTGCACCGAATCGCAGGCTTCAAAGAAAAAACAAAGAGGTGGTAACCCATGAAAAAACGTCAAAGTGGAGTTTTGATGCACATTTCTTCCCTTCCTGGTAAATATGGAATCGGGTCATTTGGACAATCAGCTTATGATTTTGTTGATTTCCTCGTTCGGACCAAGCAACGTTACTGGCAAATTTTGCCGCTTGGTACAACCAGTTATGGAGATTCTCCATACCAATCTTTCTCAGCATTTGCTGGGAACACCCATTTTATTGATTTTGATCTTTTGATCAAGCAAGGCTTATTGGCTGAAGCAGACCTTGAAGGAGTAGACTTTGGTCAAGATCCTAGTCAAGTTGATTACGCAAAGGTTTTCGAACAACGTCGTCCGCTGCTAGAAAAAGCAGTTGCGAACTTTTTGACATCCAGTGATCAACAAGAATTTCAAGATTTTTGCGAAGCAAATGCTTCTTGGTTGGAATTGTTCGCTGAATACATGGCGATTAAAGAACACTTTGATTTGAAAGCATGGACAGAGTGGCCAGATGCAGCGATTCGTGCTCGTCAACCTGAAGCCTTGGCGCGCTACCGTAAAGAATTAGCTGACAAATTGACCTACCATCGTGTGACTCAATTCTTCTTCTTCCAACAATGGTTGACTTTGAAAGCTTATGCCAACGATAACCACATCGAAATCGTCGGAGACATGCCAATCTATGTAGCGGAAGATTCAAGTGATATGTGGGCAAATCCACACCTCTTTAAAACTGATGAAAATGGGAAAGCAACTTGCATCGCAGGCTGCCCACCAGATGAATTCTCAGCAACTGGTCAACTTTGGGGGAACCCAATCTATGACTGGGAAGCAATGGACAAAGATGGTTACAAATGGTGGATTGAACGCTTGCGTGAAAGCTTTAAAATCTACGATATCGTTCGGATCGACCACTTCCGTGGATTTGAGTCTTACTGGGAAATCCCTGCTGGTTCTGATACAGCAGCACCTGGTAAATGGGTCAAAGGTCCCGATTACAAGCTCTTTGCAGCAGTGAAGGAAGAGCTCGGTGACTTGAATATCATCGCAGAAGACCTTGGCTTTATGACAGATGAAGTGATTGAATTGCGTGAACGGACAGGCTTCCCAGGAATGAAGATTCTTCAATTTGCTTTTAATCCTGACGATGAAAGTATCGATAGCCCTCACTTGGCACCAAACAACTCTGTCATGTACACAGGAACGCATGATAACAATACGGTTCTTGGATGGTACCGCAATGAGATTGACGATCCAACTCGTGAGTACATGGCACGTTACACCAATCGTAAAGAATACGAATCTGTTCCACATGCTATGCTTCGTACGGTCTTTGCTTCTGTCAGCTTTATGGCCATCGCTACCATGCAAGATTTGTTGGAGTTGGATGGTTCAGCTCGGATGAACTTCCCATCTACTCTTGGTGGAAACTGGTCATGGCGGATGACAGAGGATCAATTGACTCCTGCTGTTGAGCAAGAATTGCTTGACTTCACAACCATCTATCGCCGTGAAAATACAGACTTGGTGAAAGAAGAAGCGAAATAAACAGCCACTACTCTTTCCCCTATTAATCAAAAAACAAGGAGACCCTTAAAAATGGAATCATTACAAAAATATGTGAGTGATCATTATCAAAAAACAATTACAGAATGTTCAAATGAAGAATTGTACATTGCCTTGCTCAACTACACCAAGCAAGCAAGTGCTCAAAAGAAATTAAACACTGGTAAGAAAAAGTTTACTACATCTCAGCTGAGTTCTTGATCGGTAAACTCTTGTCCAACAATTTGATTAACCTTGGCCTTTACGACGAAGTTAAGAAAGAACTTGCTGATGCAGGTAAAGAGTTGATCGAAATCGAAGAAGTAGAATTGGAACCATCACTTGGTAATGGTGGTTTGGGACGTTTGGCAGCCTGCTTTATCGATTCTATCTCAAGCCTTGGTTTGACAGGGGATGGGGTTGGTTTGAACTACCACTTTGGTTTGTTCCAACAAGTCCTTAAAAACAACCAACAAGAAACGATTCCAAATGCATGGTTGACTGACCAAAGCTGGCTCGTTCGTTCAAGCCGTAGCTACCAAGTGCCATTTGCAGACTTCACTTTGACTTCTACCCTTTATGATATCGATGTTCCTGGTTATAAGATGGATACCAAGAACCGCTTGCGTTTGTTTGACTTGGATTCAGTTGATTCATCTATCATTGAAGATGGCATTAACTTTGACAAGACAGATATCGCTCGCAACTTGACCCTCTTCTTGTACCCAGATGATAGTGACCGTCAAGGGGAATTGATCCGTATCTTCCAACAATACTTCATGGTATCAAATGGTGCGCAATTGATCATCGACGAAGCGATCGAAAAAGGAAGCAACTTGCATGACCTTGCTGACTACGCAGTTGTACAAATCAACGATACTCACCCATCAATGGTGATTCCTGAATTGATCCGTCTTTTGACTGAACGTGGTATCGAACTTGATGAAGCAATCTCTATCGTTCGTAGCATGACTGCTTACACGAACCACACAATCCTTGCTGAAGCCCTTGAAAAATGGCCTCTTGAATTCTTGGAAGAAGTAGTTCCTCACTTGGTACCAATCATCAAAGAATTGGACCGCCGTGTTAAAGCAGAATACAAAGACCCAGCTGTTCAAATCATTGATGAAAACGACCGTGTACACATGGCTCACATGGATATCCACTACGGATACAGTGTTAACGGGGTAGCAGCACTCCACACTGAAATCTTGAAGAACTCTGAGTTGAAAGCTTTCTACGACATCTACCCAGAAAAATTCAACAACAAAACAAACGGGATTACCTTCCGTCGTTGGCTCATGCATGCGAACCCAAGCTTGTCTCACTACTTGGATGGAATTCTTGGAGATGGTTGGCACCACGATGCTTCTAAGTTGGAAGATCTTCTCTCTTACGAAGATAAGGCTGCTGTCAAAGAAAAATTGGAAAACATCAAATCCCACAACAAACGCAAGTTGGCTCGTCACTTGAAAGAGCACCAAGGTGTGGAAATCAATCCAAACTCTATCTTTGATATCCAAATCAAACGTCTTCATGAGTACAAACGTCAACAAATGAACGCTTTGTATGTGATCCACAAATACTTGGACATCAAGGCTGGTAACATCCCTGCTCGTCCAATCACAGTATTCTTTGGTGGTAAAGCAGCTCCTGCCTACACAATCGCTCAAGACATCATCCACTTGATCCTTTGCTTGTCAGAAGTGATTGCAAACGACCCAGCAGTAGCTCCACACTTACAAGTGGTTATGGTTGAAACTACAACGTTACTGCAGCAAGCTTCTTGATCCCAGCATGTGATATCTCAGAACAAATCTCATTGGCTTCTAAAGAAGCTTCAGGTACTGGTAACATGAAATTCATGTTGAACGGAGCTTTGACTCTTGGTACTATGGACGGTGCTAACGTGGAAATCGCTGAGTTGGTTGGAGACGAAAACATCTACATCTTCGGTGAAGATTCAGAAACTGTTATCGACCTTTACGCAAAATCAGCTTACAAATCAAGCGAATTCTACGCTCGTGAAGCTATCAAACCATTGGTTGACTTCATCGTCAGTGATGCTGTTCTTGCAGTAGGGAAGAAAGAACGCTTGGAACGTCTTTACAAGGAATTGATCAACAAAGACTGGTTCATGACTCTTCTTGACTTGGAAGACTACATCAAAGTGAAAGAGCAAATGCTTGCTGACTACGAAAACCGTGATGCATGGTTGGATAAAGTCATCGTCAACATTGCCAAAGCAGGGTTCTTCTCATCTGACCGTACCATCGCTCAGTACAATGAAGATATCTGGCACTTAAACTAATTATTATATCTTAGACCAAGGTCCTTGAGACCTTGGTTTTTTTAATGGAGAACTTAGAAAGAAAGGTTTAAAGATAAGGAGCGTTTAGAACTTGTTTCGAAAGAGCGAAGTAGCCGAATCTACCCATATATATGTGATCTATCTTGTAGGAGATCCTGATTTTGATATAAGTTTATCAGATAGAACATTCCCTAAAAAATGGTAGAGAGGGAACTGTTGGTTGAAAAGTACACAAAATGAACCCCTGTATGGTTTAAAAGACGCTAGAGCAAAGGGCCTTGCTACTTGAATCAATTCCTAAAAAAAGTATTGTTTTTTTGAATTTTTTGGCTGAATAAGGGAATAAATTACATAATTTTTTATTTTAAAGTTCAAATCTAATTTATTGGTATAAAAAATTACTCCCCTCGAAAGAGGAGATGGTGAATTTTTTTGAATGAAAATAGAATGTGAAAACCCTTGAAAATAGGGGCTTTTTTCATAGGTTTCTGCATATATTTTCAACTAAAAATGAAGAAGAGTTAGAAAGTTTGTGTTTTCAAATTGTTATATCTTTAAAGTAAAATAAAAAATTAAATAGACAAATATTTAAAGATCGTTGATTGTGATACAATTAAATTAGCTGGTGGTAGCATTTTTTTGCCTCTACAGTGTGATTTTTTTAAACAAAAAAGGAGAGTTTTGAAAATGAAAAGCTATCGTGAACATGTTTCGAAGCAGGAAAAATTTTCAATTCGTAAGTTATCAGTCGGTGTTGTTTCACTAGCCATCGCTGGATTGGCTACTGTAAACACCTACGGATCAGAAGTGAAAGCTGACGAGGTAACAGCACCTGCACCTGCAACTGAAGTAAGCCTTACAGAAGTTGCAACAAATGATACAGCTGTTACAACAAGCTCTACATTGACGTCTACAACTGTGACAGAAGGGAATAAATCAGTTACAACTACTTATGTAGAGTCACCAGAACTTGAAAAAGCAAAAGCAGATGCAAGGACAGAAGGTGTGACGGTAACAGAAGAGGTTGAAAAAATCCAACCTTCGATTGCAGCAGCAGAAGCGGATAATAAAGCTCAAACAGCTGAAATCAATACAGTTGTTGAAACCTACAAGAAGGCAAAAGCAGAGTATGAAGCAAAATCTCAAGAAATCACCTTGATTGAAAAGAGAAATGCAGAAGCGGAAGCAGCTTACAAGAAACAAGAAGAAGACTACAAAAAGGAACAAGCAACTTATGAAGCAGCCTTAGCTGAGTACAATACGAAAAAAGCTGCATATGATGCTAAAGTAGCTGAAAAAGCAGCAGCCGACAAGGCCAATGAAGCTGCTAAAGCTAAATACGAAGCAGAAATGGCTGTTTATAATACAGCTAAAGCGAAATACGATAACGATTTACAAGAATACCAAGCTAAGAAAGCACAATACGATAAGGATAAAGAAGCCTATGACAAGCTTGTTGCTATCAAGGCTGAAGAAGATGCTGCTAAAGCCCAGTATGAAGTTGAACTTGCGAAATACAATGTTGACAAAGCACAGTATGAAAATGACTATATTGCTTATCAAAAGAAATTAGCTGAATACGAAATTGCCAAAAAACAATATACGGATGCTAAAGAAGCATACGATAAATATATGACAGACAATGCGTATGCAGATCTTAAAAATGTGTCAACAGTCCAAGATTTGACCTTCCAACGTGAAGGTGGGGCTACTCATACCATCGATGGCATCAGTACTTATTTGACTCGAGAGGCTCAAGCTCGTCTGAATACAAGTAATGTGCATCAGTACGATTCCAATAAATTGGAAGCTTCTGATATTGTAGCAACCAGTCCTTGGTCTGATAATGAGACTGAATTCATTCAAGTGAAGGAAGGTGACAAATTTGTTGTGACCTATGATAATTTGAATCAGTCTAGCATGCGTGAAGATACGGATATGCATCCAATCAAACGTGTGATTTACCGTTATGAGATTTTAAGCCTTCCATCAAATGATGGCAAAGGGATTGCTGCAGTTAGTGCGGACCCAACAGTAACCATGACAGTCGGTGCTTCAACAGACCAAGACAAACCTATTAAAGTGGCTGTCGATGTTGAATTTTACGATGCTAATGGCAATAAATTTGATTTGACGAAACACAATGCCATTGTCGCTTTGAACTCCCTCAACCACTGGACAGGTGCTTCCTATGTAGATAGTGGAGATAAACCTCGTGCGATCACAGTAGAAGCCAAGGACAAAGATGGTAATACGGTTCGAGGCACATGGGATCCGTATGCAGATGGTTCGTCAATGAGCATTGAAAACAATGAAGTGAAGGTTAAAACAGGAAAAGCAGACTTTGGTGGTGCCACTGTTTCCATTTCAGCGGACAATCCTCTTAAATTGTGACACAGACCTATGGTTATGTAGAGGTTGAAGCCGGTAAATGGGCACCAGGCACAACTCCTGAGAAGGAAGAAGTAACAGATGCCTTAACTGTGAATGCTTCAGGTTCAGGAAGTGTTCATTCCATTGGAACGGAAGAATTTACCTTTGAAGGTAAGGATGACGTCCTTGGATCATACAAAGTAGATGCAACAACTGGTCAAATTACGTTCACACCTAAGAAGAAATTTGAAACAGTAGATCACCAAGAGTCTGTAAATGTTGGAAACAATAAATTTATTCCAATTCCAAACTCAAGTGTTTCTTATGATGCGGCTACTAAAGAAGTAACTTCCTTCAAAGATAACCAATATATTGAACATGGGTCCGTCTTTAACGGGGAAACATCTTCAACTCTTCAAGGTTGGGATAATCCATCTTCTCCATACCTCTATTATGGTGGGGCAGGATTGAAGATGTCAGATGGTCACTTGGTATTTACTGCTAACGGTGCCAATGCGGCTGGTCAGCCAACAGTTTACTGGTTTGCGATCAACTCAAATGTAGGTCTTCCAAAAGAGCCAGGTGAAGAACCAAAAGAGCCAACAAAACCAACTCCACCAACACCAATTGATCCACCAACGATTACAGTTGAAAATCTACCAGCAGTTCCGACCGAACCAACTCCACCAACGGCTCCTACAGCACCAACAGAACCTAACTATACTGTTGTAACAGTTAATGCTGAGGAACCAAAGGCTCCAACTCCACCAACCGAACCAACTCCACCAAAGCCTGAAGTCGTTCCAGACACGAAACCGGTGAAACCGGAAGCTGAAGTGAAATGGCATAAGAATAAAGTGGTAACGGAAACAGCTATTCCAACCCCACCGACACCGGTTCCGCCAACTCCACCAACTCCATACAACCCACCAACACCAATTGTTCCACCAACTCCAGAGATTCCAACCGAACCAACTCCTGAAGTTCCGGAACAGCCTGTACAACCTGCGCAACCACAAACACCTGCGCTTCCAAATACAGGTACAGAAAGCTCAATTGCAGCTGTTCTTGCAGGTGCGATGGCTGGATTGCTTGGATTGGGTCTTGCTCGCAAGAAAAAAGAGGATTAATTCATATTTCTTTACTACATTCATCTAAATAAAGAAAGTCAGAAGGCAGACGCTTCTGGCTTTTTTGTTGGAGTGATGGCCAAATGGTTGTGAAAAAGGACAGAATAGTTTGGATAAGGAACAGAAATGGTTTTCAAGGACCAAATGGTGTTGAAATCAAGCAGAATAGAAAGAAATGACTAAAATAGAGGGAAATCGGCTATACTAGTCCTGTTCGAATGAAAGTTTATAGGACTCCGTTAGATCTCTAATCATTCCAATCATACAGTTGCGATGTCTTTTTCATCTTTTGCACACATTATTTTTCCAAATGAATTTCATTTGAACATATCAGTGATCAGGCAAGTGTTTCCACAGTTTTGAGGCGCTTGCCTTTCTATCTGTATCGCGATATAATAGTGTGTAAGAATTGAAAAGGAGTTTATATGAAAAAGAAACCCATCTATCTGTATATCCTGTTATTTTTCTCCACAGTTGGAACCCTAACATGGGCCATCCCTACTTTCGGAGCTCCAAAGAGTTTTGAATTGACCGATGATATCGTGAAAACAATGGAGTTAACAAACGCTCAAGACAAGGCTGACTATGTACTCTACCAAGATAAATTGGGGCAACTCAATCAGTCTCCGCTAACCTTTTTATTACTTTCTCTGATTATTATCGCCTTGCTCGCAACGTTCTATTTTCTCTTTATGAAGGAGGATCTGTTAACAGCCCATTATACTTATATGGGACAGATTGTGTTGAGTCAAGTATACTCCTGTTATCGTTATTTTACAGAAAGTCCATTATTAGCTACTTTTTCAAATCCAGATCTTTTTAAACGGTATTCTTTTGCAACATTTGTTGCTTTGTTATATATGACTGCTTTGTCCCTTCTTTTCTTTGGAATTATTTTGTATAACACTTTGCGCTTGAGAAAGGCTCAAGCTACAGCATAATAGATGAGTGTGAATAAAGCTCTCTTAGAGGATAAGAGAGCTTCTTGATTGGAGAAAAAAGATGAAAGTATCCTTTGTTTATATTAGCCTGAGTGGGAATACAGAGAGTTTTGTTCGCCGTTTAAGTGACTATTTGTGGGAAGCCCATCCAGGACTTGAAATTGAAAAAATCCATGTCAAAGACCTAGTCAAAGAAGAGAAGCCTTTCTTTGAAGTCGATACTCCTTTTATCGCCTTTTTGCCTACCTATCTAGAAGGAGGAAATGGTGTTGATAATGGGGATGTGGAAATTTTAACGACCGATGTCGGAGATTTTATTGCCTTTGGAAACAACGCCAGCAAGTGTTTGGGAGTGGTTGGATCAGGCAATCGGAATTTTAACAATCAATATTGTTTGACTGCTAAGCAGTACAGCCAACGTTTTGGCTTTCCCGTGCTGGCCGATTTTGAAATGCGGGGGATGTTGGGAGATATTAAAAAAGTAGCTGCTATTGTAGAGGATTTGTATCATTTATAAAAAAAAACGCTGAGAAATCAGCGTTTTTGTTCATTTAAAGGAAAAAGGAGATCAAACATCTCCTTTTTTCTATTTGGGAATAGTTGCTCCAACCACTTGTGTCATTTTACATTTTCTCAGGTGCATCGACACCAAGTAAGCGAAGCGCTTCTTTCAAACAACTGCTGTTGAGTAGCTAAGAGCAAGACGGCTATCGCGTTCTGGGCTTTCATCCAAGATACGAGTGTGAGCATAGTATTTGTTGAAGGCTTGAGCCAAGTTGATCGCATATTTAGCAATCAAGGATGGATCATAGTTTTCGGCAGCACGTTTGACAACACGAGAGAAGTCTTGGAGAAGCTTGATGATTTCCCAGCTTTCAGGATCGTTCAAGCTATAAGTCGCGTCTGCTGATGGTGTGAAGTTGGCTTTGCGAAGGATGGATTGGATACGAGCATAAGCGTATTGAACGTAAGGTCCAGTTTCTCCTTCGAAGGATACCATGGCTTCAAGGTCAAAGTCATACCCGTTGCGACGGTCAGTCTTCAAGTCATAGAATTTAACCGCACCAACACCGACTGCATGTGCCACTTCTTCTTTGTTTTCAAGTTCAGGATTCTTCTCTTCGATCTGAGCTTTGGCACGAGAGATGGCTTCTTGAAGAGTTGGTTCGAGCAGGATGATATTTCCTTTACGAGTTGACAATTTTTGGCGGTTCTTTGTGACCAAACCAAAGTCAACGTGGATCATATCATCGCTCCAGTCAAATCCCATTTTCTTCAAAACAGCTTTCAACTGACGGAAGTGGTTGGATTGTTCTTGGCCTACAACATAGATATTTTTCACAAAGTTGTAGGTACGTGCACGGTAGATAGCGGTTGCGATATCACGGGTGATATAAAGAGTGGCACCGTCTGATTTCTTAATCATAGCTGGTGGCAGGTTCACATCATCCAACTCAACGATGCTAGCCCCTTTAGACTCTTTCAACAAGCCTTTTTCTTCAAGGATTTGGACAGCTTCGTCCATCTTGTCATTGTAGAAGGCTTCTCCGTTTAAGCTGTCAAATTCAACACCGAGGAGTTTGTAGATACGGTTGAATTCTACCAAGCTCTCGTCACGGAACCATTGCCACAATTCAGTCGCTTCTGGATCTCCATCTTCCAATTTTTTGAACCAGAGACGTCCTTCTTCATCCAGTTCTGGATCGTTTTCGATTTCGGCATTGATGCGAACATACAGTTTCAACAATTCGTCGATTGGATTAGCTTCGACAGCTTCCTTGCTACCCCATTTTTTGTAAGCCACCATCAAGAGACCGAACTGTTTACCCCAGTCTCCCAAGTGGTTGATTTTAATGGTATTGTAGCCCATTTTGCGGAAAATGTTTGAAAGAGCATCTCCGATAACGGTTGAGCGCAAGTGTCCAACTGAGAAAGGTTTTGCAATGTTTGGGCTTGAAAGGTCGATGGTAATGTTTTGACCATGTCCTTCGTCTTGCTGACCGTAGTCTACACCTGCTTCGATGACAGATTTGATCACTTGATCAGAGATCTTAGATTTGTCCAAGAAGAAGTTTACGTAAGGTCCAGTTGCAACAACTTTTTCGAAGGCGCTTTGGTCGATTTTTTCAGCAATGTCTGCAGCGATTGCTTGAGGAGCCTTGCGTTCCACTTTTGCAAGTGAGAAGGCTGGAAAAGCAATGTCCCCAAGATCAGATGATTTTGGTTGTTCAAGCAAATTTAAAATAGCATCTTGGTCAAGAGAGTCAATCACTTTGGCCAATTCACTAGCAATGAGTTCTTTATTGTTCATATTAGCTCCTTAGTCCTTTTAACTATTATTTTAACACAATTTTGAGCGAATTTTCAATTTTTTTGGTATAATTTAAAGTATATTTATTCAAAAGTGGAGGTCCAATGAAAAAGACAGAACGACACCTTTTGATTCAACAGATGATTCGAAATGAAAAACTGTCCACGCAAAAAGAGATTCAGGATCGTTTAGAAGCAAAAGGCATTGCGGTGACGCAAACGACCCTCTCACGTGATTTGCGGGATCTAGGTCTGGTCAAGGTGAAGCGAAAAGATCAATTGTATTATATTTTACCAAATGAGCCTGAGGTGGCAGAGATTTATATTATGTTGTCCAGCCATGCCAAGTCTGTCTCACGAGCAGAATTCACCTTGGTCTTGCGGACAGAGCTTGGAGAAGCAGCCCTCTTGGCCAATGGTGTGGATGAGATGTCAGATGAGCGTATTTTAGGGACAGTAGCAGGGGCTAACACGCTATTGATTGTCTGTCGAGATCAAGATGCGGCTATTGAAATTCAAAATGAAATTTTAGGGATGATGCAATAATGAAGCCCATTAAAAGTAAATCGATTCTTAGATGTCATAGGAGGAAGATAGGCAACTATCTACTCCTGTTTTCATCTATGGCGCTTGTTTGGGAATAGGATGTACAGTAAGGATTAAAAGAAAGTATGGCAGTAGAAAAAATATCTCCTGGAATGCAGCAGTATCTAGATATCAAAAAAGACTATCCGGATGCCTTTTTGCTGTTTCGAATGGGGGATTTTTACGAATTATTTTATGAAGATGCAGTGAATGCAGCTCAAATTTTAGAGATTTCCTTAACCTCACGGAATAAAAATGCAGAGAATCCGATTCCCATGGCGGGTGTTCCCTACCACTCTGCCCAGCAGTACATCGATGTTCTCATTGAACAGGGCTATAAGGTCGCGATTGCAGAACAAATGGAAGATCCCAAAGAAGCCAAGGGGGTCGTTAAGCGTGAAGTAGTACAGGTGATCACGCCGGGTACAGTAGTGGATTCGACCAAACCAGATAGTGAGAATAACTTCCTGGTTGCCTTGGATCGAGCAGGGGATAACTATGGACTAGCCTATATGGATCTGGTGACAGGTGAGTTTCAGGTGACCACCCTCAATGACTTCACCATGGTTTGTGGAGAAATCCGCAATTTACGTGCGCGTGAAGTTGTTCTGGGATATGCCTTATCAGAAAAAGAAGAGCATGTTTTCGTGAGCCAGATGAATCTTTTGCTGTCGCATGTGGAGCTGGTGTTTGACGATGTCCAACTCTTGGGGGATCATCTGAGTGAGCTAGAAAAGCAAGCAGCCGGGAAACTTCTCCAGTATGTCCACCAGACGCAAATGCGGGAATTGAGTCACCTCAAAAAAGCCCATCATTATGAGATCTGTGATTTCTTACAAATGGACTTTGCGACCAAGGCTAGTCTGGATTTGACAGAGAATGCTCGGACTGGGAAGAAACATGGGAGCTTGTATTGGTATTTGGATGAAACCAAGACGGCCATGGGAGGTCGTTTGTTGCGGTCCTGGATTCAGAAACCCTTAGTTGATTCGGAACGGATTCGTGAGCGCCAGGATATCATTCAAGTCTTTATGGATCATTTTTTTGAACGGAGTGATCTGACTGATAGTCTCAAAGGGGTCTATGATATCGAACGCTTAGCGAGTCGGGTTTCCTTTGGCAAGATCAACCCTAAGGATCTCTTGCAGCTAGGAGACACTCTAGGTCATGTGCCGACGATTAAGTCGATTTTACTGGGGATTGGTGATCCGGTCTTGGATGTTTTGATTGCACGCTTGGATGAACTTCCTGAATTGCATCGCTTGATTACCTCCGCTATTGCTCCAGAAGCGTCTGCTGTTATTACAGAGGGGAATATCATCCGTACCGGTTTTGACGAACAATTGGACCAGTACCGTCTTGTTCTTCGGGATGGTACCGGTTGGATTGCAGAGATTGAAGCCAAGGAGCGCGAAGCCAGTGGCATTACAGGTCTGAAGATTGATTACAACAAGAAGGATGGCTACTATTTCCATGTCACCAATTCTCAATTGAGCCACGTTCCTGCTCATTTCTTCCGCAAGGCGACCTTGAAAAATTCAGAACGCTTTGGCACGGAAGAATTGGCACGCATTGAAGGTGATATGCTAGAGGCGCGTGAGAAATCTGCCAGCCTTGAATATACGATTTTTATGCGGATTCGTGAAGAAGTTGGTAAATATATCCAGCGTCTGCAACAGTTGGCTCAGGCGATTGCGACGGTTGATGTTTTACAAGTCTAGCCAGTGTTGCCGAATCGCAGCAATTGATTCGTCCGATCTTTCATGAAGAAAGACGGATCGTGATCGATAAAGGCCGTCACCCGGTTGTTGAGAAAGTGATGGGGGCCCAGTCCTATATTCCTAATAGCATCTTTATGGATGAAGAGCAGGATATTCAGTTGATCACAGGGCCAAACATGAGCGGGAAGTCTACCTATATGCGCCAATTGGCCATTATCGTGATTCTTGCGCAAATCGGTTCCTATGTTCCAGCACAAAAGGCAGAGTTGCCAATCTTTGATGCCATTTATACCCGGATCGGTGCTGCCGATGACCTGGTATCGGGCCAGTCTACCTTTATGGTAGAAATGATGGAGGCCAATCAGGCTATTCGCAAGGCAACACCCCAATCCTTGATCTTATTTGATGAGTTGGGACGGGGAACGGCGACCTATGATGGGATGGCCCTCGCCCAATCCATCATCGAATATATCCATGATCGGACCGGTGCTAAGACCTTGTTTGCGACCCATTACCATGAGTTGACAGCTCTCTCAGAGACCCTGTACCGTTTGGAAAATGTCCATGTCGCGACCTTGGAGCGAGATGGACAGGTTACCTTCTTGCACAAGATTGAACCCGGCCCAGCGGATAAGTCCTATGGGATTCACGTAGCAAAGATCGCTGGTTTGCCAGAAGAGTTGTTGAAGCGGGCAGATGCGATTTTGACCAAGCTCGAAGGACAAGCCCAGCAAGTACCGTTTGTGGATGAAACTCCTAAAAAGGAAGCACCTTCACAGGTTGCTGAACAAATCTCCCTCTTTGAGGAGGAGGCAGAAAATACAGTGATCACGGAATTGAAGAATCTGGATCTCTACAATATGACTCCGATGGAAGTCATGATGGCAGTCGCCGAATTGAAAAAGAGAATATAAAAGAGAGTGGGAAAGAAATCGGTTATTCGTTAGAATTCGATTTCGTCGTCCCACCTCCGCACAGTTGAGTAGGGCTGTAAAAGCTGATAAAATCAGCGCAGTAGAGCCCACTCAACCACTGCGTCTTGCTCGACAATCCAAAGACAATTGAAAGGCTAGGACTTTTGTCCCAGCCTCTTTTTTATATTCTTCAGGCTTTCCCTTGCAACTGACGATTGATTTCTTCTACTTTCTTTTTATTGAGGTAGTAAGAAACAGCCCAGATAATGAGATAGACGAAGCTAAACTCAAGAATGACAGAGAGATAAAAACTGATTTGCATTGGGAACCAGCCGCCCAAGGTTGCTAAGGGTAGAAAACCAAAGAGCATCAAGAGGTAGTGGCTGACGGTTGCACGAAGAAGGCTCCAATCTTTGTTGAACAGGGTGTTTCCTAGACTAAAGAGCAAGCCGATCCCAGCCCAAACCAGAGTACAATAGAGCATGACCAGAGATCCATGAACTTCGTGGGCTTGCATCCACTGGCCGACAGCTGAGCTAGGACTGAGGGGCATATAAGTGGAAGGGGAGTTTAAAAAAGAAAAGAGGATTGAGAGGACGAGACCAATCAAGATCCCTTTTAGAGCGTTGGTAAAATGGTTTTTCATCATGATAATTTCTCCTTAATGGCTTTTAAGTAACGACGAGAAGAGTAAGTTAGACTCCCGTTTTTTAGATAGATTTGAACCGATCCGCTACCGGTAAAATGCAGATGATCGATTTCTTTGGTGTTGATAATTTCAGATTGGGAAATTTTTAAAAAGTAGCTGGGCAAGTCTCCAGAGAGTTGGTAGAGAGGACCTGTAAGGATAAAATGATCATCCTTTGTTTCACCAACTACTTGCCGATTTTCAATATAGAACCGATGGAACAAGCGGGTCTCTACAAGATAGGTTTCGCCCTCTTTTTTCGCTCGCAACCGTTCCTTCTGCTCCAACATTTCCACAAAATCACGGACTTGTTCTACACGCGTAGATAGTGTAGGTGCTGTAATGGTCACCGCTTCTTCTTGGAAATGGGAATCAATGTGTACTTCAACTTTCATAAGATATTTTCTCCCTCCTTAAGTAAAGTCGGTTAGCCTGCTAGCCCGGCTCCTTCTTTACACTACTATTAAACACTTTTTCCAAAGGGAAGACAAGGGGATTTGTTTATGTGGTCATTTTCTTTGCCTATGCGGTTTTTAGGAAAGAAGATGGGGCCAGCCTCCATTTTTTAAGAAAGGGAGTCCTGTGGATCTGTGGTATAATAGAGCTACATGTATCGGTGAAAAAAGGTAAAGGAGCAGCTATGTCACAGATTATTGAATTGCCAGAAGTCCTAGCCAACCAGATTGCGGCAGGTGAAGTAATTGAACGACCTGCTAGTGTGGTCAAGGAATTGGTTGAAAACTCGATCGATGCTGGAGCTAGCCAGATCGTCGTTGAAATCGAAGAAGCAGGATTGAAGTCGATTCGGATTACAGACAATGGGGAAGGAATTGCGCATGATGAGGTCGCTTTGGCCCTTCGTCGACATGCGACCAGTAAGATCAAGAATCAAGCGGATCTTTTTCGCATTCGAACCCTTGGTTTTCGTGGCGAGGCCATGCCTTCCATTGCTTCTGTTAGTATTCTAACCCTTCTAACGGCTCAAGAAGGAGCTGCCCACGGGACCAAATTGGTCGCAAAGGGTGGTGAAATTGAGGAATTGGAGCCAGCGACAAGCCCTGTCGGGACCAAGATTACAGTAGAAGATCTCTTTTTTAATACCCCTGCTCGTCTCAAGTATTTAAAGAGCCAGCAGGCAGAGCTGTCCCATATCGTGGATATTCTCAACCGATTGAGTTTGGCCCATCCAGAGATTGCTTTCACCTTAATCAATGATGGAAAAGAAATGACCAAAACGGCAGGTACTGGCAATCTCCGGCAAGCGATTGCGGGCGTCTATGGCTTGGCGTCTGCCAAGAAGATGGTAGCCATTGAAAATCGCGACCTAGATTTTGAAGTGACGGGCTTTGTGTCTTTGCCTGAATTGACTCGTGCCAATCGCAACTACATCAGTCTCTTTATCAACGGCCGCTACATCAAGAATTTCTTGCTCAATCGGGCTATTTTAGACGGCTACGGTAGTAAACTCATGGTGGGTCGCTTCCCGCTCGCGGTCATTCATATCCAGATTGACCCTTACTTAGCGGATGTCAATGTTCACCCGACCAAGCAAGAAGTGCGTATATCCAAAGAACGAGAACTGATGGCCCTGATCTCCCAAGCGATTGCGAATGCTCTGAAGGAGCAGGACCTAATTCCGGATGCTCTAGAAAATCTAGCCAAATCGACCATTCGCCGAACAGAAAAGCCAGTACAGACAACCTTGCCTTTAAAAGAAAACCGCCTCTATTATGACCGCGAAAGTCAAGATTTCAAGCTTCGGCCAGAGGTGGCAGATCCTCAACTTCCTCTAACAGATGAGGATACTACTGAAGCCAGAAGCCAAGAAAATCCAGTAGAAAAACCGACAAGCGCGATCAAGTTTGCGGAAAGAAAGGCTGCGGTATACGATGAACTGGATCACCCAGAGTTGGATCTGGCTAGTCTAGACAAGGCCTATGACAAGCTGGAGGGAGAGGAAGCATCCACCTTCCCAGAGTTGGAATATTTTGGTCAGATGCATGGGACCTATCTCTTTGCTCAAGGCAATGGGGGCCTCTACATCATTGACCAGCATGCAGCCCAAGAGCGGGTCAAATACGAAGAATACCGAGAGAGCATCGGGGACGTAGACGGCAGTCAGCAACAACTGCTGGTACCGTATATCTTTGAGTTCCCTGCAGATGATCTGATCCGCCTGCAACAGCGCAAGCACCTTCTAGAAGAAGTGGGAGTTTATCTTGAAGAGTACGGAGTCAACCAGTTGATCTTGCGGGAGCATCCGATCTGGATGAAGGAAGAAGAGATCGAGTCGGGTATCTATGAAATGTGTGACATGCTCCTATTGACCAAGGAAGTGTCGATCAAGAAATACCGGGCGGAGTTGGCCATCATGATGTCCTGCAAACGCTCCATCAAGGCCAACCACACACTGGACGATTACTCTGCACGCGATCTCATCTATCAACTGTCCCAATGCGACAACCCTTATAACTGCCCTCATGGCCGTCCGGTTTTGGTTAACTTCACCAAGTCGGACATGGAAAAGATGTTCCGACGCATTCAGGAAAATCACACCAGCTTGCGGGAGTTGGGCAAATATTAAATAAAGAATAAAGGAATCTTATGTACGAATACATTAAAGGAATCTTAACGAAAATCACCGCCAAATACATCGTGGTGGAGACAGCTGGGATCGGCTATCTCTTGCATGTGGCCAATCCCTATGCCTACTCTGGCAAAATGAACCAAGAGGTGCAAGTCTATCTCCATCAAGTAGTCCGTGAAGACGCTCACCTTCTTTATGGCTTTGCGACCGAAGAAGAGAAAAAGCTCTTTTTGAACTTGATCTCGGTCTCTGGAATTGGCCCAGTCTCAGCTCTAGCCATCATCGCTGCGGATGACAATGCAGGCCTTGTCCAAGCTATCGAAAGCAAGAACATCACCTACTTGACCAAATTTCCGAAGATCGGTAAGAAAACAGCTCAACAGATGGTCTTGGATCTAGAAGGTAAGATTAATCTTGATCCAGAAGATGCACCGGCTCAATCTAAAGCTAAAGTGACGGAAGAAAACCAAGCCCTGGAAGAAGCTATGGAAGCCATGTTGGCTTTGGGCTACAAGGCAGCGGAGCTTAAGAAATCAAGAAATTCTTCGAAGGAACGACCGATACAGCAGAGAACTATATCAAGTCTGCTCTGAAGATGTTGGTGAAATAGGAGAAGTCTATGCCAAAACGTTGTAGCTGGGTCAAAATGAACAACCCCCTCTATATAGCCTACCATGATGAGGAGTGGGGACAGCCCCTCCATGATGACCAGGCGCTCTTTGAGTTGCTTTGCTTAGAGACCTATCAGGCGGGACTTTCTTGGGAAACGGTGCTCAATAAACGGCAGGCTTTCCGTGAGGTTTTTCATGGCTATCACATTCAACATGTGGCAGACATGACGGATGAGGAGCTGGAAGCTTTGTTAGACAATCCAGCCATCATTCGCAATCGTGCCAAGATCTTTGCGACACAGGCCAATGCCCAGGCCTTTTTACAAGTCCAGGCAGAATTCGGCTCTTTTGATGCCTATCTCTGGTCTTTTGTCGGTGGGAAAGCCATCAACAATGATGTCCCGGATTACCGGCAGACCCCTGCGAAGACAGCTCTTTCCGAACAACTTGCCAAAGACCTCAAAAAGCGTGGTTTCAAGTTTACAGGTCCCGTTGCAGTTTTGTCATTTCTACAAGCTGCAGGTTTGGTTGATGATCATGAGAATGATTGTGAATGGAAAAGTGGAAATAAGTGACGTTAGATGACTAGAACATCAGAGAATGTAGAAAAAGCTGAGAGTCTTATCTCAGCTTCCTTTGTTATAGTCAAAGTGGATGACTTGCTTCTTTGCATCTACATGGGCGTGGACTCCGAAGGGAACAATTGCTCTTGGAGTTGCGTGTCCGACATTCAGATTATAGACAATTGGGATATTGCTATCAATGATATCCAATAGTGCCTCTTTATAGTCGTTATAGAAGGTTTCATCCATAGGTTTCCCGACCAAGAGTCCACTAATGACTTCAAATATCCCAGTTTCTTTTAAAGTCCGCAACATCTTTTTGAAGTCGTCAGGTTCAGGCTTTTCTTGACTTGTTTCTAGCAATAGAATCTTTCCTTCCCAGTCGGATAAGTCAGGGAAAAGTTTGTATTTTTGGCAGAGGTCTGTGCTATCTGCGTGTAGAGTGTTGTCAAAAATATCATAGAGAGACTCAAGACAACCACCGAGGATTTCTCCCTCAAACTGAGCATTGCCTTGTAACAAGTCAAAACCTGTATTTGCATGGCTGACACGAGGTGTTCCCAAGGCTTTGGGACTAAAATCAGTCCGTTCCTCATACCAAACGTCACTAGGTCGAATTTCTGAGATTCTTCCCGTCTCAATCAATTCTTTAAAGTAGTGGAGGCTATATGGCAACATTTCTTTGTCTAACTCACAAATGTCTGCTAGAAAGGATTGGCCGTAAAAAGTCTTGATTCCTAGTTTATGCAACATGAGATGGTTCATGGTCGTATCCGAGAAACCGAGAAAAATCTTTGGTTTGATAACCTTTTGTAGTTGGTCATTTTCAAAAAGATAAGGTAGCAAGCGATAGGTATCGTTTCCACCAATGGCGCATAGGATCATGTCGATGCTATCATCAGAAAAGGCCTGAATCAAATCCTCTGCACGAGCTTCAGGATGTTCTTTGATAAAATCTAAGCCTTTTAGCGAATGAGGTAAAAAGATAGGATTGAGTCCGAGGTCCTTGAGACGTTGAATACCCAAGTCCACTTCGTGCTTGACAAAGTCTTCACCCATAGTCCCACTAGATAAACTTATAATACCAATAGTAGAAGCCATATATTATCCTCCTAGAAAAAATTGATGCTATTGTATCACAAAAGATGAGGGGAAACAACAAGAATTTGAGTCAGAAGAAGACATTTAGATCAAGAAAGTAGTAAAAAAGCAACCACTCGATATGGGTGCTTCAGAATATAGATAAGCTCTATCAACAATAGAAAATAGCCCTTTAGAAGTTGATTGCCACATAGTTAAAACTCTTAGGAATGCTGATGTAATGTTATTTCTAAGAGTTTTTTACTTTATACTCTAAAGTAAAAAGATTGAAGAAAGTTATCCAAAATGGACTTTATCTTCAATCTGTTTTTTTAATAATTTAAGAAATTGTGTTAAAATGAAATGAAAATTACGAATAGTATAAGTGGGAGGCACCATGAAGGCGGAAATTATTGCAGTGGGAACCGAAATTCTCACAGGACAGATTGTCAACACCAATGCTCAATTCTTGTCTGAAAAATTAGCTAGTTTAGGGATTGATGTCTATTATCATGTGGCGGTAGGAGACAATGAAGGTCGTCTCTTCTCGACCATTGAGACAGCTTCAAAACGCAGCGATTTGGTGATTTTATGCGGTGGACTTGGTCCAACAGAGGATGATTTGACCAAGCAAACCCTTGCTAAGTTTTTAGGGAAAGAACTGGTTTTTGATCCGACAGCGCTTGCCAAACTCGACACCTTCTTTGCCAGTCGCCCTGATTATGTCCGGACGCCCAATAATGAGCGACAAGCACAAATGATCGCCGGATCAATCCCTCTTCAAAACCGTACAGGTCTCGCGGTTGGAGGTTTGATCACGGTTGATGGTGTGACCTATGTCGTTCTACCTGGTCCTCCAAGTGAGTTAAAACCCATGGTCAACGAACAATTGGTGCCTCATTTGACAACAGGGGAGCAGCTCTTTTCAAGAGTTTTGCGCTTCTTTGGGATTGGGGAAAGCCAGCTGGTTACGATTTTAGCCGATATCATTGAAGAACAGAGCGATCCGACGGTAGCTCCTTATGCCAAGACAGGAGAAGTGACCTTACGTCTGTCTACAAAGGCGAAAGATCAGGCAGAAGCGGATGCTAAGCTCGATGTCTTAGAAAAGGAAATCTTATCACGCCACACCCTGGATCATCAACCCTTGCAAGAGTTGTTTTACGGTTATGGAGATGACAATTCGATGGCCAAGGTTGCCTTTGATCTTTTGAAACAGACTGGTAAGACCATTACAGCTGCAGAAAGTCTGACGGCTGGTCTCTTCCAAGCGACTTTGGCAGATTTTTCAGGGGCTTCTAGCATATTTGCGGGTGGTTTTGTCACCTATAGTCTGGAAGAAAAAGCAAGATGTTGTCTATTCCAGCTCAAGAGTTGGAGCAACATGGAGTAGTGTCTCATTTTACAGCTCAAGCCATGGCTTCACAGGCCCGTAAGTTAACAGGATCCGATTATGGTGTTAGCCTAACCGGAGTTGCGGGACCTGATAGTCTAGAAGGGCATCCAGCAGGGACTGTCTTTATCGGACTTGCGACTCCAAATGGAGTGGATAGCGTCCAAGTCAATATCGCCGGACGTAGCCGAGCTGATGTCCGCGAAATTGCAGTTCTGCATGCCTTTAATTTGGTGCGCTTGGCTGTATTAAATAGTGAAAATTTGGTATAATGAAGTTTGTGCCAAATGAAGACTGATTCAAAAAAATGAATGGGATATGCACCTGTTAAATGACGGAAACCGTTGGTGAATAGAGTGCATTCCTGTATAGTAAAAAATAGGAGAAAAGAATGGCGAAAAAACAGAAAAAATTAGATGACATCTCTAAGAAATTTGGAGACGAGCGTGAAAAAGCGCTCAATGATGCCCTGAAGTTGATCGAAAAAGACTTTGGTAAAGGATCGATCATGCGTCTGGGCGAACGCGCAGAGCAAAAAGTTCAAGTCATGAGCTCAGGTTCCTTGGCTCTTGATATTGCCTTGGGTGCTGGTGGTTATCCAAAAGGTCGGATCATCGAAATCTATGGTCCAGAATCATCTGGTAAAACAACCGTTGCCCTCCATGCAGTGGCGCAAGCACAGAAAGAAGGAGGCATTGCAGCCTTTATCGATGCCGAGCATGCCTTGGATCCATCTTATGCAGCGGCTCTTGGGGTTAATATCGACGAACTTCTCTTGTCTCAACCAGACTCAGGAGAACAAGGGCTTGAAATTGCCGGTAAATTGATCGACTCTGGTGCGGTTGATTTGGTGGTTGTCGACTCTGTTGCGGCCTTGGTACCTCGTGCAGAAATCGATGGAGATATCGGTGACAGCCACGTTGGTTTGCAGGCGCGGATGATGAGCCAAGCGATGCGTAAGCTCGGAGCTTCGATCAATAAGACCAAGACCATTGCCATCTTTATCAACCAATTGCGTGAAAAAGTTGGAGTCATGTTTGGGAATCCCGAAACGACACCAGGTGGTCGTGCCCTGAAATTCTACGCCTCTGTCCGTTTAGATGTTCGTGGAAATACCCAAATCAAGGGTACTGGTGACCAAAAAGATACCAACGTTGGTAAGGAAACAAAGATCAAGGTTGTGAAGAACAAGGTAGCTCCTCCGTTTAAAGAAGCCATGGTTGAAATCATGTACGGGGAAGGAATTTCACGTACGGGTGAATTGGTGAAGATTGCAACAGATTTGGATATCATCCAAAAAGCTGGTGCGTGGTACTCATATAATGGCGAAAAAATCGGTCAAGGATCTGAAAATGCTAAGAAATTCTTGGCTGACCACCCAGAAATTTTCGACGAAATCGACCACAAGGTTCGGGTACATTTTGGTTTGATCGAAGAAGACGAAGCAGTGAAACCGCTTGATAAAACTGAAGAAGCAGCTCCGATCGTAGAAGAAGTGACACTAGATTTAGATGACGCGATTGAAATTGAAGATTAATTTTTTTCAAAATAGGTCGCTAGACTGATGGTTTTTGTGTTATAATTTAATACGATAGTATTATCGTGTAGCGAAAGGAGTGCATGCATGATTAAAATTTATACAGTGTCAAGTTGCACCAGCTGTAAAAAAGCAAAGACTTGGCTCAACGCTCACCAGCTAACTTATAAAGAACAAAACCTCGGTAAGGAAGGGATCACCAAAGAAGAATTATTGGATATCCTTACAAAGACTGAAAATGGAGTGGCAAGTATTGTCTCTTCAAAAAATCGATACGCTAAAAATCTAGGAGTGGATATCGAAGACTTGAGTGTCAATGAAGTCATTGACATCATTATGGAAACTCCACGTATTCTAAAAAGTCCAATCTTGGTAGATGACAAACGCCTCCAAGTAGGCTATAAAGAAGACGATATTCGTGCCTTCTTGCCACGATCAGTTCGAAATGTAGAAAATGCAGAAGCGCGGATGCGTGCAGCACTTTAAAGCAATTAAAGATCAGAAATCAGAAACAGTCTGTTTCTGATTTTTTTCTTTAAATTTAGAAATGTAGAGTAGTTTCCTGCGCCATTTTCCGAAATCTGTGATACAATATTTTAGAAACCAATAACTAGTAAGGAATGGAAAATGAAAAGAAAGATCTTCTTATTGGGTGCGCTTGTTTTGTGTTTGACAGGATGCGGTCAAAAAAAGCAAGCGACAACGCCGAACTCAAGTGAGCAAAAAGAAATCAAAGCGAAAGCAGAACAGCTACAAAAGGATAATAAAAGCATCTTGCAAAAGGCTGAGGAGAATCAAGTGGTTACACGAACCTTTGTCTTTCCAAAAGATGACAAGGGAACACAACAGACGCAAATCGTCACCTATGTGGGGAACACCTTTAAAAAGTTGGAGACTATCAATGTGACGGCAACCGATGAGGAGTTGAAAAAAGGGATCCAACAGGTTGGAGTCGAGGAAGCACAAAAGCAATTGAGAGAATCCTTTAACAAGGATGATGCCTTTAAGGAAGCTTTGACAGTGCCAGGTTTCACGGCTGATTTGACCTTGGAAAATGAGAATGAATACAAGGTGACCATCACCTATGACTTTGAAGCGATGGATGTGAAGAAGGCTGAAGGCATGACTTACTTCAAAAACAATCACCTGCCAGAGTTGTTGAAGTTGACACCAAGTCAATTTGCGGACAATCTCATCAGTGCCGGAGCGAGTGAGCAAAAATAAAATAGAACAGTTGGGGATCAATAGCCTAAAAATGCTTGAAAAAGCTGTAAAATCAATGGCTTGTCCGTTGTGAAAAGGCTCTAATTATGGTATAATAGTAATATTCTAAGGAAAGAGGGTGTTCTTGTGGGATTTACAGATGAAACAGTACGTTTTAATCTTGATGATTCAAATCGTAAGGAAATTAGCGAAACCTTGAAAGATGTTTATTTATCACTAGATGAAAAAGGCTACAATCCAATTAATCAAATCGTAGGATACGTACTTAGTGGTGATCCTGCCTATGTACCTCGTTATAACAATGCGCGAAACCAAATTCGTAAGTATGAACGAGACGAAATCGTTGAAGAATTGGTGCGTTATTATTTGAAAGGGCAAGGAATAGACCTCTAATGAGAATTATGGGATTGGATGTCGGTTCAAAGACCGTCGGGGTTGCTGTGAGTGATCCTCTCGGTTTTACAGCTCAGGGTCTTGAAATCATTCAAATTGATGAGGACAAAAAAGAATTTGGCTTAGAACGATTAGCCGAATTAGTAGCTCAATACAAGGTAGACCGTTTTGTTGTGGGCTTGCCCAAAAACATGAACAATACCAGCGGACCGCGTGTGGAAGCTAGTCAGGCGTACGGTGCTATGATTGCTGAAAAATTTGGTCTGCCAGTCGACTATCAAGACGAGCGGTTGACCACAGTAGCTGCAGAACGGATGTTGATCGAACAAGCGGATGTTAGCCGTAGCAAGCGCAAAAAAGTCATTGATAAGTTGGCCGCCCAGCTCATTTTACAAAATTATTTAGATCGCAATTTTTAGAAAGAAAACGAGGAAAAACAGTATGGCACATGATCATAACCACGACCATGAAGAACGTGAATTAATCACATTGGTGGATGAACAAGGGAATGAAACGCTTTTTGAAATCCTTTTGACCATTGATGGAAAAGAAGAATTTGGAAAGAACTATGTCCTTTTGATCCCTGCAAATGCAGAAGAAGATGAAAACGGTGAAGTTGAAATCCAAGCTTATTCATTCACAGAAAATGAAGATGGAACAGAAGGCGACCTTCAACCAATCCCAGAAGACTCAGATGCAGAATGGGACATGATCGAAGAAGTCTTCAACAGCTTTATGGAGGAGTAAAAACGTCCGGGGGACGTTTTTAGCCTTGCGCTAGAAACGAAGACCGCAAGTAAGTCTGGGAGACTGTATCACCCCTGCGCAAGAAATACAAACCGCAGGAACATCCAGTGGATGTTTTTAGCCCAACTCCCAGAAACTGGAGAGAGTTGGCAAGTCTAAAGGGCTTGATGCAAATAGGAACGTAAAGAAACGAGTACAAAAGAAAGGAGCGCAAATGTCAGAAGAGGCTTTGTCGCTTTTTTCTTTTAGGAGGAAGATGTGAATAAGATTGAGCAATGGATGAATAGTCGGATCGGTCTGAATTTCCGATCAGGACTGGATCGTATGGAGCAGGCAGTCACTCTGCTAGGGAGACCTGATAAGGCTTACCCGATCCTACATGTAACAGGGACCAATGGAAAGGGATCAACGATCGCCTTTATGCGCCAACTGTTGATGTCCCATGGGAAGAAGGTTGGAACCTTTACTTCTCCCCATATGGTCAGTATTCATGACCGGATTTGTATTGGGGATCAGCCAATTTCAGATGAAGATTTTACTCGGATCGGCCAGCAGGTCCAACAAATGGAGCAGATCTTGCTCCAAACTCAGGATCAACTCTCCTATTTTGAGATTATTTGTCTCATGGCCCTTTTGTATTTTAAGGAACAAGCAGTGGATGTGGTCCTGCTGGAAGTCGGTATCGGTGGGCTTCTGGATACGACCAACGTAGTGACGGGAGAGATTGCGCTAATCACTTCGGTTGGCCTGGACCACCAAGAAACGCTAGGAGAGACGATTGCTGCAATTGCTCAGCAAAAGGCAGGGATCTTTAAAGAAGGCAAGAAAGCAGTGGTGGGGCCTTTATCGGATGAAGCTACAGCCGTTTGCCAAGAAAGAGCAGAGCAATTAGCTGTGGATCTTCACACCTTCCAGAAATATTTTGGCCTGGAGCAGGATCGTTTTTGGAATGAAAGAGTGGAGCTTGTTTTACCGCCTCTTGGCTTAAAGGGCGACTACCAACGAGAAAATGCTGCGGTAGCTTTAGAGGCCTTTCCTCTACATGGAAGGCCAAGAAGAAGCAGTGGATATGGATCTGGTCAAGCTTGCCTTGCAGGAGACTCGTTGGCCAGGACGTCTAGAGTTGTTTGGTGACCAGGTGTATCTGGATGGGGCTCATAATCCCCATGCAATGGCGCGATTGATCGAGTTTGCAAATAGCTTAACAGGGAAACGAGTGAAGGTATTATTTGGCGCCCTCAAGCGAAAAGATTACAGCGGGATGCTTGAAGCGCTTCAAGCGGGCTTACCAGAGGCTGAATTGATTCTGACAACCTTCCATTATGGAGAAGTAGTAGCACAGGGTGACCGCCAAGACCTGCCCTATGTTGCTGATTACAAGGCTTATATTCAGGAGTTTATGGATCAGAGCCGTTCGGATGAGGTCTTATTTGTAACAGGATCCTTGTATTTTATTGCAGAAGTAAGGGCATTTTTATTAGAGGCTTAAACAATTGACCAAAAGACTTTCTTGGCGTATACTGGTGGTAGATGGTATCCGTTGAAGGCGAAAGGAGTCGATGAAGATGAAAAAAATAATGGTTGCGTTGACCTTTACGGTAGCGATTTTCCTGACGGCTTGTAGCCAGCAAGATCAAGCAAGCAAGTCATCAAATGGAGAAAGTTCTAACTCATCAGAGCTAGTAGCTACGTCTAGCGAACAGTCAAAAAATGAGGTATCCATAGATGGTAGTTATCGAGGACAGGACGAAGAGAATACGATTCTTCTTGTTGTGACGGGTCGAAAAGGCACATTTACAGTACAAGACGCTGATGGAGAAGAAGAGACCAAAGAGGTGAATGTTGATCCGGTCAACCAATCCATGCGTATTGGGGATGAGCTTTACCGTTATCGCATCGAAGGGAATCAGTTGTCGCTAGAAGATTTGGAGCAGGCAGAGGATGATCAAGGCATCATTGAATTGACCAAACAATAAGAAAGCTAGATCAGATAGCGTCTATCATTGATTCGAGAGGTGGAAGGGGAGTCTTCCCCTCTTTTTTATGGCTTCAAAGGGATTTGGTTGGTCGTTGCATCGGGTAAAAAGAATTGGTATACTAGTAGAAAGAAAAAGGAGGATGCTGTGACCTTTCGAAAATTTCGTCTTTTGATGTCCAAGTATGGATTTAGTATTTTGTTTATGGGCTTTGAGCTATGGGCCTCCTTTGCAGCCTTCTTTTGGCTCAATAAATGGTTCCCACATTGGCTATCTGTAGCGGTGATTGGACTATTATATGTGTCGACGATCTTGGCGATTGTCAATCGTAATACCCCGCCTGAAAATAAGGTGACCTGGCTCTTGATTGCGGTGATTCCTGTCTTTGGATCGCTCTTATACCTCATGTTTGGCGAGCGACGTTTGTCCAAAAAAGAGATCCTTCAGCTAGAAATATGGAGTCTATGAAGCATACAGAGGACAACAGTCAGCAACTGCGTAAGGAACTCAAGCAAGAAAGCAAGGCGGTCTATGGCCTGGTCAAGTCGATTTTATCTATGGACCACAATGCAGACCTCTATAATGGGACGGCGTCAACTTTTTATCCTCTTGGAGAAGAGATGTATGCGCAATTGCTAGAGGATCTGAAAGCAGCGAAAAAATTTATCTTCATTGAATTTTACATCATTGATGAGGGATTGATGTGGAATAGTATCCTAGAAATTTTAGAGCAGAAAGTGAAAGAAGGAGTTGAGGTCAAACTCCTTTATGATGATATTGGTTGTATGGCGACCTTGGCAGGAAACTATACCAAACGGTTGCGAAAGATGGGGATTGATGCCCATAAATTTAATAAGGTGATTCCCCGTCTGACGGTAGCTTATAACAACCGAGACCACCGCAAGATTCTGGTCATTGATGGGCAGATTGGCTATACAGGTGGCGTCAATTTGGCAGACGAATATATCAATCAGATTGAGCGGTTTGGTCACTGGAAGGACAGTGCTATCCGTTTGGACGGACGGGCGGTTAAGGCTTTGACCCGGCTGTTTCTCATGACCTGGTACATTAACCGTGGTGAAATCGAGGATTTTGATCGCTACCATATGGAAAATCAAGCGGTCGAAGGTGAGGGGCTGTACATTCCCTATGGGAGTGGACCAAAGCCAATTTACAAGTCGCAGGTTGGAAAGACAGTCTATCAAAACATGATCAATCAAGCGACAGATTACGTCTACATTACGACCCCTTACTTGATCATTGACTACGATTTGACAGAGGATATTCGCAATGCAGCCCTTCGTGGGGTAGATGTCCGGATCGTGACTCCGCATATTCCCGATAAAAAATTGATCCAAATCGTCACACGTGGAGCATACTTGGATCTGATGGATGCTGGGGTGAAAATCTATGAATACACGCCTGGTTTGTCCACAGTAAGCAAGTGTTAGCAGATGATGAAATGGCGGTTGTGGGGACGATTAACTTTGACTACCGTAGTTTGGTCCATCACTACGAAAATGCGGTCTGGATGTATCGGACACCTGCCCTGAAAGAGATTCGGGCAGACTTTGACCACATCTTTGAAGTATCTCAGGAGATCACCGAAGATACCTTCCGTTTTACTTGGCACCAAAGCTTGATCAAAGAAATTATGCAATTGTTCGCCCCGATGCTGTAAGTGGTCTGGGGAAGAGAAGAGAGAGTCAGGTGCTGTGAAACCTGACTCTTTTTATACACTACTATGTGGTGGTAGGCTGACAGGTCTAGCAGAATTTGGTATACTAGAAAAGATAAGGAGCTTTTTTCTTGAGGAAAAGGGCAGAGGAACATCTAGAAAAAGGAAAAAGAATGAGCGAAAAAGAGCAAGAAATGACTTCAAAAAAATTAGGAGTTCACGTGGGAGATAGTTTCCAAGATACACGTGAGATTCGCGAAGTGTTAGACAAGTCGATCTTTCGTGAAGAGCGGCCTACTCATCATTCGCAAGTAGAGGCCCTAGAGGAACCAGACTCTAATGAAGCGTCGGAAGCTATCATTGAGGGTGAAGATCCGGTTGTATCAGAGCCAGAATTGCTAGCAGAATCGAAAGAGGAACCAGAACAACCCCTAAGTCGGGCCAATCGGCGTTCGCGTAAAGGGAGACTTGAAGCAAGAAAAGCGAAAGCACCCATTGTAGAAGAAACGGCCGAGGAGTTGGAAGAGGATGTGGCAGCTGAGCCTGTCCGCAGTCAAGCCAAGCGCCCAGCACCGCTAGCGCTTCCGCTTATACTCAGCCTCTTGATTAGCTTGTTGCATGTTGGGGTGCCATTTTTGACCCGTTTTGCAACGAACCAGCAATCTCAAGATCTCTATGCTGGCTGGGCGATGACCAAAGGTCAAGTCCCATTTGGTGATTTTTACGGGACCAATGGTCTCCTCTACTATACGATCAACTGGTTAGGAAGCTTAGCTGGGGGACATTGGATCTTGATGCTCCTCCAAGCGATTGCCCTCTTCTTTGCAGGGACCTACCTCTATCGCGTCGTGCGCTTACTTGTGGCGGATAAAGGTACAGCCAAGAATATCCAATTACTCTTTTATTTCTTAGTGCTAGGCCTTGGTTTTGGAGGAGTTTATGTGACCTTCTTTAGCCTTCCGTTCCTATTTGCCAGCATGAATTTTATTTTAGTTTATCTAATCGGGGATCGTAAGGACGAAGGCTTTATCCTTTACGGTGCAATCGCAGCTGTGGCTTTCTTGATCGAACCGATGACCAGTGCTCTCTTCTACTTATTAGCCTTCCTTGGCTTGGCAGGCTTTAATATTAAGGAGAAGAGATGGGCACGTGGCTTTTATCAATTGTTGGCTACTCTTCTTGGTTTTTCACTTGTCTTTTATCCAATTGGTTATGTGACTGTTTGGAATCAGACCTTCGGCTATGCCATTAATCAAGTAACTTATGTTTTTAATGCCTTGAATTTCACTAATGGACAGACTTTTAGCAATGCCATTTATTATGGACTATTGGCGCTTGCCTTTGGTTTGGTTTCTGCTTTTTTAATGTCCTTTACCAAGCAAGAGAACAGTGCTCGTCGTATCTTCCGTTTTATGGGATGGATGGGTAGCCTGGTTGTCCTCATTGTGGCGATTGGACTTCCTGAACAAGGGGCTTACCAATTATTACCGATCTTGCCATTTGTCCTGCCTTTATTTGCGATTTGGTTCTCACGAGACGGGAAAGCGGATGAAGGAATGAAACGTCGTGGCCGTAAGGAGAAAAACAAGGAAGTCTGGTCTGCTTACTTTACAAGTCAAGCTTTCTTGCCACTAGTTGCTCTTGTCTATTTGCTTGCATTTCCAGTGGTGCAAGACCAGGTCCTTCAACCCGGTCAATCCAGTGAACGGAGCGAAATCGCAAGCTACATCCAAAAGCATAGCAAGTCTAAGGATACCATTTATGCTTGGGATACAGGTGCTACTCTTTACCAAGAGAGTGATCGTTTGGCGGCTTCTGCCTTATTGACTCCAACCTCTTATCTGGGAATTTATGAGAATCGGACCAATGTGACTCATCAGATCGATCGGTCTGAACCTAAGTATATTGTAGTTAACAATCAAGTAGAGTTGACCTCTAATATGAAGAAGCTCCTCAAAGAAAATTACCGTCTAGTTGATAAGAAATACCAGCATTTCAAACTCTATCAACGCTCTTAACAAAATCAATATCTTGTGTTTTAGAAAGTTTTTTATAATTTTCACCACAAGATATTGATTTTTATTTTTGGAGTGGTATAATACAACTTGTATGTAAATGAATGAAGAAAGGTACGTTTGGTATGATCACCTTGAGAGAAGAAAAACTGAGAATGGCCCCGGATATTTTTGTTGAAAAACGAGATGGCCGCCGTGTCCAATTCGATGTTGAAAAAATTTATAAAGCCTTATTGAAGGCGACAGAAGAAGTGACTTCTCTCACTCCAGTGATGGAAGCCAAACTAGAAGCTATCGTCGATCGTATCATTGCGGAAATCTTGGAGCGTTTTCCAAATGGTGTGAAAATCTATGAGATTCAAAATGTGGTCGAACATGAATTGCTTCAAGCCAATGAGTATGCCATCGCAGAGAGCTATATTACTTATCGGACCCAGCGTGATTTTGAGCGCTCAAAAGCAACCGACATCAACTTTACGATCGGAAAACTCCTCAATAAGGACCAAGCTGTTGTCAATGAAAATGCTAATAAAGACAGTGATGTCTTCAATACCCAACGCGATTTGACAGCAGGCATTGTCGGCAAGTCTATTGGTCTCAAAATGTTACCCAAGCACGTGGCCAATGCCCACCAAAAAGGGGATATCCACTACCATGATTTGGATTATAGCCCTTATACTCCAATGACTAACTGTTGCTTGATCGATTTTGAAGGTATGCTCAGAGATGGCTTTAAGATTGGGAATGCAGAAGTAGAAAGTCCTAAGTCCATTCAAACTGCAACGGCTCAAATCTCGCAAATTATTGCCAATGTAGCCTCTAGCCAGTATGGTGGCTGCTCAGCAGACCGGATCGATGAAGTCTTGGCTCCTTATGCAGAAAAGAATTATAAGAAGCACTTGAAAGATGCTGAAGAGTGGGTTCTCCCTGAAAAACGCGAGGACTATGCTTGGCAAAAAACGAAAAAAGACATCTATGATGCCATGCAATCATTGGAATACGAGATCAATACGCTCTTTACTTCTAATGGGCAAACACCCTTTACTTCTTTGGGCTTTGGTCTTGGAACCAATCGCTTCGAACGGGAAATCCAGAAGGCTATTCTGGAAATTCGAATTAAGGGACTCGGTTCAGAACACCGGACCGCTATTTTTCCGAAGTTGATTTTCACCTTGAAAAGAGGCCTGAACCTAGAGCCGGGAACACCCAACTATGACATCAAGCAATTGGCCTTGGAATGTGCCACTAAGCGCATGTATCCGGATGTTTTGTCTTACGACAAGATTGTCGAATTGACAGGCTCCTTCAAGGTGCCCATGGGCTGTCGTTCTTTCCTTCAAGGGTGGAAGGATGAAAATGGCGTCGAAGTCAATTCTGGCCGGATGAATCTGGGAGTTGTGACGGTTAATCTGCCCCGGATTGCCTTGGAATCTGGTGGAGACAAGGAAATTCTGGCAAATCTTTAATGAACGGATGAACATTGCGGAAGATGCTTTGGTCTATCGGGTAGAGCGGACCAAGGAAGCGACCCCAGCCAATGCTCCGATTCTTTACCAATATGGGGCTTTTGGAAAGCGCTTGGGTAAATATGATCAGGTAGACCAACTCTTCCGCAACCGCAGAGCGACAGTTTCTCTTGGCTATATCGGACTCTATGAAGTGGCGACGGTCTTTTATGGGCCTAATTGGGAACACAATCCAGAAGCCAAGCAATTTACGATTGCTATCATCAAGGATATGAAAGCGCGCGTGGAAGAATGGTCTGACCAGTATGACTACCACTTCTCCATCTATTCGACACCGTCAGAAAGCTTGACAGACCGCTTCTGTCGCTTGGACACGGAGAAATTTGGGAAGGTTCCAGATATTACAGATAAGGAATACTATACCAATAGTTTCCACTACGATGTCCGTAAGAATCCAAGCCCGTTTGAGAAGCTGGATTTTGAAAAAGTCTATCCTGAAGCTGGAGCGACAGGTGGTTTCATCCACTATTGTGAGTACCCCGTTCTCCAACAAAATCCAAAGCGCTTGAAGCGGTTTGGGATTATGCCTATGACCGGGTCGGTTATCTCGGAACCAATACGCCGATTGACCGTTGCTACAAGTGTGACTTCGAAGGGGACTTCACACCAACCGAACGTGGCTTCACCTGCCCAAACTGTGGCAATAGTGATCCCAAGACAGTGGATGTGGTCAAACGGACCTGCGGCTATCTAGGAAATCCTCAAGCTCGCCCTATGGTCAATGGCCGCCATAAGGAAATCGCTGCGCGGGTTAAACACATGAACGGGTCTACCATCAAGTATGGTGGACATGAAGTGAAAGAATAGAAAAGGACATTATGGGAAAATACCAATTAGACGACAAGGGCAAAGCCCAGGTTCAACGATTCCACGAAAAACATTCGACAGGTGGAGTCAATAAAAAAGACCGGGTAGCCAGCCTAAGAGAGCAATTTTTAAAGAAAGCTAAGAAAAAATAAAAGTGAGAGTTCGCTCTCGCTTTTCTCGTATGGGGAGGTAAAGATGGAATTACGCAGACCGACTCTAGCAGATAAAGAAACTGTATTAGACATGATGACAGAGTTTGAAGAGACCCAATCAGCCCATGACGGTGGATTTTGGAATGCTGAAGCTTTTGTTTATGAAGACTGGTTGGAAAGCAACCGTGATATGGAAATGGGGCTAGGGATCCCTGATGGTTGGGTGCCTGCTGTTCAGTTAGTCGCTTTTGCTAGAGACGGTCAAGCGGTTGGCTTTCTCAACCTCCGATTGCGTCTGAGTGACTATCTCCTAGAGGAGGGTGGCCATATTGGCTACTCCATTCGTCCCTCTGAAAGAGGTAAGGGCTATGCTAAAGAGGCCCTCCGCCAAGGCTTAGAAGTTGCTAAGGAAAAGAATATCAAACGAGCTCTGGTAACTTGTAGCAGAGAAAATTCTGCTAGCCGAGCTGTTATCTTAGCTAATGGCGGTGTCTATGAGGATGTTCGTAATGGAACGGAGCGCTATTGGATAGAGTTGGAGTAGAAGGATGACATGGAATACGCCAAAACCGGGCGAATGGAAAAGCGAAGAACTGAGTCAAGGTCGGATTATCGATTACAAGGCCTTTAACTTTGTCGATGGCGAAGGCGTGCGCAACTCCCTTTATGTAGCGGGGTGCATGTTTCACTGCGAGGGCTGTTACAATGTAGCCACCTGGTCTTTCAATGCAGGCATTCCCTACACCAAAGAGTTGGAAGAGCAGATCATGGAGGATTTGGCCCAACCCTATGTTCAGGGCTTGACCCTGCTTGGAGGGGAACCTTTTCTCAACACTGGCATCCTGCTGCCTTTGGTCAAGCGGGTGAAAAGAGAACTCCCTGACAAAGATATCTGGTCTTGGACCGGCTACACCTGGGAAGAAATGATGCTGGAGACGCCGGACAAACTGGAGTTGCTTTCGCTGATTGATATTCTGGTGGATGGTCGCTATGATAAGAGCAAACGCAACCTCATGTTGCAGTTCCGAGGCTCTTCTAACCAGCGTATCATCGATGTTCAAAAATCGTTGAAAGAAGGAAAGGTTGTCATTTGGGACAAGCTCAATGATGGCAAGGAAAGTTATGAGCAGCTCAAGCGGGACGATCTTTTGTAGAATCTTGAAAAGAGAGTGGGACAGAAATCGGTCATTCGTTAGAATTCGATTTGGTCGTCCCACCTCCGCACAGTTGAGTAGGGCTGTAAAAGCTGATGAAATCAGAGTAGTAGAGCCCACTCAACCACTGCGTCTTGCTCGACAATCCAAAGAAAACTAAGAAGAGGCTAGGACTTTTGTCCCAGCCTCTTTTTTGATGTTCTGCATAAGTATACAGGGGCAATTTCCAATTGGAGAAAGCGCTTACTTCGTAGATGTACGTAAAAGACAAAATAGTGATAATTAATGCATTTTTTGATAAAAATATGTTACAATAAATATGATTAGGACTAATTGGAGGTATTTATGTCACAAAGGAGACGGAGTCGTCGTTCAGAACATAAGTGGGGGCAATTGCGAATCATTAATTCCGTGTTGCTTATTTTTTTACTTATCACAGCTATTTGGGCGACCTATACCATGTTGGCTAATAATATCTTGGCCTTTCGCTATGTCAATATTCTCGTGATTGCACTACTAGCCGTTCTCTTGCTCTTATCAGCTTGGTTTGTGCTCAAAAATCAAGCCAAAAAGACGACCCTAGTCCTGCTTCTTGTCGGCTTACTAGCTAGCTCAGGGGTCCTGTTTGCTAGTCAGCAATTGTTAAATCTGACCAGCAATGTGAATGGGCACTCCAACTATACAGAATTTGAGATGGCAGTCTATGTCAAGAAAGACAGCGAGATCAAAGACATCAAAGAGATTAAAGAAGTGGTAGCGCCAAAGGGCAATAATAACGAAGCCAATCTCACGGCCCTCTTGGATAATATCAAAAAGACCAAGGGACAGGAAATCTCTGTAGTGGACGCACCGACCTATCTGGATGCTTACAAGAGCTTGCAGGATGGCAACGCTACGGCCATGGTCTTGAACAGTACCTTTGAAGATACGATTGCTGTAGAAGATGCTGACTACGCCAAGAAATTAAAGAAAATTTATTCTTACAAGATTCGAAAAGAAGTGACAGCGACAAGTAAGGTATCTGCTGATGCGGATGTCTTTAACATCTATGTCAGCGGGATCGATACCTATGGTCCGGTCACCTCGGTTTCGCGATCAGATGTCAATATTATCATGACTGTTAATCGTAAGACCAAGCAAGTTCTGTTGACAACAACGCCACGGGATGCCTATGTGCCGATTGCAGATGGGGGGAACAACCAAAATGACAAGCTGACCCATGCGGGAATCTATGGGGTGGATGCTTCGATTCATACTCTTGAAAATCTCTATGACATTAAGTTGAACTATTATGTCCGTCTCAACTTCACATCCTTCCTCAAGTTGATTGACCTAGTAGGGGGAATCGATGTGGAGAATGATCAAGAATTCACGAGTCTTCACGGCAAGTTCCATTTCCCAGTTGGGAAGGTCCATTTGAATTCAGAACAAGCGCTCGGTTTTGTTCGGGAACGCTACTCCCTCCAAGGTGGCGATAATGACCGTGGGAAGAACCAAGAAAAAGTCATTGCGGCCATTATCAAAAAGTTGACCTCTACCAAGGTCTTGAGCAACTACAATGAGATTATCAGGAACCTCCAAGATTCTGTCCAAACCAATATGCAGTTGCCAACCATGATGAACCTGATCAATACCCAATTGGAAACAGGTGGATCTTATGAGGTGACTTCCCAAGCGGTTACAGGTCAAGGACGAAATGACTTGCCATCTTATGCCATGCCAGGTTACAACCTCTATGTCATGGAGTTGGATCAAGCTAGCTTGACCAAGGCTAAGGAAACCATTCAAAAAGTAATGGAAGGAAAAGAAAAATGATTGATATCCACTCGCACATCGTCTTTGATGTGGATGATGGACCAAAGACCAGGGAAGATACCCGTGCCTTATTGGAAGAAAGCTATCGCCAAGGGGTCCGGACCATTATCTCGACTTCTCATCGTCGCAAGGGGATGTTTGAAACTCCCGAAGGAAAAATTGCAGAAAATTTTCAAGAAGTAAAGGAAATTGCCGCTCAAGTCGCACCAGACTTGAATATTCATTACGGAGCAGAGATCTACTTTACCAATGATGTCTTGAAAAAATTGGAAGAGAAAATCTTTCCACGTTTGGCAGAGACGCGCTTTGCTTTGATCGAATTCAGCATGGGAACGCCTTACAAGGAGATTCATACAGGCTTGGACCGTTTGCTCCATCTGGGCATCACCCCAGTGGTGGCTCATATCGAGCGTTACAAGTGCTTGGAAAAAAATGAGGAGCGTGTGCAAGAGATGATCGACATGGGTTGCTATACGCAGATCAATAGTTCGAGTGTTCTCAAACCTCGCCTCTTTGGGGATGAGCAAAAACAACTGAAAAAACGGGCTCGGTATTTCTTAGAAAAAGACTTGGTGCACTTTGTGGCCAGCGATATGCACAATGTGGATAAACGGCCGCCTTATATGGCAGAAGCCTATCGTTTGATCAAGGAAGAATACGGAGAACAGCGAGCTCAAAGGCTCTTTGTCGACAATCAACAGCTCTTGTTAGCGGATGAGTTAATCTAACAAGCAATCAGGTGGAGAGATCCACATGAAGGAGTAATGAGGAAATGAACAATCAAGAAAATCAAGCAGTGGAAATTGATGTTTTCGCTATGCTGAAGACCCTATGGAAACGCAAGTTTTCGATCGTTTTGGTCGCTCTGGTCTTTGCTATCGCAGCGTTTGGCTACAGTGCATTTTTAGCCAAGAAAGAATACCAAAGTACCAGCCGTATTTATGTGGTTAGTCGTCAAAATCAGGAAAACAATGCTTTGACCAACTCGGATTTGCAGGCAGGTTCTTACTTGGTAAAAGACTACCGTGAGATCATCCTTTCTCAAAATGTGTTGACGCAAGCCATCGAAGAATTAAAACTCGATATGACACCTGCTGAGTTATCGAAAAAGATCAGTGTGTCTGTCCCGACCGATACTCGGATTCTTTCCATCACGGCTAAAGATGGTGATCCAAAAGAAGCTGCTCGTATCGCCAATGGCCTTCGCAATGTAGCGGCTGAAAAGATCATCTCTGTAACCAAGGTGTCAGATGTTACGACTTTGGATGAGGCAGAAGTGCCACAATCACCTTCTTCACCAAATATCCGACGCAATGTCCTGCTCGGCTTTATTGCTGGAGCTGGTCTGATGGTGGTTCTCTTGGTTGTAGTAGAAGTCTTGGACGATCGTGTCAAGAGACCAGAAGATATCGAAGAGTTGATGGGCTTGACCCTACTTGGTATTGTGCCAGATATGAAGAAACTGTAGACTGGGGATCGCATGAATACGTTAGAAATTTCAAAAAATAAACTGCAAGAAATTCAAAAGGCAGAAGAGTACTTCAATGCTCTTGCAACGAATATCCAATTGAGTGGGGTGGATTTAAAAGTGATCGCCATCTCATCTGTACAAGAAAATGAAGGAAAATCAACCACTTCAACGAACTTGGCCGTTGCTTTTGCACGTGCCGGTTACAAGACCCTCTTGGTTGACTGCGATATCCGGAACTCGGTTATGACAGGGGTTTTCCGTAGTCGGGAAAAGATCCAAGGCTTGACTGATTTCTTGTCTGGCCGCAGCCAATTGGACCAAATTTTATATGCAACAGATTTTCCAAATTTGGATATTATCGAGTCTGGACAGGTAGCACCAAACCCAACAGGACTCTTGCAAAGCAAGAACTTCACTGTGATGATGGATGCTTTGCGGGATCATTTTGACTACATTATTGTCGATACACCTCCAATCGGGGTCGTGATCGATGCGGCTATCATTGCCCAACGCTGTGATGGTACGGTCTTGATTACAGAATCAGGTGCCAATGGACGCAAGGCTGTCCAAAAGGCCAAGGACCAATTGGAACAAACAGGCACACCTTTCTTAGGAGTAGTGCTCAATAAATTTAACATTAAAGCTGCAGAGTATGGTTCATATGGTGGATACGGAACATACGGAGAGTATGGGAAAAAGTAAAGAATAGGATTGAGGGAAAATGGGAGAAGAAAGAATCGAACTGGAAAAATTGAATATTGTTCTCTTTCAAAGTTTAGCTGTCCTGTTTTCGGCTTACATTGTGAGTCTTTTTAAAGATGCAGAATATACGTCGCAGACGATCGCTATTCTTTATCTCTTACATTTTGTAGCCTTTTACATTAGCAATATTGCCTATCGTTTTTACAGCAGGGGCTACCTGGATGAGCTCTTTCAGGTTTTGAAATACAATGTGTTTTTCGCCGTTGGAATCACCTTCACCTCCTTTATGCTCGATGGGGTCTTTTCGATCTCTCGTCGGGGAATGATCTACTTCTTTCTCTTTAATACTTTTGCTGTCTATATTATGGATCTCTTGCTCAAGCGATACCGGAAATCTGTTTTGCCACGTCGCAAAAGTTCGAGAAATTTTCCTGATTACAGCGACAAGTCGGATGGAGAAAGTCTTTGATATTCTGAACGCACCCAACCTCTATCATGGGCAACTGATCGGTGTCACTGTCATGGACGATACGGATTTTACCCATTCAGGCGTAAGGGTCGTGCAGCCGGATCAAATGATGAAATTTGTCACCAAGGAAGTAGTGGACGAAGTGTTTATCAATCTGCCAAGTGAGGACTATAATATCAGTGACCTTGTCTCGGAATTTGAGAGCATGGGGATCGATGTATCGGTCAATCTCAATGCCTTTAATTTCACGTCATTGGGGAATAAACGGGTTCGAGAGGTTGGTGGCTTGAGTGTTGTCACCTTCTCAACCAACTTCTACAAGCCGAGTCACGTGTTTGCCAAACGCCTCTTGGACATTGCAGGAGCCCTCTTTGGACTCTTGATTTGTGGTCTAGTGAGTATCGTTTTAGTTCCTCTGATCCGTAAGGATGGTGGACCAGCCTTCTTTGTACAAAAGCGGGTCGGCAAAAACGGTCGTTATTTTAATTTCTATAAATTCCGCTCCATGCGTGTGGATGCCGAAGAGATTAAGAAAGATCTCATGGAACAAAATACTATGACCGGTGGCATGTTCAAGATGGAAAATGATCCGCGGGTAACGCCAATCGGACGCTTTATCCGGAAGACCAGTCTTGATGAATTGCCACAATTTTACAATGTGTTGATCGGTGATATGAGTCTGGTCGGGACTCGTCCCCCAACGGTTGACGAATACCAAGACTATACGCCAGCTCAAAAACGCCGACTCAGCTTCAAACCAGGTATTACGGGACTTTGGCAAGTGAGCGGACGCAGTGAAATCAAGGATTTTGACGAAGTGGTCAAACTGGACGTTGCGTACATGGATGATTGGACGATCTGGAGAGACATTCAGATCTTGCTCAAGACCGTGAAGGTTGTACTTAGAAAAGAAGGAGCGAAGTAGGTTGTGAGTAAAGTAAGACAGATTCAATTAGGAGAGTTGTCCTTATTAGAAAAGTATATTGAGGTTTGTTCTAAGTACAATCTTCGCTATTATGCTTTAGGTGGGACCTTGTTAGGAGCTATTCGTCACAAGGGCTTTATTCCCTGGGATGATGATATGGATTTGGGAATGCCTAGAAAAGATTATGAAAAATTCCTGGAAATTTGCGAAAAAGAATTGCCGGATCATGTCATCCTAAGAATCCATGATGATAATTTGGGTAACACATCCATCATGGATACTTCTCTTCAAATTGAATTTGGTGGGGTTGTGTGTAGTCCTTTTATCGATGTATTTCCTTTAGATGGTTATCCATCAGATGGTTTCCACTATTTCTTACACACCAATAAAATTAAGTATTATCGTGCCCTTTCAAAAATATCTGTTATTAATCGCCTGCATAATCGCGACCGAGGTTTCTTTGAAAATACAATTGTGAAGGTCTCTAAGGTCCTTCATCTAGACAAGTTACTAAATACTGAAAAAATCAATCAGAAGTTGCAAAATACGATTAAAAAATATGACTTTGAGACAAGTGATCTCGTGGGGAATGTCTTAGGATCCTATCGCGAGAGAGAATTGGCCTACAAAGAAGTATTTGGGGAGCCACAACTCCTTGATTTTGAAACTATTAAAATCAGTGGTCATGCTGATCCGGATGCCTATCTGACAAAGATTTATGGCGATTATATGAAGTTGCCTGACGAATCAGAGCAAAAGGGTCACTTTGAATCCACTTGGGGAGAATAAGCTTGAAAAGTTTTACAATGATGGGGGTCAGAATTGACCCTTTAACAATGGCTGAAACCGTTGCTGCTACAGAACAGTTTGTCCAAGACAAAAAACCGCTCCATTTGATGGGGGTCAACGCAGATAAGCTTAATCAGTGTGCGACAGATGAGGCCATCAAGAAGATTGTCAATGAGTCTGAAATCATCAATGCAGACGGCGCTTCTGTTGTTCTCGCTGCGCGCTATTTGGGCTATTCTGTGCCAGAGCGCGTGGCAGGCATTGATTTGATGCAGGAATTGCTTCGCTTGGCCAATGAAAAAGGCTACTCTGTCTACTTCTTCGGTGCAAAAGAAGAAGTCTTGAGCGATATGCTGGCTAACTTTAAAAAGGATTATCCGAATCTCCGAGTAGTGGGTCATCGCAATGGCTATTTCTCTGCTGAAGAGGAGGAGGCTATTCAAGAGGATATTCGTGAGAAGAATCCTGACTTTGTCTTTGTTGGCATTACCTCTCCAAAAAAGGAGTACTTGATCCAGAAGTTCATGGACAATGGCGTAAACTCTGTCTTTATGGGAGTAGGAGGAAGCTTTGACGTTCTTTCAGGCCATATCAAGCGGGCGCCTATGTGGATGCAAAAGGCCAATCTGGAATGGTTGTTCCGTGTGGCCAATGAACCAAAACGGCTCTTTAAGCGCTATTTTGTAGGAAATGCCACTTTTATTAAGAGAGTAGTACATGAAAAACGGAAAGCAAAAAAATAATATTCTTCATATTTCGCGGACCATGGACATCGGTGGGGCGGAGCGAATTGTTTATCAGTTGGCGACAGACCTCAAGGATGAATTTGACCAGGTTCATGTCGCTTCGACTGGTGGATTATGGGAAGAAAAACTAGCAGAGAATGGGATTCAACATCATCGGATTTTAGACGTCGATAGCAAACGGCCAGCTACTGTACTCAAAATTCTCTCTCGTCTCTCCAAAATCATCAAAGAAAATAAGATTAATCTTGTCCACACCCATCACCGAATGGCTGCTTTCTATATTCGTTTGTTGCAACTGCGTCATCCGAAATTGATTCATGTCTACACAGCTCATAATGTTTTTAAGGATAAACTGCCACTCTATAAATTTGCCTTAGGAAAGGCTCGAACGGTTGCTGTTAGTCAAGCTGTTCAGAAAAATATCCTTAATGATGTAAAGTCAAAAAACTCTGTTGTGATTTATAATGGAGTGAAAATGCAACACAGTGAACATACAGTAAACGACATTACTAAGTGTGACGGTATCAAAATAGGCTGTATAGCTCGCCTATCCGAACAAAAAGGATTGACCTATCTGATTGAAGCTATGTCACTTGTGACAAATCCAAGTGTATCCTTGTTTATTGTCGGTGACGGAGAATTGAGAAATGATTTGATGAATCAAACAAAAGAGCTGGCGCTTGAAAAGAGAATTCATTTTTTGGGCTACCGAAGCGATGTCGTAGAGTGTATCAATAGCTTTGACTTTTGTGTTCTTCCGTCAGTCTTTGAAGGATTTGGATTGGTCGCAATCGAGGCCTTTATGAATGCTAAAACAATGATTGCAACAGATATTCCAGGTGTGAATGAAGTAGTGAACTCTGAAAATGGGATCCTCGTCCCAGCTGAGGATCCGCAAGCCTTGGCTCAAGCAATTAAAGACTTAGCAGGGAATCCTGAGAAAAGAGCCTCTTTAGCTACTCAAGCAAAGAGGGATTATGATACCAAGTTTAGCTATTCTATCTTTTTAGACAACTATCGACACTTTTACCAATCGATGAGAAAGGGTTGAAAATGAAAAAAGTCATGTTGGTGTTTGGGACGCGACCAGAAGCTATTAAAATGTGTCCTTTGGTGAATGAACTCAAGCAGCTCAATACGATTGAGACAGTGGTCTGTGTAACAGGACAACACAAGGAAATGTTAGAACAGGTCTTGGATGTCTTTCAGGTCACTCCAGATTATGATCTTGGTATCATGAAAGCTAACCAAACCTTGTTTACCATTACGACATCAATCTTAGAGAAAATTCAACCGGTGTTAGAGCGGGAAAAGCCTGATATTGTCCTCGTCCATGGGGATACTACTACTACTTTTGCGACAGCTTTAGCGGCCTTTTATATGGGCATCAAAGTGGGACACGTGGAAGCAGGTTTACGGACTTACAACCTTCAAAGTCCTTATCCCGAGGAGTTTAATCGTCAGGTTACGTCTATCGTGGCAGACTATAATTTTGCTCCAACCCAGGTTTCAAAAGAGAACCTTCAAAAAGAAGGGCGTACCAATATCTTCGTTACGGGAAATACAGTAATTGACGCTTTAAAGACAACGGTAAAAGAAGACTACGATCATCCTATTTTGGAATGGGCGAAAGGAAGTAAACTCATCATGTTGACGGCCCATCGTCGCGAAAATCTTGGAGAACCTATGGAGCACATGTTCCGTGCGGTCAACCGGATTTTGAAAGAGTTTGAAGATGTGAAGGTGGTCTATCCTATTCACAAAAATCCAAAGGTCAGAGAATTGGCTGGTAAGATTTTTGGAGAGAATGAACGAATGAAAATTATTGAGCCATTGGAAGTGATTGATTTTCATAATTTTATGAACCAAAGCTATATGATTTAACGGACTCAGGTGGCGTCCAAGAAGAAGCACCTTCTTTAGGGAAACCGGTCCTTGTCATGCGTGATACAACTGAACGTCCAGAAGGTGTGGCTGCAGGGACTCTGAAATTGGTCGGAACAGAAGAAGAAGCCATCTATCGCAACTTCAAGCTCCTTCTGGAAGACAAAGACGAATATAAGAAGATGAGCCAGGCAAGCAATCCTTATGGGGATGGAACGGCTTGTCAACAGATTGTAGAAATTATCATGAAGGGATTAGCATAATGGAAAGGGTTTCGATTGTTGTACCAGTATACAACGTTGAAGATTACTTAAAATATTGTGTTGATAGTTTAATTAATCAATCGTACAAGAATATTGAAATCATCCTGGTCGATGATGGATCAACTGATCGTTCAGGAGAAATTTGTGACCAGTATGCCCAGGAAGATGACCGTATTCGAGTATTGCATATTGAGAATGGTGGACTTTCTAATGCTCGAAATACGGGTGTAAGAGCTGCAACAGCTCGTTGGATCATGTTTCTAGATTCAGATGATTATTATGATCGTAGAACCATTGAATATTTGATGGGGTTGAAAGATCGGTATAGTGTTGACCTTGTATCGACTCCAGTCATTGAAGTCAGAAATCATAAGGACAATGATTTTTCAGGAGATCTAAATGAAAAAAGTTCAAGGAAATTAGATCGTTATACAGCCCTCAAAGAAATGTTCTATGGTCACCACGTTGGGACCCATTCGGGTGGAAAGCTCTACAAGAAAGAGATCTTGCTCCAACACCCCTATCCAGAAGGAATGATTTATGAAGATTTGGCTGTTGCTTATGAACATATTGCTTGTTGTGAGGAAATTGCAGTCAGCGATTTAAATCTTTATAAATACTATCGAAGACCAGGGAGTATCGTAAATTCTTCTTATAGCGATCGTCTTTTGGATTTTTACAAGGCCATGGACTGGAACAGAGCCTATGTCGAGAGAGACTATCCTGATGATGTGGAAATGAAAAAAGCGGTCAATACCCGCTATGTTTTTAATGGCCTGCATGTAGTCCATGCCTTGTTAGGTTCTCACATGTATGACCAAGTCAACAAGATTCGTAAAGAGTATCGCCGCTATTGGAAAGATATTCTAATCAATTCACATATTACAAGAAAAAATAAACTCAAATACCTTCTTTTGCTCCTTTCTCCTCAGTTGTATCAAAAGGTGAGAGCAAAATTAGGCTAGATCGCCAATGGCTATATTCTAGGGAAGGAAAAGATACAAAAACAGGAGGTTTAGGATGATTTATGCTGGGATTTTAGCAGGTGGAACTGGCTCACGGATGGGGATTACGGATATGCCCAAACAATTTTTGGATTTGGGGGGACGTCCTATTTTAATCCATACCATTGAGAAGTTCTTATTAGTTCATGAAATTCAGAAAATTGTATTGGGAATTCATCCGGACTGGGTGACTTATACGGAAGATCTAGTAGACAAATACTTGGCTTCTTATAAGGAACGGATCTTAGTTGTAGAGGGAGGAAGCGACCGCAACTCTACCATCGAAAACATCATTCTGGCTATCGATAAGGTGCAGCCTTTAACAGATGAGGATATTATTGTTACACATGATTCGGTTCGTCCCTTTGTCAGCCTAAAGACCATTCAAGAAAATATTGAATTGGCCAAGAGCCATGCTGTTGTAGATACAGTCGTTGAAGCGACCGATACTATTGTTCAAAGCTTGGATAATACCTTTATCACGGATATCCCAGAGCGGCAATACCTCTATCAGGGTCAAACCCCTCAGACCTTTAAAATGAAAGATTTCCTCGCCTTGTATCATGATTTGAGTGACCAGCAGAAAGAAGTCTTGACGGATGCCTGCAAGATCTTTGTCATCAATGGGGAAAAAGTTGCCCTGGCTAAAGGGGAATATTCCAATATTAAAATTACGACGATTACAGATTTGAAAATTGCACGCGGTATGATTGAGGACAATTAATATGTTGAACCAAATCTTTCAGCTGACCCAGCCGAAAAACATCACCATCAAATACCAAGAAGAAGACATGAGCCGTGGAGACAAGGTGCTGATTCGCCCCTATTACATGGCTATTTGTCATGCGGATCAACGCTACTATCAAGGGAAGCGAGATCCTAAGGTGCTTAAAAAGAAATTACCCATGGCCCTGATCCATGAGTCGTCTGGAATTGTGGTAGCGGATCCTACAGGAACCTATCAACCAGGACAGATTGTGGCCATGGTTCCCAATCAGCCTCCTCATCAAACAGAGGGTGTCTTCTTTGAAATTATTTGGAGGGGACGCACTTCTTGTCTAGTGGCTATAATGGCTTTATGCAGGAAGTCGTTGCCCTGCCGCTGGATCGTGTAGTGGCTTATCCAGAAGAAGTTCGTGGTCCCGTGACAGCTTTAGCAGAGTTTAGCAGTGTGGCCATGCATGCTATTCATCGCTTTGATCTCATTGCCCACCAACGTAGAGAGTCTGTTTTGATTTTAGGAGACGGGAGTCTTTCTTATGTGGTTGCGACTTCTTTGCACTATCTTTACCCAGATTTGAAAATTACAGTCGTAGGGCGTAATAGTGATAAATTGCAGTTGTTTAATTTTATCCATCAGGCAATTTTAACCAGCGAGTTGACAGACGATCAACGTTTTGATCACGCCTTTGAATGTACTGGTGGTCAAGGAAGCGAACCAGCCATCAATGATATTATTGATCATATCAAACCCCAAGGAACTGTGATGTTGATGGGGGTTAGTGACAACCGGGTCGCAGTCAATACAAGGGATGTTCTTGAAAAGGGCTTGACCTTTGTAGGGTCTTCTCGTTCGGGTCGTGAGGATTTTGAGCGGGCTGTAGAGATGCTGGCTAATAGTCGAGTCCAAAGCCGTTTGAAAAACATTATCCACGTTGACGGAGAAGTTCAAACAATCCCAGATATTCATCGAGCTTTTGCGACAGATCTAGTCACGCCGTTTAAAACGGTCTTTAAGTGGGGATTGTAGCCAATCATGAAAGTGTTAAAAAATTACGCCTATAATCTCTCCTACCAGTTACTGGTGATTATCTTGCCGATTATCACCACCCCTTATGTAACAAGGGTTTTTACTTCAAATGACTTAGGGACTTATGGTTATTTCAACTCCATTGTCACCTATTTTATTCTTTGGCGACCTTGGGGGTGGCTAACTATGGGACCAAGGAGATCTCAGGACATCGGAAAGACATCCAGAAGAATTTCTGGGGGATTTATACCCTCCAGTTAGGGGCGACCTTTGTCTCCATCTTACTTTATGTCTTGCTTTGCTTGGCGCTTCCTTCCATGCAAAACCCTGTGGCCTATATTTTGGGGCTCAGTTTGGTTTCAAAAGGACTCGACATCTCTTGGCTCTTTCAGGGATTGGAAGATTTTCGTAAGATTACCGTTCGAAATATTACGGTCAAACTGGTTGGAGTCGTCTCTATCTTCTTGTTTGTCAAATCTGCTAATGATCTTTATCTCTATGTATTCTTGCTCACCATCTTTGAGCTCTTAGGTCAGCTCAGTATGTGGTTGCCTGCCCGTGAATTTATTGGGAAGCCCCATTTTGATGTGGCTTATGCACGGGTGCATTTAAAACCGGTCATTCTGCTCTTTTTACCGCAGATTGCCATTTCCCTCTATGTCACCTTGGACCGGACCATGCTGGGGGCTCTCGCATCTAAGATGGATGTGGGGATTTACGATCAGGCTTTAAAACTGGTCAATATTTTGCTGACCCTAGTGACCTCACTGGGAAGTGTCATGTTGCCTCGGGTATCGAGCCTCTTATCCTCAGGGGACCACAAGGCTGTCAACAAGATGCATCAAATGTCTTTTTTGATTTATAATTTGGTCATTTTCCCGATCATTGCCGGCATGCTGATTGTCAATGATGACTTTGTTCAGTTCTTCCTAGGGAAGGATTTCCAGGATGCGCGTTATGCCATTGCCATCATGATTTTCAGAATGTTCTTTATCGGCTGGACCAATATCATGGGGATTCAAATCCTCATCCCGCATGATAAAAACAAAGAATTTATGATTTCGACCACTGTTCCTGCCATTGTCAGTGTCGGATTGAATTTGCTCTTCTTGCCTCACTTTGGTTTTATCGGTGCAGCCATTGTTTCGGTTTTAACAGAATCCTTGGTCTGGGGAATTCAATTGTACTATACCCGTCATTACCTCAAGGAAGTTCCGATTATTGGGGCTATGGCAAAAATTGTATGTGCATCTGCTATAATGTATGGCTTGTTGCTAAGTGTAAAACCATTCTTGCATTTTTCACCTACTTTAAATGTTCTTGTGTATGCAGTGCTTGGTGGCCTCATTTACCTGCTTGCTATTCTAGTTCTGAAAGTGGTAGATGTGAAAGAATTAAAACAACAGTTTCTAAATAAACAGTAGAGAGTAGAAAGGAAGGATATGAATTTTTAAGTCAACAATGATATTCAGATTTGAATGTTATGCGAAGGCGGTTCCGAAGCAGGCGTTCAAATCTGGATAAAACAAGGTTCTCTTTTAAAATTCTTTATCAGGTAAATTGATGATAAAAATGAAATTTGACGATCTACTGGTTGGTGTTGTCGTCTCGATTGTGATCTTCTTCAATACAATATCTACTACGATGTTAAATAAGGGCTTTTTTTGCATGTTGGTGCTAGTTCGCTTATAGTGGTTGTAGCTCTTTTGTTGCTTCGTTTTTTTAATAAAATTACGATTCCCTATCATTATCTCATTTTGTCTGCTATGTTATTGTTAGTAGCGGTCATGGTTTATTTAAAGACAGATAAATTAAATTTTTTAGTTTATTCTCTCTTAATGGTTTTGCTGGTCAATGCAGATAGGAAAGTGATTTTAAAGAGTTACGTATTTGTTGCAGGTACGATTGTTCTTGCGGTATTTCTATTGTCCCTGTTAAAGGTAGTGCCCAATTTACAATACAGTCGCGGTGCTGTTATCCGTAATTCATTTGGTTTTATCTATCCAACAGATTTCGCTGCCCATTGTTTCTACCTCTATGTTGCGATCTCCTATTTGCTAAAAGATCGATATATTGGCTTACGATCTCTAAGTGGTGTGCTCTTAGCTTTATTTATTATGAAGTTCTGTGATGCTCGTATGAATGCGATCTCGCTTTTGGTGTCAGTCTTACTTTTTCTCTTTTTCTATTTAACAAAAGAGAAAAAATTGAAGTTGTATCGTTTATTACCCTATTCGGTCATCCTTTTTTCAACCGGAATGATTTACTTAACCTATCATTTCTCCTGGTCATTTCCATTTTATGTTCAAATTAATCAGTTTATTACCGGTCGTTTAGCATTAGGTAAAAATGCCTTCAACATATATCCGTTGAATTGGTTTGGGACAAGAGAGGTTCAGTTTATTGGGTCCGGAGGAAGTACAGAATCTGTCTTGAATTATAATTATGTCGATTCGTCCTATGTTCAAATGTTATTTACATATGGTATCGTACCGGTTGCTTTATTAGTTGGCATTTATGTGATTGTTTCAAAATATGAATTCAAGAAGGGACACTATTTATTTGTTGCAATGTTGTCCCTCATTGCGATTAATTGTATGATTGAAGCGTTTTGGTTTGTACCGACTTATAACATTTTTATGTTCACGCTATTTGCGACAGAAGTTGTCAAAAAGAAGTCAGTCAATTCCTTCTCATCTAGTGAGGGAATTGAGGCGATTTGAAGATCTGATCTATGCCAATGAGTCTGACGAAACGGCTAAGAGATTAGTTGTATTTTAAAATAAAAAATAATGGAGTCTACTATGTACGATTATCTAATTGTTGGTGCTGGTTTATCGGGGGCAATTTTTGCTCATGAGGCAACCAAGCGTGGCAAAAAAGTAAAAGTCATTGATAAACGGGACCACATTGGTGGCAATATCTACTGTGAAGAAGTTGAAGGAATCAATGTTCACAAGTATGGTGCCCACATTTTCCATACGTCCAACAAAAAAGTCTGGGACTATGTCAACCAGTTTGCTGAGTTTAATAACTATATCAATTCACCGGTGGCTAGCTACAAGGGGAGCCTTTACAATCTTCCTTTAACATGAATACCTTCTATGCTATGTGGGGCACTAAGACTCCGCAAGAAGTTAAGGACAAGATTGCGGAGCAAACGGCTGACATGAAAGATGTTGAGCCTAAAAACTTGGAAGAACAAGCTATCAAGTTGATTGGTCCAGATATCTATGAAAAGTTGATCAAAGGATACACGGAAAAACAATGGGGACGTTCTGCAACAGACCTGCCTCCCTTTATCATCAAACGTCTTCCTGTTCGTTTGACCTTTGATAATAACTACTTTAACGACCGTTACCAAGGGATTCCAATCGGTGGCTATAACGTCATCATTGAAAATATGTTGGGCGACGTCGAAGTAGAGCTTGGTGTTGATTTCTTCGCCAATCGTGAAGAACTGGAAGCGTCAGCAGAAAAAGTAGTCTTTACAGGGATGATTGACCAGTACTTTGACTACAAGCACGGGGAGTTAGAATACCGCAGCCTGCGTTTTGAACATGAAGTCTTGGATGAGGAAAACCATCAAGGGAATGCTGTAGTCAACTACACAGAACGTGAGATTCCTTATACTCGTATCATAGAGCACAAGCACTTCGAGTATGGTACCCAACCGAAGACAGTCATCACCCGTGAATACCCAGCTGATTGGAAACGGGGGGACGAACCCTATTACCCAATCAATAATGAAAAGAACAACGCTATGTTTGCCAAGTACCAAGAAGAAGCCGCTAAAAATGACAAGGTTATCTTCTGTGGGCGCCTAGCAGACTATAAATACTATGACATGCATGTGGTTATTGAGCGTGCCTTGGAAGTTGTAGCAAATGAATTTGATTGAAAGAAACAATAATCTATGAAATACTACTTAAAAGAAGAATTCTTGCATGATGTCAACGCAAAGAACGCGGGAAATAAAGCGCGCAATGACGTAGAAAGTATTGTAAAAGAAGAAGGCTATCATCCCTTGGTCCTATCCGTCGACAATTGGTATCAAATGAGTACTCTTGCGGCTCAACGCCATAAGGCAAAGGCTTTTGGACTAGCCTTGGATCAACTAAAGCAAGGAGATGAGTTGTTGATCCAGTTTCCAATGCTTCACCATAGCTTTTTCTCCACCCATTTGGTCAAAAAAGCGCAAAAAGAGGGATTAAAGTCTATCTTTTGATTCATGACCTAGAAGTGCTCCGCCATGCCAACATGACTTCACTGCCTTTAAAACACAGAATTCGGATGTACCTCCAAGAAGCAAGTTTTCTCAAAGCAGCTGATGGGATCATCGCCCACAACTCGGTTATGAAATCTGTTTTGGTGGATAAAGGAATTGCGGAAGATAAGATTGTTAGCCTTGGCATTTTTGACTATTTGATTCCTAATTTCCAAGAAAAGAATGAACTGTCAAAAAAACAGCCAATTATTGTGGCTGGTAATTTGGCACAAGAAAAAGCTGGATATCTTTACTCACTTCCTGCAGAACCTGCCTATAACCTCTATGGCGTAGGTTTTGACGAGAGTAGAGCACTTGAAAACGAGACCTACTTTGGTTCTTTCCTGCCGGATGAACTTCCTGCAGCCCTTGAGGGTGGTTTTGGACTAGTCTGGGATGGGGATAGTGCAGAAACTTGTAGTGGTGTTTTTGGCGAGTACCTTCGCTACAACAACTCTCACAAGGCGTCGCTTTATTTAGCATCGGGCTTCCCGCTTGTAGTGTGGAAACAGTCAGCCTTATCTCACTTTGTGCTTGAGAAGGGCTGTGGGATTGCAGTAGAGTCGCTTCATGACTTGAAGGAGACAATCGACAATCTTTCAGATGCTGATTACCAAGACTTGGTGGACAATGCCAAACGTGTTGGTCAGGAAATCCGAGAGGGTCACTACCTAAAGACGGCCTTAAATCCTTTAGCATAAGATCAAAAGAAGTCAGACGGACTTCTTTTTTAGTTTTTCAAAAAATATCACTAATTTTAAAAATTTGCCTCATAAAACTTTTCATCGCTGAAACCGTGTGGTAAAATGATTAACGTATAAAATTTGTATAAAGGGAAGTTTATATGAAAAAGAAAGATCTTATTTTTTATGCCGGAGCGGCAGTCTTGATGGCTGTATCTGCTCAGGGAGTCAGTGCAGATGAGCTGGTTTCAAAAGAAGTCGCTACTACTGAAGGCAACCAAGTCCAAAGCTGAAACAGCACCAGAAGTAACTGTTGCTGATAAGACTGTAGTGCCTGTTTCAAGTAACTATGCTGCACCAGCAAATGTGACCGAGCAGCCTGTGGTTTCTGGAAGCAGTAGCACTGCTACAGACAGTCGTACACCATCTGTAGAGAAAGCTACAGAAGTAGTGCCTACTGAGAAAGAAGGAATCCCTCTTCCGTCTGATACAGGAAGCACGACTTTCTTTAACACAGGTGCTCACGCTCCTGCTGGTCGTTCAACAGATGTAGCGGTTCAGCCAAAATCATTCGTTGATGTGAGTAGCCACAATGGAGAGATTAGTATTGGAGACTACCGCACCTTAGCTAATAAGGGCGTGGGTGGTGTCGTTGTCAAATTAACAGAAGACACCTGGTACAAGAATCCAAATGCGGAAAACCAAATTCGCAACGCGCAAGCAGCTGGTCTGCAAGTATCGACCTACCACTTCTCTCGCTATACTTCTGAAGAAGCAGCGCGTGCAGAAGCACGGTTTTATATTGCAGCGGCGCAACGGTTGAATCTTCCAAAGAACACCCTCATGGTCAATGACTTTGAGGATGCTAAGATGCAACCAAACATCAACCGCACCACCCAAGCTTGGGTAGATGAAATGCGTAAAAATGGCTACACCAATTTGATGTTCTACACCAGTGCTAGCTGGTTGGATGAAAACAATCTTCGCAAGAAAGGTCCAGTCAACACCGCTCAATTTGGCATTCAAAATTTCTGGGTTGCCCAATACCCTTCTCCAAAACTATCTGTAAATGATGCGAAAAGTTTGCGTTACAATGGAAAAGCGGGAGCATGGCAGTTCACTTCTCAAGCGGAATTGCTTCCAGGCAAACACCTCTTTGACCACAGTGTGGACTATACAGGTCGCTTTACAGCGAACGCAAAACCCGCAGCTGACCCGACAGTAGGAAATTTAAGTGGAAAGATCAGCATTTCCAATAACGATACCATGGCCGGTCGCTTTGATGTCGTGATCTCAGATGTCAAAGCACCAAATGGAGTTCGAACAGTTTCTGTACCTATCTGGTCAGAAACAGGTGGCCAAGATGACCTTGTTTGGTATACCGCAAATCGCCAAGCAAATGGGACCTATACCGTCAATGTGAAAGCATCGGACCATAAAAATTCAACCGGTCTATACAATGTCCACCTTTACTATGTTCAGAACAATGGGCAATTGACAGGTGTTGGCGGAACGTCAACAACAGTAGTCATTGGAAAGAAAAATCAGACTCCAGTTTCAGCTGATCTGACTATTACTAAATCAGAAAAAGATGGGACTTTCACGATTACTGCCAAGAACCTTCAAGGTTTCGATGGCTATAAAGAAGTGAAGATTCCATTCTGGTCTCATGCCAATGGGATGAAAGACATTGTCTGGTACACTCCGACGCGTCAAGCGGATGGTTCGTACACCGTAACAGCCAAAGCAAATGACCACGAAAACGCTGATGGCAAGTATGAGGCGCAAGTCTTCTATGTGGACGCCCAAGGTCAAAACAAGTTTGTCAAAAAGGCCTTTATTGATTACACAGCAACTAACCAGCTAATACAGTTGCAGCTGACCTGACCATTACGAAATCAGAAAAAGAGGGCACCTTCACGATCACCGCCAAGAATCTTCAAGGCTTCGATGGTTATAAAGAAGTGAAGATTCCATTCTGGTCTCATGTCAATGGGATGAAAGACATTATCTGGTATACTCCGACACGCCAAGCAGACGGTTCTTATACCGTAACAGCCAAAGCCAGCGATCACGAAAACGCTGATGGCCAGTACGAAGCGCAAGTCTTCTATGTGGATGCCCAAGGTCAAAACAAGTTTGTCAAAAAAGCCTTTATTGATTATACAGCTTCTAAAGTTGCAGCTGATCTGACCATTACAAAATCAGAAAAAGAGGGCACCTTCACGATTACCGCCAAGAATCTTCAAGGCTTCGATGGCTATAAGGAAGTGAAGATTCCATTCTGGTCTCATGCCAATGGCATGAAAGACATTGTTTGGTACACTCCGACTCGCCAAGCAGACGGTTCTTATACTGTAACAGCCAAAGCTAGTGACCACGAAAACGCTGATGGCCAGTACGAAGCGCAGGTCTTCTATGTGGATGCTCAGGGCCAAAATAAGTTTGTCAAGAAAGCTTTTATTGATTACAAAAATCAATCTCGTTCAACCGGTACTCTCTTAATCCAAAACAACAACAAGGATACAGGTACATTTGACGTCATCATTAAGGATGTCTACAGTCCTAAAGGCATACGGACTGTTCAAGTCCCAACTTGGTCTGATAAGGACGGACAAGACGACATCCGTTGGTATGAAGCGACTCGTCAAGCGAACGGAGACTACAAGGTTTCTATCAAGGCTAGCGATCACAAGAACTCTACTGGCAATTACCATGTTCACCTTTATTACATCCAAAATGATGGCTCTCGGATTGGTGTTGGTAAAACAACCACAGACGTGGAAGTTAGAAACGCCATGACCAAGACGCAAGCTTCTATCAAGAATGTCAATGCAACGAACGGGACTTATACAGTAGCTGTAGATCAAGCCCCTCAAGGTCGTCAGATTAAGAACATCCGTGTCGCAGCGTGGTCTAAAGCTCATCAAGAAAATCTTTACTGGTATTCCGCAACACCGTCAGGTATGCATACAGAAATAACAGTCTCTGCCAATAATCACGGTAATGAAGCAGGCAACTATACGACTCACGTCTATGTGGACTACAAAGATGGGGGAGTTGAAGGTTTTAACCTGGGTCAGACAGGCTTGTCTCCACGGAATCAAAAAGTGAATCCTAAAACGACCTACTATTCTCAACGAGACCCTCGTTGGGCCGGGAAATATTATGGCATCAGTAATGTCGATCAGTCAGGCTGTGTGCCGACCTCTCTTGCCATGACCTTTACGGATATCCTTGGAAGAACGATTCTGCCAACAACAGTGGCTGATTATCTTTACAACAATACTGATTCATTTAACAAAGGTGAAGTAGGAACGGATGCAGACGGGATTGTATCTGCTACTCGTAACTGGGGCTTAAATAGTCAATTGGTATCCGGAGCTGGAGGCATTGCAGAAGCCCTCATGGCCGGTAAGCATGTACTTGCTGCGGTAGGCAATAGCCAATTTACTAGCGATCCTTATACTCATGAGTTGGTCTTGCATGGCTATGATAATGGTAGAACCTATGTACGCGATCCATATAATAGCGGCAACAACGGCTGGTATTCGATCAATTATCTTCACTCCATTAAGAGTAAAGACCCAATGGATAACAAGCTCGGAGCACCTTTCTTCTCTATTTTTGCATAAGCATATTGAAGGCCGATCCGGCCTTCTTTTTTCTTTAGATTAAGTATGAAATCTTCTAATGAAGTTGTTTCGTGATCTGACGGTTTGTGCTATAATACTACTATGTGGGTAGAATCCGTATAAAAAAATGCAAGGGAAGATAAATGAAAAAGAAAGATCTTATTTTTTATGCTGGGGCAGCGGTTTTGTTAGCCTTTTCGACACAACAGGTCCAGGCAGATGAGCAAGTCGCATCCGATCAAACCTCAGAAAATACTTCAGCTATCGTGTTGAAAACAACAACGGTATCAGAAGCTCAGAATATTGCAACCGATGGGGTGAAAACTGATCAAGCAGTTCAGACAGAAACCTGTCGGAACAGAGGCAGCACCTGTCACACCGACTGTTAGCAATAACCAGTCTTTTGCCAAGGACACTGGCGACAAGGTTGTATCAGAGCATCCAGCACCTGCCGTGGTAGCTAGTCGTGCTCCCTACGGCGCACGGGCACGAGTGATAGAAGCGAGAAATGAGAGCGTCCCTCAACAGGACTCTCCGGTTTCTGCAGATTTGAATATTGAAAAATCAGAGTCAGAAGAAGGAACTTTTACCATCACCGCTAAAAATCTCCAAGGTTTCGATGGTTATAAGGAAGTGAAGATTCCATTTTGGTCTCAAGCCAATGGTATGAAAGACATTGTCTGGTACACACCGACTCGCCAAGCAGATGGTTCATACACAGTGACTGCGAAAGCAAGTGACCATGAAAACGCTGATGGCAAGTATGAGGCGCAAGTCTTCTATGTGGACGCTCAAGGTCAAAACAAGTTTGTGAAAAAGGCTTTTGTTGATTACACAGCGACAAAACCGGCCAACGCTGTCGCAGCTGATCTGACTATTACAAAATCAGAAAAAGAGGGTACCTTCACCATTACGGCTAAGAACCTTCAAGGCTTCGATGGTTATAAGGAAGTGAAGATTCCATTTTGGTCTCATGCCAACGGTATGAAAGACATTGTCTGGTACACACCGACTCGCCAAGCAGATGGTTCATACACAGTGACTGCGAAAGCTAGTGATCACGAAAATGCTGATGGCAAGTATGAGGCGCAAGTCTTCTATGTGGATGCTCAAGGTCAAAACAAGTTTGTCAAAAAAGCCTTTATTGATTACACAGCTCCCAAACTATCTGCTGATCTGACTATTACGAAATCAGAAAAAGATGGCACTTTCACGATTACCGCCAAGAATCTTCAAGGCTTCGATGGCTATAAAGAAGTGAAGATTCCATTTTGGTCTCATGCCAACGGCATGAAAGACATTGTCTGGTATACTCCAAACCGCCAAGCAGATGGTTCATACACAGTGACTGCGAAAGCTAGTGATCACGAAAATGCCGATGGCCAGTATGAAGCGCAAGTTTTCTATGTGGATGCCAAAGGCCAAAACAAGTTTGTCAAGAAAGCCTTTATTGATTTCAAAAATCAATCTCGTCCAACTGGCAACCTTATGATTCAAAACAACAACAAGGATACAGGAACCTTTGACATCATCATTAAGGATGTATACAGCCCTAAAGGTGTGCGGACCGTTCAAGTCCCAACTTGGTCGGATAAGGACGGTCAAGATGATATCCGTTGGTATGAGGCAACTCGTCAAGCGAATGGAGACTACAAGGTATCTGTCAAAGCGAGTGATCACAAGAACTCCACTGGCAAGTACCATGTTCATCTTTACTACATCCAAAATGATGGCTCTCGTGTAGGGGCTGGTACGACAACTACAGAAGTTGAATTTCGAAATATGATGACCAAGACCCAAACAGGGATTAAGAATGTTAATTCTGGTGCGGGAACCTTTACGGTAACGGTGGACCAAGCGCCTCAGGGACGTCGGATCAAGAACATCCGTGTTGCAGCCTGGTCTCAAGCACATCAGGAAAACCTCTTCTGGTATACAACAGCCCCTTCTGGAACGCATACAGAAGTACAAGTCTCTGCAGCGAATCACCAGTACCAGAAAGGAAATTACACCACTCACGTCTATGTGGACTATGTGGATGGTGGCGTTGAAGGCTTTAACCTGGGTCAAACAGCTCTTTCACCTCGTGCGACAGTTGATCAAACGGCTTTCACTCCTCGTGTTACGAATGGACAACGGGACCGTGTCTTACGAGCTGCAGCCAATTTAGTTGGTGTTCGTGGGGGGACCGCAGCTCACCATCAATTGGTCAATGATTACAACAGTGTCAAACCACTTCCTGTTGGTTATACTGTGAAGACGACCGATGATTGGTGTGATATCTTTGTCACAACGATCTTCCAACGTGAGGGCTTGAGTGGCTTGATTGGCCGTGAATGTGGGGTTGAACGTCACATTCAGATTTTCAAACGATTGGGCATTTGGAATGAAGATGGTACCACTACACCAAAAGCAGGGGACATTATCACTTTTAACTGGGATCAAAATAGCCAGCAAAATAATGGCTTTGCGGATCACATCGGAATTGTTGAGAGCGTCTCAAATGGGATTATTCATACCATTGAAGGAAACTCCAACAACCAAGTTCGCCGCAATACTTATCGAATTGGTCATGGCAATATCCGTGGATTTGCAAGTCCTCGCTATCAATAATAAAAAGAAGCCTTGTGGCTTCTTTTAAAATGTAAACAAACTATTTTTAAGTAAAATAAATTAAGCGATCCTGCTAAGAAATAAAAATGCGTTCCAATTTTTAGATTGAATCAAGAAAATACCGAAACTTTCCGCTGTGAGTAAAGTGCCTGAAACAATAACGATTCAGGTACTCGGAATTATTGAGACCTTAGGCTCAATAATTAGTCATGGAACTTCGAAGAAGTTCGCTGACGTCCGTACTCACCTAAGGAAAGTTTTTAATATGACTTTGTCTTCAATCTAAAAGAATTCTGTGGCTTTTTTTCAGGCTTTTAACCCCTCTTCGAAACTCTTGGACGGGGCTTCGACTTGGATGGTTTCAAGCGTCAGTGGATTGGTGAAAGTCAAGCGGTAGGCATGGAGCATGAGTCGCTCTCCACGCGCAGGATTGTAAAGAGGATCCCCGACAATTGGGTGGCCATGATGGGAGAGATGGACTCGGATCTGATGGGTCCGACCAGTCTTGAGTTGGCATTTGACCAGGCTATTTCGTCCTAATTTTTTCAATTGCGTCACCTGGGTTTCTGCATACTGCCCCTTGCGTGGATCGACCAGGCGCTTGCGCCGATCATGGCGATCGCGTCCGATTTTATCCTTGTAGACGATCGTTTTTTGCGTCAAGCTACCTTGAATCAAGGCCCAGTATTCGCGTTGGATTTTTTTATCTTCTAAAATGCGGTTGAGAATGGGGAGGATAAAAGGATTCTTGGCAAATAAAATAGCTCCACTGGTTTCTTTGTCTAGGCGGTGCACGACGTAACAGGTGGCTCCAACATAGCTGGAAACATGGTTGAGAAGAGCGATTTCCGTCGGTTCATTGGCGTGAGTCTTCATGCCTTCGGGCTTATTGACGATGATGACGTGCTCATCCTGATAGAGTTCTTCGACGAGACTGGAGTCACCAGCTGGAAGCTCTTTTTCAGGGTAATCGTCCGCATCAAAGATCAGCTGGATCTGGTCACCTTTTTGGACAGGACTCTGCCAGTTGATGGTCTCTCCGTTCACCAAGACGTGTTTTTTAATCCGCAAAAAATGCCGGATCTTACGGGGGATGAGGAAGTAGTCCTCAAGCAGCTCTTTCACAGTCATCTGGGGAAAGGCTTCTGGGATAAAAAATTGATAGTTCATGCTCCTATTGTAGCAAAATCTAAGCTTAAAGAAAACTAAATGAGAAAGAGCGAGGAGCGTTCTTTTCTTGCTAGGACAAGGATAAGGTGTTACAATAACAGGTATGAATAGAATAAAAGAATTATTTGAAAATGCGATCACTTTTTTTAGAAAGGATCATCCGCCCAAAGCGGTGGCAGAAGAAGTGCCAGACACGGAGCTGCCAGAAGAAACAGTAGAGCCGACCTATAGTCGCTCGGGTAAGCACAGAAGCAAGCCTCTCTCTCAGCACCCCTTCCGTCGTTTTTGGCGTCGTTTCCATTTGACCAAGATTCTCCTGATCATTGGGCTAGGCTTTAGCCTCTTGACAGGGGGTTATCTCTTCTACCTTGCTAAGACAACCAATGTCAAGGATCTGCAGAATGCACTCAAGGCGACCACCATTATCTATGACAAGAATGGGGACCAGGCTGGAAGTTTGACCGGGCAAAAAGGAACCTATGTCGAACTCGATGCCATTAGTGAAAATCTGCAAAATGCCGTAGTAGCCACAGAGGACCGGAGTTTTTACAAGAACAGCGGGATCAACTATGGCCGTTTCTTCTTAGCAATTTTGACTCTGGGTCGCTCTGGTGGTGGGTCGACCATCACCCAGCAGTTAGCTAAAAATGCTTACCTGTCTCAGGACCAGACGGTGGAACGCAAGGCCAAGGAATTCTTCCTAGCGCTTGAAATCAATAAAAAATATAGTAAAAAAGAGATCCTCACTATGTACCTCAACAATGCCTATTTTGGAAATGGAGTCTGGGGGATTGAGGATGCTTCCAAGAAGTATTTTGGGGTTTCAGCTAGTCAATTAAGCCTAGATCAGTCGGCGGTTCTCGCAGGCATGCTCAAGGGGCCTGAGATCTACAATCCGCTCTATTCGGTAGAAAATGCGACCAACCGCCGAAATACGGTCCTTCAAAATATGGTAGCGGCTGGCTATATTGACCAGGCAACAGCCGATCAATCTGCTGCTGTTGATATCCATGGCCAACTAGTCGATGCCTATGAAGGGAAGTCGGAAGATTACCGCTACCCATCCTATTTTGATGCGGTCATCAATGAAGCGGTCAACAAATACGGTCTCACCGAAGAAGACATTGTCAAAAATGGCTACCGGATCTACACCGAGCTGGATCAGAATTACCAAGCGAGCATGCAGGTGATCTATGACAATACAGCTCTCTTTCCAGTAGCAGAAGATGGCACGCGCGCAGAGTCCGGTAGTGTGGCCCTTGATCCTAAGACTGGTGGGGTTCGGGCTCTCGTAGGTCGTGTCGGTAGCGATGAAATCCAGGATTCCGTACCTACAACTATGCCACCCAGGCTGCTCGTAGTCCGGGCTCGACCATCAAACCTTTAGTGGTCTATAGCCCAGCTGTTGCAGAAGGTTGGTCGACCAATAAGGAATTGGACAATAGCACCACCCAATACGGAAGCTATGAGGTTAATAACTATGCAGGAATCCAGTCTAGCCCAACGGTACCGATGTACCAGGCTTTGGCAGAATCCCTCAACCTTCCAGCAGTAGCGACCGCTAATGATTTGGGCCTCGATACGGTCTTTGAGTACGGTAAAAAATTTGGTCTCAACATGGACAAGGTGGAAAAATCGCTTGCAGTAGCCTTGGGAGCCGGTGTAACTACCAATCCGATGCAGATGGCACAAGCTTATGGAACCTTTGCCAATGGCGGGGTCATGAATGATGCCCACCTCATTACCAAGATTGAAAATGCAAGTGGTCAGGTGGTCAAGAGCCACAGTCAGAAATCAACACGGGTACTCAGTGGGTCAACAACAGATAAAATGACCAATATGATGCTGGGAACCTTCAGTAATGGTACAGGGGTCAATGCTGCACCTTATGGCTATACCATGGCAGGAAAAACCGGGACGACAGAGACCAGCTTTAATAAGGACCTCTCTGGAGACCAGTGGGTGATCGGTTACACACCAGATGTGGTCATCAGTCAGTGGCTTGGATTCCCAACGACCGATGAAGGTCATTACTTGACCGACAGTAGTGCAGGAACGGCATCGGAGATCTTCCGCAATGTTGCAAATAGTGTTTTGCCTTATACCGACGGTACCCAGTTTGACTCGGTGAAGAACTCTTATGCTGAAAACGGCATTGCTCCAGTCGGAGAAGAAAATACAGAAACAGATACCAAGGAAGACAAAGGTTTCTTTGAGGAAGTCAAAGAGAAGGCGTCGAATATGGTCGACGATGCGAAAAAAGCAATCGACGATGCCGATATCCCAGGAAAAGCGAAAAACGCCTGGGATACCTTCAAGGGCTGGCTTGGTTTCTAATCAAAAAAATCGATTCAGAAGAATTTCTGAATCGATTTTTTGCAGATTGAAGATAAAGTCATCTTAGCAACTTTCCTTAGGTGAGTACGGACGTCAGCGAACTTCGAAGAAGTTCCATGACTTAGTTTTGGACCTAAGGTTCCAAAACTCCCGAGTGCTAGAAACAATAGTGTTTCTAGCACTTTTCTCACGGCGGAAAGTTTCTGTTGAAATGATCCTAATAGTATTAATTATTTTAATTTTTCAACGTCACTTAGGTTGTTTTATGTAAAATGCAATTTGTCTATATTCTAAAAGATCTATTCAGAAGTATTTCTGAATAGATCTTTGTTTAAAGTTCACTATCAGACAAGCTAAAGGTATCGCCGTGTTGCAAGTCTCCATATTGGTAGCCTCGTTTGAACCAGCGCATCCGTTGTTCGGAAGTCCCGTGAGTAAAGCTATCTGGTACGGAGTAGCCATAGGCTTGCTCCTGGAGAGTATCGTCTCCGACAGCATGGGCTGCATTCATGGCTTCTTCAATATCTCCAATATCTAGAAGGTTTCGGTCTTGAATGGAGCGTGCCCAGACACCTGCTAGGTAATCGGCTTGCAACTCGATGCGGACACTGATGGCATTTCGTTCCTTTTCAGAAAGTCCTTGCTGCATACGGTGGTATTTGCCAAGGATTCCCAGCTCATTTTGTACGTGGTGGCCGACTTCATGGGCGATAACGTAGGCCATGGCAAAGTCGCCGCTAGCCTTGTATTTGGTGGTCAATTCCTTGTAGAAACTCATATCCAAATAAATTTTCTTATCGGTTGGACAGTAGAAGGGACCAGCCGATGCTTGCCCAACCCCGCAGCCTGTCTTTGTCCGTCCGGTATAGAAGACTAGTTTGGGCTCCTGGTAGGTCCGTCCTTCAGCTTGAAAAACCTTGTGCCAATGATCTTCTGTCGTTCCCAGGACCTTGCTGACGAACTGGGCGTCTGCATCGTCGACATGCGTCTGGTTGGTGCGTGTGACTTGGCTAGATTGGTAAGGCTGGGAGCTTCCATTTCCAAAGAGCCCGCCAAGACTAGCTCCTCCCCCACCTAGAAGGACCATGAGGAGGATAATGACGATCTTGCTCTTGAAGCTTCCAGGCGATAGCAAGATCTGTAAAATTCCCCCGCCAAGGTTGCTATTGCTAGAAGATTGGGAGTAGCTTTGGCCTCGCCGATCTTCGATATTTCTACTTTCTTTTAGGTTGTCACTTTTCATATTCGTCTCCTTATGTATTATTTTACCAAAAATGAAGAGAAAACCAGAGTGATAACGCTTTATATCTGCTTTTTTCTTGGTGGGGAGATTTCTAATCTTGTCAAAACGTAGAAAACTTGCTATAATGGGGTGAACGGAGGCGTTATGGCATTAAAAAAAGCAAGTCTAGCGTGTACGGTTTGTGGGTCACGCAATTACTCCATTAAGTTGAGTGGAACGCCAAAACCAACACGTCTAGAAGTCAATAAATTCTGCAAACATTGCAGCAAGTATACCATCCATAAAGAAACACGATAGGAGAGAGTTGTGAAATTCATTAAAGATATTTTCGTCTTACTAAAAGATACAACTTGGCCAAATCGCAAGGAAAGATGGAAAAATTTTATCTCAGTGATTGAGTACACCGCTTTCTTTGTAGCTTTGATTTATTTGTTTGACAAAGTCATTGCACGTGGCCTATTGCACATGATCAATTTCTTTTAAGACAAGAAGCCAGGTGGGACCCTCGGGGTCCCATTTTTATGGCCCTTTCTAAAAAATAAATCAGCAAACCTCTTTGCATTCCTGCAAAATGTGGTATAATGAAGCTAGGAAAACGAAAGCCAAGAGGCTTTTTTTAGTATGTTCACAAAAGCTCGAGCAGGCTAAACAGAAAGAAAGGATGCCCAAATGGACAGTTTTGACAAAGGCTGGTTTGTATTACAAACCTACTCAGGATATGAAAATAAGGTAAAAGAGAATCTTTTGCAACGTGCGCAAACCTACAATATGTTAGAAAACATCTTGCGCGTAGAGATTCCAACTCAGACCGTACAAGTTGAGAAAAATGGTAAACCAAAGAAATCGAAGAAAACCGCTTCCCAGGTTATGTTTTGGTGGAAATGGTCATGACAGATGAAGCTTGGTTTGTCGTTCGGAATACCCCTAACGTTACAGGTTTCGTTGGATCACACGGGAATCGTTCAAAACCAACCCCATTGTTGGAAGAAGAAATCCGCAGTATCTTGCTCTCTATGGGTCAAACCGTACAAGAATTTGATTTGGATGTCAAAGTGGGCGATACGGTTCGCATCATTGATGGTGCCTTTACAGACTACACTGGCAAGATCACTGAAATTGATAACAATAAGGTGAAAATGGTCATTTCTATGTTCGGTAACGATACGGTTGCAGAAGTGAACTTGAACCAAATTGCTGAATTGTAAGAAAAAGAGAGAGTGGGACAGCTTCAACAGTCTGGGAGACTGTTGAAGGTTGCAGATAAAGGAAACATAGTTTCCGTCAACATAGGGCATCTTTGAAGCTTAAAAAGCGAACAAAGACTTAGGATACTTGCTTCGCAAGTTCTATCCGCCACCTCAAAGCAGTGCTTTGAGCACTCAACCACTGCGTCTTGCTCGACAATTCAAAAACAATTGAGAGGCTAGGACTTTTGAACTGCACCCCAAAAGTTAGACAGAAAAATCTAACTTTTGGGGTGTTTTTATTATGAAATTAACTTATAAAGATAAAGTTCAGATCTATGAACTTAGAAAACAAGGGCGAACCTTCAAAGAGATTTCAAATATATTTGGGATAACAATTCCCAATCTTCAGTACATGATTAAATTGATTGATCGTTATGGAATAGAAATCGTCAAAAAAGGAAAGAATTGTTACTATTCACCTGAACTAAAACAAGAGATTATTGATAAAGTTCTACTTGAAGGTCGTTCTCAAATAAGGGTGTCTCTAGATTATGCTTTTTCCAAGTGTTGGAATGTTGCCCTAATTGGATAGCACAATATAAGAAAAAAACGGGTATACTATTGTTGAGAAAAACAAGAGGGAGACCGCCTAAAATGGGACGTAAACCAAAGAAGAAACCCGAAGAGATGACAGAGTTAGAACGTCTTCAAGCAGAAAAATGAGTACCTGAGAGCGGAGAATGCTATTCTAAAAAAGTTGAGAGAACTCCGATTGAAGGACGAAAAGGAGCAAGAAGAAAAACAGAAATTGTCCGAGGATTGGTAACAGAGTTTCCTTTAGATATCCTTCTAAACATTATTAAGCTTGCTCGTTCAACCTATTATTACCAGCTAAAAGCAGTTAGATAAAAAGCGATAAAAATCATGATATTAAAGATGAAATTCAAGCTATTTTTACTGAGCATAAAGGAAATTATGGTTATCGCCGAATGACTCTAGAATTGAGAAATCGTAGTTATATAGTAAACCATAAGAAAGTACAACGTTTGATGAGAGTCCTTGGTTTAAGTGCTCGAATTCGTCGTAAACGAAAGTACTCTTCATATCAAGGAGAGATTGGTAAGAAAGCAGATAATCTTATTCAACGCCAGTTTGAAGCATCCAAACCAATGGAAAAGTGCTACACAGATGTGACAGAATTTGCCATTCCGGCAAGCAGTCAAAAGCTCTATTTATCACCAGTTTTAGATGGCTTTAATAGCGAAATTATCGCCTATAATCTTTCTAGGTCACCGAACTTAGCACAAGTAAAGACGATGTTAGAACAAGCCTTCTCAGAGGAATACTACGAGAATACTATTCTCCATAGTGACCAGGGCTGGCAATACCAACACAATTCTTATCATCAGTTCTTAGAGAGTAGGGGGGATTCAGCCATCCATGTCACGTAAGGGTAACAGCACAGACAATGGCATGATGGAATCTTTCTTTGGCATTTTGAAATCCGAAATGTTTTATGGCTATGAGAAGACCTTCAAATCACTTAACCAATTGGAACAGGCTATTGTAGACTATATTGATTATTACAACAACAAACGAATTAAGGTAAAACTAAAAGGACTTAGTCCTGTGCAGTACAGAACTAAATCCTTTCAATAATTATTTGTCTAACTTTTTGGGGTCAGTACATTTTGTCCCGGCCTCTTTTCATTACTCTTTATTGATTTTTATCGATGCCGGTGATGCCTTTTAACCGCTTGGTTTCTGCAGCAGACATGACATTGAAGATCTTGTCTCCTTGTGTAGAGAAGCTAGATTCATCTCCGTTGCGATCTTTATAGATATAGCTGGTCCCACTTTCTGAACGCATGATCGCATAGGGTTTCCGAGACGTTCAAGGGCGGATTTTGCTGAATCAGATTTGGAAATGCTACCAGTAGTCTGGTGGTTGGCATCTCCACCTTTCAAACGGAAAGTAATATCTGTTAGGACATGATTGTGGAAGAAAGCCATGATATCACCATTGTCTGTTACCCAGACATTGACCCCGTCGCCAGGATTAGCATTGTCTGTACTATCCATGGGCTGACCAAAGGCTGCAACCACGTCGTCGTAACTGCTTCTAGCTTTTGGCCCACCAACCTCTTGGCCATCTTGAGTTCTTAGTACAAAACCAGTCGTAGGATGGAGATTCTTAAGCTTTTCAATTTCAGGAATGGACGTAGCTCCAGGTACATATTGGAGAGAAGCCCCGTCGTCAGGATCCATGCTGTAACGGTCTGAAAAATCATCTGAGCTAGAGCTCTCAGAAGAAGTACTTGTTTCTTTTTTAGATGATGTTTTGCTAGAAGAGGATTGGACCGACTTTTTGGAACTAGAAGCCGTTTTTGCTGTCTGCCCAGAATGAGCAGGTGAGCAAGCTGCTAACGTCAAAAGTGAAAGCAGGCTGATTGTATAGAAACGAATGTTTTTCATAAATACTCTTTCAAATGTCATTCGCCTATCAGGCGAGGGTTTTATTATATCAAGAATCGATCAATGGGGCAAATGGCAACAAAAAACCCCCTATTGCTAGGGGGTTTTTTAAAAGATAAAAGATGATAAAAAATTTTATTATCAAGGCGGTAGACGGATTTGAACCGACGATCAAGCTTTTGCAGAGCCGTGCCTTACCACTTGGCTATACCGCCATAACATATAATATTGTAACCTAAAAATCAAGATAGGTCAAGAAAAACTTTTTGTTTCAAATCAATCAAGAAAGAGAGAGCTGAAAAAATCTCTCAAATAACTTGCGAATTCTAGGGATTTCTGCTATACTTATAGAGTTGTCTAAGACAGCAAATACTCATCTCGGATCCATTGTGGTACTGTTGCCCTTGTGGTCGTGCTGCAAGTTGACGTCTGAGAGAGGAGAAAAAAACAAAAAAGGAGAACTTACTCATGGCAGTAATTTCAATGAAACAACTTCTTGAGGCTGGTGTACACTTCGGTCACCAAACTCGTCGCTGGAACCCTAAGATGGCTAAGTACATCTTCACTGAACGTAACGGAATCCACGTTATCGATTTGCAACAAACTGTAAAATATGCAGACCAAGCATACGACTTCATGCGTGATGCAGCTGCAAACGATGCAGTGATCTTGTTCGTAGGGACTAAGAAACAAGCTGCTGATGCTGTTGCAGAAGAAGCTGTTCGTGCAGGTCAATACTTCATCAACCATCGTTGGTTGGGTGGTACTCTTACTAACTGGGGAACAATCCAAAAACGTATCGCTCGTTTGAAAGAAATCAAACGCATGGAAGAAGATGGAACTTTCGAAGTTCTTCCTAAGAAAGAAGTTGCATTGTTGAACAAACAACGCGCTCGTCTTGAAAAATTCTTGGGCGGTATCGAAGACATGCCTCGTATCCCAGACGTAATGTACGTTGTGGATCCACATAAAGAACAAATCGCTGTTAAAGAAGCTAAAAAATTGGGTATCCCAGTTGTAGCGATGGTCGACACAAACACTGACCCAGATGATATCGATGTTATCATCCCAGCGAACGATGACGCTATCCGCGCTGTTAAATTGATCACTGCGAAAATGGCTGACGCTGTTATCGAAGGTCGTCAAGGTGAAGACAGTGTTGCTACAGTAGAAGCTGAATTGGCAGCTACTGAAGGTCAAGCTGATTCAATCGAAGAAATCGTTGAAGTTGTAGAAGGCGACAACGCTTAATTTTATTTAATACGTAACGAAACCTAAGAGGGCAGGGCTCAGCCCGACCCTCTTATTTTATTAAAAAAATATAGGAGAACAAAAATGGCAGAAATTACAGCTAAGCTTGTAAAAGAATTGCGTGAAAAATCTGGTGCTGGTGTCATGGACGCTAAAAAAGCATTGGTTGAAGTTGAAGGTGATATCGAAAAAGCGATCGAATTGCTTCGCGAAAAAGGTATGGCTAAAGCAGCTAAAAAAGCTGACCGTGTTGCCGCTGAAGGTTTGACTGGTGTTTATGTCAATGGTAACGTTGCAGCAGTAGTTGAAGTGAATGCTGAAACGGACTTCGTTGCGAAAAACGCTCAATTCGTTGAATTGGTAAACGCAACAGCGAAAGTAATCGCTGAAGGTAAACCAGCTAGCAACGAAGAAGCTCTTGCTTTGACAATGCCTTCAGGTGAAACTCTTGAAGCAGCATACGTATCTGCAACTGCTACAATCGGTGAAAAGATTTCATTCCGTCGTTTTGCTTTGCTTGAAAAAACAGATGCACAACACTTCGGTGCATACCAACACAACGGTGGACGTATTGGTGTTATCTCTGTGATCGAAGGTGGAGACGAGGCACTTGCTAAACAAATTTCAATGCACATCGCTGCAATGAAACCAACTGTTCTTTCATATAAAGAATTGGATGAGCAATTCGTGAAAGATGAATTGGCACAATTGAACCACGTCATCGACCAAGACAACGAAAGCCGTGCAATGGTTGGTAAACCAGCTCTTCCACACTTGAAGTATGGTTCTAAAGCTCAATTGACTGACGAAGTGGTTGCTCAAGCTGAAGAAGATATCAAAGCGGAATTGGCAGCTGAAGGTAAACCAGAAAAAATCTGGGATAAAATCATCCCAGGTAAAATGGATCGCTTCTTCTTGGACAACACGAAGGTTGACCAAGCCTACACTCTTCTTGCACAAGTGTACATCATGGATGACAGCAAGACAGTGGAAGCTTACCTTGAATCAGTAAATGCTTCAGTTATCGAATTCGTTCGTTTTGAAGTTGGTGAAGGTATTGAAAAAAAGCTTCAAATGACTTTGAAGCAGAAGTTGCAGCTACAATGGCAGCAGCTCTTAACAACTAAGAATACTAAAAAAAGAGGTTTCGATGGAAACCTCTTTTATGTAAGATGAAAGAGAGTGGGACAGAAATCGGTCATTCGTTAGAATTCGATTTGGCCGTCCCACCTCCGCACAGTTGAGTAGGACTGTAAAAGCTGATGAAATTAGCCTAGTAGAGCCCACTCAACCATTGCGTCTTGCTCGACAATTCAAAGACAATTGAGAGGCTAGGACTTTTGTCCCAGCCTCTTTTGTAATTAGTGTGCGAAGGTATCCAGTCCAAGTAACAGAGAGAGGATCCCCATGATGAGTCCGGCTAAAATGACCCCTAGCATAATGGCTAGAACACTGCGTTTGAAATCCCAATCGAGGATGGAAGCAGCTAGGGTTCCTGTCCAGGCACCGGTCCCAGGAAGAGGAATTCCAACAAAGAGCAGTAATGCCCAGAAGATTCCTTTATCTCCTGCAACTTTTTCCAGTTTCTGTCCCCCCTTATGGCCCTTGTTGAGACACCAGGTGAAGAAGGTGCCGATGATTGGTTTATCTGAGCCCCAAGCCAGAATATGGCGGGCAAAGAAGAAGATAAGGGGAATCGGAAGCATATTGCCAATAACCCCAATGGTGAGGGCCTGCCAGAGGGGAATTCCTCTTGAAATAGCGAAGGGAACCGCGCCACGAAGTTCCACGAGAGGAACCATAGAGATCAAAAATGTAAGAATGTAGTTCATTAGAAAAGCCTTTCGATTAGTCTTCTTTATTCTATCGTATCTTCTATCAATTAACAACTATTCCAACTTTTTTAAAATTTATCTTTTTTGAGTCTTTTATCTTGACTTTCTTAATTAGAAGGATTATAATAAAAATATAATTAATTAGAATCATTATAAAAAGGAGAACAACATGACAATGATGAAACATGAAGCAGCTACTGATGTAGCAAACTTTGCACCTTCCAATAAAGAAACTCTTCCAGAAACAAAAGCAATCTTGAACCAAGTAGTAGCGGATCTCTACGTGGCTCACATTGCTCTTCACCAAGTACACTGGTACATGCGTGGACGTGGCTTCTTGGTATGGCATCCAAAAATGGATGAATACATGGATAGCTTGGATGCTACTTTGGACGAAGTGAGTGAACGCTTAATCACAATTGGTGGAGCTCCCTATTCTAGCATGACCGAATTTTTAGAGCACAGCAATATTGAAGAACGTCGTGGAGCATTTACCAACAATGTAGAAGAAAGTTTGGCGCGTGTTCTTGAAATCTTCCGTTACTTGAACGGGGTGTACCAAAAAGCTTTGGATGTTACGGAAGCTGAAGGCGACGATGTGACCAACGATATCTTTGTTGGAGCAAAAGCAGAACTTGAAAAGAACATCTGGATGGTGGCTGCTGAGCTCGGTCAAGAACCAGGATTATAAGATAAGATGGAAAAAGAGGCCACCTGGCTTCTTTTTTTACTTTATTTTGAGAGTTTGAAAGATTTCAACTAATTAAAGGAATTCTTAATCGAACTATAGTTGGAGCGAAATGGGGGGCTATTGGCTCTCTTTTTTTGATATAGTTAATATGAGATTGTATAGAAGGGATCACAAAAACAAGAGTAGGCTCCTAATAAACGGTTCATTCTAAGAGGAGATTCTTAATGGGAGTCTTTTTGAAAAGTGTTTTGTTGTTAAGATTGGTAAACTTGGGGATCGGGTTTCTGCTGTAGCAAACGGTGCTCCATTTGACTTAGCATAGGAGGACGGGAAAGCAATAGTAGAAGAGGAGCTGATAGCTTCGAGTGGACAGTAGGAAGAGTTCAATCAACACCTCAAGATGCTCTCCTTGTCATCATCCCTACTATAGCGGAAGAAAGAACATCTCCAGATCAGAATCGGCTTGCGGAGGATATGGTGAAAGATAGAGAACGAGACTTTAACAAGGACTGGTATTTCAAACTACATGCAGCTCCTGGTGCAGAAGGTCGCCAGGTGGATGTTAAAAACTGGAAAAAATTAGATTTGCCTCACGATTGGTCGATTTTCTTTGACTTCGATCACAACTCTCCGGCTCAAAATGAAGGCGGACAATTAAACGGTGGGGATGCTTGGTATCGTAAGACCTTCCGTTTGGACGACAAGGACCTGGATAAGAAGGTGCGCTTGGAATTTGGTGGAGTTTACATGGATTCCAAAGTCTATGTAAACGGGCAATTGGTTGGTCATTATCCAAATGGTTACAATGCCTTTTCTTATGATATTACCCCTTATTTGAATGCGGATGGAAGTGAAAACACCATCGCGGTTCATGTGGTCAACCAACAACCAAGTAGTCGTTGGTATTCAGGAAGTGGGATCTATCGGGATGTCAAACTCAGTGTGACAGACAAGGTTCATGTGGCCAAGTATGGGACCACCATCACGAGTCCAACATTAGAAGAACAAAAGAATGGGGCAGTCGATACTCTTGTTAAGAGTCGTATTGTCAACCAAGATGATCAAGCCCATAGGATTGATGCAGAATTCGAAATCGTTGATCAAAATGGTCAAGTGGTCAGTGAAAAGGTGCGTAGGGAAGTGCAATCCCTTTTGGCTGGTCAAGAGCTCAACCTGTCTCATACCCTTCATGTTGAAAAGCCGACCCTCTGGGATGTCAAAACCAATAACCCAGCCCTCTATACTCTGTACACTCGGGTCTATCGCGATTCGCAGTTGGTTGATGTGCAAAAAGAACGTTTTGGCTACCGTTATCTGAACTGGACGCCAGAAGGTGGCTTCTTCCTCAATGGAGTGGCTACGAAATTCCACGGTGTTTCCCTTCACCATGACCACGGGGCACTTGGAGCCGAAGAAATTACAAGGCTGAATATCGTCGTCTCAAACAGATGAAGGACATGGGAGTCAATGCTATCCGGACGACCCACAACCCTGCGAGTGAACAAACTTTGCAAATTGCTGCGGAATTGGGCTTGATGGTCCAAGAAGAAGCTTTTGATACCTGGTATGGTGGCAAGAAACAATACGATTACGGTCGTTTCTTCGAAAAGGATGCGACCCATCCAGAAGCTCGTAAAGGGGATAAGTGGTCTGACTATGACCTTCGAACCATGGTAGAGCGGGGCAAGAACAATCCTTCTATTGTGATGTGGTCCATCGGTAACGAAATTGGTGAAGCAGATGGATCGGATAAGTCTGTCGCAACTGTCCGTCGTCTCGTCAAGACCATCAAGGAAGTGGATGCAACCCGCTATGTCACCATGGGGGCTGATAAATTCCGCTTTGGCGATGGTTCAGGAGGCCATGAAAAGGTAGCAGCAGAGCTCGATGCGGTTGGATTTAACTATTCAGAGGCCAACTATGAAAGCCTACGAGCTAAACATCCCAATTGGCTCATTTACGGTTCTGAAACTTCTTCTGCAACTCGGACACGGGGCACTTACTATCACCCTGAAAGAGAATGGGTAGGAAGCAACCAAGAAGATCGCCATTATGAACAATCAGACTACGGTAATGACCGGGTTGGTTGGGGTCGGACAGCGACAGCCTCTTGGACCTTTGACCGCGATCATGCCGGCTATGCAGGTCAATTTATCTGGACAGGTACAGACTATATCGGTGAGCCAACACCATGGCACAACCAAAATGACACACCTGTGAAAAGTTCTTATTTCGGTATTGTCGATACTGCCGGCCTTCCAAAGAATGATTTTTATCTTTACCAAAGTCAATGGTTGTCAGCTGAGAAACATCCAATGGTCCATCTCTTACCCCATTGGAACTGGGACAATCCAGATTTGGCCAATCGTGTCATGGATGAAGAAGGACGGATTCCTGTCCGTACCTTCTCCAATGCTCATAGTGTGGAATTGATTGTCAATGGGGAATCAAAAGGGGTGAAGACCTTTACTAAGAAAACCACAGCTGATGGCCGGACCTATCAGGAAGGGGCAAATCCGGATGAACTCTATCTAGAGTGGTTGGTTTCTTATGTACCAGGTGAAGTGGAAGCCATCGCCCGCAACGAAGCAGGAGAAGTAATTGCCCGCGATCAGATCGAAACAGCTGGGAAGCCAGCAGGTGTTCGTCTGCTAAAGAAGAACACGCCATTGCGGCAGACGGTAAAGATTTAACTTATATTACCTATGAAATCGTTGATGAAGCAGGCCGTGTCGTGCCAACTGCCAATCATTTGGTGCATTTCCATCTGCATGGACAAGGCCAAATTGTCGGCGTCGACAACGGGGAACAAGCCAGCCGTGAACGCTACAAAGCACAGGAAGATGGCTCATGGCAACGTCGGGCCTTTAACGGCAAAGGGGTGGTCATTGTCAAATCAACTGAGCAAGCAGGATCCTTTACTCTTTATGCTGACTCAGACCGCTTGCAATCAGACCAAGTCAGCCTCTTTACAGGCAAGAAGGACCAGGAAGAACGCTCTATCTTGGGAGTAGAACCGGTTCGGACACAAGTTTACTTAGGTGAGGGACCTGAGCTTCCAAGTCGCGTATCTGTTGTTTATAGCGATGGCATGGCCCAAGAAGAAGCCGTTGAATGGGATGCGGCAGACTTTAGTCGTGCTGGGCAAGTTCGTGTGACAGGTCGTGTTCAAGGACGGACGGTAGAGGCTCTGGTTGATGTAATCGGCGTGGAACAAGTCCTTCCGGTCATCAAACAAATCCCGCAGGGAGCGGATCTAGCAACTGTGGATAAGGCTGTTCAATTGGTCTTTACAGATGGTCGAACAGCTAGTTATGACGTTGATCAATGGACCTTGGAAGCCGGTCAAGAGGAGCAATTGTCTACACCAGGGGCTCGCTTGAAGGCGACAGGATTATTAACCAATGGGGAAACAGTCCAAGCGACACTGGTGGTTGCAGGTGGAACAGTCAGCAAGGCCAAGAAACCAACAGTGCAACTAGATGGAGTAGCGCTTCCAAAATTTGGCAGTGGCAACCATACGATTTTCCGTCCGCTGGCTTATGGTCAAGAGCCTGGTCAGGTCACAGCGAGTGCAGAAAATGCCCAAGTGACGGTCCTACAAGCCAATCGAGAAAATGGTTTGAAAGCTCAAATTTTTGTCACTGCTAAGGATACGGGAGCTGTACAGACCTATGCTGTGCAATTCCAGGAAGAAAGTCCACGGATCCAGCGTTTAGAATTGCGTCTGCCAGAAGGCCAAGAGCTCAAGGAAGACCAAACAGTCACGCTTGATGTCCTAGCTCATTACCAAGATGGCAGTGTGGCTAGTCTCCAAGCGGATCAAATCGATGTGGTAACAGCAGCCGGTAGTCAAGGAAAAGCAGTCGCAAGCAAGAAAGGTTTGGAACTACGGGAAGCAGGATTGGTTCATTTACAAGCTAGCTTCCAAGGACAAACAGGAGAATTAACCTTTACCATCACGCCTAATCCAGAAGAAAAGACAGTTGTCAAGGTACGTCCTGTACGGATTAGCACCGATCGAAACGTTTTGCCAGCTCTTCCAGAGACAGTGTTGGTTGAGTATGACAAGGGATTCCCGAAAGGAAAAAAACGCGTGACCTGGGATGCCGTAACAGCAGATCAAGTCAAGGATTACCATAGCTTTACTGTCACAGGTCAGGTAGAGGGTGTGGAAAAAGAAGCCCAAGCCCAAATCACAGTTGAAGGCATGATCGCTGTAGAAGAAGTCAGCACCACAACTCCAGTCGGTGAAAAACCAGCACTTCCAGAAAGCGTGCGGACTTATCACTCCAATGGTAAGACCTATGCTGCCAAGGTGGCCTGGGATGCGGTAGATCCGCAACTCTTGGCCCAAGAAGGAGAAGTTGTTGTCTCCGGTCGTGTAGAAGGAACCAACCTTCCAACCCGTCTCCATATTCGTGTTTCCTCAAACACAGTCAAAGGGGCCAATGTAGCAGAACAATGGACAGGCTCCGTCTTGCCACTCGCTTTTGCAAGTGATTCAAACGATGCGGATCCAGTTGCTAAGGTCAATGACAAGGTCATCTCCTTTACCGATGCTCCAGCCAACCGTTGGACCAACTGGGGCCGTGACAATGCGGAAGATTCTGTTGGTATCTTGTTTGGGGACTCTGGTATCTTGACCAAGCGAGCAGTGGACAACCTCCATGTTGGTTTCCATGAAGACCACGGCCTTGGGGCTCCAAGTGAATACGTGATTGAGTACTATGTAGGGGAGCAAATCCCAACAGTACCAAGCAATCCAAATCGCGTCAAAGACGAAACAGACCATCCATTTAACAACCCAGCTAACTGGAAAGAAGTCAGCAACCTCACCGTTCAAGAACCGGTAGCAGCTGGCAAGATGAATCATTTTCGTTTTGATAAAGTCGACACTTATGCGGTTCGGATCCGCATGAAGACACCAGAAGGCAAACGTGGAAGCTCTATTTCAGAAATTCAGGTATTTGCCAATAAGGTTGCGGCAGAAGAAAAGAGCCAAGTGACCATTCGTGTCAATGGTGAGGTTTTGCCAGGGGTCAACCCAAGTGTGACAGATTACTACATCGATGCGCGTGATCGGGATTATCCTCAGGTGGAAGCGACAGCTAGCCATCACGGCCTTGCAACGGTTGTGCCAAGCGTCCATGAAGGTGAGCCAATCCGTGTCGTCCACAAAGCGGAAGATGGGACCATCTTACAAGAATACCGCCTCCATCTCAGAAGCGATGTCAAACGGTAGAAACAGTCTAGGATATTTGAAGATAAAGATGAGTAGGCTAAGAATAGTGAATGTGACTGGCGTTCAAAATGAGATGTGTTAAACAGCAAAGAGAGGAGGAGAGCACTGTGAAAGAGCACCAAGAAGAATCAGAACATTCCTCACCCGTAACGAGTGAGAAAGAAAATCGAGCAGTCAGCCAAGGGACAGAAGCAACCCAACCAGTAGCTTCTGCAGATGAGGAGCCTGAAATTGCAGACTACGGTCCCCTTCCAAGCAAGGCCCAAATGCAATACCACCGCGAAGAACTGGCAGCCTTCATCCACTTTGGGATGAACACCTACTACGATCGTGAGTGGGGAGATGGGCAAGAAGACCCTTATGATTTCTATCCAGAGCATCTGGATACTGATCAGTGGATCAAAACCCTGAAGGATGCTGGCTTCAAACGGACCATCATGGTCGTCAAGCACCACGATGGTTTCCTCTTGTACCCTTCTAAATACACCGACCATACCATTGCTAAAAGTGGTTGGAAGGAAGGAACAGGCGATGTCTTAGCTGAAGTTTCTGCTTCTGCCAGCAAGTATGACATGGATATGGGGGTCTACCTCTCCCCTTGGGATGCTCACAGCCCGCTCTACCATGTGGATACAGAGGACCAATACAACGAATACTATCTCAACCAGCTAAAAGAAATCCTTGAAGATCCAAAATATGGAAACAAAGGCAAATTCGTTGAAGTCTGGATGGATGGAGCGCGTGGTGATGGGGCTCAAAAAGTAACCTATACCTTCGATAAGTGGTTTGATGCCATCCGTAAAGCCCAAGGGGATATTGCTATCTTCTCAGCTGAGCCCACCAATGTTCGTTGGATTGGAAATGAAAAGGGGATTGCTGGAGATCCAGTTTGGCATAAGGTCAATCCGGATCAGATTCGCAACAATCCATCCAATAGCTATCTCAACCACGGAGATCCAGAAGGGAAGCAATACTCAGTGGGAGAAGCCGATGTTTCCATTCGCTCCGGTTGGTTTTACCATGACAATCAAGAGCCTAAGTCCCTGCGTGAATTGGTGGATATTTACTTCAAATCTGTCGGTCGTGGAACGCCACTCTTGCTCAATATTCCACCCAATCAAGATGGAAAATTTGCGGACGCCGATGTGGCCCGCTTGAAAGAATTCCGCCAGACCTTGGATCAACTCTACAGCGTGGACTATGCGGCGGGCGCTTTGGTAGAAGCTGACTCGACACGGCACCATTCGCATTACGCAGCTAGCCATTTGACAGATGGCGATGAAAAGACCAGTTGGGCCCCTGCCCATGATGCCAAGACCGGCTCTTTTGTCCTCGATCTTGGAAAAGAGCAACATTTTGATGTGGTAGAGCTCAAAGAAACCATCGAGAAAGGCCAACGGATTTCCGGTTTCACCATCGATGTAGCAGTGAATGGCCAATGGGTTCCTTTTGGGGCCGGGTCAACCGTTGGATATCGCCGCTTGATCAAAGGGCAACCAGTTGATAGTCGCTACCTCCGAGTGTCCATCACCGATGCCCAAGCTACTCCAATCTTGAAGGGTGTCTCTGTCTATAAGACGCCAGCTAGCATCGAAGAAACCGATGGCTATCCGCTTGGTTTGACCTATCATTCTGATCGGACTGCTGACCGGACCAATAGCCAATGGAATGAAGAGGGAGAAGGCGTTCGAGGCACTTCTATGTGGACCAAGGAAGCGGGAGCTTCTGTAACCTACCACTTCGAAGGGACCAAGGCCTATGTGGTCGCAACTGTAGACCCGGGTCATGGGGAAATGGATGTCTATGTCGATGGGCAAAAACTAGCGACGGTCAATACCCAAAGTCCAACTCGCAAACGTAGCCAAAAGGTTTATGAAACACCAGATTTGAAAGAAGGTTCCCATACCTTGACCTTGGTCAATAGCAAGGGAGATGCGATCGCGACGGAAGGGATTTATGCGCTCAATAACCAAGAAAAAGGTCTCTTTGAGTTTGCTCAGCCAACCCTAGCTGTTAAGAAAGGCGACCCAGCGCAAGTCGTTGTCAAGAGAAAAGGTGGGTCTAAAGGAAGTGCCAGTCTTAAATTCATCACAGAACCGGGAACAGGGGTTCATGGCAAGGTCTACAAAGATACCAATGTCACCCTTGAGTTCGCAGATGGAGAGACAGAAAAAACAGTCCAAGTCCCAACCCTTGATTTTGCAGGAAAAGCGACCGATGTCTATGACTTTAAGGCCAAATTGTTGCATCTGGATCAAGGAAGCTTAGTCGGCTTTATTCCAGAGCTGACAGTCCAAGTGATGGGAAAAATTGTTGGACAGCCGGAAGGGAAAGAAACTTAACCAGTATTCAAAGAAGGACCTTGCGAATTTAGTGAGGAATTCCTGCTTTAGGCTGTTGAGACGGGGCCGTGAAATTCGCTTATCAGAAAGAGTAGTCTATTCTTGTCCTAAGAGGTTAGTCGTCGCTAGCCTCTTTTGTTTTGACCTCTTAAGAGATTCCAATTCCATAGAGTCTTTGCTTTATTTACAGCCGTAAAAATTGTATAATAGTCAAATAAGGTCAATGATCAAAAAGAAGACTCCAAGGGCATTTTTATGCGCCAAAGAGTAGAGCATCTATCTAGAAGAAAACAAGTCAGAAAGGAGCATCATGGCAAATAAGAACACGTCTGATAGTATTGAAGCTTATATCAAGGACTTGCTGGCCCAGGCTGGCATGGCGGAGCTCAAAGAAGTGAACTGGCAGATGTCTTTCAGGTTGTACCCAGTCAGATTAACTATGTGATCAAGACTCGCTTTACCGAGAGTCGAGGCTACATCGTAGAGAGCAAGCGTGGCGGTGGGGGCTATATCCGCATTGGCAAGGTCCAATTTTCAGATCACCACCAGATGCTTCAGGATTTGGCGGCCAATATAGGAGAGAGAATTAGCCAGCAGGTTTTTAATGATATTCTAGAGATGCTCTATGAAGAGGAATTATTGACAAAACGTGAAACTCAGCTCTTGTTTGCAATGACTTCTGATGAGGTTTTGGGACAGGATGGCCCAAACCTGCGAGCAAACATGCTGAAAAAAATCATTCAACAAGTAGATAGAAAAGGAAATACCGACTAGATGAACTATTCAACAGCACTGTTAGAAAGTATAGAAGCGGCCCAAATACTAGCGGGTCACTATCAGGGGGGATACTTTGGACACTTGGCATCTCTTGACAGCTATGGCCAATAATCCCTATAGCGTAGCAGGTTCTGTGCTCAGCGATTATCCCATGCAGATCGACGAATTTCAGGATGCAGCTGAGCATATTACCGGTCAAGTGTTTCAAAATGACAATCGGTATGAAATCTTCCCGTTTTCTTATCGGATGGAAGCGGTGATGAAACACGCGACAGATATTGCGCAAGTCCTTCATGCCAAAACCTTGGGGACAGAGCACGTGCTCCTCTCTCTTCTAGCGGATCGTGGGACCTTGGCTAGCCAGGTCATGGAGTTTGCAGGTTTTGCCTTTACGGAGCAAGACAAGGGTGTTCCCATTGCTTCCCTTCGCAAGAATTTAGAAGACAAGGCAGGCTGGGACAAGAATGATATCAAAGCTATCCGGAGCCTCTATCGGGCCCAAAATTCTAACCGCCAAACCATGGGAAATATGATGGGCATGCCTCCAAGTACAAGTGGAGGACTTGAGGATTATACCCGTGATTTGACAGAAATGGCGCGTTCAGGCCAACTTGAGCCTGTGATTGGCAGGGATGCAGAGATTTCACGTATGATTCAAATCCTTAGCCGCAAGACCAAGAACAATCCTGTACTAGTAGGAGAAGCTGGGGTCGGAAAAACAGCCCTAGCATTGGGGCTGGCCCAGCGGGTGGCTAGTGGCAATGTTCCAGCTGAAATTGCACAAATGCGAGTTCTGGAGCTGGATCTTATGAATGTGGTTGCAGGGACGCGCTTCCGTGGGGACTTTGAAGAGCGGATGAACAATATTATCCAGGACATCGAAGAAGACGGTCACGTGATTCTCTTTATCGATGAACTTCATACCATTATGGGATCAGGATCAGGCATTGATTCAACCTTAGACGCCGCTAATATCCTAAAACCGGCCCTAGCTCGCGGAACCTTGCGTACGGTTGGAGCGACAACACAAGATGAGTACCAAAAGCATATCGAAAAAGACGCAGCCCTCTCCCGTCGCTTTGCGAAAGTGACCATTGAGGAGCCAAGTGTTGCAGACAGCATCCAGATTCTTCAAGGCTTAAAAGAGACCTACCAAGACCACCATCATGTGACTATTACTGATGAAGCGATCGAAACAGCTGTCAAATATGCCCATCGCTATTTGACCAGCCGTCAATTGCCAGATTCAGCCATTGACCTCTTGGATGAAGCAGCAGCCACCGTACAAAATCGCGAGTCAAACGGTCAGGTAAAAGAAGAGTTAACCGCCTTGGATCGCGCTTTGATGGAAGGCAAGTGGAAGAAAGCAGCCCAGCTCTTACAAGTAGAGGCGGCTCCGATTGTTTACAAGAAAGAAGTCACCGATCAAGATGTCTTGCTGACCTTGAGCCAACTCTCTGGTATTCCCACTCAAAAGCTGACCCAAACCGATGCCAAGAAGTACCTAAACTTAGAAACAGAATTGCACAAGCGCGTGATTGGTCAAGATCAAGCCGTTTCTAGTATCAGTCGGGCTATTCGACGCAACCAATCAGGCATCCGCAGTAACCAGCGTCCGATCGGATCTTTCATGTTCCTAGGGCCTACCGGTGTCGGAAAAACCGAGCTAGCCAAAGCTTTGGCAGAAGTGCTGTTTGATGATGAATCAGCCCTGATTCGGTTTGACATGAGTGAGTACATGGAAAAATTCGCGGCCAGTCGCCTCAATGGTGCCCCTCCAGGCTATGTGGGCTACGAAGAGGGGGGCGAGTTGACGGAGAAAGTTCGTAACAAACCTTATTCTGTCCTCTTATTTGATGAGGTAGAAAAAGCCCACCCCGACATTTTCAATGTCCTCTTGCAGGTCTTGGATGATGGGGTCTTAACCGATAGCAAAGGCCGGAAGATCGATTTCTCCAATACCATTATCATCATGACCTCAAACCTGGGAGCCACAGCCCTTCGGGATGATAAGACCGTTGGCTTTGGTGCCAAAGATATCCGCTTTGATCAAGCCAATATGGAAAAACGCATGTTTGAAGAATTGAAGAAGACCTATCGTCCGGAGTTTATCAACCGGATTGATGAAAAGGTGGTCTTCCATAGCCTATCAAGCGAAGATATGCAGCAGGTGGTGAAAGTCATGGTCAAACCGCTTATTACGACCTTGGCAGAACAAGGCATGACTCTCAAATTCCAGCCTTCAGCGCTCAAATTACTAGCAACCAAAGGCTACGATCCAGAAATGGGAGCACGTCCACTTCGTCGCGTCTTGCAGACCGAAGTGGAAGATCAGCTAGCAGAGCTATTGCTGAAAGGACAAGTCCAAGAAGGGCAAACCATCAAGGTTGGAACAACAGCCGGAACGATCAAGTTCGAGATTGTCTAGGAGGACGTCATGACGCTTCAGCGATTAACCCGTATTTCGCTTTTGGCGGCCCTTTGTGTCGCCCTACGTCAGGCTTTTGCACCTTTTCCAAATGTCCAACCTATCTCTGCCATCTTTTTTCTCTTGGTGATATTTGAAGGGTATAGCTTTGCCTTTCTTGTTATGATGATCGCCATGTTTGTCTCCGCCTTTTTCCTGGGGATGAGCCTGATTGTGTTCTTTCAGATTGTCGCCTTCGGCTGCTTGCTGCTCCTTTGGTGTATCAGTTACAAGTGGTTGCCCTTTGTCCTTCAGATCCTTTTTGTGGGGCTACTGTCCTTTGCTTATGGGGTCTTGATCGATAGTGTTTATGCCTTGATTTACCATATTCCTTGGTGGACCTATGCTTTGGTCAATGGTTTTAGTTTTAACCTGGCCCATGCTTTATCAACGATCGCTTTTTATCCCATCATCTATCATATCTTTAGGAGATTTTATGTTGAAAAAAATCATTTCTAGTTTGACGACCTTGCTTGCAGCTCTTCTTTTAGTGAGTTGTGCTCCGTCTCATAGCACAAACAATCAACCAACAGCTTCTAGCACAGAAGTTACCAAGAAAAACGAAATTTCGATTAGAGTAAGTGTGACACCAGAAGGTCAAGAAGCGCAATCGAAACCTTGAAAGTAGCGGAAGAGAGCAATCTTATGAAAGTGCTCAAAGCCAACTACAAGATTGAAGAAAAAAATGGCATGATCACCTCGATTGATGGCCATAGCCAAGACGAAGCCAAAGGCCTTTACTGGATGTACAAGATCAATGGAGAGATGGCTCCTAAAGGAGCGGCAGAAACCACTGTCAAAAAAGGGGACAAGATCGAATTCTATCAAGAAGTGTACAAATAATGAGTAGCCGGATTATGTGTCCGGCTCTTTTTGTGATAGTATAGGAACTTACCTAAAACTTCTTCCAAAATAGAAAAATATTTGGGAACCTATTGACAGCCTCATATAACAGTGTTACAATAATGTTACAAAATATTACAAATGTTACAAAAGAGGTTCGGTTATGAAAAACAAAAAAATCATTTCCCTAGCAGCGCTAGCTCTTACAGCTAGTCTTTTCCTAGGAGCTTGTGGCGGGAATAAAGAAGAAAAGACAACAGAAGCAAGCAGTTCAAAGACCAGTCAAGTCAAACAAACCAGCTCTTCTTCTAAGAAAAAAGTGATTACTAGTAAGGATCCGATTGCTTCCTCATCTTCTGATAACAAATCAGAAGAAAGTCATACTGTCGGTAGTAAGAACAGCCAAGCTGGGGCCAGTCAAACACCTGCACCAGCTAAAGAAACAACGCCAGTAGCTCCATCAGCTCCAGTGACAAAAGAAACAAAAGAAGTAGCCACTCCAGCAAAACCAGCCAAAGAGAAACTGCCAAGTCTAGAAGAAGGTCATGCTCATGCTAAGAAGCAAGCCTCTAGCACTGAAAATGCTCAGTACAAGGGAGTCTATTCTGTAGCAGCAGGTGATTTCTCTGCAGCAGCTGGGAACTGGTCTGACAAACGTGACACTGGAGTCACTATTGGCCAAGGTGGTCAGGTGACCATCCAACTTCCTGGCGGTCAACCCGTAGCCTACGGTATTAGCGGTTATAACTATACCTTGGATGATGGTCATTACCATGCCAATCTCTCAGGAGGCGATGGTTCTGCAGCCACACTCGATATTGTGGTTGGAAAAGATGGTTCCGTATCAAGTGTGACCGTCCTTAAAGACGGCGTTAGCCACTCCCTCACCCGTGAATAAGTTCTAGAAGATCTGAAAGGTCGGTTGGGCCTTTTCAGATCTTTTTTCTTGCTTTGAAGAAAAATATAATTTTTTATAAAAAACTATTGACAGATAGAAAATATAGTTTATAATAAAAAAACATAAAGAAAAATATTTTTTTATAAAAAATTATAAAAAGGAGCTGTTATGAAGAAAGAAAGAATTGCTGTTGTATTTGGAACCTTTGCTCCTCTTCATCAAGGGCATATTGACCTCATTCAACGAGCTAAACGCCAATGTGATCGTGTTCGCGTGGTTGTATCTGGTTACAGAGGAGATCGAGGCGAAGAAGTGGGCTTGACCTTGCAGAAACGCTTCCGCTATATCCGTGAGGCCTTCTCAAATGATGAATTGACCCAAGTCTATAAGTTAGATGAAACAGAACTTCCACGTTATCCACTGGGTTGGGAACCTTGGTTACAAACAGCTCTAGAAACCATCCAGTATCAAACAGAGGCTGAGGAGTTGATCTTTTATGTGGGAGAGCAGGCCTACAAGGAAGAGTTGGAAGCCAGAGGGTTTGAAGTTCATTTACAGGACCGCTGCTTTGGGATATCAGCGACCATGATTCGGGAAAATCCAAGTAAATACTGGAAATATATCGCCCAACCCTTCCGTCGCCAGTTTACAAAAAAGGTTTTGATCATGGGGAGCGCTAGCAACGGGAAAACAACCCTTGCAAAGGACTTGGCTCGCTTTTACGATGCGCCGGTTAGTCTAGAGTATGCGCGTGAATACCAGATCAAGAACAATGTCCGGGATGATGAGCTAACGCCCAAAGACTACTATTACCTATTATTAGGACAGTATGATCAAACCTCTAAGCTCATCGATAGTAGTGCCAATCGAGGTCTGGTCATCGCGGACACCAATTCCCTGGTAACCAAGGGCTACTATGACTACTACATGGAAGTCGAAGGACAGGATGCCAGCATGAACGATACCTTCGATAATCTTTTCGTCAGTATTTGGCCAAGGAAAAATGGGATTTGATCCTCTTTGTTCAGCCTATTGGCTCTTATGTCAATGATGGCTTCCGAGACATGACCATGGCTGATGAAGAGATCCGCACCAGTTTTTCTAACTACCTAGACCAATTGCGCCTGCAATACCTAGGGAACATTCCGACAACTTTCCTCGCATCAGACTATCTTGGCAACTACGAAGAAGCCAAGAAAGTGATTGATGCTATCTACCAAGCCGACTAAGGAGCAACTTATGAGTCACCTAATGAACAACCTATCTAAAAAATACACAACTTTTATCCAAGATTTTAGAAATGTCCACCGAGAAGCGAAAAAACAAGGCTTTGTTAATATCATGAAACTCCTATGGAAGGACCTTTTCATGGGACGAACAGCCTTTCAATGGATTTATCTCCTGCTTCTTTCTAGCGTTCCTTTTGTATTAGAGTTTATGACTCAAATACAATCTCTCGTCAAACTTTTTCTTTCTGATGGTTCTTTTTCCATAGATTGGACAAATTTTATAGGACAGCATGATTGGCTGGGACTGTTCGCCTCTTGGACAGGAATTGTCTGTGTTATCCTGGTTGCAGAAGGACGCGCCAGTAACTACCTCTTTGGAGCAGTGAATTCTGCTATCTACCTTGTTTTAGCCCTTAATAAAAACTTCTATGGAGAAGTCCTGACAACTCTTTATTTCTTTATCATGCAACCGATCGGTCTTTATGTCTGGCTCTCCAATCGGATTAACGATCAAGGCAAGGTCGAAGAATCTCACTTTGAAGCCAAGAAATTGACCTTGATCGAGTGGATGCGCTACTTGGCCTTGAGTGCCGTGATTTGGATCGGTATGGGCTTTGCTTATCAGAGCATCCATAGCGCCCGCCCTTTCCGTGATAGTATCACTGATGCGACCAATGGGGTCGGCCAGCTCCTCATGACTCGCCTTTATCGGGAACAATGGATTTTCTGGATTGCGACCAACGTCTTTAGTATTTACCTCTGGTGGGATCAGAGTATTCAAATTCAAGGGATGTACTGGGTTTACACGCTTAATAGCCTAGTGGGTTGGTACCAATGGACCAAAGCCCTCAAGAAGGAGGTGGCCTAAATGACCAGTCTCTTGATTCCAGCAGGAATGACGGAGAAGGAGTATTTTGAGACAGTTGCTAGTGAAGCGGACTTTCTCAAGTGGTACAAGGAGCAAGACCTACCGACCTATGAAACCCCTAGTGTCACAGCAGATATGGTGGCTTACTGTTTTGTTGAAGGCCAGCTCAAGCTCTTAGCCATTCGTCGCAAGGCTCACCCTTATCAACACCGCTTAGCCCTAGTAGGTGGCTTTGTAAATAAGAATGAGGATGCGACCCATGCCTGCATCCGAGAGGTCAAAGAAGAAGTGGGGCTTGACCTCACTGTCAACAAGGTGGAGCAGCTCTTGACCGTTTCTACCCCTGGCCGTGACCCCAGGGGCTGGGTCATTACCATCGCACACCTGGTCTATCTGCCGGCAGAAGCCGTCGAGCTGGCCCATGCAGGTGATGATGCCAAGGAAGTTGTTTTTCTTGACGTCGATTTTAAAAAGTCCCAGTGCTTGCTGGAGGGGAAAGCCTTAGTGGCTTCTGATTTCGCCTTTGACCACTATCAAATCATTCAAGAATCGATCAAGCGAATTCAAGGACGTCTGGACTGGAATCCAACCTTCCTTCATCTGTTAGAGGAGCCCTTTACCGTTTATGAAGCAACGGAATTGGTCAATCTGATCAATCCGGGACGTCCGATGGTTAGCAATAACTTCCTCGTAAAATTCGGCGAATTCGTAGAAGAAGTGGGTGTTAAGCGGGTTCCTAAGAAAAAACCGCGTAAGACCTATCGCTTAAAGTCCTAAATCGAGCGTAGTCCTCTATATAGCCCTCAATAGGTGGTAGACCAATGGAGGGCTCTTTTTTCATTTTCTATACGCAGCCTTGGCGCAAAGTGGTATAATGGAGACAATTGAATGCAAGAAAGACGAGATTATGGAAGAAAAAATGATCTTACCACAAAATACACGACTGATGGGAGCACTACTTGGTTTTATCGGTGGAGGTCTAGATGTCTTTTGCCATATGCACTACCGAAGTTTGGTTGCAACACAAACAGGAAATCTCTTGCTGCTCATTGCCGATTGGCATGATCCCAATGTGACCAATACCATCATGCGTTTTTCGTCTATCTTCTTTTTTTCGATCGGCTTTCTTGTGGCTTTGCATATCAAGGAATATCGCAAAACCGCCTTTTGGCGAACCAAGATGCTCATCCCCTTATTTGTTGTCACTTTGTTGATTCCTCTGGTATCTTGGAAGCCGCCTTTTGAGGTTCCCTTTATTGCTTTTGGGACAGGAATGATGATGCTGACCTTTACCGGTACCCTGATTGAACATCACCCCTATGTGATTTTTATGACGTCGGGAAATTACCGCAAGATGTTGACGGCCTTGTATCGGATGGCCCGAGGGGAAGAGGATGTGGTAGAATACCGTCGCCAGGCCATGAATTATGGGATTGTTGTTGGAAGCTTTGTCGGTGGAGCTATTAGTATTGCCTTCGTCATGCATTTCATTCACCAATGGGCCATCTGGCTGATCACGATCAATCTCTTTTTGATCATGATCTACTATACAGCAAGAGTCAAACAACTCGGATTGCAAACAGAGAATTTATAAAAATAGGACCTCAGACGAGGTCCTATTTTTGTATATCTATGCGTTTAATTGAAGGAGTTCTTCAATCTCTGCTAGGGTGCTAGCTTGCGAGATTGCTCCGCGTAGTTTGGCAGCGCCAGATGTTCCACGGAGGTAGTGAGGGGCTAAGCCACGGAATTCGCGGACGGCAATGTGCTCGCCCTTGAGATTGATCAAGCGCTTCAAGTGCTCATAAGCAATCTTCATCTTGTCTTCGAAGGTCAAATCAGGCAGGATTTCTCCTGTTTCAAAGTAGTGATTGATTTGATTAAAGAGGTAAGGGTTGCCCATAGCGGCACGGCCAATCATGACCGCATCAGCACCGACTTCTTCGATGCGTTGCTTGGCGTCTTGAACTGTCCGGATGTCTCCATTTGCGATAAATGGAATCTTGGTCAGAGCTTGAGCGACCTTATGAAGGGTCTCTAGATCTGCATGACCGGTATACATTTGCTCCCGAGTCCGTCCATGCATGGCGAGGGCAGAGACACCTGCAGCTTCAGCTGCGAGGGCATTCTCCACTGCTAGAGAAGGATCCGACCAACCTGTCCGCATTTTGACAGTGAGAGGGAATATCAAGGACGGATTGAACCTTGTTGATAATGGAGTAGATCTTATCAGGATCCTTGAGCCACATAGCACCCGCCTCGTTTTTCACGATTTTGATTGACTGGGCAGCCCATGTTGATATCCACGATATCGGTCTTGGTATTTTCTTGGATGAATTCTGCTGCGCGTGCGAGACTATCTTCGTCGCTCCCGAAAGAGTTGGATCGATACAGGATTTTCACCTTCATCGATATGGAGCATATGCAGGGTCTTTTCGTTATTGTATTGGATTCCTTTGTCAGAGACCATTTCCATGACCACAAGCCCTGCTCCTAGTTCTTTAGCGATCGTCCGGAAAGCTGAGTTGGTCACACCGGCCATAGGTGCTAGGACCGTCCGGTTTGGAATCTCGACGTTCCCAATCATAAAAGGTGTATTAAGATTTGTCACGAATGAGTTCCTCCAAGTCGTTTTCATCAAAGTGATAAGCTGTCTGACAGAATTGGCAAACAATTTCCGCTCCCTGGTCTTCGTCCTTCATTTCTTGAAGGTCTTTGGCTGGCAAGCTAGCCAAGGCATCCATGAAGCGTTCCTTGCTACAGTCGCATTGGAAACGAAGTTCTTCTTCAGAGAGACGTTTGTAGGGATCTTCGCCATAGATGGCAGCAAGAAGGGCCTCAATATGGTCGTCAGAGGCTAAAAGGGTAGAAATGGCCGGCATTTCTTGGATACGTTTTTCAAAGCGGGACAATTTCTTCTTCCTTGGCATTTGGCAAGACCTGTACCAAGAAACCACCAGCAACCTTGACCTTGTCGTTTTCGTCTAAAAGCACATTGAGCCCCAACTGCAGATGGAGTTTGTTGGCTTTCCGTCAAATAATAAGCTAGGTCTTCACCGATTTCTCCAGTGACCAGAGGTGTCATGGAGTGGTAAGGATTTGCCTGTGCCATAGTCGGTAATCACTAAGAATTCCCCATTTCCGACGAATGGTCCGACCACGACTTCACCGGTTGCAGTTTTTTTAATATCCACTCCAGGATTTTGTACATAGCCTTTGACATTTCCGTGAGTATCTGCCACAGTGATAATAGCACCCAGTGAGCTAGTACCGAGGACTTTTCACCGTCATCTTTGGTGTTTCCTTTTTCATTGGCCGCCAGAATTTGACTAGCGATGAGGGTTCGACCGAGTGCCACTGTTGAGCTTGCTTGTGTTTGATGGTATTTCTTGGGCTGTTCGTACGGTCTCAGTACTGTCTAGTACAAAGGCACGGAAGGAGCCACTTTCTGAGATAGTTTTAATAATTTTGTCCATAGCTTCTATTTTAGCATAAAACAAGCAAAAGAGGTGAAGTGAGTAACTGATTTATTTAGACGGTGAAGGGATACAAATCGTTTTCAGAAGAGAGCTTCGTAGAAACTGAAATAGAATAGGATCTGTTTTTAGGAAGTAAAGAAGCAAAAAGACGAACAATCATTCTTTAACGTTTAAAAATGACGAGTCAGAAAGATGGATGTTCGAAAAATGAGAAGGAGTTTTAAGGGAAATAAAACGATAGCAAAGAAATAGCGATCTTGAAAAAAACGATGAAAATTTGCTTATAATAGAGTGTAAGACAAACTTGCAGGTGAGACTCCTGCCCTTAGTTTGAAGAAAGGCATAGATAGGCAACTATCTATGGTATATGAAAAAGAATTATGACATCAGTTGTTGTAGTAGGAACCCAATGGGGTGATGAAGGAAAAGGGAAGATTACAGACTTCCTATCAGCCAATGCAGAAGTCATTGCTCGCTATCAAGGTGGGGACAATGCTGGTCACACCATCGTGATCGACGGCAAAAAGTTCAAGTTGCACTTGATTCCTTCAGGTATCTTCTTCCCTGAAAAGATCTCTGTCATCGGAAACGGCGTGGTGGTCAACCCTAAATCATTGGTCAAAGAGTTGGCTTATCTCCATGAAGAAGGAGTATCAACGGACAGCCTTCGCATCTCTGACCGTGCCCATGTCATCCTTCCTTACCATATCGAATTGGACCGTCTCCAAGAAGAGTCTAAAGGCGACAACAAAATCGGAACGACCATCAAAGGGATTGGACCAGCCTACATGGACAAGGCTGCGCGTGTGGGAATCCGGATCGCGGACCTTTTGGACCGCGACGTCTTTGCGGAACGTCTTCGTATCAACTTGGAAGAAAAGAACCGTCAATTTACCAAACTCTATGATGCAGAGGCTCTTTCTTTTGACGATATCTTCGAAGAATACTATGAATATGGTCAACAAATCAAACAATATGTAACCGATACTTCCGTGATTTTGAACGATGCTTTGGATAACGGCAAGCGCGTGCTCTTTGAAGGAGCCCAAGGGGTGATGTTGGATATCGACCAAGGAACCTATCCATTTGTAACCTCTTCAAACCCAGTCGCAGGTGGGGTGACCATCGGATCAGGTGTCGGCCCAAGTAAGATCGATAAGGTTGTCGGTGTCTGCAAAGCCTATACGAGCCGTGTCGGTGATGGACCATTCCCAACAGAGCTGTTTGATGAAGTGGGCGAGCGCATCCGTGAAGTGGGGCATGAATACGGTACAACGACTGGCCGTCCGCGTCGGGTGGGCTGGTTTGACTCCGTTGTTATGCGCCACAGCCGCCGCGTATCAGGAATTACCAACCTTTCCCTCAACTCCATTGACGTTTTGAGTGGTCTAGATACAGTCAAAATCTGTGTAGCCTACGATTTGGACGGTCAAAGAATCGACCATTACCCAGCAAGTCTGGAGCAGCTCAAGCGCTGCAAGCCGATCTATGAAGAATTGCCAGGTTGGTCAGAAGACATCACTGGTGTCCGCAGCCTAGAAGACCTGCCAGAAAATGCCCGCAATTATGTTCGCCGTGTCAGCGAACTGGTTGGAGTCCGCATTTCGACCTTCTCAGTCGGACCAGGTCGCGAGCAAACCAATATCTTGGAAAGTGTTTGGTCTAGTTTATAAGCAAATGAAGATAAGAGAGTGGGACAGAAATCGGTCATTCGTTAGAATTCGATTTCATCGTCCCACCTCCGCACAGTTGAGTAGGGCTGTAAAAGCTGATGAAATCAGCGTAGTAGAGCCCACTCAACCACTGCGTCTTGCTCGACAATCCAAAGACAATTGAGAGGCTAGGACTTTTGTCCCAGCCTCTTTTTGAAAGCAGAAAGAGGAAAAAATGTATCAAACGATTTTATTTGACCTAGACGGCACCTTGACCAATTCAGAACTAGGGATTACCAACTTGGTGGCCTATGCCTTAGGAAAATATGGGATTCAAGTGCCAGACAAGAAAGCATTGAGAGTTTTCATCGGTCCGCCCTTGCAGGAGTCTTTTGAGCGCTTTTATGGATTTTCTAAGGAAGAATGTTTAAAGGCCATTGACTACTATCATGAGTATTTTTCCGAAAAAGGCCTTTATGAAAATGAGGTCTATCTAGGCGTTCCTGACTTGCTGGCTTCTCTCAAGCAGGCTGGCAAACAGTTGATTGTAGCTACGTCAAAGCCTGAAGAATTTTCCATTCAAATTCTCAAACACTTTGGTTTGTATGATTATTTTGACTTTGTCGCTGGTGCGACCATGGATAGAAAACGTAGTAAAAAAAGCGATGTTATCCAGTATGCCTTGGAGCAAAATGGGATTACAGATTTGGCGCATACCATCATGATTGGAGACAGGGAGCACGATGTGCTTGGCGCTCAAGCGCAAAGCTTGATTCTATCGGTGTCCTTTATGGCTTTGGAAGCAGGGAAGAATTGGAAGAAGCCGGCGCCACCTATATTGCTCAAGAAGTTGGCGAAATTGCAGCTTTTATAGGATAACCTTTTCCAAAATATTAAAAGTTGGAACTTTTCTAATCTGCTGAATATTGCTTGATTCAATATTTCTATCGGTGTATACTTACTGTAGGTTAAGTCACACAGATTAAGAGGTGATAATATGAATTTGTCACGATATATATTAAAATATAGTACTGATGATGGTACGTTGTATTTTAATACTAAAACCAATCATTCATTTTTTCTTACGAAGGTTAAAGTGAATAACAAATTCGATGACAAAATGAATGCTAAACCTAGAGTATTTAACTATAATTGTGATTGTAAATAATCACGATTTTAAATAAATTAGAGAAGAGGGTTGTGCTAGCCCTCTATTTTGATGGATGATAATTATGAGAAATATTTATAAGTACATTGATAAGAAGTATCTTTTTCCTATTTTTTTAGGGCGTATTGTGAATAGTGGTTTGGTGTTGGCGCAACCTCTGATTTTAACGAAGGCCTTGAAGTTAGATCAAGACGGCCTTTCTTATGGAAAAATTCTCAATTTTGTTTTATTTGGTTTGTCTGTCTATCTTGTTATTTATAGTCTGATGCTGTTTTCAAACTATTCGCACAATATATTCCGAAGAGAAATCAACAAAAGTGTCCGTGCCCTTTTATTTAAGAAAGTCATATTGAATCCTAAATTTTCCAATGATGAAAAAGTTAGTCTGCTAACTCAAGATATGGAATATGTGGGCGATAATTATTTGGAAAATATAAATGTTATGGTGAGTTGGGGATTTGTCGCCCTTGTTACAGCCATTTATATTGTTTCACAAAATTTTCTCTTAGGACTTATTTTTGTCATTTTTACGATTATGAGACCTATTCCTCAGTTCATCATGAATCGTCGTTTACAAGATTCGGGAGACAGCTGGTCCAAGCTTAGAACGAAATTACATGGGCTTGTCTCGGATAGTATGCAAGGCAGCCAAACCTTACGGATTAATCAGGCCATGAGGCTGAATGAAGAGCGCGTGAATGATTTAAACGGAGAATATCAAAAAGCCATCCAAAGATTTTGTTTCACACATAATATTATTTTTTTCTTTAATGGATTTATGGTCTTTTTTAGTCAGGTTGTTCCTCTTGCTTTAGGCTTTTATTTGAGTTTACAGGGAAATTCTATTTCTATTACAAGCCTCATCTCTATGTATGTTGCTGCGGGGATGCTGGTAGAACCGATCCAAACTCTGATGTACAGTGCAGCCAATCTCCAAGGTGCCTTGCCGACTGCGAACCGCCTGTTTAAGATTATCGAGGAAGAACCTGATTTCGAAGAGACAAAGGATCAATTTGTTGAAAATCTCGAATCGTTGCGCTTAAATCATATTTCAAAAAGTTTTGCTGAACGTCAGCTTTTTCTGATTTGACGGCGACGATTTCAGTAGGTCAGAAGGTCTTAATCAAAGGACCGAGCGGGTCTGGAAAGACGACTCTTTTTCGCTTGATTTTAGGAGAAGAAGTATGTGATGAGGGTGACATTTTCGTTCAGTATGATGGAAATCAAATAACGAGTCATTTCCAAGGGAATATCGGTTTAATTAGCCAGCATCCCTTCCTGTTTAACGATACTATCCGCTATAATCTAACTTTTGGTCAGCCTTTTCAGGACCATGAATTATTGGAGGTATTGGACCGAGTTGGCTTAATAGATGAATTTCAGGATATTTTGAATGTAGAAATTCATAATAATGGTGAAAACATTTCAGGAGGTCAGCGTGTCAGATTAGAGTTGGCTCGTTTTCTCTTACGCGAGAAGGATATTTTATTAGCGGACGAAGTGACATCAGCTTTGGACGAAAAAAATAGTCGTCTGGTTAGAGACCTAATCTTTTCTTTGCCGATCACGGTACTAGAAATAGCCCATCATATTGATGAAGAAGAGCGCTATGACCAAATCCTTGAGTTACGTAAAGGATGAGCGATGCCACAATAGTTGGTTCTGCGACAAAGCGGATAGTAGTAAGCCAGCAATTTGTCAGATATTTTTGAGATTCTAAGTGGTGATATTTCCAAAATCATCAATACTCAGAGAACTTAAGCTTTATTTAAGATAGGCCAGCTATACTAGAAGCATAAACAAAGACCTCCTAACTTTGTTTAAACCTCCTAAACTTTTTCATAATAATCTCCCATAAGAGTCGCCCAATCGGCGGCTTTTTTTGTGAGTCGTAAGCTGCCTATGGTATAATGAACAAAGAAACTAAAAGGAAGAAGGAAGAGATGGACTACACGATAGAGGAAAAAGCGATGTTTATGAGGGAAGCCCTGAAGGAGGCGGAGATTGCCCTCGCCAATGATGAAATACCGATTGGCTGTGTCTTGGTCAAGGATGGTCAGATTATCGGGCGTGGACATAAAGAAACTAAAAGGAAGAAGGAAGAGATGGACTACACGATAGAGGAAAAAGCGATGTTTATGAGGGAAGCCCTGAAGGAGGCGGAGATTGCCCTCGCCAATGATGAAATACCGATTGGCTGTGTCTTGGTCAAGGATGGTCAGATTATCGGGCGTGGACATAATGCGCGTGAGGAGCTGCAGCGGGCGGTCATGCATGCGGAAATCATGGCGATCGAGGAGGCCAATCAGCGTGAAAATAGCTGGCGCCTGCTGGATACGACGCTTTTTGTCACGATTGAGCCCTGTGTCATGTGCAGTGGCGCCATCGGTCTGGCTCGCATTCCCAAGGTAATCTATGGGGCGAAAAACCAGAAATTCGGTGCTGGGGGCAGTCTCTACGATATCCTGACGGATGAGCGGTTGAATCATCGCGTAGAGGTTGAAAGCGGCCTTTTAGAAGAAGAATGTGCGGCGATTATGCAGAACTTTTTCAGAAATCGCAGGAAAAAGTAAAGAAAATTAGCCAAAAAAGAAAGTTTGTGTTATACTAATTAGTGGAGCAACAGTTCTGCGTGAAGCGGGTCAGGGGAGGAATCCAGCAGCCCTAAGCGAAGTGAACTGTGTGCTCTTTTTCTATAGCTCTTAGTGAGGTAAGCCTGTAAGGCGCAACCGAACTTAGAGATATTGATCCTGAGGCGCGAAGCGACGTGAGGACTATAGCGTTGATGAGGTAAGCCTGTAAGGCGCAACCGAACTTAGAGATATTGATCCTGAGGAGCAAAGCGACGTGAGGGCTATAGCGTAACATGAAATTAGCCTATAAGGCGCAACCGAGCTTAGAGATATTGATCCTGAGGAGCGAAGCGACGTGAGGGCTATAGCGTAAAATGAAAAAAGCCTGTTAGGCGTAACCGAACTTAGAGATATTGATCCTGAGGAGTGAAGCGACGTGAGGGCTATCACTCACCAGAGTCATGTAGAAATTACGTTTATATTCAAAGAATAAAAGAGAAAAAATAGAGTTTCGTGAGAAGCTTCTTTTTTTGGATTTTCTAGCCAAAAATAGTGCAAATATGCAAACGATTGCTATTGCGTCGTTGCTTGATTTGTGAAAATAAAAAAATAGCAAATGAAAACGTTTTATAGGATGGTTTCCCTTGATTAAATCCCTGTAAAGCGATATCATAGAGGAGAAGAAATATTGGAGGAATAACATGTCTCATATTAAATTTGACTACTCAAAAGTTTTGGGTAAATTTGTTGCCCCACATGAAGTGGAATATATGCAACCACAAGTGACTGCAGCTGATGAATTGATCCGTAAAGGAACAGGTGCTGGTAGTGACTTCCTAGGTTGGTTGGACCTTCCTGAAAATTATGACCGTGAAGAATTTGACCGCATCTTGAAAGCTGCTGAACAAATCAAAGCAGACAGCGATGTTTTGGTCGTGATCGGTATCGGTGGATCATACCTTGGAGCGAAAGCTGCCATTGACTTCTTGAACCACCACTTTGCAAACTTGCAAACAAAAGAAGAACGCAAAGCGCCACAAATCCTTTACGCTGGAAACTCAATCTCATCTACTTACCTTGCTGACTTGGTAGAGTACGTTGCAGATAAAGACTTCTCTGTAAACGTGATTTCTAAATCTGGTACAACAACTGAACCAGCGATTGCTTTCCGTGTCTTCAAAGAACTCTTGGTGAAGAAATACGGTCAAGAAGAAGCTAACAAACGGATCTATGCAACAACTGACCGCCAAAAAGGTGCTGTTAAGGTTGAAGCAGATGCGAATGGTTGGGAAACATTTGTGGTTCCAGATGACATCGGTGGACGTTTCTCAGTATTGACAGCAGTTGGCTTGCTTCCAATCGCTGCATCAGGTGCTGACATCAAAGCCCTTATGGAAGGTGCTAACGCTGCACGTAAAGACTACACTTCAGACAAACTTGCTGAAAACGAAGCTTACCAATATGCAGCTGTTCGTAACATCCTTTACCGTAAAGGTTATGCAACTGAAATCTTGGTAAACTACGAGCCATCTCTTCAATACTTCTCAGAATGGTGGAAACAATTGGCTGGTGAGTCAGAAGGGAAAGACCAAAAAGGTATTTACCCAACTTCAGCTAACTTCTCAACAGACTTGCACTCATTGGGTCAATTTATCCAAGAGGGAACTCGTATCATGTTTGAAACAGTTGTCCGTGTTGACAAACCTCGTAAGAACGTGATCATCCCTACTTTGGAAGAAGATCTTGATGGACTTGGATACCTTCAAGGAAAAGACGTTGACTTTGTTAACAAAAAAGCAACTGACGGTGTTCTTCTTGCCCACACAGATGGTGATGTACCAAATATGTACGTGACTCTTCCTGAGCAAGACGCCTTCACTCTTGGCTACACAATCTACTTCTTCGAATTGGCTATCGCCCTTTCAGGTTACTTGAACGCCATCAACCCATTTGACCAACCAGGTGTTGAAGCCTACAAGAAAAATATGTTTGCCCTTCTTGGTAAACCAGGATTTGAAGAACTTGGAGCAGAACTCAACGCTCGCCTTTAATCGACAGATAAAACGATCTCGAAAGAGGTCGTTTTTTACTTGCTTGTCCCTTGGAATCAATTATAAAAACACGATCTAGTTATATTTCTCGATCATATGGTAATCTAATTGCGATTGTCGCCCTTCGCAAGAAATTTTAAGATAAGTGTCTAAAAGGTCGGATATCTCTCCGATCTTTTTAAGTCTATCAAGACAGGAGTTGGTCCCTGCTTGGTTTTATGTTATAGTAGAAGAGAAGAATAAAAAAGGAGAATTCGAAATGTCCGAGAAAGATCAAGAACAATTTATGAAACAGACGCCCTTAGAGGGTGCGCCTCAATTTGATGTGGCTGCGCCGGCATTTGTCCCAAAAGAAGAATTAGAAGATGTCGTCGTTTCAGAACCAGAGGGAATAGCAGAGATGCCAGAGACAGAAATGCAGGAAGAAACAATTGTCGAAAAAGATCCGCAAGCAGTTGTTGCTTCCCAATCTACTCCTCCATTCCAGCCTACAGCTGAAACTCCTTATAGTGTTACTTCTGAAGAAGCGGGTTCACAAGCACAGACTGGTCCAGCTATCCAGATCCAGCAAACTCCTTCTCCTGTCTGCAAACCGATGGATCCGGCAGATAAAAAGGCTATTCGTTTTGCGCTTGGCATTTTAGTCGGTCTCTTAATCGGTGGTGTTAGTGGCTATCTAATCGGCCAAGCTGCTCCTAGTAGCTCCCAAGCAAGAAAACAGGATTCCTCTTTATCAGCTGATAAGTCAGCTTCTCCTTATACTATTGATTTGGAGCAATTGACTGCTGAAGATGCAGAGTCCAATTTTAGCTGGGAGCAGTCAGATGTCGAGAAACTTCAATTTTTAACTGGAGAAGAGGATGGGATGAGTCCGGAAGAAATGGTAGAGGCTTATGGGAAAGCTAATGCTGTTCAATTTGATGATGGAGAGCTGAAATTAAATTGGGATAATAGCTCTTATAATAAAGAGGTCAGAGCCGTTTTTGCTAAGAATGGCAAACAATTGCAGCTTTCTAAGTTTGAATTCAATCAGTATGCGAAAGATCTCACAGTAGAGGATCATTTTGCAGATAGCTTAAAAGTTGGGGATAGTGAGACAGGCCTTGGAGGGACTTCTTATAAAGAACTCTTAGATAAATACGGGGATGGTGTCAATCTGAGTGTGAGTGGATCTGATGATTCAGGCAAGGTGGAAATGGTCATGGACTTCAAAAAGAAAAATGGGGACTATGTGGATTTGACCTTTATTCGCCAATCCAATGGGGATTTCCTCTTGAGCAGTAAAGACAGCTACTAACAGAATCAGAAAAGAAAGAGGCGCAAGCCTTTTTTCTTTCAGATAGGACAAGACAAATGCGCTATTTTTCTATACAATAGAAGGAGTTTGAATAGAAAGAGAACAAAGGATGGAAGAACTTAAAACATGGGTAGAGAAGCATAAACGGCTCCTCCGAAAAGCTGTGATGGCTTTGTTAGCTTTTATTATTGGTGCTTGCTTGGTACTGATGATTCATCCGGTTAAAACCGTGTCCAAAGATCGCTTATTAACCTTCTCTCGGATGCAAGAAACAAGCGACCAATATGTTGGGAGAACCACCAAAGAACCGGCTATAGAAGACCTCTTGTCCTTAGAACTGACAAAGGAAGATCGTAAGACTCAAAAGAATTGGGTGACCTTAGCTGCCTTCGTAAAGAAATTTGGAAAAGCAGAGAGTTTTACACAAGAAGAAACCAGCTATGGTGTACAAGTCCAGCTAGGCTATGGGACTGCTGTGCAGGGGATCAATCCTTATACAATTGAATTTCAACAGCAGGATGGTGCTTTTTATTTGAGTGCGATTCAAAGTTTTGCGCCCCAGTCGACTCGCTATCAGAGCAAAAAGAATTTGAAACTGGCTGATTTTACAAACTATCAGACCTTGGATGGAAAGAAGGAAAAGGGAACGGCAGTAGAGGTCGTTTTGAAAACATCCGGCCTTCCCAATTCTCTGAGTTTGACCACTATAAAGGACAAACAAGTATTGGCCCTGTCTTATCAGGTGACAGATGGGCTGGTCTCTTTGACCTTTGAACGCGACCAGAGTGGTCAGTATCGTTTGAGTAAGAAGGGGTGAAGCGAATGATCGAATGGATGAAAAAAAATCAAAAAGAATTCTTACTGCCGTTCTTGTGTTTACTCTTAGGACTCTTGCTTACCATTGCAACCATTCAGGTGCAAGAGCAGGGAACCGATACCAAGGAGGATCAAAAACTCACTCATTTCCAGCCGAAAGATTACCAAAATTTGGTAACTGATGAACAAGAAGTCAAGCAGTTTCAGTGGACGATCGAAGCCGTAGCAAATTTGAAAGTCCGACTCAAGCAGAGTCAGCAACCAGGAACTCGACTGGAAACTCTTGTAGCGAAATGGGGAAAAGCACAAAAAGTTCGGTACACAAAAACAGCTCAGGGGGATAAAACTGTTCTGGTCTTGACTTATGCAGCCAAGCAGTCAGAAAAGGGCAAGAAAAGTGTCACTCTATGGTTTGAACAAGAGCAGGATAAAGGCTATCGCTTGACGATGGTGGATGCGACGAATTTGTTGGATCCAACAGAGAAGTCAAGCAGTGAGAAAGAAATCACTATTGAAAAGGGGAAAAAAGGAACAGACTTCGCCCAGCTCATTCAGAAGCTAGGGAATCCTCAAGGCTTGGTCTGGGGGGAACTACTAGACGGTGGAATGGGTTATCGAGCAAGTTACCAGATACCAGGTCAGCCAGAAGTGGTGATGGAATTGAAGAAAAAGGGCTCAAAATTGGTCTTGATTTAGGAAGGGAGAAATCATTGGACAATCATCGGACGGACATAAAGGCAGCTTCGTCTCACCAGGGTGGGACTCGGTTGATTTCAGAAGAAGATTTAGCTTCTTTAGGGATGGAAAATCATCAAGAAACTAGAACCAATACAGCAGATACTGAATCCACATCTTCTTCTAAAAAAGAGGGGATGGGCTCGCTTTTGCGATTTTTTGGGTGGTTAGCTTTCGTAACGGCTTTGGCATTGGTACTTCACAACATAGGCAACGGGAGCCTTTCCTCATCTTCCTCGAGCGAGGGGGCTAAGAGTTTTTCAGGTGATGGTCTCAGGAGGGAACGTTTGAATAGTGCAAATAGTCCCTACATCGCATCAGCTGGGGAATTTCAATTTCAGCTAAGCTATGAAAAGGCCATTTCCCTTATTCCAGGTTTTGCAGTGGATGACAAAAAGACCTATCTTGGAACTGTGGAACCCAAAGATCTCGTTGCGACTTTAGGTAAAGCTAGTAGTGGAGAGGCAACCTATATTGATAGCAGTTCAACTCCTTATTTGCTGTCCTTTGATTATCAATCGGATGATGCTTCTGGCGATGTCCTTCTTGAAAAAATGGGCGCCTATTACAAGCTCGCTCTTTTAAGTTTGAAACACTTAAAGAGTGATCGATTTGCAAATAAGAATGGCAGTTTAACGAAGGACGATTTTACGAATATCAAAGTTGGGATGCCTTATTTAGAGTTGCTTAATACGGTGGGGATTCCGGATCAAGTGCAGTTATCCCAAATTACTAGTTACAATGAATCACCGACTTTTACGTACCGATTGTCTGATTCTCAAACGGTTCAAATCCATTTTGATAGCCGTAAAACTATCAAAGATATCACATCTAAAGAGGGGGCAACTCCACCAGCTCCTTCGACACCTACAGCACAGTAAAGACGCTGATCCAGAAGAATTTGAAATAGAATAAAAAGGAGGGGGCAATGGGAAGGAAAGACTGGTCGCACCTAAGAAATGAACACAAGAGTCGATTTGCGAAACACCAGCCGGAAGAAGAAACTAGTCCAGTGAAAAGTTCCGCTTCAACCAACCAGTGCATTGAAAATAGGGCTGAAAGGTTGGAAGAGAAGCTCCCAAAAGAGACAGAAGTGATAGAGTCCTCTGCTTTTTTGGAACCGGTGAAGCAAGTAGAGGAGCTAAAAGACCAACCGAAGCTTGGTACTGAGAAAGCTATAGATGAGCAAAACGAAGTATTGCTTGAAGACTCACCTGACACACCACGAACATCACAAGCACCAATGCAAGATGCAATAGAGCAGTTGCCTAAGGTCGAGGAAAGAGTAGAGCACCAAGGTGGGACCCGCTTGATTTCGGAAGCTGATTTAGCTTCATTAGGTGGTGGGAGGCCTCGAGAAACAGGAACAAAGCTCAGAGATATTTCGTCTAAAACAGCGAGCGTCTCTTCGTCCTCTAAGCCAGCGGGTTCTTTTTTCCTGACTTTCCTTGCTTCAATAGGTCTATTTGGCTTTGCTGTCTTGCTAATTGTAGGAGCTATCGATTCGGATCCTCCTTCTTCTACTAGTAGCGAGCAAAAAAGCACTTCTTTATCTCATGGTATCAGGAAGGTCACCATCCAGAGTGGCACTAGCCCCTTGATTGCACCGGAAGGTGAATTCAAATTTCAAGTAACCTATGAGAAGGCGATTTCTCTAATTCCAGGTTTAAGTGAAGGGGGGCAAGACCGTTATTCTTCAACTTCTCTTTCTCCGCAGGGTGTCGTAGAGGTACTGGGCAAGGCTAGTAGTGGTGAAGAAACTTACCAAGAGGGTGGGGTCAGTCCTTTCATGACACGATTGGAGTATCAGTCGGAAGGATCCCCTTCTTCCGTAACAGTTTTGATTTCAAATTTGGTTGGGAACCGTCTCTCTTCTCTTGACTTTGAGAGCTTAAATGGTGATCGATTGGCCAATAAAAACGGCAGTTTAAACAAAGGGGACTTCGCTGCTATTAAAATAGGTACTAGCTATAGAGATCTTGTGAATACAGTAGGAATACCTCATCGTGTTTCCTGGTCGAGTATGATGAATTCAGAGTCCTTTTTAATCTTTTACTATAAACTTTCTAATTCGCGTTCGGTTATCATTCGGTTTGGGACGAATCGTACTATCAGTGAAATCAAAGGTCTGGAAGATCAAGCTACATCTGCTCCTACGACACCTTAAGTGTTCATCTCTCTAGGATTGTGGTATAATATGAACACGTTTAATTGAAATGAATGGAGATTCTCATGACTGCACAAAAAATGTCTGCACAAGAAATTATCGCTTTTATCGGTAATGCAGAAAAGAAAACAAATGTTAAAGTAACTTTTGAAGGGGAATTGGCAACTGCTGTTCCAGCTTCTGTCACGAAACTTGGCAATGTTTTGTTTGGTGACTGGAAAGATATCGAGCCCCTTCTTGCCAACTTGACGGAAAACAAGGATTATATTGTGGAACAAGATGGCCGTAACTCAGCTGTTCCATTGCTGGACAAGCGTTACCTGAATGCCCGTATCGAGCCAGGTGCTATCATCCGTGACCAAGTAACGATTGAAGACAATGCTGTCGTTATGATGGGGCTGTGATCAATATCGGTGCTGAAATCGGTGCTGGGACCATGATTGATATGGGCGCTATCCTTGGCGGACGTGCAACAGTTGGTAAAAACAGCCACATCGGTGCGGGAGCTGTTCTTGCGGGTGTCATTGAGCCAGCTTCTGCTGAGCCTGTTCGGATTGGGGATAATGTCTTGGTTGGTGCCAATGCTGTTGTGATTGAAGGGGTTCAAGTTGGGAATGGTTCAGTCGTTGCCGCTGGAGCGATCGTTACTCAAGATGTTCCTGAAAATGTGGTTGTAGCTGGTGTGCCAGCTCGCATTATCAAGGAAATCGACGAAAAAACACAACAAAAAACAGCGCTGGAAGACGCCTTGCGTAACTTGTAAGATAGGAATGATAGAGGCCGCAAGGCCTCTATTCTAATAGAAAGAAGACAACTATGACATTGGACTTAATTAAAATCAGACGAGATCTTCATCAGATTCCTGAAATTGGCTTGGAAGAATTTAAAACTCAAGCCTACCTCTTAGAGCGGATCGCAGAGATCACAGCAGGTAAGGACTTTGTAGAGCAGCGGACTTGGCGAACCGGTATTTTAGTTTATCTCCATGGGTCTGCACCTAAAAAAACCATTGGTTGGCGGACAGATATCGATGGCTTACCGATTGTAGAACAAACCGGTCTTGACTTTGCGTCTAAGCATGAAGGACGGATGCATGCTTGTGGTCATGATATGCACATGACGACAGCCCTTGGACTTTTGGAGCAATTGGTTCAAGTGCAACCAAAAAATAACCTGCTCTTTCTTTTCCAACCAGCTGAAGAAAATGAGGCTGGTGGGATGCTCATATACAAGGACAATGCTTTCGGCGACTGGCTCCCAGATGAATTTTATGGACTACACGTGCGGCCTGATTTGAAGGTGGGGGACATTGCGACCAATACGGGTACCCTTTTTGCAGGGACCTGTGAAGTCAAGATCACCTTTAGAGGGAAGGGCGGTCATGCGGCCTTTCCACATGAAGCCAATGATGCTCTTGTAGCAGCCTCTTACTTCATTACCCAAGTCCAATCGGTCGTCAGTCGAAATGTCGATCCGATTGAAGGAGCTGTGGTGACTTTTGGTTCCATGCATGCAGGAACCACCAATAATGTGATTGCTGAGACCGCCTTCCTTCATGGGACCATCCGGACCTTGACCATGGAGATGAACCTCCTGACTCAAAAACGGGTCAAAACGATTGCGGAAGGGGTTGCAGCCGCTTTTGATGTAGAATTAGATCTGGAACTCAAGCAAGGAGGTTACCTGCCTGTGGAAAACCAACCAGAGTTGGCCAAAGAACTCATGGACTTTTTCACAGCTGAGGAAGACGTACACCTGATTGATATCTTGCCAGCAATGACAGGAGAAGACTTTGGCTTCCTCTTGAGCAAGGTTCCTGGCGTCATGTTCTGGCTGGGAATTGATACGCCTTATGCCCTGCACCATCCAAAGATGAGCCCAAATGAGGCTGCCCTTCCCTTTGCCGTCGAAAATATCGGTAAGTTTTTGAAAATGAAAGTTAACCAATAATCCCTTCATCCAACTCCGTCTGGAGTTGGATTTTTTATGTTCCTGTGTGGAATGATTTCGGTTGTCCTGAAAAAATGGTACAATGAAAGCTAGACAAAAGGAGTTAGCATGAAGAAAACACTACGAAAAGAAACCATCGCAGCCATGAAAGAGTTGCCTCAATCAGTGAAAGCAGAGGCAGATAACCAATTAACCCAACGTTTCATCCAGCTTCCAGCCTTTCAAGAGGCACAGACCTTGGCAACCTATCTATCCATGGGTCATGAATTTTCTACAGCTAGCTTGATCCAAGCCGCTCTTCAAAGTGGGAAACGTGTCTGTGTGCCTCGGACCTATCCACAAGGTCGGATGGAATTTGTGGAATATGATCCTAATATTTTGGAAAAGACACGCTTTGGTTTGCTAGAGCCCAATGAAATGGGGAAGGTTGTGGATCAGTCAGAGATTGATCTGATCCATGTTCCGGGAGTGGTCTTCCAATCTAAAGGCTATCGGATCGGCTATGGTGGTGGCTATTATGATCGTTATTTAGCAGATTTTACTGGAAAAACGGTCAGCACCATTTATTCCATCCAGCAAGGGGAGTTCCAGCCAAGTGCTTTTGATGTAGCAGTTCAGGAGGTGCTAGTCTATGAAATTCCTCTATGATCGTCGTTATCCTGTGACAAGCATCTTGTTGCTCGTCACAACAGCAGTTTTTCTTTCTATGTTTATCCGATTTGGAGGTGACTACCAAACGGGTGCTGCTATCTACTATAGCGGTGGTGTCATTGGAGAGGTCATTCAGATGGATCCAAGCCAGCTATGGCGATTGATTACTGCCATCTTTGTTCATATCGGCTTAGAGCATTTTGCGGTCAATATGATTAGCCTCTATTATTTGGGACATTTGGCAGAAGATCTATTTGGTTCCAAGGCTTTCTTGGCTCTCTATCTCTTATCAGGTATCATGGGCAATGTTTTTGTCGCTATTTACACCAGATGCCATTGCGGCAGGAGCTTCTACAGCCCTCTTTGGACTTTTTGGGACCATTGGTGCCTTGCGTTTTATTGTTCAAAGTCCCTATATTCGTCACTTAAGCCAATCTTATACGAGCTTGATTGTGGTCAATTTGATTTTTAGCTTTATGCCAGGAATTAGTATGGCAGGGCATATCGGTGGCTTAGTAGCTGGGGTGATGCTGGCTTATGCCTTTCCAGTAAGAGGGGAGGCCCGCTTTATGAACCGAACCTATCAGATCAGTGCCGCCTTGTCTTATCTCTTACTATTACTCTATTTTTTAGGCAAATTGGTGAATCTTTTTTAAAAGTCCTTCTCTAAGAGAGGGGCTTTCTTTTTCCTAAAAAATGTAGCGAAATCGTAAACTAACAGATAATTGACAAAATTTCCAATAATTGTAACTATTTATTATAATATTATCAGGATGAGCAAATGAAGCCTGTCTTGGTAGGATGATAACCTAGGAGGTTATGAATAAAAGAGTATAAACATCCATTTAGAAAGCGCTTGCAAAAGAATTGAGAAAGGTGTAAACTGGGGATATAAAAATCAAAAATAGTGTTATTTTGTCAGAAATAGCGCAAAAATAAAGGAGATTTGCCATGAAAAAATGGTTGTTAAGACTCTCATTGGTTGTGATGACGCTTTTGCTCCTACCAATCCAAGCTGTTCAAGCCTGTTGCGGTTTTATCATTGGTCGCCAATTGACCAAGGATGGGACCACTCTTTTTGGTCGGACTGAGGACTATCCTTATTATCCAAATGGAGGAAAGCACAACAAAAACTTTGTTGTTGTTGATGCGAAGAATTATAAGGAAGGGGACCAAATTCAGGACGAATCCAATGGTTTCACCTATCCTCATGCTGCCAGCGAAATGAAATACACAGCTACCTATGATTCCGCTCGTGGAGATGGTAGTAACGGTGCTTTCGGCGAACATGGCTTTAACGAAGCTGGTGTCTCTATGACCTCAACTGTTACAGCTATTCCAAACAAAAAAGTCTTGAAGACAGACCCATTGACAGAAAACGGACTTCCAGAAGCTGCCATGCTTGATGTCATTTTACCTCGTGCAAAATCTGCTCGCGAAGGAATCGAACTACTTGCGAAAGTTATTGAAGAAAAAGGTTCAGCTGAGGGGAATACAGTTGTTATTGCGGACCAGAAAGAAACCTGGTACATGGAAATTCTTTCTGGACACCAATATGTAGCTGTTAAAGTTCCAGAAGATAAATATGCAGTTTTTGCAAACACCTACTACCTTGGTCATGTCAACTTGAATGACACTGAAAATGTTATTGCTTCAAAAGATGTTGAAAAAGTAGCAAAAGAATCAGGAAGTTACAAGACTGATAAAGATGGCAATTTCCATATTGCGAAATCTTACGGACCTGAAAAATATGCTGAAGGAGACCGCTCACGGACCTATGCAGGAATCACTCTATTGGATCCAAATTCAAAGTGACATATGAGGATAATGAGTACGAACTCTTCCGGTCACCAACAGATCCAAATAAGAAATTCACTTTAGAAGATGCCTTTGCTATGCAACGGAATCGCTTTGAACACTTGAATGGACGCTTCGTTCCAGATGATCAAATTGGCGTGAAAAAACAAGGTGATAACGGCGCAAATGATACTATTCGTAAAGATCAATACAAGTATGCTTTGGGAAATGAAAATGTTATTGACGCTCATGTATACCAAATTAATCCAAACCTTCCAAAATCATTTGGTGGTACGTTATGGCTAGGCATGGGACCTTCTCGGAATACTCCATATGTCCCATTCTATGGAAATGTGAAAGATACCTACGAAGCCTTTAAACCTCAAACAGCTACTTATGATCCAACTTCATGGTATTGGACAGTATGGCACATTGATCAAATGGCTATCAATAATCAAGACATCTTCGGAAAAACTGTTCAAGATCACTGGAAAGCATTGGAAAAACAATTGATTATTGAACAAGAGGCTAGCGATGCGAAATATAAAGCTTTGAAGGATAATCCGGAAGCTGCTAAAGCAGTAGAAGATGAAGTGACAGCAAATGCTCTTGCACTATCTAAAAAACTATTTGAACACTTCAAATCTTATGAAGCGGATATGCATGATCATTTGATTGCACTAGGTCGTAAAGATGATCCATATCGTGCATCTCTACCAGATGATTATAAAGGCCCAGAAGATACTGTAAAACCAGAGACTCCGACTAAACCAGAAGATACTGTAAAACCAGAGACTCCGACTAAACCGGAAGAAACTGTAAAACCAGAGACTCCAACTAAACCAGCTGTTGAACCTGAAAGACACTTCCAATTCAAACGAAAGTCAATGAAGAAGGCAATCCAAATAACCGTTTCGGCTATGCAGCTACAAAAGACAAGGAATCTTATGTTTCTACTAAAGTTGAAACATTTGTGAAACCGGAAGAAAAGGTTCAAGATCCATCTGAAGCCGTCTCTGCAGGTAATGGTGGTAATGAGAATAATCGTTTTGGTTCTTCCTTTGTTAAAGGAAATGTAGAAACGTTCCCAAATACAAATTATTCTTACAATGTTCATCCTTAAAATATAAATGAGATGGACGAGGTTCTACTATATGAAAGAGGCTGGATGTTTTATCCAGCCTCTCTTTTATATTCTTATAATTTGTGAATAGTTTAGTCCACAGTTTTCCCAGTTTCTTCTAATTGCTTTCCAAGATCAATGATGTATTGTTTGAGATCATCTTTAACCTGAGGGTGTTTCAAGGCATAATCAATAGATGTTTTCATGAAACCAAACTTGTCTCCTACATCGTAGCGCCGTCCCTTAAATTCACGAGCAAAGACTCGCTGGGTCTTGTTTAAGGTATCAATAGCATCGGTTAACTGGATTTCATTTCCAGCTCCTGGTTTTTGGTTTTCCAAAATCTGGAAGATTTCTGGAGTCAGTAAGTAGCGACCGATAATGGCAAGGTCACTCGGTGCTTCTTCAGGTGCTGGTTTTTCGACAAAGGTTTCAACGCTATAGAGTCCGTTGATGCCTTCTCCTTGAGGAGCGATGACTCCGTATGCAGAAACTTCTTCATGGGGAACTTTCATGACAGCAATGGTTGAAGCATGTGTTTCGTCATAGTCATTCATCAATTGCTTGGTGAGAGTAGTAGCTTTATCGTCTGTGATATCCATGAGGTCATCTCCCAGCATCACGACGAAAGGCTCATTCCCAACAAAAGCTTTAGCTTGTAAAACCGCATCTCCAAGTCCACGAGGATGTTTTTGACGAATGAAGTGGAGGCGCATCCCGGTAGTTTCATCGACCAGTTTCAACAGGTCGTTTTTCCCTTTTTCTTTCAGGTTATACTCTAGTTCGAAGTTTGAGTCGAAATGGTCTTCGATCGAACGTTTTGATTTTCCTGTTACTACCAGAATATCCTCGATACCTGATTTGAGAGCTTCCTCTACGATAAATTGGATCGTAGGTTTGTCAACGATTGGCAACATTTCCTTTGCCAAAGCTTTGGTAGCTGGGAGGAAGCGGGTCCCCAAGCCAGCTGCAGGAATAACTGCTTTTCTAACTTTAGTCATATAGATTCCTTTCTAAAAGGTATGATTGATAAGAGGGGTGGACTTATTTCCACTCATTTTCTTCTTTAAATTCATTGCTCATCATGTTATGGATGGCCTCGCGGATATCTTGCCCTTCGTAGATGACTTGGTAAATGGCCTGCGTGATCGGCATATAGACGTCCAACTCTTGTGCGAGCTCATAGGCGACTTTGGTTGTAGAAATCCCTTCAATGATCATGCCCATATTGGCTTCAATGTCTTCTAATTTTTCACCACGTCCTAGCGCATCTCCAGCGCGCCAGTTGCGGGAATGGACAGACGTTCCGGTAACGATCAAGTCTCCGACGCCAGACAAACCACTGTAGGTCAAAGGGCTGGCCCCAAGCTTAACGCCAAGGCGGGTGATCTCAGCCAGACCGCGCGTGATGATAGCCGCTTTGGCATTATCCCCGTATCCAAGTCCATGTAAAGCTCCAGCTCCAACAGCGATGATATTTTTCAAGGCTCCAGCCGTTTCTACCCCGATGACATCTGTATTGGTATAAAGGCGGAAGTAGTGGTTGCTAAAGAGTTCTTGAACATAGCGTGCAACTTCTAGATCTTTTGAAGCGGCTGTGATGAGAGTGATATCACGGACGATGGTTTCTTCCGCATGGCTCGGACCTGAGACGACCACAACCTCACTGCGAAGAGAAGCAGGGATTTCTTCCTCAAGGATCTGGGAAATACGATCATGTGTACCAGGCTCTAGTCCTTTAGATGCGTGCATAACCGTTACAGGGTGATCTAGTGTCTCAGCGACTTGTTTAGCTACCAAGCGCGTGACCTTGGTTGGGACCACAAAGAGGATGGCGTCTACACCGTCCAAGGCTGCTTTCAGATCGGTCGTAGCTGTAATCTGATCGCTAATGACAGCCTCTTTAAAATAACGTTTATTGGTATGTTGGGTATTGATTTCGTCGATTTGTTCTTGGATATTTCCCCAGAGACGGACTTCATGGCCGTTATCATTGAGGACTTGTGAAAGAGCTGTTCCCCATGAACCAGGACCCAACACTGCAACGGTTTGTTTTTCCATAGTATCTTCCATTTCTATGTCTATTTTCAAGCAAGTCTAGAAATCTAGGACTTGCATCTTCAAAACCGCTCCAAGAGGGCCTTGAAGGATGATTCTATTCTTCTCTCTATTTTAACATAATATAGGTAAAAAAACTTGCATAACTATCAATTGTTTTGTGAAGATCTTTCATTTTCAAAGGATATCAAATAAAAAATGCTACCTTTTACTTGCATTATTACTATTTTGTGATATAATAGTCTTCGCTTATTATTATGAATATAAGGGGAGATAAAATGAAAAAGTTGGCAATATATCTATTGATGATGCTTTCATTATTGATGGTATGCTTTACGCTTTTTTCTAAAATTGTAAATGCAGAAACGTCAAAAAAAGTGGATGTCATCACGGATGTAAAAGTTCAAAACAATGATGGTGGGGATTTAACAGCTCCGCTTGGAAGATACGATACTTTCCGTCTGAATGCAAAGTTTGCTTTGGAAGGAAAAAACGTTAAAGCAGGAGATACGACGGAAGTAGTTATTGCTTCTCCAATTGACATCAAATCTCAGGATTTTGAAATTAAGGACTCAATTACTGGTAAAGTAATTGCCAATGCAAAAGTTGATGCAACTGCTGGTAAAATTGTCTTGACATTCACAAAGTTTGTTGAAGAGAAATGATGTTTCAGGTTCGTTCTTCTTCTATGCTGGTGTTAATAAAGATAAGTTTCCGAATGATGGTAATGCGCCAGTTAAGGTCTCTGTTGATAACAAAGTGAAATTCGATGGTACAGTAAAAAGTGGGACTGTCGGAGAAGGTAAACGGTATACTATTATCAAATCTGGTTGGGATACTGGAGATCACAAAAGCCTAGGTTTTCGTATTTCTGTAAATAGGACCAACGAGGCAATCACCAATGCAGTTCTTTCAGATTCGATTGAATCACCAGGTGTCACCTACAAGGCAGGTAGTTTTAAGATCTACAAAGGTACTTGGGATTACAGCACTGGAACATGGCAACTTCAAAACAAAACAGATGTTACCTCTCAATACACTGTAAATGCAACAGATACTACGTTTACGATTAATCTAGGAAACATTTCTGCTAACGATCACTTTGCAGTTGAATACGAAGCAGTTGTTAACTATGATGCGGTTGACGGTGAGGTGATCAAAAATAAAGCGACTATCGTAGGTGATAATAAAAAGCCTTATGACTCAAAAAGTAAAGTAAACATCCAAATCGCTGGTGGTGAAGGTGTTGGTTATGCCTTCGGCATTCAGGTTCATAAAGTTGACGAAAGTAATAAACCGCTGAAAGGTGCGAAATTCCAAGTTATCCGCCAAGCGACTGGCCAAGTATTAGGTGAGTTTGAATCAGATGCTAAAGGCGATTTTAGCCTTAAAGAACTCTTGAGAGACAAATACATCATCAAAGAAATTCAAGCTCCGGAAGGGTATGGGTTAGCAGAAGATACAATTGTTGAAGCTAGTGAATTTACGACACCAACTAAACCTGTTAGCAAAACGATTGTAAACAAGAAAGAGAAGCCAGCCAAAACTCAAGCTACTATCGAGCTGGATAAAATTCTTACAGGTCGTGACTTGGTAGATGGTGAGTTTAGTTTTGAGTTGTACGAAGGTACAAACAAGCTTCAAACAACGACTAACCAAAATGGGAAAATTACATTCGAACCGATTGAGTTCACAGAAGAAGGTGAACACACTTACACTGTGAAGGAAGTGAAAGGGGACAATGCTACGATTGCTTACGATGCTTCCGAAAAACAAGTGACTGTTAAGGTTACTCGTGTTGGAAGTGCCTTGCAGGCAGAAGTCATCTATCCAGAAAACAAAACCTTTACCAATGCCTTCACACCAAAGGCAACGACTGCAAATATTGAGTTGACGAAAGAGTTGACAGGTCGTGACTTGGTAGATGATGAGTTTAGCTTTGAATTGTACGAAGGTGCAAACAAACTTCAAACTGTTACCAACAAATCTGGCAAAGTAACCTTTGATGCTATCTCTTACACAGCAGAAGGTGAACACACTTACACTGTGAAAGAGGTCAAAGGGGACAATGCTACAATTACTTACGACACAGCCGAAAAACAAGTGACTGTTAAAGTTACTCGTGACGGAGATGCCTTGAAGGCAGAAGTCGTCTATCCAGAAAACAAAACCTTTACCAATGCCTTCACACCAAAGGCAACGACTGCAACAATTGAGTTGTCTAAAGAGTTAAAAGGTCGTGACTTGGTAGACGGTGAGTTTAGCTTTGAATTGTACGAAGGTACTAACAAACTTCAAACTGTCACCAACAAATCTGGCAAAGTAAGCTTTGATGCGATTTCTTACACAGCAGAAGGTGAACACACTTATACTGTGAAGGAAGTCAAGGGGAACGTACCAGGTATCACATACGATACAGCCGAAAAACAAGTAACCGTTAAGGTAACTAAAGATGGAGACAAGCTAAAAGCAACAGTTGTCTACCCAGAAAGCAAGGTCTTTGCAAATACTTACTCAGCTCCAAGTCCAGCAAAAGCTCGGATTTCAGCTAGCAAGATTTTAGAAGGCCGTGCCTTGAAGGATGGCGAATTCAGCTTTAACTTGTTGGATGAAGCTGGCAAAGTCCTTCAAACAAAACAAAATGCTGCAGATGGTTCCGTAGCCTTTGATGAAATTTCTTATTCACAAGAAGATGCAGGGAAAACGTTCCACTACACGATTAAGGAAGTAATCCCTCAATCTCAAGAAAAAGGAATGACCTACGATCAAGCCAGCATCGAAGTGACAGTAACTGTTACGAAAGATGATGCAAGCAATACCATCAAGGCTACAGTGGCATATGGTGCGAAGACATCCTTCACCAATACCTTTGTCACAAGTGAAATCCCACCGACTCCACCAGTCGTTGAAAAACCAGAAGCTAAGCTTTATACGATTCAGCTTCACAAGGTGAATGGTGAAGGTCGAGCTTTAGCGGGAGCTGTCTTTGGACTCTTTGAAGCGGATGGTAGCACACCAGTTGCCAACCCTTATGGTGAAGGTCAAGCGACAGCGACATCCGACGCTAATGGTCTTGTAAGCTTTGTAGGCTTTGAGGCGAAGAATTATGTAGTGAAAGAATTGACAGCACCAGAAGGATACCAACTTTCAACTGCTTCAATCGCTGTCTCTGCAACAGAATTAAGCGCTGCGTCAGATTTGGTAGTGGATAAAGGAAATGTGGTGAACAAACCGTTTACTGAAATCCCACCAATTCCACCAGTAGTTGAGAAACCGGAATTGACTCTCTACAGCATTCAATTGCACAAAGTCAATAATGAAGGTCAAGCCTTGGCAGGAGCAGTCTTTGGACTTTTTGAAGCAGATGGTGTGACACCAGTAGCTAATCCATATGGCGCAGGTCAAGCGACAGCGACATCAGATGCCAATGGTCTTGTGACCTTTACAGGACTTGAAGCCAAGGATTATGTAGTGAAAGAGTTGACAGCACCAGAAGGATACCAACTTTCTGAAGAAGCGATTGCTGTTTCAGCTAGTCAATTGATTGCGTCAGCGGATCAAGTACTTGATAGAGGTAAAGTAGTCAATAAACCATTCACTGCAATTCCACCAACTCCACCAGTAGTTGAGAAACCTGAATTGAAGCTTTATACCATTCAGCTTCACAAGGTAAATCCATTCTACCAAGATCTAGCAGGAGCAGTCTTCGGACTCTTTGAAGCAGATGGTGTGACACCAGTTGCTAATCCATATGGCGAAGGCCAAGCGACTGCAACATCTGATGCCAATGGTCTTGTAAGATTTGTAGGCTTTGAGGCTAAGGATTATGTGGTGAAAGAATTGACTGCTCCAGCAGGATACCAACTTTCAACCGATTCAATCACTGTTTCTGCGGCGGAATTAACTGCTGCGAAAGATTTGGTAGTAGATAAAGGGAATGTGGTCAATCAATTGACTCCTCCAAAAGGAGATACACCGCCACCTTCTACTGACAAACCAAGAAAAGAAATTCCATCAAATCCTCCAAAAGGGAAAACCCCACCACCTTCAACTGAAAAGCCAGAAAAAGAAATTCCATCAAATCCTCCAAAAGGAGAGAAAAAAGAAGTTCTTCCTTCTACTGGTCAATCAATGAGTGAAGGACTAGTGGCTACAGGACTCGCATTGGCGGTTGCTGGAAGTGCCTTGGTTTACAAAAAACGTGAGAATTAATCTCTAAAACAGGTTTTGTCCTAGCCTTGCTAGACAAGCCTGTTTTTTTTATAGGAGATAAATATTATTTATCATCTCCTTTAAAAATACATATTAGACACGATCACTAATTGGTGATAAGATGAATGTATGAAATAATAAAGGAGGAATGAATATGTGCAGAACCATAGTAGGAGTATCCGCTAATCTCTGTCCGGTTGATCCGGAAGGGAAGAATCTTCATTCCTCCGTTTCGAGTCAGTTTGCAGAAGGAATTCGCCAAGCAGGCGGACTTCCAATGGTCATTCCGATGGGAGATGCTTCCTTGGTCAAGGACTATGTTGAAACAATTGATAAATTGATTTTAAGTGGGGGCCAAAATGTGGACCCGAGTCTTTATGGTGAAGAAAAAACCATCGAGAGCGACGATTACAACATCGAACGCGATCAATTTGAGCTTGCCCTACTGAAGGAAGCGGTACGCCAAAACAAACCGGTTCTGGGAATTTGCCGCGGGGTACAGTTGATCAATGTGGCATTTGGCGGAACACTCAACCAAGAAATTGAGGGACACTGGCAAGGTCTCCCATTTGGAACTTCTCATTCAATTGAGACTCAAAAAGGCAGTGTCGTAGAGCAACTCTTTGGTCAAGCTAGTCGGATCAATTCTGTTCATCGCCAAAGTATTAAGGATCTTGCGCCGAATTTCCGCGCGACAGCTTTTGATCCACGTGATCATACCATCGAAGCTATCGAAGCAGTCGATGGCCATCGCATTATGGGCTTGCAGTGGCACCCAGAATACTTGGTCAATGAAGAAAAAGGAAATTTAGAACTGTTTCGCTATTTGTTGCAGGAGTTATAATGAAGTTAGAGGTTGGTCTTGAGCCGATCTCTTTTTTTGCGTCTGAGAAAAGACGAAAAAACACTGGAAATAAGGTCAGATAACAGGTTAATTGTTCATAAAAAAACAGGTCCATCTAGCAATGCTAGATGAAAACCTGTTTTAAAAATTATTCGTGGCGTTTTTTAGCAACGAGCATACTTCCAGCACCTGCAAGAGCAAACCCTGCTGCCAATAGTCCCTCGCTCATTGTCTCACCTGTAGAAGGAAGGGTATGTTTTTTATCTTCTTTTGGTTGACTTCCAGAAGGCTTATCTCCTTTTGGTTTGTCTGTTGACGGTGTAGTCGGAGGAGTTGGCGGTGTTGGAGGGTTGGTTGGAGGAGTTGGAGGTGTTGGAGGAGTTGGAGGAGTTGGAGGTGTTGGTGGTGTTGGTGGTGTTGGTGGTGTTGGTGGTGTGTTTGGTGGAGTTAGATAGTTAATAACCGTTCCCTTGTCTACTACAAGATTAGGCGCAGCTTTTAATTCGTTAGCAGATACAGCAATAACATCCGTTAATAATTGGTAGCCAGCTGGCGCTGTCAACTCTTTAATAACATAATCTCTTGCTTCCAATCCAGTGAAGGAAACAAGACCATTGGCATCGGATGTAGCAGTCGCTTGGCCTTGGCCATATGGATTGGTAACTGGTGTCACACCATCTGCCTCATAGAGACCAAATACAGCACCTGCAAGGTCTTGACCTACTAGATTTACTTTATGCAATTGTATGCTGTAAAGTTTTAACTCAGGTTTTTCAACAGTAGGAGGAGTTGGCGGGATATAAGTAAATGGTTTGTTTACCACATTTCCTTTATCTACTACACTATTTGAAACAACCAAATCACTAGCTGCAATTTTGATAACTTCATCTGATAACTGGTAACCATCTGGAGCTGTAAGTTCTTTCACCACATAATCTTTAGCTTCCAGTCCTGTAAAGGTTACAAGACCATTTGCATCTGAAGTAGCAGTTGCTTGTCCTTCTCCGTAAGGGTTGGCAACTGGAGTTGTACCATCTGCCTCAAAGAGTCCAAAGACCGCCCCAACAAGTGGTTTTCCTTCATTGTTGACTTTATGTAACTGAATGCTGTAAAGCTTCAATTCCGGTTTGTCAACAGTAGGAGGAGTTGGTGGGATTTCAGTTGTCACAAATGTATTGGTGAAGGTGTTTTTCCCACCATATTGGACATCTGCTACAATTTGATTGTTTGCTTCATCTTTTGAAACAGTTACAGTTGCCTGAACAGTTCCTTCGTCATAGACCATCCCTTTTTCTTTTGATTCTGGGATGACCTCTTTAATGGTATAAGTGAAGGTTTTACCTACTTCAGCTTCAGAGTATGAAATCGCATCAAAGGTAACACTTCCATCTGCAATGTTTTGTTTTGTTTGAAGAACGTTCCCATCTTGATCCAATAATTGGAAATAGAATTCGCCTTCTTTTAAATCACGACCCTTCAATATCTTGCTAGCTGAGAGGGTAGCAGATCCTGGTTTTGGTGCTGTATAAGTGTTTGTAAATGTTTTATTATCTGGATAGACAACATCTGCTTTCAGATTGTTGCCATCTTTTTTCACCTTAACGGTTACTTGTTTGTCAGCTTTGTCATAGGTAATACCTGGTGTATTTCCAGCGACTTCTTTGACAGTGTATGTGTGCTCACCGACTTCATCATAGGTAATCGGTTCAAAGGTGATTTTGCCATTTTTATTTGTAACGGTTTGTAACTTATTTGTACCCTCGTACAATTCAAAACTAAACTCACCATCTGTTAATTCACGTCCAGTAAGAGCTTTTTCAAGTTCGATGGTTGCTTGAGTCGATGTTGGTTTTGCTTTTGGATTGGTGATCGTCTTTGTAACCTTATGGTCTGCCCCGAAATCTTCAGGATTGACGAGTGTGTCAGCAGTAGTGATGGTATAGCCTTCAGGGGCCTCTGTTTCCGTTAAGATGTACTTATCTTTTAAGAGCGCGTTAACGGTAATGTCCCCGTTAGCATCTGTAACGTATTCACCGATCTCCTGGTTATTGGCTTGACGGACAACTTTAAATTTAGCGCCAGCGAGTGGTTGGCTTTCGTCATTGACCTTATGGATATGGACGGTAAAGACATATCCTTTACCAGCCCCACCTGCAATTTGCACAGCCGCTGCATTAGACGCCTCTTTGATAACCACTCCTTTTCCTTTTAGAGTGGCATCATTTTTTAGGAGCTCTCCATCTACTGGTTCGTAATTTAATTGGACATCATAAGCAATTCGATATTGGTCGTTTTCACTAATGTCTCCCAGATTAATAACAAATGATCGACCGTCTTCGCTAATGTTAATCGTATGTTGGTCTGTTACATCAACGCGATCTGAAAATTGCCATTCTCCTTCGACGTATGCAAATTTCCCTTTAATGACTCTGATGCTACCTGGCACATAGGAAGCATTCGTAAACTTCAAATGGTCTTCAAGAGTAGCTTCTTTGATGTTTTGTTTGGTTCTATTGACAGAAATGGTATAAGAAATCATCTTCTTATCATCATCATGTACCCAACTTGTTTTTGTTAAGGTTCTTGGGTTACCATCTCCGATCCCTTTAAAGGAGACTTTGCCCCCAATCTTGGTCTCGCCGTTGACGGTAATTTCAATAGGGACTTCCCCTTTTTGTGGGTGTTTCTTAAAGTCGATACGCGCATAGAAGAAGAAGGAGCCCTGGGTATCTGAATGTTTTTCGACATAGTCAGTGTAAGTCAATGACAATTTCTTATTGTCTTTATCAACTTTGGCATGGGCAATAATTTCATTGGTATTGACATCACGAATTTCAAAGCTTTGGGACGTAATGATCAAAGCATCTGGAACAGTAATGTCAGTTGTATCCCCTTTTTTGACATTCTTACCAGCTAAGTCGAAATCAGCATTGATACGGAATGTTGCCCATTGTCCTAATTCCCAATCAAGGTTGCCACCTTCATTATTGGTAACTTTGATATTTTTGATCGTATCGACCAATTTTCCGCTAACGGTCACTTCAGGAGTTTCTGCTGAAGTGCGATTTAGACCTAAAGCGAAAAGCATGGCCACTAAACAAAGGACAAATGAGAAAATTTTAATATTTCTATTCTTCATCTTATCTTCCCTTTTCATAAAAAATTAGTGCCTAGTTATCAATGCCTGATTACTCTTAAAGATAGGAACGTCCAAATCCAATCTGTTGGTAATAAGAATTGAGTGCTGAGACACGACCTCCATAAAATAATTTTATAGGGTAAAATATTTTACTTTTAAAATTATTCCCTACACAGGGAATTATAGCAAAAATAATGAGTAGCTTCAAGCTAAAAAAGTGAATTTTTGCACAAATTTTCTATTAAAAAACTTTTTCATTGACTTTCTAAAATTTTCAGAATACATGCATGGAACTGTCATAAAATATCCAAAGGTGCGTAAAATGAGCAGAAAAATGAATGACATTATTAAAAAAATACGAATAGTAGTATAGAGGAGACGCTAGGCCAAAGTGATGGTATAATAGAAGAGATAGAAACTATTTAGAATGAAAGAGGAATTATGATGACAAAAATTCGAGGATTTGAACTTGTATCAACCTATACCAATCAGGACTTGCTACCAAAACGGGAGACAGCCCATGCAGCTGGCTATGATTTGAAAGTAGCAGAGCGCACAGTGATTGCACCAGGAGAGATCGTCCTCGTCCCAACTGGGGTCAAGTCTTATATGCAAGCAGGTGAGGTGCTTTATCTCTACGACCGTTCCTCTAATCCTCGCAAAAAAGGTCTGGTCTTGATTAACTCTGTTGGCGTTATTGATGGTGACTACTATGGCAATCCAGGCAATGAAGGCCATATCTTTGCACAGATGAAAAACATTACCGACCAGTACGTCGTTCTTGAAGTTGGGGAACGCGTAGTTCAGGCTGTTTTTGCACCATTTTTAATCGCGGATGGAGATGAAGCAGACGGTGTGCGGACTGGCGGATTTGGAAGTACAGGGCACTAGGATGAAGATTATCTTTGTGCGTCATGGAGAGCCAGATTACCGTGAGTTAGAGGAGCGTTCTTATACGGGATTTGGGATAGATTTGGCGCCCTTGTCTGAGAAGGGACGGCAGCAAGCCCAGGAACTGAGCAAAAATCCTTTACTCTCCTCAGCTGAAATAATCATATCTTCTGCAGTCACAAGAGCTTTAGAAACGTCTTCTTATGTGGTTCGTACTACGGGACTTCCTTTGAGAGTAGAGCCTTTATTGCATGAATGGCAGGTCTATGAAAGTGGCATAGATAGATTTGAAGAAGCTAGAAGACTATTTTTAGAAAATAATGGGGAGTTGCTCCAAAATTCTCCTGTTCAATATGAGACAGTTGTAGAGATGAAGTCTCGTTTTCTAGAATGCATGGCTAAGTATCGAGACCATCAAACTGTGGTAGTTGTAGCCCATCGAATGCTGATACGGCAGTTTGTAGCAAATGAGAAGATTGATTTTTGCCAAGTGATTGAGTGTGAGATAGAGATTTAGAAAGAGGTATCGTATAGCTAAGAAAAAAACGACATTTATTTGTCAAAATTGTGCTTATAACTCCCCCAAGTACCTAGGGCGCTGTCCCAACTGTGGTTCTTGGTCTTCCTTTGTCGAGGAGGTCGAGGTCGCAGAGGTCAAGAATGCCCGAGTGTCCTTGACAGGTGAAAGACCAAACCCATGAAACTAGCGGATGTGACCTCCATCAATGTCCATCGGACTAAGACGGAGATGGAGGAATTCAACCGCGTCCTTGGAGGCGGTGTCGTCCCAGGAAGTCTGGTCTTGATTGGTGGTGATCCAGGGATTGGGAAATCGACCCTGCTCCTTCAAGTATCGACCCAACTATCTCAAGTGGGAACGGTCCTCTACGTTAGTGGAGAGGAGTCAGCCCAGCAGATCAAACTTCGGGCAGAGCGCTTGGGAGATATCGACAGTGAGTTTTATCTCTATGCGGAGACCAATATGCAGAGCGTGCGGGCAGAAGTGGAGCGCATCCAGCCTAACTTTCTCATCATCGACTCTATCCAGACCATTATGTCTCCTGAAATTTCAGGGGTGCAGGGATCGGTTTCTCAGGTGCGGGAAGTAACAGCTGAGCTCATGCAGCTGGCCAAGACCAACAACATCGCCATCTTTATCGTGGGCCATGTGACCAAAGAGGGAACCTTGGCGGGGCCTCGGATGCTCGAGCACATGGTAGATACGGTGCTCTACTTTGAGGGGGAACGCCACCATACCTTCCGGATCCTGAGAGCGGTAAAGAACCGCTTTGGCTCGACCAATGAGATCGGGATCTTCGAGATGCAGTCAGGTGGCTTGGTTGAGGTTCTCAATCCGAGTCAAGTTTTCCTAGAAGAGCGTTTAGACGGTGCGACTGGTTCGTCTATCGTGGTCACTATGGAAGGGACCCGACCAATCTTAGCGGAGGTACAGGCCTTGGTGACACCGACTATGTTTGGCAACGCCAAGCGCACGACGACAGGGCTTGATTTTAACCGGGTTAGCCTCATCATGGCAGTGCTAGAAAAACGAGCGGGTTTGCTCCTTCAAAATCAGGATGCCTACCTTAAGTCTGCAGGTGGAGTCAAATTGGATGAGCCAGCTATCGACCTAGCGGTTGCAGTTGCCATTGCTTCCAGCTACAAGGACAAGCCAACCAACCCGCAGGAGTGTTTCGTCGGAGAGTTGGGCTTGACGGGAGAAATCCGTCGAGTGAATCGGATTGAACAACGGATCAATGAAGCAGCTAAGCTTGGTTTTACCAAGATTTATGTTCCGAAAAATTCTCTGACTGGGATCACGATGCCATCGGGGATCCAGGTCATCGGTGTGACGACACTAAGTGAAGTCTTGAAAAAAGTATTTTAATAGAAGAAAAGGTTCTAAATAGGAAAAATTAGAGCCTTTTTCCGATGTGACAAATACGAGTAGATAGCACCTGACAGAAAGGAGTGGATATGGTAAAATAATAGATGGTTTGAATTTCAAAGGAATAAAGGAGAGACCATGTCTTATTTTGATAATTTTTAACAGCCAACCAAGCTTATGTGGCTCTACATGGAGACCTCCGTCTGCCGATTAAGCCGAAAACACAAGTTGCCATCGTGACCTGTATGGATTCTCGCCTTCACGTGGCACCAGCACTGGGCCTAGCTCTTGGAGATGCTCATATTTTGCGGAATGCTGGAGGGCGCGTGACCGATGACATGATTCGCTCCTTGGTCATTTCCCAGCAGCAAATGGGAACCCGTGAAATTGTCGTCTTGCACCATACAGACTGTGGCGCACAAACCTTTGAAAACGAAGGTTTCCGGCAACATCTAAAGAAAGAACTGGGAGTAGATGTGGGAGAGCGCGATTTTCTCCCCTTTCAAGACATTGAAGAGAGCGTTCGCGAGGATATGGAGCTTCTCAAGGCTTCCCCTTTGATTCCAGAGGATGTCATTATCTCAGGAGCTGTGTATGATGTGGATACCGGATTGATCTCTGAAGTGAAATAAAATAGAAGAGTTCAAGAAAACAAAACGATTTTGTTTTCTTGAACTCTTTTTTACTGGTGTAAAAAAATTGAACCGGCTAGGAAAAAATGTGACAAAACGATTAAAAAATCGGTGTGAACTATGACATTTTTACAGAATTATGACATAATTATTTCGACACATTGATTCTCTGTGTCGATCATGTTACAATTTTATTTGTATCATGGAATCATGAAATATGAAAAAGGAGATCCTATAAATGAAGGATGTATTTAATAAGCGCCAGCGCTTTTCATTGCGAAAGTATAGCGTTGGGGTTTGTTCAGTTCTTTTAGGAACGGCACTCTTTGCTGCAGGAGCTCAATCTGCGTCAGCGGATGAAGCAAAAGCAGCCTCTGAATCTGCGGGAACAGCAGCTTCAGAAGCAGCACAACCTGCTACAACAGAGTCAAGTCAAGCAGAAGCACCAGTTGCTTCTAAGGCATACGGGGAAGGGGGATCAGTTCCAAAAATTGACCTTTCTGGGACTGCTGCTGCAACTTCAGAAACACCAGCTTCAGCGATTGAAAAAGCTGAGGCAACTGCAACACCAGCTGCTACAGAAAAGCAGGTAGCACCAGCTGAAACTAAAAAAACTGAAGAAGCTTCAAAACCACTAAACGTTGGTTCATTGCCAGAAATCGCTCTACCAGTTACAAATAAGGCAGAGTTGAGCTCTAAGCCAGCCTCTACAACAGCTTCTACTACAGCACAACCTACTGCAACTCGTGCTGCAGCAGGTGAAAGCTCAGAAAGAGCAGCTGCAAGAGAAGAAGCAACTACACCAGCAGTAACAACTACTTTTTCAGCTACTGTAAATCCAGCAGCTCCAATCACCGGTACAGAAGAAGCTGCGCAAGCAGATAGAGCAGCAAGTACAGATGCTGCTGCGGCTGTAGCAAACGCTGCTACAGAACGTACAAATGCAGGAGCTTTAGCAGTAAGTAGCCGTCGTCGTAACCGTCGTGCCGCTGCAGACCACAATAACGAGCCAGTTGCTGTAGCAACTTTCTTAAAAGACGGTGAAGTTGCTACACCTGATATGACGGATCCTAACGGTGCAAGTGTTCGTTCACAAACAGTACCATCTGGTTACGCTACTAAAGAAGGCGATGTCTACACCTATAGTATTGTAGACCTTACTCGTTTCAATGAACGCTACAATACAAACTACTATACACGTGCCTATAAGAGATTTGATGCTTCAACAGATACGACAGTTGAATTAATTGATAAAAACACTGGTAATGTAGTAGAAACTAGAAAAATTACTGCCTCTAGTGGTATTCAAAAATTCACGACAACTACAGCTGCATCTAAAGGTGAATTGACTTGGCAACTTGATTACGATCCAGGTACAGGAGCTGGTCCTGGTAAAACTGACCAACCATTTATTCAATACGGATATGAAGTTGGGGCAAGTATCCAAGCTTTGGTAGCTCCAGGACACAACCTTACTACTGAAGAACAAAAATTATATGATGCAGTTTATGCTGCTCGTACATCAACAGATATTATCAACGTTGTAGAGCCAGCTTATAACGGTCGTACGATTACGGATACTAATGCCAAGATTCCAGTAGCAGTTAATAAAACAACTTACTATAAAGTAGTTGATAAAAATAATCCAACCTTTAACGCGAATAAAACGGATGTAACTGTTCAAGATTATAAAGAAAATGGCAATGAAGTAGACTTGGCTTCATACACTCTTAAAGCTATGGAAGGTCAAAACTTCACAGCATCTGGAGAACGTCAATTCGATGGTTACAAATTGTATCAAGCAGCTGATGCAAACGATCAATCAGGTTATGTAAGTCGCCCTTACAAAGTTGGAACTAAATTCATGGACGCTGAGCGTGCAGGAATCAAACGGATTAAAGAAATCGTAGGGGAAGACGGAACAGTAGTCGTTCGTGTTTACTTACTAGATCCAAACAACAAAGCAAACGTTCTGATGGTACCTTGAGCACTGATGGCTACATGTTGCTAGCAGAAACCAAACCAATCAAACCAGGTGATTATAACAAACAAGAATTAGCTGTTAAGAAATCACCTCTTCACACCATTCCTTTCACAGATAGTAAAGGTGTAACCTATGCAAATGGTAAGGAAGTTCCATTTGACTTCCAAAAAGCTGCAGGATATACACCGTATAAGACTGTCTTTGTTCCATTCTTGGGAGATAACATTGGTCACCTTTCTCCAAATGAACAATTGGTTCGTGGAGTAAATGGTATCGGTACAAACGTTGACTTGCTTAACTCTTTGACACCTTATAAACAACCTGTTTATTACTATGTCAAACAAGAACCAGTTGAAGTTACTCCAGAAGTTGAAAAACAATTGGAAGGACGTGTGCTTGTTGATGGTGAATTCAACTTCAAGCTGAAAGAAGTCAATGAAAACAAATCACTTCCTTCATATGAAGAAACTGTTACGAACAAAAATGGTAAAGCGACATTTAGTAAATTAAGCTTCAATAAAGTTGGTACTTACATCTACACCATCACTGAAAAAGCAGGTTCAGATGCAAACGTTGATTACGATGCAATGACTGTTACGATGAAGGTTACTGTAACTGAAAACTCTAAAGGTGATTTGCAAGCATCCGTTAAATACAGTGGTACTGGTGGATTCTCGTCAAGTGCAGATGATAAGACCTTCAACAACTATGTTGTAGCACCAGTTAAAACCAAGTTTGACTTTACGAAGGCTCTTGCAGGTCGTGAGTTGAAAGAAGGCGAATTCAGTTTTGTATTGAAAGATTCAACTGGTAAGACTCTTCAAACCAAGACCAATAATAAAAAAGGTGTTGTAGCCTTTGATGACTTAACCTTTGATAATACACAAATTGGTACACACAAATACACTGTAGAAGAAGTTATTCCAGAAAATAAAGAAACTGGTATGACTTACGATACAATGAAGGCGGAAGTTACTATTACTGTTACTAAGGAAGGTCACGTTCTCAAAGCAACAAATACACTTCCTGCAGATACAGAGTTCAACAATACCTTCACACCTGTTGCTACACAAGCTCAATTCAAGTTCACTAAGAAATTGGAAGGAAAAGAGCTCACGAAGGATGCCTTCACATTTGAATTGCTTGAAAATGGTAAGGTCATCCAAACCAAGAAAAATGCGGCTGACGGTACTATCCAATTCGATGCGATTTCATACGACAAAGAAGGCCCTCACACCTATACTGTACGTGAAGTAGCTGGAACAGATACAAACATCGACTACGATGATATGAATGCAGTCGTAAAAGTTAACGTCACAAAAGACGCTCAAACTGGTCTTTTGAACGCTGCAGTTACAATGCCTGAAGATACAGAGTTCAACAACTTTGCAGTTGCTCCAGTTAAGACTCGTTTCGACTTCAGCAAAGCCCTTGCAGGTCGTGAGTTGAAAGATGGCGAATTTACATTTGTATTGAAAGATGCAGATGGTAAGACTCTTCAAACCAAGACCAACAATAAAAAGGTGTTGTAGCCTTTGATGATTTGACCTTTGACAATACACAAGTTGGTACACACAAATACACTGTAGAAGAAGTTATCCCAGAAAATAAAGAAACTGGTATGACTTACGACCAAATGAAGGCTGAAGTGACAATTACTGTTACTAAGGAAGGTCACGTTCTTAAAGCGACAAACACACTTCCTGCAGATACAGAGTTCAACAATACCTTCACACCTGCTGCTACGCAAGCTCAATTCAAGTTCACTAAACGTCTTGAAGGTAAAGAACTTACAAAGGATGCCTTCACATTTGAATTGCTTGAAAACGGCAATGTGATCCAAACCAAGAAGAATGCGGCTGACGGTACTATCCAATTCGACGCGATTTCTTACGACAAAGAAGGTGCTCATACATACACTGTACGTGAAGTAGCTGGAACAGATACAAACATCGACTACGATTCAATGAATGCAGTCGTAACAGTTAATGTAACGAAATGCTGCATCTGGTGTCTTGAGCGCAGCTGTTACAATGCCAGAAGATACAGAGTTCAACAACTATGTGGTTTCACCAGTTGTGACCAAGTTTGACTTCACTAAGAAATTGGCTGGTCGTAAATTGGCTGCAGGCGAATTCAGCTTCGTATTGAAAGATTCAACTGGTAGAGAGGTTGAAACCGTTCAGAATGATGCTGACGGAAATGTTACCTTCTCAGAATTGTCATTCGACAATACGAAAGTTGGTACCCACACTTATACTGTAGAAGAAGTTATTCCGGCAAACAAAGAAATTGGAATGACTTACGACCAAATGAAGGCTACAGTGACAGTTGAAGTTGCGAAGAACGGTCATTCATTGACAACTGTTACAAACGTTACATCAACAGGTGGTAAAGATGCCAACGGTAACGCTACTGATGGTACTGCAGATAAAGAATTCAACAACAAAGTCACTCCTCCAGAAACTCCAGAATTCCAACCAGAAAAATTTGTCGTTTCTAAAGAGAAATATGACATTACTGGTAAGAAGTTGATGGATGACGACGATGAGTTGGCAAATGAGTACACTGAAACAAATGCAGATCCATATGTTGATGGTGTTAAAAACAACGAACCAGAAAACTTGAATACTAAGACTGTTAAACGCGGTTCTAAATTGGTTTACCAAGTATGGCTGGATACTACTAAATTCACAGAAGCTAACAACATCCAATACGTTGGTGTATCTGATACATATGATGCAGAAAAATTGGACGTAAATGCTGCTGACATCAAGCTTACGATTCAGTAACTGGTGCAGACGTGACTGCTAAATTCGACATCAAAGTTGAAAATGGCACTATCACTGCAACTTCTAAAGAAGCATTTATCAAGGATAAAGTAAACGCTCCTGTTATCGACACAACTAAGTTCGCATTTGGACGTTACTATAAATTTGATATTCCAGCAACTGTGAAAGAATCTGTTAAAGCTGGTGCTGATATTGAAAATACAGCCAACCAAACAGTTCACGTTTACAACCCAGTAAGCAAGACAGTTGAAAAACCTGAAAAACCAACACAAAAACGTGTTAACAGCGTTCCAGTTCCAGTGGAAATGAATTTCACGAAACGTTTGGAAGGCCGTGAGTTGAAAGCGAACGAATTCGAATTCGTATTGAAGAAAGACGGTGTTGAAGTAGAACGCGTTAAGAATAACGCTGCTGGTAAGATCGTCTTCAAGACTCTTGAATTCGGACGTGATGATCTCGGTAAGACTTACAACTACACAGTTGAAGAAACTCCTGGTACAGATGCAACTGTCAAATACGACACAATGGTTGCTACTGTTAAAGTTGTAGTATCACATGATGGTACTGCTAAAGCGATCGTTGCGAACGTAACAGATGCTGCTGATAAAGAATTTAACAACCGTGTAACTCCTCCAGAAGAACCTAAGTTCCAACCAGAGAAATACGTTGTTTCTGAAGAGAAATTCGATATCACAGGCGACAAGCTCGTTGATGATGACAAAGAGTTGGCAGACAAGTACGCAGATACAAATGCGAACCCATATGCGGACGATGCATCTAACAACGAAAAACAAAACTTGAACACTAAGACTGTGAAACGTGGCGACAAGTTGGTTTACCAAGTATGGTTGGATACAACTAAATTTGATGCCAACAACAAGGACAACATCCAATCAGTAGGAATCTCAGATGACTACGATGAAACTAAGTTGGATCTTGATTCTACTAAGATTAAAGCCTACGATTCAGTAACAGGTGCAGAAGTAACAGATAAATTCGATATCGCTGTGAACAATGGTGTGATTACTGCAACTCTTAAAGCTGGCTTCACTAAGTCACTTGGCGACGCAGAAAACACTCAAATCATTGACACAACTAAATTCGAATTCGGACGTTACTACAAGTTCGACATCCCAACAACAGTGAAAGCTGATGTACCTGGTGGTGTAGATATTGAAAACACTGCGGCTCAAGTAGTGAACTACTACAACCCAACAACTAAGAAGGTTGAAAAACCAAGCAAACCAACTGAAAAACGTGTAAACAACGTACCAGTTGACGTGGAATTCAACTTTACTAAACGCTTGGAAGGCCGTGAGTTGAAAGCGAACGAATTCAGCTTCGTGCTTAAAGATTCAGAAGGTAAGACTCTTGAAACTGTTAAGAACGATGCCTCAGGTAACGTTAAGTTCTCTAAACTTGAATTCAAGAAAGGCCAAGAAGGCGTACACAACTACACAGTAGAAGAAGTTAAAGGAAGCGACGCAACCGTTACATACGACACAATGAAAGCGAATGTAACAGTCACAGTTAAACACGATGGAACAGCTAAAGTTCTTGTGGCTACTGTAGGCGAAATTGCGGATAAAGAATTTAACAACCGTGTAACTCCTCCAGAAGAACCTAAGTTCCAACCAGAGAAATACGTTGTTTCTGAAGAGAAATTCGATATCACAGGCGACAAGCTCGTTGATGATGACAAAGAGTTGGCAGATAAGGTCGCAGATACCAATGCGAACCCATATGCGGACGATGCATCAAACAACGAAAAACAAAACTTGAACACTAAGACTGTGAAACGTGGCGACAAGTTGGTTTACCAAGTATGGTTGGATACAACTAAATTTGATGCCAACAACAAGGACAACATCCAATCAGTAGGAATCTCAGATGACTACGATGAAACTAAGTTGGATCTTGATTCTACTAAGATTAAAGCCTACGATTCAGTAACAGGTGCAGAAGTAACAGATAAATTCGATATCGCTGTGAACAACGGTGTGATTACTGCAACTCTTAAAGCTGGCTTCACTAAGTCACTTGGCGACGCAGAAAACACTCAAATCATTGACACAACTAAATTTGAATTCGGACGTTACTACAAGTTCGACATCCCAACAACAGTGAAAGCTGATGTTCCTGGTGGTGTAGATATCGAAAATACTGCGGCTCAAGTAGTGAACTACTACAACCCAACAACTAAGAAGGTTGAAAAACCAAGCAAACCAACTGAAAAACGTGTAAACAACGTACCAGTTGACGTGGAATTCAACTTTACTAAACGCTTGGAAGGCCGTGAGTTGAAAGCGAACGAATTCAGCTTCGTGCTTAAAGATTCAGAAGGTAAGACTCTTGAAACTGTTAAGAACGATGCCTCAGGTAACGTTAAGTTCTCTAAACTTGAATTCAAGAAAGGCCAAGAAGGCGTACACAACTACACAGTAGAAGAAGTTAAAGGAAGCGACGCAACCGTTACATACGACACAATGAAAGCGAATGTAACAGTCACAGTTAAACACGATGGAACAGCTAAAGTTCTTGTGGCTACTGTAGGCGAAATTGCGGATAAAGAATTTAACAACCGTGTAACTCCACCAGAAGAACCTAAGTTCCAACCAGAGAAATACGTTGTTTCTGAAGAGAAATTCGATATCACAGGCGACAAGCTCGTTGATGATGACAAAGAGTTGGCAGACAAGTACGCAGATACAAATGCGAACCCATATGCGGACGATGCATCTAACAACGAAAAACAAAACTTGAACACTAAGACTGTGAAACGTGGCGACAAGTTGGTTTACCAAGTATGGTTGGATACAACTAAATTTGATGCCAACAACAAGGACAACATCCAATCAGTAGGAATCTCAGATGACTACGATGAAACTAAGTTGGATCTTGATTCTACTAAGATTAAAGCCTACGATTCAGTAACAGGTGCAGAAGTAACAGATAAATTCGATATCGCTGTGAACAATGGTGTGATTACTGCAACTCTTAAAGCTGGCTTCACTAAGTCACTTGGCGACGCAGAAAACACTCAAATCATTGACACAACTAAATTCGAATTCGGACGTTACTACAAGTTCGACATCCCAACAACAGTGAAAGCTGATGTACCTGGTGGTGTAGATATTGAAAACACTGCGGCTCAAGTAGTGAACTACTACAACCCAACAACTAAGAAGGTTGAAAAACCAAGCAAACCAACTGAAAAACGTGTAAACAACGTACCAGTTGACGTGGAATTCAACTTTACTAAACGCTTGGAAGGCCGTGAGTTGAAAGCGAACGAATTCAGCTTCGTGCTTAAAGATTCAGAAGGTAAGACTCTTGAAACTGTTAAGAACGATGCCTCAGGTAACGTTAAGTTCTCTAAACTTGAATTCAAGAAAGGCCAAGAAGGCGTACACAACTACACAGTAGAAGAAGTTAAAGGAACAGACGCAACCGTTACATACGACACAATGAAAGCGAATGTAACAGTCACAGTTAAACACGATGGAACAGCTAAAGTTCTTGTGGCTACTGTAGGCGAAATTGCGGATAAAGAATTTAACAACCGTGTAACTCCTCCAGAAGAACCTAAGTTCCAACCAGAGAAATACGTTGTTTCTGAAGAGAAATTCGATATCACAGGCGACAAGCTCGTTGATGATGACAAAGAGTTGGCAGATAAGGTCGCAGATACCAATGCGAACCCATATGCGGACGATGCATCAAACAACGAAAAACAAAACTTGAACACTAAGACTGTGAAACGTGGCGACAAGTTGGTTTACCAAGTATGGTTGGATACAACTAAATTTGATGCCAACAACAAGGACAACATCCAATCAGTAGGAATCTCAGATGACTACGATGAAACTAAGTTGGATCTTGATTCTACTAAGATTAAAGCCTACGATTCAGTAACAGGTGCAGAAGTAACAGATAAATTCGATATCGCTGTGAACAACGGTGTGATTACTGCAACTCTTAAAGCTGGCTTCACTAAGTCACTTGGCGACGCAGAAAACACTCAAATCATTGACACAACTAAATTTGAATTCGGACGTTACTACAAGTTCGACATCCCAACAACAGTGAAAGCTGATGTTCCTGGTGGTGTAGATATCGAAAATACTGCGGCTCAAGTAGTGAACTACTACAACCCAACAACTAAGAAGGTTGAAAAACCAAGCAAACCAACTGAAAAACGTGTAAACAACGTACCAGTTGACGTGGAATTCAACTTTACTAAACGCTTGGAAGGCCGTGAGTTGAAAGCGAACGAATTCAGCTTCGTGCTTAAAGATTCAGAAGGTAAGACTCTTGAAACTGTTAAGAACGATGCCTCAGGTAACGTTAAGTTCTCTAAACTTGAATTCAAGAAAGGCCAAGAAGGCGTACACAACTACACAGTAGAAGAAGTTAAAGGAACAGACGCAACCGTTACATACGACACAATGAAAGCGAATGTAACAGTCACAGTTAAACACGATGGAACAGCTAAAGTTCTTGTGGCTACTGTAGGCGAAATTGCGGATAAAGAATTTAACAACCGTGTAACTCCTCCAGAAGAACCTAAGTTCCAACCAGAGAAATACGTTGTTTCTGAAGAGAAATTCGATATCACAGGCGACAAGCTCGTTGATGATGACAAAGAGTTGGCAGATAAGGTCGCAGATACCAATGCGAACCCATATGCGGACGATGCATCAAACAACGAAAAACAAAACTTGAACACTAAGACTGTGAAACGTGGCGACAAGTTGGTTTTACCAAGTATGGTTGGATACAACTAAATTTGATGCCAACAACAAGGACAACATCCAATCAGTAGGAATCTCAGATGACTACGATGAAACTAAGTTGGATCTTGATTCTACTAAGATTAAAGCCTACGATTCAGTAACAGGTGCAGAAGTAACAGATAAATTCGATATCGCTGTGAACAACGGTGTGATTACTGCAACTCTTAAAGCTGGCTTCACTAAGTCACTTGGCGACGCAGAAAACACTCAAATCATTGACACAACTAAATTCGAATTCGGACGTTACTACAAGTTCGACATCCCAACAACAGTGAAAGCTGATGTTCCTGGTGGTGTAGATATCGAAAATACTGCGGCTCAAGTAGTGAACTACTACAACCCAACAACTAAGAAGGTTGAAAAACCAAGCAAACCAACTGAAAAACGTGTAAACAACGTACCAGTTGACGTGGAATTCAACTTTACTAAACGCTTGGAAGGCCGTGAGTTGAAAGCGAACGAATTCAGCTTCGTGCTTAAAGATTCAGAAGGTAAGACTCTTGAAACTGTTAAGAACGATGCCTCAGGTAACGTTAAGTTCTCTAAACTTGAATTCAAGAAAGGCCAAGAAGGCGTACACAACTACACAGTAGAAGAAGTTAAAGGAACAGACGCAACCGTTACATACGACACTATGAAAGCGAATGTAACAGTCACAGTTTCACACGACGGAAAAGCTAAGTTCTGATCGCGAAAGTTGGCGACATTGCGGATAAAGAATTTAACAACAAGGTGACTCCTCCAGAAACTCCAGAGTTCAACCCAGAGAAATACATCTTGAACGCTGAGAAATTCGACCTTACTGGTAAATCACTTCTTGATGATGATAAAGAATTGGCAGACAAGGTTGCGGAAACAAATGCAAATCCTTACGCTGATAAGGCTGACAATAATGAAGCAGCTAACATCAATACTAAGACAGTGAAACGTGGCGATAAGGTTGTTTACCAAGTATGGTTGGATACAACTAAGTTCACTGAAGCGCACAACATCCAATCTGTTGGTGTTACTGATGACTACGAAGAAGACAAACTTGACGTTAATGTTGCAAACATCAAAGCTTACGACTCTGTAACAGGCGAAGATGTGACTGCTAAATTTGATATCAAGGTTGAAAACGGTGTGATCTCTGCAACTTCTAAAGCGGACTTGACTAAGTCACTTGGAGACGCAGAAAATACTCCAGTGATCGACACAACTAAGTTTGCATTTGGACGTTACTACAAGTTCGACATCCCAGCAACAGTGAAAGATACTGTTAAGGGTGGTGCGGATATTGAAAACACTGCGGCTCAAATCGTACACCAATACGATCCAACAAGCAAGACAGTGAAGAAACCAAACAAACCAACTGAAAAACGTGTTGTGAACATCCCTGTTTCAGTAGAATTCAACTTCACGAAACGTTTGGAAGGCCGTGAGCTTAAAGCTAACGAATTCAGCTTTGTTCTTAAGGATAAAGATGGTAAGACTCTTGAAACTGTGAAGAACGATGCATCTGGTAACGTTAAGTTCTCAGCTCTTGAATTCAAGAAAGGTCAAGAAGGAACTTACAACTACACTGTAGAAGAAGTCAAAGGAACTGATACAACCGTTACTTATGACACGATGAAAGCAGTTGTAACAGTTGAGGTTTCTCATGATGGAACAGCGAAAGCTCTCCTTACTAAGGTAACGGATCCATCAGACAAAGAATTCAATAACACTGTTCGCCCACCTGAAACTCCAGAATTCAATCCAGAGAAATACATCTTGAACGAATCTAAATTCGATCTTACAGGTGTGAAACTTCTCGACGATGATAAAGAGTTGAAGGATAAGGTTGCGGAAACAAATGCGAACCCTTACGTTGATAAGACTGATAACAACGAAGCTCAAAATATCAATACGAAGACACTCAAGAAAGGTGATAAAGTATACTACCAAGTATGGTTGGATACAACTAAATTCACTGAAGCACACAATATTCAATCTGTTGGTGTGACAGATAAATATGACAGTGCGAACTTGACTGTCAACGGAGCTGATATTAAGGCATACGACTCTGTAACAGGAGAAGATGTAACAGCTAAGTTTGATATCAAGGTTGAAAACGGTGTGATTACTGCAACATCTAAAGCAGACTTGACTAAGTCACTTGGAGACGCAGAAAATACACAAGTGATCGACACAACTAAGTTGGCCTTTGGACGTTACTACAAGTTTGAAATTCCTGCAGAAATTAAACAATCTGCTCAAGATGGTGTGGACATTGAAAATACAGCTTCACAAATCGTACACCAATACGATCCAACTAAGAAGACTGTAGAAAAACCAGAAAAGCCAACTGAAAAACGTGTAGTCAACATTCCAGTTAAGGTTCAATTCCAATTCACTAAGAAATTGGAAGGTCGTGCATTGAAGGCTGGTGAATTCAGCTTCGTTCTTAAGGACGAAAAGGAAATGTGATCGAAACCGTAACCAATGATGCGGCTGGTAAGATCACCTTCTCAAATCTTGAATTCAAACGTGGTGAAGAAGGAACTCATCTCTACCATGTAGAAGAAATCCGTGGCACAGATTCTAGCGTTGAATACGATAAGATGGTTGCCACTGTGGGTATTATGATTAACAAAGACGGTAAAGTATTGACGGCTGTTACTCAGTTGCCAGAAGATACAGAGTTTAACAACACTGTTATTCCGCCAACAACACCGCCGACAACACCGCCAAATACACCACCAACAACACCACCTAATACACCGCCAACAACACCACCGACAACACCACCAACGCCACCAACACCACCGACAACACCACCAACGCCACCAACACCACCAACACCACCAACACCTACAACTCCTCCAGCTCCAGCACTTCCTGAAACTGGTGAAGAACAATCAGCATCTGCTGCATTGTTAGGTGCTGCACTTGGTATGGTTGGCCTTGCGGGACTTGCAAAACGCAAAAAACGCGAAGACTAAAATTGAGGTGACATCAGCAAACTTGTTGATGAGGTGACAATTTTAGATCCAACAGGAAGAGGCTTTGCTCGAAAGAGCAAGGCCTCTTTGTTTGTTGTTGGAGACTTATAAAAAATTGTATATATTATGAAATGTTTCAGAAATTATTCCATTAGTCATTTCATTCCGTTACTAGTTTCAGCCGATTTTTGTTGACTTAAAATATGGAAAACAGTATACTAGTAAAGTAATTTGATCTTTCAAACTGCCGGCAACAAGGGGAATGAATCCACTTTGAATTGGAATTACAGTAGGGTTTGGGGTGGTAGAACTTCACACCCTTATTGTCGTCAGTTACCCTATTAAGGCCAGACTTGTGAAACAAACACAGGTTTCTTTTTTGCATAATTATAAAAGCTTATAGAACCCTCCTGCTCCATATAATCAGGAGGGTTCCGTTTTATTTTTAAAAAGCTGGTGATCCAAGAAATATTGTGAATTTCCTATAGGTTCTCTTCCATATTTATGTTACAATTAAACTACTACTATCGAAGGGAGAAACTATGATTAATTCAATTGTTTCACAAGGTTTAATTTGGGCCATTTTAGGGTTAGGAATCTTTATGACCTTCCGAATTCTAGATTTTCCAGATATGACGACAGAAGGGTCCTTCCCGCTTGGAGGAGCGGTGGCGGTGACCTTAATTACTAAAGGGGTCAACCCACTCTTCGCGACCCTGGCTGCTATTGGGGCAGGATGTTTGGCGGGCCTCGCGACGGGTCTTCTCTACACAAAAGGGAAAATCCCCACGCTCTTGTCAGGGATCCTGGTGATGACATCTTGTAACTCGGTTATTCTCTTTGTCATGCAGCGGGCTAATCTGGGACTTTTGGGCTATAAAAAAATTCAGGAATTTCTTCCTTTTGCCAGTGGGTTCAATGAGATCCTGATTGGTTTAATTTTCGTAACGCTTGTGATCCTTGGTTTGATCTTCTTCTTGGATACACGCTTGGGTCAAGCCTATATTGCGACAGGGGACAATCCAGACATGGCCAAAAGTTTTGGGATCAACACCGACCGGATGGAATTGATGGGTTTGGTCATTTCAAATGGGATTATTGCTCTTTCTGGTGCACTGATGGCCCAACAAGAAGGCTATGCGGACGCTTCACGTGGGATTGGTGTCATCGTTATCGGGCTTGCCAGCCTCATTATTGGAGAGGTTCTCTTTTCAAATGTCACCTTGACAGAGCGCTTGCTCAGTATTGCAATCGGTTCAATCGCCTACCAATTTTTGATTTGGGCCGTGATTGCGCTTGGCATCAATACCAGCTATATCCGAATCTTCAGTGCCTTGATCTTGGCTATCTGCCTGATGATTCCAACCTTTAAGGGAAAAATCATGAAAGGAGCGAAACTCAGTAAATGACAGCAATTGTAGAATTAAAAAATGTAACCAAAGCTGTAAGCAATGGGATGAATGAAGAAAAAGTCATTCTGGATGATGTCTCCTTGGAAATTCGAGAGCATGATTTTATCACGATTTTAGGGGGCAATGGAGCTGGGAAATCAACCCTCTTTAATACCATTGCTGGGACACTTCCAGTTAGTAGCGGGAAGATCTATATTCTAGGGGAAGATGTGACCAACTACTCTCCTGAGAAGAGAGCCAAGTACCTATCTCGTGTCTTTCAAGATCCTAAAATGGGAACAGCGCCTCGCATGACAGTAGCAGAAAATCTCTTGGTAGCGAAGTTTCGCGGAGAAAAACGTGGCTTGATCCCGCGTCACTTGGCAAGCTATAAAGAAGAGTTTCAAACAGTTCTTGCTAAGATCGGCAATGGCTTGGAAAATCATATCGATACAGCAGTTGAGTTTCTATCAGGTGGGCAACGTCAGGCTTTGAGCTTGTTGATGGCGACACTAAAACGTCCAGAACTTTTGCTATTAGATGAACACACTGCAGCCTTGGATCCGAAAACCAGCCAGGCTCTGATGACCTTGACGGATGAGTTTGTGAAACAAGATGCCCTCACAGCTCTTATGATCACCCACCATATGGAAGATGCTTTGAAATATGGAAATCGCTTGATTGTGATGAAAGACGGACACATCGTCCAAGACCTCAGTCAAGAAGAAAAAGCCCAAATGAGCATCGCAGACTACTATGAATTGTTTGAGAAAGAATAAGATACAAAGCCCGTAAAATGCAAAGTGAAAATAGGAAATTCTTGCAGCGAGCAATGCTCGCAAGAGAATTTATCTTTTTTCACACAGCATTTAGGGCGTGTTCAATTCGTGTGACAGCAAGTACTATGGTACCTTGCCTACACGTCTCACTAACTCCTCAGGTGGATAGTATCGATCCACCTTCGTCCTGTCGCATTCCACTAAGATACAAAGGGCGTAGCGGATACAGTCAAAATAGGGAGTGAGACAGAAGCGATATCATTCATGGGGCTTCGTTGTCCTACCCCACAAGGCTGACTAGGCTTCTTCCGAGCTGATCGAGCGAGAGAAGAGTTCAATCAGCTATAGTGTTTTGAATTTTTCAGTATCACTTAGGTTATTTTATGTAGAATTAGTTTGTCTACATGCTAAGAGGCTGGGACAAAAGTCCTAGCCTCTCAATTGTCTTTTGATTGTCGAACAAGACGCAGTGGTTGAGTGGGCTCTACTACGCTGATTTCATCAGCTTTTACAGTCCTACTCAACTGTGCGGAGGTGGGACGACGAAATCGAATTCTAACGAATGACCGATTTCTGTCCCACTCTCTTTTCTTTTTCTAAAACACCAGCTAGTGTTTATAAATATCCGTCCTGTCTTCAAATGGCTGCCTAATACAAGAGAAAACCTGAGGAAGAGGTCAGAAGAAAACCGTATAAATAGAAACTAGTTTCAGGTGAAATCGCTTGCAATCGCTAAGGGGATTGAGTATAATATAGATAGAAAGATGAAGAAGGGATTGATACCAATGCCTTATCGAAATAGTTTTTAGGTTACTTCGTTTTAGGCCTGTTTTGCTGATAGCTGTTCATGCTCTTAACGTAAAAGAGCAGTTATGTCGTGTGTGTCGGATCGGTTGGACGGTCGGACAAGCCTGCTTAGCTTGTCCGAAGACATAAGAAAACGTGGAAATAGTAGGTAGAAGCTTTTTATAAAGGTTTTCAAACTTCAATGCGTCCAGTCGAAAGCTCATAAATTTGGATTTGGGAAAGCAAAGAAAACCTCTGGTATTTTACAAAAATACTATTAAATGAAATCAACATCATAAACATTGTTTTGTTAGCCAATAGGTTAATTGCACCAAGTCAGCGAAGCAGACCAGGCCTCTAGTCCCGTAAGACTGGAGGCCATTTTTATGAAAATACTCAGGAGGGGGTGAGAGTATGGGCTTGTCGTATGCGCAAGAGTACAGTTGTCGTGACCATTTTCGGCAAAGGGCTTTTGAGCGCTTTGGCATAGATGATCAGCACCTGAATCGCTGGATCAACCAACACCTCCCTTCCCTCTCTCCTTATGATAGTGATGTGGTTCAACCCGCCAACACGGAAGCCTATGTAGCTAGTGATGGGGTCATCTTTGTTTGCAACATCAAAAGTCGTGAGTTCATCACTTGTTTTAAGGCAGTCAATTACCATGAACCAAGGGAAGAAGAGGAAGTCTACACGGACATTCATGAAAACAATGTCACTTCCTTCAAAAAGGACTTGAACCACTTGGTCAACCGCTACCGGCTCAAGGAAGCCAAGGAACTGTTTGAAAATATTGAAGAGGATTTGGATGACTTTTATCGTCTGTCCCAAGCAGTCAAGAACGGCCAATTGAGCGAGCGAAATAGCAAGCGCCTAGAGGAATTGTTGGGGAAATTCCATGTGATAAAGGCGACTATGCGGATCATTGAAAATAAACGGGGAGATTACCATCTTTAGGGGTCTTTTCCCCCTAAAAACTAGGCGCCTAGAAGCCTTCTCATCTACTTTGGATGGGGAGGCTTTTTTACCGTGGGAAGCTTTTTGAAAAAAATAGAAAAAAATTGTATAATAAAGTGGATATGCAAGTATTTGCAAAGCTGTAATTCGACTTGGAAAACCAAGGACCGTAAGTATTAAAATAATGACACTAAAGGAGACAACAGTGAGTAGTATTAAATTAGTCACTCTTGGCGGTGTTCGAGAAAATGGGAAAAATCTCTACATTGCTGAAGTGAACGAATCGATTTTTGTCTTGGATGCGGGATTGAAGTATCCAGAAAATGAGCAACTTGGGGTGGATGTTGTCATCCCCAATATGGACTATCTTTTTGAAAATAAGGATCGCATTGCGGGTGTTTTCTTGACCCACGGTCATGCGGATGCTATTGGAGCATTGCCTTATCTTTTAGCTGAAGCCAAAGTCCCTGTATTCGGGACAGAGTTGACCATTGAGTTGGCCAAACTCTTTGTAAAAAGTAATGACAGTGTCAAGAAATTCAATGATTTCCATATCATCGATCAAAATTCAGAGATCGATTTGGCGATGCCGTTGTATCCTTCTTTCAAACCACTCACTCGATCCCTGAAAGTATCGGGATTGTGATCGGCACTCCTGAGGGGAATATCGTCTACACAGGAGACTTTAAATTTGACCAAACTGCAAGCGAGTCTTATGCGACTGACTTTGCACGCTTAGCGGAGATCGGACGTGAAGGGGTGCTTGCTCTCCTGAGTGATTCAGCCAATGCTGATAGTACCATTCAAGTTGCCAGTGAGCAAGAAGTCGGTGCTGAAATCCTGGATACCATTGCGGACTGGGATGGTCGTGTGATCGTGGCAGCTGTAGCCAGCAACCTTTCTCGGATCCAGCAGGTCTTTGATGCTGCTGCTGAGACTGGACGTCGGGTGGTCTTGACAGGATTTGATGTGGAAAACATCGTCCGAACAGCCATTCGCTTGAACAAATTGTCTCTTTCTAACGAAAAACTCTTGATCAAACCGAAAGAAATGAGTCGGTTTGAAGATCATGAATTGATTATTTTGGAAACAGGCCGGATGGGTGAGCCAATCAATGGTTTGCGCAAGATGTCTATCGGCCGTCACCGTTATGTGGAAATCAAAGATGGGGACTTGGTCTACATCGTCACTACACCGTCTATTGCAAAAGAAGCAGTGGTAGCACGTGTGGAAAATATGATTTACCAAGCTGGTGGAATTGTTAAATTGATCACATCAAACTTGCGCGTGTCTGGTCACGGAAACGCTCGAGACTTGCAGTTGATGATCAACCTCCTTCGACCTAAATATCTCTTCCCAATCCAAGGTGAGTACCGTGAGTTGGATGCCCATGCGCGTGTCGCGATGGAAGTCGGTATCCTACCTGAAAATATCTTTATTCCAAACGTGGAACTGTGATGGAATATGAAAAGGGTGACTTCGTTCCTGCGGGAAGTGTCTCGTCTGGGGATGTCATGATTGATGGGAATGCCATTGGTGATGTGGGCAATATCGTCCTTCGTGACCGTAAAGTCTTGTCAGAAGATGGGATCTTCATCGTCGCTATTACGGTGAATCGCAAGGACAAGAAGATTATTTCCAAAGCGCGCGTCCATACCCGTGGATTTATCTATGTTAAGAAGAGCCGGGATATTCTTCGTGAAAGTTGCGACTTGGTCAACCAAAGCGTTGAAGACTATTTGACACAAGATAGCTTTGACTGGGGTGAGTTGAAAGGGCTGGTTCGTGACAACTTGTCTAAGTTCTTATTTGAACAAACCAAACGTCGTCCAGCAATCCTACCAGTTGTGATGGAAGTGAAATAAAATAGAAGAAAATGAAACGCTTGGCGGCCGGGGGCTTGCCGAGTGTTTTTAACAGTAGAAAGAGGAAATCAAATGGCAGTTATGCAGATTGAGTATTATTCAGAAGCCTTGAAGATGGAGTGGGGCGTGTCTGTCCTTTATCCCGATGCGTCGCGCGTGGAGGATCCAGCGGATACAGATATTCCTGTCCTTTATCTCCTGCATGGGATGAATGGCAATCATCATTCCTGGCTGAAGCGGACCAATGTGGAGCGCATTTTGCGAAATACCAACCTGATTGTGGTCCTACCCAATACCAATAATGGCTTCTACACAGATACCCAGTATGGCTACAACTACTACACGGCCATTGCGGAGGAATTGCCAGAGACTCTTTCGCGTTTCTTCCCTAATATGACTAAGAAACGAGAGAAAACCTTTATTGCAGGTCTGTCCATGGGAGGCTATGGTTCTATGCTCTTGGCCCTCAAGACAAATCGTTTCTCTCATGCGGCTAGTTTTTCTGGAGCTTTGAGTTTTCATGATCGGGACTTTGAAAACAATGATTTGGAACAACCAGCTTTTTGGAAGGGGATTTTTGGAGAGATTGAGGATTGGACGACCAGTCCCTATTCGCTAGAGACTGTTGCGAAGAAGTTTTCAGATAAGAAGACCAAACTCTGGATCTGGTGCGGGGAGCAGGATTTCCTTTATGAAGCCAATAATTTTGAAGTCAAGGCATTAAAGAAATTAGGCTTGGATGTCACCTATACTCACAGCCCAGGCAAGCACGAATGGTTTTATTGGGAACGGGAGTTGGAGCACTTTTTACAAACTCTACCAATCGTCTTTGAATTGGAAGAACGGTTAAACTAAGATACAAAGCCCGTAAAATGCAAAGTGAAAAAAGGAAATTGTCGCAGAGAGCGATGCTCACAAGAGAATTTATCTTTTTCACATAGCATTTAGGGTGTGTTCATTTATTAAGATTGAAACAATCATCATATGGAGGCTGGGACAAAAGTCCTAGCCTCTTAATTGTTTTTGGATTGTCGAGCAAGACGCAGTGGTTGAGTGGGCTCTACTACTCTGATTTCATCAGCTTTTACAGCCCTACTCAACTGTGCGGAGGTGGGACGACGAAATCGAATTCTAACGAATTACCGATTTCTGTCCCACTCTCTTTTCTTATATATAAGAAGAAAAGTTGGAATTGTCACTTATTCATTTCAGTCCCGCTTTCTTTGTGGTATAATAGGGACGATTGAAAAATGAGCTAGAAATAGCGAACAAGACAAGAGGAGAGAAACATGGCAAAAGATATTCGTGTGCGTTATGCACCAAGTCCAACTGGACTACTACACATCGGAAATGCTCGTACAGCATTGTTTAACTACTTGTATGCGCGCCACTATGGTGGAACCTTTATCATCCGTATCGAGGATACGGACCGCAAGCGCCACGTCGAAGACGGTGAACGTTCCCAGCTTGAAAACCTTCGTTGGTTGGGCATGGATTGGGATGAAAGCCCAGAAACTCATGAAAACTACCGTCAGTCTGAACGTTTGGAACTCTATCAAAAATACATCGACCAACTTTTGGCTGAAGGCAAAGCCTACAAGTCTTACGTTACAGAAGAAGAATTAGCAGCGGAACGTGAACGTCAAGAAGCTGCTGGTGAAACACCTCGTTACATCAACGAATACCTTGGTATGAGCGAGGAAGAAAAAGCAGCTTATATTGCAGAACGTGAAGCGGCAGGCATCATCCCGACGGTTCGTTTGGCCGTTAATGAGTCTGGTATCTACAAGTGGCATGACATGGTCAAAGGCGATATCGAATTTGAAGGTGGCAATATCGGTGGAGACTGGGTCATCCAAAAGAAAGATGGTTACCCAACATACAACTTTGCCGTTGTCATCGATGACCATGATATGCAAATCTCTCACGTTATCCGTGGAGATGACCACATTGCTAACACACCAAAACAACTCATGGTGTATGAAGCGCTTGGATGGGAAGCACCAGAATTTGGTCACATGACCTTGATCATCAACTCTGAAACAGGTAAGAAGTTATCTAAACGGGACACCAATACCCTTCAATTTATCGAAGATTACCGCAAGAAAGGTTACCTTCCAGAAGCAGTCTTTAACTTCATTGCCCTTCTTGGTTGGAACCCTGGTGGAGAGGACGAAATCTTCTCTCGCGAAGAACTGATCAAACTCTTTGATGAAAATCGCCTCAGCAAATCTCCAGCAGCCTTCGACCAGAAGAAACTAGACTGGATGAGCAATGACTACATCAAGAGAGCTGACTTGGCAACGATCTTTGAAATGGCCAAACCATTCCTTGAAGAAGCAGGTCGTTTGACAGACAAGGCTGAGAAATTGGTGGAACTCTATAAACCACAAATGAAGTCAGTGGACGAAATCGTTCCATTGACAGACCTTTTCTTCTCAGACTTCCCAGAATTGACAGAAGCGGAACGAGAAGTCATGGCTGGTGAAACGGTGCCAACTGTACTTGAAGCCTTCAAAGCAAAACTTGAAGCCATGTCAGATGATGAGTTTGTGGTGGAAAATATCTTCCCACAAATCAAAGCAGTCCAAAAAGAAACAGGTATCAAAGGGAAAAATCTCTTCATGCCGATCCGTATCGCTGTTTCAGGGGAAATGCATGGTCCTGAATTGCCAGATACCATTTACTTGCTTGGTCGTGAAAAATCTATCCAACACATTGAAAAAAATGTTAGAAAAAAATCAGATAATTATCAGAAAAGTCCCGCTAAAAGGGGCTTTTTTTATTTTAGCTCTAAAATAAAAGTATTATAGGAGTTTATCAAAAAATTGCCCCGGTTTGACAAATTAACACAAGCGAAACCGCTTTTATTACTATCTAAAACAAAAATTATAAAAAAATAGCAATAATTAAGAATAATTGCTTTCAAAAATCGACAGATTAGTCTATAATGTAAGGGAAATAAAAAATGTAATAAGGAGATAGAAATGTTTTTTAAACGTTCTAATGGTGAATTCCGTGAAACGGATCGAGTGACTCGTTTCAAATTGATCAAGTCAGGTAAAAACTGGTTGCGTGCAGCGACTTCAAACTTTGGTCTTTTGAAAGTCATTCGTGGTCAAGTCGAAGAGACAGTTGTAGCTGAAGTGCGTGAAGACGCAGTATCAGTGAAGGAAATGACAAGCCGAGGCTTACTCAAGGGGATCGTAGCAGCAGGGGCTGTTCTTGGTGCAGCTACAGTAGCGAACACTGCAAAAGCTGATGAAACTGGATCAGACGTTGTGACTGCATCTGAGCTTTCAAGCGAAGCTCTTGTAGAGCAAGGAAGTACAGTCCTTGGTACAACTTCAACAACAGAATCTCAGTCTGAATCAACAACAGAATCAACAACTGAGTCAACGACAGAATCAGCAAGCGCTTCTGCTTCAACTTCAGCAAGCCTATCAGCATCAGCATCAGTTTCATTGAGCGAACAAGGTTCAGCAGAACTTTCAGCAGCTCGTAGTGAATCAACTGTAGCAGCTGGCTCTGAAGCAAGTGTAGAAAGCACTACAACTGTAGCAAAAGCTGAAGATAAAGCTGTTTTGGAACAAAACACTTCAGAAGCAGAATTGTTGAACAAGATCGCCAGCGACTACTCAACAACTGTATCAACTCCAGAGAAGAAAGCAGCCCTTGATGCAGCCATTTCTAAAGTTCAAACAGAATTGACAGCAAGCAATAGCTTGATCAACGCCAATGCTTCAGCGCAAGCATACGCAGACCAACGCGAACGCTTGAGCAAGTCAGTAGATGACATGATGGCAACTTTGACTGCAGCAGGCTTTACTGGCAACACAACAGTCAATGGTGCTCCAGCAATTTCAGCACAGTTGGCACCAATCTCAACAAGCACTACTGGTAGTGTAGATACTAACCCAGTTATTTCAGATGCGAATGGTGCAACGATTGAAGATGCAGCCTTCAACAAAGCAGGCTATGCATTAGATCCAAACGCTGATCGTTTCACTTTTGGTGTATGGCAATTCCTTAAAACCAACCACGCTACTGGAGCTAAAACAAACTTTGATTATTATGCTACTCTCGCAGTAGACCGTTCAGCCATCACTGGTAGCCTTTCAGCTAATCCAGATGTTTACTTGCGTATTGTGAAGAAATCTGATGGTTCAGAAGTTTACACTCGTACCCTCAAAGCTGGAGAAAGCAACATCTCTCTCTTCCAAGCTATATCACAAACAACAACTCTGATGTAACCAATACTTTGACTTACACAGGTGCTAACGGAAAGGATCCAGGTAACGTTACCTTCTCATTGGTAAATGCTAACCTTGAGTATGAAACACTTCAAATTCGTGATACCAACTACCCAGGTAATGAAAACGAAGACAAACCAAACGTTCAAACTTCGGTTCCTTATGCTACAGTTGATCAAACAACTCACTATAAAGTCGTTGACAGCAGCAAGTACACAGAAGGACAAACATACAAACCAACTGGAAATGAAACAGATCTTGCAAGCTACACTCAAACTGGTCTTGCAGGGCAACAATTCACAGCTTCAAACAATCGCGAGATTGCTGGTTACAAACAAGTAGCAGCAACAACTGACTCAACTCAAAAAACATCAGGTATCCTTGGTAAGGGTGTTGTCGGTCAAAAACTGGTCGAACTTCAAGGTGGAGCAAACCACTACTACGTAAAACGTATCTCTGAAATCGTTGATACTGAAGGTTCAACTGTCACAAAATTCTATGCTCTTGACCCATCACAAGTAAGTAACTTCACTTCAAGTGATGTTGGTACAGAAGATGTATCGAAATACACACTCATTTACACAAGTAAAGTCAATAAAGCTGGTGAAGAGTGGAAAGCTGATGAGTCTAAAGTTACAAAAGTAAACAGCAAAAACGGTGACTACCATATTGATGTCACTGAAACTGCCGGAAGCAAATCGCTCGTTATTACTGGTTGGCAGTCTAATACTGAGAAAGTTAATCTAACTCATGACGAAACCAAGGTTACTGAAGCATTTGACAAACCATTTACAGGTGCTCCAGATCCTTCATTGACTCCTGCTGGTAAAGGAAACAACGCTTGGAACTTGATCGCAGGACGTAATGCTGATATTGTTGCAAAATCTAAGGTAACTCAACCAGATGGAAGCATTACTTATACAGAGTTGAAAGGTTACTCTTCATTCTCAAACAACTACTCAATTCCATCAGCAGTTAAACCATCAACTGATGTAAACTATTACTTCGTGAAGATGAATGATTCTGAGTCTGCATCTCAATCACAATCAATCTCAAACTCGCAATCCGAGTCAGAAGTGGTGTCTAAGTCACAATCTTCATCAGAGTCAGAAGTAGTATCTAAGTCACAATCTCTATCAGAATCAGAAGTAGTGTCTAAATCACAATCTGTATCACAATCAGAGGCTGTATCTAAGTCACAATCTGTGTCACAATCAGAATCAGAAGTAGTATCTAAGTCACAATCTTCATCAGAGTCAGAAGTAGTATCTAAGTCACAATCTGTATCACAATCTGAATCAGAAGTAGTATCTAAGTCACAATCTGTATCACAATCTGAGTCAGAAGTAGTGTCTAAATCACAATCTGTATCACAATCAGAAGCTGTTTCTAAGTCACAATCTGTGTCACAATCAGAATCAGAAGTAGTATCTAAGTCAGAATCTCAATCAGAATCTGATACAACATCAGCTTCTAAATCTGCATCAGAATCAGAAGTAGTGTCTAAGTCACAATCTGTATCACAATCAGAATCAGAAGCAGTGTCTAAGTCACAATCTGTATCACAATCTGAGTCAGAAGCAGTGTCTAAGTCACAATCTGTATCACAATCTGAGTCAGAAGTAGTGTCTAAATCACAATCTGTATCAGAATCAGAAGCTGTTTCTAAGTCACAATCTGTGTCACAATCAGAATCAGAAGTAGTATCTAAGTCAGAATCTCAATCAGAATCTGATACAACATCAGCTTCTAAATCTGCATCAGAATCAGAAGTAGTATCTAAGTCACAATCTGTATCACAATCAGAATCAGAAGCAGTGTCTAAGTCACAATCTGTATCACAATCAGAATCAGAAGTAGTGTCTAAGTCACAATCAGAATCAGTTAGCGCATCAGAGTCAGGGTCTGCGTCAGAGTCAGCAAGTGCGTCTGAGTCAGCGTCTGCATCAGAATCAGTAAGCGCATCTGAGTCAGCATCTGCATCAGAATCAGTATCAGCTTCAGAATCAGCATCAGTTTCAGAATCAGTGTCAGCATCTGAATCAGCATCAGTTTCAGCATCAGTATCAGCATCAGAATCAGTATCAGCATCAGAATCAGTATCAGCATCTGAATCAGCATCAGCTTCAGAATCAGTATCAGCGTCTGAATCAGCATCAGTTTCAGAATCAGTATCAGCATCTGAATCAGTATCAGTAAGTCAATCAGTTTCAACTTCTGTATCCCTTTCAGAATCATTGAGTACTTCGACTTCACTTTCTACATCAGTATCAGCATCAGCATCTAACTCTTCATCAAATTCTGAAAGTGAAACACCTAAACAAGGTGAAGTTATCATCACTTACATCCGTGAAGAAGATGGTAAAGAAATTCAAAAACCTCGTCAAGATACACCAAACTCACCATATGACACACCATATAACACAACTGAGGAAGGTGAAAAACCTAATACTATCAAGACTCCAGACGGTAAGACATACAAGATCGTACCGAAAGGTGACTACCCAGTAGGTAAAGTTGATGGCGATGGACACTTGGAATCATCTGATCCAATTAAAGGTAAAGTTGACAAACCTAAATCAACTATCACTTACGTTTATAAAGAAGTGAAGGGTAATGTATACGTTCACTATGTAGATACTGAAGGTAACACGATCAAGGAATCTGTAACAGATGAAAAAGATCAACCAGTTGATAAAGATTACGATACAGTTGTAGACAACCGTCCACAAGAAATCGAATTCCAAGGTAAGACATACGAATTGGTACCAGCAGGTAACTACAAAGTAGGTCAAGTCGACGAACAAGGTCACTGGACAGGTGATGACGCTACAACTGGTAAAGTGATCGAAGGTGATAAGAATGTTACTTACGTCTACAAATTGAAAGAAGATCCAACAAAACCTAAAGAAGGTGACGTTATCATCACTTACGTAGATGAAAAAGGTAAAGAAATTCAAAAACCTCGTCAAGACACACCAAACTCACCATATGACACACCATATAACACAACTGAAGAAGGTGAAAAACCTAACACCATCAAGACTCCAGACGGTAAGACATACAAGATCGTACCGAAAGGTGACTACCCAGTAGGTAAAGTTGATGGCGATGGACACTTGGAATCATCTGATCCAATTAAAGGTAAAGTTGATAAACCACGTTCAATCATTACTTATGTCTACAAAGAAGTGAAAGGTGACGTTTACGTTCACTACAAAGATACTGAAGGTAACACGATCAAGGAATCTGTAACAGATGAAAAAGATCAACCAGTTGATAAAGACTACGATACAGTCGTAGACAACCGTCCAAAAGAAATCCAATACAATGGTAAGACATATGAATTGGTACCAGCAGGTAACTACACTGTAGGTAAAGTTGATGGACAAGGTCACCTTGAGTCATCTGACGCTACAACAGGTAAAGTTATCGAAGGACGTAAAGACGTAACTTACATCTACAAATTGAAAGAAGATCCAACGAAACCTAAAGAAGGTGACGTCATCATCACTTACGTAGACGAAAATGGTAAAGAAATTCAAAAACCTCGTCAAGACACACCAAACTCACCATATGACACACCATATAACACAACTGAGGAAGGTGAAAAACCTAACACCATCAAGACTCCAGACGGTAAGACATACAAGATCGTACCGAAAGGTGACTACCCAGTAGGTAAAGTTGATGGCGATGGACACTTGGAATCATCTGATCCAATTAAAGGTAAAGTTGATAAACCACGTTCAATCATCACTTACGTTTACAAAGAAGTGAAAGAAGAACCAACTCAACCTAAGGGTAGCGTATACGTACACTACAAAGATACTGAAGGTAACACTATTAAACAATCAGTAACAGATGAGTTAGACCAACCAGTAGGTAAAGACTACAACACTGTTGAAGACAACCGTCCACAGTACATTAAATTCCAAGGTAAAACTTACGAAATCGTACCAGTCGGAAACTACACAGTTGGTAAAGTAGATACTCAAGGTCACCTTGAATCAACAGACCCAACAACTGGTAAAGTGGTTGAAGGACGTAAAGACGTAACTTACATCTACAAACTTGTTGAGGAACCTGTACAACCTAAGGGTAATGTCTATGTTCACTATGTGGATGAAAATGGTAACACCATCAAGACTTCAGTAGTGGATGAAAAAGACCAACCAGTAGGTAAAGACTACGATACAGTTGTAGATAACCGTCCTAAGACAATCACAACTGCAGATGGTAAAGTCTATGAATTGGTACCACAAGGTAACTACCCAGTAGGTAAGGTTGATGGTGAAGGTCACTTGACAACAACTGATCCAACAACTGGTAAAGTCATCGAAGGTGATAAGAACGTTACTTATGTTTACAAACTTGTGAAGACTCCAAACGTTCCAACACCAAACACTCCAGTGCCACCAACTCCAACACCAAATACACCGATAGATCCAACACCTAATAAACCAATGGATCCAACACCAAATACTCCTGTAGATCCAACACCTAATAAACCGATGGATCCAACACCAAATACACCAGTGAACCCAGTTCCTGAGAAACCAGCTCAACCGGCTCCAGCTCTTGAACAACTTCCAAATACTGGTGAAACAGGATCTGTAGCTTCAGCTCTTCTTGGAGCAGTTGCAGGGGTTGCAGGGGTTGCAGCACTTGGACGTCGCAAAGAAGAAGAAAAATAATCTTCTATCCTAATTTGATTCGGTCATTTCAGGTATGTGGGAAATGAAAAAGGATCCAAAAAGAGAACCTCCGGGTTCTCTTTTTGTATGCTGTTATTTGTGTTAAAAACTAGTCTTAATTAGTTACTTTTGGGGAAAATTAGTGTATAATAACTCGATATCTAAAATTTAAGGAGCGGACATGTTTTTTAAACGTTCGAAGGGTGAATTTCGTGAAACGGACCGGATTACCCGCTATAAACTAATCAAATCAGGAAAGAATTGGGTACGAGCATCGGTCTCTCGACTTGGGCTTTTTCGTGTCATGCGAGCTGGTGTGGATGAAAAAACCATAGCTATATATGATGATTCTTCACTTCAAATGCCTGCAGATCTGGTAAAAGGGATGGTTGTACTAGGAGCTCTTGCTGGAGCAACTACAGTTGCTAATCCAGTATTGGCAGAGGAAATGGGATGAATGCGACTGTTGGGTCTGAGATCAGTCCATCAACAGGTGTGGTTGGACAAGATAGTTTTGTCTTGGGGACGACCTCTACCACAGATTCTATGTCAGCAAGTCAGTCTATGAGTACATCGGTCTCGCTTTCAGACGCGGTTAGTGACAGCGTTTCTCTGTCTCAATCGGTTTCTTTGAGCGAATCATTTGTTGCCAGTGGTTTGGCGAGTCAGTCTGCTTCAGAAACTGCTAACAGCACTGTCTCAGAGGTGAACTCTATTCACGAGAGTGTAACTGAGTCAAGTGAAAGTAGCCGAAGCACCAACTCAGCGCTCCGAAGAGCAGATGAAGCGCCTGCAAGTCTTGGCCTTGGATTTATATACTTATCGCGCTCAGGCCATGGAAATCCCTGGAACGGAATCTGCTATTGAGTATGGAGATCTGGCTTTAGAAGCTATTCGTTCAGGTTTATCTAGTCCAGCGATCCAAATCGATGCAGTAGAAAGTCAAGCCAAAGCCGCTCGAAATCGTTTGGTCAATGCAGTGCTCCGTGCTACTTCAGGTCAACGCGATCCGCGCAATGGGAATCGTATTGACCCGGATACTAGCCTTCGTGCGCCTCAGTATAATTTAGGACCAGCTAACAATGCCTTGATTTCAGTCTATAATTCGGATTATATCAATCATGCTTATAATGTTGTTGAAACGAATCCTACACGAAATAGCATTAAAAGCATTGGTTACACTTCTGGTAGCGATCGTGTGAATGGCATCTACGTACCTCAGGCGTCGGCACTAAAAAATAGTGCTGTGGCTTTTAATATCTTTGGAACTGTTGGTGCGACTGAAGTAGTGACCCCTGGGAAAATTTATACTCTTTCTTTTGTAGTGACCAATACAGCTAGGCAATCAGTGACACGTACGCTACGCATTCAGGTTTTGCCGCAAAATGATGGCATTCGTAATCCGATTACAGCTGTGACGACGGCAACTTTTGTCAATGATACCACTAACTTGGCTAAGGCTGAAAAAGACAAGGTTTGGGAGGCTTTTAAGGCTTCTAATCCGAATATTGCAACTTCGAAGGACTTCAAGGACTACTCGGTCTCAGCGTCTGGTGTGGTAACCATTACTTATAAAGATAACACCACTAATGATGTAACAGCTCCTGTGAAGCGCCTAGTAGCACCAACGGTTGAGACTCGCTTACTAGAGAAAGCCTATACCCAAACACCTGTAACGGTGACGGGGGCAGAACCTGGATCGACTGTTGTCTTGTATAACAATGACGATGAAGTCGGAACAGCAGTGGCAGATGCTACAGGCCAGGCGGTTGTGACACCGACAGTTCCTATACAAACAGGTGGTGTAACAGCCAAAGCTCGCATCCTATATGGTGATCATGCGGTGTACTCAGATGCAAGTAATTCTGTGGCTGTAACGGATGCCACACGTCCTGAAGTGACGGCTAAGTTGACTGTTAATGGTGTAGAACCGAAATCAACACCTCTTGAAGGTGGTGGGAAGAATTATGTTCTTTATGCTGGTGATGATGCAGTTGTGACCTTTACAGCTACTGATGATAGTGGCAAGTTGAAAGAAATGAAAGTCGTTGCACGAGCAGATTTGAACGACAATGCCTTGAACGGGAATTTCTTTGGTAGCAGTCAGTATGGAACAGGTGATATTGCTCCTATCACGGGCGATATTACAGCTACCAGTGCGAACCCTGCAACCATCACGACTACCATTCATTTGAAGGATGATCTTTACCATACCTACCGTAATACTTGGCAACGCAACGTCGCAGCTATTGACAATGCGTCAAATATGAATCGTCCAAATGGCTTGGGTGAGATTCGTATTACTCAGGGCCGCTTAGCGGATCGTACACCAGGAGTGGCCCCAACGGATACTATTCAGGTAACGAACCTGACGGCATTGACAGATGCAGATAAAAGCAAAATTATTGCGGCTGTGTCAGCTGTCAATCCAGAGGTTACGAACCGTATTCAGTCTTATACGGTTAATAGCAATGGCACGGTAACGATTACTTATAAGGATAGTACGACTAATGTTGTGGCGGTGAAATTGTCGGATAGTGATTACAGTCAGTCCGTTTCGCAAAGTGTTAGCCAGTCTAAGCAAGAATCGATTTCACAAAGTCGAAGTGAGTCCACTAAGCAGTCTACTTCGACGAGTCTTTCATTGAGCACAGTTGCCTCAAAAAGTGTTTCAAGCTCCTTGAGTGAGTCCTTGAAGAGTAGTATTTCTCAAAGTCAGTCTTCATCAGCGAGTGCGTCCTTGAGTGCTGTGAAATCTCAGAGCGTTTCAAGTTCCTTGAGTGAGTCCTTGAAGACTAGTGTCTCGCAAAGTACTTCCGCCTCAGCAAGTGCATCCTTGAGTACTGTGAAATCACAGAGCGTTTCAAGTTCCTTGAGTGAGTCCTTGAAGACTAGTGTCTCGCAAAGTCAGTCTTCATCAGCTAGTGCGTCTTTGAGTGCTATGAAATCACAGAGTGTCTCAAGCTCCTTGAGTGAGTCCTTGAAGACTAGTGTCTCGCAAAGTGAGTCATCTTCAGTGAGTGCGTCCTTGAGTACTGTGAAATCACAGAGCGTCTCAAGTTCCTTGAGCGAATCCTTGAGGACTAGTATTTCACAAAGTGCTTCCGCTTCAGCGAGTGCATCCTTGAGTACTGTGAAATCACAGAGCGTCTCAAGTTCCTTGAGTGAATCCTTGAGGACTAGCGTATCACAAAGTGAGTCATCTTCAGTAAGTGCGTCCTTGAGTGCGGTCAAGTCACAGAGTGTTTCAAGCTCCTTGAGTGAGTCCTTGAAGACCAGCGTATCACAAAGTCAGTCTGCTTTATTGAGCGCGTCTTTGAGTGCTGTGAAATCACAGAGCGTTTCAAGTTCCTTGAGTGAATCCTTGAAGACTAGTGTCTCGCAAAGTACTTCCGCCTCAGCATCGGTATCCTTGAGTGAGTCTGTTCGTGATTCAGTTTCAACCTCAGAGTCAATTTCAACTTCAACTTCGACATCCGAGTCGGTCTCAAGTTCTAAATCGTTGTCAGCATCGTTGAGTAGTTCAGCCTCAGAAAGCCAATCTGTGTCTAGCTCGGTGTCTGTTTCGACATCTGTTTCTACGTCTGAGTCAGAATTGACCTCCGAATCAGTGAGTGCATCTGAATCAGTGTCAACGTCTGAGTTGGTATCAACCTCAGAATCAGTATCGACGTCCGAATCAGTCTCAATGTCTGAATCAGTTTCAACATCTGGATCAGTGTCAACGTCTGAGTCGGTATCAACCTCAGAATCAGTTTCTACATCCGAATCGGTTTCATCATCAGAATCGTCATCGATTTCTGCATCGGTATCGACGTCCGAGTCGGTATCTACTTCTGAATCGGTATCTACTTCTGAATCGGTTTCAGCATCTGAATCAGTTTCTACGTCCGAGTCGGTATCAACCTCAGAATCAGTATCGATGTCTGAGTCGGTATCAACCTCAGAATCAGTATCAACGTCTGAATCGGTTTCAGCATCTGAATCGGTTTCAGCATCTGAATCTGTGTCAACGTCTGAATCAGCGTCAACGTCTGAATCAGTTTCAACATCTGAGTCAGTTTCAACGTCTGAATCAGTTTCGATGTCCGAATCAGTTTCAACATCTGAGTCGGTATCTACATCTGAATCGGTTTCAGCATCTGAGTCAGTTTCAGCGTCTGAATCAGTTTCAACGTCTGAATCAATTTCTGCATCTGAATCAATTTCTGCATCTGAATCAATTTCTGCATCTGAATCAGTTTCTGCATCTGAATCAGTGTCAACGTCTGAGTTGGTATCAACCTCAGAATCAGTCTCAACGTCTGAATCAGTTTCAACATCTGAGTCAGTTTCAACGTCTGAGTCAGTTTCAGCGTCTGAGTCGGTCTCTGCGTCTGAATCGGTATCAACGTCTGAATCAGTTTCGATGTCTGAGTCTGTATCAACATCAGAATCGGTATCGACTTCTGAATCGGTTTCAACATCTGAGTCAGTATCAACCTCAGAATCCGTGTCTACATCTGAGTCGGTATCTACATCTGAAACGGTTTCAGCATCTGAATCGGTATCAACGTCTGAATCGGTATCAACGTCTGAATCGGTTTCAGCATCTGAATCAGTTTCAACATCTGAATCGGCATCGGCTTCTGAATCCGTATCGACGTCCGAATCAGTCTCAACGTCTGAATCAGTTTCAACATCTGAATCAATTTCAGCGTCTGAGTCAGTTTCAGCGTCTGAGTCGGTCTCTGCGTCTGAATCAGTTTCAACATCTGAGTCAATTTCAACGTCTGAATCAGTTTCAGCGTCTGAGTCAGTCTCTGCATCTGAATCAGTTTCTACGTCCGAGTCGTTATCAACCTCAGAATCAGTATCGACTTCTGAATCAGTTTCGATGTCTGAATCAGTTTCTATATCTGAGTCAGTTTCAGCGTCTGAGTCAGTTTCAGCGTCTGAATCAGTTTCAGCGTCTGAATCAGTTTCAGCGTCTGAGTCGGTCTCTGCGTCTGAATCAGTTTCTACATTTGAGTCAGTTTCAACGTCTGAATCAGTTTCAATGTCTGAATCAGTTTCTATATCTGAGTCAGTTTCTATATCTGAGTCAGTTTCAGCGTCTGAATCAGTTTCAGCGTCTGAGTCGGTCTCTGCGTCTGAATCAGTTTCAACATCTGAGTCAGTTTCAACGTCTGAATCAGTTTCAGCGTCTGAGTCAGTCTCTGCATCTGAATCAGTTTCTACGTCCGAGTCGTTATCAACCTCAGAATCAGTATCGACTTCTGAATCAGTTTCGATGTCCGAATCAGTTTCAACATCTGAGTCAGTTTCAGCGTCTGAGTTAGTTTCAGCGTCTGAATCAGTATCGACTTCTGAATCAGTTTCAGCGTCTGAGTCGGTCTCTGCGTCTGAATCAGTTTCGACATTTGAGTCAGTTTCAACGTCTGAATCAGTTTCGATATCTGAATCAGTTTCTATATCTGAGTCAGTTTCTATATCTGAGTCAGTTTCAACGTCTGAATCGGTTTCAACATCTGAGTCAGTTTCAACGTCTGAATCAGTTTCGATGTCTGAGTCTGTATCAACATCAGAATCAGTATCGACTTCTGAATCAGTTTCGATGTCCGAATCAGTTTCAACATCTGAGTCAGTATCAACCTCAGAATCCGTGTCGACATCTGAATCGGTATCAACGTCTGAATCAGTTTCAGCATCTGAATCTGTGTCAACGTCTGAATCGGCATCGGCTTCTGAATCCGTATCGACGTCCGAATCAGTCTCAACGTCTGAATCAGTTTCAACATCTGAATCAATTTCAGCGTCTGAGTCAGTTTCAGCGTCTGAGTCGGTCTCTGCGTCTGAATCAGTTTCAACATCTGAGTCAATTTCAACGTCTGAATCAGTTTCAGCGTCTGAGTCAGTCTCTGCATCTGAATCAGTTTCAACGTCCGAGTCGTTATCAACCTCAGAATCAGTATCGACTTCTGAATCAGTTTCGATGTCTGAATCAGTTTCTATATCTGAGTCAGTTTCAGCGTCTGAGTCAGTTTCAGCGTCTGAATCAGTTTCAGCGTCTGAATCAGTTTCAGCGTCTGAATCAGTTTCAGCGTCTGAGTCGGTCTCTGCGTCTGAATCAGTTTCTACATTTGAGTCAGTTTCAACGTCTGAATCAGTTTCAATGTCTGAATCAGTTTCTATATCTGAGTCAGTTTCTATATCTGAGTCAGTTTCAGCGTCTGAATCAGTTTCAACGTCTGAGTCAGTTTCAGCGTCTGAGTCGGTCTCTGCGTCTGAATCGGTATCAACGTCTGAATCAGTTTCGATGTCTGAGTCTGTATCAACATCAGAATCGGTATCGACTTCTGAATCGGTTTCAACATCTGAGTCAGTATCAACCTCAGAATCCGTGTCTACATCTGAGTCGGTATCTACATCTGAAACGGTTTCAGCATCTGAATCGGTATCAACGTCTGAATCGGTATCAACGTCTGAATCGGTTTCAGCATCTGAATCAGTTTCAACATCTGAATCAGCGTCAACGTCTGAATCAGCGTCAACGTCTGAATCAGTATCGACCTCAGAATCAGTTTCAGCGTCTGAATCAGTATCGATTTCTGAATCAGTTTCCGAGTCAGTATCAGCGTCAACCTCAGAATCTGTGTCGTCATCTGAGTCGGTATCTACATCTGAATCGGTTTCAACATCTGAATCTGCGTCAACGTCTGAATCAGTTTCAGCGTCTGAGTCGGTATCTACATCTGAATCGGTTTCAACATCTGAATCTGTGTCAACGTCTGACTTGGTCTCAACCTCCGAATCAGTTTCTACATCTGAGTCAGTATCGATTTCTGCTTTGGCATCGACTTCTGAATCAGTATCGGCTTCTGCATCAGTCTCAACGTCTGAATCAGCATCGGCTTCTGAATCCGTATCGATGTCCGAGTCGGTATCTACTTCTGAATCGGTTTCATCATCTGAATCGGCATCAACTTCTGAATCAGTTTCGATGTCCGAATCGGTATCAGCATCTGAATCAGTTTCTACGTCTGAGTCAGTATCGACCTCAGAATCAGTATCAACATCTGAATCTGCGTCAACGTCCGAGTCAGTTTCTACATCCGAATCAGCCTCGACCTCCGAATCAGTTTCTGCGTCTGAATCGGTTTTAACCTCAGAATCAGTATCGACGTCCGACTCAGTATCAGCATCTGAATCAATTTCGACTTCTGAATCAGTATCAATATCTGATAGCAGTTCTTACTCAAACTCGCTGAGTCAATCACCATCTGGTAACGGTTCGCAATCGACGTTGCTGAGTCAATCAACTTCAGGTTTAGTGGTAGTATTAACCTCGGAATCAACAAGTAGTTCACAAAAGAACGGTCAATCTGAAACACTACCAAATACGGGCCAAACAACATCTGTAACATCTGCTCTTCTTGGAACAGTTGCAGGACTTGCTGGGGCAATAGTACTTGGTCGTCGTAAAAAAGAAGAGGAAGAATAACCTTCTAGCCTCATTTGATTCAAGCCTTTCTCGTTGACAGGTAATGTGAAAAAATCAAAAAGAGAACCTTCGGGTTCTCTTTTTGCGTCCTTTATAAAGTGTTAGAAAATGGTCTTAATTGGTTACATTGGGGGAAAAATGATGTATAATTACTTGATATCTAAAATTTAAGGAGCGGACATGTTTTTTAAACGTTCGAAGGGTGAATTTCGTGAAACGGACCGGGTTACTCGTTATAAACTAATCAAATCAGGAAAGAATTGGGTACGAGCATCGGTCTCTCGACTAGGACTTTTTCGTGTTTCTCGTTCTGACGTGGCTGATAAAATGGTGGGACCTTTCGAATCATTTGCTGATCCAGTTCCTGCTCCGATTTCTAAAGGGATCCTTGTGTTAGGGGCTCTTACTGGAGCAACTACAATTGCTACACCTGTGTTGGCAGATGATCATGAGGTGAGTTCGACTCTTGGATTTGAAATCAGCCCAACAACAGGTGTAGTTGGCCAGGACAGTTTTGTTTTGGGGACGACATCTGCTACAGAATCTGTGTCAATGAACCAGTCCATCAGTGCATCCCTATCACTTACGGAGCCAGGCCATCAGTCTATTTCAAAAAGCAGCTCATTATCGCAGTCGGTTTCGTTGAGCGAATCCCATGTTGCAAGTGGTTCAACTAGTCATGTAGACAGGCCATTATCTTCTGAACAGGATCCTGAGATCAGTGAGAAAGTAACCGAGAATCAAACCACTCACTCAGAGGAGGATGTAAAACGTCTGCAAGCCTTGGCTTTGGATTTATACGCCTATCGTGCTCAGGCTTTGGAGATACCTGGGACAGAAGCTGCGATTGAAAGTGGAAATTTGGCTTTGGATGCGATTCGTAGCGGTTTATCCAATCCAGCGATCCAAATTGAAGCTGTTGAAAGCCAAGCAAAGAGTGCTCGGAATCGCTTAGCCAATGCGGTGCTCCGTGCTACTTCAGGTCAACGAGATCCGCGCACGGGCAGTTCGTTAGATGCAGAGAATCGTTTTCGTGTGCCATTTCATGAGTGGACCAGCAAATAATTATTTGATAACGGCTTACAATTCAGACCCGGTTAAGCTACAGTACATTGTAAGAGAGCGAAATGGTGGGGTCGTCTTGACCTATATGGGATATGCTCCAAACAGTGAGCGCGTTGAAGGTATTTTGGTTCCCAATGCGACTTTGAAATCTCCGTTCGCACCTATGCTGATCGAAGGGAAAGTTGGAGGCAAAGAGGCCGTAGAACCTGGAAAGACTTATACGATTACGGTTCGTTTTACCAATTCGAACAATCAGTTTATTGATCGCTCTTTCCGAATTAAAGTTTTGCCTCAAAATGACGGCATTCGTAACCCGATTAGAGATGTAACGACTGAGATCTATGTCAACGATACGAGCAAACTAGCAGAGGTTGAGAAAAATAGGATCTGGGAAGCGTTTCGGGCCTCTAATCCACAAATTGTAAGTTCGAAGGATTTCAAGGAGTATTCTGTCTCAGCGTCAGGTGTAGTGACCATTACGTATAAAGATAACACTTCAAATGATGTGACGGTCCCTGTGAAGCACCTCCCAGCACCTACAGTTACGACGCGACTGTTGGAGAAAGCGAATACTCAGACACCTGTAACAGTTACAGGTGCCAAGCCTGGGTCGACAGTCGTTTTGTATAACAATGACGAAGAAGTTGGAAGGGCAGTAGCTGATGCTTCTGGTCAGACGATAGTAGTCCCGACAGTGCCCTTGCAGTCAGGTGGAGTGAATGCAAAAACTCTTATCTTTTATGGGGATCATCCGGTTTATTCGGATGCAAGTAACTTGGTTGCGGTAACGATGGACTCAACAGAATACAGTCAATCTGTATCGAATTCAGAGTCTATTTCGACAAGTCTATTCGAATCTGTTCGTGTATCAGAGCTTGCTTCAAAGAGTGCTTTTGTATCAGCTTCGGTATCAGCCAGCACTAGTGAGTCCGTAGCGGTCTCCACCTCAATTTCAGAGAGTGAACGAGTGTCAGAATCGATATCGGAATCCGAATCAGCATTCATTTCTGAATCAGCAAGCGAGTCAGAGTTGGCCTCTATTTCAACAAGTGTATCAGTCTCACTATCAGAGTCAGCTTCAACATCGGAGTCAATCTCAGAGTCTATCTCAACCTTCGAATCTGAATCCGTGTCCGAGTCGTTCAGTAGTTCAGTATCAGAAAGCCAATTGGTTTCAAGTTCAGAATCGATATCAACATCTGAATCAGTAAGCAATTCTGAATCATTGTCAGCATCGTTGAGTCACTCAGAATCGGAAAGTGGTTCTGTCTCTAATTCGGTGTCGATTTCAACTTCTGGATCTGCATCGTCCTCACAATCTACGTCGATATCAGAATCAATCTCAGAGTCGGTTGCAACGTCCGAGTCAATCTCTGATTCAGTTTCAACGTCGGAATCTATTTCGTCTTCTACATCAATTTTAGTTTCAGAATCAGTCAGCGTCTCTGTTTCAGGTTCGGTCTCGAATTCCGAGTCGGTCTCAGTGTCAGAATCTAGAAGTGAATCACATTCAGCGTCAGTCTCAGAATCCTTATCTGAATCAGCACGTACATCTGAATCGGTTAGCGCATCTGAATCAGTAAGTACCTCAGAGTCAATTTCAAGTTTTGTCTCAGTATCATTGTCATCGTCTGAATCGAATTCTTATTCAGGATCAGCCAGTGTTTCTGTTTCGGGCTCGATCTCGCACTCCGAATCGGTCTCAACCTCCGAATCAGTTTCTACATCTGAGTCAGTATCAACCTCAGAATCCGTGTCTACATCTGAGTCAGTATCAACCTCAGAATCCGTGTCTACATCTGAGTCGGTATCTACTTCTGAATCGGTCTCAACGTCTGAATCGGTTTCAGCATCTGAATCTGTGTCAACGTCTGAATCAACGTCAACGTCTGAATCAGTTTCAACATCTGAATCGGCATCGGCTTCTGAATCCGTATCGACGTCCGAATCAGTCTCAACGTCTGAATCAGTTTCAACATCTGAATCAATTTCAGCGTCTGAGTCAGTTTCAGCGTCTGAGTCGGTCTCTGCGTCTGAATCAGTTTCAACATCTGAGTCAGTTTCAACGTCTGAATCAGTTTCAGCGTCTGAGTCAGTCTCTGCATCTGAATCAGTTTCGATGTCCGAATCAGTTTCAACATCTGAGTCAGTTTCAGCGTCTGAATCAGTTTCGACCTCAGAATCCGTGTCGACATCCGAGTCGGTATCTATTTCTGCATCAATCTCAACGTCTGAATCAGTTTCAACGTCTGAGTCAGTATCGACCTCCGAATCAATTTCTACATCTGAGTCAGTCTCTGCATCTGAATCAGTTTCTACGTCCGAGTCGGTATCAACCTCAGAATCAGTATCGATGTCTGAGTCTGTATCAACCTCAGAATCAGTATCGACTTCTGAATCAGTTTCGATGTCCGAATCAGTTTCAACATCTGAGTTGGTATCTACTTCTAAATCGGTTTCAGCATCTGAATCGGTATCAACATCTGAGTCAGTATCAACCTCAGAATCCGTGTCGACATCTGAGTCAGTCTCGACTTCTGAATCGGTCTCAACGTCTGAGTCGGTATCAACCTCAGAATCAGTTTTTACATCTGAGTCAGTATCAACCTCAGAATCCATGTCGATATCTAAGTCAGTATCAACCTCAGAATCCGTGTCGACATCTGAGTCGGTATCTACTTCTGAATCGGTTTCATCATCTGAATCAGTATCAACCTCAGAATCCGTGTCGACATCTGAGTCGGTATCATCATCTGAATCGGTATCAACGTCTGAATCAGTTTCAACGTCTGAGTCGGTCTCTGCGTCTGAGTCAGTATCGATCTCCGAATCGGTATCAACCTCCAAATCAGTTTCAACATCTGAATCAGCCTCGACGTCCGAATCGGTATCAACCTCAGAATCGGCATCGGCTTCTGCATCAGCCTCGACGTCCGAATCGGTATCAACCTCAGAATCGGCATCGGCTTCTGCATCAGTCTCAACGTCCGAATCAGTTTCAACCTCTGGATCAGTGTCAACGTCTGAGTCGGTCTCTACGTCTGAATCGGTTTCAGAGTCAGTATCTGCATCAACGTCTGAATCAGAATCGGCTTCGGAATCAGTCTTAATGTCTGAATCAGTTTCAACATCTGGATCAGTGTCAACGTCTGAATCGAATTCTTATTCAGAATCAGTCAGCGTCTCTGTTTCAGGTTCGGTCTCTATTTCTACATCAGTCTCAACGTCTGAATCAGCCTCGACGTCCGAATCGGTATCAACCTCAGAATCGGCATCAACTTCTGCATCAGTCTCAACGTCCGAATCAGTCTCAATGTCTGAATCTGTTTCTACCTCCGAATCAGTTTCAACCTCTGGATCAGTGTCAACGTCTGAGTCGGTTTCAGAATCCTTATCTGAATCAGCACGTACATCTGAATCGGTTAGCACATCTGTATTAGTAAGTACCTCAGAGTCAATTTCAAGTTCTACCACAGTATCATTGTCATCGTCTGTATCGCTCTCTTACTCAGAATCAGCCAGTGTTTCAGATTCAGAGTCTCAGAGTACGTCAGTTCAGGAGGCTCATTCAGTCTCACATTCGGTCTCAATCTCAACTTTAGAATTCGTTTCAACATCTGAATCTAGAAGTGCATCGTTTTCTGAAAGAGTCTCGGAGTCTTTGTCAGTCTCAGAGTCAATGTTTGATTCTGCCCGGGCCTCTGCCTCAGTCAATGCCTCAGCCTCAGTGAGTACCTCAGAGTCCATTGTGACCTCTGAATTCGCTTCACATTCAGCGTCAATGTCCTTATTTGAATCGACCTCAACCTCTGATACAGTTAATGACATTCAGTCACTTAGCCAATCACAATTAGTGATCGAATCATTGAGCGATGTTTTCTCTTCTAGTGAATCAGTGTCTCGTATCTCGGATGCCAGTGTTTCATGGAGCCTATCTTCATCAATAATTCCGGTGGGTGAAGAGTTGCACCATCGTCACTCAGCAGCCCTGCTTCCAAAAACGGGGACAGTAGAGACAACTCACTTTGTAACAGGAGCAGTTGCCTTTCTCACTGGGCTATCCCTTCTAGGTATACGAAAACAAAAAGATGAATGATCAAGTGGGTAAGTAACTTCAATTATCTAGCAAAGAGGCTGGGACAAAAGTCCTAGCCTCTTAATTATTTTTGGATTGTCGAGCAAGACGCAGTGGTTGAGTGGGCTCTACTACACTGATTTCATCAGCTTTTACAGCCCTACTCAACTGTGCGGAGGTGGGACGACGAAATCGAATTCTAACGAATGACCGATTTCTGTCCCACTCTCTTTTTGAATGCCTTGCAAAAAAATGAAAGAATGATAAAACATTTTAGAAAATGTGAAAGCAGATGCAGAAATATACTTGCTTTTGGTAACAAATTACTTGAATCTACATAGCATTTTTGTATAATAATAGTAACTAGATTATATGAGTACGAGGGATATATCATGCAATTTAAGCGTGCAAAGGGAAACTTTCGTGAAACGGATCGTGTCGTTCGCTTTAAATTAATCAAATCAGGTAAAAATTGGCTTCGGGCATCAACTGCTGCTCTGGGACTCTTTCGTGTGGTTAGGGGGCAAGTAGAGGAAATGATCATTGCTGAAGTTCCAGAAGACGGCAGTCGTCTTCATAAGGATAGCCAACAGCTATTAAAAGGCTTGGTTGCTGTAGGGACTGTATTTGGAGGAGCTGTTGTGGCTACGACGGCTCAAGCAGAAGAAGTGGCATCTCTCGCCCCAACTGTGTCTGAAACGAAACAAGAGACATTGGTAGAAGCAGATAGCGTAATTCTTTCTAAGACAACCTCGCTAGATTCTGCCTCTGCTTCTCTATCAACCTCTACAAGCCTTTCTGAATCGGCTAGCCGTTCGCTCTCCATGAGTGAATCGACTTCCATTTCCATCAGTGGGCAAGAATCTACCAGTTTGGCAAGCGTTTCCAGTGAATCCACACAAGTTCTAGCTTCAGAATCAGCGGTAGATGAACCAGCAGCTACAGATGAAGCTTCCCTATTGGAACAAAACGCTTCTGAAGCAGAGCTGCTTCAACAAATCGCAGGGAAATATGCTACTCAGATACCAGTGTCTGAGCGCAAGGCAGCTTTGGAAGCAGTCATCAACAAGCTCCAATCGGAAGTAACTACTAGCTATCGTTTGGTCCATACAAATGCTGGTGCGCAAGCTTATGCCGAGCAACGCGATCGCTTGGGCAAAGCGGTTGATGAGATGATGACCACTTTAACGGCTGCAGGCTTTGTAGGAAATTCCAATGTAAATGGGAAACCAGCTATCTCAGCTCAATTGGCTCCAATTGAAGAAGAGGCTAGAAGTAATGATGAAAATCTATCCATCTCACCAGATATGGATGATCGTCATGGTGCCAATGTGGTAGATGCGCCACTACCAACTTCGGATGTTGCCAAAGACCCGAACTTGGATAAAAATGCTTTATTGACTCCAGAAGAGCTTGCAAAGTATTCAAAAGATCACGATTTGAACCGTTATACTTTTGCAATTTGGGAATTTGTTGACCGAAGTGAGCAATCCTTGGGCTACTATGCGACATTATCTGTTGATCGCAGCGAAACCAATCCATATATTCGTGAACCGAAGGATGTTTATTTCCGAATCGTGAAGAAATCAGATGGATCAGAAGTCTTTCTCAAACATTCCAACCCAATGTGAGATTGGACAGCCCTATGCGACTTCCTAAAGAAGTCTTGATTGCCGATTCTCCAGCAGGAAACAACTTTATCTATTCTTTTGGAGACGAAAGTAAACCTCCTTATGTGAGCCTACAATCTTTTCCTAGTATTATGCTTCCGGTCAGAAGCGTCATGCTCCGAGATGTCTATAATGTCATGGAACCTTCGCATCAAGGTCAAATGTTGAATGAGACCTTCCAGGTCAAAGTACCAACCATGTGGTCTCGGCAGTCTACTTTGTATCGTTTGGTGGATCCAAAGGGCAGATGGCAAAATGGACTGTATAAACCAACTGGTGAAGAAGAGGTTCTTGCTGAGTACAGGCAATCTGGGATTGAGGGGCAACAGTATACGGCTTCAAATGCACGTGATATTGCAGGTTACGTTCAGGTACCGGTAGTAAGTATCTCTCAAAATGCGACCACTGGGATCTTTGATAATAGTAAGGTTGGAGGAAAACGAGTTGATTTATACGGCGGTGCGCGTGATCGTTTTATAAAAAGTGAAGTTGTCACAATAAATCAAAATGGGGATTACATTCTTCGCTATTACGTCTTGGATCCTTCTAAAATATATTCATTGACCTATCAGGATGCAGGAAGTAGCCCAGTATTTGATAAGTATACTCTTGTGTATGAAAAAACTTTTAAACACGACGTTCCAGGCCAATTGTCTGACTTAGGTGGAACGCGTAAAATTGAAAGTAAAAACAAGGATTATTTCCTAAACGTTACTCCAAGACGTGTGGATGAACACAACTTTGAATTGGACGTAACAGGTTGGTTCTCCACCAAAGAGACAGTGACTTATACTGATGAAAAGACGGGAATAGAGTACACGGTTCCAAAACCATTCACAGATATTCCGAAATCATCTTTCCTTTCAAAAAACACGACGATGGTTGTAGGGGAAGATGCGACTCCTCAAGGAGCTGATGGTTTCTCTGGTTTCAAGCATACGATTAAGAAGAACTATTATGCTAATCCAGCGACGAGTGTGAACTACTATTATCGGAAGATGACGGCATCTGAGTCGGCCTCACAGTCTCAAAGTTTTTCAACTTCATCTTCCATCTCTGAGAGTGAGTCACCAACCTTTGAGTCTATTTCAAGATCTCAGTCAGAGTCCTTGGCGCCAGCATCGCTATCCGCGAGTCAGTCAGAATCCTTGGTTCAAGCTTCGATTTTCGCGAGCCAGTCTGATTCTTTAGTTCAAGCTATGCTTTCTGCGAGTCAATCGAAGTCCTTGGTCCAAGAATCACTTTCAGCGAGCCAGTCTGATTTCTTGGTTCAAACATCAATTTTCCTCAGTCAATCGGAATCCTTGGTTCAAGAGTCGGTTTCTGCAAGTCAGTCAGATTCATTAATTCAGGAATCTATTTCGGCCAGTCAATCTAATTCACAGGTTCAAGATTCAGTTTCAGCAAGTCAGTCAGATTCACTTGTCCAGGCATCGGTTTCGGCCAGTCAGTCGGAGTCCTTGCTTCAGGAATCTATTTCGGCCAGTCAATCTAATTCACAGGTTCAAGATTCGGTTTCAGCTAGTCAATCTGACTCACAGATCCAAGCATCTGTATCAACTAGCCAGTCAGATTCATTAATTCAGGAATCAGTTTCGGCTAGCCAATCAGATTCACAAGTTCAAGTATCTGTATCAGCTAGCCAGTCAGATTCATTAATTCAAGAATCTATTTCGGCTAGTCAGTCAGATTCATTAATTCAGGAATCTATTTCTGCCAGTCAATCTAATTCACAGGTTCAAGATTCAGTTTCAGCAAGTCAGTCTGATTCACAGGTTCAAGTGTCAGTTTCTGCCAGCCAGTCAGAGTCGTTGGTTCGAGCTTCGGTTTCAGCCAGCCAGTCCGATTCGCTGGTTCAGGAGTCGTTTTCAGCTAGCCAGTCAGAATCGTTGGTTCAAGAGTCGGTTTCAGCTAGTCAGTCAGAATCGCAGGTTCAAGCTTCGCTTTCCGCAAGTCAGTCTGAATCGTTGGTTCAGGAGTCGGTTTCTGCAAGTCAGTCAGAATCGTTGGTTCAAGAATCGGTTTCTACTAGCCAGTCTGACTCACAGGTTCAAGCTTCAGTTTCAGCTAGCCAGTCTGAGTCGTTGGTCCAAGCTTCAGTTTCAGCAAGCCAGTCAGAATCGTTGGTTAAAGAGTCGGTTTCAGCGAGCCGGTCTGATTCACAGGTTCAAGCTTCGGTTTCAGCGAGCCGGTCTGATTCACAGGTTCAAGCTTCGGTTTCTGCAAGCCAGTCTGAGTCGTTGGTCCAAGCTTCAGTTTCAGCGAGCCAGTCAGAATCGTTGGTTCAAGAGTCGGTTTCAGCGAGCCAGTCAGAATCGTTGGTTCAAGAGTCGGTTTCAGCGAGCCAGTCAGAGTCGTTGGTTAAAGAGTCGGTTTCAGCGAGCCGGTCTGATTCACAGGTTCAAGCTTCGGTTTCGGCTAGCCAATCTGAATCGCAGGTTCAAGCGTCTGTATCAGCTAGTCAGTCAGATTCATTAATTCAAGAATCTATTTCGGCTAGCCAATCAGATTCACAAGTTCAAGTATCTGTATCAGCTAGCCAATCAGAGTCGCAAGCTCAAGCTTCAACTTCAGCCAGCCAGTCAGAATCGTTGGTTCGAGCTTCGGTTTCTGCAAGCCAGTCAGAATCGTTGGTTCAAGCTTCGGTTTCAGCGAGCCTTTCAGAATCGTTGCTTAAAGAGTCGCTTTCTGCCAGTCAGTCAGAATCGTTGGTTCAAGAGTCGGTTTCAGCGAGCCAGTCTGAATCGCAGGTTCGAGAATCAGTTTCTACTAGTCAATCAGAGTCACAAGCTCAAGAATCGCTTTCAGCGAGTCAGTCAGAATCGCAGGTTCAAGCTTCGCTTTCCGCAAGTCAGTCTGAATCGTTGGTTCAGGAGTCGGTTTCTGCAAGTCAGTCAGAATCGTTGGTTCAAGAATCGGTTTCTACTAGCCAGTCTGACTCACAGGTTCAAGCTTCAGTTTCAGCTAGCCAGTCTGAGTCGTTGGTCCAAGCTTCAGTTTCAGCAAGCCAGTCAGAATCGTTGGTTAAAGAGTCGGTTTCAGCGAGCCGGTCTGATTCACAGGTTCAAGCTTCGGTTTCAGCGAGCCTTTCAGAATCGTTGCTTAAAGAGTCGCTTTCTGCAAGTCAGTCTGAATCGTTGGTTCAAGAGTCGGTTTCAGCGAGCCAGTCTGAATCGCAGGTTCGAGAATCAGTTTCTACTAGTCAATCAGAGTCACAAGCTCAAGAATCGCTTTCAGCGAGTCAGTCTGAGTCCTTGGTCCAAGCTTCAGTTTCAGCGAGTCAATCAGAATCTCTAGTTCAAGAATCGATTTCTGCTAGTCAGTCAGAATCGTTGGTTCAAGAGTCTATATCAGCTAGTCAATCAGAGTCCTTGGTTCAAGAATCAATCTCAGCTAGCCAATTAGAATCTCTAGTTCAAGAATCGATTTCTGCTAGTCAGTCAGAATCGTTGGTTAAAGAGTCTATATCAGCTAGTCAATCAGAGTCCTTGGTTCAAGAATCAATCTCAGCTAGCCAATTAGAATCTCTAGTTCAAGAATCGATTTCTGCTAGTCAGTCAGAATCGTTGGTTCAAACATCTGTATCAGCCAGTCAGTCAGATTCCTTGATTCAGGCATCTGTTTCAGCGAGTCAATCAGAATCTCTAGTTCAAGAATCGCTTTCTGCGAGTCAATCAGAGTCCTTGGCTCAAACTTCGATCTCTGCCAGCCAATCAGAGTCCTTGGCTCAAACTTCGATCTCTGCGAATCAATCGGATTCGCAGGTTCAAGCTTCAATCTCTGCCAGCCAATCAGAATCGCAAGCCCAAACTTCAACTTCAGCAAGCCAGTCAGAGTCCTTGATCCAAGCTTTGACTTCAGTAAGTCAGTCTGAATCGCAGGTTCGGGAATCAGTTTCTACTAGTCAATCCGAATCTCAGGTTCAAGCTTCAGTTTCTGCCAGTCAGTCTGAGGCGCAAGCCCAAGCCTCAGTTTCTGCAAGCCAATCAGAATCACAGCTTATTTCAAGATCTGTCAAGGTGTCTTATGCAAGAGACTTCTCAAGCAAAAGGTCTGCTTCGGAACCGTTAATGGCTTCTTCTAGCTTGTCTCACCCAGTTTCTGATACAGAGACTACCCCAGCAAGCCTGGCTTCTAGCCAAGACAAGGTTGATCCTTCTCTACCAGAGACAGGAGGAAGGGCTTCGTCTGGTATTTTTACCACAGGAGTTTCCGTCCTATTATCAGGATTGGCTCTCCTAGGCTTCCGTAAAAAAGATAGTCGCTAGTCCATGTGATCTAAAAAGGCCGTCTCTCACTGCCGAGAGATGGTCTTTTAGTTGTCGGAGATGTAAAAGAAGAGAAGGATGTGTTATAATGAATGTGGAAATTTCCGCGAAATTGATGGAGAAGGGTGCAGGCAAAAGAGGATCGAAACCCTCTTCTCCTTATGATTTCACGAAATTTGAAATTGAAAGAAGAATTAGAGGAAAGAGATGAAAATCCATTTTACAAATTTATTCGGGCAATCTTCGCAAAGTGTGGCTCTGATGGCCCAAAACGATATTATGAATGTCGTACGTGAATTAGGGGTTAATGAATTAGGAATCTATTTCTATGATCATAGCAATGAACCAGCAGGCGAATTGAACTCACGAATGGATGGGATTCTAGCGGGTGTTGCTTTTGGAGATATTGTCTTTGTGCAATCTCCTTCTTGGAACGGAATTGAGTGGGATCGCCGTTTAGTTGATAAATTGAAACTTCTCCAAACCAAGCTAGTCATGTTTATCCATGATGTCCCACCGCTCATGTTTGAGAGTAATTATTATTTGATGCCCGACTATATCGACATGTACAATCAGAGCGATCTGGTGATCGTCCCATCAGAGCAAATGTACCATCATCTGGTGTCAGAAGGGCTCACAGTGAAGAAATTTGTTGTGCAAAAATTATGGGATTTGACCCACAATCTGGATCTTTACACGCCTCAATTTGAGAAAAAACTGATCTTTTCAGGCAAACCTTCACGCTTCCCTCATATCATTGACTGGAAATATGATACGCCACTTCATGTCTATGCAGAGCCAGTTGAAGGAGTCGATTATTCTAAGATCTATATGGAAGGATGGCGTACTAAGCAGGAGTTGCTTTTAGAGCTTTCCAAAGGTGGTTTTGGACTTGTCTGGGGAAATTCAGAGAATCCTGAGGACGAGCGCGATTATTACAAAGAAAATATTTCCTACAAATTATCGACCTATCTATCAGCCGGTCTTCCGGTAGTAGTGCCAGACTATTTGTCGAATGCGGACTATATTCGGGAAAAGGGAGTCGGCTTTGTGGCATCAAGCCTGGAAGAAGCCAATCGTTTGGTCCAAGCCTGTACGGAAGAACAGTATAGTCAGATGGTCCAAAAGGCCCAGTACACGTCTTATTTGATTCGCAATGGCTATTTTACAAAGAAATTATTTGTCGATACCATCATGGCTTTGGGGGAATAACAGCTAATTAAACAAGATTCTTCAGACAAAGATCTGGAGAATTTTTTATTGGATACGGTACCAAATAGCAAAATTGAAAGATTATCAAATATTAGTGACAAATGAGTTTGGAAACGTCGCAAATTATGGTAAAATAAGTTGAGATAAGATGCTTAAGAAGCACATATATAGGCTAATCCCAAGATGGTGGAGCCAAAATGACTAAGAGAAAGTTTAAAAGAAATGTTAAAACGATCTGAAGTAGGAAAGCGATTTTGTTGGACGATTTTTTTCGTCTTTATTTATGTTTTTGGAAGTAAAATTTCTCTGCCTTTTGTTGACATATCAAAGGCCTTGAAACTCAATGAGGGGACGACAACTGGTTTACAGCTCTCAAGTGCTGTGATGGGGGGGAATCTCCGCGGGATGTCGATCTTTTCGATCGGTCTCTCTCCGTGGATGTCCTCCATGATTTTGTGGCGGATGTTTACCGTTTCAAAACGCTTTAATCTCGAAAAAAACCAGCTCTGAAATTGTGGAGCGGCGAAAGATGTATGTGACCTTGGCGCTTGCCATCGTCCAGTCCTTGGCAGTGGCCATGTATCTGCCCTTAAAGACAGGGTTGAACCCCGGACTCGTTATTGCAGTTAATACCATGATTATGGTGGCTGGAGCTTTCTTTTTAGTTTGGCTCTCAGATCTAAATGCTGCTCTGGGTCTTGGAAGTTCTGTTGTGATCATGATGGCAGGGATGGTCATGTACCTTCCAGAAGACGTGACGAAGACTCTTTCAAATATTAATAATATTCCAGAGATCGCTTATATTTTGGGTGTGGTGGCTCTCTTGATTTTTGTCTTTGTTGCAGTCTTGGTGGAATATTCCAAGTATCAAATTCCTGTCAATAAATTAGGAATCCACAACAACCTAAAAAGCTATACTTTTTTAGATATCAAGCTCAATCCGGCTGGGGGAATGCCCTTCATGTATGCCATGACCTTGGTGTCGATTCCTCAGTATGCCATGCTTTTGATTTTATCGATGGATTCCAATGCGAAGTGGGCTGCTCAGCTCGCCAAGCGTTTGGTGATGGGAGACCCTATCTGGATTCTTCTATACATTCTCATGATTGCCCTGCTTTCTTTTGCTTTTGCCTTTGTAAATGTAAATGGAGAAGAAATTGCAGATAAGATGATGAAGGCTTCGGAATATATCGACCATGTCTATCCGGGAGCAGATACACGCCGCTACATCAATGGTATTGTCCTTCGCTTGACAGTTTTTGGTACCTTGTATCTGATTCTCTTTACGGCGCTTCCTTTTTCTCTCTTGCTATGGGATAAGGAGCTCTTGCGCTTGACCATGATTCCAGGGACCTTCCTCATGTTTGTCGGAATGATTTACAATATCCGAGAAGAAATTCGTGCCCTTCGCGTCAACCAACGTTATACAAGAATATTCTAGGAGTAACCATGTATTATTTTGTACCAGCCTGGTATGGAAAGGACCGCATCTGGCAGCAATCAGCTACCCCTTGGTACTGGATGCGCGAGTCCATTGAATTTGACGATACCATTAATCAAGTTCGTATTTTTCAAGAAGCAGAAATGGATCGGGTTTTATTGTTACCTCAATATAATCCCCAACTGCGTTATTTTTTACACCGCCAAGATATACTAGAGACAGATGTGCTCTCCATTTTTGATGGGATCCAAGGTGTCCCGTCTGATTTGCCCTTGCGCCCCCTCCAGCTTCAGGATATGGAGTGGCCTAGTGGGACTACCTTTTCCTATACTCCTTTTTTGGCCATAGCCTTTCGAAAAGGCAAATGTCTTGCTAAGATTGATATGGGAGTGGATGGGAATATCCTCTCCTTAACCCGTTATAAGGATGAGGAGATCATCTATATTGACTACTTGGATGACCGTGGCTTTCTCTCTAGCAGACTCTACTACAATGAGGGGAAACCTTATTTTCATGAGTACCTGCGTTTTGATGGGCAGTGGATTTTAAGAGAGATGTTGATCGAAGAAAATCACTCTGTCATGGTCAATGAAGCTTTCTTTCATGCCTTCAAAAAAGAAAGGTATGCCAATATTGGGGAAATCGTCTCTGAAAAAATGAAGGAGCACTTGATGGCTTTGATTCCAGGGCAAGATCAGTTGGTCTTGGCAGCTCATCCGGCCAATCTTGCTTTTTTACAAGACACAGCAAGTGGTGTTAAGAAGGTTCTTTCTTTCTATGGGGATCGCCAGCCCTTGTCTGCAGAAAATTTCGCCTTATACTTTGATATGATTGATGCCCAGCTTTTGATTACAGACAGTGAAAAAACCAAAGAAGCGATTTCGATCTTTTCCCCTAGCTTAGCTCAAAAAACACATCGGATTACCTCTTTTGACTCTCGCCTCCGTTTGGGGTCTAGTCAGGAGCGTAAGGAATCAAAGATTTATTATTATATCAAGGAAGACGAGCTCCCAACCAAGAACCAGCTCAAAAAAATCTTGGAAATTTTGGGGAAACACCCCTTATTTGAAGTCGTCTTTGCTTTTTACAATGGGGCACCGGAACGGGTCAAAGAACTAGAACAGCAACTAGAGGAATTGATCGCTAGTGAGCAGACCTTGAATCTAGTTCAGTCGCCAGCCCAGTTAGAAGGACTTGGGGAAAACCAGATCATCGATAAGGAGTTCGTACAAGACGCACCGGATTATCGTTTTGTGGTCAAGAATTTTTCAAATGAAAATGACATTATTCAAGAGTTGGAAAAAACACGCTTGATCGTAGATTTAAGTGAGGAACCTAACCTCTATACGCAGATTGCAGGGATCTCTGCGGGGATTCCACAGGTCAACCGTGTCCAAACTGAATATGTGGATCATTTAAAAAATGGTTATGTCCTGTCTAAGGGAGACAAGGAATTAGAGAAAGCTCTGACTCACTTTTTATTGGAATTGAAGCCTTGGAATGAAGCTTTGGTCTATTCAATTGACAAAATTCAAGAATACACCGGTCAACGCTTGATCGAGAAATGGGAAGGATGGATGAAAGAACGTCATGGATAAAAAACTACAGATACCCCATATTCTCCAAATTGGATCAAGTAGCTGGCAGGATCAAGTAGAACTTCCTGCTGGACTTGGCTGGCACTTTTTTCAAGCCACTGCTCTTCCATCTCTCAAAGACTATATGGAAGAAGAGGAAATCTCTAAATTTAAAGCCTTGATTCTAGAGAAGCCAGAAGATTTATTGGCTTTAGGAGAAGACCTGACTTATTTTCAGCCTTATACTGTTTTTTATGACGAAAATCATGGGCTAGAAGCGCCTTCTGCAGAATTGGCCCACCTCTTAACCCTTAAGCAAGCGAGACCTTGGGATTTCTCAAACAAGTATCAGTTCCTCTATGTGTTAGACCGCTTTTTATACGACAATCAATATGGGGATGCTTTTACGGTTCGTGACCTGCAGGTGAGGCCCGATTTTGCTGGCCAACAAACCGTCTTGGGGCAACATTTCCTCAAGCTTGATGGAGCATATGGGGAAGAGTTTACACCGATTGCCCAGTGGATATACAATTATGTGTATGACGCTAGTCGCCCCATCAATTTTTGGTTAGAATACGAAAAAGATCCAAGCTGTCAGCTGCAATTGCGGATTCAATTTTACCGCTATGGAGCTTTGGGGGATTGGGTCAAGGATGCGGTCTTTTCAGAAGAAGACATGCAACAACCACTAGAATTGGATGGAGCAGAGCCTTATTACCTAGCCTTCTCGCTGGAAGCAAAAGGAGAGGGATCGCTTACGATTGGAGCCTTACACAAACGCTTGTCCCATGGTCCTTTAGGAGGGATGACGGTAGGTGCTCAGACTCTTCGGGACCACAAGCGCCAAGAGATTTTTGCTTATTTCCATCCTGGCGATATGAAGCCACCTTTAAACATCTACTTTTCTGGGTATCGCCCGGCCGAAGGATTTGAAGGATTTGGGATGATGCGTGCGATGGGCAGTCCCTTTATTCTCTTTTCTGACCCAAGACTGGAAGGTGGATCCTTCTACATGGGATCAGAAGAGCTGGAAAATCAAATTACAGCCTTTATTGATCAGCATTTGGATCTGCTTGGCTTTGAGCCCAAAGAGATGAATTTTTCAGGCTTGTCTATGGGGACCTTTGGTGCGCTTTATTATGGGGCCCTTTATTGCCCACATGCCATCTTAGTCGGAAAACCCATTGTTAACCTGGGGGATGTCGCTGCCAACCTAAAATTTAAACGTCCAGATGAGTTTGGAACGTCCTTAGATATGATGCAGTTAATCATCGGCCAAGTATCACAAGAAGGCATTGATCAGCTCAATCAACGGTTCTGGGATCGGTTTAAACAAGCAGATTTTAAGGATACAATTTTGGCACTTGCCTATATGAGAGATGATGACTACGACCAGCAGGCTTATCCAGATATTTTAGAAGCCTTGTATGAATTGCCGGTTCGTATTATCAGTACTAGCCGTGCCGGTCGCCACAACGACGCAAGTGGTCCGATCATTGAATGGTTTGCGACCCAGTACAAAGAAATCATGGAAAGAGACTTTGGAAGAAACCAATGATACAAATAAAAGAAAATGAAGCCAGACGCATCTACTGGGGCGATATCGTTCTGGCAGATTATCTTTGGGGGTCGACCATTCAGGCGACTGCCCAAGGGAGCGTTCAGTTTCAGAACCCCCTCATGCCATCTGGTCAAGTATTGAAAACATGGTATTCGCAGACAAATTTTGGCGCGACGCGTCAAATTCCGAGTCTGCCTCTGCTTAAAAGAGAGCAGGATTATGAACTGCTTATGACGATGGAAGCGACTCCCCCTCATACCGTAATGGTAGAGATTGTTTTTAAAGATCGCTTTGGAGAGGTCGTTGGCCGTCGCGTCACCCCAGAAGGTCGCTTGCAGTTTACCTATCCAGATCAAGCTTACGCCTATGAAGTACGCTTGCTCAGTGCAGGTTTGCAAGAATTTACCTTCCACTATTTCACTATTCAACCAATATCGTCTGAGGGAGCAGAAGTTCTCGAATAGACGAACATCACTGCGAAAAAGAGGATCACATTGGATTACGTTAAATTAAGAAAAATCAAAAAAGTCTTAAAAGAAGTCAATAGCTGGAAGGATGACATGGCCCGCTTGACGGATCGCCAACTACAGGAGAAGACTGTAGAATTTCGGGAACGTCTAGCTCAGGGTGAGACCCTGGATGATCTCTTGCCAGAAGCATTTGCTGTGGCGCGCGAAGCCGATAAACGGGTCTTGGGCATGTTTCCTTATGACGTGCAAGTCATGGGAGGAATTGTCCTGCACCAGGGAAATGTCGCTGAAATGAATACTGGTGAAGGAAAGACCTTGACGGCAACTATGCCAGTTTATCTCAATGCCTTAGAGGGCAAAGGGGTTATGGTGATTACGACCAATACCTATCTGGCAACTCGGGACGCAGAAGAAATGGGACAGGTCTATCGTTTCTTAGGTTTGACTGTCGGGGTCCCTTTAAAACAATCTGAAGATGAAGAATTAGATCCAGAAGTCAAACGCGAGATCTACCGCTCAGATGTCATTTATACAACTAATACCAGTCTGGGCTTTGACTATCTGACAGAGAATTTGACGGCTTCTGCAGATGGACAATTTTTAGCTGACTTCAATTACGCCATTGTCGATGAGATTGACTCGGTGCTCCTAGATAGTGCCCAGACCCCCTTGATTATTTCTGGTTCACCTCGGGTTCAGTCCAACCTTTATGGGATTATTGATACCCTGATTCAAACCTTCAAAGAAGGGGAAGACTTCAAGTTTGACGAAGAAAAGAAACGGGTTTGGTTGACTCGAAAGGGAGCTCATGCAGCAGAAGCTTTTCTTGCGATTCCCAATCTCTATGATCCCCAATACCGTGACTTGGTCCGCCATATCAGCCTAGCCCTGCAGGCCAATAAAAACTTTATTAAGGATAAGGACTATGTCATCCATCCCAATGTTGAAGGACAACCAGAGATTGTCTTGCTAGACCAAGCAACGGGTCGATTGATGGAAATGACCCGCTTGCAAGGAGGACTCCATCAGGCTATTGAAGCCAAAGAGGGTCTCAAGCTAACCCAAGAAACAAGGGCTATGGCTTCCATTACTTACCAAAACCTCTTTAAGATGTTTCGAAAGTTGGGAGGCATGACCGGGACTGGGAAGGTCGCTGAGGCAGAATTTCTCGATACATATGCCATGTCTGTGATTAAGATTCCAACCAATCGCAAGAAGATCCGTAAGGATTTGCCGGATGAAATCTATCAAACCTTACCAGAGAAGATCGCGGCTTCTTTGGACTATGTGAAGAAAATCCACGAAAAGGGCAATCCGATTCTGGTCTTTGCTGGATCGGTTGAAATGTCGATTCTTTATTCGAATCTGCTCTTGCGTGAAGGGATTCCACACAATCTTCTCAATGCCAACAATGCACCTCGAGAGGCCCAGATCATTAAAGAGTCTGGCCGAAAAGGTGCCGTGACCGTAGCGACCTCAATGGCCGGTCGAGGAACCGATATCAAGTTGGGACCAGGAGTCGCTGAGCTAGGTGGCTTGGTGGTTGTCGGAACTGAGCGGATGATGAACCAGCGGATTGACCTTCAAATTCGGGGGCGTTCAGGTCGCCAAGGGGATCCTGGTTTGACCAAGTTCTTTGTCTCTTTAGAAGATGATTTGATGAAAAATTGGGGGCCAGACTGGATCCAGGATACTTATCAAGACTATGATGTTGAGGAACGCATTGGAGCAGCCAAGTCCCTGACCAAGCGCAAGTATAGAAACTTGGTAGAACGTGCTCAAAATGCTAGTGAAAGCTCTGGTCAGGCCAGCCGTCGGATGACGCTAGAATTTGCAGAAAGTATGAACATTCAGCGCGCCATTGTTTACGAAGAGCGCGATCGCTTGATTAAGCAAGAAGGCCGCTTGGATGACATCGTTGAAAAAGCCATTCGTTCCGTATTTGCAAGTGTCGTCCATAAAAAAGACTACAAGGAACCAGTAGCCTTTTATCGCTATATTTTAGACAATGTCAGCTACCAAGTGGATCCTGAAAAAGCCCACCAAACCTTCCGTAGCAAGAAAGCAAAAGAAAACTTCTTATGGGAGATTGCCCAAAGTGAACTCAAAGCCAAGTATGAGCTTTTAGGCACTGATGAGGTGATTGCACAGTTCCAACGCATGGCCATCCTAAAAGCCATCGATGAAAACTGGGTAGAGCAGGTAGACTATCTGCAACAATTGCGGATGGCTCTCTCTGGTCAATACACCAGTCAGAAAAATCCTTTGGTGGAATTTTTCCAAGAAGCCTACCAATCCTTTGATCGAATGAAAGAGGCGGCCAAAGAACAAATGGTCCGCAATCTTTTACTGAGTCGAGTAGAAATCAATAAAAAAGGGGAAATTGTCTTGCATTTCCCATAAAAGAGGACATTATGACAGTATACAATATCAACCTTGGAATCGGTTGGGCCAGCAGTGGTGTTGAGTATGCCCAAGCCTACCGTGCCCAGTTGTTACGCAATATCCATCAACCAGCTAAATTTGTTTTTATGGATATGATTCTAGCCGATAATATCCAGCATTTGACAGAAAATATCGGTTTTAAAAATGATGAAATTATCTGGCTCTACAGCCATTTTACAGATATTAAGATTGCACCAACCACCTATACCATTGATCAGGTCTTAGCAGGTTTTGCCGGGAAACCGACTCGGGAAGAAGTTGATGGCAAGATCAAGCGCTTCTTTTATGAGGACCAGGACAATTTTTTGACCTGCTACTTGCGGGCTGAAAACAGTCCCTATGTCGAACGCTGCGAGTATGTGTCTAGAGGGATCTTGGTGAGAAAGGATTATTTCTCCTATACCCGCTATTGTACGGAGTACTTTATTCCCAAGAACAACCAAGCCAACTTGATTGAGCGCCGTTTTTACAATGAGGACGGGACGGTTGCCTACAGCATGCAGATGGCGGATGGTCGCGAAGTCTATCGTTTCCCAGATCGCTACCTGGTTGGGCGCCAAGAATTGATCCGCTACTTTATGCAGACCCTTCAATTGACCAAACAAGATCTGGTTATTTTGGACCGGGAAACCAATATTGGTCAGCCCATCTTTGAAGAAGCGCAAAAGGCCCGCCTGGGGGTGGTCGTCCATGCAGAGCACTTCAGTGCCAATAATGTCGACGATCAGTATATCCTATGGAATAACTATTACGAGTACCAATTTACCAATGCAGACAAGGTGGACTTCTTTATTGTCGCTACCGATCGCCAAAAAGAAATCTTGGCAGAGCAGTTTGCCAAATACACCACCCATCAGCCAGCCATCTATACCATTCCAGTTGGGAGTCTTGCAAGCTTGCCACAAAACGAGCAACGCACGCCATTTTCAATGATCACAGCCTCTCGTTTGGCGACAGAAAAGCATATTGACTGGTTGGTGCGAGCAGTGGTTCGTGCCAAAAAAGAATTGCCAGCTCTATCCTTTGACATCTATGGAAAAGGTGGAGAAGAAGGAAAGTTGCGTTCTCTGATTGATGAATTAGGGGCGGCAGACTATATCCACCTCAAAGGTCATGCCAATCTTGAGGAAATTTATAAGAACTATGAAGTATACCTGTCAGCGTCAACCAGCGAAGGCTTCGGTTTGACCTTGATGGAGGCGATTGGTTCTGGCCTTCCGATTATTGGTTTTGACGTCCCTTATGGCAATCAAACCTTTGTCACAGAAGGTAAAAATGGCTATCTCATTCCGCCATCAGCAGACCAAGTGGTAGACCATATCGCATCTGCCTTTGCTGAAAAAATCATCCAGCTTTACAAAAAAGATGATCTAGCCAGCATGCGTCAAGCATCTTATGCGCGTGCAGAAGACTTTTTGACCAGCCGAGTAGAAGAAGCTTGGGCACAATTGATAGAAGAGGTGACACATGCTGAACGTATTTGATAGCTATTCTCGTGAGAGCCAAGACTTGCTCCACTCCATGAAAGAGTCTGGCTTTGACCATCCGACGGTTGTTTTGGAACCAAACGGTTTCTTGCCCGACGGCGTCGAATCGCCATTCATCTATTTCTTGGGTCAACCAAAAGGGGAGAAGCGCGGGCGCTACTTTAATGAAGTTCCAGTTCCCGATTTTTGGGAAGTTTCTGGGGATAACAGTGCGGGCAAAGTGACCTACTATGGTCAAGAAAAGGCTCGTATTGTGTACCATGTTGCTTCCTATAAACGCATCGTTGAGCGCCTGGAGTGGTTGGATGACAAGGGGCAAGTGGTCATGATCGAGCGTTATGACCAATACGGTCGTAAGATTGCTGTGACAACCTGTGGCGATCAAGGCCAGCCATTGGTGACCACTTATTTTGAAGGGGATATCGAGCGCTTGACAGAGAATCACCAAACAGGGGATTTGATCTTAACCTTGGACCATCAACCTATGCGAATTTTCAAGAATCGCTTAGACTATTTGTCTTTTATTTAGAGCACCGTGGTTTTGATTTGGATGGTTTGATCTACAATACCCTTGCCACCTCCTTTAGTATTAGTCTTCAGTTGGGCAATAAAGGGATCAAAGGGCGCGACGTCTTGGTTTGGCAAGAACCCCTTCATGACAGCCTTCCAGGCAATATGCAGTTGATTCTCAATAGCCCAGAAATTCGGACCAAGAAGATCCTAATTCCGCAAAATGCGACTTACCATCGTGCTTTGCAGTTGACCTCGCAAGACCAGCATAGCTATTTTGGTCCTCTTGGCTACTTGTATGATTTCAAGGTGAAAGACGATATCCGTAAAGACGCTTTTGTTTTGACCAATTCGGATCAGATTGAAGCTTTGACCTACCTAGTAGAGAATTTGCCAAATGTGACCTTCCGTGTAGCGGCTTTGACAGAGATGTCTGCGAGTCTCTTGTCTATGGTCCGCTATCCAAATGTGGTCTTGTATCAAAACATCAGCCAAGAGCGGATCAAAGAGCTGCTTAAGGTCTCTAGTATTTACCTGGATATCAACCACTATGCAGAAGTGCAAGGCATTGTGCGAAAGGCCTTTGAACACCAGCAAGTCATTCTTGCCTTTAGCCATACCCTGCATGACCGCCACTTCCTCGCACAAGCCAATATATTTGAACAAGGAAAAGAAGCGGATATGGTGGCCCGTATCCAGGAAATCTACCAATCTGTGGATAGCTACAGAGAAGCAGTCGCGCAACAAATTGCCCAATCAAGTAGCATCGAGCCAGCTGAATTCAAAGCTCGCTTGCAGGAAGGGATAGGTGGACACAGTGAGTGATCGGAAGAAAGATTTATTTTACAAAGAAGTAGAAGGCCGGATGGAGTCTCTCAAACGCCGTCCAGCCGAGAAAGAAAAGACGACGCGTTCGGAAAAGGTCAATGTCATCTTTAATGTGATCATTGGGTTAGTCATTTTGCTGGGAGTTATTTTTACCCTCTTGAGAGTGTTAGGAGGATCCTAATATGGAAATGGTATTTGCGATTGGCGTCGCCTTCCTATCGTTGGCCCTAGTGGTCCTTATTACTCTGCAACCGCGTCAACAACAGTCCCTGTCAACAGATGCAACCAGTAACCTCGGAAAACCAAGCTATTGGCGCTCCCACCGGGGGCTAAAGCTAGCGACTCTGGTTGTTAGTATCGTCTTTCTCTTATCCTTGTTTCTTTATATGATGATCGTACAGGCTTAGTCTTTAATAGAATAGACAAACGTGGCTGGGCAAACTGTCCAGCTTTTTAAGCCACATAGATGACCGATGGTGACGGAAACGATGGTTCCTTTATCTGCAACTCCAACAGGCTCCCAGACTGTCGGAGCTGTGCGGGGGTGGAACCTTTTCAACTTTTTAATGTTATGGAGTTCTTTCCCCCTCCCTTTTTTGATGATGCTTCCCTCTCTTTTATGGTATACTGAAAGCGACAAAATGATTGGAGATCAAGATGAAAAAGATTCCTTTAGCATTTTCAGGTTGTCTATTAGGTTTGGGAGGTGCTGGAAACCTTCTTGTAGACTCGCTCCCCCTTCTGGGTCATGCCTTCAGTTTGACAGGTTTATTGCTCTGGTTTTTCTTTATCGTTTATCATATCATTCGCTGGCAAGAAACCAAGATAGAACTCCAACAAGCCGCTCTTTTATCTGGGATGGCCACTTTTCCCATGGCAGGGATGATTTTATCGACCTATCTTCTTCGTCTCTTTCCCACCTTTGCAGGTCTATCTCAGTTGGTCTGGTGGTTCGCTTTCCTTTTGGATCTGTGCTTGATTCTCTACTTTACCAAGACCCATGTCATGGCGCGACCAAGGGCCAAGGCTACTCCGAGTTGGACGGTTCTCTATGTGGGGATTGCAGTGGCGGCCTTGACTTACCCAGTGGTAGGAGTGATGGAGCTAGCCTATCTTACCCTGGGGGTTGGATTTGTCTTGACCTTATGTCTGTATCCGCTGATCTATCAGGATTTGAAAACTAGTCCTTTACCGAGTCACTTATTGGGACAAGAAGGCATCTATTGTGCTCCTTTTTCTCTTCTTTTAGCTGCTTTGGTTCGAGTGGGGGGAGCGGACCTTCCTTCTTGGGTCATCCTGATCATGGTAGTCATCTCGCAAGCATTTTATTTCTTTGTTTTGACGCGCCTTCCGAGAATGATGAAAGAAGGTTTTCAACCTGCTTTTTCAGCCCTGACCTTTCCGACCGTCATCACAGCGACCTCTCTGAAAATGGCTCAAGGTCTGCTGCAGCAGCCTTTCTTGACAGGTCTCGTATGGATGGAAACTCTTTTGTGTCTCATGATTTTAGTTGCTGTCTTAGGGGGGTATGTGGTTTATCTTAGAGACTAGGACAGGACGGCATCCTTTTTCGTTGAACCCTTGTCTTGATTATGGTAAGATGCACTATACGATTTGTCATGCTCTAAGAAAGGTATCTATGAAATTTATTAAAGAAAAGCTCTCTCTGCTTTATCCCCTCTTTCTACTCTTGTTTTATTTATATCCGGCCCCAATTTCGTCCCTTGGCCCAGTATGTTTCCAATAGCTTAGCGAGCGCAAATAGTTATTATTGGACCTTATTTGGAATGGAGACCCCCTATGCAGCCTTTACAGGATTTTTGGTCTACCGTTTTTCCAAGAAAGCCCAGTTTTCATGGAGGAAAAACCAGCTTCAATCCTTGCTGGAAGCTGTCTTTGCGGCCTGTTTGGTCTATTGGTTGGACTATTTTATCAGTGGTTTTGTTCAAGGAAGGGCAGCTGTTTTGAGTCTCTTTCCTAGAGAAATCAGCCCGACAGGAGTGGTCATCCTAGTGGCCGCGATGGTGATTGTCCGGCCGGTGACAGAAGAGTTGATCTTCCGTGGTGCCTTGGTGAATGCCTACTTTAAAGATTGGCCAATCTATGCAGAGGTTTGGCTCCCTGCCCTCATCTACAGTGGCCTACATTTTCTCCATAGTCCCTTTTCGCTAGGAGCTTTCATTATTTATCTCTTACCGAGTTTGATTTTTGGGACCCTTTACTATCGGAGCAAGGCGCTCCTTTCTCCGATTTTAGGCCATATCTTGCTCAATCTCTATTACACCTTGCCTTTGCTTTTATCTGTATTCCAGTAGCAACCGATTTCCTAAGGGAGATTGGTTTTTTATGAAAATGTGGTATAATAGAATAAATTTAATAGAGGGAGTGGAGGTTTGAAAAAAAGCTACCGCGTCAAACGTGACAAAGATTTTAATGCTATTTTTAAAAGTGGTCAAAATGTTGCCAATCGGAAATTCGTTATTTACCGCTTGCGCAAAGATCAACCGCATTTTCGAGTCGGCCTGTCTGTTAGTAAGAAACTAGGAAATGCAGTGACTAGAAATCGCATCAAACGTTTGATTCGTCATGTTTTGATCAAACACCAAGCCTTCCTTACGTCTGATGATTTTGTCGTCATTGCGCGTAAAGGAGTGGAGGAGCTCGACTTCCATCAAGTAGAGAAAAACCTCGTACATGTCTTGAAATTAGCGCATGTCTACCAAGAAAGGGAATAATGTGAAAAAGAAACTGAAGTTAACTGGATTATTAGGAGCAGCCTTATTGTTCTTGACAGCTTGTGGGACGTCTCAAGTGACAGCTGAATCGACAGGTGGTTGGGAACGCTTCGTCTACTTCTTTGCAGAAGCCATCCGCTTCTTGTCGTTTGGAGGCAGTATCGGTGTTGGGATTATTGTCTTTACCATTGTCATCCGGACGGTCCTCTTGCCTCTCTTCCAGTATCAAATGAATTCAACCCGCAAGATGCAGGAAATTCAACCCTTACTCAAGGAATTGCAAGCTAAGTATCCTGGCAAGGATCTAGATAGTCGGACCAAGCTTTCTGAAGAGATGCGGGCCCTTTATAGGGAAAAAGGTGTCAAAACATCTTCAGCCTTCCTTCCTCTCTTGATCCAGATGCCGGTCTTGATGGCCTTATTCCAAGCGCTGAGCCGTGTGGAATTCCTTAAAGTCGGTCGCTTCCTTTGGTTGGACCTTGGAGCGATTGACCCGACTTATATCTTGCCTCTTCTTGCTGCCCTCTTCACATTTTTCAGCAGTTGGTTGACCAATAAAGCCCTGCCAGAGCGCAACGGGAGTGCGACAACCATGATGTATGTGATGCCTGTGATGATTTTCTTCTTCGCCTTGTTCTCAGCCAGCGGGGTTGCTCTATACTGGGTGACTTCAAATGCTTACCAAGTTGGACAAACCTATCTGTTGAACAACCCATTCAAGATTATCGCAGAGCGTGAAGCAAAAGAGCAAGCTACTCGAGAAATAGAAAAACAAAAACGTCGTGCCTTAAAGAAAGCACAGAAAAAAAGAAATAAGAAAGAGGTGGACATATGGTCCTATACACTGGAGCAACTGTAGAAGAAGCTATCCAAAATGGCTTGAACGAATTAGATATTCCCCGTATGAAGGCACATATTACGGTTGTGTCTCGTGAAAAGAAAGGTTTTCTCGGGTTATTTGGCAAAAAACCAGCCCAAGTAGAGATTGAACCGATTGCAGAAACAACAGTTGTTAAAGCCAATCAACAAGCCGTTAAGGGTGTGCCAGAAGAAATTAACGCGCAAAACGAACCGGTTAAGACCGTGAGCGAAGCAACAGTTGATTTAGGACGTGTCGTTGCAGCAATCAAAAAGGTCGAAGAAGAAGGAGAAGTTGTCTCTGAGGAAATCAAGACAGAAATCCTGAAACATGACAAAGAAGCTGACACTGTTCTTGAAGAAAAAGGTCATGAACATATTCTGGAGAAGGTTAAAGAACCAGTCGCAAAAGAATCCAACGAGTCTGATTTCTCAAATCTTGGAATTGAAGTAGAAGAAAACCACGATATCGAAGAAGTTGTCACAGATGTAACTGCCTATGTTCAAACCGTTATTGATGAGATGGATGTCGATGCAACGATTTCAAGTAGTCACAACCGTCGGACGGTCAATATGCAGATTGATACCAATGAGCCAGGGCGCGTGATCGGCTACCACGGTAAAGTCTTGAAAGCTCTTCAACTCTTGGCACAAAACTATCTCTATAACCGCTACTCAAAGAATTTTTACATTACGATTAATGTCAATGACTATGTAGAGCATCGTGCAGAAGTTCTCCAAAGCTATGCTCAGAAGTTGGCAACGCGGGCCCTAGAGGATGGGCAAGCCCAACAGACAGATCCGATGTCAAATAGTGAACGCAAAATCATTCACCGTATCGTCTCTAAGATGGAGGGGGTTACGAGCTACTCTGAAGGTGAAGAACCCAACCGTTATGTAGTTGTGGACATTGAAGGATAATCTTGCTATTATTACCCATGCGGGAGAGACGGGACAGAACCGCTCTCTCTCTTTTTCTTGAGAGTAGAAAGGAAACAGATGGCATTTGCAGCGATTCGAGAGTTTTTAAAACTTCAAGGAATCAAATACCAATCACCAGCGAAGGCGGGAGCGCTAGCCCAAGAGATGGAACAGTACCGCGCAATGGGGCAGGCAGCTCGTAAGGAATTTACGGATTTAGTCTCAGCCTTTCAAAAACGATGCTCATACTTAGAGCAGGAACGAACCAGCCAGTGGATGAACCAGGGTCAGGTCTTACGACCTCATTTTTGGGCCTATTTAAAAGGAGAAGGGACTCTGGCAGAGCCCATGTTTGCCTTGAGGCTTTATGGAGATCCAGTTGATTTCGGTGTTTCCTTAGAGGTGAGCTTTATCGAGCGAAAAAAAGATGAGCAGAGCCTTCAAAGCAACTCAAAGTTCTCGCCCGTCCCATTTCTCAGCCAATTTATTATCTTGCTCAAGAAAATGGAGAGAGTCGAAGGATCGAAGGAACAGAAAAGAATCGCCACTCTCTTCTCCAAGCCGTAGCAGATGGAGTCGTTCGCAAGGTTCTGGTCAAATACGATATTCCCCTAGTTGAGGCAGGTTCTCTCGAGGAAGTCTTGGATCAACTCCAGAAGGCAATGACAGCACTAGAACCCTATTATCTAGCGACACGTCAAGAATGAGAAGGTCTTGTCTAGCCTATATTTGCAACAATTTTGCCATAGCTATTGACAAATAGAGTCGAATCAGATAGAATAGTAAAGTATGTTTAGTAACTGATCACAACTAGCCGGCTAAACGAATACAAAATCTATGAGGAGGTATTCATCGTGAAACGTACTTATCAACCAAGTAAACTTCGTCGTGCGCGCAAACATGGTTTCCGTCACCGTATGGCAACTAAAAACGGTCGTCGCGTATTGGCAGCTCGTCGTCGTAAAGGACGCAAAGTTTTGGCTGCTTAATTCAGATAAAAACCTAAAAACCAGTAGAAACTCGAGACTACTGGTTTTTGTTTTGTCCGAAAGTGAATTTAGAGGTGCTTTCTGCTATAATAGAAAGAAGAAAAACTCGGAAGAAAAGGAAGATCATGCAGATTTTTGATACCCACACCCATCTCAATGTGGAAGAATTCGCAGGAAAAGAACAAGAAGAACTCAACTTAGCTAAGGGAATGGGCCTTGTAGCCCATAATATCGTTGGTTTTGACAAACCAACCATTGAGCGGGCAATAGAATTGGCAGACCAGTACCCAGAACTCTATTTGACGCTGGGGTGGCATCCCACTGAGGCAGGTGATTATAGTCCTGAGGTAGAGGCCTATCTATTGGAACAGCTGGAACACCCTAAAGTTGTCGCCCTAGGTGAAATCGGTCTGGACTACCACTGGATGACAGCGCCAAAAGATGTTCAAGAAAAGGTCTTTCGCCGCCAGATTCAATTGTCCAAGGACTTGGATCTGCCTTTTGTAGTGCATACGCGTGATGCTCTAGAAGATACTTATGACATTATCAAGAGCGAGGGAGTTGGTCCTCGTGGTGGGATCATGCATTCCTTCTCGGGAACCTTGGAGGAAGCGAAGCGCTTCGTGGATCTGGGAATGATGATCTCTTTCTCTGGGGTAGTGACGTTTAAGAAAGCCACAGATGTCCAAGAAGCAGCAGCTGGCCTTCCGCTAGATAAAATTTTGGTTGAGACAGACGCTCCTTATTTGGCACCAGTTCCTAAGCGAGGCCGAGAAAATAAAACAGCCTATACCCGTTATGTGGTGGATTTTATCGCAGGGCTTCGTGGTTTGACGACAGAAGAAGTGGCTCAAGCCACCTATGACAATGCAAGAAAGGTATTTGGCCTTGACTGAGAAAAGAAAAATACCAGAAGTGATTGTCGTGGAGGGCAAGGACGACACAGCCAATCTCCGTCGTTTTTATGAGGTGGATACCTATGAAACACGAGGGTCTGCGATTGACCAAAATGACTTGGAACGAATTGCTACATTGCAAGAGTTGCGTGGAGTCATTGTCTTTACGGATCCAGACTACAATGGGGAGCGGATTCGTAAGATCATCATGCAAGAAATTCCGCAGGCCAAGCATGCCTTTTTAAATCGTGGCGAAGCAGTACCCAAATCCAAGACCAAGGGGCGTTCCTTGGGAGTAGAGCATGCCAGCTTTGAAGACTTAGAAAAAGCCCTATCTGGACTGGTTGGCTCCTATTATGAAGATGAGTATTATTTTGATATTACCAAGTCAGCCCTAATGCGTCTCGGCCTCTTGATGGGCAGTGACAGTCGCAAACGACGGGAATACTTAGGAGAAGCCTTGCGCATCGGTTACTGCAATGGCAAACAACTGATCAAACGTTTGGAGTTGTTTGGGATTTGTTTGGCTCAAGTAGAAGAGGCCTTGGCTTCTTACAAAAAAATAGCGATGGAGGTAGAAGATGGGATTGTTCGACCTGTTTACAGATAAGAAAAAAAGGGATAGGCTTTTTCTTTAGAGGATGTTCAAGCAAAAACATCAAAAAGAATCCACGGCATTTTTTGATTCCCAGTCAAGAAGAAATCAACCAATTGAAGATGGGGGACCAGGTTCGCCTCATCTTTGTGCTGGATACAGTCTTAGAGAATGGGTGTCGTGCAGAGCGTATGTGGGTCGAACTCACTGAAATCCGCGATGGGAAGTTCAAAGGACGTTTAACCAATCAACCCGCTTATATTACCTCCATCCAGCTTGGAGATGAGCTGGATTTTGCGCGGGAACATATTGCAAGCCTGATGGTCCCCCAGTTGAATCTTGATACACAAAAAGGGGCAATGATTACCAAGGATTGCTTCCTACGACGTGAGATAAATTGGGCAGTTCACGATCTACCTCATAACCCGCAAGATAGTGGTTGGCAATTTTTTACAGGCTATGAGTCTCAAGAAGACTTGGACGATCCGTCTAAGATTGCAATCATTAGCCTTGAAGCGGCCCTGGATATCGAACCCTTGTTGGAGACGGTCTTAGACAAGGATGGAGAAGCTTATGTCTACCAAGCGGAGAAGAACGCATTCGTAGAAGACTGTTAGACTAGCCTGTGGAGAAACAAGAGGGATATAGCCCTAAACTGATTAGAAAAGAGAAGATATGAGAATTGCAGATTATAGCGTGACCAAGGGACGTTCCTTAGGAATCGAACATGCCAGTTACGATGACTTGAAAACAGCCTTAGCACAAGTCGCCGAGCGGGTTGAAGCAGAAACTGACTTTGATATTAGCTGTAGCGACTTGATTCGTCTTGGTTTTCTAGCAGGAGCGCATAGGGAGTAGATAGGAGAGACTCTCCGTATTGATTATTCCAATGGTAAATAACTTCTCAAGCGTTTAGAGTTAATTGGGCTTAGTTTGGCAGAAATTGGAGAAGCCATGAAATCGTATGAGAATTACTCTAACAATGTAGAGAACTATGTTAAAATGAAGGTAGCATGTTTAAGTTGCTAGGAGTTTATATGAAAAATAAGGATACTAAATTGCTGTTGAGTTTTGCTGCAGTTGGAGTTGTGATTGTTATTATTATTTTATGTATAAATAATTTTTTTAAGGGTAGGAATTTAATTTTCGAAAAATTATCTCAAGGAGAAGTATTAGCAGGCATAGTTATTGCGTTGCCGACAGTTGTCACTTGGAAACAAGCTATTGAACAAAGTAAAGAAAATAAGAAAAATACAGTGTCTGATAATGTTCGAGATACTGTGAGGTATTATGATAAGCAACTTACGGAACTTGTTGCAGATATTAGTAAGAACAAAGAGTTACCTTTTTATAAGGCAGGAAAAATTGAATATATTATTGATACGTATAATAAGCTTTTAAAGGAATGGAATGGGACACTAAAATTAGATATTTCTCTTGACTTTGTTCAAGTATTATCCACAATTTGTTCAATAAAATATCCAGAAGGGATAGAGAATCCTGGTAATGAATTGGCGGAGAACTGGAAATATAATTTGAGTACAGCACTGAACCCTGTTATGAGAGAAATTATATATTTGAAAAAGGAAGAAATATTTGGCTCCAAGGAAGTTAAATATTTTAGTTATGTTGAATTTGGCGCTACTGGTTATGAGATTGAAAAAGTAAAGTTTAAAGATAAAAGCTTTGTAGAGTGCACTTTTTCTGCTGATTTTATTGATTCAAATTCATTTGAAGCATGTGAATTTATCAATTGTAGTATCAGTACTGGTGAATTATCTGAACAAAAAGTGAAAGAATTACTAAGTGATAGTAATACGATTATAGGAACATTTAAAGACTCGAATGAGGACGATTTTGCTGACCAATTTCATTCTACATCTGTTTCAGAATATGGAACTGTATTTGATGCTCGAGAAGGAATTATAGCTGATAATTATATTTTAGGAAACAAGTTTTTTGAAATAGAATCTAAGTCAGTAAATAGGAAAGAAATTTATCTGGATATTATTAATGGGTTGGTGTCATATGGTATAGGAATTGATGAAAAAATAAATAACAAAAAAATAAGTATCAGTAAAAATTATATAACGGAGGCAAATAAATCCGAATATATTGCTGGAAGTTTATTCTCTGGTTGGAATAGTCTATTTTCAGAGAAAAATACAAAAAGTCTAATAATTTCAAATATTATATATTTTGTGTAAAGAATGAAAAATGTTTATAATACAATAGTTTTTTTGAAAATGATAGTTTTACTAGATTTTTTTACAGAAAAAAAGAATGTAGATAAGGCAGGAAAATATAATTTTTATTTTACTGGTTTTAAGAGTAATGTGGAAAAAAGAGTAGATAAATGAGAATTGCAGATTATAGTGTGACCAAGGCAGTGCTGGAGCGTCACGGCTTTACCTTTAAAAAATCCTTCGGTCAAAACTTCTTGACCGATACCAACATCCTTCAAAAGATTGTGGACACCGCTGAGATTGATAAACAGGTCAATGTGATTGAAATCGGTCCCGGAATTGGTGCTTTGACTGAGTTTTTGGCGGAAAATGCCGCAGAAGTGATGGCTTTTGAAATTGATGACCGCTTGGTTCCCATCTTAGCGGATACCTTGCGAGATTTTGACAATGTGACCGTTGTCAATCAAGACATCCTCAAGGTGGATCTCAACCAGTATATCGCTGAGTTTAAAAATCCAGAGCTTCCGATCAAGGTAGTGGCCAACCTTCCATACTACATCACGACTCCGATCCTTATGCACTTGATCGAATCCAAAATCCCTTTCCAAGAGTTTGTGGTCATGATGCAAAAAGAAGTGGCGGATCGGATTTCGGCCGAGCCAAATACCAAGGCTTATGGGTCTTTGTCCATTGCAGTCCAATACTATATGACGGCTAAGGTAGCCTTTATCGTGCCACGTACTGTTTTTGTACCTGCACCAAATGTCGACTCTGCCATCCTCAAGATGGTGCGTCGTGAAGAACCAGCAGTAGCCGTCAAGGATGAAGATTTCTTTTTCTCTGTCAGCAAGGCTAGCTTTGTCCACCGCCGCAAAACACTATGGAACAACTTGACCAGTCGCTTTGGCAAGACCGAAGAAATCAAAGCCAAACTGGAAGCAGGAATCCAAGCTGCAGGCCTGCAACCTTCTGTACGAGGAGAAGCCCTCAGCTTAGACGACTTCGCCCGCCTAGCAGATGGCCTTCTAGAAGCAGGAATAAAATAAAAGAAAGAGGCTGGGACAAAAATCCCCTGGCTCAAAAAAAGCAACGGATTTGCCGTTGCTTTTTGCATGGATTCGATAGCCTTGGTCAAATAGAATTGATCAGTAAGTCATTTAAAAAATATATCTCATGCATATTCGCTATGACACAAATCAAAAAACTTTACCACTAAAAATCAGTTCTTTCTTGCCACAAGACTATCTCGTCTTTACTATTGAAAAAGTAATGAATACATTGGAGGATAGTCGCTTCTACGCCCTATGTCATGACTTTGGTCGCCCACCTTATCCCCCATAAATGCTTTTAGCTACTCTTCTATTCGACTATTCACAAGGAATTTTCTCCGGATAAAAAATTAAAAAAATACTAGACTTTACTCCAAAGTGTACAAAAAGAGTACAAAAATTCTCATTACTGATGAGTTCAGCAGGCAAGTAGAAATTACTGTTTGGTACTTTTTATTTATACCTAATTTCTACTCATTTTAACTCAATATCCAGTATTCTATCAAATATTTCCAGAAATCTTTCCTCGTCAGCTACTAGCGATAGCTTGGACGCAATTTTAGAAAAAGTGTCCTCACTCACAGAAAATGAAAAGAAGGTTCTATAGTCTATCTCCAAAGCACGGATAATTTTGTCTAAAGTTTCCAACTTGATATTACTATTTTGCCCACGTTCAATTCGTCCCAGAGCATTGACATCCATGCCTGCTTTATCTGCTAACTTCTCCTGTGTCATCTTTTTATTTGTCCTTAACTCATAGATTCGTTTGGAAACATTTTCGCTCAACGACATGCTTTATTCTCCTATGTTCTTTCTATAAGATATAGGCTACCCTTTATTCGCTCAAAACGTCAGGGCTTTATTGTATTTATTTTTTTATAAAAAATACTCTAGATATGTTTTTTTATGATATAATTAAATACAAATAAGTCTTTTTATGATAAAAAAACATACTTTTTAATATGTAAAACTACTATAGAAAGTCATAATGTAAAAAAGAAAGTACAATACAGAGTCATAAAAAATGATATTCAAACTATTTACCAACGACACTAGTTAAAGCATGGGAATCTTCAAAAAAGTTGACTAGAAAAATAGAAAAGGAAAATCAAATGAATGTTTATAAAGTTTTAAAAGACAATATCGAAACCATATACCTTGGAAAAACCGATGGAACTCTCCTTGAAATTGAAAGGGAATATTTTGATTTTCTCCCAGAAGTTGGAGATGAAGTGGAAGTTTATGGCACAGAGGGCAGTTACATTATCAAGCGAAAATCTACTTTTCAACAAACCGCTGAGAATAAACCAAGCAATACAACTGCATTAAAAGTTTGGGGTTGGATTTGTACTGGCACCTCACTTCTACTTTTACCTTTAGTTTTTGGAATTATTGGCATCATCTTAGGCTATCTTGTGCGTAGTAGAGGAGATAAGGAACAAGGGACTATCATTATGATTGCTTCAATCGGAACAATGATTCTAGGTATTTGGATAGGTGCACTTATCGGTGCTACTACTTGGGGATAAAATGAACGGAAAAATAATTAAAATCACAGATACAACAGTATATATTGGATATGAAGATGGTGCTGTCAAGGAAATTTCACGCACATCTCTTGAATTTAAACCTGTATTAGGAGATCCTGTAGAGGTTTATGGAGATTTTGTAACAAAATCTAATCTTCCTGTTAAGTCAGACTCTATTAAAAATAGATTCAAGAGACTATCTCTAACAACTAGAATCAATATCATTGTTATTTTCATACTCCTTGTTCTTCTTACAATGCTACAGCTCGCCTTTACAGACTTTACTAACTATCTGCACAATATCCTAACAATAGTTTTCATTTTATTCCCTCTTGTGCTTAGTATCTTAAATCTGTTTCTTTTGATTCTATCCCTATTCAAGAAAAATCTCTTCCCTAGACTAACTACAGTATATCTTGTACTTTCATTAGCCATCCTAATCATTGCTTCACTCACACACCACACATTAACAAATACAAATAACTCAACTAGTCGCATGGAGACAAGCAAAACAGAAGAACTCTCTAGTTCTTCCAAACTAAATCAGTTGCTCAAAGATAAAATCGGTAAAAGTATATCTATACAAGCTGAGTTCAATATACCGATGATGGAGGACAGTCCAACTGAAATTAAGAATATTATGGTGTTAAAAGTAAATGGAGTCGACTATGGTGCAAAATATATGGGAGAAACACTGAAAATCAATACCATAAAAAATCCAGATGAACACTCCCCATCTGGAAACAAATGGGTAACCATGGAAGGGAAAATAGTAAAAGATTCTGACTCAATAGCTATTAAGATAATTGATGTTTTTACCGCTGATATGACATTTGATGAATATATATCTAATCGAGAGAAAGATAGCTTTGAGACACTGGGTGTGGTTGAAGAGATTGAAGACACTGATACAATTCTTGGTACTATTATCAAAGTAAGACCGATATGGTTTGATTTAACGGAAGACAAAGAAATTAATGAATTTTACTTCAAAAATGAAGATGAATTAAAAATATTGCTCACAAGAGACACAGAAGAATATATCGAAAAACACTATAGGAAAATGGAAGTGGGAGATACAGTTAATTTATTCGGTTCTGTAGTCACTATTGATGGTGTCAATGTGTTAAGTGCTAATAATAGTGGAAGTGTTCAGGGCGTAGAACGAAAAGATTAAGAGATAATAAAAATGAATATAGGAAAAATTATTAAGATAACAGATACAAATATCTACGTTGGTTTTAATGACGGTACGATGAAAGAATTTACTCATTCATCGCTAGATTCAGAGTTCACAATCGGTGAAATAGTTGAAGTTTATGGAGATATTATCATTAAATCATCTAATCTCCATTCTACAAAAAAATTACGGCAAAACTCTCCCATAGTACAATCAACCCCCAAAAACAAGTCAAAGTTCTTACGTTATTCAATATTATCTGCTCTGAGCATACTAGTAGTTTTTAGTATCTTTTACTTAGTAACATTTAACCATGTGGACTCTACCAAAGGATTTAAAACCATAGATAACTATCTCAGAGCCAGAGGACTCACTGTACAAGGTTATGGAAAAGTTATGAGTGAACCAGAGGAATCTGGTAACTATGTAACTTTCCAAATCGGTGAGCTGGATGAGTTTATATTTAATAACAATGCAAATAACATCTTTAACAAGGAACATACAAATCTTGTTACAGCTACTGTGAAAATACCTAAAAGTAAGTATTTAGGTGATGTACATAAGGATGACATTATTGGTATCAATGGTAAAACTTCTCAGCAACAGATTGAAGAAATTATCGCAGATAACTACTATACAGCTAAGAATATAAATAACCCTACTTCAAGTTCTTCTGCTGATGACTCTTCATCTGAATTGTCAACTACAGAGAAGAATAAATCTGACTATATACCAGTTAATTTTGAAAAGTGGAGCAATAACGAAATCCCTAACGGAACACAAGCTAAAGTTAAAGGAAAAGTATTGCAAGAAGTCAAAAGATTTGCTAGCCGTACTCTAAAAATTGCCGTAGATAATGACGAAAATAAAATACTTCTAGTTACTATATTTGACGTTAATTACGAAGAACCAATTCATCTAGGTGACCAAATTACTCTATATGGTAATACAGGAGGTCTATCTGACGACAATGAATCCCTTACCGAAGGAATCGAACTACCAAAACCTGTTCCATTTATGATTGGATTCATATACGAAAACTAGGAAATATCATGAAACTAAGATCTAAACACAAAATCATTAGCATCACGGTTACACACGCACATATCCTTCTCAATACAGGTGAAACCACAAAAGTTGCCTTGAATGAACTTTCATTCAAGCCCAAAGTCAATGATATAGTAGAGGTTTACCAGAACAAAGATCAAATCATAGTGATGAAAGTGCGTGAAAAACGTAAGCAATGGATTTACACAGTGATAGTGACAATTGTAGCTCTTGTGATAGGCGGTACAAGTCTTTGGTTTCTCAATCACAGGGACGACTCCACACAAGTTGTCAAAAAGCACAGTTCTTCACAGAAACACCTCTGAATTTTCTTACAGAAGTTCTTCCTCAAATTCCTCCTCTTCTAGCAGTGAACCAGAGGCACCTGTGATTGACACCTCAGCAGAGGCTCTGAGAGATATGGAAAACGATGGAACGCTTAAGACGGGGCAACGATACCGTTTTACAGCAGAACTTTTTAGACAAAGCGAATGGGCGGATTATTCGGGACATTTCAAGAAACTTAATCCTTACTACTCCATTTGGGTTAAGGCTAGCAATGCTCCAATCTCAGGTATTGAGATCCAAATCATGAAATCACTTACCACTGGCTGGACAGAAGGAATGAAAATCACTTTCACAGTTAAAATCATGGAAGATTCTGAGAAATTTCAATTTTGGGTGGTCACAGAAGCTATACCAGCACCAACACCAAAATTACAGCAACAAGAAAGTACACCACAACCAGAGGTACAGGGTATTGATACCAATGCAATCCTACGAGGAGACTATACAAGCATTGCAGGAGTTTGGCAAAATGCATCAGGGCAACAAATTATCTTTGATAATAAAGGGTTGGTAAATTTAGGGACTATTACCAGTGCTAATGCTGGAGGAACTAATGGTATAATTGGTTTACAAGTAGGTTCAAATTCTTCAGGAGGTAGTATAATTATATACCCTATTGGAACTAGCATTATTACGAGAAGTGGTATAGATAATTCTGATAAAAATCAAATTAGAATTATGGCTGTTCAATCACAGCCAATTGACACCTCCGATGTCTATTATCATATATCGAATTAATCAGCTACTCCTCCAATTACTGACTTATATAAATAAAGTACGTCGACAATAATATCCCATAAATTAAAAAAAGAGTCTGGGGAAATAGTCGCCTGGTACCAAAAAAGCAACGGATTTGCCGTTGCTTTTTTTGAGCTAAAGGACTATTGCCCCAGACTCTTATCTGTATCGTAAGGAAAGGACGGGATTTGAACCCGCGCGTGAAGAAAATCCACTTGCCGGATTTCGAGTCCGGTGCCGTACCAAGCTGGGCCACCTTTCCAAGATGCGGAGAAAGGGATTTGAACCCTCACGCCCGAAGGGGCACATGCGCCTGAAGCATGCGTGTCTGCCGTTCCACCACCTCCGCATAGTTCTATTATACACTTTTTAGGAAAAATACCAAAGAAAAAAAGGATCCCATCAAAGTCCTTAAGATGAAAACCGTTGACAATAGGGAACTACAATATGATAGGGGAACTGCTTGCAGATTTTCTTATCAAGCATTCCAGCCTTATTTTTCAATTTTTGGTATAATAGATAGTATTAATCTCAAAGGAGTGCGATTTGCAAGGAACAATCGTCAAGGCCTTGGCTGGTTTCTACTATGTGGAGTCAGACGGGCACATTTACCAGACACGAGCTCGTGGAAATTTTAGGAAAAAAGGACAGACTCCTTATGTGGGAGATCAGGTGGAGTTTTCAGCTGAAGAGAATTCAGAAGGTTATATTTTGAGCATTGCGCCTCGAAAAAATAGCCTCGTGCGTCCTCCGATTGTCAATATTGATCAGGCAGTAGTGATCATGTCAGCTAAGGAGCCGGATTTCAACGCCAATCTTTTAGACCGTTTTCTGGTCCTTTGGAGCACAAGGGAATTCATCCCATTGTCTACATTTCCAAACTAGACTTGCTAGAAGATCTGGAGACTATTCACTACTACCAAAGAATCTACCAGGCTATTGGCTATGACTTTGTCTTGTCGATTGAGGAACTCTTGCCCCTTTTGACAGATAAAACCACTGTCTTTATGGGACAGACCGGTGTCGGAAAATCGACCTTGCTCAATAAAATCGCTCCGGATTTAGAACTTGAAACGGGTGAAATCTCAGATAGTTTAGGCCGCGGTCGACACACGACTCGAGCTGTCAGCTTTTACTATCTAAATGGTGGCAAGATAGCAGACACACCTGGTTTTTCATCCCTTGATTATGAAGTGACGACCAGTGAAGAGTTAAATCAGACCTTTCCAGAGATTGCGGACGTGAGCCACTCTTGTAAGTTTCGTACCTGTACGCATACGCATGAGCCTGCATGTGCAGTGAAACCAGCCGTTGAAACAGCAGAGATTGCGACTTTTCGTTTTGAGAATTACTTGCAATTTTTAAGTGAGATTGAAAACCGTCGCGAAACCTACAAAAAGGTTTCAAAAAAAATACCAAAATAGGAGACAACTATGAAAACAATGAAATTAGCACCCTCAATTTTGAGTGCAGATTATGCCAATTTTGAAAGTGAATTGAAACGCCTTGAAGCAGCTGGAGCAGACTACGCCCATATCGATGTTATGGATGGTCATTTTGTACCTAACATTAGCTTTGGTGCTGGAGTGGTAGAGAGCATGCGCCCACATAGCAAGTTGGTCTTTGATTGCCACTTGATGGTGACCAACCCAGAGAACCATATTGAAGAATTTGTCCGTGCGGGTGCAGATATCATCAGCATCCATGTGGAATCTACTCCTCATATTCATGGAACGCTCCAAAAAATCCGTCAAGCGGGTGTGAAAGCTAGTGTTGTGATCAATCCAGGAACCCCTGTTGAAAGTATCCAACACATTTTGAACCTGGTGGACCAAGTACTTGTCATGACTGTCAATCCAGGATTTGGAGGGCAAGCCTTTCTGCCAGAAACCATGGACAAGGTTCGCCAATTAGCTGCTCTTCGTGAAGAAAAAGGCTTGGATTTTGATATCGAAGTTGATGGTGGAATTGACGACAAGACGATTCACGCTGCAAAAGAGGCAGGGGCTAATGTCTTTGTAGCGGGTTCCTATGTCTTTAATGGAGATGTCAATGAGCGGGTGCAAATCCTCCGAGATGCTGTAAATGGGTAACATCGCAATAATTGCAGGAGGGGACAGCACGCTCTTGCCACGAGATCATGACGTTTATGTAGGCGTTGATGGCGGCTGTTTGAAGTTACTGGGACAAGGCTTGCCTTTAGATATGGCCGTTGGGGACTTTGATTCGGTCTCTGAGACCGATTTGAACAAAATCAAAGCCCAAGCCAAGCAAGTGGTGCAGTCTGTTCCTGAAAAGAACGATACGGATTTGGAATTGGCCTTGAAGGCTGTTTTTAAGGCTCACCCGGATGCAGTTGTGTCTGTATATGGTGCCTTTGGTGGTCGCTTGGATCACTTCTTATCCAATATCTTTTTGCCGACAGATCCAGACTTAGCTCCCTATATGGAGCAGATTCAATTAGTCGATGAGCAAAATCGGTTAGTTTTCAGACCGGCGGGAACTCATAAGATCCAGCCAGATCCAACCATGACCTATGTTGGTTTTATGCCTGTTGGAGAAGGTCGTTTAGAGATCACAGGGGCCAAATACCCCTTACATCCAGAGAATTATTTTTTGAAGGCCATGTACGGCTCCAATGAATTTTTGGATCAAGCGATTCAAGTGAGTCTTGATCGTGGCTATCTTGTCATTGTTTATAGTAAAGACAGAGGTTAATATGACTATCATTCTGCTTCTGATTGGCCTGCTTAATCTGGGGCTTCTCATCTATCTTTTCCAACGATCAGATGTTACACAACCCGATCTACGAGAGATGTTAGAAGACCATGAAGATCATTTGACAGACCAGTTGGACTATCGTTTTGAAAAAGAAAGACAGGCGACCCAGATTGCCAACCAGCAGTTAGAGATCGCCCTGACAGATCGCTTGACCGAGATGCGACTGGAAATCCATCAGCAAACCACCGCCCTGCGCGCTGAGATCAATGAGCACTTTACCAAAAATCGGGACAAGACAGATGAGCGCATGCGCCAAATCCAAGAGTCCAACGAAGTGCGGCTTGAACAAATGCGCCAAACGGTCGAAGAAAAATTAGAAAAAACCTTGCAGCACCGTTTGCAAACCTCCTTTGAGACCGTTTCGAAACAGTTGGAATCAGTCAACAAAGGGCTGGGAGAAATGCAGACAGTGGCACGGGATGTTGGGACCCTCAATAAAGTTCTTTCTAATACCAAGACTCGTGGAATCATGGGTGAATTACAGCTAGGTCAAATCATTGAAGATATCTTGACGCCAACTCAGTATGAGCGAGAATTTATCACAGTTCCTCAGTCCAGTGAGCGTGTGGAATATGCCATCAAGCTTCCGGGACAAGGAGAGGAGCCAGTCTATCTGCCGATTGACTCTAAATTCCCTCTGGAAGACTACTATCGTCTAGAAGAGGCATATGAGTCAGGGGAAAAAGAGGAAATCGAACGTTACCGAAAGGCCCTTTTGGCTAGCATCAAACGTTTTGCTAAAGATATCCAACAAAAATACCTCTTTCCACCAGCGACGACCAATTTCGGGATTCTCTTTTTACCGACCGAAGGGCTCTACTCCGAGGTGGTTCGTAATCCTGAATTTTTCGATCGTTTGCGTCGCGAAGAACAAATTTTAGTGGCTGGTCCAAGCACCCTATCCGCCCTTTTGAACTCCTTGTCCGTCGGCTTTAAGACGCTCAATATCCAAAAGAGTGCAGATGATATCAGTAAAGTACTGGGATCGGTCAAATCAGAATTCCATAAATTTGGAGGTGTTCTAGCCAAGACCCAGCGCCATTTAAAGAATGCTTCCAATAATATTGATGATTTACTCACCAGACGGACCAGTGCCATCGAGCGGACACTCCGCCAAATCGAAAGTGATGAGGACCTACTGGGACTAGATATATACATAGAAGATGGAGAAGATGATGGTCAAAATTAGCCAAATGAAAAAGATGAGCTGTTTGAAGGATTCTATTTGATCAAGTCAGCAGAAGTGCGTCAGACGCGCGCCGGTAAGAATTACCTAGCCTTTGTCTTTCAGGATGAGACCGGTACGATTGAAGGAAAATTATGGGACGCTCAGCCCCATAATGTAGAAAGTTTCACAGCCGGTCGTGTGGTCCACATGTCTGGTCGCAGAGAAGTCTACAATAATACTCCGCAGGTTAATCAATTGAACATGCGCTTGCCACAAGCAGGAGAACCCAACAATCCTGCAGACTTCAAGGAAAAACCACCAGTGGATCCAAAGGAGCTGCAAGAATACTTGTCAAACATGATTTTCAAAATTGAAAATCCAGTCTGGCAACGGATTGTCCGTGCCCTTTATGGGAAATATGATAAGGAGTTTTACAGCTACCCAGCTGCGAAGACCAACCATCACGCTTTTGAAGCAGGTCTCGCTTTTCATACAGCGACTATGGTTCGTTTGGCAGATTGCATTAGTGATATCTATCCCCAGTTGAATAAGAGTTTGCTCTTTGCAGGGATTATGTTGCACGACTTGGCCAAAGTGATCGAGTTAACGGGTCCTGAAAATACAGAATATACGGTGAGAGGGAATCTCATTGGGCACATTGCTTTGATTGATGAAGAAATCACCAAGGTCTTGCAAGAATTGAAGATTGATGATCAAAAAGAAGAAGTGATTGTCCTTCGCCATGTGGTCTTAAGTCACCACGGCTTACTTGAATACGGAAGCCCTGTTCGGCCAAAGATCATGGAAGCGGAGATTATTCATATGATCGATAATTTGGATGCAGAGATGATGATGATGACGACAGCTCTAGGCCTGATAGGTCCTGGAGAGATGACCAATAAGATCTTCGCCATGGAAAATCGTTCTTTCTATAAACCGAATCTCGATCAGTAAAAACAGATATAAATCCGGAAATGATTCCACTAAAAAGAAAATAAGCAAGAAAAAACGGCCTTCTACAAACCAGAATGTTCGTTTTTTTCTATTCTTATGGTATAATGGTAGAAAAAACTACATGGTGAGAAAATGAAATTAAGAAGAAGTGAACGGATGGTCGTAATTTCTAATTACTTGATCAATCATCCCTATGAATTAACGAGCCTCAATACTTTTGCGGAAAAATACGAGTCGGCGAAATCCTCTATCTCCGAAGATATCGTGATCATCAAACGGGCTTTTGAAGAGATGGAGATTGGAAATATTGAAACCATCACAGGGGCTGGAGGAGGAGTTGTCTTTACACCGTCTATCTCCGATGAGGAATCTAAAGAAATCGTTGAAGATTTATGTAAACAGCTGTCTGAAAGCGATCGTATTCTTCCTGGTGGCTACATTTATTTATCCGATCTATTGAGCAATCCAAAGATTTTAAATAGCATCGGTCGCATCATTGCTAAAGCCTTCCGGAATAAGAAGATCGATGCTGTTATGACTGTTGCGACCAAAGGGGTTCCCCTAGCCAATGCAGTGGCAAATGTCTTGAACGTTCCATTTGTCATTGTTCGTCGTGACTTGAAAATCACAGAAGGATCAACCGTCAGTGTCAACTATGTTTCAGGTTCCAGTGGAGATCGCATTGAAAAAATGTTCCTTTCAAAACGTAGCCTAAAAGCAGGAAGCCGGGTCTTGATTGTTGATGACTTCCTAAAAGGTGGTGGAACGATTAACGGAATGGTCAGCCTCTTGTCTGAATTTGATTCTGAATTAGCAGGAGTGGCAGTCTTTGCGGATAATGCTTCAGCCGACCGTGAATTCTTTGAGCACAAATCTTTATTGCGCGTGACCAAGATCGATGTAAAAGAAAACAAGTTGGACGTCGAAGTTGGGAATATCTTTGATTAAGAAGAACAAAGGAGGATCAAAAAGTGAAAAGAATTTTAGATCGATTTGATAATAGCCCTTTGTGGATTCGCTTGGTGACAGTGTTGACCTTATCCTTTATTTTGGTTGCTGGTTTGTATACAGTCAAAAAGAATACAGCAGTCCAAGTAACGACAGAAATCCAACCTGCTAAAAAAACAGGTTCCCTTCCAGTGAAAAAAGAAACAAAGGAAGAAAAGGAAAAGAAGGAAGATAAGAAAAATATAGAAGCAGCAGAAAAAGCAGTGGTTCAAATGGAAACTACTCCAAGTCAAGAATCTGTGAATGCTGCACAAATAGCTGTAAAAAAAGTAAAAGATGTGACTCAAAAGCAATCACTTGAGGCACGTATCCAATACATCGCGAACTATTATGGTCTTACCTATACGAGTGATGCAGCGACTGCACAGCAGAGCCAAACCGATGCTAATGCAACGCCCAATGTGAATACAAATCCGAATGCAAATGTAGAAGCGGGTGCAGGCAATGCGACAGTTCAACCACAACAACAGTATGCACCAGTTGCGGATGCTGGGGGAGAAGGAGTAGTTGAAACGGGGCAATAATAAACCTTCGTAACTTCTTGAAAAAATAAAAAAATATCTTGCAATCAAAGTGCCGTCATGTTATAATAATAGACGGTACTTTTTACTTTTGGTCTCTCAAGAGTGTACAGGGACGTGCTGACAAATGTTGCAAAAGTACACACAGATGATAGCTGTCACCAAGTGTATCATCACCAAAAATAAAAAAACACAGGAGAATGTAGATGCCTACAATTAACCAATTGGTTCGCAAACCGCGTAAATCAAAAGTAGAAAAATCTAAATCACCAGCTTTGAACGTTGGTTACAACAGTCATAAAAAAGTTCAAACAAACGTTTCTTCACCACAAAAACGTGGTGTAGCAACTCGTGTTGGAACAATGACACCTAAAAAACCTAACTCTGCCCTTCGTAAATTCGCTCGTGTACGTTTGAGCAACTTGATCGAAGTTACTGCTTATATCCCAGGTATCGGACACAACTTGCAAGAGCACAGCGTGGTGCTTCTTCGTGGTGGACGTGTAAAAGACCTTCCAGGGGTACGTTACCATATCGTCCGTGGTGCACTTGATACTGCAGGTGTTAACGATCGTAAACAAGGCCGTTCTAAATACGGTACTAAACGTCCAAAAGCATAAGGAAAGGGGATAAAGAGAAATGAGTCGTAAAAATAGAGCTCCAAAACGTGACGTATTGCCAGATCCGCTTTACAATTCACAACTAGTTACTCGTCTTATCAACCGCGTTATGCTTGATGGTAAACGTGGTACAGCTGCTTCAATCGTTTACGGTGCTTTTGAGCAAATCAAAGAAGCTACTGGTAACGATGCACTTGAAGTATTCGAAACAGCTATGGGAAACATCATGCCTGTACTTGAAGTACGTGCACGTCGTGTTGGTGGATCTAACTACCAAGTCCCAGTTGAAGTTCGTCCAGAACGTCGTACAACACTTGGACTTCGTTGGTTGGTAACAATCGCTCGTCTTCGTGGTGAACACACAATGCAAGACCGTCTTGCAAAAGAAATCTTGGATGCTGCTAACAACACTGGTGCAGCTGTTAAGAAACGTGAAGACACTCACCGTATGGCTGAAGCTAACCGTGCATTCGCACACTTCCGCTGGTAAGATCATGATGCTAGGAACGCTAAGGATGCAAAGTGAAAATAGGAAACTGACGCAGTATTCGATGAATACAAGGAAGTTTATCTTTTTCACACAGCATCCCGTTCCGGCTCAAATCAGCTAAACTAAATATGTTTAGTTCAATTCAACTTTTCTTACAAGTTGGAACCAAAACTTAGCATGAAAACACTGAGAACGGGTAGGTCCTGCCTATCCGTTTTTATTAAATCATGTTATAATAGAATATAGAAATAAAAAAATATAGGAGAAACAAACCTCATGGCACGCGAATTTTCACTTGAAAAAAACTCGTAATATCGGTATCATGGCCCACGTCGATGCTGGTAAGACAACTACAACTGAGCGTATCCTTTACTACACTGGTAAGATTCACAAAATTGGTGAAACTCACGAAGGTGCGTCACAAATGGACTGGATGGAGCAAGAGCAAGAACGTGGTATCACTATCACATCTGCGGCTACAACAGCTCAATGGAAAGATACTCGTGTTAACATTATCGACACACCAGGGCACGTGGACTTCACGATCGAAGTTCAACGTTCACTCCGCGTTTTGGACGGTGCTGTAACCGTTCTTGACTCACAATCAGGTGTTGAGCCTCAAACAGAAACTGTTTGGCGTCAAGCAACTGAATACGGAGTTCCTCGTATCGTATTTGCGAACAAGATGGATAAAATCGGTGCTGACTTCCTTTACTCAGTAAGCACACTTCATGACCGTCTTCAAGCAAACGCTCACCCAATTCAATTGCCAATCGGTGCTGAAGATGACTTCCGCGGAATCATTGACTTGATCAAGATGAAAGCTGAAATCTACACTAACGACCTTGGTACAGATATCCTTGAAGAAGATATTCCAGCTGAATACCTTGAACAAGCACAAGAATACCGTGAAATTGGTTGAAGCAGTTGCTGAAACTGATGAAGATTTGATGATGAAATACCTTGAAGGGGAAGAAATCACAAACGAAGAATTGAAAGCTGCTATCCGTAAAGCAACAATCAACGTTGAATTCTACCCAGTACTTTGTGGTTCTGCCTTCAAGAACAAAGGGGTTCAATTGATGTTGGATGCAGTCCTTGACTACCTTCCAAGCCCACTTGATATCCCTGCAATCAAGGGTGTAAACCCAGATACAGATGAAGAAGAAGAACGTCCAGCATCTGACGAAGAGCCATTTGCAGCTCTTGCCTTCAAGATCATGACTGACCCATTCGTAGGTCGTTTGACATTCTTCCGTGTTTACTCAGGTGTCTTGAACTCAGGTTCATACGTATTGAATACTTCTAAAGGTAAACGTGAACGTATCGGACGTATCCTTCAAATGCACGCCAACACTCGTAAAGAAATCGAAACAGTTTACTCTGGTGATATCGCTGCTGCCGTTGGTTTGAAAGATACAACAACTGGTGACTCATTGACAGATGAAAAAGCAAAAATCATCCTTGAATCAATCGAAGTTCCAGAACCAGTTATCCAATTAATGGTTGAGCCTAAATCTAAAGCAGACCAAGACAAGATGGGTATCGCCCTTCAAATTGGCTGAAGAAGATCCAACCTTCCGCGTTGAAACAAACCCTGAAACTGGTGAAACCGTTATCTCTGGTATGGGTGAGTTGCACTTGGATGTCCTTGTTGACCGTATGAAACGTGAATTCAAGGTTGAAGCTAACGTTGGTGCTCCTCAAGTATCATACCGTGAAACATTCCGCGCTTCTACACAAGCACGTGGATTCTTCAAACGTCAATCTGGTGGTAAAGGTCAGTTTGGTGATGTTTGGATCGAATTTACTCCAAACGAAGAAGGTAAAGGATTCGAGTTCGAAAATGCTATCGTCGGTGGTGTGGTTCCACGTGAATTCATCCCTGCAGTAGAAAAAGGACTTCAAGAATCTATGGCGAACGGTGTCCTTGCTGGTTACCCAATGGTTGACGTGAAAGCGAAGCTTTACGATGGTTCATACCACGATGTCGACTCATCTGAAACTGCCTTCAAGATCGCGGCATCACTTGCCCTTAAAGAAGCTGCGAAGACTGCACAACCAGCTATCCTTGAGCCAATGATGCTTGTAACCATCACAGTTCCTGAAGAAAACCTTGGGGATGTTATGGGTCACGTAACTGCTCGTCGTGGACGTGTAGATGGTATGGAAGCACACGGTGCAAGCCAAATCGTTCGTGCTTATGTACCACTTGCTGAAATGTTCGGTTACGCAACTGTTCTTCGTTCTGCAACTCAAGGACGTGGTACTTTCATGATGGTATTTGACCACTACGAAGATGTACCAAAATCAGTACAAGAAGAAATCATTAAAAAAGCTAAAGGTGAAGCTTAATTTACCAAAGCTAGAAAACTCTTCCCGTTTAGGGAAGGGTTTTTGTATATCTTGGAAGGCTATAGGTAAAATGGTAGTAGAGAAAACGTCATTTCCAGGGATCAAGACTTTGTGAAAAACTTTAATAAAAAAGGTATTAAACTATGATAAATCTTGCTTTTCGTGGGGAAATAGTTGCTTTTTAATGCAATAAAGTATATAATAGAGACTGTTAAAAGATGTTTGGCGCTGTGTCAAGTTACTCTTTTCACAAAAAAATTTTTTGATTTTCATAAGGAGGAAATCACGAATGGTAGTTAAAGTTGGTATTAACGGTTTCGGTCGTATCGGACGTCTTGCTTTCCGTCGTATCCAAAACGTAGAAGGTGTTGAAGTTACTCGTATCAACGACCTTACAGATCCAGTTATGCTTGCACACTTGTTGAAATACGACACAACTCAAGGTCGTTTCGACGGTACTGTTGAAGTTAAAGAAGGTGGATTCGAAGTTAACGGTAAATTCGTTAAAGTTTCTGCTGAACGTGATCCAGAACAAATCGACTGGGCTAACGACGGTGTAGAAATCGTTCTTGAAGCAACTGGTTTCTTTGCTAAGAAAGAAGCTGCTGAAAAACACTTGCACCCAGGTGGAGCTAAGAAAGTTGTTATCACTGCTCCTGGTGGAAATGACGTTAAAACAGTCGTATTCAACACTAACCACGACGTTCTTGATGGTACTGAAACAGTTATCTCAGGTGCTTCATGTACTACAAACTGCTTGGCTCCAATGGCTAAAGCTCTTCAAGATAACTTCGGTGTTGTTGAAGGATTGATGACTACTATCCACGCTTACACTGGTGACCAAATGATCCTTGACGGACCACACCGTGGTGGTGACCTTCGTCGTGCACGCGCTGGTGCTGCTAACATCGTTCCTAACTCAACTGGTGCTGCTAAAGCAATCGGTTTGGTTATCCCTGAATTGAACGGTAAATTGGACGGATCTGCACAACGCGTTCCAACTCCAACTGGTTCAGTTACTGAATTGGTAGCTGTTCTTGAAAAGAACGTAACTGTTGATGAAGTAAATGCAGCTATGAAAGCAGCTTCAAACGAATCATACGGTTACACTGAAGATCCAATCGTATCTTCAGATATCGTAGGTATGTCTTACGGTTCATTGTTTGACGCAACTCAAACTAAAGTTCTTGACGTTGACGGTAAACAATTGGTTAAAGTTGTTTCATGGTATGACAACGAAATGTCTTACACTGCACAACTTGTTCGTACTCTTGAATACTTCGCAAAAATTGCTAAATAATTCATGTGTATGAAGTGAGGAGGGGAACCTCCTCTTTTTTTGTGCTTTTTCTCTGCTAATGGAGATACAAATCAGTCATAGTATAGGGAATCCTGCTCAATAAGCGGGGAAATCCACTATTTTTCTACCTCTTTTACAGCTTTTGTGATATAATTATCATGTATTAAAAAAAGAAGGAGTCATATCCAATGGCAAAATTGACTGTTAAAGACGTTGACTTGAAAGGGAAAAAAGTTCTCGTTCGTGTTGACTTCAACGTTCCTGTAAAAGATGGCGTGATCACTAACGATAACCGTATCACTGCAGCTCTTCCAACTATCAAGTACATCCTTGAGCAAGGTGGACGTGCAATCCTCTTCTCTCACCTTGGACGTGTAAAAGAAGAAGCAGATAAAGAAGGTAAATCACTTGCTCCTGTAGCTGCTGACTTGGCTGCTAAATTGGGTCAAGACGTTAAATTTATTCCAGGTGTTACACGTGGCGCTGAATTGGAAGCAGCTGTTAACGCTCTTGAAGATGGACAAGTTCTCTTGGTTGAAAACACTCGTTTCGAAGATGTTGATGGTAAGAAAGAATCTAAAAATGATCCTGAACTTGGTAAATACTGGGCATCACTTGGAGATGGTATCTTTGTAAACGATGCTTTCGGTACAGCTCACCGTGCACACGCGTCTAACGTTGGTATCTCTGCAAACGTTGATAAAGCAGTTGCTGGATTCCTTCTTGAAAACGAAATTGCTTACATCAAAGAAGCAGTTGAAGCTCCAGAACGTCCATTCGTAGCTATCCTTGGTGGATCAAAAGTATCTGACAAGATCGGTGTTATCGAAAACTTGCTTGAAAAAAAGCTGATAAAGTCCTTATCGGTGGTGGGATGACTTACACATTCTACAAAGCTCAAGGTATCGAAATCGGTAACTCACTTGTAGAAGAAGACAAATTGGATGTGGCGAAAGCTCTTCTTGAAAAAAATCAAACGGCAAATTGATCTTGCCAGTTGACTCAAAAAGAAGCAAACGCATTTGCTGACTACACTGAAGTGAAAGACACTGAAGGTGAAGCAGTAGATCCAGGATTCCTTGGTCTTGATATCGGTCCTAAATCAATCGCTAAATTCGACCAAGAATTGACTGGTGCGAAAAACAGTTGTATGGAATGGTCCTATGGGTGTATTTGAAAACCCTGACTTCCAAGCTGGTACAATCGGTGTGATGGACGCTATCGTGAAACAACCAGGCGTTAAATCAATCATCGGTGGTGGTGACTCAGCAGCAGCTGCGATCAACCTTGGACGTGCAGACAAATTCTCATGGATCTCTACTGGTGGTGGTGCTTCTATGGAACTCCTTGAAGGTAAAGAACTTCCAGGATTGGCTGCTCTTACAGATAAATAATCTAATTAGAATGAAGAGGCTGGGACAAAAGTCCTAGCCTCTTAATTGTCTTTGGATTGTTGAGCAAGACGCAGTGGTTGAGTGGGCTCTACTAGGCTGATTTCATCAGCTTTTACAGCCCTACTCAACTGTGCGGAGGTGCGGCGTCGAAATCGAATTCTAACGAATGACCGATTTCTGTCCCACTCTCTTTTTCTTTCTATTTTTACCTGTTCTCTCCTTTCTGAAAATATGGTAGAATAAAAGAGATAGAAAGATAGGGGACCATGGATTACTTTAAACGACATAAATTTGACCGTTCCAAATTTCGATTGGGAATGCGAACCTTCAAAACTGGGATAGCCGTTTTTCTAGTTCTATTGATTTTTGGTATCTTTGGCTGGCGCGGCTTGCAGATTGGGACCTTGACAGCTGTTTTTAGTTTGAGGGAAGACTTTGATAAGAGTGTCCACTTCGGGGCTTCGCGTGTCATGGGCAATAGTATCGGAGGTTTTTATGCTGTATTGTTCTTCCTTTTAAAAATGCTCTTTCATGGAGCATATTGGGTGACTCTGATTTTTGTCCCCATTGCGACCATGTTAACCATTATGACAAATGTTGCCATGAACAATAAGGCAGGAATTATCGGAGGAGTTTCAGCCATGCTGATCATTACTCTCTCGATTCCAAACGGAGAAACCTTCTTGTATGTATTTGCCCGCATCTTTGAAACCTTTATTGGGGTTTTCGTTGCGATTTTGGTCAATTCGGATGTGGATCACATTCGGGACCTTCTCAAGAAGTACAAAAAACCTATGTGAGATTATGTAACATTTAATCTTGACATAGATTTTTTTTTCGATATAATAGAATAGAAAGAGGAATGGTATGAAGGAAAAGGAATTACGACGCTCGTTGGCTGTCTTCCCTATCGGAAGTGTTATGAAGTTGACCGATTTGACAGCTCGTCAGATTCGTTATTATGAAGATCAGGGATTGATTTCTCCTGATCGGACAGAAGGCAATCGCCGCATGTATTCGTTGGACGATATGGACCGTCTGCTTGAGATCAAAGATTATATCTCAGATGGTTTAAATATTGCGGATATCAAAAAGAGATATGCGGAAAAAGAGCAAGAACAAACCAAGGTGGTCAGCCAAGAAGAGATTCGTAAGGCTCTTCATCGTGATATTGTTCAACAGAGTCGCTTCACATCTTCCCCATCGCCATATGGTCAATTTCGTTGATCATTTCATAAGTTTGTAATCTATTTTAAGGAGACAAAGATGTCAATTACTGCTGCAGATATTCGCCGTGAAGTGAAAGAAAAAAATGTTACTTTTATTCGCTTGATGTTCTCAGATATTTTGGGAACTATGAAGAACGTCGAAATTCCAGCTACCGATGAGCAACTGGACAAGGTTCTTTCAAACAAAGCCATGTTTGATGGTTCTTCGATCGAAGGATTTGTTCGTATCAATGAGTCAGATATGTATTTGTATCCAGATTTGGATACTTGGACAGTCTTTCCATGGGGAGATGAAAATGGTAGTGTGGCTGGTTTGATCTGTGATGTTTATACGACAGAAGGGGAGCCATTTGCAGGGGACCCACGTGGTAACTTGAAACGGGCTCTTCGTCATATGGAAGAACTTGGATTTAAGTCCTTTAACCTTGGGCCAGAACCTGAATTCTTCCTCTTCAAGTTGGACGAAAATGGAGATCCAACGCTTGAAGTAAACGACAAAGGTGGCTATTTTGACTTAGCGCCAACAGACCTTGCAGATAACACTCGTCGTGAAATCGTAAATGTCTTGACCAAGATGGGCTTTGAAGTAGAAGCCAGTCACCACGAAGTAGCCGTTGGTCAGCATGAAATCGACTTTAAGTATGACGAAGTGTTGCGTGCTTGTGACAAGATCCAAATCTTTAAACTCGTTGTGAAAACCATCGCTCGGAAACACGGTTTGTATGCAACCTTTATGGCCAAACCAAAATTTGGAATTGCCGGATCAGGTATGCACTGTAATATGTCTCTCTTTGACCAAGATGGCAACAATGCTTTCTTTGATCCAGAAGATCCACGTGGAATGCAATTGTCAGAAACCGCTTATCACTTCTTGGGCGGTTTGATCAAGCATGCCTACAACTTTACAGCGGTGACCAACCCAACTGTTAACTCTTACAAACGTTTGGTTCCTGGATATGAAGCGCCTGTTTATATCGCTTGGGCAGGCCGCAACCGTTCACCATTGGTACGTGTGCCAGCATCACGTGGTATGGGAACTCGTTTGGAATTGCGTTCAGTAGACCCAATGGCTAATCCATACATTGCCTTGGCAGTCTTACTTGAAGTTGGATTACATGGTATTGAAAATAAAATCGAAGCACCTGCTCCGATCGAAGAAAATATCTATGTGATGACACCAGAAGAACGTAGAGCAGCTGGAATCACAGATCTCCCTTCTACCCTTCACAATGCCTTGAAAGCCTTGACTGAAGATGATGTGGTAAAAGCAGCCTTGGGTGAGCACATCTACACCAGCTTCCTTGAAGCCAAACGAATTGAATGGGCAAGCTATGCTACCTTCGTATCTCAATGGGAAGTAGACAACTATTTAGATCTATATTAAGAAACAAGAGCAAAGAGCTTGGAAGATTTTCCAAGCTCTTTTTGATCCTCAAAAAGTCACTATAAAACCAGTTGAAACAGTGGTCTCAACTGGTTGTTTTTTTAACTTTCGTCATCTGGTGTGAGAATCATTGGAATAATGATGGGTTCACGTTCCGTGCTTTCGTACAGGAATGGACGAAGAGCATTGACAATCGCACCATTAACGGTTTGGATATTGGCATCTTTGTTCTTCAAGGCGATACGAATGGCATTGAAGAGGATGCGTTGGCTTTCACGGATCAGGTCTCCTGATTCACGCATGTAGATGAAACCACGGCTCAAGATATCTGGTCCTGCCAGAATCATCTTCGATTTGAAGTCAACAGTCGCAACGGCAAGTACGACACCGTCTTCAGAAAGATCTCTCCGGTCACGAAGGACAGCAGCACCGATTTCACCGATGCGGTTTCCATCGACATAGATGTCTTGGGCATTGAAGCTTCCTGCGATACGAGCAGAGTTGGCTGTAAGAGCGAGGACATCACCATTACTCATGATGAAGATATTGTCTTTGTCTACTCCGCAATCACGTGCAAGTCCTGCGTGGATCTTTTGCATCCGGTATTCACCATGGACAGGCATGAAGTATTTTGGTTTGATCAAGCGGAGCATGAGTTTTTGTTCTTGTTGCCCCCCGTGTCCAGATGTATGGATGTTGTTGATCTTCCCGTGAATGACATCGACACCCGCTTCAGAAATCGTATTGATCAATTTGTTCACACTGGTTGTATTCCCAGGAATCGGACTAGATGAGAAGATAACGGTATCTCCTGGTTGGAGTTGCACTTGGCGGTGGGTTCCGTTGGCGATCCGAGAGAGGGCTGCCATCGGCTCTCCTTGGCTTCCTGTACACATGATCAGGATTTCATTAGCCGCATAGTCTTTGATCTCATTTGGCTCGATAATGGTTCCAGCAGGGACCTTGATGTAGCCAAGCTCGATTCCATTGACAATGGCTTTTTCCATCGAGCGTCCAAAGACCACGATCTTACGACCAGTCTTGACAGCAGCCTCCGCTGCTTGTTGGAGACGGAAGATATTCGACGCAAAGGAAGCAAAGATGATGCGTCCATGGATGCCTTCGATGATCTTCAGGATGGATTGGCCAACCACTTTTTCAGAGTTGGTAAAGGTTGGGATTTCCGCATTGGTTGAGTCTGAGAGCAGACAGAGAACGCCTTCTTCTCCAAGGGCCGCCATACGATGGAGGTCGGCTGGTTCACCAACAGGTGTAAAGTCAAATTTGAAGTCTCCGGTACAGACAATCTTACCTTGAGGGGTGTGGATCACAATTCCCAAAGGTTCTGGAATTGAGTGGGTCGTACGGAAGAAGGTTGCTTTAAGATTTAAATTGAAGCTCAGTGTTTTGGTTGATTTCGTAGAGTTTGGCATCGCGAAGAAGACCATGCTCTTCTAATTTTCCACGGATCAAGGCAAGCGCTAAAGGTCCAGCATAGATAGGGACATTGGCTTGTTTCAAAAGGAAAGGAATCCCACCGATATGGTCTTCGTGTCCGTGGGTAATGAGGACCGCTTTGACACGATCAATATTATCAACGATATAAGAGTAATCAGGGATTACATAGTCGATCCCAAGGAGGTCATCTTCTGGAAATTTGATCCCGGCATCGACAATGATAATTTCATCTTTGTATTCGATCCCGTAGGTATTTTTCCCGATTTCTCCAAGTCCACCAATGGCAAATACACCAACTTCTTCAGGTTTTAAGGTATAAGCCATGGATTAGTACTCCGTTAGTTCAAAGGCACCTGACTCTTTCTCGTAAGCAAGGTGTTGCTCAGAAAGTGGTGTGATAAATTCAATGTTGAAATCGGTGTTTTGTTCAACCAATTGACGTGCTTGGATGCGTCCTTCGCGTTCGTTTGGTGCATCAATATCAAGATAAAGTGCATGTGTCGTTTCGCGACGAGGGTTTCGTTCTTTTGTTTTCTGATAAAAAACTTTGTAAATCATGAAGTAATTTTCCTTTCATTATTTCGGTCCATTTTGTTGGGTGCGAAGGAGTGCAATCACTAGAGTTTCCTACTCGCAACTAGCAGACCTGATTCGATACAATTAATTATCATTATATCATAAATTCGCCTGTAAGTAAAAGGTAGACTGGAAAAGACGGAGAGACAAAGTCCTATAATAGGTAAGCTTTTGAGCGGTTTTGGATATGAAAATCCTCCTCTCTAAAGGAGAGTTTCGCTGGGATTTGAAGGGAATTTGTAGTATAATATAATCCAGTTCAAGAGGAGTAGGAAATGAAATTATTAGCATTTGATACCTCGAGTAAGGCTCTTTCTGTAGCAATTTTAGAAGATGAGACTCTACTTGCAGAAACAACACTCACCATTAAAAAGAATCACAGTATTACCTTGATGCCGGTCATTGACTTTTTGATGCAACAAATCGATTTGACACCCAAGGACTTGGACCGCATCGTGGTGGCAGAGGGTCCTGGGAGTTACACCGGGCTACGTATTGCGGTTGCGACCGCAAAGACGCTGGCACACACCTTAAAGATTGACTTGGTTGGGGTCTCAAGCCTCTTAACGCTCGTGCCAGATGATCTAGAAGGTTTGGTAGTACCCGTTATGGATGCCCGTCGGAACAATGTCTATGCAGGCTTTTTACCAAGGAGATCAGCTAGTCGCGCCAGAAGGGCATTTTCCGTTTGAAGAGGTCTTAGAGCGTGCAGCAACGAGTGAGCAGGTCACCTTTGTCGGAGAAGTCGCGGTCTTTAAAGAGCAGATTGCCTCTAGACTGCCAAGTGCTACTTGCTCTGAAACCCTGCCAGATGCAGTGAAAATCGGACGTCTCGGTTTTAAACAAGCGCCTGCTAGCCTCCATGATTTTGTCCCCAATTATCTCAAACGGGTCGAAGCGGAGGAAAATTGGCTCAAAGACCATACCGAAACAACGACCTCTTACATCAAGCGACTATGATCAAAGTAGAAATCAAAAAGGGGCGAATTCAGGATGCAGCCGCTATTCTCTCTGTGATGGAAGATGTCTATGAAGCTAGTCCCTGGAAGTTGGAGCAGATCCAAGCCGATATAGAGCAGGAATCGATCTCCTATTTTCTAGCTGTGGATGAGGGCCAAGTCCTTGGTTTTGTCGCCATTCAAGAGACTCTCTATGAAGTAGAGATCTTGCAGATTGCGGTCAAGCGCGCCTTTCAAGGCCAAGGCCTAGCTCAGCAGTTACTCGCGCATTTGCTGGACCAAAAAGAGATTTTCTTAGAAGTGCGCGTGTCCAACCTACCGGCCCAAGGCCTGTACAAAAAAATGCACTTTGAAGAAATTGCACGGAGGAAAAACTACTATCACGATCCCATAGAGGATGCCGTGATCATGAAGAGGAACCCGAATGAAAGATAGATATATTTTGGCTTTTGAGACATCGTGTGATGAGACCAGTGTGGCTGTCTTGAAATGATAACCAACTATTATCCAATGTCATTGCCAGTCAAATCGAAAGTCACAAGCGTTTTGGTGGGGTAGTGCCGGAGGTGGCCTCCCGTCACCATGTGGAAGTCATCACGGCTTGTATTGAAGAAGCCCTGGAAGAAGCTGGCATCACAGAAGCCGATGTCACAACTGTGGCCGTCACCTACGGTCCAGGCCTGGTTGGGGCTCTTTTAGTTGGCCTAGCAGCAGCCAAGTCCTTTGCTTGGGCCCACGGGCTCCCCTTGATTCCTGTCAACCATATGGCAGGGCACTTGATGGCTGCTCAAAGCGTGGAGCCCTTAGAATTTCCGCTCTTAGCCTTGCTGGTGAGTGGAGGACATACAGAGCTAGTCTATGTCAGTGAAGCTGGTGATTATAAGATCGTCGGAGAGACCCGTGATGATGCTGTCGGAGAGGCTTATGATAAGGTTGGGCGTGTCATGGGCTTGACCTATCCTGCAGGTCGTGAGATTGACGAGTTAGCACATAAGGGACAGGATATCTACGATTTCCCACGGGCTATGATCAAGGAAGACAATCTGGAATTCTCTTTTTCAGGGCTCAAATCAGCCTTTATCAATCTGCACCATAATGCGCAGCAAAAAGGAGAAAGCCTCTCAAATGCAGACCTGTCAGCGAGCTTTCAGGCTGCCGTCTTAGACATTCTTATGGCCAAGACCAAGAAGGCTTTGGAAAAATATCCGGTCAAGACTCTGGTCGTCGCTGGTGGGGTCGCAGCCAACCAAGGTCTCCGTGAACGCTTGGCTTCTGAAATCACCGATGTCAAGGTCATCATCCCCCCTCTGCGCCTCTGCGGGGACAATGCAGGGATGATTGCCTATGCCAGTGTCAGTGAATGGAACAAGGAAAACTTCGCGGGTTGGGACCTCAATGCCAAACCAAGCCTGGCCTTTGAAGGAATCGAATAAGAAAAAGGAGCCAATTGGATGTGCAAGGTCCAATGGCTTTTTTGCTGGGATCTCACCAACTAGTAGCGGATTTGCGATCAGCGGGAAAATTCGGTATGATAGAAGGAATGAAGAATGTTGAGGGATGGGATTCTAAAGCTTTCTCTCTCATTGGCCCTTTTTCAAGCTTTTTTCCTGTGTTATAATAGAGGCCAATGATTTAGAAAGGAGTGAGAGTGTGGAAAAAGATTTTTGGCAGGGGGTGAAGGATGCGTTGCCAACGGCTTTGGGCTATATCAGTATTGGCTTGGCTTGCGGTGTGGTAGCGTCTCCCTATCTTTCTCCTTTGGAGATGGCCTTGATGAGTATTCTAGTCTATGCTGGGGCGGCCCAGTTTGCCATGATCTCCCTGATTGAAGCCCATTCTTCGATCCTCAATATGGCCCTTACGGTCTTTTTGATCAATCTCCGTAATATGTTGATGAGCCTGCATACCTCCTCTGATTTTAAGGATGCCAGCCTCGCTCGTAGCATTGGGATTGGGAGCCTCCTGACCGATGAGAGTTATGGGGTCTACTTGAGTGAGAAGTTAAAGACGGATACCATCACAGTTCCTTGGATGCATGGGAACAATCTAGTGGGTTATGTGGCCTGGATCAGTGCCACTGTCCTTGGAACAGCTCTAGGGTCTCTTCTACCAGATCCAAAGGCTTTTGGGCTTGATTTTGCCTTAGTAGCTATGTTTATTGGGATTTTCGCAGCTCAGTTTCAAGGAATGCAACTGACAGAAAAGACCAAGACAATGCTCTTGGTGCTGTTAGCAGTCACAGTGAGTTTCTTTCTCTTTCTCTTTTTTGTTTCGCAACCGCTAGCTGTTCTAGCTGCGACCTTGATTGGCTGTTTTGTGGGGGTGGTCTGTGATGCGCGTGAATAGTTCGACCTTCATGGCCATTCTGTCCTCAGCACTTGTTACCTGGATTCCTCGGATCTTGCCCTTTCTCTTAGTCAAATACAAGGGACTGCCGGATCCTGTGACCCGCTTTCTCAAATACCTACCCATTTCCATTATCTTTGCCTTGGTATTATCGAGCTTAGTAGATGGGAAAATTGGAAACCTCCCTCAGTTCCATTGGTTGGACCTCGGGGTGACTATTCCCAGTCTCTTTGTAGCCTTTCGTTACAAAAACCTGATGGGAACCGTCTTATTTGGGATTGTCTTGATCGCCCTCTTACGATTGGTATTTTAAATGTAAAAATATGTTACAGAAAAATGACAATTATTACAAAAAACTTGATGTTTGTAATAATTGGAGTATAATGGGAGTCAGAAAGATAAAGAGGTGATCTTATGAAAAAATCAATCTTCCGTTGGAGTGCCGCTGTTCTGGTAGCTGCTTCACTTGGTCTAGCTCTCGGTGGTTGTGGTGCAAAGGATAAAAAAACAGCTTCCTCATCCGAGAAAGCATCTACCAGCAAGGTAGAGAAAAAAGCCAAAAGTACTAGCAAAAAGAGTGCAGCATCTTCCTCTCAGGAAAAAGATACAGCTAGCTCTTCGACTCAAGCAAGTAGCGCGACAGCTACAAAAGACTCTAGTAAGAGCGAGAATGGGTCTGCTACGACGCAAGCTACTGTTCCTGCAGAACTGGTGGGAACTTGGGTAGGATCTAGTCCACAAGCAGATGCGATTAAAATGACAGTGGATGCTAATGGTAATGTGACAACAGTGGTTAGCTTCAAAAATGATAGCGAACCAACTCGGACAGCGACCTATACAGCAAAAGCTGTCCAAGCGACTGGAAATATCTACTATTGGAATGTTGAAGGATTTGATGGTGCGGATGCCTTGCTCCCTGGGATCACAGGCTTAGGTGGAGCCAACTTCCGATTTGAACCTGGTTTTATCTTGGAAGAAGGACACTATACACCGATTGTGTTTACAACAGATCTCAATACAGAATTTGACTACACCAAATACAACGATTTCCGCTTTTCATTAACCAAAGAACAATAAAAAAAGACGAACTCGATAGGACATCGAGTTCGTCTTTTAGTAGTTAGATTATCCAAGATAGATAACTTTGAACAATAGTACAGCTAAGATAGCAGCAAGAATTGGGGCTACAACGGGTACCCAAGCATACCACCATTTAGAATCACCCTTGTGCTCTCCTAAGACAGACTTTGGAAGGAAGGCGTGAACCAAACGAGGACCAAAGTCACGTGCAGGGTTCAAACCAGGTCCAGTAGGACCACCGAGCGACGTAACAAGAGCCATAACAAGGAAACCAAGGGCCAAGTGAGAAATTTCTAGGCCAGAAGCATGTGCTTGTGATAAAGCCAATTTCGCTGCTGTTGAGGTAGCATCGAAGACTCCTCCTTGTTCAGTAGCAGCTTTTTGTGCAAGGCCTGCAACTTCTGCACCGAAGAAATTCTTGGTTAATCCAAGTGCACAAAAGAAAAGGACGAATGATCCAGCAAACTCGTTGATAAAACCATTGATGGTAGCAGCCTTACGTGATTCAGGAGTTCCTTTATCCAAACTAGAAATCGTTGAGAATGTTCCCAAGATGTTGTTAGGATTTTCAGTCTGGAGATAGTATGGACGGTGAGCTGCAACGACAACCAATTGTCCAAACATAGCTCCAAGAAGTTGAGCAACGATGTATGGTAAAACATTGGCCCATGGGAAGAGTCCGCTAACCGCAAGTCCAAGAGTAAAGGCTGGATTGATGTGGTTTCCTGAAACGTTACCAAACATCAAGGCTGGAATCATAACCCCCATACCATATCCGATCGCAATGACAAGCCATCCACTTTGATGACCTTTAGTTCCTTTTAATTCAACGTTTGCAACAGCACCGTTTCCGAGAATAAGTAGCAATGCTGTCCCGAAAAACTCAGTCATGAGTTTAACACTAAAATCAAAATCCATGATTCTAATAATCTCCTTTATAAATTTTATACCAATCCATTCTATCAAGTAAATACTAACTTGTAAAGAATTTTTAAAAATTTTATTTCAATAGATGAATAATAAAGTTAGAAATTTCTATTAGTAATGAAGACTCCCTGCTACCCAACCGGTACAGAGGGCAGATGTGATATTAAAGCCGCCTGTATGGGCATTGATATCGAGGACTTCTCCTGCAAAGTGGAGCCCAGGAACTAGCTTACTTTCTAAGGTTTTAGGGTTGATTTCTTTGAGGCTAACCCCTCCCTTGGTCACAAAGGATTTGGCTAGAGACATCTTACCAGTGACTGGAATGGGCATTTCTTTTATCTTTTGGATCAGCTCTTCTGTCTGACTAGGAGTCAGCTGTTTGGCTTTTTCAGGGAATCCTTGGGCTAAGAAATCAGCTAGACGCTCAGGAAGAAGGGTTTTGAGGCTATTTTTAATGGCCTTTTCTCGATGCTCTTCGAGGAAGTCTTTTAGATCTTGAGAAGAAGTGGTTGGCAGGAGATCCAGAGACAAGATTTCCCCGCCCTTAACAAAGCTGGACATCCGAAGAGCTGCAGGACCCGAAAGTCCAAAATGAGTAAAGAGAAGATCGTGGGTGATCATGTGTTTGTCATAGCTCAGTGTGATATCTGTTAGCGAGATTCCTTGCAAGGCCTTATGGGGAAAATCTGTCAACAGAGGACTCTCTGCCGCTTCGAGATCGGTGATGGTATGCTTGAAGTGACGGGCAATCTCATACCCATAACCCGTAGAGCCAGTCGATGGGTAAGATTTGCCACCAGTTGTAACGACTAGCTTGTCAGCCGTCCACGTATGCTCAGAAGACTTGATGATAAAGACGTCCTCGGGCTTGGTGACAGAAACCACCTCGCAGTTGGTCATTAGACTAGCACCAAGTTCAAGGATCTTATTTTCCAAGGCTTGAATAATAGTGCGAGATTGATCACTAGTAGGAAAGACCCGACCATGATCTTCGACTTTTAGCATGACGCCATTATCGGTGAAAAATTGGATGATATCCTGATTATCAAATTGAGAAAATACACTGTAAAGGAAGCGGCCATTTCCAGGAATACCAGCCATCAGATCATCTAATGATCCATTGTTCGTGACATTACAGCGACCTCCTCCAGTGCCTGCGAGTTTCTTGCCCAGCTTTTTATTTTTTTCAATGAGCAGGGTGGATTGGCCATAAGATGCGCTGGCAATGGTAGCCATCATACCTGCCGGGCCACCCCCAATGATAATGGTGTGAAAGTGAGTCATGTAGATCCTTTCTTGATAACTTTTACGTTTTTGGTTTCATTGTATCATAAAATGGATGTCATGAATCAAAATAGCAGCTTCATTTTTCGGTAAATGGTTTTATTTTTTAGAAAAAAACTTGCAAATTTTCCGAAAAGGAGTAAACTGATAGAGGATAAGTGGATGTTTACTTCTAGGCAGACAGCAAAAAGGATACGAGTCTTTATTGGAAATGATCCATAAAAAGGGAGATGGAAATGAAATTATATGTACAACTGACAATTATCTTCACAATTTCATTAATCGGTGAAATCATTTCTGATGGGTTGCATTTACCAATTCCTGGAAGTATGATAGGGCTGTTGATCCTATTTTTATTATTGCAGTTTAAGTTATTACGTATACGCCACGTAAATATGGTAGGAAATTTTTTATTAGCAAACATGACGATTCTGTTTCTTCCCCCTGCTGTCGGTATTATGGATAAGTTTCATGTGATTGCGCCTTATCTATTTCCGATCATGTTGATTCTAGTTGGAGCCTTGGTCATCAATGTGGCTTTAATTGCAATCGTGGTTAGTTTTATAAAGAATCGTTTTGAGGGTGATTATCCAGAAGGGGGACGCAATCGTGGCTAATTTTGCTAGTAATCCTTTATTTGGGATTGTCTTATCTATTTGGGCTTACTTGATTGGAATGTTAATTTCGCAGGTATCCTCATCCAATAACAACGCCACTTTTAGTGGCTACAGTAATTGTTATCTTATTCTTAATGATGACAGGAATTTCTTATAAGAATTATTATGTCGGTGGTTCCCTGTTAAATCAGTTGATTGGACCATCAACAGTCGCTTTGGGGATTCCTCTCTATAAAAGTTTCCATTTGATGAAGCATCATGCACGGAGTATTCTGATTGGCTCGACAGTGGCAGTTATTGTGAATACGATTTTCACTGCCTTGATCGCGAAAGCATTTGGGATGAAGTACTTTCTGGCTATCTCGCTCTTTCCAAAATCGGTTACGACTGCAATGGCAGTTGGAATTACTGAGAAAATGCAAGGGATTACGACTATCACTCTTGTTGTAGTTGTAGCAACTGGATTATTAACAAGTGTCTTGGGTCCAACAATATTGAAACTGTTAAAAATAAAAGATCCAGTAGCTATAGGTTTAGCCCTTGGTGGAACGGGGCATGCTGTAGGAACAGGGACAGCATTTAAGTATGGTCATGTAGCAGGAGCTATGGCAGGTTTGGCAATTGGCATCACTGGAGTTTTGTATGTCTTCATTAGCCCAATTGTCGCTTCCATGATTTTATCCTAATACAATTGGTTATTTTCGAAGAGAGTCTCATAAAAGGGTCTCTTTCATTTTGTAGGAGAATGATCAAAATCAATCGAGAGAGAAGGGAGCTTTTTATGACGAATTGTCCAAGGCTTTTCCAAGCGTCTAAAAATGGTATAATGAACTGTAAATTTCAGAAGTTGGAAGGAATGTTATTGCTATGATGAATATGCAAAACTTGTTCCAAGAATTTTTTAGGCTTGTTATCATCATAAATACTGATTTTAAGGGATTTAACTACTAGTAAACTTAACAACTTTTATATATATTACACAATATAGGACAGTAAATGGACAGTGTCAGCATAATTGAAGAGTGAACAAAAAGAGGTATAAAAATACCTCTTTTTTGCATAACTATCTATTCTGTTTTAGCGCTCTGTTCATATGTTGGACAATGTGAAAACGGTCAAGAACAATTTTAGCATTTGGAAAAATAGTTTTGATTAAAGGGATGTAATTACCAGACATATCCATAGTAACAATTTTCACCCCTTCTCGAGCTTCTTTAGAGTATTTGAAAAAGTGATTACGAATGGTTGTTTGTCGTCTGTTATCAAGAATAGTGATGATTTTCTTAGTCTCATAATCCTGAGCAATAAAGGCTAGCTTTCCCTTTTGATAAGAGAATTCATCCCAAGACAGTACTTCAGGTAAGGTAGAATGGTCATCCTTGAACTGAAATTGTTTAAGCTTACGATACACAGTTGAGGTCGAGATGGCAAGTTTTTCAGCGATGTGCGTCAAAGCTTCTCGATTAAGCAAGAGTTGAGCTGTTTTCTGCTTCACTAATTCAGATATTTGACAGTTCTTCTGAACAAGGGAGGTCTCAGAAACCGTCACTTTATGGCAGTTTTTGCATTGAAATCTTCTCTTCTTCAAACGAATAAGACTAGGAAGTCCACCAATCTCAATAAAAGGAATCTTAGAAGGCTTTTGAAAGTCGTATTTGATTTGTTTTCCTTGACAATGACAACACTTAGGAGGGGTGTAATCAAGCGTAGCTTGCACCTCAGTATGTGTCTCGTGTTGAAAAACTTTAGTTAAAGTGATATTTTGTCTTTAATTCCGATTAATTCTGTAGTATGATAGAGTTGTCTCATATGATTCTTTCTATTTATGGTTTAGTCGCTTTGGAAAACCTGACAGTTTTATTAAGTGATACGTCTGAGTCGACAATTCGTCGTGACTTGGATGAGTTAGCGGCAGATGGCCAACTTAAACGTGTTGATAGTGGTGCTCAAAGTATTCATGGTCTAAAGGAAGAAATTGCCAATAGCCAAAAAGCTATCAGAAATGTTCAAGAAAAGGCTCAATTAGCTGGCTATGCTGCCGATTTGATTAAGGAAGGTGATGTCGTTTTTCTTGAGGCTAGTACAACGAATGAACTTTTGATTCCACATTTGAGCAATCGTCAGGTGACGGTTGTGACTAATTCTATCCATCATGCTGTTAAGCTGGTAGATCTCGGTATTAGTACTAGGATTATTGGTGGTAAGGTTAAACATTCAACAGATGCCTCTATTGGAAGTACAGCTCTGGAACAAATCAGATAACTGAATTTTGATTGTGCTTTCATTGGTGCTAATGGAGTTGATGCCAATTATTTCACAACGCCAGATATGGAAGACGCGGTCATTAAACGAACAGTGATAGCTAATGCGCAAAAAGCCTATGTTCTAGCTGATGCCTCTAAACTTGGTCAGGTTACCTATGCTAAGGTAGCAGAGGTTGAGAAAGTAACTATAATCACAAATGCTTCGGAAGAAGGGCTCCTTAAATAATTAAAAGAGAAAACGAGGGTTATTGAAGTATGATTTATACTGTGACGCTAAACCCATCAATCGACTTCATTGTTCGTATCGACAAGGTAGAGATTGGTGAAGTTAACCGTATAGAGAGTGATGATAAATTCGCTGGCGGTAAGGGTATTAATGTCAGCCGTATTCTACAACGTTTAGGTATTGACAATACTGCTACGGGCTTCATCGGTGGTTTTACAGGACGTTTTGATACAGACAGTTTGGATGCTGAAGGTATTAAAACTACTTAGAATGGTGAGGCTGTAATGGTATTAGGAAAAGTAAGTGATTTTTTAATCAAGCATCAAAGATTGTTAACGTACTTAAGTATTTTTGTTGCGTTAATGTTATTAATGCGCTTAGTGTATGATGATGTTTTGATTGACCATGATAATCCCATCGTTTTAGTAATCTTTATAGGAATACTAGTTCTTTGGACCCTAGCATCTTACCTTAATCGAAGACAGCATATGCTATCCCACTTTATCTTACAGAGTTCGAAACTTATTAACGTCTATGCTGTAGACTTAGATTATCGTTTTATTGCGGTTAATAAGAATGATATTCGGCTCATGGAAGAAATCTTTTATTTCACTCCCAAAATTGGTGACTTTCCAATGAATTATCTTAATAGTGAAGATGCTGCGCGTTTAAAAGCAAATGTTGATCGTGCGAAAAAGGGTGAAACATTTATATTTATGGATACTATTAAGACAGGCGACAAAACGCTTTACTGGCAAAATATGTATTCTCCCATTTATAACAATCGCCAAAAAGTGATTGGTGTTTTTTGTTTTGTTCTTGATGTTACAGAGCAGAGACTTCATGAACTTGAAATACAGAGGATGGCATACGAAGATGTTTTAACACGGGTTCATAATCGACGATATATTGAGCTTGCTTTTGAGGAATGTCTGACACGTAAAGAAGAACAAATTACGGTTATTATATCTGATTTGGATAAATTCAAGGAAGCAAATGATACCTTTGGACATGCTACGGGAGATAAGATTCTAATTGAATTTGGTGATATTTTAACGAAGATAATGCCTGAAAGTGCTGTAATAGCAAGGTTAGGTGGAGATGAATTTGCGGTTTTACTCCCTGGAGTTTCTGAAAATCAAGCTGAATTTTTAATAAAACTTGTTCAAGCAGAAATGACTCTCAAAGATATGGGGATTACAGCATCTTTAGGTGCTTATACGGACTCTTATCAATCACATAAAAACTTCGTTGATTTTTTTGCAATAGCTGATAAGAAAATGTACGAAAATAAAAGTCAAAAAGGAGAACGTCGATGATGTTTCAAGATGTTGTTATTGTCATCCCTGCCTATGAACCTGATGACCGTTTGTTGGAACTTTTGAAAAATATTCGGGATAAGGAAAATCAAATGTTTGACATTATTCTAGTCGATGACGGTAGTGGAGCTGATTTTGCACCGTTATTTGCAATAGCGCAGAGTAACTATGCTTGTCATTTGCAAAGACACGCTGATAATAAAGGAAAAGGTCGTGCTTTAAAAACGGCTATTTCATATATTTTGGACAATTTTCCTAATGCCAAAGGAATTGTGACGATTGATTCTGATGGTCAACATACCTACGAAGACATGATGAAATGTTTGGCTGAATTTTTGCAACATCCTGATAGTTTGGTGCTGGGTGTTAGAACATTTGAAAAATCTGTTCCTTTACGTAGTAAATTTGGAAATTTATTGACAAGAGACGTCTTGGGGGCTATGACAGGTATGAACGTTTCTGATACGCAAACGGGACTTCGTGTGATTCCTATGTCATGGTTGCCAAAACTCTTAACCGTGGAGGGTGAACGGTATGAATTTGAGATGAATATGTTACTTGAGGCAAAAGAGGACAATATTCTGATTTGTGAAGTTGGCATTGCAACGATTTATTTGGATGAAAATCAGTCGTCGCATTTTGATGCGATTCGTGACTCAATTAGAATTTACAAGGTTTTCTTCAAGTACATTTTTTCATCATTGTTTTCCTTCTTGGTTGATATTGTTGCTTTTACGTTTTTAATTTCTTTGTTTAATGGATTGAGTTTTAGTGCGGTGACGTTAGCTTCGATTTTAGCGCGTGCGATATCATCTGTTGTTAATTTTACCTTGAATCATAAGGTGGTCTTTAAACGAGGTCAATCAAATAGTGCGATCAAATACTTCACTCTGGTGGTAGTACAGATTGTTTTGTCAAGTTTATTGGTAACAGTCCTAGGAAATGCCTTGACGATGCTGCCAATTTCATTGGTGAAGATTTTAGTTGACGGTACACTTTTCTTTGTCAGTTATTTTGTGCAAAAACATTTGATTTTTAGTGGAGGCGAGAATGAAGGCTAATAAGAGGATACTCTATTTCGTTGCATTTGTAACGACTGCCTTTTATTTAACTTGGCGTTTGGTGGCGACTATTCCGTGGCATGATTCATGGTTTGCGCTGATCTTTGGGATTTTATTGTGGGGAAGTGAGGTAGTTTCAGCCATTACAGGCTACATTCTCATTTGGAATAAGCAAAAGGACTTTGAGCTTGAAAAGCCTGAGATTGCTAAGGAGCGTTACCCAGATGTGGATGTTTTGATTGCAACGCATAATGAGGATCCAGAGTTGCTTTATAAGACGATTAATGCCTGTACTTTTATGGAATATCCTGATAAGTCTAAGGTGCATATCTACGTCTGTGATGATACCAATCGTCTAGAAGTTGCCAAATTGGCTGATGAGCTTGGTGTTGGTTATTTTGGTTTGGCGGATAATAAAGATGCCAAATCAGGAAACTACAATAATGCTTTACGTCAGACGTCATCACCTTTGGTGGCGACATTTGATGCGGATATGATTCCTTATCGTGAATTCCTGTTGGAAACTGTGCCTTATTTTGTTGAACAAGTTGAGGCTTATGAAAATGGTGACGATTATGATAAGTCAAAAGTTGGTTTGATTCAAACGCCACAAAGTTTTTACAATGCTGATATTTTCCAATTTAACTTGTTTTCAGAATCAACCTTACCAAACGAACAAGATTTCTTTTCCAAAGAAATTAATGTTTGCAATAATTCGCACGGTGCAGCGGTTTATACGGGGTCTAATACGGTTATTTTCCGCAAGGCGATTGAAGATGTTGGTGGTTTTCCGACAGATACCATTACGGAGGATTTCGAGCTAGGTGTTCGGATGAATGCGGCTGGTTATGTAAATTATTCGACGAAAAGTCCAATGGCTAGCGGGTTAACGCCAACAGATTTGAAGAGTGTCATCAAACAGCGCGCGCGCTGGGGACGTGGCGTTATTCGCAGTAGCTACAATATGAATATCTTCTTTAATCCCAAATTGACAAAGGGGCAAAGAATTGTTTATATTAATGGCTATCTTTATTGGTGGTCTTTCTTTAGACGGTTATTGTATATCTTGGCACCGATTTTATATACGGTTTTCCATGTGCGTGTGGTGGTGTCAAATATCTGGCTACTGTTCCTATTCTGGTTGCCAAGTTACGCATTGACACACTTGTCAATGCGAGAAGTCTCAAAACAATACCGAACACAGGTTTGGGGAGAAATTGTGGAAACGATTTTTGCTCCGTATTTGTTTATTCCCATGATGTTGGAGTCCTTTGGCATTAGCAATAAAAAATTTAAGGTGACACGTAAGGGAAATGATACGTCGTGGACGTTGTACCTTTATGCGCTTCCTTATCTTGTTTTATGGGGATTAGCCGTTTATGGTTTGGTGACTTTTAACTATGGAAAATTTGGTTCAGAGCTTTTTTATGGAAGTATGATCAGTTTTTGGTTGATTTATCATATCATCAATTTGACCTTTGCGATTTTCTGTGCGCTTGGTCGTCCGATTTATCGCTCAAGTGAGCGTTTTACTGTTGATGAAGCTATGGTTATTGAGGTTAATGATGATTCTTACCAAGTGAGAGTCTGTGATATTTCAGAAACGGGGATTTCATTCTATACGGATTTACCATTGTATTTGCCGAAAGAAAAAGAACTGACGCTTAATTTGCAATCACGTGATTACCATGCGAGGGTAAAAGGTCATGTTGTTCGTGTTTTTGCGATTGATAATGGTTGGCGCTACGGCGTTCAATTTTCAGAAATTCCTGAAGCTGATAAGCGCGAATTTTATCAGTACATTTATGACCGCATTAATCACAATCTTCCGAAGGAAAAAGACCCTTGGATGACAACATGGGATGATTTATTTGAGAACTTTAGTCAACGTTTCCAAAATAATGAACGTCCTGTTTCAGCCTATGACCAAGTAGCTTTTCCGAAAGTTCGTGTTAATGAAGAGGTTCAGGTTGCTGGAAAAAAATGCCAGCTTAGAAAGACAGATTATTATTACATGACATTTTCTGGAAAATTGACAAATCCTAAAAAAGAACCGAATGTCGCATTTACCTACAAAGATTTGCCAATTCAGTTGACTTTTGTGTCCTATGATATTGATAGAGACGAATCGCTTTATCGAGTTACCAATTTAGCGGATTTGGATAGCTTACCTGCTTTTAAAGCCTTAGCAAATGAATGGAGAGGGAGAGTATGATTAGTATTGCTAGATTACTGTTGTTCTTTGTGATTACCATGGGGTACAATGCCTTTTTCCGTAATACTGTGAAGATGAATCGCAGTCTGACATGGGTGTTTACATTTTCAGTCATTACATTGGTATTGTACCTTGGTAGTTTGTTAGGCTTTATGTTGCAGACCGTGTATGCCATTTCTGTTTTGGGCTGTCTTTTGAGTCTTTATTATCTTTGGGCGGTATGGAAAAAGAAATATCGCTTTAGGAGACTTGATTATATTGCGCTTGGAATGATGGCTTATTTGCTTTTGTTTGGAATAACGCTCTGGCATTCACCGCTTTTACATTATGATAATTTTACGCATTGGGCAACGATTGTAAAATTTTTCCATATCAATAATGCTTTGCCAACACAGCAGGATACGATTATTAGTTATTATACCTATCCTGTTGGAAGTTCACTTTTCATTTATTTTTTCACGACTATCGTAGGCTTTTCAGAAGGTAGTATGTTGGTCGGGCAATTCTTCTTGATTGCTTCCAGTCTTTATGCCATGTTTGCGGCACTTCGTGATGATCGACGTGTCTTAATGGTTAGCATGATTTTTGCTTCGTTTGCTGTTTTTAATACGTTCAACGTTGCTATTCGATTAAATAATTTGCTGGTTGATTTTCTGCTTCCTGCCTTGGCCTTGGCAGCCATAGCAGGTTGTTTTGTCTATCGTAATCGTTTCTGGTTTTTGTCGCTAAATACGGCGGTAATTCTTGGATTATTAAGTATCGTCAAAGTAAGTGGACTTTTCTTTGTCGCTCTCGTTTTAGTAGTTTATGTGGTTTGTATTGTGCGTTTACTTGTTCGTAAAAGAGCACGTTTAAAAGCACTAGTGCTGCTCATAATGACCTTGCTAGTCAGCTGTCTTCCTTTTGTTATTTGGCAAAAGCATGTGACGGATAATTTCCCAAATGCCTCAAGTGCCAAGCATGCGGTGTCCATGTCAGAACTTGGTCAGGTATTGACTGGAAATCTGTCAGGCGACCCACAAAAAATTATCACTCTTTTTGTCAAATCGGTGTTTACGTTTGACAGTTTGGCAAGCAATGGAATTTTGATAATCAATCTGATTATGCTGATTGCCTTTATTGTGATTGGCATTCGTTTGAAATATAAGAAATTTGTCTTGTTGACTTGGGGATTTGTTGATATTTCGATTGTGACTTACTATATTGGCATTTTACTCATGTATCTGACAGCAATGCCGACTGATGAAGCGTTAGAATTAGCAGGATTTGAGCGCTATGCTTCGAGCATCGTTATCTTTGCTTTTGGTTGTTTGACCATGGCTTTAGCATGGGTAATGGACAAGTGTCTGTATGAAAAAATCATTAGTAAACGTAATGCTAGGTCTTACAAGAGCTTATTTAATAAACACTTGTACCAATACGCGAGCCTTGTTTTGACAGTTTATGCCATTGGAATGTTCTTGTCAGAAAATAATAGCATTGTTTACAATAACAATCAGGAAACAAACGAGGTCGTAAAAGAAATTCATCAGTTTACTGGAAGTCAGAGTAATTCGTCAACGGATAGAATTTTGGTTGTAACAGCAGATAAGGAGAATGTAGATAATTATTTTGTCCAATATGCTAGTCGTTATTATCTGTGGGATGTCAATGTTGATGCCAGAGAAAATTTTGTGACGGCTGACCAAGAATTTTTAGATTTAATGGCATCATACAGCGACAGCGCAACAAGTTATTACCTCGGCAATGAAAATATCGATACTAGAGATGGTTCCAATTTAACAGACGATGACTTTATTGCACTCTTAAAAACGTATGACGAAGTCTTGATTTTAGATGACCATTATACGTTTAATGCCTTGACGAAAAACTATTTGGTCGGACATATTCCCCAGGATTGTATAAAGTATCAGATATTCTTGCTGGAAAAGGGTAAGTTTTCTAGCTTTATCAAGTATAAGTCTTGATATTTCAAATAAAATATGCTGCTATAACAAAAAATATGTAGAAGGAGGCGGAGTTTGTGACTTCGCCTCTTGCGGTGCTCAAAAGACTTTCTTGAACATTGGAGAGGAAGCTAAGATAAGTCCGTTTGAATTATCTGCTCTACTCATCACACAAAGCGAGGTCCTTAAAAGATACAATCCACGTTCCACACACTCAACACTAGCATAGAAAAATCTCATATCTACAAAAGTAATATCAGATTTTGGTTCTCGTGAACAATCAAGACTTAATTTAAGATTCTTTAAGTCTTGTTATACATAGAAATATTGATTTAAAAGGATTTACTCTTCGACATAATTAACAATTTTTAGATGTATTACACTATATTGGACGGTAAATGGACAGTGACAGAATGTTTGAAGGAGAACAAAAGAGGCCTAGGTGCCTCTTTTATTATAAGCAAATTGTGCAAATTTTTTTGTTTACCCTTGAATACATTGATAATAGCCTCCTTATATCCATACATCATTTGATTTAGAGTAATAAACATGCTACAATGAAAGCGTATACAAAAATAAGGAGGAAATGGAAATGAAAAAAGCAACTAAATTTTTGCTAGGTGGGGCATTAGTAATATTACTTTTAACTCCAGTATCTCAAGTTAAGGCTGATTGGCATCAAGATAATGTTGGTTGGTGGTATTCACTGAACAATGGTTCTTATTATAAAAACACAGGAGCTTATATTGACAGGAAGTGGTATAGATTTGATGACAGAGGTTATATGATGACCGGCTGGCAGCCGATAGCGGAGCGTAATGCTACTAGTCGTAAAAAAATAAACTGGTCTTATTTTGATCCAGTAAATGGTGATCAAAAATTTGGCTGGCAAAATATAGATGGAAAGTGGTATTACCTTACTAGAAGTGGAGCACTTATTGGTGAGCAATTGATAGATGGGAAACGTTATTATTTTGACCCAGTTAATGGTGATATGCAAACAGGATGGATATCTGAACAATTCCATTATGGGACAGAAAATATGTATTTCGACCCTGTAAGCGGAGAAAAAGTTGAAGGTTGGAGAAATATAGATGGGAAATGGTATTACTTTATATTTGGTGCCTTAAAAGGTTCGCAGAATTTAGATGGAGAAAAATATTATTTTGATCCGGTTAACTGCGATATGCAAACGGGTTGGGTAAGCATACAAGAGGCCTCTGGTACAAAAAGATATTATTACGACCCAGAAAGTGGGAAACAGCTATCAGGTTGGCAAGAGATAGATGGGAAAAAGTATTACTTTGGCCTGTATGGGGCATACAGTGGTCATATAATTGGTTTAGATGGAAAAGATTATTATTTTGATTCAGATACTTATGAATTGAAAATAGGATGGTTTGAGTCAGGTAAATATAAATATTATGCAGATCCAAATGATGGTGGTGCACTTGCAAGAAGTAAGACTTTAATTATAGACGGTATTTCATACACATTCGATAATGGAGGTACTCTTATAAACAATATACCTTAATTGATCAGCACCTTAAAAGTTAGATTTTTTTTCTAACTTTTTAAGGTGTTTTTAACTATGATGATAAAGAATTTTTATTATATAACTCAGAGTGAGTTATTAGGTAGCTAATAAGCTTCATTTATAATCATTGATAAAGTCAGTTGCTAAAATTTTAATAATAGAGCAGGTTATTTCTTTAATTACTTTTTGGTCTACTTTTAGATAATATCTTATATGATTTTATCTAAAAGTGGATACTGATAGCCTTTTAAAGGACAAATAAAAAGAGAGTGACTTTATATTTGAATTCGTTGACAGTGACCTCTTTATATCCACACATTATTTGATTTAGAGAAATAAACATGCTACAATGAAAGCGGATACAAAAATATAAGGAGGAAATGAAAATGAAAAAAGCAACTAAATTTTTGCTAGGTGGGGCATTAGTAATATTACTTTTAACTCCAGTATCTCAAGTAAAGGCTGATTGGCATCAAGATAATATTGGTTGGTGGTATTCACTAAATAATGGTTCTTATTATAAAAATCAAGAAGCTTATATCGACGGTAAAAGCTATAAGTTTGATGATAGAGGATATATGATAACTGGCTGGCAATATAATGTGTATAATGATGGAGATTACCCTGGGTGGTATTATTATGATCCTATAAGCGGAGAAAGAGTTAAAGGTTGGAGAAATATAGATGGGAAATGGTATTACCTTAGCGAATTTGGAGCACGTTCTGGTCATGAAAATATAAATGGAAAACTTTATTATTTCGACCCAGTTAATTGTGATATGAAAACTGGTTGGATATCTAATCCAGGATATTCTGGTACGGAATGGAATTATTACGACCCTGTAAGCGGAGAAAAAGCTACCGGTTGGAGAAATATAGATGGGAAATGGTATTACTTTGAACATAGTGCGTTAAAAGGTTTCAAAAAGATAGGTGATAAAAGATATTATTTCGATCCAGTTAATTCCGATATGAAAACGGGCTGGATATCTAAACAAGGATACCCTGGTCTAGAATGGTATTATTACGACCCAGAAAGTGGAGAAGGATTGTCAGGTTGGCAAACTATAGATGGGAAAACGTATTGCTTTGACGAATTTGGTAAGGCATTTGTAGGTCAGCGGACATTAATAGATGGAAAACGATATTATTTCGACCCAGTTACACGTGAATTGATAACAGGCTGGCTTGATTTAAACGGAAGTAGATATTATGCAGATCCTAACGACGGTGGTGCATTTGCAATGAATAAAACTTTAATTATAGACGGTGTTTCTTATACATTCAGTAGTGGTGGTTCTGTTATCAATAATGAGCCTTAATTGATTAACGCCTCAAAAGTTGGATTATTTCTAACTTTTGGGGTGTTTTTTACTTTGAGAATAATGGTACGATCTATGATTATAGTAAGTAAGTATATGGATTAAAAAAATTTTAAAGGTCACTGACAAATTAAGGTGAAACTAAATCCTTTAGAGTCGCTTTATATCGACAAATAGAATAAGTTGAAAAAAGAAGGAAATTTATATTGGTTAAAAGCAATTATTTGATCCCATAATACTTCAATGAAATTTCATATGTTCCCTCACCAAAGCTTTTCCAAGCGTCTAAAAAATGGTATAATGAACTGTAAATTTCAGAAGTTGGAAGGAATGTTATTGCTATGATGAATATGCAAAATATGATGAAGCAAGCTCAAAAATTGCAGAAGCAAATGGAGCAAAGCCAGGCAGAATTAGCTGCAACTCAATTTGTTGGAAAATCTGCTCAAGACTTGGTAGTTGCAACTCTTACAGGTGATAAGAAAGTCGTCTCCATCGATTTCAATGTTGCAGTGGTCGATCCTGAAGATACAGAAACGCTTTCGGATATGACGGTCCAAGCCATCAATGCTGCAATTGAAGAAATTGATGCTGCAACCAAGAAAAAACTAGGTGCTTTCGCAGGGAAATTGCCATTTTAAGCATACAGAGAAAACCTCTATCGGAACTGCACCCCAAAAGTTAGACAGAAAAAATCTAACTTTTGGGGTGCAGTTCAATTTAAACAGGAGTGTTTTCTTGTGTCTCATTTTATGGGTGCAGTTCAACCATGCTGACCTTGTTTTAGTTTTTGAAGGCGACAACGAGAACCTGGAATTCTTCGCTAAGGGTAATTTCCTTACCCATCTTGGTGTGGTCTGGGTTCCAAGCGCGGATATCGTACTTGGCTGGTGCTTCGTTAAAGCTCACACGATTAAACTCCATAGTCCACCCCCTATCATTCTCAAACTAGACCAAGAGTTTTTCTCCAATTTCAAATGAAAATTCTGCCATTTGCTTATCTCGACTCTCTTTATTCGCTTTTTTCTGTGAAAATTTCAGATTTGGAAAAAAGTTATCCACAACATTTCACCTTTTATGCTACAGTTATTGTATCAAGAAATGAGGGAAATGATTATGATAAACTTTTTAGAAGCGGTAATGGATCAGCTTCATCAGTTTGTGGAAACAGGTCATAGCAAACCTATTCACCTGATGTAAAATCAGCTTATTAACGATATCTATCATGCTATTGATAATTAACAAATAGTCCTGCTGACGTCTAAAATCATATCACAAAGAGGTTAAGTTCATTAGTTAACCTCTTTTTATTATTAGGTTGACTAATGGAAAAACGCTTGTTATAATAAGTTAACGACTGTTTTAAGAAAGGTTAACTAAAAATGAAACAAAATCGTACTTTGTCTCTTATTCTTCCAGCTTTTGGTGCTGCTATTATTGCTGCACTGGCACAACTCACCATTCCGATTGGAGCAGTTCCCATTACGCTCCAGACTTTTGCTGTCGGACTGGTTGCTGCTATCCTTAAACCAAGAGAGGCTACTCTTGCTGCTACCCTCTACCTTATCCTAGGGGCTATTGGTTTACCTGTTTTCGCTGGAGGTGGCGGTGGACTTCAAGCCTTCTTTGGTCCTTCAGCTGGCTATCTGCTTGCCTATCCATTTTTTGCCCTTGTCACATCTGCACTGACTCATGCTAAGACTCCTATCTGGAAAATCTTTTTGGCTTTTGTTTTGGGAGATGCACTTGTCTTTGTCGGTGGTATTCTTAGCCTGCACTTTCTTGGAAAGATGGGTTGGTCTGTAGCTGTGGCAGTCGGTTTGACACCCTTTATCATTCCTGACCTCATTAAAGGTCTGATTGTCGCTTTGGTGACTAAGCCAGTTTTAAAAGCACTAAAAAATCATAGCTACTTTAACTAAAGAAAAAAGATTGAAGACTTTGTTCCTATGAACAGAATCTTCAATCTTTTATTTTTCAAAATAAATATCATAATGCTTTGAACAAGCAGGGTTGAAGGCACTGTGACAATTAGGACAAGCTACTGCCTCTTGATACTCCTCAATCGTCATTTCATACCTACAAACACCACAAATAACAACCTTATCCTGCTTGAGCTGACGAGGATAAGTTAGAAAGTGGTGATCCTCCAAACTATCATGACACTGATAACAGGCATAATACTTCAGACATTCGAAGCATTTTAGGGCAACAATATCAAGCTCTGTGTGATAATGCTGGCACCTGCTCTCATTATCTACCAAAGACCATATATTTTTCTCATCATTAGGCACGTACAGTTTTACTTGAACCGTCTTTTTGGCAAAGGTTAATCAAACATTCTTTAGTTGAACGAATCATGTCACCAGGTTTAACTTCTTGACCACCTGCAAAGCGTACGGCAGAGACTTGAATGATCTGATAGGCGCCCTCGTATTGGTTAAATTCAAGATCAAAGGCGATATAATCTTCTAATGCTTTCATGGGAAATCTCCTGTGGTAGAAAAGAAAAGGGACTGGTAGGATCCAGCCCCGGATTATCGACGGAAAACGCGTGCCCAGAAACCTTTGCTTTCTTGTTCTTGAACTTTTTCATTTGCTTGTTCGAGTTCCAGTTTCAAGGTATCGCGGTCATTCATTGCTTGTAAGGTCAATTGTTGCTGTTGGTCCAATTGCTTGTCTTTTTCAGCAATTTGAACGTCTTTCACGCGCAACTGTTCATCTTTCTTAGCGAGTTGCTCGTCTTTGGCTTTGAGTTGCTCATAGAGACGGACGATTTCGGCATTTTTTTCATCCACCAAAATCTCCATCAATTCGCGCTGTTTCACATCATCGCTGACTGGTTCATCTTCAAAAATGGTTTTTTTGTAGATTTCTTCGAGCTTGATCAAGCCACTGCGGGTTACAACAGTAACCCCTTTTTCGTTTTTTTGGGTATCTTCTGGAGCCAGCGCCTTGACACGGTTATTGACCGCTTGGCGGCTGACTCCTAAAATTTCAGCAATTTCGCTGACAGTTTTTTCAATCGCCATAACTTCCTCTAATATCTTTTTCTATGAAATACTCTATTAGATAGTAACATAAGTGGGCTAAGCTGTCAAATGAAGCCAAGTAAGGGCAAGCTTTGATACCACGATTAGTGGGCCTCTGTCATTTCAGGAAGATGGAGGCTTGATTGTGCTAAATCAATGGTTAGTTGATAATCGGTTTGATCGCGCACAGTGATTTCAAAGTCCGTTGTGTAAAGGACCAGGCGAAGGGTCGCTCCTTTTTCGAGCTTGTAGATGGTAGGTTGAAGATCAAAGTCAAATTCCATCCACTCTCCTGGGCTTACAGATTCGACTTGTAAGAGGTCATTTCGGTTTTGAAGGTTGAGATAGCCCTTTGTAATCACTCGTTGGCCAGACTCTTTGAAAGGCAACTCGGTCAAGTTGTCCAGCATATGGTAGCGACCGTTATCAAGGGTACGGACGGACAAGACCGCTGGATAGGGTTGGAGGTATTTCTTGTTACCGAGCTCCATGAGTTGGGCTGAGAGAAGCCCTTTATTGGTGCTGGAGTGAAGCCGTAGGTGAAGACGAGATTTTCCGTTGAGGTGCAGGTCTTCTTCGATCGGAAGATCGATGGTCACTTGTTGGGCCTTATCTTGGTAGAGGTCCGTTAAGAAGGTAGGATAAGCCTTGCCATAACGCTCATAATCTTCTGTCTCGTAGCGGTTTTGGATGACCTTTTCACCGTCCCCCAATGAGAAGGTCCGTTGAGCTGTTTGGTTGCCAAAATCATCCAAGGAAGTCCAACTTTGCTCTCCTGTATTGTCCTGCCAGATGACAGTAGGCAATTCATAGCTTGAATTGTAGCCTAGCAGTTTTTTAGAGAGCAGGGCGTTCATGCTTTCACGGAAGTCGATGGACTGCCAGTTGTTGAGGTAGACGTGAGCACCATTGTGGTAGAAGAGGTGTTTTTTGATGTTTGCTGGAAGGGCTTGGAACATGTTAAAGACGTGAAGCGGTTTGACGTTCCAGTCTTGGGAACCATGGGTGAAGACGACTTCAGCTTTGACGTTGTCTGCCTGAAGAAGGTAGTTGCGGTCGTGCCAGAACTGGTTGTAATCTCCAGAAGCTCGGTCCAGCTCTTTTTTTACAATGTCTAGATCGGCTTGGTGGGCAGCATTGTGATGCAAATAGTCTCCCCCCAGAAGGTTGCGCGAGTAGGTCAATTCGGCAAGGGAATCAAAGTCTTCACCTGGATAGCCACCAGGACTCGTTACGAGGCCGTTTTCGCGGTAGTAGTTGTACCAGGAGGAGATTCCTGCCTCTGCAATAATGACTTCTAAGCCCTCCACACCTGTGGTAGCAAGACCATTAGACATAGTCCCAAGGTAGGAGATCCCTGTGGTTGCGACCTTGCCATTAGACCAATTCGCCTTAACTTGGCGTTTGCGTGTATGGTCTGTAAAAGCGCGGCAACGACCATTGAGCCAGTCGATGACATTCTTATAGGCTTCGATTTGTTGGTAATTTCCGTTGGTCATCAAGCCTTGCGAATCTTTTGTTCCAACTCCAGACACATAGAGGTTGGCGTATCCGCGTGGAAGCAGGTAGTCATTGAGGGTGTAGCTGGAGTTGATATGGGTCAGAAGCTCTTCGGCCTCGTCAACTAGTTGGGCTGAGCCAACAGGATCCACTAATTCTAATTTGGGTTCTTCTAGTTGGATAGCATGAGGTTCTTTGACCTCTAGGTCGACATTCATATTGTAGAGGGCCTTGTCACTGGCTTTATCGTTGGTCCCTTGGTGGTAGGGACTAGCGGTCATAACAGCTGGAATCTTGCCTTCATAGCGAGGACGGATAATGCTGACCTTGACCAAGTCTGGCAGACCATCTTTGTCGGTATCGACCCGACTTTCCACATAGACGACCTCGCGGATGGCATCATGGCTCGTAAAGGTTGCGAGGCTCTTGCCGTTAAAATAGTGATACTGGTTATCTTCAGGAATCAAGCCATCGCTGACCAACTGATCGATGAGTAAATTTCCTTTTACTGTTCGAGTATTGAGAAGGTGATAGAGGTTTTCTACCAAGTTTCCATACTCAATCGGAAATTGGACTTCTTTCAAGAAGCTATCCGTATCTTCAAAATCAATAAAATAGCGGAAACCGAGTAATTGGAGGGCTACTGTGTAAAAAATGTTCGGAGACCATTCGCAGTCAGATTGGATATACGTTAAAAAGTCTGTTTTAGAATCCACCACTAGGTTAGAGAGGGGATAATCTGTATCTTTATAGGTGAAGTAAACCTTGCGGACAAACCATTCAAACAGTTCTTTTTCTGGGAGGTGGGTGGGAAGGTCAAACCCAATTTCTTTTAGTTCCTTAAGAATGTCTTTTTGGTCAACAGATAGATAGCTATATTGATTGTATTTCATAGACTGCTCCTTTTATCAGTTTCTTTTTTCTTTACTTCTTATATTATACTTGATAAAATAGTATTTGTCTAAAGACCTTTCGTCTATAAGGAGAAGGAATATTGAAAAAAATATCTTTTGAACAAGTTGCAAGAAGACGGACCTTATTGTTTGGGGTTCTTGCCGTCATTTTTGGGATTCTCATTTTTCGAAACGGCGTTGGTTTCACCAAATTTTCCTTGGATCTATTAGCCATTTACTTTTTTTAGTTGATGGACTAGGAAGCTTTCTTCTTCGCTTTTTTTGTTACGTAGCAAGTCTATTTCCTATAGCCACTCTATTTGGTTTATTTTTTTCTTTCACTTGCGTTGATCTGGTTGAATCGACTGAGTAGTCTGCCCGTAAACTTAGTTGTGATTTGTTTAGGGGGCATATCAGTTGGGGAGTGCCATTGTCTATGGGATCACATTTTTGGCTTTATAAGGCCAATCGGGTAAAAGGAGGCTGGCTCTATTTATGGGATGCGCTTTTTAAACGGTGGGCTTGGTCTAGCAACTGTCTTGGAACCTGGTTCAGATGGGCACTTCCAATTTATCCTCTTGGGGGCTTATCTGGTCTTGTTGGGGATTTCTAATATTCGAGATGGTATTTTTATTTGACAAAGACCAACAAGGCCAAGAGTTAAAACGTCGCTTTCGTATTAGCCTACCGGTTATCTTTTGCAGCCTTTATCCCTGCTAAGGAGTTAAAAACGGTTTAACCAGTTTCTTCAAAAAGGGAGCTCGGCGGGACACACAGGCCCTTATCGATTGGTGAAAAAAGAAGAAGAGGCAAGGGAATTAGAAATTTTGGTTCATACTTCTGACAGCAACTTATTTGGAGCGATTGGGCATGTAGATATTTGTTATCAGGGGAAGGTCATTTCTTACGGAAGTTACGATCCCTTTTCAGAGCGTCTATTTGGGACGATTGGGGATGGCGTACTGTTTAAAGTGGATAAGGAACCATACATCGAACTATGTAAAAAAGAGAGTCAAAAGACGCTGTTTGGCTACAGCCTATCCCTTACCGAAGAAGAGAATCAGGCAGTAGAGAAGCGTCTAGCTGAAATTGATCAGTTGTTAGAACCTTGGGATCCACCTAGGAGGTTACTGGAAGACGGTCAGCCGACCTACGCTTACAAATTGAAATATGATTTAGGGGCTGAGCTATATAAATTTACTTCTTCGCGTTTTAAATCTTACTTTGTTCTGTCTACTAATTGCTGCCTGTTAGCAGATTCCATTGTGGGACAGGCAGGAACGGCTGTATTAGATGTGCGTGGAGTGATTGCACCAGGGACCTATCAGGATTACTTAGAATACGAATTTGAAGCTCCAAACGGGCGGGTCCATACACGAACAGTATACTAAAAAAAGAAAGACAGATTTTTATTTTTGAAAAATCTGTCTTTTTTGCACAAGATTTCTTGTAAAAAGCCAGAAAATCTTTTACAATAAAAAGTGCTTGGAGGAAAGTATGACAGCAAATCAGATCGTAAGAGTGATCCCAGTCTTGAAAGTGAATAACCGAAATGTCAATCAACGCTTTTATGAAGAGACATTGGGAATGAAAGTATTAGTGGAAGAAGGAGCTCTCCTGTCTTTAGGAGATGCCTCAAAAGTAGAAAAAATCGTCTTAGAAGAGTCACCGAGTATGCGTTCGCGTAAGGTCGAAGGTCCAAAGAAATTGGGTCGCATCGTGGTGAAAGTGGCACAAGCTCAAGAAATTGATTATTTGTTGGCCCGCCAGCCAGAGACAAGCGCCCTTTACCAAGGAGCTAATGGTCGCGCCTTTGAAGTTGTGTCTCCTCAAGGAGATACCATTTTCGTGCATGCGGAAGAAAATCTTGAAAGCCTAGAACCTTTGGAGAAAGCGCCTCTTGTTGAGCTTCCAGAAGATTTCAAAGGTTTGACCAGCTTTGATGTGGACTTTCTTGAGGTCAATGTGGCCGATCTTGCTGAGGCTGAGAAGTTCTATAGCAACTTGCCAGCTTTGGCCCACTTTATCCATTTACAAGAAGCCCAAGGAAAGATCTCCAAGTTGAGAACAAGGTTACTTGGGATTTGAGCATGATCAAGGTCGAATTGGCATCTTTTGATGTGGAAGACTTGAAAGAAAGCTTAGGAGAAACTGTCGATTTTGTGCACCGTAAGGGAACTTTCTTGATTGCCAAGGATCCAAGCCAGATCGAACTCTGGTTTGAAGCCAATCAAGATCAGGTCCATATTTCTTATGAAGAATAAGAATGGAGTGATGAGCGTGAATGCAATCATCGAAAAAATTACCGAACAAATCCAAGAAGGCATCTATCCAGGTGCCTCTCTTGCGCTTTACCGCGATGGTCAGTGGAGTGAGCACTATCTGGGACTAGCGGATCCTGAAAAAGGAGAGCCAGTAGTGGCTGACCTGGTCTATGATTTGGCTAGTGTCAGTAAGGTCGTTGGAGTTGCTACCATCTGTGCCTTTTTGTATGCGAAAGGGGAGCTTGCGCTTGATCGCCCCTTTAAAGAGCTTTACCCGCGTTTTGCTCATGAGAAGACGACCATCCGGGAACTCTTGACCCATACTTCTGGGCTCGATCCTTTTATCCCCAACCGGGATCAATTGGATGCGAGACAGTTGAAAACAGCTCTTGAAAATTTGCAGTTAAAAGAAGACAAGAGTTTTCATTACACCGACGTCAATTTTCTTCTGCTGGGCTTTTGGTTAGAAGACAGGTTTCGCCAGCCCTTGGATCGCTTATTTGAAGAGCTGATTTTTACACCTTGGAAGATGACGGAGACACGGTTTGGACCGGTCGAAAGGCGGTGCCAACGGTCCGTGGAGTGGCTTCTGGAAGTGTTCATGATCCCAAAGCGAGAGTATTGGGTCGTCATGCGGGAAGTGCTGGACTTTTTTCAACTGTTGCTGATCTAGAGCGCTTCTTAGAGCGTTATCTGAAGGAGGATTTTGCGCGTGACTTGTCTCAGAATTTTGCGCGTGAAGAGGGCAAGACCCGCGCTCTCGGATGGAATCTAGAGGGGGACTGGTTAGATCATACGGGCTATACTGGAACCTTCATCATGTACAATCGAAAGAGGCAGGAAGCGGTGATCTTTTTGTCCAACCGGACCTATGAGAAGGACGAACGGGCCCAATGGATCCTCGACCGCAACTCTTTGATGGACTTGATCAAACAAGAATTTGAAAAATAGAAATGGAAGGCTAGGATGATGGATCCTGGCCTTTTACGGTCTGTCAGATAGAACTCAACTCCGTCTTAGGTTGGATTTCCTTCAAAAGCATCGCTTTTTTGGCTGATTTATATTAAAATAGTAATGACCTTAATAGAGCGAGATGAATATGAACAAAGAGATAGGCGTCGGAAGGGCGCATAGTAAAATTATCTTAATTGGAGAGCATGCGGTGGTCTATGGTTATCCGGCTATTGCGCTGCCACTCCATCATATCGAAGTGATCTGCCAGATCATCCCGGCAGACAGTCCATGGGTTTTGTTTGAAGACGACACCTTGTCCATGGCGGTTTTTGCGTCTCTTGAGCACCTCGGGATTAAAGAGGCCCGGATTCGCTGCCGGATTCAGTCCATGGTACCGGAAAAACGGGGGATGGGATCGTCTGCGGCGGTGAGTATCGCAGCTATTCGAGCAGTTTTTGACTATTATCAAGAGGAGCTGGATGATGAGACCTTAGAAATCCTGGTCAATCGAGCAGAAACCATTGCCCATATGAATCCAAGTGGGCTCGATGCCAAGACTTGTTTGAGCGATCAAGCCATTAAATTCATCCGGGAATGTAGGCTTTTACCCGCTGGAGCTGGGAATAAAAGCGAGCTTGGTGATTGCGGATACGGGAATTCATGGCAATACCCGTGAGGCGATCCAAAAGGTGGAAGCCAAAGGGCAGGAAGTTTTGTCCCATTTCCATGAGATTGGTCAGTTGACCCAGCAGGTGGAAGAGGCTCTGAAAATGAATGATCTAACGAGCCTAGGACAGGCTCTGACTACTTGTCATGAGCACTTGAGAGCCGTCGGTGTCAGCTGTGTTGAAGCAGACCATTTGGTCGCTGTTGCCCTTGAAAACGGGGCCTTAGGGGCTAAAATGAGCGGAGGCGGTCTTGGTGGCTGTGTGATTGCCCTCGTCAAGGATTCTCGTGAAGCAGCAACCATTGCCCATGCATTAGAAAAAGAAGGAGCGCACCATACATGGATCGAAAACCTGTAACGGCTAAGTCCTATGCCAATATCGCGATTATCAAATACTGGGGAAAAGAAGATGCCAAACAGATGGTCCCTTCAACCAGTTCGATTTCGTTGACCTTAGAGAATATGTATACAGAGACCAGTCTCTCTCCCTTGCCAGCAGATGCGACTGCGCATGAATTTTACATCGATGGGGAATTTCAAAATCCAGCTGAGCAAGCCAAAATTGGAGCTGTGATTGATGGCTTGAAACCAGCAGATGAAGCGGGATTTGTTCGGGTGGATACCAGCAACAACATGCCAACCGCAGCAGGCTTGTCCTCTAGCTCAAGCGGGCTCTCTGCTCTCGTCAAGGCTTGCAATCAGTACTATGATTTGGGCTTGAGCCAGGAGGAATTAGCTCAAAAAGCCAAGTTTGCTTCGGGTTCCTCTTCACGGTCTTTCTTTGGCCCTTTAGCGGCCTGGGACAAAGAAAGTGGAGAGATTTATAAGGTTAAAACAGACCTGAAACTGGCTATGATCATGCTGGTTCTCAATGACAAGCAAAAAGCCCGTTTCCAGCCGGGAAGGGATGAAACGCTGCATGGAGACTTCGACTAATTTCAAAGAATGGATCGAAGAGTCTAGACAAGATTACAAGGATATGCTGGACTATCTAGCTGGCAATAATTTTGAACATGTCGGTCAGCTGACAGAGCGCAATGCCCTTGCTATGCATGCGACGACTAGAACAGCCACTCCAGCCTTTAGCTACTTGACAGAAGAAAGCCACAAAGCTATGGACTTTGTCCGTGAGCTTCGCGCTGCAGGCCATGCTTGTTACTTCACCATGGATGCAGGGCCAAACGTTAAGGTTCTCTGTTTAGAAGAAGACTTGGATCAGCTGGTGCCTTTATTTGACGACCGCTATCGGACCATCGTATCTAAAACAAAGGATCCTCAAGATGAAGACTAAGTATCAGGTACAGACTGGAGGCAAGCTCTATCTAGCTGGAGAATACGCAGTGCTAACGCCTGGCTATGGAGCCGTGATTCAGTTTATTCCCATTTATCTGTCAGCTACTATCCAAGAATCTAGAAGCTATCAGCTAGTCTCAGATCTCTTTGGTTACCAGGTGGATTTGACCCCAAATAAGGACTACGCCTTGATTCAAGAGACCATTCAGCTCATGGAAAAGTGGCTGAAAGATCAGGGGATAGCCCCTAAACCGTTTGATCTTCACCTAAGAGGGACGTTGGGCGAAGAGAGGAAAAAGTATGGGATTGGTTCCAGCGGAAGTGTGGTCTTGCTCGTGATCAAGGCCGTGGCCGCTCTGTATGAACTAGACCTACATCCGGACCTGCTCTTTCGACTAGCAGCAGTGGTCTTGGTGCAAAGAGGGGACAATGGTTCCATGGGCGATTTGGCTTGTATTGCCTACGAGGACTTGATTTATTACCAATCCTTTGATCGGGCTTGGTTGCATGAAGTCTTGACTTCTCAGCCCCTGTCACAAGTTTTAGACCTGGATTGGGACTACCAGATCTGCTCGATCCAGCCAGCCATCGCTTATGATTTTCTGGTTGGTTGGACCAAGGAACCAGCGATTTCAAGTGATTTGATCCGTCAGGTCAAGGGAGCGATCAAGGAAGAATTTCTTCAGGAGAGCCAGAGCGCAGTGAAGAATCTTGAAAAAGGCCTCCGTGAAGGGAACCAAAAAGAAATTGAGACCAGTATCAAACGTGCCGATAAGAACCTAAAGTCTTTGAACCCTTTGATCTATACCCCAGCTCTGAAAGTTCTGCAAGAAGCGACAGAGGGTCTTTCTGCCTGTGCCAAATCTAGTGGTGCTGGAGGAGGCGACTGTGGAATCGCCCTTAGTTTTGACCCAGTTGAGACTCAGACCTTGATAGACCGCTGGAAGGAAAAGAATATTGAAGTCATTTACCAAGAAAGGATGGGAGATTCGTGAGCGAAAATCGAAAAGACCAGCATATTCGCTATGCCTTGGAGCAAAGCTCCTCCTATAATAGCTTTGATGAGATCGAGCTGATTCACCGATCCCTCCCCCTTGTGGATCTAGCGGAGATTGATTTGACAACCCATTTCGCAGGGCGTGATTGGGAGGTCCCTTTTTATATCAATGCCATGACAGGCGGGAGTAAACGGGCCAAAGAGATCAATCAAAAGTTGGCAGCGGTAGCCGAAGCCTGTGGGATTCTCTTTGTGACCGGCTCTTACAGTGCAGGGCTGAAGGATCCGAGCGATCAATCGTATGCGGTCAAAAAAGTCCACCCTCATCTTCTTTTAGCAACCAACATTGGCATCGATAAAGAGCCAGATTTGGGTTTGCGTACAGTGGAAGAGCTACAACCCCTCTTTCTTCAAGTCCATGTGAATCTGATGCAAGAGTTACTCATGCCCGAAGGGGAGCGGATTTCCACACTTGGAAAGACCATCTCAAGAGCTATGGGCAGGGCTTTCCAGTGCCTGTAGTCCTGAAGGAAGTTGGCTTTGGTATGGATCCCAAAACAGTTCAGGCAGCGCTAGATGCTGGAATTAAAACCGTCGATATTTCTGGCCGTGGTGGCACTAGTTTTGCCTATATTGAGAATCGTCGTGGTGGCAATCGCGCTTATCTGGATGATTGGGGACAATCAACTGCGCAGTGTCTCTTACAGTTACAGGATCAGATGGATCAGGTTGAGGTCCTCGCAAGTGGTGGCATCCGTCATCCTCTTGATATGGTCAAGGCCTTGGTCCTTGGAGCACGTGGCGTAGGACTATCCCGCGTTTTTCTTGAGATGGTAGAGACTAAGAGCATTGAAGAAGTGATCGTCCTTGTCCAAGGCTGGAAAGAAGATCTCAGATTGCTCCTATGTGCGCTCGGTTGTCAGAACCTGAAAGAGCTCCGTGAAGTCGACTATCTCCTATATGGAAAGTTGTGGCAAGCGAAGCAACAGAGAAAATGAAAAGGATTGGCAAAATAAGCCAATCCTTTCTTTTTTGAAAAAGTGATTCCCCTCAAAAATTCTGATAGTTTACGAATCGTTTACGGTTGGTGGAATCGCTTGCAAAACAGGATCGTAAAAGAGTATACTAAATAAGGAAAAACATTTTTAAAAAGGAGTTTAGGATGAAGAAGCACTATTTTCGCTCAGCTGTAGCAGCCTTGCTTCCGCTTTTGTTGATTGCTCAACCTGTTGAGGCTTGTACGGGGTTCATCATTGGGAAGAAACTGACGGCCGACGGCTCGACCTTGGTAGGGCGTACCGAAGATTTAGAGCCCAACCATAATAAAAATTTTGTGGTCAGAGAGCGTGTCTACAATAAAAAAGGTGCCATCTTTGAGGATGCCGCCAACGGTTTTCAATATCCCTTGCCAGAGATTAGCTATAAGTATACAGCAGTTCCAGATGTCACCCCAGATCAAGGAATTTTTGATGAAGCAGGATTCAATGAATATGGGGTTTCCATTTCTGCTACTGTATCTGCTTCAGCAAATGACAAGATCCAAAAAGTGGATCCCTATGTCAAGGACGGTTTGGCAGAATCCGGCTTAACCAGCATTGTTCTCCCAAGTGTGAAAACCGCAAGAGAAGGGGTTGAACTCATTGCTAAAATCGTCGAAGAAAAAGGCGCTGCAGAAGGAAATATTGTGACCATTGCCGATAAAGAAGGCGTCTGGTATATGGAAATCCTATCCGGTCACCAATATGCGGCCATTCTCTTTCCAGAAGATCGCTTTGCAGTCTTTCCAAATACTTTCTTCTTAGGCCATGTTGATTTATCGGATACAGAGCGTACGATTGCCTCAAAAGGTCTTGAAAAAGTCGCCAAGGACGCAAATAGCTATAAGGAAGTGGATGGAAAATTCCACATTTCTCAATCCTATAATCCGCCTTTGCAAGAAGCGGATCGCTCGCGGGTTTGGTCGGGGATCAAATCTCTAGACCCAAGCTCTCCTGTTAAATATGACGATGCGTCCTTTGATCTTCTTCATACAACTGATCGGAAATTAACTCTCCGCGATGCCATGAATCTCCAACGCAATCGTTTGGAAGGAACCAAATACAAACCACAGGATCAAATGGAGCTGGATGGAAAAGGCATCCCGAAAAAAGGAGAGTTTGATGCCGTTTATAAATACCCCATCTCCAATCCAAATGTCATGGAGGCCCATATTTTCCAACTGAAAGACGAGGTCCCAGCAAGTGCGGGTGGAGGTACCATGTGGCTGTCGATGGGCAGTCCGCGGAATGCTCCTTACCTACCGTACTATGGCAATATTCTCAACACCTATCAAGCCTACCAAGAATTAGGCGATCATTACAATGACCGCTCCTGGTATTGGACCATTTCAAGAATCAATGACCTTGTAGCCAAGTATCCTGATTTATTCGAAGATGGGGCGATTCGTACTGAAATGGAACGATTGGAATCTCAGTGGATGGTTGAACAAGATCTGAGTGATCAGGAACAAATTGCCCTTGCTTCTCAGCCTGAAGAAGCAAGTAAGAAGGCAACAGAGGAAGGAATAGCGAGAGCTGAGAAAACCTTTGAACGCTTGCAAGAAATTAGAAAAGAAGCAGAACAAAAGGTAGCAGATGAACACGGAAAAAGTGCTCTGCAAGATCTAGATGACGAAGAAGATGCTGCTTATGAAGAGAAAATTGATCTCGTTGATTTTGACTATGATTACATTTTAGCAGCAGGCTTGTTCGGAGCAACCCTTCTAGCGATTGTGATCTATCTAATTCGCTCAAAGAAACAAAAGGGAGGAAAACAAGATGACTAAAATTCAAAGAGTCTCGATCTATCTCTTTCTATTATTTGCAGGAATTGGCTTGGAGTTTGAACTCGGTCATCTTTCTCAACAAGAATTTAGCCAGTCTGCAGGCAGAGACTTGGTCTTGAACTTGTCTGTTTTAGCTGCTATTATTATCCCACTCTATCTCTTTTCAAAACGATTGGCCAAGCAGTTGTCTGTCCCAAACTATCTCTTATGGATTGCTATGTTTGGGGGTGCCTTCGTAGCAGGCTGGTTGAGCTTTTCAGGTAATAGCTTGATCGATATTATGAATAGCCATGTGATCAAGGATGCCACTGTCTTTAACAAGTGGACCGATGCCTTGACAGCCCCATTCTCAGAGGAATTCTTTAAGGCTCTAGTTGCCTTTTGGGTAGTTTTGATGGTTGGCAAAAAAGATCTAAAATCGATTCTAATTGCCGGCTTGGGCTCCGGCTTTGGTTTTCAAATCATTGAGGACTTAGGGTACGTTGCCCGCCAAACAAAAACTAGCCAATTAGCCGCCGTTACTGAGGCCATTAATCGTATTTCTGGTGGGTTAGCTTCACACGCCCTCTATACAGCTGTTGTATCCGTTGGTGTCTTCCTCTTGTTGTCTCAAGTGACCCAGCAAAAGGAAAAACTCTTTGGACTCTGGTGTGTTGTCTCGACAGTAGCCAATCACTTCTTATGGAATTCTCCGTTTTATGAAACAGACCATCGGATTAATCTTCTCGTCGGACTGCTCTTTGCCGTCCAAGTAGGGACCTTTATCGAAGTGGTACTCTATACCAAGAAAGAGCCCGATTTGCCATTTTTAAAACAATAAGGCAAATTTTTCAAACACAAAAGAACTAAGACGTGCGTCTTAGTTCTTTCATTTTCTCAATTCTTGTAAGAGTGTTTGTGCTTTTTCTAAATTGAAGGGTTTGTTTTCAAGGAGTTGGCTGACCAGACGGGGAACTTCCTCTTCCTTAGCTCCTGCTAGCAGGGCTAGAGAGCGTGCTTGGAGCTTCATGTGTCCTGCTTGGATCCCTGTAGTCACGAGGGCTTTCAAGGCGGCGAAATTCTGCGCTAAACCGAGCGACGCGATGACACCTGCTAATTCGATAGCAGAAGGTTCTCCTAGTAAACGGTGGCTGACTTGAACTGTAGGGTTGAGGCCAATGGAGCCTCCTTTTGTTGCAACTGGCATTGGTAGGGTGATCTCTCCATAGAGTTTTTTCTCTTCTGGCTGACTTGTCCAGCTACTCAAGCCTTTGTATGGGCCACTTTGTGCGGCATAGGCATGGGCTCCTGCTTCGATGGCCCGCCAGTCATTACCTGTCGCAAGGACCAGGGCATCAATCCCGTTAAAAATCCCCTTGTTATGAGTGGCTGCACGGTAAGGATCCACTTGAGCCAGTTGGCTAGCTAGCTCCATCCGGTGGGCAATCTCAATGGCTTCCTCAGGATTTCGACTCAGTGCTTTAAAATCGATGGCACACCGTGCACTCACCAAAGAGCGAGTGGCCAAGTTGGATAAAATTGCCATCAAGGCCTGACCACCAGAGAGTTCCTGGATACGATCAGTCAGAGCTTCCAGCATCGTGTTGAGCATATTGGCTCCCATGGCTTCTTTAGGATCGACAGCCAAGTAGACAATGAGAAAGTTCCCCTTGTTTCGACCCAAAGATCCCTCGCTCCGCCTCCACGCTTGACGATAGAAGGATAGGCTTCATTAGCCAGCTGAAGAAGAGTTTCCTTGTCTTCTAGGATGCGCTTGCTAGCCATTTTCACATCCGTAACATCTGTCAGAGCAATCTCACCGATCATTTGGCGTTGGTGCACTTGGGTGGTGAAACCGCCCGAACGTTGGATGAGCTTGGCCGCAAAGCTGGCAGCTGCAACCACGGAAGGCTCTTCTGTGACCATAGGAAGGACATAGTCACGACCATTGATCAGAAAATAAGGAGCGAGACTAAAAGGCAAGTCAAAAGTCGACAAGACATTTTCCGTCAATTGATCTGCAATAGAAAGGGGAAGTCCCTTTTGTTCTTTTAAGATCTGTGCTTCATCCCAAGTTAAGAGGCCTTCCTTCAGTAAGGCCTCTATGCGTTCTGTGGGAGAAAGTTTTGCAAAACCTGGTAATCGTGCCATTATTTTTCTACTTTCTGGTAAGTGCGTTGGTGTTCCTTGATCTCTGTCAAAGCATAAGTTTGAAGCGTAGCAGGTTCAAACACTTGATTGCCACTAGAGTCTAGATCTACTTCCTCATAAAAGAGTCGTTCGTAGTCAGCAACACTAAGAACCGTCCGTTGATCTAGTTTGTCCATACGTTTGTGATCTAGGAGTTGCTCAAAACCAGGAACGAGATTGGCACTAAAGATCTCAGAAACTGCTCCACTTCCATAGCTAAAGAGGGCGATTCGGTCCCCGGCTTTGAGTTGGGGACGATTTTCCAGTAGTGATAGCAAGCCTAGGAAAAGAGATCCAGTGTAGATATTTCCCACGCGTTGGCTGTATAGAATCGATTGATCAAAGTTGTATTGTAATTGATCTTTTTTCTCTTCTGATACTGACTTATCCAAGATTTTTTTCAAGCCCTTGAGAGCTAATTTTGGATAAGGTAAATGGAAGCAGACGGACGCAAAGTCTGTCAAGGTAAGGCCAGTCCGTTTCTGGTATTCCGCCCAGGTTGTTTTCAGAGAATCTAGATATTGTTGCGTTGAATAAATCCCATTCACGAAGGGAGTTGTCGCATAATTTGGACGCCAAAAATCCATGACATCGCGTGTTTGGGCAACATTATCATCGTTAAAAGATAGAATACGAGGATTTTGGCTGATCAGCATAGCAACCGCTCCAGCCCCCTGTGTTGGTTCTCCAGGAGTTCCAATTCCGTATTTAGCAATGTCACTGGCAATGACCAAAACCTTACTCTGTGGAAATTTTTCAACATGGAGTTTAGCATAATCCAAGGCAGCAGTCGCAGCATAGCAGGCTTCTTTCATCTCAAAAGAGCGGGCGAAAGGCTGGATATCTAGTAAGCCATGGACAAACACAGCAGCAGCCTTACTCTGGTCAATTCCAGATTCTGTCGCAAGAATCACCATGTCGATCGCTTCTTTATCTTCGTCTGTTAAAATATCATCTGCTGCAGTAGCAGCCAATGTGACGATGTCTTCTGTGATCGGTGCAACACTTTGTTCTTTTAAGAGAAGACCCTTGCTCAGTTTTTCGGGATCAGTATCACGAGCAGCAGCCAAATCTTTTAAACGCAAGACATAAGGACTCGTCGCAAAACCAATCTTATCAATCCCAATTGTCATTCTTAACCTCTTTTTTATTTGATATCTACTAGTATATTTCGTTACTATTTTACCATATTTAAGGGTAAAACTCCCTTGAAAAAGCTAGATCAGCAAGGAAATCATTCTCGGGACCGATTTTGCAATGTTTCATAGAAAAAATAGAAAATCTATAAAAAAAGCCATCCTTAGATGACTTTTCAACTCTTATCCTTGCTTATCTTTTTTAGGATTGCTCATGATTCGTATGAAGAGTTCTTTGCATTTGTCTCTTAGAACTTTTTCGTAGAAGACGATTAAAGCGATGTACACAATCAGAAAGTTCAAGGTCAGATAGAACAAGTCAAATGAATTACGGGCATAGTAAGTCGCTGATTGATAGGAGGGGAAGGCTCCTAGGATCATCCAAGGAAGATACTTGATATACTTGTTTACCATCCTACAGCACCTCGCATCCTTTAAAGGATTTGTTATTTCACTATCATTGTACTACTTTTAAACAAAAATACAAGCGATTACATAGATAAGTTTTGAAAAACCAATGCTAGTTGGCATTGGTCATTTTTCTTTTTTGATGGCGTTGGTAAGAATGGTAGAGTTTCAAGACAACGGAGCCGCTAGCCATCCCGATGGAGATCACCAAGGCCAGAATAACCACCAGTGTCACGCTGGTTACTGCCTGGCGATATTGCCCACTGACAAAGAAGGAAGTGGTTCGATAGGAAATATATCCAGGAACCAATGGGGCTAGAATGGACAACATAAAGACCACGACAGGCGTCTTGAGAATAATACTTAAAATCTGACTGATACAGGAGCCGACAATGGCTGCGATAAAGGTTGCAACGATGACATTGGTAGGCCCTTTCAGGATATAGTAAAGTAGCCAGATGCCCATACCGAGGATTCCTCCAGGAATCAACATGGAGCGCTGCACATTTAGGACGATTAAAAAGGTGATGATGGCAATCAAACTGGCCACCGCTTGGATTAAAAATTCAGTTAGGTTCATCATTTTATTTCATAAGGACGAGGGCGACCGTTGTACCGGCACCAAGTGCAAGAGTAATGAGGAGAGTCTCAAAGAGTTTGCTCATCCCAGAATTGAGGTGGTAATTCATCAGATCTCGGACGGCATTGGTCATAGCGATTCCAGGAACGAAGGGCATGACACAGCCTGCGATAATGAGATCGGTATTGGAAGGAAAACCACTATAGCGCGTCCAGATATGGGCCAAAAAACCAAAGACAAAGGCGGCCGCAAAGGCAGTGGCAAAAGGAATGCGAACGTATTTCTCAACGACAAGAGAAAAAGCAAAGGCAAAGACAGTCGCAATACCCGCTCCAATCGCATCATAGAAATTTCCTCCAAACATGATGGAGAAGAAAGGAGCACTGAGGGTTGCCGCAATGGTCAACTGAAGATTGGTATAAGGAACTCGCTTCATTTTCAACTCGCTCAGGGCTTGGTAGGCTTGCTCGAGATCGATCTCTCCAGAGACGAGTTGACGAGAGATCTGATTGACATCACAGACCTTTTCGATATTGTAATTGGTCCGCAAGATCCGTTTCATGCGCGTGACATTGGCATTCTCAATTGAAAAGAAAATAGCGACTGGCATCGCTAAACATTGCAATCGACGATTCCCTGTGAATGGGCGATCCGGATCATGGTATCTTCGACCCGGTGAATCTCAGAACCGCTCTCTATCAGGAGGGTTCCAGCTAACATCAGGACGTCGATCACTTGGTTGATCAGTTTTGACTCTTCCATAATATCCTTCTTACTAAATAATCTGTTTCTATTATAGCAAAAAAGGACGAGAGACAGAACTAAAATCTGACAATTCTAGTTTGTTTCTTATCCTTTCTAAATTCATTTAGAATAGCTATTGTTTAGGTTTATCATTCGTTAACTCAGGTGGTGGTGCTGCACGGTGCTATCCTGGACGAGAAGGGTTGCTAAAAAGATCAGTGCAATCAGGATAAAGAGCCAAATAATAGCGAAAATAAATGTTAAAAACATAGGATCACCCCTTCTATCTTATTTACAGCTCTACTATAACACTTGGAGAAAGCGCTGTCAAACCCTATATAGTAAGCTCTTAAACTCTTTCAAAATTCAGAATACTCTTGCGATGGGGATGAAAAAAACCAGCCGTTTCCGACTGGTTTTTTAAGATCTATTTGAATCTTAGTTCAAGGCATCATCCATTGAAAGAACTTCGTGGAAGACACGTTGTGTCAATTCAGTTTTTTGTTCTGGAGTGAGGTATTTAGTGTTTACACAGTATCCAGAGATACGAACGATGACGTCTTCACCTGACATGATCTTTTCGTAAACATCGTTCAAGTCCATAACGTTCAAGTTAACGTGTTGTCCACCGTTTTCGAAGTATCCATCAAGGATGGTTACCAAGTTATCAACTTGTTCGTCACGAGTTTTACCAAGAGCACGTGGTGAAACTTGAGTAGTGAGTGAGATACCGTCAGCTGCATAACCAAAGTCAAGGCTAGCAAGTGAGTTCAAGTTTTGCAACCATCCACCTTTCGCTTTGTTAGATGGGTTAGCACCTGGTGAGAAGAATTCCAATTTAGACAAGTTCACAGAACCATCTTCGTTGAGGTATACCCCTTTGTGGACTGGTGAGTTACCAGTTTGTTTAGAGTAAGCAACGTTAGAAGTGATAGTAAGAAGTGACACAGTTGCTTCAGCGTTCTTGTAAAGTTTGTGGCTGCGGAGACGAGTAGTGTAAGCTTCGATCAACCATTCTGCCAATTCGTTAGAACGAGGATCATCTTCACCCCAACGTGGGTATTCACCGATTGTTTCGTAATCGTAGATGTAGCCATCTTCGTCACGGATTGGTTTAACAGTAGCGTATTTAATCGCTGACAAGGTATCAACAGTGTTGGCGAATCCACAGATACCGAATCCCATGTTTGCACGTTGGTGAGTTGGCAAGAAGGCCATTTGAACGGCTTCGTAGTTGTACTTATCAGTCATGTAGTGGATGATGTTCAAAGCATCTACGTAAGTGTCAGTCAACCAGTCAAGTGATTTTTCGAAGTTTGCTTTAACAGTGTCAAAGTCAAGAACTTCGTCACGGATAGGATCGATGTCAAATACTTTGTAGTCTTTATGAACGTCGTCGTAACCACCGTTCAATCCAGTAAGAAGAGCTTTAAGCACGTTTACACGAGCACCGAAGTACTGGATGTTGTGGCGTTGTTCTTCGTTTTCTGGGTCAAGTGGAGATACACAACATGAGATACAGCTCATTTCACCGTAACCGTCTTTAGCCATTGTAGTTACACCTTCGTATTGGATAGAAGAGTGTTTGTGGCTCATGTGCATACAGTAGCGACGGAAGCTGTATGGCAATTTGTCAGTCCAAGAACTGTCAAGTTTGGTTCTGGAGAGTTACCGATGTTGTCGAGAGTGTTCAAGAAACGGTAGTCCATCTTAGTAACACGGTGACGTCCGTCGTTCCCCATACCAGCCATAGAAGTTGTGATGAAGGTTGGGTCACCTGAGTACAATTGGTCGTAAGCTTTTGTACGAGCAAATTTAACTGTACGCAATTTCATAACGAAGTCATCAACAAATTCTTGGATTTCTGATTCAGTAAATGTACCGCGAGCCAAGTCACGTTCAGCGTAGATATCCAAAACGATTGGCACACGTCCAAGAGAAGTAGCAGCACCGTTGATCACACGGCAGACAGCCATGAAGGCGATGTTTGTCCATTGGATCGCTTCTTTTGTATTGAAGGCAGGACGACGTACGTCTACACCATAAAGGTCACCCAATTTAACAACTTCTTTAAGTGCTTGGTATTGAAGGTTTACTTCTTCACGAAGACGGATTGATTCTTCATCGATTTCAGTGATGGCATTCCAGTCGTTTGCTTTTTCAGCCATCAAGTAGTCAGCACCGTAAAGAGCCAAACGAGCATAAACCCCGATGATACGTCCACGTGAGTAGGCATCTGGAAGACCAGTTACAGTGTGAGCGTGACGTGCGCGACGGATGTTTGTAGTGTAAGCACGGAAAATACCATCGTTTACAGTTGTCACATATTTTGTGAAGATTTCATGAACAGCTGGATCTGGTTCATAGCCATTTCTTTCAAAGTAGTTTCCGCCATACGGATACCACCACGAGGCATGAAGTTCAATTTGAACAATTCATCATTTTGAATACCGAAGATGAGTTCGTTTTCTTTGTCGATGTATCCAGCATCAATATCAGCGATAGAAGTTGGACGTGTATCGTATGGGAAACGAGTTTCTTCATAATGAGCTTTCGTTTCTTCAACAATTTTCTTGATATGAAGAGAACGTTCAGTTGGACCAGCTAGGAAGCTTTCATCTCCATCATATGGTGTGTAGTTAGCTTGAACGAAGCGAGAAACGCTTGCTTTTTCTTTCCAATCTTCACCTTTGAAGCCTTCCCAAGCTTTGTCAAAAATATCTTGTGCTTCAACAACTGTTTTAACAACCATTTGTATTTTCCTCTATTTGTCTTTCTAGCAACTGTATCTGTTGCATTTACACTAGTAGTATACCATACAGAAATCGGTTACACAAAGAGGAATCGCGAAAAATAGCAGATTCTTTTATAATACAGTTTTCAAAAATATGTCATACTGTACTATATTTTTGAAAACTGGAAGGTGTTTCCATTCATTTCCAAGTTTTGGGGGAATGTCGATTTTTGCAATTCTGAAATTTTATTTTTATAATAGAAAAAGGAGGGCAAAAAATGCTGATATTTCCATTAGTGAACGATACCAGTCGTAAGATCATTCATATGGATATGGATGCTTTTTTTGCTGCTGTCGAAGAAAGAGACAATCCTAGTTTGAAAGGCCAACCGCTTGTGATTGGCCAAGACCCTCGACAGTCAGGGGGAAGAGGGGTTGTGTCAACCTGCAACTATGAGGCTCGAAAATACGGAATCCACTCGGCTATGAGCTCCAAAGAAGCGTTGGAGCTCTGCCCAAAAGCCATCTTTATTTCTGGGAATTATGAAAAATACCGAGAAGTGGGCGAGCAAGTTCGTGAGATTTTTAGACGGTATACGGATCTCATCGAGCCCGTGAGTATTGACGAAGCCTATCTGGATGTGACGGAAAATAAAATTCAGAGCAAATCAGCTGTCAAAATTGCACGCTTGATCCAGCATGATATCTGGGAGGAGCTCCATCTGACAGCCTCTGCAGGGGTCTCGTATAATAAGTTTTTGGCTAAGATGGCGAGTGACTATCAGAAACCTCGTGGTTTGACGGTGGTCTTGCCTGAGGATGCTGAGGATTTTCTAGGCCAAATGGACATTGCCAAATTTCATGGGGTAGGGAAAAAGACAGTGGAGCGTCTACACGAGATGGGGGTCTATACAGGTGCAGATCTGTTGGATATTCCGGAGATGACCTTGATCGATCGGTTTGGTCGTTTTGGCTACGATCTCTTCCGAAAGGCCAGAGGGATTCACAATAGCCCTGTCAAAAGCCATCGTATCCGAAAGTCGATTGGAAAAGAGAGGACCTACCGCAAGCTCCTCTATGGAGAAGATGATGTCCTTGAAGAAATTGCCAATCTGTCCAGCAAGGTGGCTCAATCGCTTGAAAAACATGGGAAACAAGGCAAGACCTTGGTCTTAAAGGTGCGCGATGCAGACTTTACCACCCTGACCAAGCGGATCACCTTGACGGAGCCAACACGGGATGCCGATCGCATCAACCGCTCAGCTCGTCACATTTTCCAAGAGATCGAGTTGACAAATACTGGAATTCGCCTTTTGGGGGTCACTATGACCAACTTTGTGGATCATACTGAGCTACCTCTAGTAGAGGAAGAAAAAGACGACTAGTCTGTTCACTAGTCGTCTCAGATTGGAAACAAAGTTATCTTAGAAACTTTCTTTAGGTGAGTACGGACGTCAGCGAACTTCTACGAAGTTCCATGACTAATGATTGAGCCTAAGGTCTCAATCATTCCGAGTGCCTGAAACATAATTGTTTCAGGCACTTTTCTCACTGCGGAAAGTTTCAGCTATATTTGAATGAGCACTATAAAAATATATTATTTTAATTTTTTGGTATCCATTAGATTGTTTGATGTAAGAAATAGTTTGCCTATATTCTATAAGGACTAGTCTACTTACTAGTCGTATTTTTTGATATCAAAGAAGGCCGCAATCTCTTCTTCTGTCAGTCCGATCATAGGCGAGATGGTGTGGAGATTGTCTTCTGTTAGTCGATAGATAGGAGGTGGAGAAGTCTCGGTCTTGGTTTCAACAGTCGCTTCCTTGCTTTGTGCGCTTTCGACAGTAGCAGAAACAGTTGCAAGAGATGAGGAGGAGTCCCTGGTAGCTGTTTCTCCGTCCAGGTCCATGAAGCGCTCGACCAAGTAGGTATTACGCGCAGTGCCGGTATTCTTAGTAGCGTAATCAAAAGCGCTGTATTCTCCTAAGAGGATCAATTTGCTCTTTGCGCGCGTTATGGCGGTATAGATCAAATTACGTTGCAACATCCGGTGGCTTTGATTGGTGATGGGTAAAATCACCACAGGAAACTCGCTCCCTTGAGACTTGTGAATACTCATGGCATAGGCGAGGCGAATCTTGTACCATTCATTGCGCGGGTAGACGATTTCATTCCCATCAAATTGAATGGTCAATTCATCCTGCTTGGATTCGGTATATTTGCTAGGTAGAAGATCAGTAATGTAGCCAATATCTCCGTTAAAGACATTACTTTCCGCATCATTGACCAGATGGATGACCTTATCCCCATCGCGGTATTGGCAGTCTGGCGTGTCAAAGACGACCTGATCTTTGACAGTTGGATTGAGAAGGTCTTGCATGAGCGTATTGATATGGTCAATGCCGGCCTGGCCCTTGTACATGGGGGCCAAGACTTGGATATCTCGAGCCGGGATCTGACTGCGAAGGGCAGCAGAAGTGATCTGTTCGATCATCTTAGGGATATGTTCGCTTCCAGCTTCGAAGTAGGAGCGATCGGCTTTTCGGTCTGTGAAATCATGAGGAAGCCTTCCCTGGCGAATTTCTCCTGCTAGGGAGACGATGGTCGAATCTTCACTTTGGCGGAAAATGTGTTCGAGTTTGGTCTGAGGGATGCGAGGGATCTGCAAGAGATCAGCTAAGACCTGACCAGGACTAACCGATGGTAATTGGTCTGCATCTCCCACAATCAAGAGTTTGGTATCGGTTGCGATATTGCTGAGCAATTGATTGGCCAGCCAGGTATCGACCATAGAAAACTCATCCACAATAATAAAATCAGCGTCCAGATAGTCATCTAAGTGGCTGGTGTCATCATCCCCTGTCATCCCTAAATGACGGTGGATAGTGGCACTCGGAAGTCCTGTCAGTTCATTCATGCGCCGGGCAGCCCGTCCCGTTGGGGCAGCCAGTAGGATCGGCAGATCTTGTTTCTTACGAAGATCCAACTGGTGGAGTTGGGCATAGACACTAATCATCCCATTGATAACCGTGGTCTTTCCGGTCCCCGGTCCCCCAGTGAGGATAAAGACCTTGTTTTGGATGGCTTGGTGAATAGCCTCTTTTTGGATGGCATCGTAGTGGATCCCCAAATCTTTTTCAACCTGCGCAATAGCCTGGTTGATTTTTTCCGGTTCATACGAGGTTTGTTTTCCTTTTTCTAGAAGGCGGCCGATGTGGCTTCGAATTCCTTCTTCCGCAAAGAAAAGGCTGTTGTCAAAGATCTTGGTATCAATATTTTGTACCTTGTCTTCCTCAATGAGGCGCCCCAATTCTTGTGCAATGGCCGATGGATCCAATTCCACTGGTCGTGCAGATTCCAAGAGATCAATAGTGTAGCGCAAGAGGTCCTTGGCTTCGATGTAGGTATTTCCTGTCTCGATAGAATAGCTAAAGAGGCTATGAATCAGACCCGCGCGGAAACGCTCAGGGGCGTCACTTGCGATGCCCAATTCTTCTGCTAGTTGGTCCGCGATTTTAAAGCCCATGCCTTGGATATCTTCCACCAATTGGTAGGGCTGTTGCTCCACAATTTGGAGCGTTTCTTCTTTATAGAAATCTTGGATCTGAAAGGCCAATTTATTGGGAATGCCGTAATGAGCTAGCTGGGCGAGAATGCGTTCTGTTCCGTAATTCTGGCGGAGTTTGTCCACAAAAGCCAATCGATTTTTCTTGGAGAGTCCTGTGATTTCTTCTAATTTTTCAGGAGCCTCTAGAATTTTATCGATGGTGTCGTCGCCATAGAGATCGACGATCTTTTGAGCAGTTTTGAGACCAATCCCCTTAAAGTGATCACTGGAAAAATATTTCACTAATCCCTTGCTAGTGGGTTTAGCTCGTTCATAGCGACTGATTTTAAGTTGTTCTCCATATTTGGGATGATGGACCAGCTCTCCCCAGAAGGTGTAGTCTTCGCCTTCTAAGATGTCTGCCATTGTCCCCGTTACAATGATCTCAAAATCATCAAAATCTTCGGCATCTGTATCGCTGATATCGAGCAAGAGGATTCGAAAAAAACTGCTAGGATTTTCAAAGATAATGCGCTCAATAGTTCCTGAAAAATAATATTCCATCATTTTTTCCTTTTTATAAAGCAAGGCTGGGACATACTTGTCTCAGCCTCAGTCTGTTGATCTATACTAATAAGTTTTGAAAGGGTAGATAGGCCATAGTCTAAAGACGGCTTGCCCTTTGATCTGTTCTTTCTTGAAAGCTCCGACCTGACGGCTATCTTTTGAAACGATCCGGTCATCTCCAAGTAAGAGATATTCATCGTCAAGCAACTTCAAAGTAAATTTAGGATTGCCATCCTTATCTACTGTAAAGGCTTGGGCTGTATTGGCCAATTGGCGGAAGAGTTCTCCGTTTTCTTCGAAGCCTTTTCCAGTGTAGGTTGATTGCAATTTGTCTTTTTTGAAACGAGCGATATAGTTTTTCAAATAAGGCTCATTGGTCTTTTTCCCATTGATGTAGAGGGTATCGTTATCATATTGGATGGTATCTCCAGGAAGACCGATGACCCGCTTGACGATGTCCTTGGTTTTGCCGTCGTCATCTTTTTCACTGGCAACAACAATGTCGAAACGATCAATCGAGAGGTGGTTGACCACAAGGAGGTACTCGCTATCGGCCAGGGTCGGATCCATCGAATGGCCATCTACCTTGACCGGAGCCCAGAGGTAAATGCGAGAGGCGATGATGAGACCAACAATGATACTGAAGAGGCCCCATTCTTTAAGGAATCTCACCACAGGTGAGCTCGATGTATGTTTTGAACTTCTTTTTGACATGACTTATCTTTCTAGTAATTTCTTTGCTTTTTCTGTGTTTTTAAAATGGAGTTTGGCACAATAATCCAGAGCTTTCATCCCGTAGGTCTGGAGCAATTTAGCAGCCACTTGGTCTGATTTAGCCCCTGCTCCACTAGGGAGATTAAAACCCAGTTCCTTACCCAGCTCCTCTAGATTTTGAAGGAAGAGATTACGGGCGATGATGGAGCTAACTGCCACAGCTAGATACTTGCTTTCGGCTTTTTCTTCCAACTCAATGGCTTGCGTGACCTGATTTTTTTCAGCTTTTACGTATTTTTGGTAGTTTTTAGCAGTTGTAAAGGCATCAATCACAATTCGCTCTGCTTGGACTCCTTTATTTAACAGAAGGTAGATGGCCTGATTGTGCAGGGCTACCTTGACCGAAACAGCATTGTAACCAGAAGCGATCACTTCATTGTACTTCTTTGGAGACAATAAGAGTGCTTGGTGCTGGATATTTTCCTCAAGTAGAGGAGCCAATTGCTGAATTTTTCGATCATCCAAGGTCTTCGAATCACCAACACCAAGCTTTGAGCCAGTCGTGCTGGTCAGGTGTGACAAAGGAAGCGACAACGGTGAGTCCACCAAAATAAGAGCCGTTTCCGACCTCATCGGTTCCGATCATGACTAGATCTTGTCGTGCAGATGAAGTAGAACGCTTAAGGTTCCCAGCATCTTGCCCGAAAAAGGTCAGGTAAGGAGTGAGGTCATTGCCCTGGAGCAGGACCTTTCCAGACTTGTAGATCGAAACGGTCGCTCCCTCTAGTCGAAAGAAATAATCCATATGAGGGTTCTTGCTTTGAGTGAGAGAACTGCGATAGGTATGGACAAAATCAAGGATTTGCTCCTGTGTTGGAGTGAGTGTCATACTTTCCATAACCACTATTGTACCACAAATTCAGGGAGAGAGGGGACAAAAAGGAAGAAAGAATCGCTTAAGAAAATCGCCTTGAAGAGGGCCTTTGCTACTGACAAAGCCCCCCTTTTTTGATATAATACCGTGAGGTGATTTTTATGGCGAGCTTAAATAGATATAAATTTACATTTGGAAACAAAGCGCTCACTTTAACAACCAACCATGATAATTTGTTTATGGAAGAAGTCGAACGTGTCGCAAGAGAAAAATACCAAGCAATTAAGGAACAAATGCCAGAGGCTGACGATGAAACCATCGCAATTTTATTAGCAGTAAATAGTTTGTCTATGCAACTGAATCGAGAGATTGAGTTTGACGACAAAGAAACAGAATTAGATGATTTTCGTCGCAAAGCCTTAGACGACTTAAAGGATAAATCATCTAAATAAGAGGAGATACATGTTAACTTTCTTAATCTTATTGATTTTGGCATGGAGCTTTTATATTGGCTTTGCAAGAGGGATCATTCTGCAGGCCTACTATTTTCTAGTGACCATCTTGGCCCTCTTGATTGCAGGTGCTAGTTACAAGGGCTTGGCTAAGATTTTATCTCTATGGGTCCCTTTTTCAAGTCCGACCAGAGAATCGGTAAATTATTTTTATTCCAATCACTACTTGTTTCAGTTAGATGAAATTTTTTATGCAGGCCTGGCTTATGTCGCGATTTTTGCGCTTGTTTATATTATCGGCCGTGTGATTGGAATCTTTATGCACTTGTTCCCCCAGCCAGAAAAACTGGAGGAGCGCAAGTATCAAATTGGAGCGGGTGTGATTGCAGTGGTGATAACCCTCTTGGTCATCCAGATGGGCTTAACCGTCCTCTCAACCGTTCCCATGGCTTCCATCCAAAACAGACTAAATGCAAGTGGGTTGATCCGCTTTATCATCCTTCATACCCCGATTAGTTCTAGTATGTTCCACAATTTGTGGGTAACTGCGATCGTCGGGGCTTAAGGAGCAAGACAGGAAGAAAGGAGTGAGATAAGTCCGACGCAAGGAAGGACGCTCACTTTTTTTTTGTAGGAGAAAAATGAATAAAAAAATCTTAGATATTCTGGAGTTTGACAAGGTCAAGCAACTCTTTGAACCCTATTTACAGACAGAGCAAGGGGAGATGGAGCTAGCAGTCCTTACTCCAACTGATAAAAAAGAAAGCATTGAAACGGCCTTTATGGAGCTAGAGGATATGGAGCAGATCCTCTTGGAAGATCCACGCTTTGCCGTATCGACCATCCAAGATGTCCGTCCGGTGACCAAGCGTTTGGAGATGGAGGCGGCCCTCAATATCGATGAATTACTGGCCGTAAAAGCAGTTCTTCGGGTGACACATGAGCTCAAGGATTTTTACGATAACTTGGAAAATGTCCGATTGGAAAGGCTCGATCGCCTCTTTGATAACTTGGTGGATCTGCCTCGCCTACAAGGAGGGCTACAAGCGATTAACGAAGGAGGTTTTGTCGAGTCTTTTGCCAGTGAAAAATTGGCCAAAATCCGTCGCCGGATCCAGGAAAATGAACACCAGGTCAGAGAGATCCTTCAAGACCTACTAAAAAGTAAGGCTGATATGTTGGCAGATGCTGTCGTTGCTAGTCGGAATGGGCGTAATGTCCTACCCGTAAAAATACCTATCGCAACCGCATTGCAGGGGTGGTTCATGATATCTCTGCCAGTGGAAATACTGTTTATATCGAGCCTCGGGCAGTGGTCAACCTCAACGAAGAAATTGCCAATCATCGAGCTGATGAGCGGTATGAGATTATTCAGATTCTGGAAGAATTATCTGACACCCTGCGCCCTCATGCAGCAGAAATTGCCAATAACGCCTGGATTATTGGGCACTTAGACTTGATCAAGGCCAAGTATCGATTTATGCGAGATTTCAAGGCAGTAGTCCCAGAAGTGACCAACAATCGCTCCATTCAGCTCTTACAACTGCGTCATCCCTTAATTGAGAATGCTGTCGCGAATGACCTGCATTTTACCGAGGACTTGACAGAAATCGTGATTACCGGTCCCAATACAGGGGGGGAAAACCATCATGCTAAAAACGCTGGGACTAGCGCAAATCATGGCCCAGTCCGGTCTTCCCATCCTAGCAGATTCAGGCAGTCGTGTAGGGATCTTCTCGCAGGTCTTTGCTGATATTGGAGATGAACAATCCATCGAGCAGAGCTTGTCGACCTTCTCCAGTCATATGACCAATATTGTGTCTATTTTAAATCAAGTGGATACAGCCTCCTTGATCCTTCTGGATGAGTTGGGAGCTGGGACAGATCCCCAAGAGGGGGCCGGTCTTGCCATTGCCATCTTAGAAGACCTACGGTTGCGCGGGATTAAGACTATGGCAACAACCCACTATCCAGAGCTCAAGGCTTATGGAATTGAGACTGCTGGGGTGCAAATGCTAGTATGGAGTTTGATACAGCGAGTCTGCGTCCTACCTATCGTTTTATGCAAGGAGTTCCTGGTCGCTCCAATGCCTTTGAGATCGCCCGCCGTTTGGGCTTGTCTGAGACCATTATCCAGGATGCCATGAGCATGACCAATACCGATAATGATGTCAATCAGATTATTGAAAAATTGGAGGCCCAGACCTTGGAGAGTCGCAAGCGCTTGGATACCATTCAAGAAGTGGAGCAAGAAAATCTCAAATTCAATCGCGCTCTTCGCAAGCTCTATAACGAATTGACTCGGGAGAGGGAAACGGAGCTCAATAAGGCAAGGGAAGAAGCCAAGGAAATTGTGGATCTGGCTCTTTCAGAAAGTGACCGTATCCTTCAAGGCCTTCACGCTAAATCACAGTTGAAACCACATGAGATCATTGAGGCCAAGTCTCAGTTGAAAAAATTAGCTCCTGAGACAGTCGACCTGTCTAAAAATAAGGTCTTGAAAAAAGCCAAGAAGGCGCGTGCTCCTAAAGTGGGAGATGAGATCTTGGTCATCAGCTATGGGCAACGCGGAACCCTGGTCAAGCAACTGAAAGATGGGCGCTGGGAGGCGCAAGTCGGCTTGATTAAGATGACCTTGGAGGAAAAAGAATTCAATCTTATCAAGGTTGAAAAAGAAGCGGCTCAGCCCAAGAAACGTCAGGTCAATGTCGTCAAACGCTCCAACACGAGTGGACCTAGAGCGCGTCTGGACCTCCGTGGGAAACGCTATGAAGAAGCTATGCAAGAGCTAGATGGCTTTATCGATCAAGCTCTTCTGAACAACATGGCCCAAGTCGATATCATTCACGGGATTGGTACAGGGGTTATCCGTGAAGGGGTGACCAAATACCTCCGCCGTAACAAACATGTCAAGAGTTTTTGAATATGCCCCACAAAAATGCGGGCGGAAGTGGCGCAACCATTGTCACGTTTAAAGGATAAGTTAAGCCCTAGCTTTTCATTAGCTAGGGTTTAGAACGTAAACTAAATTTTTTTAAAAAAGAAAAAAATAAGTTAAGAAATTCTGCAAAGAAATATAAATCTGTCCCATTTTTTTAGAATAAATTAAGAAAATACCGAAACTTTCCGCCGTGAGAAAAGTGCCTGAAACAGTACAGTTTCAGGCACTCGGAATTATTGAGACCTTAGGCTCAATAATTAGTCATGGAACTTCTTCGAAGTTCGCTGACGTCCGTGCTCACCTAAGGAAAGTTTCTAAGATAACTTTTTCTTCAATCTGAATCTAGCTGATAAACAGCTAGGTTTTTTTAATACTTCGAAAAATGAAACTGATTGAAAGCGATCCGTTTTCAAATTTGATTTTCAGTAGGTCCTCCCTTTTAAAAGTGCTATAATAGAGGCAATGAATGATTTGGGAGGATACGCATGCGTAAACGTGAAAGTGCAGATTCGTGTACAACGATTCTAGTCGGGAAAAATGCTAGCTATGATGGTTCGACCATTGTAGCACGAACAGAGGATTCTCAAAATGGCGTTTTTACGCCTAAGAAACTGATCGTGGTGAAACCGGAAGATCAACCGCGTCATTATAAGTCTGTTTTATCCACTTTTGAAATCGACTTACCAGACAATCCGGTTCGCTATACAGCCGTTCCAGATGCCATTCCGAAAGACGGGATCTGGGGAGAAGCTGGGATTAATGTCTATAATGTAGCCATGAGTGAAACAGAGACGATTACGACCAATAGTCGTGTACTAGGAGCAGATCCTCTTGTAGAGAGTGGGATCGGTGAGGAAGACATGCTGACCTTGGTCTTGCCTTATGTCAAGACAGCTCGTGAAGGGGTCTTGCGTCTTGGAAAGCTCTTGGAGGAGTATGGAACCTACGAATCCAACGGGATTGCCATTTCAGATGTGAATGAAATCTGGTGGTTGGAAACCATCGGAGGTCACCACTGGATGGCGCGCCGTGTCCCGGATGATGCCTATGTGACCAACCCCAACCAACTGGGCAGTGATTATTTTGAATTTGGAAATCCAGATGAATTCCTTTGTGACCCGGATCTTGAAAATTTTGTCTCAGAGCATCATTTGATTCTAGACCAAAAAGGAAAAGGCTTTAATCCGCGTTATGCCTTTGGTAGTCAAAAAGACAAGGATCGCCACTACAACACACCGCGGGCTTGGGCCATCCAAGCTTTCCTCAATCCTGAAATCGAGCAGGATCCACGGAGTTTTGAGATTCCTTGGTGTCAAACCTTATCGTAAGGTGACAATTGAGGATGTAAAATATGTCTTGAGCAACCACTACCAAGATACCATCTACGATCCTTATGGACCGGAAGGAGACCGCGTGAGTCAGCGGACTTTCCGAACGATCGGGATCAACCGTACCAGCCAAACAGCGATTCTGCAATTACGTCCCAATAAACCACAAGAAACGACAGGCATCCAATGGATTTCTTATGGTTCGATGCCATACAATACAGCCGTTCCTTTCTTTACCCAAGTGGATACAACACCAGACTACTTTGCCAATACTACGGCTAAGGTGACAACGGATTCCTACTACTGGGCTAACCGGATTATTGCAGGACTAGCAGACCCTCACTATGCTCACCATGTTGGGGATCTAGACGACTACCAAGAAACGACAATGGCTTGGGGACATGCACGCATCAATAAAGTCGATCGTGCACTTGCAGCAGGTGAAACCGTCGATTTCGAGGCTGAAAACCAAGCCATGAGCGATCAGATTCAAGAAGCTACGGATCAACTCTTGGACAAGATTTTGCTGGATGCTAGTAACCTCATGACCAATCACTTCTCCTTAAGTGATTAGAAACCGTACATTTTCAGAAAATGCGCAAGATATTTTCTGAAATTGTTGATAAAGTTTTAAAAATCGAATAAAATAGAGAAAATTACATACGACCGAATGAAGTTTGCAGGAGCGTGAGTAACTGTGAATGGACGGAACTCTGGAGAGACCAGAAATGGCACCGAAGGGGCAAGGTAGAGGATAGATCTACTCAAACTCTCAGGTAAAAGGACAGAGCGAAGAATAGGGGAAGTCCCCTATTTTAAGCAGGATCAGAGTACATGTTTGTCATGTACTCTTTCTTTTTCTCATTTCTGTCGAGCGGTCGATAAAAAGGAGACAGAGAATGGATCATGTATTGCAATTTTTTCAGTAACTCGATAATATAGTGTGGAATGCCCCGCTTTTGATGCTCTTGATTATGGTTGGACTAGGCGGTTTCCTAAAATTAGATCTGGTCTGGGTCATTGCTGATATTGTTAATGGACTGATGGCTCTGCCCAACTTGATTGCCCTACTAGCGCTATCACCTGTGATCGTCCAAGAAAGCAGACGCTACTTTAAGAAATAAGAAGACCCCAGATCGATTGATCTGGGGTTTTTGCTACAAGCTAGGGTCTTATGAAAGACTTTCTCTTGTGTTTGATTTGAGTGATTAGTAGCGTTTTTCCTTTGGCCAGCTACTCATCTCAGCAACTGCTGTGAAGAGTACATCTGTTGATGAGTTGAGGGCTGTTTCACAAGAGTCTTGGATCACGCCGATAATAAAGCCGACACTGACGACTTGCATGGCCAAGTCATTGCTAATGCCAAAGAGGCTACAAGCAACAGGGATCAGAAGAAGTGACCCTCCTGCAACTCCGGATGCCCCGCAGGCTGAGATGGTTGCCACAACACTCAGGATAAGCGCCGTTCCAAAGTCAACCTGAATCCCTAAATATTGGCTGCTGCAAGGGTTAAGGTATTGATCGTTACCGATGCACCTGCCATGTTAATGGTAGATCCAAGAGGGATAGAAACAGAGTAGCTATCTGGATTGAGTCCCAGCTCTTCACAAAGGCGCATATTGACAGGGATGTTCGCCGCTGAGCTTCTTGTAAAGAAGGCTGTGACCCCACTGACGCGAAGACATTTCCAAACAAGAGGATAGGGGTTCTTGTGGATCATGAAAAAGACGATCAAAGGATTGCTGACCAGAGCGACAAAAGCCATCGTTCCCACCAATACGACCAAGAGAATTCCATAGTTTCTCAGTGCGCTGAGTCCTTGACCATCGATCGTCGTATAGACCAAGCCCAAGATTCCAAAAGGAGCTAGGTTGATAATCCACTCGACAATTTTTGAAGTGATATCTGCTAGAGTTTGTAGGAGGTCCTTGCTGTGTTCACTGGCCTCTCTCATGGCAATTCCAAAGACAGTCGCCCAAGAAAGGATCCCAATGTAGTTGGCTTGTTGCAAGGCATTGACAGGGTTGTCGACGATCTTGAGCAAAAGGTTACTAATGACTTCGCCAATTCCATTTGGAGAGGAGCCTTCTGCCGCTTTTCCAGTTAAGGTAATCGTGATTGGGAAGAGATAATTGACTAGGACAGCAATAAAGGCCGCTGCAAAGGTTCCTAAGAGATAAAGCATAATGACCTTTTTCATATTTGTCTCTGTCCCTTTTTGATGTTGGGAGAGAGCATTTGCGACGAGCGCAAAGACCAGAAGCGGTGCGATGGCACGTAACCCTCCGACAAAGAACTCTCCTAAGAGACCAATAGCGGATTCTTTTGGAAAGACAAGTGCTAGAACGACACCAAGTACAATCCCGATCGCGATCCGCTTCATGAGGTTGGTTTTATTCCATGTTGTAATCAGCCGATGAATCATGCGAAACCTCCTAAAAAATAGTTAAGGAGTATTATACGATAGTTAGGAGGTAAAAGCAATGCAATTTAGAAAAAAATAGCGTCATTTCCGAATATTTGATATAATAAAACTATTCTTTGCTAGAAAGGTCCGAATAAATGAGTCAAGTTTTCCAACGTTATTTCAGTAAAATAGACTGGACAAAGATTTTTGATGACCTAATTTCAAAATGCATCTCCCTGATTTTTGTCTTTCTCTTATTTTTCATCGCTAAAAAGGTCATCCATAGCCTGGTCAAGCGGATATTAACCCCTTCTTTTAAGTATACGGTGCAGGATGAAGCCCGTAAAAAAACCATTCTCCGTTTAGTAGAGAGTCTCTTGAACTACTGCTTGTATTTTATCTTGATCTACTGGATCTTGTCGATCCTCGGTCTTCCAGTCTCTAGTCTATTGGCTGGTGCTGGGATTGCTGGGGTGGCGATCGGGATGGGAGCCCAGGGCTTCCTTTCCGATTTGGTCAATGGTTTCTTTATCCTTTTAGAACGCCAGCTGGATGTGGGGGACAATGTCCGACTTACCAATGGTTCTATTAAAATTGCCGGCATCGTTAGCAGTGTGGGAATTCGGACAACTCAAGTACGTGATTTTGACGGGACTCTCCACTTTGTCCCAAACCGCAATATCACTGTCGTCAGCAACCTCTCACGTGGAGATATGCGCGTGCTGGTGGATATTCCGCTAGATGCGAATACCGATCTTGACAAGATCTACCAGGTCATCGCTCAGGTCAACCAGTCTCAACAAGACAAACACCCAGAAGTGTTGACAGGCCCTACCATTTTAGGCCCACAGATCGAAAAAAATGGTCGCTATTCCTTCCGCATTGCTATGACCGCTCAAAATGGAACCCAGACGACTGTCTATCATACATACTATAAACTCTACCATGATGCTTTGATGGAAGCAGGAATCAGCCTACCAACAGGAAAGAACGGAATCATGTAATAAGAAAAGCTCAGAAACCTTTCTGAGCTTTTTTGGTCTATTTTAAGTGGCAGTATTTGTCATCCAAATATTTAATCTGATCCCAAGTCTTTCGAGCCTCAGGTGGTAAGATTAATAATTGCTTGCGCAATAGGGCGGTGATTTCGAGATCCAATGATTCGATCGGGAGGGCTATAGCTACGGAACTTTTTGCCCTTTGGATCTTGTTAATGCAGTGTTGGATGTGCTGGCAAGCAGTACAAGTCTGTGCTTGACGGCTTGCTGCAATCTCCTGACGCATATTAGAAAGCAGTTGCATCAATTCAGACTTAAGGAATTCAATGGTAGTTGACTTGTCTTGAGCAAAATGAAACATAAGCGCACCTCCTTTTGCTATAGTTTAATACTAATTTATTAAAAATGCAAGAGGGTAAAGTAAAAAAAATAAAATTTTTTTAGAAAAAGATACAGAAAAAGAGATGGCTCAAATCTCTCATCACGAATGATGGTTAAGATTCCTTTCTTTAAAAATGACTTTCTTCCCTTGAGACCAATTGTCCTTTAAGAGATCAGTAGCTACAAAAAAACTCCTGAAACACACTAGTTTCAGGAGTTGAGAGGCTTTGACCCGAAGGTCTCAAAGAAAAATATCGATTGATTATACAAGACCTTGTGCAATCATCGCGTTTGCGACATTTTCAAAGGCAGCGATGTTGGCACCTGCAAGGTAATCTTTACCAAGTCCGTAAGTTTCTGCAGTTGTTTTAGCAGTGTTGAAGATGTTGGTCATGATGTCTTCAAACGTCCGTCCACTTCTTCGCGTGTCCATGAAAGACGTTGGCTGTTTTGGCTCATTTCAAGAGCAGATACAGCAACCCCACCAGCATTGGCAGCTTTAGCAGGTCCGTAAAGGATACCATTTTCTTTGTATACGTTGATGGCATCGATGTTACTTGGCATGTTTGCTCCTTCAGAGACAACTTTCACACCTTGAGCGACCAAACGTTTAGCAGCATCGCCATCGATTTCATTTTGAGTTGCACATGGAAGAGCAATGTCATAGTTACCAGCGTAAGTCCATACAGAACCTTCGTAGTATGTAGCAGTTGGTTTTTCAGCAGCGTATTCAGTCAAACGTGCACGACGTTTTTCTTTCACGTCTGTAAGAAGGTCGAAGTCAATACCGTTCTCGTCGATCACGTAACCGTTTGAGTCAGATACAGAGATAACAGTTGCACCAAGTTCAGTAGCTTTTTGAAGAGCGTATTGGGCAACGTTACCAGAACCTGAGATCACGACTTTCTTACCAGCAAAACTGTCACCGTTTGCTTTGAGCATTTCTTCAGTGTAGTAAACCAAACCATAACCAGTTGCTTCTGGACGGATCAAGCTACCACCAAAACCAAGAGGTTTACCAGTCAAGACACCAGCATCAAATTGGTTAAGGCGTTTGTATTGACCGTAAAGGTATCCGATTTCACGTCCACCAACCCCGATATCACCAGCTGGGACATCAAGAGAAGGACCGATGTGCTTTTGCAATTCTGTCATGAAGCTTTGGCAGAAACGCATGACTTCAGCGTCAGTTTTCCCTTTAGGATCGAAGTCAGATCCACCTTTACCACCGCCGATAGGAAGACCAGTCAAGACGTTTTTGAAGATTTGTTCGAAGCCGAGGAATTTCAAGATCCCTTGGTTAACAGTTGGATGGAAACGAAGACCACCTTTGTAAGGACCTACAGCAGAGTTGAATTGAACACGGTATCCACGGTTTACTTGGATGTTTCCTTCACGGTCAACCCAAGGAACACGGAAGGAAATCACGCGTTCAGGTTCTGTAATACGAGCTAAAATGTTTTCTTCGATGTATTCAGGGTGTTTTTCGAATACAGGTTCCAAAGTGCTGAGGAACTCTTCAACAGCTTGAAGGAATTCTGCTTCATGGCCGTTGCGAGCTTTTACAGTTTCGAAAGTGCTTTGGATATATTCTTTTGCAGTTGTCATCTTGTTTCTCCTTTTTTATTGAAACGACTTCCAGCAAATTGGCTAATTACTGGCATCTGGAGGCACTGCTAGAAGCAATGTCATGTTTTATTACGTGGACAATTATAGCAGACTTTTTTTGACTTGTAAAGGAAAAAGTTGAATTTTCAGAAAATTTCCACAGCTGATAGAGGATGGTAAAAAGATACCTACCTTGGACTTACTCCAGTTGAAATAATGATAGGATTTTTAGCCTTTTTTGAGCGGAAATCTACTCATTCTCGAGTAATGTCTTGTTATTTCCGGACGTTCCTCGCTCTTTTTTATTTTTTTAGCCATCCATCCTCTTTTCATGCTATAATGACTGTAAGAATTTATTTCAAGGAGTAGAAGATGGTATCGACAAAAACAACTATTGCAGGTTTTGAGTTTGACAACTGCCTGATGAATGCCGCGGGTGTAGCCTGTATGACTACTGAGGAATTAGAGGAAGTGAAGAATTCAGCTGCTGGGACTTTTGTAACCAAGACAGCGACCTTGGAGTTCCGTGCTGGAAATCCAGAGCCACGTTACCAAGACGTGCCACTTGGTTCGATCAATTCGATGGGCCTTCCCAATCAAGGCTTGGACTATTATTTGAATTACTTGCTAGAATTGCAAGAAAGCGATCCGGATCGGACCTTCTTTCTATCTCTTGTCGGCATGGCTCCCGAAGAGACCCATACCATCCTGAAAAAGGTGCAAGACAGTGACTTTAAAGGCTTGACGGAATTGAACCTTTCTTGCCCCAATGTCCCTGGAAAACCTCAGATTGCCTATGACTTTGATACGACCGATCGAATCTTGTCAGAGGTCTTTGCCTATTTCACCAAACCTCTTGGCATCAAGTTACCGCCTTACTTTGATATTGTCCACTTCGATCAAGCGGCAGCGATCTTTAACAAATACCCGCTCAAGTTTGTCAACTGTGTCAACTCGATCGGAAATGGTCTCTATATCGAGGATGAATCGGTTGTGATCCGTCCTAAGAACGGTTTTGGTGGGATTGGCGGCGAGTACATCAAGCCAACTGCTCTGGCCAATGTCCATGCCTTTTACCAACGTTTGAATCCAGAAATTCAGATTGTGGGAACTGGTGGAGTACTAACAGGTCGCGATGCCTTTGAACATATCCTTTGTGGTGCTAGTATGGTGCAAATCGGAACCACGCTTCATAAAGAAGGAGTAGGAGCTTTTGACCGCATCACTGCAGAGCTCAAAGCCATCATGGAAGAAAAAGGCTACCAAAGCTTGGAAGATTTCCGTGGGAAACTGCACTACATTGACTAATTTTAGCTATTTTAAACAGTCTCTCAAGCTGACTTGGGAGACTGTTTTCAGGTAGGAGACAGGCAGAATCCTTGAAAATCTGAGGCTCTTGGATTATGATGGAGCTAATAAATGTCAAGCGTTCCTTGTAGGGAATGCAGGAAGCGAGGAAAAAAGATGGCAGAGATTTATCTAGCAGGTGGCTGTTTTTGGGGCTTGGAGGAGTATTTTTCCCGGATCCCTGGTGTAGAAAAGACGACGGTGGGCTATGCCAATGGCCAGGTGGAAACGACCAATTACCAATTGATCAAGGAAACGGATCACGCGGAAACTGTTCAGGTCGTCTACAATCCAGATGAGATTTCCCTACGAGCGATTCTGCTCTACTATTTCCGGGTGATCGATCCCTTGTCCATTAACAAACAGGGAAATGATCGAGGCCGCCAATATCGGACGGGTGTCTATTACACAGATGAAGGAGATCGTGAGGTGATCGCCCAAGTGTTTGCGGAAGAAGAGAAGCAACTGGGACGCAAATCGCGGTTGAGTTGGAACCCTTGCGCCACTATATCTTGGCGGAGGACTACCACCAAGACTACCTCAAGAAGAATCCAGGGGGCTATTGCCATATCGATGTGACAGATGCAGAGCAACCCTTGATTGATCCGGCAGCCTATCAGAAACCAGATCCAGAAACCTTAAAGGTAAAATTGACACCAGAGCAGTACCAAGTTACCCAAGAAAGTGCGACGGAGCGTCCTTTCCAAAATGCCTATGATCAGACCTTTGAAGAAGGTATTTATGTGGATATTACGACGGGGGAACCACTCTTCTTTGCCAAGGATAAGTTTGCGTCTGGCTGTGGATGGCCGAGCTTCTCCCGTCCCATTGCCAAAGATGTTGTCCACTATTACCAGGATCATAGTCACGGGATGGAGCGAATTGAAGTTCGTTCCCGCTCAGGCAATGCCCACCTCGGCCATGTCTTTACCGATGGACCGAGAGACCAAGGAGGCCTTCGCTATTGTATCAATTCGGCCGCTCTGCGCTTTATTCCTAAAGAGGAGATGGAGAAAGAAGGTTATGGGTTTTTATTGCCTGCATTGAGATAAAAGAAAAAAACAGCTTAGAAACGTTCCTTAGGTGAGTACGGACGTTCATTTTTTGGTGTGACGAAGCTATTGTTTCAAGTAGAAAATCATTTAGAAGTTCTGTTTTGCAGAACTTTTTTTCTCCTCCAGAAAATTGTGATACAATGAAGAGAAAGTATTTCAATGACAGCTCAATCTGTTGACGGATCATTGAAAAAACGGATACGAATAAGAGGTAGGAATGTTAGAGAAATGGGAGAATGTGAAAGGGACCATCAAAACGATGGGAAAAGAGCTATCGGCGGCCTTTGATTGGGCTTTTGATCGTCTCTTTTCGAGGATTCAGCTAACTAATGAACAGTTTGTCTATGTGCTCTTGTCCATCGTTTTTATCGTGGCCAATGCCATCTTGTGGGTGCAAAAGTTCCAAGGCTTTCCGATCACCGCAACCGAACGGCCAGAGGTTGTGTACAAGGCAACAACACCGGCTGATCAGATTCCTCATACAGCTCGAATCATGGCGAATGGAGACCAGCTCTATCATGATCTGGTCTATATGAGTGCACAAAAAGAAGACGGAAGCTATGATTTTCATGAAAATTATGAGTATGTCAAACCCTGGCTACAAAAAGCAGATCTAGCCTTGGGGGATTTGAGGGAACTATTAACCCGGATTACTATTTGTCAGGTTATCCTCTCTTTAATGCACCAAGCGAAGTCGTACCAGCCATCAAGGATGCGGGCTATGACGTTATGGATTTGGGACACAACCATATCTTGGATTCAGGCCTAGATGGGGTCTATTCGACAGCCAAGGCCTTCGAAGATGCAGGCATCACACCTGTCGGTGTCTACACGCATGAGAAGAGAGGGCAAGCTCCTTTGGTGATCAAGGAAGTCAACGGCATCAAGATTGCTATTCTAGCCTATGCTTACGGCTTTAATGGGATGGAAACGACGCTCACTCCAGAGGAGCAAGCAGATGTCTTGTCTGATTTGGATGAAGAGCGGATGAAGGCGGAGATCCAAAAGGCAGAGCAAGAGGCAGATATCACTATTGTCATGCCCCAGATGGGAATCGAGTACCAGTTGGAGCCGACAGAAGAGCAAAAAGAGCTCTATCATAAGATGATTTCTTGGGGTGCTGATATCGTTTTTGGTGGCCATCCCCATGTTGTAGAGCCCGCTGAAGTGGTCAATAAAGATGGTCAAAACAAGCTGATCATCTACTCGATGGGGAATTTCCTCTCCAATCAACGTCTGGAAACTATGGAAGGTATAGAGACCGCCCAATGGACAGAACGAGGGGTCTTGATGGATGTGACTATCGAAAAGATTGGCCGCAAGATTCGGATTAAGACGGCTACGGCTCATCCAACCTGGGTCAGTCGGACTCCGAAGGGGACCTATTCTCCTGAAGGCTATGAGTTGTACAAGTACCAGACCTACATTTTGGAAGATTTATCCAGGGTGGCAAATACCGCGACAAGCTGGATGAGGAGACCAAGGAGAGAGTGGACACGGCTTACAGAGAAATGAAGGAACATGTTCACTTGGACTGGCCTCAGAGTGGAAAGGAATAGAGCATGGAAGGAAATGTGAACTGGATTCCGCTTGGGATTCTAGGATTGATGGTGGTAATTTGGGCAACCAAATTTCTCACGGCCATTCGCCTCAAGCAAAAGCTGAAAAAAGCTTGGGACGGGGCGCCTTTCTTTCGGAAGAAAGACACGGAAGAAAGTTTGATAGACAGTCTGGCTTATCCAGCTAAGGAAAAGACGATCAATAGCCAAGTGGATGATCAGACCTGGGATGATTTGGCCTTGGATGCAGTCTTCGATCAGCTCAACTACACCCAATCGAGCCTTGGAGCAGAAGCTCTCTATCAAAAAATGCGCCTGCTGGAATTCCAGCCTCAGGATCAGCTTCATGACTTAGAAGCCTTCTTTGAAGAGTATCCCGATTTGCGGCTGAAGGTCCAGGTCATTTTCAACCAACTGGGCAAGAAGAACCACAACATGGCGCGTAGCATTGTCGCAAAACCTGGCAAGCATTATGCAGGTTTGCCCCTCTATATAGCCTTGGCCTGTCTTCCAATCCTCTGTCTCTTTGCCATCCCCTTTGAGCCGGTTGGGGCGATTATCCTCTTGGTGATCAGTGTGGTCTTTAATATCGTCTTTTCAAGTTTGCGCAATTGGTCCAATAAAATCCGTCTGGACAATGTTAGTTATCTGGTCCGCATCTTTGCTTCGGCAGAATGCTTGAGCCATCTAGCCTTGCCACAACAAGAAGAACTCAAGCAGGCGGTCAAACCCTTTAAGAAACGCGGATCCTTGCCAGTGTTTTGCAGAGTCCAACGGGGACCTCTGAGATGGAAATTATTTTGCTCTACCTTAACGACCTCTTTATACTCCCGCAGATCGCTCAGGTTTATATTTACAATCAGGTGAAGGCTCATCAAAAAGAAGCCCAGAAGCTTCTAGATCTTCTAGGGGAGATGGAAGTCGCTATTAGTCTCTTGCGCCATAAGCGGGATCTAGAAGTGGTCTGTCAGCCGGTCTTTACAGAGACGGGTGGGATTGAAGGTGAGACGATCTATCATCCCTTGCTGTCCAATCCGATTGCCAATGATGTGCATTTTCAAAAAAATATGGTCATCAGTGGGGACAATGCGTCTGGGAAATCAACCTATTTGAAGACCGTCGCTATCAATGCTATTCTGGCTCAAGGGCTGGGCTTTGCCTATGGAGAAACCTTTGCTCTGCCTTACGGTCATGTCCTAACGGCTATGGATGTGAGCGATGATATTGGAGTTGGAGATAGCTACTTTATCACCGAAAGTAAAGCTATTTTGCGTATGATTCAGCACCTCAAAGAGCCAGGTTTTCACTATTTCTTTATTGACGAGCTCTTTAAGGGGACTAATACCATCGAGCGGATCGGATCAGGTCTTGGGATTGTCCGCTGGCTGGCTGCCCAAAACTGTCTCTACATGATTTCCAGCCATGATATTGAGCTGGTCGCAGCCTCCGGTGAAGTCAATGATAATTACCATTTTGACAGTCGCTATGTGGATGGCAAGATCGTCTTTGACTACCAGATCAAGCCAGGATCAGCCGTAACCAAAAATGCGGTCAATACTCTAGAAAGCTTGCATTATCCAGAGGAAATTACGCAAACAGCCAAGGACTTGATTGACCAGTATGAAGAGACGGGACACTGGTCTTTGAAAGAAATTGAAAAAGAATGAAAAATGAACGAAGGAATTTGTAAATGATCGGTTTAGGGACCTTTTATAATGCCTTAGGAGTTGTATTTGGTGGGCTTTTAGGACTGCTCATCGGTCAACGTTTATCAGAGGATTTTCATGAGACCCTTCTGAAAGTGACAGGAGTTGCTGTTTTTGTCTTGGGCATTGCGGGTACCTTGGAAAAGATGCTGGTGGTGCATGGAAGTCATGTGGAGAGTCACGGCAGTATGATGTTGATCCTGAGTCTAGTGCTTGGGACGGTGCTTGGGGAGCTTTTGAAGATTGAGGAGAGCTTTGAGCGCCTGGGAACCTGGCTGAAGGAAAAGACGGGCAACCAAGGCGATACCAGCTTTGTCGATGCATTTATGACGACAGCCCTAACTATCTGTATCGGGGCTATGGCGGTAGTCGGAGCTGTACAGGATGGCTTGACAGGTGACACTTCGACCTTGTTGGCTAAGGCTATTCTGGATATGGTCATCGTTTTGGTCTTGACCGTTTCAAAGGAAAGGGTGCCATCTTTGCGGTGGTCCCACTCGTGATCTTTCAGGGATTGATCACGCTGTTGGCCCATTTGATCGCACCGATCATGACCCCACAAGCCCTGTCGAATCTGTCATTGGTTGGCTCCAGCCTCATTCTCTGTGTTGGGATCAACCTCATCTGGGGCAAACGAATCAAGGTTGCCAATCTCCTGCCAGCAGTGCTGATTGCCGTTATTTGGGCCTTTGTTGGGTGAAAAATAGAAGCTAAGCAGTAGCTTCAGATTTAAGACGAAGTCATATTAAAAACTTTCCTTAGGTGAGTACGGACGTCAGCGAACTTCGTAGAAGTTCCATGACTAAATTAAGATACAGAGGGCGTCTGCGGATAAAGTCAAAATAGGAAGTTTGACGCAGAATCTTTCGATTCTAGGAGAACTTATCTTTTTGACACAATCCGCAGCCCTTGTTCAATTTGTATTAAGCCCCTTCGCTCTTTAATTTCTGGGCTCAGGCTAAAACAGTTTCCCAAACTGTTTTACTCTCAATAATTCCGAGTGCCTGAAACATATTGTTTTAGGCACTTTTCTCACAGCGGAAAGTTTTTGTATTTTCTTGATTCATTCTAAAAATAGGAACTCGTTTTTACTTACTTTTAGAATCGATTAACTTATTTTACTTTAAAATAGTTTGTCTCATTCTAAATCTAACCGGTAAAGAATGATTAGCTTTTTTGCTTGCCCTTGTAGTCCTGTTAGAAAAATGGCAGTGCTCCAAAAAGGAAGGGCATTATTTTTTTGCAAATATGGGAATTAATTTATGGAAACCCTGATTTTTGGTATGATAGTCGTAATTTCGAGTAGGGAGGTTGGAGTCGCCATGAGTGATTTGAATCATACAGTTGCGTTTATTAAAGAAATCGAGAAATTAAAGTCGGTGACAAGGTTTAATAGAACCCTTGATGGACGGTTTGAAAATAGTGCCGAGCATTCTTGGCAGGGTGCGATAGCTGCGATGGTTCTTCAAGATTATTATCCTGAAAAATTGAATATGGAAAAGGTCCTGTCTCTGTTATTGATTCATGATTTAGGTGAGATTTATGCCGGAGATACTTGGGTGTTTGATGATGAAAAAAAGCGTCACTCTCATGATAGAGAGCTAGCATCTATAGAAAAAACAATGGGCCTACTTCCAGAAGCAACCTATTTGAATATGAAAAATTTGTGGTTGGAGTTTGAAAAAGGACAGAGTTCTGAGGCAAGATATGCAAGAGTGATTGACGCATTGGTACCACTGATCAATCACTTGGAAGTGTCAGAAGTAAATTATAATCCCGATCATATCCGTTCAGAGATGGTATTAGAAAAGAAAAAATTTATAAAAAGTGAGTCCAAAGCGTTATGGAAACTGACGGAAGAGTTGGTTCAGGAAAGTGTAGAAAAGGGATTATATTTTTGATAGCACTTGGTCTTTAGTAGCAACTTTCAGACTAAAAGTAAACCACCTGTTTTCACGGGTGGTTTTGACTTGCTTGATCTGTGGTATAATGGGAAGAGATAGTTTCCACCCTATGAAAGGGAAAAGGTTAGATTGTATGATTAAGTTGATTGCAACAGATATGGATGGAACCTTATTAGATGAGCGAGGAGAGGTGGATCTTCCACGTCTGGAAAGGCTGTTGGACCACTTGGATCAAAAAGGGATTCGCTTTGTCATTGCGACGGGAAATGAAATCCATCGCATGCGTCAGCTCTTGGGTCCTTTGGTCAAGCGGGTGACCCTAGTTGTCGCCAACGGAGCCAGGATTTTCGAAGACGACCAGATGATTTTAGGAACATTCTGGGATCGAGAATTGGTGGAGGCGGTTCTTGTTTATTTTAAGGGACGGGAAATTTCAGACCAGTTGGTTGTATCTGCCGTTAATGGTGGCTTTGTCAAGGAAGGAACGGTCTTTACAGAAGTTGAAAAATTCATGCAGCCAGAAGTGATTGAAGCCTTGTACAAGCGGATGAAGTTTGTTCCGGAATTGACAGCCGATTTGTTTGATCAGGTGCTTAAAATGAGCTTGGTGGTTGGTTTGGATCGTCTCGATCAGGTGAGTCAGGAAGTCCAGCAGGCTTTTGGAGATCAGCTGATGGCGGTATCCAGCGGTTTCGGGAGCATGGATCTCTTACAAGCAGGGATTCACAAGGCTTGGGGACTGGCTCAATTAATGGAGAAATGGCAGCTTGATGCTAGTCAGGTCATGGCCTTTGGGGATAGTGGAAACGATATTGAAATGCTTGAAATGGCTGCTCACTCCTATGCTGTGGCCAATGCAGAAGAAGCTGTCAAGGCGGTCGCTACGCACTCAGCACCGAGCCACCAGGAGGGTGGTGTCTACCAGGTGATCGAAGAGTATCTAGGATTGACCCCCTGGGAATAAGGGAAAGGAAAGAAGTAGATGGCGGTAAAACTGTTAGAAGACTGGCTCATAAAGGAGCAGGAGAAAATCGTAACCACCTATCGGGAACTCAATCAAGCCCCTCTGAAAGAGCCTGGTTTGATCTTTGTCGGGGACTCTATCATGGAATATTTCCCCATTCATGAACTGCTCCAAAGTCCGAAACATATGGTCAATCGGGGAGTGCGAGGCTATAAGACGGATCTCCTTCGTAAGTATCTAGACGCCCATGTTTTTGGGACCGCGGTGGATCAGATCTTTCTCTTGATCGGAACCAATGATATCGGAAAAGAAATGCCTCAAAAGGAAACCTTAGACAATGTAGAAGCGGTCTTACAAGCGATCATGCGGGATTTTCCCCTAACTCACATCAACCTGATCTCGGTTTTACCGGTGAGTCAAGAAGAGCGCTACAAACAAAAGGTCTATGTCCGGACCAATGAAAAAATTCAGGCCCTCAATCAGGCCTATCAAGAATTAGCACAAGCCTACCACCAGGTCAGCTATGTCGATGTGTATTCGTCTTTAGTGGATGAAGCGGGGCAGTTAGCAGAAGCCTATACGACAGATGGCCTTCATTTAAGTGTATCTGGGTATCGCATCCTAGCCCAAGCTCTGCAGGAGACATTATAGGGATAAAAATAGGGAGTGAAAAAAGCCCAACCAGACAAATCTTCAAAGGAAGATTTGTTTTTTTAAAACTTTTGGTTGACAAATGTAAATCTTAGGTGTAAAATAGCATCATAAGATTTACAAATGTAGATTTTGAAAGGAGAGGCCATGCAAATTTCCAATGCAGAATGGCGCATTATGAAGATTATCTGGATGGAAGGCCAGCAGACCAGCACAGATTTGATCGCGGTCTTATCTGAACGCTTTGATTGGTCGAAGTCAACCATCAAAACCCTCTTGACCCGCTTGGTGGAGAAAGGATGTTTGACGAGAGAAAAAGCTGGTAAAGCCTTTGTCTACTCGGCACTGTTGACGCAGGACCAGAGTTTAGACTTGGTGGTTGAGGATGTGAAAGACAAGGTTTGCTCAAAAAGAATTGTTCAGGTGCTTGAGAACTTAATTGAGGAAAGTGACTTTACGCTAGCAGATCTTAATCACTTGCAGCTGGTCCTTGAAGGAAAGAAAGCAGAGGCTGTCGAAACAGTCCGCTGTAATTGTATGTAATAGAAAGAAGGAAATTCCATGTTTGGATTGTTGATTAGTATCATTTGTTTACTTTTGGTTGTCTTTATTGCTTGGTGGTTCTTTGCAGACCATGAAAAGGAAAGCGACCATGCGCGCCAAAAATCAGGTTATCAAGAAATTGAAGTCGAAGTCATGGGTGGCTATTCGCCTGAAACCATTGTCCTGAAAAAGAATGTTCCAGCCCGCATCATTTTTAACCGCAAGGACCCCTCCTCGTGTCTCGACCAAGTGGTCTTTCCAGACTTTGGCGTTCATGAAGATTTGCCTTTGGGTGAAAAACATGTCATTGAAATAACGCCAGAAAAAGCGGGTGAATATGGATATTCATGTGGAATGAACATGATGCATGGTCACATGATTGTGGAATAAAGGAGTAGCTATGGTAGAAAAACAAAAAGCAGTTGTGGAAAACGGAGTGCAAAAGATCCGTATTACAGCAGAAAAAGGATATAGTCCAAAGGAATTTCAACTTCAAAAAGGGATCCCTGCTGAAATCACCTTCCATCGGGTCAATCCTTCCGGCTGTTACAAGGAAATTTGTTTGAAGATCAGGGGATTTTAGAGCCTTTGGAAGTCGGCGTGGATAAGGTGATATCCTTTACCCCGACAGAAACAGGGGACTTCGAGTTTTCATGTGGAATGAAGATGCAAAAGGGTTCCTACACGGTTGTGGAAAAACGCCGTCGTGTCTTAGGTTTACTGGGTCGCTTTTGGATTACTAGTATCTTTACTCTTCCCTTATTGATCTTGATGATCGGGATGATGGCAGGATTTGTATCCCATACAGTCAGTCGCTGGGGGACTTTTCTAGCGACAACGCCGATCATGTTGGTAGCAGGAGTTCCTTTTATCAAGAGTGCCTGGGCCTCATTTAAGAAGCACCATTCCAATATGGATACCTTGGTAGCTCTTGGAACCCTGGTAGCCTATGTCTATAGTGTATTTGCCCTTTTTACTGGTCAGCCAGTATACTTTGAGGCTGCGGGTTTTATCATCTTCTTTATCCTCTTAGGGCAAATCTTTGAAGAACGGATGCGTAACAATGCCTCCGAGGCTGTGGAAAAGTTGTTGGATTTGCAGGCAAAAACGGCTCAAGTTCTCCGTGATGGGAACTATGTCGAGGTGGCGGCAGAAGATATCCAAATTGATGACTTGATTCGGGTCCGTCCTGGGGAAAAGATTGCGGTTGATGGGACGATTGTAGAAGGAAGTACGACCATTGATGAGTCGATGGTGACAGGTGAAAGCTTGCCTGTGGAAAAATCAGTTGGTGATGCAGTTATCGGCTCCACTATCAACAGCAATGGGACCATTCTCTTTAAGGCTGAAAAAGTCGGTAGTGAGACCCTCTTATCTCAAATTGTAGACTTTGTCAAAATGGCCCAATCCAGTCGTGCTCCTATTCAAGATTTGACGGATAAGATTTCAGGTATCTTTGTTCCAGTGGTGACGATTTTGGCCATTGCGACTTTCTGGGTTTGGTCCGTGCTTCTGGGCGCGTCGCTTCAAGAGGCCATGCTCTATGCAGTCTCTGTCCTCATTATTGCCTGTCCTTGTGCCCTTGGTTTAGCAACCCCAACAGCCCTGATGGTCGGAACCGGACGTAGTGCCAAGATGGGGGTTCTGATTAAAAATGGAACAGTTCTTCAAGAAGTGCAAAAGATTCAAACCGTTGTGTTTGATAAGACAGGGACTATTACCATTGGCCAACCACTTGTAACCGATGTTGTAGGAGATGAAGCGCGTGTCTTGACACTGGCTGCTAGTCTTGAAACTTTTTCAGAACATCCACTAGCCCAAGCGGTGTTATCCCAAGCAGAAGAAAAAGGTTTGGTGTTATCCCCTGTGGAAAACTTCCAAGCGATTGAAGGAAAAGGGGTCCAAGGTCAGATCGACCAGCAGTTGGTGACCTTGGGAAATGGCAAACTTCATGACGGGACAGCGATGGATCCGGAGCTTGAAAAACGGATGGTAGAGTTGCAAGAGCAGGCCAAAACAGTGATCAGTTTGTCTGTGGATGGGCAAGTGATTGGGTTGATTGCCATTCAAGATGCTCCGAAGGCCAGCTCAAAAGAAGCGATCAAAAAGCTCAAAGAACGGGGCTTGAAAACGGTCATGTTAACGGGGGATAATGAACGGGTGGCCCAAGCTATTGCTAAGCAAGTGGGAATTGACACCGTCATCGCTGATGTTCTCCCACAAGAAAAGGCCAGCGCCATCCAAAAACTGCAAAAAAATAGCAAGGTCGCCTTTGTCGGTGATGGCATCAATGATGCTCCAGCTCTCTCGATCGCGGATGTGGGGATCGCTATGGGATCTGGAACGGATATTGCGATCGAGTCCGGTGGCATCGTGCTCACGCAAAATGATTTGCTTGGCGTTGTGCGCGCCTTTGACATGAGTCAAAGACCTTCCGCAGGATCCTACTCAATCTCTTCTGGGCCTCTATCTACAATATCCTTGGGATTCCAATTGCTGCTGGAGTCTTTGTAGGACTGGGATTGACCCTCAATCCAGAACTAGCAGGTCTTGCCATGGCCTTAAGTTCTTTGTCTGTTTTGACTAGCTCGCTGCTGCTCAATGTTGCAAAGATTGATTAAAGAAAATAAGAAGTGATACAGCATTTTGTATCACTTTTTTCTCTTTTCCTTAGAGCGACGAGGGAAAAGGAGGGGTATTAAATTATAGTAAAATACCCTATTGTAGGATAGTTTGTGAAAATTTCTCAAAAAGTGCATCTGTTATGGAATAGGGATTGAGCATCTCTGAGCAGATTCTTATACATGTGAATTTCTTTGTGATAAATTAATACTGTAATCGTTTTGTAAATCGTTTTCATGAGAAATGTCAGAAAAAACTCATTTTCAAAACGAAACCTGATCGCAAAGATGAAGTAGAAGCGCTATGCTGCATTTTTAAAGGATCAAAATAGATTTAAAGGAGAGTTAGAATGACTCAAGGGAAAATTACTGCATCTGCAGCAATGCTCAACGTATTGAAAACATGGGGCGTAGACACGATCTACGGAATCCCATCAGGAACACTTAGCTCATTGATGGACGCTTTGGCTGAAGACAAAGATATCCGTTTCTTGCAAGTTCGCCACGAAGAAACAGGTGCTCTTGCAGCGGTTATGCAAGCTAAATTTGGCGGATCTATCGGGGTTGCAGTTGGTTCAGGTGGACCTGGTGCAACTCACTTGATCAACGGTGTTTACGATGCAGCTATGGATAACACTCCATTCCTTGCTATCCTTGGATCACGTCCAGTTAACGAATTGAACATGGATGCCTTCCAAGAATTGAACCAAAACCCAATGTACAACGGTATCGCTGTTTACAACAAACGTGTAGCTTACGCTGAGCAATTGCCAAAAGTTATTGACGAAGCTTGCCGTGCTGCCGTTTCTAAAAAAGGCCCAGCTGTTGTTGAAATCCCAGTAAACTTTGGTTTCCAAGAAATCGACGAAAACTCATACTACGGTTCAGGTTCATACGAGCGTTCATTCATCGCTCCTGCTTTGAACGAAGTTGAAATCGACAAAGCGGTTGAAATCTTGAACAATGCTGAACGTCCAGTTATCTACGCTGGTTATGGTGGTGTGAAAGCTGGTGAAGTGATTACGGAATTGTCACGTAAAATCAAAGCACCAATCATCACAACTGGTAAAAACTTCGAAGCGTTCGAATGGAACTACGAAGGTTTGACAGGTTCTGCTTACCGTGTTGGTTGGAAACCAGCCAACGAAGTGGTCTTTGAAGCAGACACAGTTCTTTTCCTTGGTTCAAACTTCCCATTTGCTGAAGTTTACGAAGCATTCAAGAACACTGAAAAATTCATCCAAGTTGATATTGACCCTTACAAACTTGGTAAACGTCATGCCCTTGACGCTTCTATCCTTGGTGATGCAGGTCAAGCAGCTAAAGCGATCCTTGACAAAGTAAACCCAGTTGAGTCTACTCCATGGTGGCGTGCAAACGTGAAGAACAACCAAAACTGGCGCGATTACATGAACAAACTCGAAGGTAAAACTGAGGGTGAATTGCAATTGTACCAAGTTTACAATGCTATCAACAAACATGCTGATCAAGACGCTATCTACTCAATCGACGTCGGTGACACTACTCAAACATCTACTCGTCACCTTCACATGACACCTAAGAACATGTGGCGTACATCTCCACTCTTTGCGACAATGGGTATCGCCCTTCCTGGTGGTATCGCTGCTAAGAAAGACAATCCAGATCGCCAAGTATGGAACATCATGGGTGACGGTGCATTCAACATGTGCTACCCAGACGTTATCACAAACGTTCAATACGACCTTCCAGTTATCAACGTTGTCTTCTCAAATGGTAAATATGCCTTCATCAAGGACAAATACGAAGACACAAACAAACACTTGTTTGGTTGTGACTTCCCTAATGCTGACTATGCGAAAATCGCTGAAGCGCAAGGTGCTGTAGGGATTTACAGTTGACCGTATCGAAGACATCGATGCAGTTGTTGCAGAAGCTGTTAAATTGAACAAAGAAGGTAAAACTGTTGTTATCGATGCTCACATCACTCCACATCGTCCACTTCCAGTAGAAGTACTTGAGTTGGATCCAAAACAACACTCAGAAGAAGCAATCAAAGCCTTCAAGGAAAAATACGAAGCTGAAGAGCTTGTACCATTCCGCCTCTTCTTGGAAGAAGAAGGGTTGCAATCACGCGCAATTAAATAATTCCTCTCGTCGAAAAATCAAAATGTAAACATTGTAGATTTTATGCTTTGATTTTTCATAGAGTAAAACTATGAAAAAAAGATCGGAGTCAATCCGGTCTTTTTTTATGGAGGATAGTAAATGAATTTAAATCAAATAGATATCATCGTTTCAAATGTTCTCCAAGTCTGTGCTGACTTGGAGCATATCTTGGATAAAAAGGCAGATTATGCTGATGATAGTTTTGCTCAGTTCACGATTGGCAGTCATTGTCTAATGTTATCCCAAAATCATTTGATTCCTTTGGAAGATTTTCAGTCAGGAATCATTCTTCATATCGAGGTTGAGGATGTAGACCAGAACTACAAACGGTTGAAAAGAGCTTGGTGTCTGAAATTTTACATGGCCCAGCTGCAAACTGATTGGGGAACAGAATCCTTTGCTAGTTAAAGGCCCTGCTGGTCTATAAATTTGCTAGACTTCTTTATTAGGTTACTGCCGACGATTCCATCATTGAAACCTTAATTTTCAATGATGGAATCTAGTCTGGAAACCTAGAAAAAGTCCCGAAGGATTTTTGGTAGTTTGATGAGCAAAGTTTTTGCGATCAAACTTGGTTTCGTCTTTTTATTCATTGATTTTATAGAGAGAAACCTACTAATAGAGAAAAAGATCGGAGCCATTCATTGGTTCGGTCTTTTTGAGATCGTTTCTTTTTGTTGATTCTAATATGTACCCTTTGAATTTTTAATTGCTCAGTCCTTTACTCAACCCCTTGAAGAACGTCACTTATCACGCCTTCTATGGAAAATGCAGGCAGAATCGATTGTTGTCTTCCCTGAAGAAACTGGGGTGATCCTTTATATGATACCAGGTACGACTGAGATAAGGAAGGCGACTGAAGTAAAAATGGCGGAATTTCAAGCGGTTTTATGTCCTCATCAAGGATTCTTTGATGTGGATTAGGGATGGAGTGTAGTGAAGGATGATAAAATTATGGGAGGCTTGACCTCTCTTCTATCAAATAATGTTATCACAAAATAGTTGAATAAAACTAGTTTGAGTATTATAATTATATCAATATAAGAAGAATGGAGAAAAAGAAATGTCAGTTTTTTATGTACCAGCAGTTAACCTTATTGGTCGTGGAGTGATCAACGAATTTGGAAGCCACGTTAAGGAATTGGGCTTTAAGAAAGCTTTGATTGTCACAGACCACTACATTTCGCTTCCAGCGATATTTTTACCCTAAGGTAACAGCTCCCTTAGAAGCGGATGGGATCGAGTATGTTGTATTTGAGGATGTAGATCCAAATCCATCATGTAAGAATGTCCTTGATGGATTAGCTGTGTTAAAAGAAAACAACTGTGACTTTATCGTCTCAGTTGGTGGGGGATCTCCACAGGATGCTGCGAGTTGTATCTCTATTATGGCCACAAATGGTGGGAAACCACAGGATTATGAAAGGCCTTCATAAGTCTAAAGAAAAGGGACTTCCAGTTGCTAGCAATCAACACAACTGCAGGAACTTCTGCAGAGATTACCATCAACTATGTCATTACGGATGAAGAACGAAAAGGTTAAAATGGTCATGGTTGACAAAGAATAGCTTGGCTCTTATCTCTGTTAATGACCCAGAACTGATGCTTTCAAAACCAGCTGATCTAACGGCAGCGACAGGTATGGATGCACTTACTCATGCCATTGAAGCCTTGGTAACACCAGGTGCCTATGGTGTTACCAAAAAACTGTCTATTGGAGCGATTGAATTGATCAAAGAATATTTACCACGTGCTGTGGCAAATGGGCAGGATATTGAAGCGCGTGAGGCTATGGTGAATGCCATTTTCCTTGGAGGAATGGCCTTTAACAATGCGGGGTTGGGATATGTTCACTCCATGGCTCACCAATTAGGTGCGGTTTACCACCTACCACATGGTGTTTGCTGTGCCATGTTGCTTCCTGTTGTTGAGCGTGAGAATGCCAAGCGAGTACCAGTAACTTTCGTAATGTGGCCAAGGCTCTGGGCCTTCATACAGAAGGAAGACAGATACCGAGTGTGCGGAATACGCCATCTCTGAAATTGAGAAATTATCTGAGACCGTTGGAATTCCTAAAAAATTGACAGAATTAGATATCAAAGAAGAAGAGTTTGACTTTGAATATCTTTCTAAGAATGCTCTTATTGATGCCTGTGCTCCAGGAAATCCATTTATGCCAACTTTGGAAGAAACAATTGCCTTTTATAAAGAATTGTTTTAATGATTAGCATAGCTTGTGAAGTAGATAAGAATAATTTTGAGATTGTAGATAGGGTTGACTTTACCTCCTGCAATTAGAGATCTTTTTGGACTCAGATGATTGATAAAGCTCACTGCAACTGAAAAGTTACCCCTGTTCGGTCTTTTTCTTAGAAGTAGTAATACAATCACTAAGAGCTATGAATAATGAAGAAAAAGATCAGAACTATCCGGTCTTTTTGTGTTGCGTGGTGAAACAATCTTCAATCAAATTATCATATAAACTAAGATGGTTTCCTTTGGGGTGGGGCAACACGCCAACCAGTGTGAA